>Ga0102588_1000025_pt1 | contig 514885 bp, 459 predicted proteins | sample AraplaMF_Col_mMS_FD_76854 | JGI IMG/M metagenome (GOLD analysis project Ga0102588, IMG submission 76854) | Arabidopsis root microbial communities from the University of North Carolina, USA - plate scrape MF_Col_mMS (SPADES assembly) (version 2) | ecosystem: Host-associated > Plants > Roots >... | reverse complement strand
GCGGTCCACCACGATGCGCGGCGCATCCAGGTGGTCGGTGTGGATGTAGTACACCAGCGCCGCACCCGTCGGGTTCGCCGGGTCGGGCGTGAACATCGCCACCGGCGTGTCCCTCAGCCACACGTATTCGCGCAGCGCCGCGCCGTTGTTGTCGTACTCGCCCAGCAGGTGCCCCGCGATGTCGTACACGAAGTGCACCACCGCCCCCGTGCTGCTCGCCTTGCGCACCCGCTGGCCTGCCGCGTTGTAGGTGTAGGTCGTCGTCACCCCCGCTCGGGTGATCGTCTCCAGCTGCCCGCGCAGGTTGTAGGTGGCCGTGTAGCCTGAGCTGTCGCTGGTCGTGTTCCCCGCCGCATCGAACCCGATGCTCCTCGCCGGGTTGCTGATGCCGGTGATGCGGTTGCTCGTCGCCTCCACCGCATAGCTGCTCGGGTTGCCGTTCAGGCTCATCCCCGTGCGGTTGCCGTTCGCGTCGTAGCTGATGCTCCAGCTCGCCGCCTGCGTCGTGATCGCCGTCAGCCGGTCGTTCTCGTCGTACCCGAAGGCCTGGTCCAGCTGCGGCTGCGCCGTGCCGTCGGGGCTCAGGTGCGTGAAGCTCACGATGCGGCTCGCCGCGTCGTAGCGCAGGTCCCGCACACCGTCGCCCAGCGTGTAGCGGATCGGCCGGCCCGCCAGGTCGAAGTACCGCTCGTGCAGCTTCGCCCCACTGGTCATGGCCCACCGCCAGCGCTTGGCCGCCGCACCGAACGGCGTCCACTCGATCTGCGAGATCAACGCCTGCCCGTCCAGCGACAGCCCCTGCGTCCTGCCCTGCGCCACCGCCAGCGTCAGCTGCCGCCCCGACGGGTAGGTGATCCCCGTCAGGTCGCCCTGCTCGTAGCTGTACCCCACCGCCCAGCTCAGGCTCGCGAGGCTCAGCGTCTCCTTGATCACCTCGCCCCACATGTTGTACGCGTAGCGGCTCGATCCCCCGGGGAAGCCCGTGCTCGTCAGCCGACCGATGCCGTACGAGAACCCCGCGCCCGTCTCGCCGTAGGTCCAGCCCAGGGTTTCGGCGGGGACCCCGCTCTTCGTGTACGCGGCCGAGGTCAGCCGGTCCACCGCGTCGTAGCCGTAGCTCGCCTGCACGCCGCGGCTGTCGGTGCGGGTCGCCAGGTTCCCCGAGGCGTCGTAGCTCAGGTTCTCCGTCCCGGTGTCCGGGCTCTTCAGCTGCTCGGTCTCGCCCAGCCCGTTGCGCGCGTACTGCGTCACCAAGCCCCGCGGATCGGTCACCTGCGTCACCGCATCCCCGCCGTCGTAGGCGATGGCCGTGCTGCCGTTCTTCGCGTCCACCACCTCCTTCACCCGCTCCAGCGCGTCGTAGCGCAGCCGCGTCTGCAGGTTCAGCGTCCCCGCGCCCTTCGTGACCAGCGTGCGGTTGCCCTGCGCGTCGTACTCGTAGCGTTCCAGCGGCAGCGGCGATGCGGGCAGCGCAGGCAAGCCCGACGACGATGCCGCCGACGCCGGTGCCGCATCCGTCGTGCCCGCCTGCTGTGCCCGGCCCAGCGCATCCATCACCCGGTTCAGGCTCTGCACCAGCGCGCCGGCCGGGTCCTTCAGCCGCGCGTCCAGCACGGCGCCTGCGTTGTCCAGCACGTAGTCGATGCGGTTGCCGTCCTGGTCCCGCACGGCGATCAGGCGGTGCGCATCGTCGTACTCGTAGCCGATCCACGCCGTGTTCGACAGCGTCACCGCGTAACGTGTCCGCTGAAACCTCGTCGGCGGCAGAAACTGAATAGATCAGCGCATCCCTAACACTGCTGTCCCAGCTCTTCACTGGAGATCTATCTGGTTCGTCAATAACAGCGGGGGCATGTCCGTCGCGCGAAGTGTGCTGCGGCCGCGCTACCGTGCTGGACGAAGGAAGGCCAAGCGCCCGCGAATGCCCAAATTTGCAGCAAACCGCCCCGCGACCGATACTGAACATGAGGGTTGCTGAGGGAATCATCATGCTGAAGACACTCACGAGCTTTTGGATGCAATCCAAGTCGGTCATTCCCGGCTTACTTGGGATCCTCACTCTATTCATGAGCGTATGGTTTCTTTCGCAGGAAAAGCCAGGAGTTGCCGGCACCGGCTTTGCCGCTGGCGGCTTCATGCTGTTCCTATCAATGCTCGACCGGTTCGAGGTCTTGGAGTGGCTTGGCCTCAAAACCAAGATGCGCGACCTCCAGCGCGATATCGATGAAGGGGCTGAACTACTGAAGAAGATCCACAGCGTAGCGGCTGCATTCGCTCCTAGCATGCTCGAATTCACTTCGCGCGTGGGGCGTTGGTCAGGACCGCCACCGGCGGAGGTCACCTATCGTCTATCGCAGCATGTCCGCGAAATACTGAAAGACGCTGGACAGACCGAGCAACAGATCCGCGAAACCTTGGCGCCATGGGCGAACATCGTGGCGAGAGATGTCTACGCGGCCGCGCAGGAAGAGTTCAAACGTCGAGAGGCGCAACTCAAGCGAGACTGGCCGATGCCCATCAGCGACCTTGAAGGCTACAACAAAGCGATTGCCGCGAAGAACGATCGTTCCGATTTGCTAAAGCTGCTGCAGGACCACCCCGGCTATACCCCTACAAAGTACGCGGAGCTACTTGAGGCGACAGCAAAGGACCTTCCAAACTGGGTGGAGCAGCAGGTTGCCAGTGCATTCCACGCTCATGTTCAGGCGTGGGGTCCAGAGCTGCGATATCTCGACGAGCATCAAGAATTCCGCGTCCCTCTGCATTGGTTTGAGGCTTTGAAGCATGAGATGAAGTAGTTAGCACATGGTGAGCAACGCTCATCCCGTCATCCCAGTCCGTTCGGTCCCTTTTGCTTGCGCATAGCGGTCCGTGCAGCGCCGAGCGACTCGGCAGACAGCGCCGTGCCAAACGCGCCAAGGTTGCGGTGCTTCGCATGGACGAGCGGAACCTTGTCGCGCAGCAATAGCCCGTCAGCTGGGTCTACATGCTGTCCGCTCCGAGGCGGTCGGAGTACCTCTATCGTGGTTAAGATTGAGCTCATGCGCAGCTTCATGCCCGTGCGGGCGCTGGCAAGCACGCACGGCGAAGTAGAGCAGCAGATTGGCCGGGGTCACGATAAAGCAGGAAAGCGAAGGTTAATGTCCATCGATCCCCTTCAGCTCAGCAAGTTCTTGAGCTTCGTCCTGCGTCACAAGCCTGGTGCCGTCGGCTTGACCTTAGATGAGCAAGGCTGGGTCAGCATTGACGAACTCATCGATAGGAGCAACGCCGTCGGCACACTGTTTGATCGCAAGGACCTTCAGCATGTCGTCGAGACAAGTGACAAGAAGCGGTTTTCCATCTCGGCAGACGGGCTGCGGATTCGCGCAGCTCAAGGCCACTCGGTCACCGTCGAACTTGGCTTGTCGCCTCAAGAGCCCCCACCCGTTCTGTATCACGGTACCGCGACACGCTTCATCGAAGCGATTCTGTCAGAAGGGCTGAAGCCGCAAGATCGGCAGCACGTGCATTTGTCCAGCGACAAAGCCACTGCGCGGTTTGTCGGCCAGCGCCATGGCAAGCCGGTCCTTCTTAAGATTGAAGCCCTTCGCATGCACGTGAAGGGCTTCAAATTCTTCTTGGCCGACAATGGCGTATGGCTAACTCATCAGGTGCCGCCGGAATTCCTGGTGCCGTCATCGAGCATGGCGGACTCTGCGACGACTTCAAGGCAGCCGAAGCTATCGATATAGATCATGAAGTGACGCATCACCCATCTATCTCGCCATTCAGGCACTACATCGTTTCGCAGTTCTCTCACCCACTCGGACTCCTCAACTTCGCAGACCGTGTCGTAGGTGTCTTTGACATGCCAGCCCGTGCAGTAGATCTCGGATCGCTTCCGGAACGCACGTTGCTTCACAAAGCGTAGGCTGGCTGAACGCTTCTGCCCGTCGTCATCGAAGTCCATTGACAGAAGTAAGTCGCCTCCATCCGTGCGAAGCGAAGGGCCACGAATAATAGCCGTCGATGGAAACGGCAAAACCAAGAGTTCTTGCTTGTGCATCACGGAGTTCCAGATGGGCGAACAGTATCAAACGGACCGCCAGCGTTTCGTCGAAGCTGACCGTCCAGCAGGCCCTCATAGAGCGAGTCACCTGTCCGATTGACGCCGTTCCATTGGGAGCGCGGAATGCCCGCAGCCTCGAGCGCCTGTGAAGACCGTGTATTCAGAATGATCGTTTGCCCGTCGCGCACAACGTAGTTAATTTCCACCTGCCCGGGCTTCATTGCCCCGGACCGCAATGCCGCCGCTACGTCCTCAACGCTCCTTCCAGCAAACGCACCTTCTTCGCTGAACATATTTCCGAAGGTCTTCTGCGCGAACTTGGCATCGGCCGCCACGCCCCTCGACGCAACATTTGTGCATTGTGCCACTGGCGCAACCGCCCGCGTCGCCCCCAGAGACACCGCAAACATGGCCTGCTCCAGGAGCATCGCTGTTCCGTGCGCGGCAGCCCACCCATAGCTTCCTTGCTCCCAAGCAGTGACAGCATTGTCGAAGGAGACCTGGCCGGGCACGGTTGCCGCAACCACGGTGAACTTTCGAAGAGCCCCAGTGCATCAACATAGCTCGTCGGGTTTCCGCCGACGTAGCCGTAGGTATTGGTTCCGCCATGGAGGCCGATTGGATCCGACTGCGTATACCGCCCCTCAGCCGCCCCATAGTACCGATGGTGGTTGTACCAGAGCCCACTCTCCGCATCCGCATACTGCCCCGGGAAGCGCAGGTTCTGCGTGAAGTCCCCCAGCCCCTGCGGGTTGGTCTCGGGCGCCGTCGTCCCGAAGGGCTCGCTGAGCCACCTCCAGCGCTGGCGGTTCTCCCGGTCCACCACGATGCGCGGCGCATCCAGGTGGTCGGTGTGGATGTAGTACACCAGCGCCGCACCCGTCGGGTTCGCCGGGTCCGGCGTGAACATCGCCACCGGCGTGTCGCGCAGCCACACGTATTCGCGCAGCGCCGCGCCGTTGTGGTCGTACTCGCCCAGCAGGTGCCCGCCCGTGTCGTACACGAAATGCACCACCGCCCCCGTGCTGCTCGCCTTGCGCACCCGCTGGCCTGCCGCGTTGTAGGTGTAGGTCGTCGTGACCCCGGCCTTCGTGATCGTCTCCAGCTGCCCGCGCAGGTTGTAGGTGGCCGTGTAGCCTGAGCTGTCGCTCGTCGTGTTCCCCGCCGCATCGAACCCGATGCTCCTCGCCGGGTTGCTGATGCCGGTGATGCGGTTGCTCGTCGCCTCCACCGCATAGCTGCTCGGGTTGCCGTTCAGGCTCATCCCCGTGCGGTTGCCGTTCGCGTCGTAGCTGATGCTCCAGCTCGCCGCCTGCGTCGTGATCGCCGTCAGCCGGTCGTTCTCGTCGTACCCGAAGGCCTGGTCCAGCTGCGGCTGCGCCGTGCCGTCGGGGCTCAGGTGCGTGAAGCTCACGATGCGGCTCGCCGCGTCGTAGCGCAGGTCCCGCACACCGTCGCCCAGCGTGTAGCGGATCGGCCGGCCCGCCAGGTCGAAGTACCGCTCGTGCAGCTTCGCCCCACTGGTCATGGCCCACCGCCAGCGCTTGGCCGCCGCACCGAACGGCGTCCACTCGATCTGCGAGATCAACGCCTGCCCGTCCAGCGACAGCCCCTGCGTCCTGCCCTGCGCCACCGCCAGCGTCAGCTGCCGCCCCGACGGGTAGGTGATCCCCGTCAGGTCGCCCTGCTCGTAGCTGTACCCCACCGCCCAGCTCAGGCTCGCGAGGCTCAGCGTCTCCTTGATCACCTCGCCCCACATGTTGTACGCGTAGCGGCTCGATCCCCCGGGGAAGCCCGTGCTCGTCAGCCGACCGATGCCGTACGAGAACCCCGCGCCCGTCTCGCCGTAGGTCCAGCCCAGGGTTTCGGCGGGGACCCCGCTCTTCGTGTACGCGGCCGAGGTCAGCCGGTCCACCGCGTCGTAGCCGTAGCTCGCCTGCACGCCGCGGCTGTCGGTGCGGGTCGCCAGGTTCCCCGAGGCGTCGTAGCTCAGGTTCTCCGTCCCGGTGTCCGGGCTCTTCAGCTGCTCGGTCTCGCCCAGCCCGTTGCGCGCGTACTGCGTCACCAAGCCCCGCGGATCGGTCACCTGCGTCACCGCATCCCCGCCGTCGTAGGCGATGGCCGTGCTGCCGTTCTTCGCGTCCACCACCTCCTTCACCCGCTCCAGCGCGTCGTAGCGCAGCCGCGTCTGCAGGTTCAGCGTCCCCGCGCCCTTCGTGACCAGCGTGCGGTTGCCCTGCGCGTCGTACTCGTAGCGTTCCAGCGGCAGCGGCGATGCGGGCAGCGCAGGCAAGCCCGACGACGATGCCGCCGACGCCGGTGCCGCATCCGTCGTGCCCGCCTGCTGTGCCCGGCCCAGCGCATCCATCACCCGGTTCAGGCTCTGCACCAGCGCGCCGGCCGGGTCCTTCAGCCGCGCGTCCAGCACGGCGCCTGCGTTGTCCAGCACGTAGTCGATGCGGTTGCCGTCCTGGTCCCGCACGGCGATCGGGCGGTGCGCGTCGTCGTACTCGTAGCCGATCCACGCCGTGTTCGACAGCGTCACGCGCGTGAGCTGCCCCACCGCGTCGTAGGCGTAGGTCACCGTGCGGCTGCCCACGGTGCGGCTCGTCATGCGCCCGCGCAGGTCGTAGGTGTAGGTCGTGACGGTGCCGTCCGCGGCCGTGAACTGCAAGACCTGACCCGCGGCGTCATGGCGGTCGATCCGCGTCACCTCGCCGTTGGGAACGACGATTCGCTTCAGGTCGCCGGCACGGTGGTTCTCGTCAGTCACGCTGCTGTACTCGCGCTGCCAGGTGCCCGACGGCGTGGTTTCGGTCAGCACCTGCCCGCGCTCGTTGTAGGTCCAGCTGCTCACCCGGTCCGCCACCGCGGTGTTGAACCACGAGGGAACCGCCGGCGTCAGCGGCTTGCCCGGCAAGCCCGCCGCCGGCGCGCTGAAGGCCTGCGCGTAGCGTGCCGCACCCTTGGTGATCCGGATGTCGTCCAGCGACGCATTCGCATGCCACACGCCCGAGCCGTTGTCTGGCGTGCGGCCCAGGTTCACCGGCGTGCTGGACGTGTAGATCGCCCCGTTGATCGTCGCCGTGCGGCTGCCCGGCACGCCGTTCAGGTAGATCCGCAGCTCATTGCCCTGCCGCACCACCGCGAAGTGCGACCACGTCCCCAGCGCCAACGTGTTGTGGTGCGTCAGGCTGCCCGCATCGCTGGAGCCATTCAGGGTCCAGCGTGCAGCGATGTCGCCACTCGGACCGGTCAGGATCTCGAAGCCCCGGGCTCCGCCGTCGCCATAGTTGCTGATCAGCGTCGCGAAGTTGCCGTAGGCGTTCAGCCGCACCCAGCCTTCGACGGTGAAGTCGTTGGCCCCCAGGTCCATCGCCGGCGCCGGCACGGTGGCGTAGGTACCCTGGGTCCCGTCCAGGCTCAGGCCGCCCGCGCCGTAGCGGGCCGCCGCAGCGGTGATCGCCACGTTGCCATACGGCGTCACCGGGTAGGCATTGGCCGAGCTGTCCACCCAGGCCCCGCCGTCCAGGTGCAGCAGCAGGCTCACGCCGGCATAGCCCGGGTCCGTGCCGTTCGGGTCGGCCGGGATGGCCGGAGTGCCGTTCAGTTGGAAGCCCTTCACCCCGTTCGCATCCAGCGTCGCCTGCACCACCTGCCTGCACAGCAGCGGCAGCGGCTTCCCGTCGGGCAAGGTTGCCGCACTCGGCGCACAACTCGCCACTTGGTTGCCCGCGAAGGGATCGCGCTGCCCGTTGTAGACGCTCGTGGTCAGCACGCCCGGGCCCGCCTCGCGCACCGGCAGCGGCCAGTCCGGGTGCCACTCGGTGCTCGTCTTCCTCGCGCCCGACGGCAGGCTCGTCGACTGGGTCATGCCGATGCAGTCCTGCGTGGCGTTCAGGCCCTCCACGGTCGTCAGCGGCAGCTTGCGCTGCAGGTCGTTGGCGTAGCAGCTGCGCATGCCATTGAAATCATCCCGGCGGCTGAGGATGCCGTTCGCGTCGAAGGCCTGGCTGCGGGTGCTCGCCGCGCAGCCCGCGCCGGCGGGCTGGCTCATGCCGGCCAGGTACACCTTGTTGTTGATCGTGACGGTGCTGACCTCGCTGACCGCGCCGTTCGGGTCCGTCACCGACAGGCCTGACGGCGCTTTCGTGTAGACGTCGCGCCACAGGATGTTCTGCACAGGGTCGTAGGTGTCGATCTGGTCGACCGTCGGCGGCTGCTGGTAGGCCGCCGAATGGTGGTACGCGCCACCGGCCCATTGCGTGTCGATCGCCAGCCCGACCTCGTCGTAACCGTAGGTCGCCAGCCGCATGCCGTGCTCGTCGACGATGCCCGTCACCGCCCAGGGCAGGTCATCGCGCTCGTACAGGTATTGGCGGGTCTTGCCGGCCGGATCGGTGATCCGGCTCAGGTTGCCGGCGGGGTCGTACTCCAGCGTCGTCGTGCCGGCCGGGCCGCTCACCTGCGTCAACCGAGGAAGAAGGGCCTCGGGATGGTCGTAGCTGAACTGCACGCGGCGGCCGGACTGGTCCTGCACGCTCGCGAGGACGTTGCCGTTGTAGCTGTAGGTCAGCCGCCGGCCATCGGTGTAAACGACCGACAGCAGCCGGCCATCGTCGGCATAGGTCTCCTGCGCCAGCGTGCTCGCATCGGTGTAGCGCCAGCCGCCCGCGATACGCTCCAGCCGGTCGGTCACGTCCGGGTCGGGCTGGTACTGCGTTCCAGCCTTGTCGAGCACGAAGCTCTCCCAGTGGCCGTCGGCGCGCTGCACGTGCACGGCCTGCATGACATGGCCGCCATCGAACTGCGGCTGCAGCCTGCGGTGCAGGTTGCTCGACCAGCGGCGCCCGCCGAACGAGGCCGCCACGGCCGGCGGGAACTCGGCCGCCCGCCCGATGGGCGCACCCGCCATCGTGTCGTAGATCGCCACCATCGGCTCGCCGCCGATGCGGCCCACCCGCAGCTCCTCGCGCAGGCTCTTGCTGCCAAGGATCGGGTGGATCGGCTTGCCCACCGTCAGCTGGGCCGGGCAGCTGCGCGGCGGCGGATGCTGGCGCGTCACCACCCACGGGCCGAAGGTCTGGTAGGTGCCGCCGAGGATCTGCTCGCTGTGGATCACCTCGGCTCCATTGCGCGAGTCCACCACCTGCCTCATCCGGAAATGCACACCGTCCGCCTCGTGATCGAGGTACGTGCACTTGCGCTTGGTGGCCTGCTCCGGCGGCACGTCCGGGAACGACGACGAGCAATCGGTGCCGTTCATCCCCTCCATCGCCTTGATCAGGCCCTCCACCGCCGCCGGCACCGACTCGTACAGCGGGTCATGCTTGAAGGTGTACGACGCCTGATACATCGTCACCTGCTGCGCCTGCGCCACCCCGTCCACCAGCGCACAGGCGTGCGCCACCAGCAGCAGCAACGCCGCCCTCTTCAGACCATTCACGGAAAACTCCTCTCCTGACACCAACCGGCCGCCACCTTGTTGTGTGGGCGCGCGTGCCGGCTACCTCATGCCTGTCCCTCGCCGCCTCCGCATCGGGAGGCGCCTTCACAGACGCGCGTTGCGGCGCATTACACCGTCAACGTCGATCCCGCGCAAGAGGGCTCGATGTTGAGGCATCGATTGACGGACGGATGTCCCTCCGTACAACCCCCATCACAGCACCGCATACCGCCCCGGCCGGTGGTTCACCGCGATGAAGAGGTTCATCACCACCGCCGCCAGCACCGACCACGCCACGCGCGTCGGCTCTACCACCGTCAGCGCCAGCAGCACCACGCTGCAATCCACCACCATCTGCACCTTGCCCGCGCGCCAGCCGCGGCTTTGCTGCAGGTACAGCGATACGATGGTCGCGCCGCCCAGGCTCGCACGGTGCCGCGCCAGGAACAGGCAGCCCGAGCCCAGCAGCAGCCCCCCCAACACCGCCGCATAGGCGGGATGCAGCCGCTCGATCGCGAACAGCTTCGGCGACCACTCCGTCATCAGCGACAGCAGGCTGATCGCAATGAAGGTCTTGAGCGTGAACTCCCGGCCCATGCGCCGCCACGAGAACCAGTAGAACGGCAGGTTGATCGCGAAGAACAGCTTGCCCAGCCCGATGCCGGTCGCGTAGTGCAGCACGAAGGCCACGCCGGCCGTCCCGCCCGTCAACAGCCCCACCTGCGCAAACAGGATCAGGGCCAGCGACACGAACAGCGTGCCGGTGAAGATCGCCTGGGCGTCCTCGAACAGGGTGTGCCGGTGGACCGAGGGGGATTCCGTGGGAGATGCAGCGGGTGAGGGTGTCGCGTTCATGACGGCTTCCCGTGCAGGAAGCGTGCCGAGTCACCACGCCGTCATCGGCGGCTTGCACAGTTCGCCGGCCCTCCACACCACCATGGCCCCCATGAACCCTCCCACCCTCGCCCGTGCCGCCGCCGCGGCCCTGCTCGCCCTCGCCCTCGCCCTCACCCACCCCGCCGCCCAGGCGGACGAACTGCCGCGCTGGGACACGGCCATCACGAAGTACAACCAGAAGCAGGTCCTCGACTTCCACCCGAAGTTCGATTTCGACTCGGACGGCTGCTACCCCGCAACCCCGTTCAACCGCAACAGCAACCTCATCCAGAACCCCGGCCTCAACGCCACCGGCACGGTCTGGGGCGCCTGCCGCGACAACGGCTGGACGGTGTATGCCAACACCATCCACCGCCAGCTCTGCCGCGAGACCGTCGAGGGCAGCGACCGCATCGAGCGCTGTGCCCACCTCTACGAGCTGTACTTCGAGAAGGACCAGGCGATCGGCCTCAGCTTCCTCGGCGGCCACCGCCACGACGTCGAGACCGTCATCGTGTGGACCCGCAAGACCAACGACCAGGCCGACGTCGCGACCCACGTCTCGGCCAGCGCCCACGGCACCTTCAGCACCCAGCCCATCGGCGCCCTGCAGATGCAGGGTACCCACCCGCTGGTCATCTACCACAAGGACGGCGCGGGCACCCATGCCTTCCGCTTTGCCAGCGCCGGCGACAAGGCGCGGGTGGAGTTCCTCGGCAACTCGGGCGAGTTCTACGCACCCGACATCCTCAGCCACTACAGCGCCGTCGCGCAGTGGAACGGCGACGAGTGGACGCGCTACCAGGCCAACCGGGCCTACCGGCATGCGCTGGAAGCCTCGAACTTCGGCAGCGCCAGCTTCAAGACGCGCAACGACGGCGAGATCATGAACCAGGCGAACAACGCGGTGCCGCGCAGCGACGCGTCCTGGGCCGGCACCACCTTCACCTGGGACGACGTGTGGGCCACCCGGACGAAGGAGTTCAAGGCCAACTACCCCCAGACCTGGACCCAGATCAGCGAGTGATCCGACACGGCGCCCGGGGATCTTGCAATCCGGCGGGCCGCCCCGACGTGGCCTTCGTGGGACGAGGCAGACCCGTCCCGGAGAAGGAATCCCATGAAAGCCACCTCATCGCAACGCAGTGTCAGTGACCTGGATGTCGTGCACGCGCTCGCCCGCCTGTTGCAGCGCATGGAAGCCAACCCGGCCACGATGGACGCCCACCAGTACCGCACGGTCGTCGAGCAGCTGAAGAAGGCCTTCGAGAAGGTCGAGCCGGGACCAGGGCTGCAGCTGGTGCTGGAAGACGCCCCCGCGGCGTCCGAGGTCTACGAGAACCTGCGCTACGCGCACGCCGGGCTGGTGCGCTCGCCGCTGGAGAAGGCGCTCAATGCCGAACTGGAAGCGCGCCGGATCATCGACCAGGCAGCGGCCACGCGTCACTGATCACCCGCGGCCCCCGGATTGCGCTGCGCTCCATCCGGGCTACAAGACCCGTAGCCCGGATGCCAATCCGGGGTTCGTCCGCCACTTCGGCTACGACGGCAGGAAGTCCAGCGGATAGGTGATGTCGATCTGGTCGACATCGCGCGCCCCGAACTCGAACTGCTTGATCCGCGCCAGCAGCTTCGACTCCAGCTCCGGCGACTTCAGCTCGCTGGACACGATCCGGCAGTCCACCAGCGTGCCCGACGGCGCGATCTTCAGGTGCAGGACGACCTTGCCCTGCAGCCCCGGATCCTCGCGCAGCGCCCGGTTGTAGATCGCATAGATCGCGCCCTTGTTGCGCTCGAACACCAGGCGGATCTCCTCGATCGAACGTGCCGCCTTGCCGCTGCTGCCCCGCTGCAGCGTGCCGCCCGCCCCGGTGCCGTTGCCCGTGCCGCTGCCGGCCGCCGACCCCTTGCCGCCGCCCCCACCACCGCCGGCCACGCCCGCCACCAGCGTCGTCGACCGGCCCGCCAGCCCGCCCCCGCCGGTGTTCCTGCTGTAGCCCGCGGTGTTGATGCCGCCACTGCCCCCGGTCGCGTTCGAGGTGATCATCGCGCGGTCCGGCAGGCCGGCTTCCGTGCCCGCCCCCACGCCCACGCCGACACCGCTGCCGACCCCCGGGCCCTGCTTGATGTCCGGCTTCAGCTGCACCGCCATCGGGGCACCGCTCAGCTCCTGCAGCTGGTCCTTCATCGCCAGCAGGCCGACGCCCGCGGCCTTGCGCCGCGCCCCCTCGATCTCGCCCGGCGGCTTGTTCTCCTGCGGCACCCGCGCCTCGGGGATCGGCTGCTTCATCTTCACCGGATCCGGCTTGGCAGGGATCGGCTGCGCCTGGTCCGGCTTGGCCTGCGGCTGCGCCGCCTCGACGTCCTTCGCTTTCTCCTGCACCTTGGGCGGCGGGGGCGGCGGCGGAGGCGTCTCCAGCACCAGCTTCGCCAGCCGCGGCGGCAGCTCGGCCGGCGCCGCGCGGTCCGGCTGCTTCACCGGCAGCCAGGGCACGATCAGGAAGATCAGCAGGCACAGCCCGACGGTGCGCTGGATGATGCGACGAAAGCGCGCGTCATCCTCCGGCACCCCGGCCCACGGCATCACCCGTGGGTTGAACGAAACGACAGCAGCGCTCATGCCCCCACCTTCTGCCGAACGGCAAACGACATGTCGGTGAAGCCCGCGCGCGCCGCCGTCGTCATGATCTTGCGCAGCAGCTGGTACGGGATGTCCTTGTCGCCCATGATGGTCAGGGCCTTGCCCTTGTCCTTGTTGGCCTCGCGGATCATCTCGCGACCGGCCTGGATGTCCAGTTCGTCCTTCAGCGGCGCGATCAGGTCGTTCGGCAGCTTCAGCACGTCGGCCACGTTCGCGACCTTGCGCCCCTCGACCAGGATCTCGCTGCCGCTCACCACCAGGATCACGTTCTGCTTCGGCTCCTTCTCGGCCGTGGACTGCGGCAGCTGAACCGCCTTCGGGCTCGGCAGCAGCTCCACGCCGGTCGCGTTCGACAGCAGGAAGAAGATCAGGATCGTGAACACGTCGATCAGCGAGACGAGGTTCATGTCGAGCCCCGTCTGGTTGCGCGCCCGGCGCTCGGCCCGCTTCTGCAGCGGTGTCATCAATGCCATGGTGGTCCCCGCCCTATCGCTTGACGACCGGCGCATCGCCGATCGAGATGTTGGGGAACATGTCGGTGTGCACGACCGCCGGCCCCTTGGGCGTGGCCACCACGCGCACCGCGTCCATCACCTGCACCAGCGTGTCGTACGAGGTGTTGGGCTCGGCCAGCACGCTGGCCTCCTGCTTGGCCGGAAACTTCTGCTTGATCTGCTGGATCAGCGTCGACAAGGCCTTCAGGTCCTGGCCAGTGGGCAGGTTCGGGATGCGCTGGATCAGCCCGCCCAGGCGGTCCCCGACCTCGATCGCATCCGGGCGGATCACCACCTCGAGTTGCAGGTTGTCCACCTTCAGCTGCTCCACGCCCGAATTCCTGGCCGGCAGCGACAGGTCGATCACCGACAGCCGCGTGAACACGGCAGTCGACAGCAGGAACGGCACCAGCACCACGATCAGGTTGATGAACGCGGTGATCTCCAGGTGGGCCGTTTCCTTGCGCAGGCGACGACGGGCCGCCATGATCAACGCGCTCCGGTGCTCTGCTCGGCCTTCAGGCGCTGCACCAGGTTCAGGAAGCTGATCTTGGCGGCCTCGAGGCCGTCGACGATCTCGGCGGTCTTCGCCTGCAGGAACGAGTGCAGCAGCAGGAACGGGATCGCGACCATCAGCGCGAAGGCGGTGTTGTTCATCGCGATCGAGATCGAGGCCGACAGCATCTCGGCCTTCTCCGCCGGGTTGACCTGTGCCACCGCGGTGAAGCCCTTGATCAGGCCCATGATCGTGCCCAGCAGGCCGACCAGCGTGATCACGTTCGCGAAGGTGGCGATGTAGTGGGTGCGCTTCTCCAGGCGCGGCACGATCTCCATCATGCCCTCCTCCATCGCGGCGTCGAAGTCCTCGCGGCGGCCCGGGCTCTGCATGCGCGACAGGCCGTAGTTCACGATCTTGCCGATGGCCGCATCCGAGTTCGCGGTCACGTTCTGGACTTCCTTGAAGCGGCCGTTCTGCAGCATCGGCAGCACCTGCGACCACAGCTTGCGGTTCTCGGTGCGCGCACGGTTGAGCACGATGTAGCGCTCGATGCCGATCGCGAGGCCCACCGACATGATCAACAGGCTCGGATAGATGAAGAGGCCGCAATCCTGGAAAAACTTCACTGCTGTGTTGAACGCATTCATCTCTGATCTCCGATGGGGCTTCTCTGATTCGACAAAAAACGGCAGTCCGGTGTCCGGGCCTTACTTCGTGGCGGCGGCAGCGGCGGGCACCGCCGGCTGCGTGAGGGCGTCATAGTGCACCTGCCGGCGGAACACGTCACGGTCCACCGGCGCCAGCGCCTCGTCGAGCACGCTGACGGCGGGACGGCCGGTCAGGTCGTTCGACAGCGGCTTCTTCCAGGGCACGATGTACAAGACCTTCGGCAGCTCGCGGTTGCCGATGATCTGCGAGCCCTTGATGTCCGCGCGGTCCTGGGCCCAGGCGGGCGCGAGGCCGGCCGCGATCAGCATCGCGAACACCGCCAGCACCGTCAGCGGCGCGCGCAGGGGGTCTCGGGACTTCATTGCTTTTCCTTCCGGTTGTCCGCAGCCGGCGCGAGCTTCGCCCCCGGCTGCTTACGATTCTTCAGATCTGCGACCCATTTGGTCACCGTGGCATCGCCACCCGGAGTCAACGCAAGATACTGGCCATACAGGTCCGCAGCGCGTGCAGGATCCCACAAATACAGGTCGTACAGGATGCCGAGGTTCAGCAGCGGCGCAGCAAAACCCGCGTCGAGTGCGATCGCGCGCTCGTAGGCCTCCCTGGCCTTCGCGAACTGGCCCTGCTGGCGGTAGGTGATGCCGAGCTGGTTGAAGTACAGCGGCTGCTTCGGGTTGAGCCGCACCGCCTGCTCCAGCTCGCCCGCCGATTCGGGCAGCTTGCCGGCCTGGCGGTAGATCAGGCCGAGGTTCGCGTGCGGGCCGCCCAGCTCGGGGTTGGCCTGGGCGACGGCCTTGAAGCCGCGCTCGGCCTCGTCCAGGCGGCCCGCCTTCAGCGCGCGGCGCGCGTCGTCGTAGCTGCGCTGCACGGCCGGGGCGACGGGGGCCTCGGGTTCGGGGCGGGCAACGGCCGGCGCGGAGGCCGTAACGGCCGGCGCCGCAGCCGCCACGGCCTTCGGCCCCGGCGTCACCACATCACGCAACGCCTGCAACTGCTGCGCGCACCCCAGTAGCCCGGATGCCAATCCGGGAATCAACAGAGTGAACAGAAAACCCCGGATTGGCATCCGGGCGACGAAGTCAGCGAATCGCATCGATGGCCCCTTCGCTGCGCTCGGTCTTGCCATACCGCAGCGGCCGGATCTCCGACAACGCCTTGAAGCTGCTCTTCACCCACTGGTCGTAGATGCCGTTGCTGGTGCGCTTCGCATTCAGCTCGTGCAGCTCGGTGGCCTTCTCCTCGAAGGGATAGGCCTGCTCTTCCAGCATCACGTTGTACTGCTCCAGTTCCAGCTTCGACAGCTTCTTCGGCCGCTGCGAGTTGATCAGCGACTTGCCGAAGTCCTGGTACAGCGAGGCGATCTGGTAGGTGGCCGCGGTCGTCACGTCCGCCACCCCGTAATCCGCCGCCACCGTGTAGGCCTTCAACGACTCTTCCAGCCGCGCCTTCTTGTTCTTCAGCGCCACGTTCAGCGGCTCCACCAACTGCACCTTGCGGTAGCTTTCGTGCACCGGCGCCGCCATCGCGAGCGCCGCCGTCGCGCCCAGGTAGCGCGTGCGGTTGGTGCGCGCCGCGCCGCCCGCCTGGTCGGCCTGGAAGATCTCCTTCATCCAGGCCAGCTCGCGCGCCGGGTTGCCGTCGTCCTTCGCGATCTTCGCCAGGCGGTACCGCGCCTCCATCGAGGCCTCGAAGGACATGCCGCCCTGCTTCAGGTACTTCTCGTAGGCCTTGCCGGCCGCGGCCCGCGAGCCCGCCTTCTCGTACATCTCGGCCGACTGCCACAGCGCATCGCGCGCCAGCGCCGGGTCCTTGTTCGTCGCCGCGAAGCGCTCGTACTCGCCCGCCGCCTGCGCCCACTGCCCCTTCTCGGTGTACGCCAGCGCGAGCTTGCTGCCCACGTCGGCCTGCAGCGGATGGTTGGGGTAGCGCTTGCGGAAATCCTCCAGCGTGCGGCTCGCCCCGTCCCAGTCCTTCAGGCCGATCATCGCCGCCGCCGCGTCGTACTGCGCCGGCGCCGCCACGCTGGACTGCGGCGCCACCGCCGCCACGCGCGAGAAGTGCTTCACCGCCTCGACGAGCTGGCCCTTGCCGCGCGCCTGCTCGCCCTGCTTGTAGATCGACGCGGCCTGGCGCTCGACCAGGTCCTTGCGCGCCGGGTCGTTCGCCGGCGCCAGCGCCAGCACCTCGCCGTACGCCTTCTCGGACTGCTCGAACTGCCCGCGCTCGAAACTGCTGTGCGCGATCACCGTCCAGGCGACGCGCCGGTTCGCCGGCTCGGCCGGCGGCTGCAGCGCCAGCACCTGCTGCGCCACCGTCGCGGCGCGCTCCTGCTCGCCCAGCGCATACAGCTTCTCGGCCGCGTTCGTCAGCACCGGGCCGCTGCGCTTGTCGGCCGGATTCGCCTGCGCAAAGCGCAGCGCGCTCTCGACGCTCACCTTCTGCAGCGCCGGCAGCTCGGCCGCGTTCGCCTTCTTCTCCTGCGCTGCATAGCTCAGCAGCGCGGAATAGCCGGCGTCGGCGCTCTTCGCATGCGGCGGGTAGCCGTACGCGGTCTTCTCGTACTCCGGCGCCGCCTCCTTGAAGCGGCCGTCCTCGTACAGCAGCTCGGCCAGCAGGAAGTTGGTCTGCGCCGCCTCGGGCTCGTTCGGGAACGAGGTCAGGTAGCTGCGGTACCACTTCACCGCCTCCTGGTAGTCGGCGGTCGACTTCGACTTCTGCGCGCTCGCGTGGTAGTGCTGGGCCAGCTCGGCCAGGTGGGTCTTGACCAGCGGCTGCGCGTTCTCCTGCCAGGCCGCGGCGTTCTGGCGGCTGAACTCGCTGTCGACGCCATAGCGCTCGACGTATTCCTTCTTCGCGTCCAGCGCGAGGCCGCCGAAGCCGTTCTGCTGGTAAATGCCGATCACGCGCGCCTGCATCAGCGGCGCCTGGCCGTGCAGCGGGTCGCGGCGCGCGAAGGCGCTGAAGGTGTCGGCGGCGTCCTTCGGCCGGTCCTGCCGCAGGTAGAGCTCGGCGAGTTGCTGGTAGACGCGCCACTCGTACAGGCGGCGCTCGGGCGAGGTCATGTACGGCGGGATGCTCTCCGCACCCTGCAGGTTCTCCAGGCACAGGCTCGCGACGCGGAAGGTGTCCTCCACCAGCTCGCGGTCGCCGCGCGTCAGGCCGGGCAGCGTCTCCAGCTCGCCCTCGTCCTTGCGGCCGCCCAGCTTCAGGTCGAGCACGCCGAAGAACGGGTGCAGCGCATCGTCGAGCCGGCCCTGCTTGAACAGCGACCAGCCCTGCATGTACAGCGCGCGGTCGCGGAACGGGTTCGACGAATCGCCCTGCAGCACGGTCGCGTAGGCCTGCTCGGCCTTCACGTAGTCGCGCGTCGAGAAAAGCAGCTCGCCGCGCCGGAACTGCGCCTCGTCGCGGTAGATGGTCGACGGGTAGCGGGCCACCAGCTCGTCCAGCGTCTTCAGCGCCAGCTCCAGCTCGCCGCCCTGCTCCTGCGAGCGCGCCAGCTGGTACAGCACGCGGTCGTTGCTGCTGTCCTGCGGGTAGGCCTTCAGGAACTCCTGGTAGCGCGCCGTCGCCGCCTTGTAGTCGGGCGTGCCGTTCGGCGTCTGCTGGCCGGCGGCCAGGCGGTTGTCGGCGCTGTCCATCTCCAGGTCGCCCAGGCGGCGCATGGCCTCGGCGCGGTGGACGGTCTTCGGCGCCACCTTCAGGAACTCGTTGTAGGCGGCGATGGCCTGGTTCTCGTCGGCGGTCACGCCGCGGTCCTCGGCGATCGTGACCTCGCGGCTGGACATGCTCTTGAGCGTCGGCTGGTCGTCGCCGGGCAGCGTCTTCTTGCCGGCGCAGGCGGCGAGCCCGAGCAGCATCAGCAGCGCCAGACTATGGCTTGGGCGGCGCATTGGCGGGTTCCCGTTGCTTGTTGGCCTGGCCCGCGGCACGGTCGTACAACTGTGCGACCGCGAAGCGGGCCTGGGTGGTGTACTCGACCAGGCGATCCTTCTGCTGCACGAGCTCGGCCACCGCCAGCTCCTGCACGAACTGCTGCTGCTCGCCGCTCAGCGCCTCGACGCGCGGCAGCAGCGCCTGGATGGACTTGCCGAGCGCGGCGATGCGCGCCTCGAAGGCGTCGAACTTCGCCGGCTCGTCCTGCTGCGCCTGGGCCAGTGCGGCATCGCGCTGCCGCACCGCGGCCAGGGCCTCGGCCGTGCCGCGGGTGTTCTTCTGCGCGTCCCACAGGTGCTGCGGGTACTCCTGCGACAGCTGCCAGGTCAGCGCCCCGGCCGCCAGGCGGTAGCGCTCGCGCGCCGCCACCGCCTCGGGCAGGTCGCCGGCCTGCGCCAGCGTCTCGCGGATGCGGTCCACGCGCGCCTGCAGCGCGAGCTGCTTCTCGTCGGCCAGCGCGGCGGTGTCGCCGTCGGCCTCGATGCGCACCAGCTCGGCGGCGATCTCGTCCAGGCGCTTCTGCAGCGCCTCCAGCCCGCCATCGGCGAGCCTGGCGCGCACCTTGGGCAGGCGGTCGGCGTACGCCTGGCGCCGGTTCGCCAGCATGTCGCCGAAGACGACCAGGGTGTCCTGCCACTGCTGCAGGTTGCCGCGCAGGAACTGCAGGTCGCGCCAGTTCTTGAAGGCCTCCTGGAAGGCATGCTGCGCCAGCACCGGCGCCAGGTGGTTGGCATGCGGCATCTCGGGCAGCGCACCGATGTTCCAGAACCAGCCCATCTCCTCGCCCGGGTTGCGCTCGAGCAGGCCCTGCAGCAGCGTGCCGGCGCGGATCGCGGCGATCGATTCGTCGAGGTGCGCGTTCTCGCGCTCGAAGGCGCCGATGGCGGCGGTGTAGCGCTCCAGCGACTGGCCGCTCGCGCCGGCCTCGGCATAGGCATACGGAACGGCGATCAGCGCCTCCAGCACGGCGGCGTCGCCGGGGTCGCGCTGCGCCAGTTCCTCCCAGGGCACCAGGGCGCGCTTCGGCTGCTTCAGCGAGGCCTGCGCCCAGCCGAAGCCGAGCAGCGCCTTGTTCGCCTGCAGGCCGTTCAGGCGCACGCGCTCGAGGTAGAGCTTCGCGGCCTCGGGCTTGTTGTCCTGCAGCGCCGCGAAGCCGAGGGCGACGTTCGCCTTGTCGCGCAGGCTGCGCAGTTCCTCGTCGGGCGCCGGCGCCTGGCCCAGCTCGTCGAGCAGCAGGTTGCCGCGCTCCGGGTCGCCGCTGCGCAGCAGGGCCACGCCGAGGTTGAAGCGCGCGTAGCGGGCGGCGTTGCTGCCGCCGGGCGTCTTCGCCGCGTCGGGCCGCTTGTTCAACGCCTCCAGCTGCACGGCCGCGGCGGCATAGTCGTCCTGGGCCATCAGCACGTTGGCGGCCAGCAGGCCGCGCTCTTCCTCCAGCTCGGGCGGCAGGCCGGTGCCGATGCGCGACAGGGCGTCCTGCGCCTCCGGCAGGAAGCCGCGCTGGTAGCGGATCTTGGCGAGGTAGAACCAGGCGCGGTCGCGCACCGGCGGCGCGGCGCCCTTCTCGATCAGCTGGGCGAAGATCTCGCCCGCCTCGCGGTGCAGGCCGTACGACAGCAGCAGGCCGCCGCGCAGGATCTCGGCCTCGTCGGCATGGTGCGGCATGCGGCCGAAATGCTGCGAGACCATCAGCCCGGTGACCGACGAGAAATAGCGGCCCTGGTAGAACTGGAACAGCGTCTCGCCGTAGTAAGGATCACGCACGACATGCGCCGGCTCGGCGGCCTGCGCCGCGCCGACCCCGAGGGCGAGCAGCACCGCGGCCAGCCCGTGGCGCGTCTGCGGGAGGGGAACTCGAAGGCGCATGGCGGCTTACTGCCAGACCTTGACTTCGAACTCCGGCTGCAGCTTGCCGGTGTTGTCCTTGATCTGCAGCTCGATGTACTTCGGGTCGGTGGTCTTCTCGAACTTGACCGTCGCGCCGCGCTTGTAGTCGCGGAAGTGCGGCCCGCCGCCGGTGAAGACGGCGACGATCTGGTGCTCGCCCGCCTTCAGGTTGCCGAGGTACACGCGCTGCACGCCGCCGCGGTGCAGGGCCTTCACCTCGAGCGGCGTGTAGAGGTAGTTGGCGACGACCTTGTCGTCCAGCTTCACCTGCACCGAGCCCAGCTCGAACAGCTTGCCCACGTCCATCGACACGAACACCGCCACCTGGGTGTTGGCCGGGAACAGCAACTCTTCTTCCAGCACCAGCAGGTCGCGGTTCAGGCGGATCACGTCGCCCTTCAGGTCCTGGATGCGGGTGTCCAGACTCGCCGCCGACGCGGGCGTGGCGGGTGCGGGGGCCGCCTCGGGCGCGCTCGCGGCCGCGGCCGGCACGGCTGCGGCCGACGCTGCAGGGGCCGCCGGCGCCGCATCGGCCGCCCAGCCCTGCCCCACCACCAGCATTCCCATCAGGCATCCTGCAGCGAGCAGGCGGCGACTGTGTTTGAACATGAGCGCGGTCTTTCTCAAAAGGTGGCGGAGACGAACAGCTCGAGCACGTTGGCGTCGAACGAGTACAGGCTGCCGTCGCGGATGTCGGTGAAGTTCTTGTAGCGGAAGCGCATGAACTGGTACTGCGCGTTCAGCTTGACGTCGAAGCGGTCGGCGTACTTGCCGAGCGAGTAGGTGCCCTTGGCGCCGACGCTCACGTCGTTGAAGTCGCTCAGCTGCTTGTTGCGCGAGACGTAGAGCGTCTCGGTCTTCGCGTTGTCGCTGTAGAACAGGGCCTGCTTCTGGGTGTTGTAGCGCACGAAGGCCTCGCCCAGCCATTGCGCGCCGAAGTAGCGCGTGTAGCCCAGCTCGACGGTGTGCGCCTTGATCTCCCAGTTGTCCCAGAAGTAGCGGTACTCGCCGCGGATCGCGGCGCGCTGCTCGCCCTGGCCGATGTCGCCGACGGCACGCAGCTTCACGGCCCGGCTCGAGCGCGTGCGCGGGTAGCGCTCCTGCACCGCGGTGCCGAACACCTGCGCCACGCGGTAGGGGTTGCCGAGGTAGCCGTTGTCGGAGACCGCCTCCAGGTTGGCGCTCATCAGCCAGCGCGGCGTGAGGATCTGCGTCACGCCGAAGCGGTAGCGCCAGTGCTGGGCGGTGTCGAAGAAGCCCTGGTAGCGCGAGCCCACCTTGTCGGAGCCGCGCGAATAGCCCAGGCTCAGCGTCGTCATGCCGCCGAACACCTCCTGCGTCACGTCCAGGCCGACCGTGTTGGCCTTGTAGTCGGGCTCGTCGCTGGTCGTGCCCGACAGCGACACCATCGCGTCGCGGTAGACGTAGTCGCCACCGACCGTGTACTCGGTGCGCTTCTCCTTGTAGGGGCTCGCGGTCGTCACGACGTCGATGGACGCATTGCTGACCGAGTCGACGAAGTACGAGCCGCTGAGCGAGACGCGGTCGGCGACCTTCTTGCGGATCAGCACCGCCGGCCCGTCGGCGCGCGTGCCGCCGCCGTCGTAGCGGTGGTACATCAGGTCGGCGCGGTCTTCCGGCAGGTCCACGGCATACACCGCGCCGGCGGCGAGCGCACCGCCCACCACCACCGAGCGGCCGAGCAGCCGGCTCGCGCGCACCGCATGGTGCGGGCGGCGCGCCAGCACCTGCCGCAGCCGGCGCAGCCAGGGCCTAGTTGCAACCACAGCCGCCCCCCTGCACGCCGGTCGCGCCGCGGCTGCTCTCGCGCACGTCGTACACGTGCTCGCGGTGCTTGTCGGCCAGCGCGTCGCGCGACAGCCGCATGATCGGGTCGGCCAGGCGCTCGCGCTCGTAGGGCTGCACCCAGGGCTCGAGGCTCGCGCAGCCGCCCAGCAGGGCGGCCCCGGCCAGGCCGGCGACGAAGGCGAGGACGCGAAGGGATCGGCTCATGCTCATTCCTTCAACAGGTCGCGGATCTGCTTGTCGTAGGTGATCTCGTAGCCGTCCTGGTAGCCGCGGTGCAGGAAGCGCACCCGGCCGTCGCGGTCGATCAGCACCGTCGAGGGCATGCTGTTCAGCTGGTACAGCTTGCTGACGCTCTTGTCGGTGTCCAGCAGCACCGGGAAGCGCACGCCCAGCTTGGCTGCGACGCTGGCCGCATTGCGCGTGTCGTCGTCGACGTTGACGCCCAGCAGCACGAAGCCGGAGCCCTTGTACTTGTCGTAGAGCGCGTTCAGCTTGGGCATCTCCTGGCGGCACGGTGCGCACCAGGTGGCCCAGAAGTTCACCAGCACGACCTGGCCGCGCTGTTCCTTCAGGCGCAGGTTCTGGCCCTCGAGGTTGCGCAGCGTGAAGTCGGGCGCCGGCGTCATCGGCGCGGCGGCCTGGGCGGCCATGCCGAGGGACAGGGCCAGCGCGATCGCGCCGCGGGCGACGCGGGCGAGGCCGGAAGACAGGGTGGAGGTCATGAGAAGCACCATGGGGGACATCGTCGAAGGCATCAGAAGAAGAAGGTCACGCCGCCGGTCAGCTCGAGGTTCTGCGTGTTCTGGCGCTTGCCCAGCAGGTCGAGCGAGAAGATGTGGTCGCGCATGTCGACCTGGACCGCCGCCCAGTCCTTCAGGAACAGGCGCACGCCCAGGCCGACGTTGAAGGTCTGCTTGCGCTGGTCGTTGAACTTGGTGCTGCCGACGCCGCCGATCAGGTACACCGCGGAGGCCTTGGCGACGTTGCGGCCGAAGAAGATCTCGCCGGGCAGCACGTTCACGCCCACCGAGACGTTGTAGTAGCTCAGCTTCTCGGTCTCGTCGGAGAAGACGCCGCCCGGAAGGATCTGGCGGAAGGACTCGTCGCTCACCTTGGTCTGGGCGTAGACGCCCTCGACGAAGTAGTCCTCGGTGATGTGGTAGCCCACGCGCAGCCCCTTGACGCGGCTCGCGCCGAAGTTCTGCGCGTTGTAGGTGCCGCCGAAGAGGCCGAACTCGAAGTCGTTGGACGGGATCTTCGGCACGGCGACCGGGCGCCGGTCGACCTGCGGCACGATGACCTGCTCGTTGGCGGGTTCGGTGGCTGAGGGGGGCGTCGGCGCCTGCTGCTGGGCGCGCACCGCCAGCGGCACGGCCAGGCAGGCCGCGGCCAGCAGCGGGAGGGCAAGGCGTTGTCGTTCGCGCATGGGAGGCTCGCGGTGCGTCAATTGAAGAAGAAGGAGAAGCCGATGGTGCCGGCGCGGTATTCGGTGCTGCGGGTGTCGTCGATGAAGGCGGTGTAGATCGACCAGTCGGCGCGCACCAGGAAGCGGTCGGTCAGGTGGTAGCGCACGCCGATGCCGGCGTTCGCGAGCTTGGCCTTGGTGTCGATCGCGCTCACCAGCGTGGTGTTGGGCACGTTCTTGAACTTGCCGAAGCCGACGCCGAAGAACGGCGACAGCCGCTTGTCCGACCAGGGCTCGACCATCAGGTTGGCGTGCCAGAAGTCGCTGCCGGAGTAGCGGCCCTGCACCTGGCCGATCGTGCCTTCGAGGGTCAGCGTGTCGGAGAACCGGTAGCCGGTCCACATCTTGAGCATCGGCTCGCCCTGGAAGCGGCCCCAGGCGGCGCCGAACTCGACGCGGCGGCGCAGGTAGTCGTCGAGCAGCACGTCGCGGAAGGTCTTGCTGCCGCCCGCCTCGGTCAGCGTGGCCTCGAGCTGGGCGCGCGTGACCCAGCCTTCCTGGCCCTTCGCGGTGCGGACCTTGAACCAGTCGGTGTGGCGCAGCAGCACCTCGACCCACTCGCCCTTCTCGGCGATGTGGAACACCGGGTAGCCGCGGCCGGCGCCGGTGTGCAGCTCGATGTAGGGGTCGGCGACCTGCAGGCGCTCGGGCGGCGCGTCGGCGGCGCGGGCGGCCGGCACGGCCAGGGCGAGGCCGATCGCGCAGGCCAGGGCCGCGCCGCGGAGCAGCTGGCGGAAGGGGGCGGGGGTTCGGCGCAGGGACGGCTCGTGCGGGCTGGCGAGGGTCATGCTGTGATTGTCGCCATCGGCGCGGGCGGCTTCATGGGTGCTGTTGCGGGGGCTGTTGCGGGGGCTGTTGCGAAGCTATTGGGTATTGCAAGCCCCGGTGTTCGGGTCCGCCGGCGTGAACATGTTGTAGGTCGCCGTGCTGAACTCGTCCTGCCCCGCCGGCACCGGGTTGCTGATCCAGTACTTGATCAGGCGCACGTTGGCGTCCTGCTCGTTCTCGAAGATCTGCCCGCCGCCGTGCAGGATGTTGAGGAGCAGCGGCTTGGCGAGCAGCCGGCTCTGCGTGGTCGAGCCTTCCACCACCTCGCCCTGCGCGGAGTAGAAGTTCTTGTACATGTCGGTCAGGCGGATCACGTCGGGCGTGTTCGCCGGGTCGGTGACGTCCAGCGCCGTCGCGCCGGTGGCGATGCGGAAGGCGCCGCCGGTGCCGCTGACGGTGTCATGGCAGCCCGAGCCGGCGCAGGTGTTGGTCGTCGTCACCCCGTTGTGCGTGATCGGCAGGGCCGCCAGGAAGATCGGGTTGATGCACTTCTGGAAGTACGCATACGACAGCCGCTGCCCGACCGCGCCGGCCGGGTTGTTGATCGACGACGGGTTGCCGAGCGGGTTGCCGCCCCCGCCGCAGCTGGCCACCAGCGCCAGGGCGGACAGGGCTGCGGCCGCTGCGGCAGCCCGGTGAAACGCGAAGGTCATGGGGTGGAGCAGCCCTTCTTGATCCAGTTGGCGATGGTCACGTAGTTCGCGCTGCCCACCGGCAGCACCGCCGTCGGGGAACTGGCGGCACCGGCCGGGTGCGGGATCGTCGACGGCCGCTTCAGCAGGGCATTCGATTCCGGCTTGCAGGCGTCGTTGATCATCGTCAGTGTGACATTGAAATCGCCCTCCGCATCGCCCAGCAACACGAGGCGGTTCTCGCGGAACGCCTTGCCGGCGGCGATCTCGTCGCTGCCGATGGCCTGGTGGCAGCCGGCCGCGCAGGTGGCGCGCAGGATCGGGTAGATCTCCGCCTCGAACGAGGCCTGGGTGATCAGGCCGACGCTCTTCACGCCGCCCGCGTACAGGTCGTTGTAGTACTGGCCGCCCAGGTCCATCCACTCGGCCAGCAGGCGCTTCTCGCCCTTGGTCAGCAGCTTGCTGTGGTCGGGGCCGCCGGTCGGCGCCGGGTAGATCTTGCGCGCCTCGGCGCCGACCTTGAGGGTTTGCCCGGAGAGCAGCTCCATCAGCCGGCTCTTGCGGGCAATGCCCACCACGTCGCCTTCGCTGGCCGAGGCCTCGACCAGGGCCGGCTCGCGGTCGATCATCGGCACGCCCTCTTCCAGGTGCGTCTTCGGCAGGCCGGTGGCCTCGTCGATGAGGGGGTCGCCCAGCATCAGGCGCTCGTACGAGGCGAGGCGCCCGGTGCCGGCGGTGGTGCCGCTCAGGTCGAACTTCGTCGGGTCCGAGTGGCAGCCGGTGCAGGTGTCGGCGCCGTTCAGGCCGCGCGGCGAGCTCCAGATCGGCTGGATGTGGTCCGGGTAGTTGATGACGCCGTTGGTCGGCGCCGCGCCCAGCACGTCGTCCTTCGGGTCGGTGTTGCCCTTGTAGAGGATGGAGATCGGGGCGCGGGCGGTGACGCCGGCCTTGCTGGTGTCGGCCCAGACGTCGGTGGACACCATGTCGCCCAGCAGCTTCAGCAGGTTGGCGTCCAGGCGGGTGCGGGTGCCGGCCATGGTCTCGCCCGACTGGTGGGCGCCGGCCAGGGTCTGCATCAGCGCGGCCGGCATGGTGTTGGCCACTGCGCCGGAGTTCAGCGCGCCGCCGCGGCGCGGGCTGTGGCAGCCGTCGCAGGTGCGGCGTTCGCCCGGGCGGACCTGGATCCAGTTGGTGTGGGTCTGGAAGGCACGGCCCTCGGCATCCACCACGGCCAGGCCGATCGGGGTGTCGGCGGGCACCTGCAGCTTGAATGAACCGTCCGGCTCGATGGGCGCGTAGCCCAGGATCTGCTGCGGCTCGAAGTCGGTCTCGCCGATCGCGCTGCGCGTGCCCATCATGTTCTGCGCCGGGGCCACCGCGCGCACGGCGCGGATGAAGCGCACCGGGGTGCAGCCGTAGGCCGGGTTCGCCGGGTCCTTGATCTTGACGATGTCGGCCACCTGGGCGCGCGTGTCGAGCGGGTCGGTCGGCGCGGTCTTGGCGATGCCGGCGGTGCAGCCGGCGGGCAGGTCGGCCGCGGCGATCATCTCCTCGCCCATGCGGCCCAGGCCGTCGGTGTCGTAGACGCTGCGCACCTCGAGCAGGCCGAGCTTCTGCGCGGCGAGCGTCGCGTCGACCGGCGTCGGGTCGGTGGCGTTCGGCTCGGGGCGCGGCTGCAGCGCCACCGGGTCGGTGTTCATGAAGCCGGCCGGCGGCGGGGCGACCGGCAGCATGGTCTTGTCGGCCGGGTTGAACATGTAGATGGCGTACGGCGGCGGCACGTTGTCCTTGACCGCGTCGGCGGCCACCTCGGAGACGAGGCGGTCGTCATCGGCCAGGCGCGCGCGCTCGGCGTCCGTCAGGGTGACGCAGGGGACGACCTTGCCGTTGCGCGTGACCTCGCAGGGGCGGTAGGCGAGCAGCACGCGGTCGGTGCCGTCCCACAGCGGGTACGGCGTGGTGATGCGGCCGTCCTTCGACAGCCCGCCGCCGATGTTCAGCATGTCCTGGGTCGGCTGGTACTGTCCGCCCTGCGCCGCGACGCTCGGGTTGGCCGGCGTGTTCTGCTCGGAGTAGTTGGCGGCGTCGACGAAGACCAGGCCGCCGCCCTCCTTGGTGCGCGACAGCGGCATCAGGTCGGAGGTCAGGAAGCCCTTGTACTTGCCCTTCGGGTCCATGTCGCGCGGGTGCAGGAAGCTGTTGCCCTCGCTGTGCGCGCCGTAGAGCACGAACATGTCGGTGCCGTCCGGCTTCACGCGGAAGACCTTGAAGTGGTTGCGCATGCCCACGTGGTCCCAGCGCGAGAACATGATGTCGCCGTTCGGCCGCACCACCGGGTTGCGGTCGTGGCTCTGGTTGACCGAGATCTGCGTGATGTTGCCGCCGCTGGCATCCATCGTGTGCAGGTTGAAGACGCGCTCGCGCTCGTACTCGTCCAGCGCGAAGCGGGCGGGGCCCGGGCCCTGGTTGTTGAACGAGGTGGTCTGGCGGTTGGAGGTGAAGACGAAGCCCTTGCCGGCCGGCAGGTAGGCCGGGTCGACGTCGTCCGCGGTGGTGGAGCTGGTCAGGCGCTTGAAGCTGCCGGCCGACACCCCGCCCTTGGTCATGTCGTATTCCCAGATGTTCCAGCGCCCGGTGCAGGCCTTGGCGCCGTCGACCATCGAGGTGTTGCTGGTGGCGCAGCGCAGCGAGAAGACGATCTTCTTGCCGTCGTACGACACCTCGGGGTCGGACACGTCGCCGTGGCCCTGGGTGATCGACTTGGTGACGTTGATCTCGGGCGCGCTCGGCGAGGATTTCTCGCGGATCATCAGGTCGCCGCCGTCGGCGGTGGGCGCGCCGTTGGTCGGGTTCATGCCGATGGTGTTGACGCGCTGCACGTAGGCGAGCGGGACGTCGCCCTGCACCGTCGCATCCGAGGAGCCGCTGCCGCATCCCGCGAGGGTGGCGGCCAGGGTGGCGGCGAGTGCCGCGCAGGCCAGCGTGATGCTGCCGTGGCCCAGGGGGCCGGGGGTTGCTGCTGTCTGGTACTTCATCTCGCCTCCGATGACGCCGGTCGTGTCACGACTGCCGGCCTGGGTTGCCCCCGGCTTGCGGGGCGGCGCCCAGCAGGCCGGAGGAGTAATGCAAAACGCCCTCGGCGTCGACCACGATGGCATCGACGCCCTCCTGCGACTCGACGAGCCGCATGCCTTCTTCAAGGCCCTTCACGAACACGCCCTTGGACAGGCCTTCGGCGGTGAGCCCGTCGTCGGCCAGGATCGTCACGCTGCGGATGCCGCCCGGCGAGCGGCCCGTCTTCGGGTCGATCACGTGGTGGTGGCGCACGCCGTCGCGCTCGAAGTAGCGCTCGTAGTCGCCCGAGGTCGACATGGCGACGTCCTCCAGCGGCAGCACCGCCACCACCTCGCCGGGACGGCGCGGATCGCGCACGGCGATGTTCCAGGGGCGGCCGCGCCGGTCGCCGATCACATGGCTGTCGCCGCCGGCCGCCACCACCGCATGGGCGATGCCGTGGGCGCGCAGGATCGCGGCGCCGCGGTCGACCGCATGGCCCTTGGCGAAGCCGCCCAGGTCGATGCGCATGCCGGGGTGGCCGAAGCGGATCGTGCGCGCCTGCGGGTCGAGCCGCAGCTGCTGCCAGCCGATGGCGGCCCGCGCGGCGGCCAGCTCGGCATCGCCGGGCGCGCGGCCCTCGCGGTAGTCGTAGAGCTGGCCGGCGCTGGCGTAGCTGATGTCGAAGGCGCCGTCGGTCAGGCGCGAGAAAGACAGGGCCCGTTCCAGCAGCGCGAACATCTCGTCGCTCAGCGGCACTGCCTGCCTGGCGGCCTCGCGGTTGATGCGCGACAGGTCCGAGGCGGCCTGCACCGGGCTCATCGTGCGATCGATGCGGCGCATGTCGGCCATCACCGCGGCGATGGCGGCCTCGCCGGCACGGCGCTCGTCGCACCACAGCTCGACCGAGACCGAGGTGCCCATGATGGCCTCTTCCGCACGCAGCCAGCCGCCGCGCCGGACGGCGGCGTTCAGGGGTCTGACTGGCTTGCTGGACACAAGTCCCTCCGGAAGCGACTGCACTGGATTCCCTCGGTACGTGGACAGGCCACTTGACATTTGTCCTACGCAGGTCACGTGCCCACGCAGCGGAGCGGATCTTCGTCCCCAAAACCCCCGAAAATGTGTCAATAGTTGGCAAACGGGACCGCAATTACATCCTGTTCCAGAAGAAACGGTGACCCTTTTTGTTCGTCCAGGCGCGTTCTGAATCAGATGTGAACGGACGCAACCGGGCGCGGCGGCGGCGCCACAGGAAGCGCAAAAGACCTTGTCGGATGGCGCAAATCGTGCTCTCCCTGATGCGACCCGGGGCCGCTGCACCGATACTCGCGCCCTGCTGCCGAACGCTGTTTTTCGACCCATACCGCCCCTTCACGACCACCGATACCGGCCTGCGATGGACCGGTCCCTGCCCTCCCCGATGCTCAGTGCCCACCACCTCCGCTGTTCGCGCGGCGACCGCACCCTGTTCTCCGGCCTCGGCCTGTCGCTCGCGGCGGGCCGCTGGCTGCAGGTCGGCGGCGCGAACGGCGCCGGCAAGACCACGCTGCTGCGCACCCTGGTCGGCCTGAATCCGCCGGACGAGGGCGAGGTGCAATGGAACGGGCAGCCGATCCGCGGCAGCGGGCGCGAGGACTTCCGCCGCGCCTGCCTGTACCTCGGCCACCAGGCGGCGGTGAAGGACGAGCTGACGCCGGTGGAGAACCTGCGCCAGGCCTGCGCGATCGACGATCAGGCGCTGGACGATGCCCAGGCCGCGGACGCGCTGCGCCGCATCGGCCTGCGCGGGCGCAACCACCTGCCGACGCGGGTGCTGTCGGCCGGCCAGAAGCGGCGCGTGCTGCTCGCCCGGCTGCTGGTGCGGCCGGCCATGCTGTGGGTGCTGGACGAGCCCTTCGCGGCGCTGGACACCGGCGCGGTGGAGTTGATGGGCGAGCTGATCCGCGCCCACCTGGCGCAGGGCGGCCTCGCCGTGCTGACGAGCCACCAGCCGGCCCCGCTGCCGGCGGGCGAGCGGGTGAGCCTGGACGCCGAGGCATGAACACGATCCTCGTCGCCCTCCGGCGGGACCTGCTGCTCGCCGCGCGCCGCCGCAGCGAGGTCGTCACCGCCCTTTTCTTCTTCGTCGTCGTGGTCAGCCTCTTCCCGCTCGGCATCGGCCCCGAGCCGGCGATGCTGCGCCGTGTCGGCCCGGGCGTGCTGTGGGTGGCGGCGCTGCTCGCGACCCTGCTTGGCCTGCCGCGCCTGTTCGCGAGCGACCATGCCGACGGCACGCTGGAGCAGATGGCCTTGTCGCCGCGCCCCTTCGCCCTGCTGGTGGCCGGCAAGATCGCGGCGCACTGGCTGCTGTGCGGGTTGCCGCTGGTGCTGCTTGCGCCGCTGCTGGGCCTGCAGTTCGACCTCACCGCACCCGAGCTGCAGGTGCTGATGCTGGCCCTGCTGCTGGGCACGCCGGTGCTGAGCCTGATCGGCGCGATCGGCGCCGCGCTCACGCTGGGCGTGCGCGGCGGCGGCACGCTGCTCGCGCTGCTGGTGCTGCCGCTCTACGTGCCGACGCTGATCTTCGGCGCCGGCGCGGTCGAGGCGACCAGTGCGGGCCTCGGATCGACCGCCCAGCTGTCGATCCTGGGGGCCCTGCTCGCCGTCGCCGTATTCTTCGCCCCATGGGCCACGACAGCCGCCCTGCGCATCGCCATTGAATGATGAAGATGGACAAGCAACCCGCCAGCCCCGCCTCCTGGATGCGCTACGCATCCCCCGCCACCTTCTACCCGGTCGCCGGCCGGCTGCAGCCGTGGTTCGCGGCGCTGGCCGCGGTGCTGACCGCCGTCGGCCTGTGGATCGGCTTCTTCGTCGCGCCCACCGACGCGACCCAGGGCGAGGGCTACCGCATCATCTTCGTCCACGTGCCGGCGAGCTGGATGTCGATGTTCATCTACTGCGTGATGGCGTTCTGGGCCGCCATCGGCCTGGCCTTCAACACCCGGCTGTCGTCGATGATGGCCTCGGCGCTGGCGCCCACCGGCGCGATGTTCGCGCTGCTCTCGCTGGTCACCGGATCGCTCTGGGGCAAGCCGATGTGGGGCACCTGGTGGGTCTGGGATGCGCGCCTCACGTCCGAGCTGATCCTCTTCTTCCTCTACCTCGGCTTCCTCGCCCTGCAGGCTGCCATCGAGGACCCGAAGCGCGCCGACCGCGCCGGTGCCGTGCTGGCCCTGGTGGGCGTGGTCAACGTGCCCATCATCTACTTCTCGGTGAAGTGGTGGAACACGCTGCACCAGGGGGCCTCGGTCTCGATGACCAAGTCGCCGTCGATGGCGCAGACCATGCTGTGGGGCATGCTGCTGATGGCGCTGGCCTTCTGGATGTACGCGATCGCGGTCGCGCTCTCGCGGCTGCGCAACATCATCCTCGAACGTGAACGCCATGCCGACTGGGTGCGGCAGGTGCTGGAGTGACGGTCATGCAATGGAACAGCGTCGGCGAGTTCTTCGCGATGGGCGGCTATGGCTTCTACGTGTGGGGCAGCTTCGGCGCCTGCGCGCTGGCGATGGCCATCGAAAGCCTGCTGCTGCGCCAGCAGCACAAGGAACTGTTGAGGTCCCTGCGGGATCAGCATGAGGCCTGACCCGCGAGAGGTCCTGAGAGGAACACCATGAAACCCCGTCACAAGCGCCTGGCCCTCATCGTCGGCGGCGTCGCGAGCCTCGGCGTCGCGGCCGCGCTGGTCCTGAACGCGCTGAACAGCAACGTCGCCTTCTTCTTCACGCCCTCGCAGGTGGTGACCGGCGAGGCCCCGAAGGACCGCGCCTTCCGCGTCGGCGGCATGGTGCGCCAGGGCAGCCTCAAGCGCGACCAGATGACCGTCAGCTTCACCATCACCGACACCGCCAAGGACGTGCCGGTGCGCTACACGGGGATCCTCCCCGACCTGTTCCAGGAGGGCAAGGGCGCCGTGGTGCAGGGCAGGCTCGACGCCGACGGCGGCTTCGTCGCGACCGAGGTGCTGGCCAAGCACGACGAGAACTACATGCCCCCCGAGGCGGCCCATGCCGTCGAGGAGGCCAAGAAGATGAGGAACACGCTGAAATGACCCCCGAACTCGGCCACCTGGCGCTGATCCTCGCCTTCCTCGTCTCGCTCGTGCAGGGGACGCTGCCGATCATCGGCGCGCACCGCCGCCACGCGGCCTGGACGGCGCTCGCGCGGCCGGCCGCGCAGACGCAGTTCCTGCTCGTCGCGTTCGCCTTCGCCTGCCTGATGCAGGCGTTCATTGCGAACGACTTCTCGGTCCTCTACGTCGCGCAGCATTCCAACTCGCAGCTGCCCACCGCCTACCGCGCGGCGGCGGTCTGGGGCGGCCACGAGGGCTCGCTGCTGCTGTGGCTGCTGATGCTCAACGGCTGGACGCTGGCGGTGAGCCTGCTGTCGCGCCAGCTGCCGCTGCCGATGGTGGCGCGCGTGATCGGCGTGCTGGGCCTGGTCGCCGCCGGCTTCCTCGCGTTCATGCTGCTGACCTCCAACCCGTTCGACCGGCTCGTGCCGGCCGCGCCCGAGGGCCAGGACCTGAACCCGCTGCTGCAGGACCCGGGCCTGATCGTGCACCCGCCGATGCTCTACATGGGCTACGTCGGCTTCTCGGTCGCCTTCGCCTTCGCCATCGCCGCGCTGCTGGCCGGCCAGCTGGACGCCGCGTGGGCACGCTGGTCGCGGCCCTGGACGAACGTGGCCTGGACCTTCCTGACGCTCGGCATCGCGCTCGGCTCGTACTGGGCCTACTACGAGCTCGGCTGGGGCGGCTGGTGGTTCTGGGACCCGGTGGAGAACGCCTCGTTCATGCCCTGGCTGGTGGGCACGGCGCTGATCCACTCGCTGGCCGTGACCGAGAAGCGCGGCAGCTTCAAGAACTGGACCGTGCTGCTCGCGATCTGCGCCTTCTCGCTGTCGCTGCTCGGCACCTTCCTGGTCCGCTCGGGCGTGCTGACCTCGGTGCATGCCTTCGCGACCGACCCGCGGCGCGGCATCTTCATCCTGCTGTTCCTGAGCGCGGTGATCGGCGGCTCGCTGAGCCTGTTCGCCTACCGCGCGCCCAAGGTCGGCCTGGGCGGCGCCTTCGCGCTGATGTCGCGCGAGACCCTGCTGCTGGTCAACAACGTGCTGCTGATGGTGGCCGCGGGCTCGGTGCTGCTGGGCACGCTCTACCCGCTGATCATCGATGCGCTCGGGGCAGGCAAGCTCTCGGTGGGGCCGCCCTACTTCAACGCTGTCTTCGTGCCCATCATGGTGCCGCTGCTGTTCCTGATCGCGATCGGGCCGGTGGCGAACTGGAAGCACGCCGATGCGCGCGACCTCTCGAAGCGGCTGTGGATCGCCGCCGCCGTCGCCGTGGCGCTGGGCGCCCTGCTGCCGCTGGCGGTGGGCTCGTGGTCGCCGCTCGTGGCGCTGGGGCTGCTGCTGGCGATCTGGATCGCGGCGAGCAGTGCCTTCCAGATCCGCGCCCGCCTGAAGTCCGGCTGGCCGCCGCGCGCCTACTGGGGCATGCACCTGGCGCACATCGGCATCGCGGTCTTCGTCGTCGGCGTGACGATGGTGAAGGGCTACGAGGTCGAGAAGGACGTGCGCATGGCCATCGGCGACAGCGTCGAGCTGGGCGGCTACCGCGTCAAGCTGCTCGGCGTGAACGAGGTGCGCGGGCCGAACTACGTCGCGCAGCGCGGCGAGGTCGAGCTGACGCGCAACGGCGAGGTGCTGCGCACGCTGAACCCCGAGAAGCGCAACTACCTGTCCTCGCAGATGCCGATGACGGAGACGGCGATCGACAGCGGCTTCACGCGCGACCTGTACGTCTCGCTGGGCGAGCCGTTGGACGGCCCGAAGGGCGGCCAGGCGGCCCCCGGCAGCGCCTGGAGCGTGCGCGTCTACTACAAGCCCTTCGTGGTGTGGATCTGGTTCGGCTGCCTGCTGATGGCGCTGGGCGGCGGCCTCGCGGCAAGCGACAAGCGCTACCGGCTGAAGCTGAAGCAGGCGGTCTCGCTGCCTGCCCAAGGAGCGGCGGCATGAAGAAGTTCTTCCTCGTCCCGCTGGGCCTGTTCGCGGTGCTGGCGGTGTTCCTCGCGGTCGGACTGAACCGCGACCCGCACGAGGTGCCCTCGCCGCTGATCGGCAAGCCGGCGCCGGTGTTCTCGCTGCCGCGGCTCGAGGCCGAGGCCGCCGGCCAGGCCTTCGGCCCGCAGGAGATGCGCGGCAAGGTCTGGATGCTCAACGTGTGGGCCACCTGGTGCGGCCCGTGCCGGCAGGAGCATCCGGTGCTGGTGGATTTCGCGAAGGCGAAGCTCGTGCCCATCGTCGGCCTGAACTACAAGGACCAGAAGGCCGAGGCCCAGCGCTGGCTCACGGAGTTCGGCAACCCCTACGTGGCGACGGCGGTGGACGCGGACGGCCGGGTCGGCATCGACTACGGCGTGTACGGCGTGCCCGAGACCTACCTGATCGACAAGACCGGCGCGATCCGCTTCAAGCAGATCGGGCCGCTGACGGCCGAGGTGCTGCAGAAGAAGGTCATCCCCATGATCAAGGAGCTCCAGTCATGAAGCGCTGGACCCTGAGCCTGTGCGCCGCCCTGCTGCTGGGCGCATCGACCGCGAGCTGGAGCGCCGACGCCCAGCCGCTCGCCGACGACCCGGTGGTCGAGGCGCGGCTGGTCGGCATCGCCGAGGAGCTGCGCTGCCTGGTGTGCCAGAACGAGTCGCTGGCCGGCTCGCGCGCCGACCTGGCGGAGGACCTGCGGCGCGAGATCCGCACGCTGATCCGCCAGGGCAAGACCGACGCCGAGGTGATGGACTTCCTCGTCAGCCGCTATGGCGACTTCGTGCGCTACCGGCCGCCGGTCAAGCCGACGACGTACCTGCTGTGGGGCGGGCCCTTCGTGCTGCTGGCCGCGGGGCTGGCAGGGCTGGTGGTCTTCCTGCGCCGGCGCACCCCGCCCGACGCGGTGGCCTTGACGGCCGAGGAGCAGCAGCGCGCCGCCGCCCTGCTGAACGAGAACAAGAACGCCTGAACCAGCAAGCTCATCCATGGCCCTCTTCCTGATCGCGGCGGCCCTGCTCGTCGTCGCCACCCTGCTCGTCCTGCTGCGCCCGTGGCGCCGTGCCGCGCGCGCCGCCGAGTCGACGGCGCGCGACGCCAACACCGCGGTCTACCGCGACCAGCTCGCCGAGCTGGACCGCGACCTCGCCGCCGGCGTCATCAACGCGGCCGACCATGAACAGGCCCGCGGCGAACTGCAGCGCCGCCTGCTCGCCGATGCCGGTGCCCCCGAGGCCGGCGTGGCCCCGGCCGGCTCCGGCCGCACGACCACCTGGGCGCTGGGCCTGGGCGTGCCCGTGCTGGCGGCCGGCCTGTATGGCTGGCTCGGCAACCCCGCCGCGCTGAACCCGCCGCCGGCCCCGTCGCCGCAGGGTGAGGTGACGCAGCAGCAGGTCGAGCAGATGGTGCAGGCGCTGGCCGACCGCCTGCAGAAGAACCCGGACGACCCGAAGGCCTGGATGGTGCTGGCGCGCTCGTACCGCGCGATGAACCGGCCGGAAGATTCGGCCAAGGCCTTCGCGCACGTCGGCGAGATGCTGGAGCGCGACCCGGTGCTGCTGACCGAGTATGCGGATGTGCTGGCGATCAGCCTGGGCGGCCGGCTGGAGGGCAAGCCGCTGGAGCTGGTGCGCAAGGCGCTGGCGCTGGACCCGAACAACGCGATGGGCCTGTCGCTGTCGGCGACGGCCGCCTACCAGCGCAAGGATTTCCAGACCGCGACGGCGCAGTGGACCCAGCTGCTGGCCATGCTGCCGCCGGACTCGGACTACGCGAAGTTCATCCAGCAGACGCTGGTGGAGATGCGCGGAGGCGCCGCCTCGGCGCCGGCGGCGTCGCTCGCGGCCGCGAAGCCGGCCGCGTCGGCGCAGCCCTCACCCGCCGCGGCGGCCGGTGCGGCCATCACCGGCCGCGTGACGCTGGCACCGGCGCTGGCGTCGAAGGTCGAACCGGGCGACACCGTGTTCGTGTTCGCCCGCGCCGCCCAGGGCCCGCGCATGCCGCTGGCCGTGCAGCGTGCCCGCGTGTCCGACCTGCCGCTGGAGTTCAAGCTCGACGACTCGATGGCGATGAGCCCGGACTTCAAGCTCTCCAGCGTGGCCGAGGTGCGCGTCGAGGTGCGCGTGTCGCGCAGCGGCAGCGCCACGCCGGGCCCCGGCGACCTGATCGGCCAGGGGCCGGTGGTCAAGCCGGGGACGCGCGGCGTGGCGGTGCAGATCGACCAGGTGCGGCCCTGATCAGAGCGTGAGGCCGGCCTTCAGGCTGTCGCGGGCCGCCTGGTTGAGGCGCACGGAGAATGGCAGGAAGGTCAGGCGCTCGTCGATCGTCGCGGCGCCGGGCATGGAGATGTAGTAGCCGCCGCCCACCACCGTGCCGTCCTTGATGAAGGCGCCGGTGTAGACGTTGCCGTTCATCTCGAAGTAGACGCGGTACTGCACGGTCGAACTCATCGAGGCGGAGTTCGGCCGCGGCATGCTCGCGATCCACATGCGCACGCCCTCCACCGTCGAGATCGCACCGTCGGCCAGCGTGTAGCTGCGCAGATCGCTGGTGGAGCTGTAGCCCGTGGTCAGCAGGTCCTCGAGCTTCTTTCCGGTCTCGCAGGCGGTGATCTGCGCATTGCCCGGTGCCGGGGTGCGGCAGTCGAAGGCATTCACGCGGTCGCCGACGGTCGTCGAGGTGGACTTCAGATAGGCGGCCCCCGCGGCGTAGACCGCGTCGTTCTTCAGCACCGCCGGGTTGGTGAAGTACGAGTTGGTGATGTGCTGCAGGTCGAGGGGCGTCGCGGCCTTGAGGTTGCCGCTCAGGTCCACCCACTCCTGGTTGCTGCGGCGCAAGGTGAAGCCGACAGTGCTGCCGTCGGCGGCCAGCGACTCGGACAGCACGTCGCTGCCGGCATAGCGGATGCGGTTGACGTTGTCGGGCACGACGAGGATGACGCCGTCCTTCAGCACGCGGGTCGGCACGGCGGCGGCCGGCAGCGCCAGCGTCGTCGTCATGTTCTCGGCCGCGGCCGCGGTGAGGAGCTGGGGCCCGTGCGTCAGCGGCGATTGCGCGAGCGCCGACGATTCGGAGTAGGCGTAGTTGGTGCCGCTGACCTGGGCACCGGCCGAGTTGAGGTTCCAGACCAGCCGGTAGCTGGCCGATGGCGCGAGCGCGAGGCGCTCGTAGGCCTGCTGCCCGGCGCTCAGCTGCAGGTCGAGCTGGGCCGCCGTGCTGGTGACGCTGCCCTTGTCGTTGCTGACGACGACCTTGAAGGCAGCGCCGCTGTCCTGCCAGCCGGCGCCGGGCGTGGTGTAGCTGGCGGACGTGGCGCCTGCGATGGCGACGTTGTTGCGCTGCCACTGGTAGCTGAGGCCGGTGCCGCTGGCCGCGACCGAGAAGGTGGCGGGTGCGTCGGTCAGGACGGACGCATTCGCCGGCTGGGCGACGATGACCGGCGCGCCTTGGCTCGTTTCCGCCGGAGGCGGGGGTGCCGGCGTCCCGTTGTTGTTCGAACCCGAATCTCCGCCGCTGCTGCCGCCTCCACCGCAAGCGCTGGCCAACGCCGCGGCCGCAAACAACGCCGCAACGCCCTTGAACTTCGAAACCATGGGATCCCTCCAGATGCCTTGTGCTGATTGTTGACGCCGGCCGATCCGATGGATCGGGGCGACCCGCAGCATAAGGGCTGCATCTGACAACGCGAAACCCCTAAGTGGGTAAGTTTTCCCGGGGACGGGGCCAGGGTCACCCCTTGCGGCGCGGGGCGCGCTGCTCCTACGCTGTGCGGCCGCCTGTCGCGGCGCAAGGAGGATTCCCATGAAGAAGATCGTCGCGGCCCTCGCGCTCGCCGGCGCACTGGGATGGCAAGGCCAGGCGCTGGCAGACCAGGGCTTCACGCAGTTCCAGCTCGATCCGATCATGACGCCGGGGACGGCGGCGGAGTGGATCGCCAACAACAGCTTCCAGTCGCAGACGGGGGTGACCCGCAACCTGCCGGACTGGCCCATGCGATTCGACCACCGGGGGGGGGGGGAGCTCCCCCCCGCCGCATCGGCGGGCGCGCCGTTCGGCAACGTGAGCTACGGCATGCCGGCGTTGGATGGGTATCCGCTGTCGACCCACGTCCAGATCAGCGACGGGCTGCTGCGTGCAAGCTGGCAGCGCGGCGACCTGCTCGACGGCGCCAGCAGCTGGGTGCGCTGGGAGCGCCCCTTCCTGCTCGAGCCCAATGCATCGATCACGCTGTCGGGGTTGTTCACGATCGGCCTGCCGGCGCCTTACCAGGGAGACCTCACCTCCAGCCTGGCGCTGAAGCCCCAGCTCTCATACGACGTCGCGCACGAGGCCGAAATCACGCTGGGCGGCACCGGCCACTACGGCATGGACATGATCCTGGCCGCCGACATCCTGAACCGCGACCCGACGGACCTGGGGGGATTCCCCTGGCAAGGGCGGCAGGCGCATGCCGAGGATTTCTCGTACAACGTCGATTCCTTCGGGCATGTCGCGCTGACGGTGCACAACAACTCCGACCTGTTGATGTTCGGCAACTTCCGGATCGACCTCTACAGCGTCGCGCCGGTGCCGGTGCCGGCTTCGGGGCTGGTGATGGCGCTCGGCCTCGCAGTGCTGGCCTTCTGGCCGCGTGTGCGGCGCAGCCTGCTTGACGGCGGACCGATGCCCATGCACGCTTGAGCTCCGATCACTGCCAGCCGCAGCCGTGTCGTCCTCCCCGCCCCACCCTGCCCTGCTCGACCCCGGCGGTGAACACGTGCAGTTCACCGTGCCGATCGACGGCCGCCCCGCCGCATGCCTGGCGTCGCGGGAGTTCCTGCAGGACCACTTCGGCGCGGGCCACGACCCGGCATCGTGGCTGGCCGCGTACCAGCGGCATGCGCAGGCGATCAACGAGCTGGCCGTGACGCGCTATTCGCTGGACCACGAGGTCCCGATCGTGCTGCACTCGTCGACGCTGATCTGAGGATCAGCCGGCGCGGCGCGGCGCGGCCGCTTGACGGCGTGCGGGGGCGGTGTCAGTGCTTCTCGCAGGGCGTTTCCGTGTGCATGGCGCAACGCCAGGCGCCGTCCTTGCGGACCCAGACGGAGGAATCGGCCATCTCCTGGGTGGTCTCGTCGGACTTCCCGCGCGTCGCGACGGCCTGGCGCGCGTGGTAGGTGACCACGGCCGTGTCGTCGGTGGGGAACATTACGTTCATGTCGCTGAGCTCGAAGGACTTGATGACCATCGGGCCCTGATCGGCCATGCGACGGAAGCCGGCATGGTCGAAGGTCATCGCGCCGTGCGAGCTGACCATCATCGAGGGTTCGTCGAGCAGGCTCACGGCGGTGTCGGTGTCTTCGTCGACCAGGGATTGCCAGAACTTGTTTTCCAGGTCGATGAGGGCTGCGCTGGGGGTTTGCATGGCGGGCTCCTGTGGGTGGACACGGGCAGGTCACTATGCGCCGAGGCGGGTCGAGGGGGTTGCAGGACAGGCGAGGCATCGGCCGTCAGCGTCCTCCTACGAAGACGACGGCGTGGTTCGGCATACGATGCGTGACATGGCTAGCATCCTGCGTCTCCTCCGTTGGGCACCTTCCCGCCCGCCGGTGCCTGCACCGGACCACGAGACACGCCCGTCCCCGGACGCGCCGCCGGCGCCGGTGAAGGCGCCGAGCCCGGCTGAACTGCTGGACACGCCTGCCTCATCAACGGAATCCTCTGCGAAGGTCGGCGCGGACTTCATGGAGGAGTTGAGGGAACCCGGAGCGAACAGATTGTTTCCGCAGGGCCTGGCGCGCACGCTCGATCCATCGACCATGCCGGATTTCGAGCCCTGGCGGAGCGTGCCCGACGACTACGACCTGATCGGACCAGGCGGGAGGGGACGCGATTACGCGACGTTCAACCGCGCAGAGCGCGTCCGGTACCTGATGTCGATGCTCCACCTGCACATGCGGTGGAACGGGGAGGACGGCTACAACGAGATGGAGGTCTTCCACGAAGACACCCTGCCAGCCATGCGCAAGTCGTACCCGGACATCGACAAGCTGATGCCGACGATCCTGACGGCCCTCGCCTACCGATGGCAGACCCGGCCGGCGGTCTTCGTGGCGGTGGTCAATGCCGCGATGAAGACCGACTTCATGGTGGACCCGAGCGTGCCGATGAATTGCTACCTGCGGCCCGGCGTGCCGTTCACCGGGCCATTGCACGACCATTGGGGCTAGACGGTTCGCGGGCCGGATGAAGCGGCGGGCGTTCGCGTCGTCAAGTCGGCGAGGTGATGGGTTTCAGGGCCGTCAGTCGGCCATCTCGAAGGCCTCCACCTGGCGGCCATCGATGTCGGTGAAACCGTACTCGCGCGCCAAGTCACCGACGCGCAGCACCTGGCCGCTCTTGCGCAGCACCTGCGGGTCGGCCGCAAGCGCCACGACGGCACGGCCCAGGTAGCGCGTCGATTCAGTGCGCGCGAGAGCGGGACGCTCGTGCCAGTGTGCCTCGTCGGTCTGGTGGCCGGCCAGGACGAACTCGGTGCGCATCCAGCCCGGCGACAGCGCGAGCGACGCGACGCCGTGCGGGCGCAGCTCCTCGGCCATGCCGAAGGCCAGGCGCGTCATGCCGGCCTTCGCGAGGTCGTAGAACAGGTTGCCGCGCAGGTAGTGGCCGCGGTCCCAGAAGGTGGTGGTGAGGATCAGGCCGTGCGCCTGCCGGACGAGGATCGGCGCGGCGGCGCGGCTGGACAGCAGGTGGTTGCGAAGGCCGCGGTCGAACATCGTGTCCCAGTGCTGCAACGGGTGATCCCAGAACGGCGCATCGAACACGCCGTCGAAGCTCTCGTGACCGCCCCAGGCGTTGTTGACGAGCAGGTCGAGGCGGCCTTGCTCGCGCATCACGCGATCGAAGAGGGCGCCGACCTCGTCCTCGCGGGTGTGGTCGCAGCGCGCCGCGATGCCGCGGCCGCCGAGCCGCGTCACCTCGTCGGCGGTGTCGTCGATGTTGCCCGGGAGGGTTTGCAGCTTCGACAGGCCAAGCAACTGGCCGTAGGTGTCGGCCGGCTTGGCGCGGGTGCTGCGGCCAGTGACGTAGACGATGGCGCCGGCAGCGCCGAGTTCGACGGCGATGCCGCGGCCGGCGCCGCGGCTTGCGCCGGTGACGACGGCAATGCGGCCTTGCAGGGGGCGGTTCGTGTTCTCTTGCGGCATGGGGAGGCTCCGGTGTGCGATGTCAGGGCATCGTCGCCGCTGCGGATGCCGGCGTCTTGGAAGAATGCGAAATCACCGCCTTGCCGCCAGCCGGCGGAATTCGCCCGGCGTGCAGCCGAGCAGCGCGCGGAATTCGTTGGCGAGGTGGGACTGGTCGGAGAAGCCGGCGTCCAGTGCCAGTGCGGCCCAGGCCGGTGCGGGCTGCCGCCGCAGGGCGCGCAGGCAGGCGTGCAGCCGCATCAGGCGGCCGCAGGTACGTGGCGACAGCCCGAAGCTGGCGGCGAACAACTGCTGCAGGCGGCGCTCGCCGAGGCCCACAGCAGCGGCGAGCTCGCGCACCGGCAGGCGGCCGGCGCGATCGCTGAGCAGGCGCCACGCGTGACGGGCGGTGCGTGTGTCCGGTCCTGGCGCCCGCTGCAGGCGCCGCAGCAGCGCCTGCTGGATGGATTGCACGCGCGCGGTATCGTCGACCGCATCGGCTGCACGCGCCAAGTCCTGTGCGTCGCGGCGGGTCCACAGCTGCTCCGCCGGCACGGCCAGGCCCGCGATTTCGCCGGCCGGCAGACCCAGCAGCGTCGACGCGGCCGCGGGCTGCAGCGTGAGTGCCAGGGCTTCCATGCGGCCCGACAAGGGCACCAGCGCCGGCTCCGCCGACGGACCGATGACGGTCAACGACCAAGCCCCGCCGTTGCTGCGGCTGAAGGCCAGGCGCACGGCGCCGTCGGGAACGACGCGTTCAAGGACCTGCTCGCCGCGGGCGAACGCTTCGCGATAGTCCAGGATGTGGGCGACATGGCGCCGCAGCGCCGGCTGCACGGACACGGCCCGCAGGCAGCCGGGCGGCACGCTCGATTCGGGGCCTTGCACGAGGTCCTCGTCGAGGCGCAGGAAGAGGCGTTCGATCAAGGTCCGGCTCCCGAGGCGAAGGGCGATGCGGGGAACCGCTGCTCTACGGCGGCGCGCGGAACCATTCAGGCTTCAGGCCGAATGCGCTGTCGTGCAGATCTCGAACGTCCGCCTCGACCGACGCACGTCGTGGCCATCGCTGCGCAGGCGGTCCAGTTCACGTGCCTTGTCCGATGAGAGCGACACCGACCAGGTGATCGGGCGATCGTCCTGGGCCTCGATCACGATGGCCGCCCCACTGTATTCGGCGACGTCGAAGGCAAAGATCGCCCGTCCCCAGACCGGGCTCAGCACGCGCTGCTTGCGCGTGGGCTGGCGCATGACGACCATGTCGATCTGCGCCAGGTGCTCCACGGGCACATGTGTCAGGACACGGCAGATGTCGTCGATCGAGCAAGGGTGGAACCAGCCGGAACGGGTGGGTTCGACCAGGAACACGAGCTCGGCATTGGCAACGCTGCGCTTGACGACGACGTAGCTCGACAGCCACTCGTAGAAGCACCTGACTTGGTGCCACGACTCCGGGATGGTCATCCGGTTGTCTGAACCATGGCCGTGCCGCTTCGTCCCGGCGTTCCGGTTGCGACGTGTCGGATTCCAACCGGCTCTCATGAATGCGGGCCTTGCTGACCGGACCTGCGGCCGGTGGCGGGGAGTAGTGCGGCGCCGACTGTTCCTTGCAATGCCGCCGCGGTGAAGGCCCATGCGCTTGGCGCGCCCTCGAAGGAGCGGGGGGCTTCTATCGGAGGGTGCTGTGCGAAAGTCGCTTGTGGAGCCGCTGTCATCCACCAGCAGGGAAGCGCCGCAGACAACATGGCTGCAAAGGCGCAGATGACGATGTGCGAGCGGGTCTTCATGGGGCGCAATGCCTGCGAGTGTTGCAGACAAGCGGACGCAAGGCCAATTCGACCGCGGGTTCTGATGCCTTTTGTAGCCCGCTGGCGACGACCTGCCCGGCCAAATGCCTCCCGCAGAACCTCAGGGCCTCTCCTGCAGAGGCCAGACTTCAACGACTCCCTGGGCGACGGCGCACGGTGTCTTCGAAACCAGGGCAATGGCTTCCTGCAGGTTCGCGGCGTCAATGACGGCAAATCCTGCGATCGGCAGGCTGCTTCGCAAGAACGGGCCGGCCGTCGTTTGGACGCCGGCATCGTCATGATTCATCACCTGCACCGGCGTGCCCGCCACGCCGATCAAGGCCCCGGCGGCGCGCAACCGGGCGTCATGGGCATGTGCGGCTTCTCGCTGGGCTTTGCCGGTCCCGTTGTAGCCGGCTTCGTCGCCATATCCAATCGTGATGAACTTTGCCACGTCGGCTCTCCTGTTCATGGAACACGCGAGTTGACGGCGGCAAATGGCGCTCCCGCTTGGCAGTCGGGTTCCGCACAAACAAAAACGCCTCGCAATGCGAGGCGTTCGAAGAATGTGCTGGAGGCGCGGGCCGGAGTCGAACCGACCTACACGGATTTGCAATCCGGTGCATAACCGCTTTGCTACCGCGCCCCGCTTAACTTGTCCGCCTTCGATGCACAGCCGAAAGCTGTTGCGTCATCTAGGCAAAAAGGGAAGCCCGAGAGCTTCCCTTTGAATTTGGAGCGGGAGACGAGGCTCGAACTCGCGACCTCAACCTTGGCAAGGTTGCGCTCTACCAACTGAGCTACTCCCGCGTTGCCTGGTTGTTTCGGCATCTCTTGCGATCTGCTTTCTTCAACCACTTGATTGCTGCGTTGCTGCATCAATCAAGACTCACAGTATATGACGGAAATCGGCCCCTTCGCAACTGAGGCCGATTTTTTTCAAACTTTTTTCAGTGCTTCAGCGCGTCGGACGCCGGCGCGGTCGCCGCAGGGGCAGCCGCAGCCGCCTCCTCCGTCGTCTTGCCGTCGGCCTTCGCCACCTCTTCCTCGGCCAGCGCCTGCGGTGCCGACTCGAGCGCCACTTCCAGCACCTGGTCGATCCACTTCACCGGCACGATCTCGAGGTGGTTCTTCACGTTCTCCGGAATGTCCTGCAGGTCCTTCGCGTTCTCTTCCGGGATCAGCACCGTCTTGATGCCGCCGCGGTGCGCCGCCAGCAGCTTCTCCTTCAGGCCGCCGATCGCCGTCACCTCGCCGCGCAGCGTGATCTCGCCCGTCATCGCCACGTCGGCGCGCACCGGGATGTTGGTCAACGCGGACACAAAGGCCGTCGTCATCGCGATGCCCGCGCTCGGGCCGTCCTTCGGCGTCGCGCCATCGGGCACGTGGATGTGGATGTCGCGCTTCTCGAACAGCTCGTCCTTGATGCCCAGGCGGCGAGCCCGGCTGCGCACCACGGAACGCGCGGCCTCCACCGATTCCTTCATCACGTCGCCCAGCGAACCGGTGCGGATGATGTTGCCCTTGCCCGGCATCACGGCCGACTCGATCGTCAGCAAATCGCCGCCGACCTCCGTCCACGCGAGGCCCACCACCTGCCCCACCTGGTTGCGCTTCTCGGCCTGCCCATAGTTGAAGCGGCGCACGCCCAGGAAGTCGTTCAGGTTCTCTTCCGTCACCACCATCTTGCCGGTGTGCTTCTTCAGCTGGATGCCCTTCACCACCTTGCGGCAGATCTTCGACACCTCGCGCTCGAGCGAACGCACGCCCGCTTCACGCGTGTAGTAGCGGATGATCCCGCGGATGGCCGATTCGGTGACCTCCATCTCGTCGTCCTGTACGCCGTTGTTCTTGCGCTGCTTCGGCAGCAGGTAACGCTCGGCGATGTTGACCTTCTCGTCCTCGGTGTAGCCCGACAGGCGGATGACCTCCATCCGGTCCAGCAGCGCCGGCGGGATGTTCATCGAGTTCGAGGTCGCGATGAACATCACGTCGCTCAGGTCGAAATCGACCTCGACGTAATGGTCGCTGAAGGTGTGGTTCTGCTCCGGGTCCAGCACCTCGAGCAGCGCGCTCGACGGGTCGCCGCGGAAGTCCATGCCCAGCTTGTCGATCTCGTCCAGCAGGAACAGCGGGTTGCGCGTGCCGACCTTCGACAGGCTCTGCAGCACCTTGCCCGGCATCGAGCCGATGTAGGTGCGGCGGTGCCCGCGGATCTCGGCCTCGTCACGCATGCCGCCCAGCGCCATGCGCACGAACTTGCGGCCCGTGGCCCGCGCCACGCTCTGCCCGAGCGAGGTCTTGCCGACCCCCGGGGGCCCGACCAGGCACAGGATCGGCGCCTTCACCTTGTCCACGCGCTGCTGCACCGCGAGGTACTCGAGGATGCGGTCCTTCACCTTCTCCAGGCCGTAGTGGTCCTCGTTCAGCACCTCCTCCGCATGCGGCAGGTCGTGCTTGATCTTGGTCTTCTTCGTCCACGGCAGGTTGATCAGCGTGTCGATGTAGTTGCGCACCACGGTCGCCTCGGCCGACATCGGCGACATCAGCTTGAGCTTCTTCAGCTCGGCATCGACCTTCTTGCGCGCTTCCTTCGGCATCTTCGCCGCAGTGATCTTCTTCTCCAGCTCCTCCATGTCGGCGCCTTCTTCGCCGTCACCGAGTTCCTTCTGGATCGCCTTCACCTGCTCGTTCAGGTAGTACTCGCGCTGGCTCTTCTCCATCTGGCGCTTCACGCGCCCACGGATGCGCTTCTCCACCTGCAGGATGTCGACCTCGTGCTCCAGCTGCTCCAGCAGCTTCTCCAGCCGCTTGTCGACCGCGAACAGGTCGAGCACCGACTGCTTGTTCTCGAGCTTCAGCGGCAGGTGCGCCGCGATGGTGTCGGCCAGGCGGCCGGCATCGTCGATACCCGCGATGGAGGTCAGGATCTCCGGCGGGATCTTCTTGTTCAGCTTCACGTACTGGTCGAACTGCTGCGTCACCGCGCGGCGCAGCGCCTCGACCTCGGGCTTGGCCTCGGTCTCCGGCGGCACCGGCGTGACCTCGGCGACGAAGTGCTCGCCGTTGTCGCTGATCGAATGCGTGTTGGCGCGCTGGATGCCCTCGACCAGCACCTTCACCGTGCCGTCGGGCAGCTTCAGCATCTGCAGGATGCTCGACACGCAGCCCACCTCGAACATGTCGTCGGGCTTGGGCTCGTCCTTGCCGGCGGCGCGCTGCGCCACGAGCATGATCTGGCGGCCCGCCTCCATCGCGGCCTCGAGTGCCTTGATCGACTTCGGCCGCCCCACGAACAGCGGGATCACCATGTGGGGGAACACCACCACGTCGCGCAGCGGCAGCAGCGGCATCGTGATCGGCTCGGCGGGCAAAACGGGATGTCCGGACATTGGAACCTCTCTTTCTCAAGCCCATCTAGGGCTCAAGCATTCGTTTGCAAGAAGCCGGCGCAGTGTCGCGCGCCGGCATACATCAGGATCCGTTGTCGTGGCGATGGCCCTGTTCAGGCACTGGCTTTCGCCTGCTCGCGATAGACCAGCAGCGGCTTCGCGTCTTCCTCGATGGTGTGTTCGTCCAGCACGACCTTGGCCACGCCGTCCAGCGTCGGCAGCTCGAACATGGTGTCGATCAGCGACTGCTCCATGATGGACCGCAGCCCGCGCGCACCGGTGCGGCGCGCCAGCGCCTTGCGGGCGATCGCGGCCAGCGCCGACGGGCGCACCTCGAGCTCGACGCCGTCCATCGCGAACAGCTTCTGGTACTGCTTGAGCAGCGCGTTCTTCGGCTCGGTCAGGATCTGCACGAGCGCGTCGTCGGTCAGCTCGCCCAGCGTCGCGACCACCGGCAGGCGGCCGACCAGCTCGGGGATCAGGCCGAACTTGATCAGGTCTTCCGGCTCGACCTCGCGGAAGACCTCGGACACACGGCGCTCGGTCTTGGCATGCACCGTGGCGCCGAAGCCGATGCCCGATTTCTCGGACCGGTTCTGGATCACCTTCTCCAGCCCGTCGAAGGCGCCGCCGCAGATGAACAGGATGTTCGTCGTGTCGATCTGCAGGAAGTCCTGGTTGGGGTGCTTGCGCCCGCCCTGCGGCGGCACCGAGGCCATCGTGCCTTCGACCAGCTTCAGCAGCGCCTGCTGCACGCCCTCGCCCGACACGTCGCGCGTGATCGAGGGGTTGTCGGCCTTGCGCGAGATCTTGTCGATCTCGTCGATGTAGACGATGCCGCGCTGCGCCTTCTCGACGTCGTAGTTGCAGTTCTGCAGCAGCTTCTGGATGATGTTCTCGACGTCCTCGCCCACGTAGCCGGCTTCCGTCAGCGTGGTGGCATCGGCGATCACGAAGGGCACGTTCAGCAGCCGCGCCAGCGTCTGCGCCAGCAGCGTCTTGCCCGAGCCCGTCGGGCCGATCAGCAGGATGTTGCTCTTGGCCAGCTCGACGTCGTCCTTCGACGAAGCCATGTGCTTGAGCCGCTTGTAGTGGTTGTACACCGCCACCGAGAGCGTTCGCTTGGCGGTGTCCTGCCCGATCACGTACTGGTCGAGGCTCGCCTTGATCTCGCTGGGCACCGGCAGGTCGGACTTCGCCGCGCGGGCCTCGGCCGTGTCGGCCGGCACCTCGTCGCGGATGATGTCGTTGCACAGCTCGATGCACTCGTCGCAGATGAAGACCGAGGGACCGGCGATCAGTTTCTTCACCTCATGCTGGCTCTTGCCGCAGAAGGAGCAATACAGGACTTTCTCGCTGGAGGAGCCTTTTTTGTCGGCCATGGATGGATCGCGCGTGCGTGGATAGAGGCTGAGTCAATGATAGAGCAAAAGAAAACGGCCCTTGGCTGGCAAAAAGGGCCCTTTTCAGGGCCCCCTTCGCTGGTTTCGCTGCCGGATGGCCGCCTTCGGATATCCGGCGCTCAGGCTGCCGGCGCCGGGTTGCGCTGGGTCAGCACCTGGTCGATCAGGCCATATTCCTTGGCCTCGACCGGATCCAGGAAGAAATCACGCTCCATGTCGGCGCGGATCTTCTCGATCGACTGGCCGGTGCGCTCGGCATAGATGCGGTTCAGCTGCTCGCGCGTCTTCAGGATTTCCCGGGCATGGATCTCGATGTCCGTCGCCTGGCCCTGGGCACCGCCCGAGGGCTGGTGGATCATCACGCGCGAGTTCGGCAGCGCGAAGCGCTTGCCCTTGGCGCCCGCCATCAGCAGGAACGAACCCATGCTGGCGGCAATCCCCATGCACAGCGTGGACACATCCGGCTTGATGAACTGCATGGTGTCGAAGATCGACATGCCCGCGCTCACCGACCCGCCCGGCGAATTGATGTACAGCGAGATGTCCTTGTCGGGGTTTTCACTCTCCAGGAACAGCAGCTGCGCCACCACCAGGTTGGCCGACTGGTCATTCACCGGCCCGACCAGGAAAATCACCCGCTCGCGCAGCAGGCGGCTGTAGATGTCATAGGCACGCTCGCCGCGGCCCGATTGCTCGATGACGATGGGCACCATGCCCAGACCTTGTGTTTCCAGCGCGCTCATGATCGTCCTTGACGGGGGGTTATGGTGAAAGTCCAACGGAGATTGGGATTGATTATGTCGCGACAAGGGCGCGGTCGCCGGAAACTGCGTCCAGCCTGAAAGACAAAGGGCGCCGGCTTCGCAGCCGGCGCCCTTCGCGTTCAGGTCGGCCCGATCAGCCGGCCATCAGCTCGTCGAACGGCAGCACCTTGTCGGTGACCTTCGCCTTGCCGAGCACGAAGTCGGTGACGTTGTTCTCGATCACCACGCCCTCGACCTCGGCCATGCGCTCGCGGCTGCCCAGGTACCAGCGCACCACCTCGGCCGGCTTCTCGTAGCTCTGCGCCATCTCCTCGATGTGCGCCTGCAGCTGCTCGGGCTTGGCCTGCAGGTTGTTCACGCGCACCAGCTCGGCGACGACCAGGCCCAGGCGCACGCGGCGCTCGGCCTGCGCCTGGAAGATCTCGGCCGGGATCGGCGCGGTGTCGGCGTCCTTGATGCCGCGCTTCTTCAGGTCGGCACGGGCGCCTTCGGTCATGCGCTCGATCTCGCCGTTCACCAGCGAGGTCGGCAGGTCGAGCTCGGCGCTCTTCACCAGCGCGTCCATCACCGCGCCCTTGTTGCGGGCCAGCACGCGGAACTTCACCTCGCGCTCGAGGTTGCGCTTGATGTCGGCGCGCAGCGCCTCGACCGTGCCTTCCTTGATGCCGAGCGACTTGGCCAGCGCCTCGTTCACCTCGGGCAGGTGCTGGGCCTCGACCTTGTTCAGCGTGACCAGGAAGTCGGCCTCCTTGCCGGCGACGTCCTTGCCCTGGTAGTCCTCGGGGAACTGCAGCGGGAAGGTCTTGGATTCGCCGGTCTTCATGCCGCGGACGGCCTTCTCGAAGGCCTCGAGCATCTGGCCTTCGCCGATCAGGAACTGGAAGCCCTCGGCCTTGCCGCCGTCGAAGGGCACGCCGTCGATCTTGCCTTCGAAGTCGATCGTCACGCGGTCGCCTTCGGCCGCGGGTTCGCCGGCCGGGCGCTGGGCGAAGGTGCGGCGCTGCTTGCGCAGGATGTCCAGGGTCTTGTCGATGGCGGCCTCGGTGACCTCGGTGCTCACGCGCTCGACCTCGGCGGCCGACAGGTCGCCCAGCTTCACCTCCGGATACACCTCGAAGGTGGCGTCGAAGGCCATCTGGCCTTCCGGGGCGCTTTCCTTCTCGGTGATGCGCGGGGCGCCGGCCACGCGCAGCTTGGCTTCCGACGTCGCCTGGGCGAAGGCCTGGCCGACCTTGTCGTTCATCACCTCGTACTGCACCGAGTAGCCGTAGCGCTGGGCCACCACGCTCATCGGCACCTTGCCCGGGCGGAACCCGTCGGCCTTGACGGTACGCGACAGGCGCTTCAGGCGCGATTCGACCTCGTTGTTGATCGTGTCGGCGGCCAGCGTCAGCGTGATGCGGCGTTCGAGCTTCTCGAGGGTTTCTACAGTGACAGCCATGATTGTCTGGACTCTCTGGTTTCGTTAGCTGGTGCGCGGGGGGGGACTCGAACCCCCACACCATCGCTGGCGTCAGGACCTAAACCTGGTGCGTCTACCAATTTCGCCACCCGCGCACATGAATGCAAATGCAAAAAAAGCGAAGGGAAGCCGAAGCTTCCCTTTTGAGGCGATTCGGTAAACCGCGTATTTTAGCTGGTCGCGGAGGCCGTTTTCTCCTGCCCCGCCGGTTTGACCCGGAACCAGGCGGCGTACATGGCCGGCAAGGCCAGCAGCGTGAGGGCCGTCGCCACCACCAGGCCGCCCATGATGGCCACCGCCATCGGGCCCCAGAACACGCTGCGCGACAGCGGGATCATTGCCAGGATGGCCGCCGCGGCGGTCAGCACGATGGGCCGGAAGCGCCGCACCGCCGATTCGACGATCGCGGTCCAGGTCGGCACGCCGCGCGCCCGGTCCTGCTCGATCTGGTCGATCAGGATCACCGAGTTGCGGATGATCATGCCGAACAGCGCGATCACGCCCAGCAGCGCCACGAAGCCGAACGGACGGTTCAGGATCAGCAGCGCCCCGGAGACGCCCGCGATGCCGAGGAAGCCCGTCAGGAAGGCGAGCACCGAGCGGCTGAAGCTGTGCAGCTGGAGCATCAGCAGCGTGAACACGATGAACAGCATCAGCGGCATGCCGGCAGAGATCGACGACGTGCCCTTGCTGCTTTCCTCCACCGCGCCGGCGATCTCGATGCGGTAGCCGTCGGGCATGGTCTTCTGCAGCTTGTCCAGCTCGGGCCAGACCTGCATCGTGACCGTCGGCCCCTGCAGGCCCTCGACCACGTCGCCCTGGATCGTCACGGCATAGTCGCGGCCCTCGCGCCACAGCACGCCGGGCTCCCAGGTGAAGCCGACCTTGGCCACCTGCGTCAGCGGGATCGAGCGGCCGCTCGCCGTCGGCAGGTAGGCATTGCCGATGTCGGTGATGGCGTTGCGCTCGTCCAGCGGCTGGCGCACGACGATGTCGACCAGCCGGTCGGCCTCGCGGTACTGGCCGACCGTGTTGCCCGACAGGATGGTGCGCGAGGCGGTGGCGATCGCCTGGCTGGTGACGCCGAGGGCGCGTGCCTTGTCCTGGTCGACTTCCAGGCGCAGCACCTTGACCGACTCGTTCCAGTTGTCGTTCACGCCGCGCATGTTCGGGTTGGCGCGCAGGATGTCCTTCGCCTTGTCGGCCCAGGCGCGCGCCTGCGCGGCGTCCGGGCCCATGACGCGGAACTGCACCGGGTACGGCACCGGCGGGCCGTTGGGCAGCAGCTTGACGCGGCCGCGGGCCTCCGGGAACTCCTCGGCCAGCATCTTGGGCAGCTTCAGGCGCAGCGCCTCGCGGGTCGGCAGGTCCTTCGGGATCAGGATCACCTGGCTCACGTTGGTCTGCGGGAAGATCTGGTCCAGCGGCAGGTAGAAACGCGGCACGCCGCTGCCCACCCAGGTCGACACGTCGACCACGCCGGGTTCCTTCATCATCCGCGCCTCGAAGCGCCGGGCCAGCTCGTCGCTGGACTGGATGGTGGAGCCTTCCGGCAGCCACAGGTCGACCAGGATCTCCGGCCGGCTCGAATCCGGGAAGAACTGCTGCTGCACCTTGCCCATGCCGACGAGGCCGAGCACGAAGGTGCCGATGGTCAGGCCGAGGGTGATCCAGCGGTGCTTCACGCACCAGTCGACCGTGCGGCGGAAGCGCGCGTAGAACGGCGTGTCGAACAGCTCGTGGGCCTGCTCGCCCTCGTGCATCTTCGACTTGCTGTGCAGCAGCTTGGCGCCCAGGTACGGCACGAAGTAGACCGACACCACCCACGAGATCAGCAGCGCGGCGGTCGTCACCGCGAAGATCGCGAAGGTGTACTCGCCCACCGTCGACTTCGCCATGCCGATCGGCAGGAAGCCGGTGGCGGTGATCAGCGTGCCGGTCAGCATCGGCATCGCCGTCACGTCGTAGGCGTAGGTGGCGGCGCGCATCTTGTCGTAGCCCTCCTCGAGCTTGCGCACCATCATCTCCACCGAGATGATCGCGTCGTCCACCAGCAGGCCGAGCGCGATGATGAGCGAGCCGAGCGAGATCTTGTGCAGCCCGACGCCCCAGTAGAACATCGTCACGAAGGTGATCGCGAGCACCAGCGGGATGGTGATGCCCACCACCAGCCCCGGCCAGACGTCGATGCGCAGCGGCTTGGTGTGCAGGCCCAGGCTGATGAAGCTCACCGCCAGCACCACCACGATGGCCTCGACCAGCACGTGCACGAACTCGCCCACCGAGGTGGTCACGGCCGAGGGCTGGTCCTGGATCTGCGACAGCTCGATGCCGATCGGCAGCTCCTTCTGGATCGCCGCGACGCGGTGCTTGAGCTGCTTGCCGAGCTCGATGATGTCGCCGCCCTTGGCCATCGAGATGCCCAGCGCAATGACCTCGTGGCCCTGGTGGCGCACCTTCACCGACGGCGGGTCGACGTAGTCGCGCTTGATGGTCGCGATGTCGGACAGGCGCAGCGTGCTCGCCTGGCCCGTCGTCGGGTTGGTGGCGCGGATCGGGAAGGCCTTCAGCTCGTCGACCGAGTTGAACTGGCCGGCCACGCGCACCTGCAGGTTGTCGCTGCCGGCGTTCAGCACGCCGGCGCCCTCGACCGCGTTCTGCGCGCCGAGCTGCGAGATCACCTGGTTGAAGTCCAGGCCGAGCGAGGCCAGGCGCTTCTGCGAGATCTCGATGAAGATCTTCTCGGCCTGCGCGCCGAACACCTGGACCTTGGCGACGTCGGGCACCTTGAGCAGCTTCTGGCGCACCTCCTCGGCGCGCTGGCGCAGCTCTTCGTAGCTGAAGCCATCGGCCGAGAGCGCGAAGATCGAGCCGTAGACGTCGCCGAACTCGTCGTTGAAGACCGGCCCGATCACGCCCGACGGCAGGGTCGAGCGCATGTCGCCGATCTTCTTGCGCGTCTGGTACCAGACGTTGTTGACTTCCTTCGGCGGCGAGCTGTCCTTGATCTGGAAGATCGTCAGCGACTCGCCCGGCTTGGTGTAGCTGCGGATCTTGTCGGTGTAGGGCGCCTCCTGCAGCGTCTTCTCGATCTTGTCGGTGACCTGCTCGGCCATCTGCTGCGCGGTCGCGCCGGGCCAGAAGGCCTGCACCACCATCGCGCGGAAGGTGAAGGGCGGGTCCTCGTCCTGGCCGAGCTGGAAGTAGGCCACGAAGCCCAGCACCATCAGCACCACCATCAGGTAGCGCGTCAGGGGCTGGTGCTCGAGGGCCCAGCGGGAGATGTTGAAGCGCGAGCTCGTCGCGTCGTCGTGGTGGTCTTGGCTGCTCATGCGGATGGCCTCGGCGCGCGGGCGTTCAACGGGATGCCGCGCTGGCCGGAACCAGGGCCGCCGGGTTGCCGCCCTGCACCGCAGGCTCGGCGTACAGCTTCACCTGCTGCCCGGGCGACAGCACGTGCACGCCGGCCGTCACGACCACCTGCCCCGGCGCCAGGCCGCCGGCCACCACCACGGTGTTGCCGTCGGCACCGGCGACCTGGATCGGCTGCGCCCGCACCGTCATCGTGCCCTGCCCGTTCTTGTCGACCAGCCACACCGCCGTCTTGCCCTGCAGCTCGGTGACCGCCGCGAGCGGCAGGCGCACCACGCCGGATTGCTGCGGCAGCTCGACCAGCACGGTGGCGGTCTGGCCCAGGCGCGCCTGCAACTCGCCGATGTCGGCCTTGATCTGGAAGGTGCGCGTGGTCGCGTCGGCCGCGGCCGCCACCTCGCGGATCGAGGCCGTGACGGCCTGGTCGCTGCCCCACAGCCGGACCTTCAGCGCGCCGGGCTGGCGCGACAGCGCCCGCAGGTCGCCCACATGGTCCTCGGGGACCGAGAACACCACGTCGCGCGGGCCGTCCTGCGCCAGGCGCACCACCGGCGCACCCGCCGCCACCACCATGCCCGGTTCGGCATCGACGCCGGTGATCACGCCGTTGGCGTCGGCCACCAGGGTCGCGTACGCGGCCTGGTTGCCCTGCACGCCGGCCTGGGCGCGCGCCTGCTCGAAGGTGGCCTGGGCCGACTTCAGCGCGGTGTCGCGGCGCTCCAGCTCGGCCGAGCTGATGAAGCCCTGGTCGCGCAGGTCCTTGTAGCGCTTGTAGTCGGCGCTCGCAAGGTCGAGGTTGGTCTGGGCCGCCGCCAGGGCCGCGCGCGCCGCGTCCTGCGCCAGCTTCAGGTCCTGCGGGTCCAGCTGGGCCAGCACCTGGCCGGCCTTCACCGTGTCGCCGACGTTCGCCAGCCGGCGCGTGATCTTGCCCCCGACGCGGAAGCCGAGGCGCGACTCGGTGCGCGCCTTGATCTCGCCGGCGTACTCGCGGGTGCCGCCGGCGGCGCCGTTGGCCACCGTCAGGGTACGCACGGCACGCACCGGCTCGGCGGCGGGTTCGGTCTTGGAGCAGGCAGCCAGCAAGGCCGCGCCGGCCAGGGCAAGAAGCAGCGTGGATCGCATCGGAATCCTCATCGGGAACGGTGAAACCAGGGACGGACAGGCGTCAGTTAGGGCAACTGACTGACCGGTCAGTAATGTATGCGGGTCAACCCCGGGTGTCAAACCACTTGATGGGCGAGACGCGGCGACAATGCGCGCTTCATCGCCCTCTGTCCACAATGACGCCCCAGCAATACGTGCAGGACAAGGCCGCCAAGAGCGGCTCCAGCTTCTATTACGCCTTCCTGTTCCTGCCGCCGCCGCGCCGCGCCGCGATCACCGCGTTCTACGCCTTCTGCCGCGAGGTGGACGACGTCGTCGACGAGGTGCAGGACCCGGGCGTGGCCGCGACCAAGCTGGCCTGGTGGCGCAAGGAGGCGGCGAGCGCCTTCGCCGGCCAGGCGAGCCACCCGGTGATGCAGGCGTTGATGCCGCACAGCGCCGAGTTCGGCATCCGGCTCGAGCACCTGGACGCGGTCATCGAGGGCTGCCAGATGGACCTGGAGCAGTCGCGCTACCTCGACTACCCGGGCCTGCAGCGCTACTGCCACCTGGTGGCCGGCGTCGTGGGCGAGGTCGCGTCCGGCATCTTCGGCCGCAGCTCGGAGCAGACGCTGCAGTACGCCCACAAGCTCGGGCTCGCGATGCAGCTCACCAACATCGTCCGCGACGTCGGCGACGACGCGCGCCGCGGCCGCATCTACCTGCCGATCTCCGAGCTGCAGCGCTTCGACGTCAAGGCGCACGAGCTGCTCAAGCGCGACGCCCCCTGGGGCTACAGCGAGCGCTTCACGGCGCTGATGCGCTTCCAGGCCGAGCGCGCCCACGCCTGCTATGACGAGGCCCTCGCCCTGCTGCCCGAACCCGACCGCCAGGCGCAGAAGCCGGGCCTGATGATGGCCAACATCTACCGCACGCTGCTGCGCGAGATCGAGGCCGGCGGCTTCCAGGTGCTGCACCAGCGGGTCTCGCTGACGCCGATCCGCAAGTTGTGGATCGCCGCCCGCACGCACTGGAAGGGACGCTAGAGACCGCGCCTCTGGTCAATGGAGTTTTCGCCATGCAAAATGGCGGACCATGGACCAAGAGACGTCGCAATGAAAAGCAAAGAGGGCCAGACCCCTGCCATCCAGGTGCTGGAGCGGATGTTCTCGCTGCTCGACCTGCTGGCCTCGCACCAGGACCCGGTCTCGCTGAAGGTGATCAGCGAGCAGACCGGGCTGCACCCCTCGACGGCGCACCGGATCCTGAACGACCTGACGGTGGGCCGCTATGTCGACCGACCGGAGGCGGGCAGCTACCGGCTGGGTATGCGGCTGCTGGAGCTGGGCAACCTGGTGAAGGCGCGGCTGGACGTGCGCGATGCGGCGCTCGGGCCGATGCGCGAGCTGCACAAGCTGACGCACCAGCCGGTGAACCTGTCGATGCGCCAGGGCGACGAGATCGTCTACATCGAGCGGACCTACAGCGAGCGCTCGGGCATGCAGGTGGTGCGTGCGGTGGGCGGGCGCGCCCCGCTGCACCTGACCTCGGTCGGCAAGCTCTTCCTCGCCCACGACGACCCGCAGCGCGTGCGCGCCTACGCGACGCGCACCGGCCTGGCCGGCCACACGCGCAACAGCATCACCGAGATGGCAACGCTGGAGCGCGAGCTGTCGAAGGTGCTGCAGTACGGCACGGCGCGCGACGACGAGGAGCTGGAGCTGGGCGTGCGCTGCATGGCGGCGGGCATCCTCGACGACCAGGGCAAGCTCGTCGCCGGCCTGTCGATCTCGGCGCCGGCCGACCGGCTGGAGGAGGCCTGGCTGGAACGGCTGAAGGCGACGGCACAGCAGATCTCGGCGGCCTTGGGGCACCGGCTCTGAGCCGACTGCGGCTCCCGGATTCCGCTTCGCTCCATCCGGGCTACAAAACCCGTAGCCCGGATGCCAATCCGGGGATCGTCCTTCTCTCTCAGGACGTGAGCTTCGGCCCTTCGTGGGCCAGGGTGGCCGGTACGACGGCCGGCGCCGGCGCCAGCTGGTTGACCCAGCGGCGCACGCGCTCGGCGTCGCCGATGCGCGAATACTTGCCGGCCGAATCCAGGAACACCATGATCAGCTTGCGGCCGGCGAGCTTGGCCTGCATCACGAGGCATCGGCCGGCTTCGGAGATGTAGCCCGTCTTCTGCACGCCGATTTCCCACTCGGGGCTGCGCACCAGGCCGTTGGTGGTGTGGAAGGCCTGCACGCGGCGGCCCACCATCACCTCGAACTCGGGCGAGGTCGACAGCTCGCTGATCAGCGGACGCGTGCTGGCTTCCTTCACCAGCTGCGCCAGGTCGTGCGCGCTCGACTGGTTGCGGCTCGACAGCCCGGTCGGCTCGACATAGCGCGTGTCGGCCATGCCCAGTTCGGCCGCCTTGCGGTTCATCGCGGCGACAAAGGCGTCCAGCCCGCCCGGGTAGTGGCGGCCGAGCGCATGCGCGGCCCGGTTCTCGGACGACATCAGCGCCAGGTGCAGCATCTCCAGGCGCGTCAGCTGCGTGCCGACCGTCAGGCGCGAGCGGCTGCCCTTCTCGGTGTCGACATCGTCCTGCGTGATGGTCAGCGTCTCGTCCAGCGGCAGCTGGGCATCGGTGACGACCACGGCGGTCATCAGCTTGGTCAGCGAGGCGATCGGCAGCACCGCCTGGGGGTTCTTGCTGAACAGCACCTCGTTCGTGTCCTGGTCCATCACCAGGGCCACGCTGGACTTCAGCTCGAGCGGGTCGGCAGTGCCGTGCAGGCCGGCAATCTGGCCGAAGGACGGACGGGCCGGCACGTAGGCCACGGTGCGGATGCGCTTGCTGCGCGCCGACTTGGCCTTGACGCTCGACACCTTGACACTGGCAGCCGCCTTGCGCTTGCCGGGCTTGGCGCTGCCCTCGGCGGCAACGGCGGCGAACGGGAGCGAAATGGCAGCGATCAGGGCCACAAGACCCCGCAACACCGACATCCTCGAAATTTGCATCATTTTTGCCACAACAACCCCTTGACAGCCGCTGGCGCGAGTCTAGATGAAGAAAAAAAAGCGCGCAAGATCAAAAACTTACGCGCTCTTCCTCTTCAGCTACCTGAAGGTCCGTCAGGTGTGTGACAAGATGTGTCCCACCCTGTCCCTACCCTTGGGCAGCCACGCGTTCGCTCTTGCTGTGCAACTTGTTCAGGGCGGCGAGGTACGCCTTGGCCGACGCCACGACGATGTCCGGATCTGCCCCGACTCCGTTGACGACCCGTCCCCCATGCTGGAGCCGGACCGTCACCTCGCCCTGGGATTCTGTGCTTCCGGAGGTGATGGCATTCACCGAATAGAGCAGCATTTCGGCGCCAGTTTGGAGCCGTGACTCGATGGCCTTCAGGCTCGCGTCGACCGGGCCGTTGCCGTCGCTTTCCGCATGGTGCTCGACGGCGCCGGCGGCGAAGGCCACCTTGGCATGCGGGCGCTCGCCCATCTCGGAATGCTGCGACAGCGCGAGCAGCCGGTAGTGCTCGGTGTCGGCGGTGACCGCCTCGTCCATCACCAGCGCGAGGATGTCCTCGTCGAAGATGTCGCTCTTGCGGTCGGCCAGCTCCTTGAACTTCGCGAAGGCGGAGTTGACCTCGGCCTCGGAGGCGAGCTGGATGCCCAGTTCCTGCAGCCGCTGCTTGAAGGCATTGCGCCCGGACAGCTTGCCGAGCACGATCTTGTTCGCCGCCCAGCCCACGTCCTCGGCACGCATGATCTCGTAGGTGTCGCGCGCCTTGAGCACGCCGTCCTGGTGGATGCCCGAGGCGTGCGCGAAGGCGTTCGCCCCGACCACCGCCTTGTTCGGCTGCACCACGAAGCCGGTGGTCTGCGACACCAGGCGCGAGGCCGGCACGATCTGCGTCGCGTCGATGCCCAGGCTCAGGCCGAAGTAGTCGCGGCGCGTCTTCACCGCCATCACGATCTCCTCGAGCGAGCAGTTGCCGGCGCGTTCGCCCAGGCCGTTGATCGTGCATTCCACCTGGCGCGCCCCGCCGATCTTCACGCCCGCCAGCGAGTTGGCGACCGCCATGCCCAGGTCGTTGTGGCAGTGCACCGACCACACCGCCTTGTCCGCGTTCGGGATGCGCTGGCGCAGGTTCAGGATGAAGTTGCCGTACAGCTCGGGGATGGCGTAGCCGACGGTGTCGGGGATGTTGATCGTGGTCGCGCCCTCGGCGATCACCGCCTCCAGCACGCGGCACAGGAAATCGGGGTCGGAGCGGTAGCCGTCCTCGGGGGAGAACTCCACGTCGCCCGCCAGGTTGCGCGCGAAGCGCGTGGCCAGCCGCGCCTGCTCATAGACCTGGTCCGGCGTCATGCGCAGCTTCTTCTCCATGTGCAGCGCGCTGGTGGCGAGGAACAGGTGGATGCGCGTCGAGCTGCCGCCCTGCAGCGCCTCGGCGGCGCGCGAGATGTCGCGGTCGTTGGCGCGCGCCAGCGAGCACACCGTGCTGTCCTTCACCGCCTGGGCGATCGCCCGCACCGCCTCGAAATCCCCGTTCGACGACGCCGCGAAGCCGGCCTCGATCACGTCGACCTTGAGGCGCTCGAGCTGGCGCGCGATGCGCAGCTTCTCGTCCTTGGTCATCGAGGCCCCGGGGGATTGCTCGCCATCGCGCAAGGTGGTGTCGAAGATGATCAGTTTGTCGCTCATGGGTGCGCTCCTCAGGGGTGTTGTGCGAACGGTGAATGGGGACGGCCGGGGGCGATGTTAGGCGAGCTGCGCCGCCTTGAATGCCAGCTGGCCGCGGCGGTGCGCGCGCTGCAGGCCGGAGACGATGGCGTGCAGCGAGGCCGAGACGATGTTGGCGTCGATGCCGACGCCGAACAGCGTGGCCGCCTCGCCGACGCGCAGCTCCAGGTAGGCGGCGGCGCGGGCGTCGGCGCCGCTGGCGATGGCGTGCTCGTGGTAGTCGAGCACGCGCACCGGCACGGCCAGGTGCCGGTTCAGCGCGTTGACGTACGCGTCGATCGGGCCGCTGCCCTCGCCTTCCAGCGCCAGCACGCGATCGCCCAGCGCCACGCTGCCGGCGAGCTGCACCGAGCCGTCGGCGGCGACGCGCATCCCGGGCGCCGGGGCGCGCGCAGCGGCGGCGTCGGAGATGCCGTACTCGCCGCAGAAGATGCGCCACAGGTCGGCGGCCGTCTGCTCCTTGCCGCTGTCGTCCATCACCTGCTGCACGACCCCGCTGAACTCGATCTGCAGCCGGCGCGGCAGCTCGACGCCGTACTCGTTCTCCAGCAGGTACGAGACGCCGCCCTTGCCCGACTGGCTGTTGACGCGGATCACGGCGTCATAGCTGCGGCCGAGGTCGGCCGGGTCGATGGGCAGGTAGGGCATGTCCCAGGCATCCTCCGGGCGGCGCTGCGCGAAGGCCTTCTTGATCGCGTCCTGGTGCGAGCCGGAGAACGAGGTGTAGACCAGGTCGCCGGCATACGGGTGGCGCGGGTGCACCGGCAGCTGGTTGCAGTGCTCGACACAGCGGCGCACCTCGTCGATGTCCGAGAAATCCAGCCCCGGCGACACGCCCTGGGTGTAGAGGTTGAGGGCGATGTTGACCAGGTCGACGTTGCCGGTGCGCTCGCCGTTGCCGAACAGGCAGCCTTCGATGCGCTCGGCGCCGGCCATCAGGGCGAGTTCGCCGGTGGCGGTGCCGGTGCCGCGGTCGTTGTGCGGGTGCACCGACAGCACGATGGCCTCGCGGCGCGCCAGGTTCCGGTGCATCCATTCGACCATGTCGGCGAAGACATTCGGCGTGCAGCGCTCGATGGTCGTCGGCAGGTTGACGATGCACTTGCGCGCGGGCGTCGGCCGCCACACCTCGGTCACGGCGTCGACGACGCGCTTGGCGAAGGGCAGCTCGGTGTCGGAGAAGGTCTCGGGCGAGTACTCGAAGCGCCAATCGGTGCCGGGCTGCTCGGCGGCGCAGTCGTTGAAGAGGCGCGCGTGGCTCGCGGCGAGCTCGACCACGCCGTCCTCGTCGAGGCCGAGCACAACGCGGCGCATGCCGGGCGCGGTCGCGTTGTAGAGGTGCACCACGGCGCGCCGCGCGCCGCGCAGCGCCTCGAAGGTGCGGCGGATCAGGGGCTCGCGGGCGGGCGTGAGCACCTGGATGGTCACGTCCTCGGGGATGCGGTCTTCCTCGATCAGCAGGCGCACGAAGTCGAAGTCCGTCTGCGAGGCCGAGGGGAAGCCGACCTCGATCTCCTTGAAGCCGATGCGCAGCAGCATCTCGTACATGCGCAGCTTGCGCGGCACGTCCATCGGCTCGATCAGCGCCTGGTTGCCGTCGCGCAGGTCGGTGCTGAGCCACATCGGCGCGTGCGCCAGCACGGCATCCGGCCAGCGCCGGTCGGGCAAGGCAACGGGGCGGAACGGACGGTACTTGGTCTGCGGTTGCTTCAACATGGCGATCCCTTGAGAGTCGGTGTGTGGCGCAACCTGCACTTCCAGAAAAGCAAAACGGCCCGCTGCAGGTTGCAATCGGGCCGTTGAGAACGAAAACGATGGACGTGAACGATCAGCGCACCCGAGGTACTCCTAGGTCTAGGGCTAGCGTGAGCGCGCGGAAGGACGTCATGGCGTGGGAATGTAGCACGGCTTCGCGATGGGCGCGCGTCAGCGGTGCAGCCCTTCCTCGTCGGGCTCGTCGGTGGAGGTGGCGATGACGCTGACCGGCTTGCCCTTCATGCGTTTCCAGACGTAGACGCCGTAGCCGGACACGCCGTAGACCACGAACAGCCCGAAGAACACCAGCGGCGGGTGCAGCGTGAAGAAGGAGATGAAGAGCGCGATCGCGACGATCATCACGAAGGGCACGGTGCGCCGGAAGCTGAAGTCCTTGAAGCTGTAGAACGGCACGTTGGTGACCATCGTCAGCCCGGCGTACCAGGTGAAGGCGAAGGCGAGCCAGGTGAGCCAGGGGGCCTCGTCGCCGGCGAAGCCCTGGTTGTCCATGAGCCAGATGAAGCCGACCACCAGGGCGGCGGCGGCCGGGCTGGGCAGGCCCTGGAAGAAGCGCTTGTCGACCACCTTGAGGTTGGTGTTGAAGCGGGCCAGGCGCATCGCGGCGCAGGCGCAGTAGACGAAGGCCGCGACCCAGCCCAGCTTGCCCAGGCCCTTCAGCGCCCATTCGTAGACGATCAGCGCCGGCGCGGCCCCGAAGGAGACCATGTCCGACAGGCTGTCCATCTGCTCGCCGAAGGCGCTCTGGGTGTTGGTCATGCGGGCGACGCGACCGTCGAGGCTGTCGAGCACCATCGCGCAGAAGATGCCGATGGCCGACTGCTCGAACTGGCCGTTCATCGCCATCACGATGGCGTAGAAGCCGCCGAACAGTGCGGCCAGCGTGAAGAGGTTGGGCAGGATGTAGATGCCCTTGCGCCGGGGACGCACGGGCACCTCGTCGACATCGGCCAGGGGGAGTTCGCCGTCGTGCATGTCGTCGCTCATGAGGCCTGGCGAGCCCATCGCAGGATGGTGGTGTTCATCGACGGAAGGATACCGCAGCACCCATGACAAAAAGGGCGGCATGCGCAGGCATGCCGCCCCTCGGTCAGGCCGGCAGCGATCAGTTCTTCGATTGATCGACGAGGCGGTTCTTCTTGATCCACGGCATCATCGCGCGCAGCTGCTCGCCGACCACCTCGATCGGGTGCTCGGCCGTCAGGCGGCGGCGCGACAGCAGCGTCGGGGCGCCGGCGCGGTTCTCCAGGATGAAGCTCTTGGCGTACTCGCCGGTCTGGATGTCCTTCAGCGCCTGCTTCATCGCCTTCTTCGTCTCGTCGGTCACGACCTTCGGGCCGGTCACGTACTCGCCGTACTCGGCGTTGTTCGAGATCGAGTAGTTCATGTTGGCGATGCCGCCTTCATAGATCAGGTCGACGATCAGCTTCAGCTCGTGCAGGCACTCGAAGTAGGCCATCTCGGGCGCGTAGCCGGCTTCGGTCAGCGTCTCGAAGCCCGCCTTGATCAGCTCGACCGCCCCGCCGCACAGCACGGCCTGCTCGCCGAACAGGTCGGTCTCGGTCTCTTCGCGGAAGCTGGTCTCGATCACGCCGGCCTTGCCGCCGCCGTTGGCCGCCGCGTACGACAGCGCCAGGTCGCGCGCCTTGCCGGTCTTGTCGGCGTAGACGGCGATCAGGTGCGGCACGCCGCCGCCCTGGGTGTAGGTCGAGCGCACGGTGTGGCCCGGGGCCTTGGGCGCGACCATCCAGACGTCGAGGTCGGCGCGCGGCACGACCTGGCCGTAGTGCACGTTGAAGCCGTGCGCAAAGGCGAGCGAGGCGCCCTGCTTGATGTGCGGCTCGACGTCGTTCTTGTAGACCGCGGCGATCTGCTCGTCCGGCAGCAGGATCATCACCACGTCGGCGGACTTCACCGCGTCGGCGATCTCGGCCACCTTCAGGCCCGCCTTCTCGGCCTTGGACCACGAGGCCCCGCCCTTGCGCAGGCCGACGGTGACCTTGACGCCGCTGTCGTTCAGGTTCTGCGCGTGCGCATGGCCCTGCGAGCCGTAGCCGATGATCGTGACGTTCTTGCCCTTCACCAGGCTCAGGTCAGCGTCCTTGTCGTAGTAAACCTTCATGGTCTTCTCCAGAAAAAATCAGTTCAGTCTTGCGGGGTGGGATGGATTGATCGCGAGACGATCAGACGCGCAGGATGCGCTCGCCGCGACCGATCCCGCTGGTGCCGGTGCGCACGGTTTCGAGGATGGCGCCGCGATCGAGGGCCTGGATGAAGGCATCGAGCTTGGGCGCATCGCCGGTGATTTCGATCGTGTAGCTCTTCTCGGTGACGTCGATGATGCGGCCGCGGAAGATGTCGGCCATGCGCATCATCTCGTCACGCTCCTTGCCGACGGCGCGCACCTTGATGAGCATCAGCTCGCGCTCGGTGAAGGCGCCTTCGGTCAGGTCGACCACCTTGACCACCTCGATGAGGCGGTTCAGGTGCTTGGTGATCTGCTCGATCACCTCGTCAGAGCCGGTGGTCACGATGGTCATCCGCGACAGCGAGGGGTCCTCGGTCGGCGCGACCGTCAGGCTCTCGATGTTGTAGCCGCGGGCGGAGAACAGGGCGACGACGCGCGACAGCGCGCCCGGCTCGTTCTCGAGCAACAAGGCAATGATGTGTTTCATGGTCGTTGAGCGCGCTCTTCAGGCCGGCGGCGGTAACCGGCGGCCCTTGGCCACGCTGTGTCGATGAGTGAAAGGAAGGACGAAACGCCGAAGCGGCTCCGGGACTCCCGCCGGCGTTCGACGGCGCGCGGTAACGCGCCGCCCTGGCCGGCGTTCAGCCCGTCACAGGTCTTCGGACCCCAGCAGCATCTCGCTGATCCCCTTGCCCGCCTGGACCATCGGCCAGACGTTCTCGGTCGGATCGGTACGGACGTCGAGGAACACCGTCCGGTCCTTGAGCCGGATGGCCTCGCGCAGCGCCGGCTCCACGTCGGACGGCTTCTCCACGCGCAGGCCGACGTGGCCATACGCCTCGGCGAGCTTGACGAAGTCGGGCAGCGCATCCATGTAGCTGTGCGAGTAACGGCCGCCGTAGTCGAGCTGCTGCCACTGCCGCACCATGCCCAGGTAGCGGTTGTTCAGCGACAGCACCTTCACCGGCGTCTTGTACTGCAGGCAGGTGGACAGCTCCTGGATGCACATCTGGATCGAGCCTTCGCCGGTGACGCAGAAGACGTCCGCATCCGGCTTGGCGAGCTTGATCCCCATCGCATACGGCAGGCCCACGCCCATCGTGCCCAGGCCGCCGGAGTTGATCCAGCGCCGCGGCTCGTCGAAGCGGTAGAACTGCGCGGCCCACATCTGGTGCTGGCCGACGTCGGAGGTGATGTAGGTGTCGCGGTCCTTGGTGAGCTGCCAGAGCGTCTCGACGACGTACTGCGGCTTGATGACCTCGGTGCTGTTCTTGTAGGCCAGGCAGTCGCGCTTGCGCCACTCGTTGATCTGGCCCCACCAGGACGACAGCGCCTGCGCGTCGGGGCGCTGCTGCGCGTCGCGGATCTGGGCGATGAGCTCCTGCAGCACGTCCTTCACGTCGCCGACGATGGGGATGTCGACCTTGACGCGCTTGGAGATCGACGAGGGGTCGATGTCGATGTGGACGATCTTGCGCTCGACCGAGGCGAAGTGCTTCGGGTTGCCGATCACCCGGTCGTCGAAGCGCGCACCGACCGCCAGCAGGACGTCGCAGCCCTGCATCGTCATGTTGGCTTCGTAGGTGCCGTGCATGCCCAGCATGCCGAGGAACTTCGGGTCGCTGGACGGGAAGGCGCCCAGGCCCATCAGGGTGTTGGTGACCGGGTAGCCGAGCAGGTTGACCAGCTCGCGCAGCTCCGCGGCCGCATTGCCCAGCACCACGCCGCCGCCGGTGTAGATGTAGGGGCGCTTGGCGGCCAGCAGCAGCTGGACGGCCTTGCGGATCTGCCCGCCGTGGCCCTTGCGCACCGGGTTGTACGAGCGCATCTCCACCGTCTGCGGGTAGTGGAAGGGGGCGATCTTCTGCGAGACGTCCTTGGGCACGTCGACCACCACCGGGCCGGGGCGGCCGGTGCGGGCGATGTGGAAGGCCTTCTTCATCGTCATCGCGAGGTCGCGCACGTCCTTCACCAGGAAGTTGTGCTTGACGATCGGGCGGGTGATGCCGACGGTGTCGCACTCCTGGAAGGCGTCGAGCCCGATCGCGGGGGTCGGCACCTGCCCGGTGATGATCACCATCGGGATCGAGTCCATGTAGGCGGTGGCGATGCCGGTGATGGCATTCGTCACGCCCGGGCCGGAGGTGACCAGCGCGACGCCGACGTCGCCGGTGGCGCGGGCATAGCCGTCGGCGGCGTGGATGGCCGCCTGCTCGTGGCGCACCAGCACGTGCTCGATGGTGTCCTGCTTGTACAGCGCGTCGTAGATGTACAGGACGGCGCCGCCGGGGTAGCCCCAGAGGAACTTGACGCCTTCGGCCTGCAGGCAGCGGACGAGGATTTCCGAGCCGTTCGGGTCGGGAGAGGGGGAGGAAGAGGGGTGCGGTTGTGCCGAAGCGGCACGCTTGATTTCCGCGGCAGACATGTCCATGTTGAACCTTTGTGAATTTCTCTGACGAAAAACCATCGGTGCACCTTTCCTCGCCCTCGTGAGGCGGGTGTGGTACCTGCGCGGTCAAAAACTGCGGCTTCCGGGTCGGATCGCCGAGTCGAGACCAGATGTTGTGCGAAGGCGGATTATGGCATCGCTTTGGCGCCGCGAGGCCCGGGACCTGCCCCGGCCGGACTGGATGAGATAATCCGCCCGGTTTTCACAGGCCCGCCGGCCTGAGGCACATTCCCCTTGGCATCTGAAAAAGAACTGTCCGACTTCCTCAAGAGCGTCGAGAAGCGCGCCTTCAAGCGCGTGGTGTACGCCGTGCGGGACGACGATGCCGCCCTCGACATCGTCCAGGAGTCGATGATCCGGCTGGCCGAGAAGTACATCGACCGTCCGGCGCAGGAGCTGCCGCTGGTGTTCCAGCGCATCCTGTCCAACGCCACCATGGACTGGTTCCGCCGCCAGAAGGTACGCAACGCCGTGGTGCGCAATTTCTCGGAGTTCGAATCCACCAGCGAGGACGGGGATTTCGACCTGCTGGAAACTCTCATCACGCACGATGACTCCACCGCGACCGAGAGTGCCTCCGACTCGGTCTCCCGGTCCCAGATCCTGCTTGCCATCGAAGGCGAGGTGGCGCAGCTGCCAACGCGTCAACGGGAAGCGTTCCTGCTGCGTTACTGGGAGGAACTCGATGTTGCCGAGACGGCCGCTGCCATGGGCTGCTCGGAAGGAAGCGTGAAAACCCATTGCTCGCGTGCCGTGCATGCGCTGGCCAACGCCCTCAAGTCGAAGGGAATCGAACTGTGACAAGCCGCCAACACACCGCACCCCGCACCCAGGCCGACCTGGACGCGCTCCAGACCCGTTTCGCACTGCGCCTCGCCGCCCGTCTGACCGAGCAATCGCAGGCCGTGTCGCCGGACATCTCCGAGCGCCTGCGCTTCGCGCGCGAGCAGGCCCTGGCCGCCGCGCGCCCCCGCCTGGCGGCCCAGGCCGCCGATGCCGCGAGCCGCTCCGGGCCGTCGCTGGCCCTGCTGGGCGGCTGGGGCGTGAAGATTGCCTCGGTGCTGCCGCTGGTCGTGCTGGCGGCCGGGCTGGTCCTGATCCAGCGCTGGCACAGCAGCACGCAGATCTCGGCCGCGGCGGAGATCGACGCCAGCCTGCTGTCGGACGATGTCCCGCCGGACGCCTACAGCGACCCGGGCTTCGTGGAATTCCTCAAGACCCCCCGCGACTGAACGAGGCCCGTGTGACCCCACGCCTCGACCCGGACTGCGCCCCTCCCGGACTGCGACGCGCCACCGCCCCCTGGTTGCTCGGCGCCCTGCTGGCGCTGGGCGGCCTCGCCTGGTCGCAGCAACCCGCCGCCGCCCCGGCCGGCGACGGCCCGGCCTGGACGCAGCTGACGCCGGCGCAGCAGTCGGCGCTGCGCCCGCTGCAGCGCGAATGGGGCGGCATCGACGGCCCGCGCCGCCGCAAGTGGATCGAGATCTCGGAGCGCTTCGCCTCGCTGCCGCCGGCCGAGCAGGCGCGCGTGCAGTCGCGCATGTCGGAATGGGCCAAGCTGACGCCGAAGGAGCGCGCCGAGGCGCGGCTGAACTTCAAGGAAGCGCAGCAGGTCGCCCCGCAGGACCGGAAGTCGCAGTGGGAGGCCTACCAGGCGCTGCCGCCCGACCAGCGCAAGCAGCTGGCCGAGCGTGCGCGCCGGGACAACCGTCCGGCCAAGGGCGGCAAGGAGACGGAGGCGCCGTCCGAGGCCAAGTCCAGCCTCGTGCCGAACACCGCCTACGCGGCCCGGCCGAAGCCGGTGGCCCCGACGGTGACCCAGGCCCAGCCCGGGGCGACGACCAACCTGATCTCCAAGCGCCCCACCCCGCCGGCGCACCAGCAGCCCGGGCTGCCGAAGATTGCCACCTCGCCGGGCTTCGTGGACAGCGCCACCCTGCTGCCCAAGCGGGGGCCGCAGGCCGCTGCGGCGTCCGCCTCGGCCCCGCCCGGCCCGAAGCGCCCATGACGGCCGGCGTGACGACGTCCGATGTGCCGCTGTCCACCCCCAGCCTGAAGCGGCGCATGGCCAGCTTCGTCTACGAGGCGCTGATCCTGTTCGGCATCGGCCTGATCCCGGGCGCGATCGGTGCGGTCTTCGTCGCGGTCACCGGGCGCGAGCACGGGCTGGAGCTGCGATACATCGCCTTTGTCATCTACGGCATCTATTTCACCTGGTTCTGGTCGCGCCGCGGCCAGACCCTGCCGATGCAGACCTGGCGCATCCGTGTCGTCACCGCCGCCGGCCGGCCGCTGAGCCAGTGGCATGCGCTGGCGCGCTACCTGGCGGCCTGGGCCTGGATCGCGCCGGCGGCGTTGATCGCCGCCGTCAACGGCTGGGCCGGCGCGCAGAAGCTGGCCGCCATCGGCGTGGGCATCGTCGCCTATGCCCTGCTCGCGCTGCTGCACCCGCAGCGCCAGTTCTGGCACGACGCGCTGTGCGGCACCCGGCTCGTCGACGCCCCGCCGCCTGCCAAGACGCGGGCTGCCCCGGCCGCGTAGGACCGTCATCCGCTCAGGGCACAATCGCCCCCCATGAGCAATCCCTACAAAGGACGCACCGGACTGGAGCGCGTCATCCGTGCCACCGGCTACTCCATCGAAGGCCTGAAGACGGCCTACCGCGGCGAAAGCGCCTTCCGCCAGGAGACCTGGCTCGCCGTCGTGCTGTTGCCGGCGGCGTTGTGGCTGGGGCGAGGCTGGATCGAGACGGCGCTGCTGGCCGGCTCGGTGCTGCTGGTGCTGATCGTCGAGCTGCTGAACTCGGGCATCGAGGCGGTGGTCGATCGCGTGTCGTTCGAGCTGCACGATCTTTCCAAGCGTGCCAAGGACCTGGCGAGCGCGGCGGTGTTCCTGTCGCTGATGCTGTGTGGCGGGGTCTGGCTGGCGGCGCTGTGGCACCGGTTCGCGGCATGAAGGGCGGCCCGTTCGCCGTCGCGGTGTACTGCGGCTCCCGCCTGGGCGACGACCCGGCCTATGCCGAGGCGGCGCGCCGTGTCGGCACGCTGATCGGCGAGCGCGGCTGGCGCCTCGTCTACGGCGGCGGCCGGGCCGGCCTGATGGGCGTGGTGGCGGATGCGACGCTGGCTGCCGGCGGCAGTGTGGTCGGCGTGATCCCGCATGCGCTGATGTCGCGCGAGCTGGGCCATGCCGGGCTGACCGAGCTGCACGTGGTCGACACCATGCACGAGCGCAAGCGGATGATGGCCGAGCGCGCGGATGCCTTCGTGGCGCTGCCGGGCGGCATCGGCACCTTCGAGGAGCTGTTCGAGGTCTGGACCTGGCGCCAGCTCGGCTACCACGACCAGCCGATCGGCCTGCTCAACGTGGCGGGGTACTACGACGAGCTGCTGCGGTTCCTGGAGAAGACGGTGGCCCGCGGCTTCCTGTCGACCGCCCAGCAGGACCTGCTGGAGGTGAGCGACGACGCCGCCACCCTGCTCTCGCGCCTGGCCACCTTGGCCGGCAATGCCCACCAGCCCGACGACTTCAGCGCGATCTGACCGCCGGTATTTGTAGCCCGGATGCAGCGCAGCGAAATCCGGGAGCGGCAGACGAAGTGAAGAACGATCCCCGGATTGCCATCCGGGCTACGAGCCAAGCGCAGCGAGGCGCCCATCCAGCCACGCCCGCGGAACTGGCTCTGCCAGGCCGCCGGGTGGCGCCCCTCGGGGGCAGGAGCGACAGCGACTGGGGGGCCCTATACCGCCGCTTCGTCGGTCTCGCCGGTGCGGATGCGCACCACCTGCTCGACCGCCGTCACGAAGATCTTGCCGTCGCCGATCTTCCCGGTCTTGGCGGCTTTCACGATGGCGTCGATGCAGCGGTCCACGTCGCCGTCCTTCACCACCACCTCGACCTTCACCTTGGGCAGGAAGTCGACGACGTACTCGGCGCCGCGGTACAGCTCGGTATGCCCCTTCTGGCGGCCGAAGCCCTTGACCTCGGTGACGGTCAGGCCGGTCACGCCCACGTCGGCAAGCGCCTCACGGACTTCCTCGAGCTTGAAGGGCTTCACGATCGCGGTGATCTGTTTCATGGCGGTCTCCGAAGAAGGATGGATCGGTCTAGTTTAAGCGCGGAACCTCGAGGTGATGGGGTAGCGCCAATCCCGCCCGAACGCGCGATGGGTGATGCGGATCCCCACCGGCGCCTGGCGGCGCTTGTACTCGTTGACCTTGATGAGCCGCGTGACGCGCTCGACGTCCGCCGGGTCGAAGCCCGCGGCGACGATCTGCTCGATGCCCTGGTCGTCCTCCATGTAGCGCTGCAGGATCGCGTCCAGCACCTCGTAGGGCGGCAGGCTGTCCTGGTCCTTCTGGTCGGGGCGCAGCTCGGCCGACGGCGGCCGGGTGATGATGCGCTGGGGAATCACCTCGCGGCCCTGCGCGTTGCGCCAGTTCGCCAGCCGGTACACCAGCGTCTTGGCCACGTCCTTGATCACCGCAAACCCGCCCGCCATGTCCCCGTACAGGGTGCAGTACCCGGTCGCCATCTCGCTCTTGTTGCCGGTGGTCAGCACGATGGACCCGAACTTGTTCGACAGCGCCATCAGCAGCGTGCCGCGCACGCGCGCCTGGATGTTCTCCTCGGTCGCGTCCTCGGGGAGGCCGGCGAACTCGCCCGCCAGGCTGGCGCGGAAGGCCTCGAACATCGGCACGATGGAGATCTCGTCGTAGCGCACCGACAGCCGCTCGGCCATGTCGCGCGCGTCGATCCACGAGATGTCGGCCGTGTAGGGCGACGGCATCATCACCGCCCGCACCTTGTCGGCGCCCAGCGCGTCGACCGCCACCGCCAGCACCAGGGCCGAGTCGATCCCCCCGCTCAGCCCGATCAGCACGCCGGGGAAGCCGTTCTTGCCGACGTAGTCGCGCACCCCGGCGACGAGCGCCGCCCAGGCCTGGGCCTCGAGCGCCGGCACCGGCGCCACCGGGCCCGCGGGCCGTCCGCCGGCATCGAAGTCGACCAGCAGCAGGTCCTCCTGGAACATCGGGGCGCGCGCCGCCACCTCCCCCTGCGCATCCAGCGCGAACGAGGCGCCGTCGAACACCACTTCGTCCTGCCCGCCGCTCAGGTGGGCATACAGCAGCGGCATGCCGGTGCCGCGCACCAGGGCGGCCATGCGCTGCTCGCGCTCTTCCAGCTTGCCGAGGTGGAAGGGCGAGGCGTTCAGCACGCACAGCACCTGGGCGCCGGCCTCGCGCGCCCGCTGCGCCGGCTCCTCGAACCAGGCGTCCTCGCAGATGGCCAGGCCGAAGCGCAGGCCCTCCACCTCGACCACCACGGCGCCCTGCCCCAGGTCGCGCCCCGACGCGAAATAGCGCCGCTCGTCGAACACCTGGTAGTTGGGCAGCTCGCGCTTGCAGTAGGTGGCGAGGACGCGTCCCCCCGCGAGCACCGAGGCCGCATTGCAGCGCTGCTGCACGGCCATCGACTTCGACCTAACATCGCCGTGCTCACCCCATTGATGCGGATGCCCGACCACCACATGCAGTCCTTCGAGCGGCGCCAGCGCCTGCGCGCAGTCGGCCAGGGCCTGGGCGCAGGACTGCATGAAGGCGGGACGCAGCAGCAGGTCTTCCGGCGGGTAGCCGCACAGGCTCAGCTCGGGCGTGAGCACGAGGCGCGCGCCCTCGGCGTAGGCGCGCTGCGCGAACTCGATGATCCTGCGCGTGTTGCCGGCGAGGTCGCCGACCGTCGCGTTGATCTGCGCCAGCGCGACGCGTACCTTCTTGTGTGATGCCATGGACCCGCGGATGCCTGCAAAAAAGAACCAGAGGGAGAGTCGAAAAGATTATGTCATCCGGGTCGCCGACGACCCCGGTGCGATCGATGCCGCGCAGTGGGATGCGCTGCTGGACGCCCAGCCCGGCGCCGCGCCCTTCATGCGCCACGCCTACCTGGCCGCGCTGCATGCGTCGCAGAGCGCGGTGGCGTCCACCGGCTGGCTGCCGCAGTTCCTGCTCGTCGAGGAGGACGGCGGGCTCGCCGCCGCCTGCCCGCTGTACCTGAAGGACCATTCGTACGGCGAGTACGTGTTCGACTGGGCCTGGGCCGACGCCTACGAGCGCCACGGCCTGCGCTACTACCCCAAGCTGCTGTGCGCCGTGCCCTTCACGCCGGTGCCGGGGCCGCGGCTGATGGCGCGCGACGACGCCTCGCGCCGCGCCCTGCTGGCGGCGATGATGCGCATCGCGCAGGAGGCGAAGCTGTCGTCGGCCCACGTGCTCTTCCTCGACGAGCACGACCAGCAGGCGGCGCGCGAGACCGGCTGGATGATGCGCAGCACGGTGCAGTTCCACTGGATCAACCGCGCGCCGCAGCCGTATGCCGGGTTCGCCGAGTTCCTCGCCGGCCTGCAGCGCGAGAAGCGCAAGAAGATCCAGCAGGAGCGCCGCCGCGTCGCCGAGGCCGGCGTCGCCTTCACGAACCACGCCGGGCCGGAGATCGACGACGGCCTGTGGGACTTCTTCTACCGCTGCTATGTCCGCACCTACCGCGCCCACCATTCCACGCCCTACCTGACGCGCGACTTCTTCGCCCGCATGGCGCGCACGATGCCGGAGAACTGGGTGCTCTTCGTCGCCTGGCGCGGCGGCGAGCGCATCGCCGCCTCGCTGATCGGCGTCGACCGCGCGCGCGGCGCCGCCTACGGCCGCTACTGGGGCGCGACCGAGCACGTCTCGTGCCTGCACTTCGAGGCCTGCTACTACCAGCCGCTCGCCTGGTGCATCGACCACGGCATCCGGCGCTTCGAGGGCGGCGCCCAGGGCGAGCACAAGATGGCGCGCGGCCTGCTGCCGGTGCAGACCTGGTCGGCGCACTGGCTGGCGCACCCGCAGTTCGCGCAGGCGGTGGGCGACTTCCTGGCGCGCGAAGGCTCGGCGGTCGAGGGCTACCTGGACGAGCTGAACGAGCGCCTGCCGTTCAAGCAGGCGCCCGCCTGAGCCGGAGCCGCCCGAGCTTCAGGGCTGGGCCTTGAAGTCGCCCGCGACGCCGCTGACGAAGCCGGCCGGCGTGATGTAGCGGCGCAGCGCCGCGTTCACCTGCGCCAGCGTCAGCGCCTCCAGCGCCGCGTCGACGCGCGCCGAGATCGCGAACGTGCGGCCGAGCTCCAGGTTGCTGGCCAGTGCCTGCCCGAGGTTGCCGTCCTGGGCGCGCGAGAGGCGCCGGTAGGCGAGCAGGCCACGCCGGCCCTCCTCCAGCTCCTGGGCGGTGAAGCCGTCCTTCAGCACCCGGGCGATCTCTTCCTTGAAGGCGGCCTCGACCTTGGGCAGGTTCTGCGGCGCGAAGATCGCGCTCGCCTGCCATTCGGAATGCGGCTCCTGGTTGCTCCAGGCGATGCCGCTGCGCACGTCGTACGACAGCCCCTCGGCCTCGCGGATGCGCCGCCACAGGCGCGAGCTGCCGCCTGCGCCGAGCAGGTGGTTGGCCATCATCAGCGCCGGGTAGTCGGGGTCGCTGTCCTGCAGCGGCACGCCCAGGCGCACCAGCAGGGTGGCGTTCTGCTTGTCGGGCGTCGCGAGCACCAGGCGCTGCGGGGGCACGACCACCAGCGGCTGCGGCACGCGCGCATACGGCTCGGCCGAGGTCCAGTCGGCGAAGGCGGCCTGCAGCGCGGCGCGCACCGCCGGCACGTCGATGTCGCCGGCCGCGCCGAACTCGGCATGGCCGGCGCCGTAGAAGCGCTGGTGGAAGGCGCGCAGCTGCTCCACCGTCGGGGCGGCGACGTCCTGCGCCATCTCGTCGAAGGTGCGGACGTAGCGCACGTCGCCGCGCGGGTACGGGTTGCCGGCGCGGCCGAGGGCGTTGTCGACCACGCTCTCGGGCTCCTTGCTCTGCTGCTCGATGGCGGCGAGCGACTGGCGCTTGAGCTCGTCCAGCGCCTCGGGCGGGAAGCTCGCGTTGCGCAGCAGGTCGGCCACCAGGGCGATCGCCTGCGGCAGCGTCTCGCGCCGCGACAGCAGGCCGATGCCCACCCGTCCCGGGCTGCTGCTGACGCTCATCTCGGTCTTCAACTCGTCGAGGCGGTCCTGCACCTGCTGGCGGTTCAGCGTCTTCGTGCCCTTGTCGAGCAGGGCCGCGGCCAGGTCCGGCACGTCGTTGAGGCCGAACAGCGTCTTCTCGGTGCCGTAGTGCAGCACCAGGCTCGCATGCACCGTGCCGCCGCGCGCGCCCTTCGGCAGCAGCGCGACCTTCAGGCCGCCGATGTCGAAGCGCTGGGTGCGGCGGTCGATGTTCGCCGGCGAGCTGTCGAAGGCCTCGACCGCGGCCTGCGCCTGCTGCGGCTGGAAGGTCTTGAGTTGCGCCGCGACATCGACCTTGGCCGGCGCCGGCGCGCGCACCGGCTTCTCGGTCGGGAGGTAGGTGCCCAGCGTCCGGTTGGAGGCGATGAGGCGCTGGTCGGCGACGCGCTGCACGTCGGCGCGGGTCAGTGCGCGCACGCGGTCGCGCAGCAGGAAGAAGAGCCGCCAGTCGCCCTGCGCGACCGACTCGCTGAGCGACACGCCCACCGTCTCCGGGTTGGTGAAGGCCTGGTCCCAGGCCTTCAGCCACTTGCCCTGGGCGCGCTTGAATTCTTCCTCGGTGATGGGCTCGGCGGCCGTCGACTCCAGGGTCGCGAGCAGCGCCTCGCGCGCCGCATCGACGCCCTGCCCCGGCGAGAGCTGCGCGCCGAACAGCGTGAAGCCCGGCTCGGCCAGGCCCTGCGCGAAGGCGAAGGTGGTGGCGGCGAGCTGCTTCTCGGTCAGGCGCTTGTGCAGGCGGCCCGAGGGCGTGTCGCCCATGACCAGGTCCAGCACCTCGACGGCCGGGTAGTCGGGGTGCGCCGCGGGCGGCACGTGGTAGCCGGCGAAGAGCAGCGGCACGCCGCCGCTGCGCCGCAGCGTCACGCTGCGCTCGCCGTCCTGCACCGGGTCGAGCGTGTACTGCACCGGCAGCTTGCGCGCCGGCTTGCGCAGCGCGCCGAAGGCGTCGCCGACCCAGCGCAGCACCTTGGCGGGATCGAACTTGCCGGAGACGATCAGCGTCGCGTTGTCGGGCTGGTAGTACTGGCGGTAGAAGGCCTGCAGGCGCGGGATGTCGACGTTCTCGACGTCGGTGCGCGCGCCGATGGCTTCCTTGCCGTAGTTGTGCCACTCGTACATCGTGGCGACGGTGCGCTCCATCAGGATGCGGTCGGGGCTGTTCTCGCCCATCTCCATCTCGTTGCGCACCACCGTCATCTCGGTGTCGAGGTCGCGCCGGGCGATGAAGCTGTTCACCATCGCGTCGGCCTGCCAGCCGAGGTACCAGCGCAGGTTGTCGTCGTTGGCCGAGAAGCTCGCGAAGTAGTTGGTGCGGTCGAACCAGGTGCTGCCGTTGGCGGCGAGGCCGCGCTTGGTGAACTCGGCCCACACCGTCGGGTGCTTCGGCGAGCCCTTGAACATCAGGTGCTCCAGCAGGTGGGCCATGCCGGTCTCGCCGTAGTTCTCCATCCGCGAGCCGACGCGATAGGTCATGTTGACGGTGGTCGTCGGCTTGGAGTCGTCGGGGATCAGCAGCAGCTGCAGGCCGTTGGCGAGCCGGTACTCGACGATGCCCTCGACCACCTGGACCTTGATGATGCCGGCCGGAAGGGCGGTGGCGGCGGCCTTGTCCTGCGCGGACGCGGGCAGGGGCTGGACGAGCAGGACGCCGGCGGCGATCAGGGCGGCGGGCAGGAGGCGAAGCAGCATGGACGCGAGGCTCGTGGAAGCGAAGGGCGCAGTGTAGAGCGCACCCTGCCCGCGAGGTTCCGCCATGAAAAAGGGAGCCCGCGGGCTCCCTGTGTCACCGTGTGTCGCAGCGCGTCAGGCGGTGGCGTTCTTCTGGTACTGGGCGAGGCCGTGGCTGATCTCGGCCTTGGCCGACTCCGGGCCTTCCCAGCCGGTGACCTTGACCCACTTGCCGGCCTCGAGGTCCTTGTAGTGCTCGAAGAAGTGCTGGATCGCCTTCAGGCGCATCTGGTTGATGTCCTCCGGCTTCTGCCAGTGCGTGTAGATCGGCAGCACCTTGTCGATGGGCACGGCGAGCAGCTTGCTGTCGCCGCCGGCCTCGTCTTCCATCTTCAGCACGCCGATGGGGCGGCAGGTGACGACCACGCCGGGCGAGAGCGGGAACGGGGTGATGACGAGCACGTCGACCGGGTCGCCGTCGTCGGACAGGGTCTGCGGCACGTAGCCGTAGTTGCAGGGGTAGTGCATCGCGGTCGTCATGAAGCGGTCGACGAACAGCGCGCCGCTTTCCTTGTCGACCTCGTACTTGATCGGGTCGGCGTTCATCGGGATCTCGATGATCACGTTGAACTGCTCGGGCGCCTTGGCGCCGGGGGGGACTTTGTGCAGGCTCATGAAGTTCTCGGTGAAAGGAAGCGGGATAAAGGAAGCGGGATAACCCCGATTTTAGCCGTCGCCCCGGCCACCCCCTGACATCCATCCCCGCTGGAAAACACCATGCCGGCTTTCGTTGCCTTCAAGGGGGGGTATCCCGTAGCATGCGCCGCAGACCCGTCAGGGCTCCCGCTATCGCCCAGCCCTGTGCAGTCGGGCACGACTCTCGATTCCGATCATCCACGAACGAACGAGGAAGGAGACCTGATGTCCACGACCCTGGCGCTGTACTTCGCGCTTGCCTGCGGCCTGGCCGCAGTGGTGTACGGCTTCGTGCAGCGAAGCTGGATCCTGAGCCGCGACGCGGGCAACCCGCGCATGCAGGAGATCGCGGCGGCGGTGCAGCAAGGCGCCGCCGCCTACCTGGCCCGTCAATACAAGACCATCGCCCTCGTCGGCGTGGTGCTCGCGATCCTCATCGCGGTCTTCCTCCCCTTCGCGACGGCGATCGGCTTCGTGCTCGGCGCGGTGCTCTCGGGCGCCTGCGGCTTCATCGGCATGAACGTCTCGGTGAAGGCCAACGTGCGCACCGCGCAGGCCGCGACGCAGGGCATGGCCCCGGCGCTGGACGTTGCCTTCAAGGGCGGCGCGATCACCGGCATGCTGGTGGTGGGCCTGGGGCTGCTGGGGGTGACGCTGTTCTTCCTGTACATCAGCGGCAACGGCACGGCCGCGCCCGACCAGCTCTCGGCGGTGCTGAAGCCGCTGCTCGGCTTCGCGTTCGGCGCGTCGCTGATCTCGATCTTCGCGCGGCTGGGCGGCGGCATCTTCACCAAGGGCGCCGACGTCGGCGCCGACCTGGTGGGCAAGGTCGAGGCCGGCATCCCCGAGGACGACCCGCGCAACCCGGCGGTGATCGCCGACAACGTGGGCGACAACGTGGGCGACTGCGCGGGCATGGCGGCCGACCTGTTCGAGACCTATGCGGTGACGCTGATCGCGACGATGGCGCTGGGCGCGCTGATGGTGACGCAGGCGCCGCTGCAGGCGGTGATCTACCCGCTGGTGCTGGGCGGGTTCTCGATCATCGCGTCCATCATCGGCTGCAGCGCCGTGAAGGCAACGCCGGGCATGAAGAACGTGATGCCGGCGCTGTACAAGGGGCTGGTGGTGGCGGGCGTGATCTCGCTGGTCGGCTTCTGGTTCATCACGCGCTGGGCGATGCCCGACGACGCGCTCGGGCCGACGACGCAGCTGCGGCTGTTCGGCGCCTGCGTGGTGGGCCTGCTGCTGACGGCGGCGATGGTGTGGATCACCGAGTACTACACCGGCACCGACTACAAGCCGGTGCAGCACGTGGCGCAGGCCTCGACGACCGGCCACGGCACCAACATCATCGCCGGGCTGGGCGTGTCGATGCGCTCGACGGCCTGGCCGGTGCTCTTCGTGTGCATCGCGATCCTGGTGGCGTACCAGCTGGCGGGGCTGTACGGCATCGCGATCGCCGCGACCTCGATGCTGAGCATGGCCGGCATCGTCGTCGCGCTGGACGCCTACGGGCCGATCACCGACAACGCCGGCGGCATCGCCGAGATGGCCGGTCTGCCCGACAGCGTGCGCGACATCACCGACCCGCTGGACGCGGTGGGCAACACCACGAAGGCGGTGACCAAGGGCTATGCGATCGGCTCGGCGGGGCTGGCGGCGCTGGTGCTGTTCGCCGATTACACGCATGCGCTGAGCGCGCGCGGCATGGCGACGAGCTTCGACCTGTCGGAGCCGCGGGTGATCGTCGGGCTCTTCATCGGCGGGCTGATCCCGTACCTGTTCGGCGCGATGGCGATGGAGGCGGTGGGGCGCGCCGCCGGCGCGGTGGTCGAGGAGGTGCGGCGCCAGTTCCGCGACATCAAGGGGATCATGGACGGCAGCGGCAAGCCGGAGTACGGCCGCGCGGTCGATATGCTGACCACGGCGGCGATCAAGGAGATGATCGTGCCGAGCCTGCTGCCGGTGGCGGTGCCGATCCTGGTGGGGCTGCTGCTGGGGCCGGCGGCGCTGGGCGGGCTGCTGATGGGGACGATCGTGACCGGCCTGTTCGTCGCGATCTCGATGTGCACCGGCGGCGGTGCCTGGGACAACGCGAAGAAGTACATCGAGGACGGCCACCACGGCGGCAAGGGCTCGGACGCGCACAAGGCGGCGGTGACCGGCGACACGGTGGGCGACCCCTACAAGGACACGGCCGGCCCGGCGGTGAACCCGCTGATCAAGATCATCAACATCGTCGCGCTGCTGATCGTGCCGCTGCTGCCGATGGGCGTGAGCTCGATGACGGCGAGCGAGGTGGAGACGCACGCGGCGCCGGCGGTGGTCGGCGCGAGTGCGCCGGCGGTGGCCATGCCCGCGGCGTCGGCCGCGAGCCAGTGAGGCCCGGCCTGGCCGGTCAACCCACGACGACGACGGAGTCCGCGAAGAACTGCGTCCCGTTCCCCGCTCTCATCTTGTCGATGAACTGGGCGAGGGCATCGCCCAGCCCGGCGTCGGTCTGCCAGACGCCCAGGTTGGGATCGAACGCGTAGATCGTCGTGCCGGACCCGGGCGGGCGTGCCACGGCGACCGTGTGGGTCTCGCTGTCGCAGGTCATCACGAGGGCCCGCCAGCCGACCAGGGATTTCACGTCCGCGCCGGCCCATCGGACGACGTCGCCGCACCCCTTGCTGTCCTGGTAGGTCTCGAATGCCTCGGTCTCGAAGTCGACCAGCGTCGTCGCCACCGGTGCCGGTTGGCCCGGGCTCTGCTTGCCGGCGATCCGTTGCAACCAGTCGTGCGCCCATTGCCGTTGGACCTCGGGCAGGCCGAGCGACTCTTCGAGCTCTGCATCCGCCTCGGCGGCGGCCGCATACTGGGCCTGCTTCGCGCGCGTCTTGTCCCAGTTCCTGGGCTGCACGCGGTTCAGGTAGGCCGCGGCCTTCGGGTCCTTGCCCGCGATGACCAGGCCCGCCCACTTCACGGCCATCCGGAAGCAGTACCCTTCGTCGCCGACCACGCCTTGGTTGAACACACAGATCTGCTCCATGCACCGGCCTCCTGACAGCAGCGCGACGCACTGGTCGCGGAAGTACTGCAGAAACATGCACAACACAGAAAGCACAAAGCCCGCCCAGGCGAGACCTTGGCGGGCTTCTTCTTGTGCTGGTTAGTGGGACCTAACCGGTACAGCTGTGAATCAATGGTCGGGGTGGCGGGATTCGAACTCGCGACCCCTTGCACCCCATGCAAGTGCGCTACCAGGCTGCGCTACACCCCGACTGAGCCGCGCAGTATAGCCTGAAAAACCGGGCTTCCCGTTCAGGCCACCAACAGGTGACGGATCGAGATCAGCTCTTCGCGCATCTGCGTCATCGAGACCTCTTCGACGATCACCACCGGCTGCGGGATCGGCGCGTCCTCCGGCTCGGCCGCGACGGCCGGCTCGTCGGCCTCGCCCGACAGCGCATCGACCTGCGCCTCGTCGTCTTCGGTGGGGGCCGGCGGAAGCGCCTCGCCCCGGCCATGGACCAGCTCGGTCAGCCGGTTGCGCGCCCCGCTGATGGTGAAACCCTGCTCGTACAGCAGCTCGCGGATGCGCCGGATGAGCAGCACCTCGTGGTGCTGGTAATAGCGCCGGTTGCCCCGCCGCTTCATCGGCTTGAGCTGCGTGAACTCCTGCTCCCAATAGCGCAGCACGTACGGCTTCACGCCGCACAAATCGCTCACCTCACCAATGGTGAAGTAGCGTTTGGCTGGGATGGCGGGGAGCGCTTTCTCCATTGAAATCAAGGAGTTCTGGAGAGAAAGCTAAGACTTTACTCGAAGTCATCCCCCACCGGCACGTCGCCTTGCACAACTCCTTTCAGTTTGTGACTGGCGTGAAAAGTTACAACATTCCGGGCCTTGATCGGGATCGATTCGCCGGTGCGCGGGTTGCGCCCGGGGCGCGGCGCCTTGCGTCGGATGTTGAAGTTGCCGAAGCCGGACAGCTTGACGTCCTCGCCCTTCACCAGGGTGCCGTGGATGATGTCGAAGAAAGCCTCGACCATGTCCTTGGACTCGCGCTTGTTCAGGCCCAGCCGCTCGAACAGCAGCTCGGCCAGCTCGGCCTTGGTGAGGGTCGGGGTCTCCAGCGTCGGCAGCAGCACCGGGGTCGGCGGGGGACGGCTGCCGTCCATCGGGTCGTCCTTGTGGTCGTCCATGCGGCCCCCGTTCAGCCGCGAAGGCGCACGCCGAAGCGCGCCTTCAGGGTGTCGACCACGCCGGCCACGCCGGCTTCGATGCGTTCGTCGGTCAGCGTCGCCTCGTCGTCGCGCAGCTCCAGGCGGATCGCCAGGCTGCGCTCGTTCGGCGCCATGTCGGCGCCGGGCGCCGTCGGCTTGTAGATGTCGAACAGCTTCGCCGAGCGCACCAGGCCCGCCTCGACCGCGGCGATGCCCGCCATCAGCGCGTCATGGCTGACCTGCTCGCCCGCGATGACCGCGATGTCGCGCCACACCGACTGCTGGCGCGGGATCGGCTGCGACTGCGGCAGCAGGCGCCGCAGCACCGCTTCGGCATCCAGCTCGAACAGGATGGGTGCGTGCGGCAGCTCGTAGCCCTGGCGCCATTTCGGGTGCAGCTCGCCGACGAAGCCGATGGCCCGGCCGTCGAGCTCGACGCGCGCCGAGCGCCCCGGGTGCAGCGCCGGATGCTCCGCCGCGACGAAGCGCAGCGGCAGCGGCGCGAGCAGCAACTCCAGGTCGCCCTTCACGTCGAAGAAGTCCACCCCCCGCTCCTTCGCACCCCACTGGATGCCGTCGGCCGGACCGTAGGCCAGGCCCGCGACGCGCAACGGCTGGTCGATGCCCGCGACGCTCACCTCGCCGGCCGGGGCCGCGGCGTCGCGCCGGAAGACGCGGCCGAACTCGAACACCCGCACCCGCTGCGCCTTGCGCGCCAGGTTGAAGCGCAGCACGTTGACCAGCCCGCCGAGCAGGCTCGAGCGCATCACCGACAGCGGGCTCGCGATCGGGTTGAGCACGCGGATCGGCTGCGTGTTGCCGGCGAGCTCGCGCTCCCAGCGCTCCTCGACGAAGCTGAAGTTGATCGTCTCCTGGTAGTCCAGGCCGGCGAGCAGGTGGCGCAGCGCATGCGGCCCGCGCCGCGTCTCGCTGCGCACGCGCGCCGCCAACGGCGCGAGCGGCGCGGTCGACGGCAGCGTCGGGTAACCCAGCACGCGGATCACCTCCTCGATCAGGTCTTCCTCGATCTGCAGGTCGAAGCGCCAGCTCGGCGGCGTCACGGTGAGCGTGCCCTCGGCCTGCGTGAACGGCAGGCCCAGCCGCTCCATGACGCCCACGCACTGCGCCTGCGTCAGCGGCATGCCGATCACCTTGGCCGCGCGCGCCACCCGCAGCGTCACGGGCTTGCGCTCGGGCAGCGCGGTGACCTGGTCGTCCATCGGGCCGGCCTCGCCGCCGCAGATGTCGAGGATCAGCTGCGTGATGCGCTCGATGTGCTCGACCGTCGTCGCCGGGTCGACGCCGCGCTCGAAGCGGTGTCCCGCATCGGTCGAGAAGTTGTAGCGGCGCGACCGCCCTGCCACCGCCTGCGGCCACCAGAACGCGGCCTCGACGTACACGTTGCGCGTGTCGTCGCTCACCGCCGTCGAATCGCCGCCCATGATGCCGGCCAGCGACTCCACCGCCTGGTCGTCGGCGATCACGCCCACCGTGGCGTCCACCTCGATGGTGTTGCCGTTCAGCAGCTTGAGCTGCTCGCCCGGGCGCCCCCAGCGCACCGTGAGGCCGCCGTGGATCTTGTCCAGGTCGAAGATGTGCGAGGGCCGGCCCAGCTCGAACATCACGTAGTTCGAGATGTCGACCAGGGCCGTCACCGAGCGCTGGCCGCAGCGCGCGAGGCGCTCGACCATCCATGCGGGGGTCTTCGCCTTCGTGTCGACGCCGCGCACGATGCGGCCCGAGAAGCGGCCACACAGGTCGGCCGCCTCCACCTTGACCGGCAGCACGTCGCGGTGCTTCACGGCCACCGGCGGGAAGGCCGGCATCTTGAGCGGCGCGCCGGTCAGCGCCGCCACCTCGCGCGCAACCCCGAACACGCTCAGGCAGTGGCCCAGGTTGGGCGTCAGCTTCAGCGTGAACAGCGTGTCGTCCAGCTTCAGGACGCGGCGGATGTCCTCGCCGACCGGCGCCGATTCGTCGAGCACCAGCAGGCCGCCGTGGTCCTCGGACAGCTTGAGTTCGCGCGCCGAGCACAGCATGCCCTGGCTCTCGACGCCGCGCAGCTTGCCGAGCTTGATCTCGAAGGGCTTGCCGCCCTCTTCCGCCGGCGGCAGCACGGCGCCGACCAGCGCGCACGGCACCTTGAGGCCGGCGGCGACGTTGGGCGCGCCGCAGACGATGTTGAGCAGCGTGCCGCTGCCCACGTCGACCTGGCAGACGTTCAGGCGGTCGGCGTTCGGGTGGCGCTCGAGCGACACCACGCGGCCCACCACCACCTTCGAGAACGGCGGTGCGACCGGGCGGCGCTCCTCGACCTCCATGCCGGACATCGTCAGCAGCTCGGCCAGGGCCTGGGTGTCAAGGGGCGGATTGCAGAACTCGCGCAACCACGACTCGGGAAATTGCATGGATCGGTCTTCCGCTGGTTACTTGAACTGGCTGAGGAAACGCAGGTCGCCGTCGAAGAACAGGCGCAGGTCGTTGACGCCGTAGCGCAGCATCGCCAGGCGGTCGATGCCCGAGCCGAAGGCGAAGCCGATGTAGCGCTCCGGGTCCAGACCCATGTTGCGCACCACCTGCGGGTGCACCTGGCCCGAGCCGGAGACCTCGAGCCAGCGGCCCTTCAGCGGGCCGGTCTCGAACATGATGTCGATCTCGGCGCTCGGCTCGGTGAACGGGAAGTAGCTCGGGCGGAAGCGCAGCGTCAGGTCGCGGGTCTCGAAGAAGGCCTGGATGAAGTCCAGGTACATCGCCTTCAGGTCCTTGAAGCTGACGTTCTCGCCGATCCACAGGCCCTCGACCTGGTGGAACATCGGCGAGTGCGTCGCATCGCTGTCGACGCGGAAGGTGCGGCCCGGCACGATGACGCGGATGTCGGGCATGTGCGCCTGGCCGGCGTACTTCGCGGCATGGGCGCGCGCATAGCGCACCTGCATCGGCGAGGTGTGCGGGCGCAGGTTGAGCCACTGCCCGTCCTCGTCCTTCATGTCGACGTAGAAGGTGTCCTGCATCGAGCGCGCCGGATGGTTCAGCGGGCTGTTCAGCGCCGCGAAGCTGTACCAGTCGGTCTCGATCTCCGGGCCGTCGGCGACGTCGAACCCCATCGAGCCGAAGATGGCCTCGATGCGCTCCATCGTGCGCGTGATGGGGTGGACGCTACCGGTGCCGCGCTTGCGCCCGGGCAGCGTGACGTCCAGCGACTCGGCCTTCAGCTGCTGCTCCAGCTCGGCATCGGCCAGGGCCTGGCGGCGCGCGTTCAGCGCGGCCTCGATGCCCTGCTTGGCGGCATTGATCTCGGCGCCGCGGGCCTTCTTTTCGTCGACCGACAGGCTGGCCAGCGACTTCAGCAGCTCCGTCACGCGACCGGACTTGCCCAGGAAGCGGGCCTTGGCGTTCTCCAGATCGGCGGGTGCGCTCGCCTGCGCGAAATCGGCCTGCGCCGCCTGCACCAGTTGATCGAGGTCGTTCATCGGTAGGGGATCGGGATGGGGATGGATCGGTTCGAGCAACAAAAAAGGCCGCACACGAGGTCGGCCTTGAGAGCTTGCGTGGCCCCGGCCGCACGGAAGCCGTGCAGCCGGGGCGATCACGGCATCAAGCGAGCTGGGCCTTCACCTTCTCGACGATGCTGCCGAAGGCGGCAGGATCGTTGACGGCCATGTCGGCGAGAACCTTGCGGTCGATCTCGATCGACGCCTTCTTCAGGCCGGCCATGAACTTGCTGTAGGTGATGCCCAGGCCACGGGCCGCGGCGTTGATACGCGCGATCCAGAGCTGGCGGAACACACGCTTCTTGGTGCGGCGGTCGCGATAGGCATATTGCCCAGCGCGCATGACCGCTTCCTTGGCGATGCGGAATACGTTCTTGCGACGGCCACGGTAACCCTTGGCGAGTGCGAGAACTTTCTTGTGACGAGCACGGGCGGTTACACCACGTTTGACGCGAGGCATGAGATTCTCCTTCTAGAAGTGGGTCAGAGACCGGTCACAGCCCGGCAAAGGGCAGCATCTGGGCCATGTGGCCCATGTTGGTCTCGTGCACGCCGACGGCACCACGCAGGTGGCGCTTGTTCTTCGTGGACTTCTTCGTGAGGATGTGGCGCTTGAACGCCTGGCCCCGCTTGACGGTGCCACCCGGACGAACGCGGAAACGCTTCGCAGCGCTCTTCTTGGTCTTCATTTTGGGCATGACTGCTCCTTTTTCGCTGCTCCGGCAGGCGCCCGCAAGAATTGCGGTCTTGTTGGCCTGCCGGGGCTTCTTGCAACGCCCCGGTGACCAGACCGTGGCGTTGAACCTTCAAAAACTTAGCGCTTCTTCGGACCGAGCACCATGATCATCTGGCGCCCTTCGAGCTTCGGCATGTTCTCGACCACGGCCACATCGGCCAGCTCGTCGCGAATGCGCTCCAGCAGGCGCATGCCGATTTCCTGGTGGGTGATCTCGCGGCCGCGGTAGCGCAGCGTGACCTTGCCCTTGTCGCCGTCTTCCTCGATGAAGCGGCGCAGGTTGCGCATCTTGATCTGGTAGTCGCCTTCGTCCGTGCCCGGGCGGAACTTGACTTCCTTGATCTCGATGACCTTCTGCTTGGATTTCGCCTCGGCTGCCCGTTTCTGCTCCTGGTACTTGAACTTGCCGTAGTCCATCAGCCGGCAGACCGGCGGATCGGCCTGTGCGGCGATCTCGACCAGGTCGACATCGAGGTCGCCCGCCATGCGCAGGGCTTCCTGGAGACTGACGATCCCGAGCGGTTCGTTCTCTACACCGTTGAGCCGCACCTCCGGCGCCATGATTTCGCGGTTGAGGCGGTGCTTGCGTTCCACGTTGGGAGCGCGACGGTCAGCAAAAGTAGCGATGGTTCTTACCTTTCACCGGGCCCCGAGGCAGCGGGGCCCAAACTTGATCTGTCGATGCGGGCCTGCGGGAAACGGGATCGTCACGTCCGGTGAGCGACGTCGCTGGTGAGCTTCTGGACGAAGTCGACCAAGGGCATCACGCCGAGATCCTGGTTGCCGCGGGCACGCACCGCAACGGACCCGTTTGCCTTCTCCTTCTCGCCGACGACAAGGATGAACGGGACCTTTTGCAGGGAATGCTCCCGGATTTTACGGGTTATTTTCTCGTTCCGCAAATCACTCTCGACTCTAACCCCTTGTTTTTGCAGAGATTTCACCACTTCCCGGGCGTAGTCGGCGTGGTCGTCGGTGATGCTGGCCACCACCACCTGCACCGGCGCGAGCCAGGCGGGCAGCGCGCCGGCATGGTGTTCGATCAGCATCCCGATGAAACGCTCGAAGCTGCCGATGATGGCGCGGTGCAGCATCACCGGGTGGGCGCGGCCGCTGGTGTCGGTGACGTACTCGCCGCCCAGGCGCTCGGCGGTGTTGTAGTCGACCTGCATCGTGCCGCACTGCCACTGGCGGCCCAGTGCGTCCTTCAGCGTGTACTCGATCTTCGGGCCGTAGAAGGCGCCGTCGCCCGGGGCGATGATGAACTCGCAGCCTGAGCGGCGCAGGCTTTCCATCACCGCGAACTCGGCCTTGTCCCAGAAGGCGTCCGAGCCGACCCGGTGCTCCGGCCGCGTCGCGACCTTGTAGATGATGTCGGTGAAGCCGAAATCGGCATACACCTTCTGCAGCAGCGCGGTGTAGGCGACGCACTCCTCCAGGATCTGGTCCTCGGTGCAGAAGATGTGGCCGTCGTCCTGGGTGAAGCCGCGCACCCGCATGATGCCGTGCAGCGCGCCGGTGGGCTCGTTGCGGTGGCACTGGCCGAACTCGCCGTAGCGGATCGGCAGGTCCTTGTAGCTGCGCATCTGCGAGTTGAAGATCAGCACGTGGCCCGGGCAGTTCATCGGCTTGAGCGCATAGTCGCGCTTCTCCGACTCGGTCACGAACATGTTCTCGCGGTAGTTGCCCCAGTGGCCGGTCTTCTCCCACAGGCCCTGGTCGAGGATCTGCGGGCCCTTGACCTCCTGGTAGCCGTTGTCGCGGTAGACGGCGCGCATGTACTGCTCGACCTGCTGCCACACGGCCCAGCCCTTGGCATGCCAGAACACCAGGCCCGGCGCATGCTCGTCGAGGTGGAACAGGTCGAGCTCGCGGCCGAGCTTGCGGTGGTCGCGCTTCTCGGCCTCTTCGAGCAGGTGCAGGTGCTGCTGCAGCTCGTCCTTGGTGGCCCAGGCCGTGCCGTAGATGCGCTGCAGCATCTCGTTGCGGTGGTCGCCGCGCCAGTAGGCGCCGGCCACCTTCATCAGCTTGAAGTGCTTCAGGCGGCCGGTGCTGGGCACGTGCGGGCCGCGGCAGAGGTCCTCGAACCGGCCCTCGCGGTACAGCGAGACGTCTTCGTCGGACGGGATGCTGGCGATGATCTCGGCCTTGTAGTCCTCGCCCAGGCTCTTGAAGTACGCCACCGCCTCGTCGCGCGGCAGCACGCGGCGCTCGACGCGCTCGTCCTTCTTCGCGAGCTCGGTCATCTTGGCCTCGATCGCGGCCAGGTCCTCCGGCGTGAAGGGGCGCTTGTAGGAAAAGTCGTAGAAGAAGCCGTTCTCGATCACCGGGCCGATCGTGACCTGGGCCTCGGGAAAGAGCTCCTTGACCGCATAGGCCAACAGGTGGGCGGTCGAGTGGCGGATCACCTCCAGGCCCTCCGGGTCCTTGTCGGTGACGATGGCGAGCGCCGTGTCGGCCTCGATGCGGTAGCTGGTGTCGACGACCCGCGCCGCCTCGCCCTGGCCGATGCGGCCGGCGAGCGCCGCCTTGGCCAGGCCGGTGCCGATGGACGCCGCCACCTCGGCCACGGTGACCGGGCCGGGGAACTCGCGCTTGGAACCATCGGGCAACTGGACTGAAATCATGGGAGCTCCTGGAAACAAAAAAGCGCGGGGGTGAGCCGCGCTTCGAGAGATGACGAGTAAAGACGTGACAAGCCGCGGCCGACTAAACCTCAGTGAAGTCCGACGTAGTTCGCGGTGTCATAACCATGGTGCCTTTCCCGCTCTTGCTCGTGTAAGAGGTGCCGATTGTAAATCAGCCCGGGAAAATGCGCGGGCCTTCGACGCGCACCGGGTCGCCGACCCGCAGCCCGTTCGGCTGCGTGACGATGAACTGGCGCCAGGCGCCGTTGTCCAGCCGCACCGTGATTCGGAACGTCTCATAGGCCGGCGCCTGGCTGCGTTCGATCTCGTTGCCCACCACCGCCCCGCCCAGGGCCCCGGCCACCACCGCCGCGCCGCGCCCGCCCATCACCGCCCCGACCACCGCCGCGCCGACGATGCTGCCGAGCACCGCCCCGCCGCCGGTCGGGCGCTCGGGGTGGCGCAGCACCTCGATGTTGGTGACCTGGCCGTAGCCGCCGTCGCTGTAGGAATAGCGCGGCGGCGGGGGCGGCACGGGCGCTGGCGGCGGCGGGGGCGGTGCCACCACCACCGCGCCGGGCGGCGGGCCGTAGTAGGGATGGGCGTGGTAGGGCCGCGGCACCACCACGCACCCCGCAAGCGTGCTCCCCACCAGGCCCAGGGCCACCAGCCGCACCGACGCCAGCTTCCAGTTCATCGCGTTCTCCGGGCGCCGGACGCGGCGCCACCCCCGGGAGCAACGCGACACGCCGGCCGCCCGTTGGCCGGCGGCGTGTAAAGAAGCTTGTCAGCCCTTGTCGTCGGGCCCGCCCAGCCAGCGGTAGAGGCTCGCGCCGAGCACCGCACCGACGATGGGCGCGACCCAGAACAGCCAGAGCTGCGACAAGGCCCAGTCGCCGACGATCAGCGCCGGCCCGGTGCTGCGCGCCGGGTTGACCGAGGTGTTGGTGACCGGGATGCTGACCAGGTGGATCAGGGTCAGCGCCAGGCCGATGGCGATCGGCTGGAAGCCCACCGTCGTGCGGCGGTCGGTCGCGCCCATGATGATGACGAGGAACATGCCGGTCATCACCGCCTCGCAGAGGAAGCCCGCCAGCAGCGAATAGCCGCCCGGCGAATGCTCGCCGTAGCCGTTCGACGCCAGCCCGCCCGCCAGGCTGAAGCCGGCCTTGCCGCTGGCGATCAGGTACAGCACCGCCGCCCCCAGCACCCCGCCGACGACCTGGGCGCCGATGTAGGCCGGCAGCTCCGAGGCCTTGAAGCGCCCCCCGGCCACGAGCCCGATCGACACCGCCGGGTTGAGGTGGCAGCCCGAGATGTGCCCGATCGCATACGCCATCGTCAGCACCGTCAGCCCGAAGGCGAAGGACACGCCCAGCAGGCCGATGCCCACGTTCGGGAAGGCCGCCGCCAGCACCGCGCTGCCGCAGCCGCCCAGGACCAGCCAGAACGTGCCGACCAGCTCGGCCGCTGCTCGCTTCGCAAGGTTCATCGCCTGCCTCCTCTTGTGTGGATGAGGAGCGCATTGATGCACTCCCCGCCCTCGGCGTCAAGGCTTCATCGCGTTCGCGCGCTGCTCGAACTCCTGCCGCAGCTGCCGCCGCACCTGGGCCGCCTTGCTGCGCCGGATCTCGTCCGGCGTGACCGGCACCAGCGGCGGCACCGCGACCGGGCGCTTGTCGTCGTCCATCGCCACCATCGTGAAGAAGCAGCTGTTGGCATGCCGCACGGTCTGCGTGCGGATGTTCTCCGTGACGACCTTGATGCCGATCTCCATCGAGGTGGTGCCGGTGTGGTTGACCGATGCCAGGAAGGTCACCAGCTCGCCGACGTGGATCGCCTGGCGGAAGGTGACCTGGTCGACCGACAGCGTCACCACGTAGCGCCCGGCGTAGCGGCTGGCGCAGGCATATGCCACCTGGTCGAGCAGCTTGAGGATGGCGCCGCCGTGCACGTTGCCGGTGAAGTTGGCCATGTCCGGTGTCATCAGCACCGTCATCGTGAGTTGATGCGAAGGGAGGTTCATCAGGCGCGCGCCCTGTATTCCGAGAAGATGCCGAGTTCGACGTAGCGGGTCTCGTCGTGCAGGCCGGCGGCGCGCAGCGTGGCGAGCACCTCGGCCGGGGCGACGCAGGCGGCGATGGTGTCCCAGTAGTAGCGCCACAGCCGCGGCGTCGCCTCGGCCTTGGACACCACGCGCGCGAGCAGCGGCACGGCGCCCCGCATGTACAGCTTCAGCAGCGCGGTGGCGACGCGGCCGGCGGGGCGGGTGATCTCCAGGATGAGCAGGCGCCCGCCCGGCTTGAGCACGCGCCGGAACTCGGCGCAGGCGAGCGCGAAGTCCTCGATGTGGCGCAGCGCGTAGCCCATCACCAGGAAGTCGATGCTCGCGTCCGGCACCGGAAGGGCCTCGGCCCGGCCCTCCAGGCAGCGCACCTGGGAAGGAAGGTGCGCCTGGGCCATCATGCCGGGGCTGGGGTCGACCCCGACCAGCCGCGCCGGCTCGTTCGTCACACGCAGGATCTCGTGCGACACCAGCCCGGTGCCCATGCCCAGGTCCAGCACCTCCATGCCGGGCGCCAGGCCGGCGCGCAGCAGCGCCTGGCGCCGGTACCACGAGCCGGTGCCCAGGCCGAGGATGCGCTCCAGGCGGTTGTAGTCGACCGCCGTGTCGTCGAACGCCGAGCGGATGAAGCGCTCGCGCGCCTGGTGGTCGCCGTCCGGGTAGTAGGCCGGCAGCGCACTGTGTGGCAGATGAACGACACCGTCGGCGACACCGTCGGGCGGGGCAAGCGGCGAGCGATCGGGCATGGGCGGCAATCCTGGGCCAGGGTCGGCCGATGGTACGGCCTCCCGTGGCGCCGGGCGGCAGCCGGCCTCCAGTAAAATCGCGGACCTCCTTCTGCGTGCCAGGCGCACGCGCATTTCGAGACCGCATGAGTTCAGCTGACACGAATCTGTTGCCGGAAGTCGGCACCCTCCTGGTCGAATCGCTCAACCTGGACATCGCCCCCGAGGCCATCGACCCGGATGCCCCGCTCTACGGCGAAGGGCTGGGCCTGGACTCCATCGACATCCTCGAGCTCGCCCTCGTGGTGTCCAAGCGCTACGGCTTCCAGCTGCGCTCGGGGGACGAGGACAACCTGCGGATCTTCGCGTCATTGCGCAACCTGGCCGCACACATCGCCGCCCACAGAACCACGTGACATGAACACGCGCACCCGCTGGGGGCTGGGAGTTCTCGCCGTCGGCGCGTATGCCTTGCTGGCGCACCACCTGGTGAGCCGCGATGCGGGCTCGGTGCCGGCGCTGCTGACCCTGCTCGGGCCGATGGTCGGCGCCGCGCTGTGGGGCCTGTGGCACGCCGGCAGCCGGCTCGCCGCGCTGGCGCTGGGCGCCGTCGCCGTCGCGGTGCTGCTGAACGGCTCGCGCCTGCCGGTGGCCTGGCTCTACCTGGCGCAGCACGCCGGCATCCACCTGGGCCTCGCCTGGTGGTTCGGCCGCACCCTCGCCGCCGGGCGCGTGCCCTTCATCACCCAGCTCGCAGGCCGGCTGCACGACCCGATGCAACCCACGATGCAGGCCTACACCCGGCACCTCACCGGCGTCTGGACGGCCTACTTCCTGGCCATCGCCGGCAGCTCCTTCCTGCTGTTCGCGTTCGCGCCCCTCGCCGCCTGGTCGCTGTTCGCCAACGTGCTGACGCCCGTCTCGCTGGTCGCGATGTTCGTCGTCGAGTACGGCCTGCGCTACCGCCTGCACCCCGAGTTCGAGCGCGTCGGCTTCCTCGACGCGGTGCGCGCCTACCGCGCCGCCTCCGCCCCGGCGTCCGCCGACGCGCCACGATGAACGCGCCCGTCCCCTCGCTGCCGCTGCTCGCCGGCGCGCCGCTGGACGCACCGCTCGCCTGGCGCGACGGCCAGCCGACCAGCCGCCGCCAGTACCTCGCCGACATCGCCGCGCTCGCGCAGCGCCTGCCCGAGGGCGAGGCCGTGCTCGCGGTCTGCAACGACCGCTACCGCTTCGCGCTGTCGCTCGGGGCGGCCCTGCTGCGCGGCCAGTTCAACCTCATGCCGCCGAACCACACGCCGGACATGGTGGCGCGGCTGCAGCAGCTGTTCCCGCGGGCCCACGGCCTGGTGGAGGCCGGGGCCGGCCCGCTCGCGCTGCCCTCGCTGCACTTCGAGGACCTGCCGCCCGGCCGCGCCGACCCCGCCGCCGAGGCACCGCGCTTCGCCCCCGACACCGTCGTCGCCCAGGTGCTGACCTCGGGCTCCACCGGCCAGCCGACGCGCCATGCCAAGCACTGGGGACTGCTGGTCGGGAACATCCGTGCCGAGGCCTCGCGCATCGCCCGCCACCTCGGCCGCGACTCGCTGCAGGGCGTCGCCCTGCTGGGCACCGTGCCGCCGCACCACATGTACGGCTTCGAGTCGACGGTGCTGCTGGCGATGCTGGGCGGCGCCTCGTTCGCCGCCGGCAAGCCGCTGCTGCCGGCCGACATCGCGCAGGCCCTGTCCGCGCTGCCGCGGCCGCGCGTGCTGGTGACCACGCCCTTCCACCTCAAGACCCTGCTCGAGTCCGGCGTCGACCTGCCGCCGCTCGACCTGGTGCTCTCCGCCACCGCCCCGCTGTCGCCGCAGATGGCCGCGCGCGCCGAGGCCGCGTGGCAGGCCCCGCTGGTGGAGATCTATGGCTGCACCGAGGCCGGCCAGGTCGCGACCCGGCGCACCACCGAGGGCGCCGAGTGGGAGGCCTACGACGGACTGCGCCTGCAGGGCGACGGCGCCGAGAGCGTCGTCAGCGGCGGCCATGTGCCCGAGCCGACCCTGCTGGCCGACGTGCTGGAGGTGCTGTCGCCGACGCGCTTCCGCCTGCTCGGCCGCAGCAACGACCTGATCAACGTGGCCGGCAAGCGCAGCTCGCTGTCGCACCTGAACTTCCAGCTCAACAGCATCGAGGGCGTGCGCGACGGCGCCTTCTGGCTGCCGCCGGCCGACAGCGTCGAGGGCGTGGCGCGGCCGGTCGCCTTCGTCGTCGCCGCCGGGTCGCTCACCCGCGAGGCGCTGCTCGCCGCGCTGCGCCTGCGCCTGGACCCGGTCCTGGTGCCGCGCCGCATCGTGATGCTGCCCGAGCTGCCGCGCGATCCCACCGGCAAGCTGCCGGCGCAGCGCCTGGCCGCGCTCGCCGCCGAACATCTTTGAGCATGTTCACCACCACCGTCCGCATCCCCGCCGACCACTCCGCCTTCGCCGGCCACTTCCCCGGCCGCCCCATCGTGCCGGGCGTGCTGCTGCTGGCCGAGGTGATCGAGGCCGTGATCGCGCGGGGCGGCACCGCGCCGATGCAGCTCGGCGCCGTCAAGTTCCTCGCGCCGGTGGGGCCGGATGCCGAGCTGCGCATCGAGTGGGACGAGGGGGCCGGCGGGCGCCTGCGCTTCGAGGTGCAGCAGCTCGTCGACGGCCGGGCGCAGCGCTGCGCCAGCGGGCACTTCGACCTGTGATGCGCGGTCCGGAAGAGACCTGGACCGCCGAGCGCGAGCGCAGCAACCTCGGCGCGCTGACGCTGATGCGCTGGATCGCCGTCGGCCTGGGCCGGCGCGTCGCGCGGCTGCTGCTCGGGCCGATCGCGCTCTATTTCCTGCTCTTCGGCGGCCGTGCAGCGCAGGCCTCGGCGCAGTACCTGCGGCAGGTGCTGGGCCGCGCGCCGACCTTCGCCGAGCGGCTGCGCCACATCCACTGCTTCGCCGCCACCGTGCTGGACCGCGTCTACCTGCTGCAGGAACGCTTCGAGGGCTTCGACATCCGCATCGAGGGCGCCGAGCACCTGGATGCGGTGCTGGCGCGGGGCGAGGGCGCGCTGCTGGTCGGCGCCCACGTGGGCAGCTTCGAGGCGATGCGCGCGCTCGGCCAGGGGCGCGCCGGGCTGCGCGTCGCGATGGTCATGTACGAAGACAATGCGCGCATGATCAACGCCACGCTGAAGGCGATCGCCCCCCACGCCGACCTGCACATCATCCCGCTCGGCCACCTGGAATCGATGCTGCAGCTGCGGCGCTGGCTCGACGAGGGCGGCGTCGCCGGCCTGCTGGCCGACCGCAGCCTGCCGGGGGGCGGCGGGTCGGCGGCGTCGCGCGCCGAGAGCCGGCGCCTGCCCTTCCTCGGCCGCGAGGCGAGCTTCTCCGACGGCCCGTTCCGCCTCGCCGCGCTGCTGCGCCGGCCGGTGGTGTTCATGGCCGGACTCTACCTGGGCGGCAACCGCTACCGCCTGCGCTTCCTGCCGCTGGCCGACCTGAGCGCCCGGCCGGCGAGCCGCGAGGGGCAGGATGCGGCGATCCTCGAGGCGCAGCAACGCTACATCGCGATCCTCGAGCGGCTGTGCCGCCAGCACCCCTACAACTGGTTCAACTTCTACGACTTCTGGAAATGAAGAAGACGCTGTTGTCGCTGCTGCTGATGCTCGCCTCGGGGTGGGCTGTCGCCGCGCCGGCCGCCGACCTGGGCAGCCTGATGACGCTGCTGGCCGGCGTGAAATCGGGCGAGGCGACCTTCACCGAGCAGCGCCAGGTGACGCTGCAGGACATGACGCGGGTGCTGGAATCCTCGGGCCGGCTGAGCTTCGCCGCCCCCGACAGCTTCGTGCGCGAGACCCTGAAGCCGCGCGCCGAGCGCCTGGCCGTCAGCGGCAACACGCTGACGATGAGCCAGGGCAGCCGCAGCCGCAGCGTGCCGCTCGATTCCGTGCCCGAGGCCCAGGTGCTGGTCGAGGCGGTGCGCGGCACGCTCACCGGCAACCGCGAGCTGCTGGACCGCCACTTCACGACCGCGTTCAGCGGCAGCCTCGACCGCTGGACGCTGGAACTGGTGCCCCGCGAGGCGCTGCTGCGCGAGCAGGTGGCGCGCGTCACCGTGAGCGGCCGGCGCGCCGCGCTGACCGAGGTGCAGGTGCAGCTCGCCGGCGGCGACCGCTCGACGATGAAGATCACCGACCCGCGCGCACCCGCCCCATGAACCTCCTGCGCCGCCGACCCGCGCTGTGGGCCTGGCTCGCCGCCATGCTGCTCGGCGCGGCCTGGGCCGCGCGCAGCACCTACGTCGCCGACCTGTCGGCCTTCCTGCCCTCCTCGCCGAGCGCCGAGCAGCGCGTGCTGCTGGAGCAGCTGCGCCACGGCATCACCGCCCGCGTGATGCTGGTCGGCCTGCGCGGCGGCGACGCGGTGCAGCGCGGCGAGGCGTCGCGCGCCATCGCGGCGGCGCTGCGCGCCGGCACAGAGTTCACGAGCGTCAGCAACGGCGACCACGCGGGCGAGCCGGCCTCCGGCGGCGAGCTGCTGTTCGCGCACCGCTACCAGCTCAGCCCGGCGGTCGACGCGCAGCGCTTCACGGTCGACGGGCTGCGCGACGGCATCGCCGACACCGTCTCGCTGCTCGGCACCCCGGGCGGCAGCTGGATCAAGCCGCTGCTGTGGCGCGACCCCACCGGCGAGATGCTGCGCCTGGCCGAGACCCTGCTGCCCGCCGGCGGCCCGCGCGTCGAGGCCGGCGTCTGGGTGTCGCGCAGCCAGCCGCGTGCGCTGCTGGTGGCCATCACCCGAGCCGAGGGCTCCGACCTCGACGGCCAGGCGCGCGCGATCGAGGCGGTGCACCGCGCCGCCGCACCCTGGGCCGCGCGCGGCATCGCGGTCGAGCTGTCCGGCGCGGGCGTGCTGGGCGTGCAGTCGCGCACCCTGATCCAGGCCGAGGTGGAGCGCCTCGCCCTGTGGGACGGGGCCATCGTGCTGTTGCTGCTGCTGCTCGCCTTCGGCTCGCTGAAGGCGCTCGGCATCGCGATCCTGCCGGTGGCGAGCGGCGTGCTCGCCGGCACCGTCGCGGTGAGCCTGGGCTTCGGCCGGGTGCACGGCATCACGCTCGGCTTCGGCACCACGCTGATCGGCGAGGCGGTCGACTACGCGATCTACTACCTGATCCAGGCCCGCTCGGGCGCCGCCCGCTGGCGGCAGGAGAACTGGCCGACCGTGCGCTGGGGCCTGCTGACCTCGATCGCCGGCTTCTCGGCCCTGGTGTTCTCCGGCTTCGGCGGCCTGGCCCAGCTGGGCGTGTTCTCGGTCGCCGGGCTCGCCGCCGCGGCACTGACGACGCGCTACGTGCTCACCGAGCTGGCCCCCGACGGCGCGCCCGGCCTCGGCCTGCGCCGGCCGCTCGGCCGCGCCACCGCGCGCCTGGCCGCCGCGCTGCCGCGGCTGCGCTGGTTCTGGGGCGGCCTCGCGGCCGCCGCGCTCGCGCTGCTGCTGAGCCTGCCCAGCGCCTGGCGCGGCCAGCTCTCGCACCTGAGCCCGGTGACCTCGCCGGCGCTGGCGCTCGATGCCTCGCTGCGCGCCGACCTGGGCGCCGCCGAACTGGGCACGCTGGTCGCGATCGAGGCAGCGGACGAGGCGCAGGCCCTGCAGCGCGCCGAGCAGGCCTCGGCCCGCCTCGACACGCTCGTCGCCGCAGGCCTGCTCGCCGGCTACGAGACGCCGACCCGGCTGCTGCCCAGCGCCGCCGTGCAGGCTGCCCGCCAGGCGGCGCTGCCGGATGCCGCGACGCTGCGCGCCCGGCTGCAGCAGGCGGCGGCCGGCGGCCCGCTGCCGGCCGAACGGCTGGAGCCCTTCATCGCCGAGGTGCAGGCGCAGCGCAGCGCGAAGCCGGTCACGCGCGCCGACTACGAGGGCACGCCGCTCGCGTCCGCGCTGCAGGCCCAGCTCGTGCCCGGCACCGCGGGCCGGCCCTGGACCGTGCTGCTGAGCCTGCGCGCCGGCCCGGAGCCCCTGCCGCCGCAGCGGCTGCGCGAGGCCCTGGCCGGCCTGGGCGACACGCGCGTGGTCGAGATCCAGCCCGAGCTGGCCGCGCTCTACGCACGCTACCTCGGCGAGGCCTTCTGGCAGAGCGCGCTCGGCGCCCTCGCGGTGCTGCTGCTGCTCTACGCCGGGCTGCGCGACCTGCGCCGGCTGCTGCGGGTGGTGCTGCCGCTGGCCGGCAGCGTGGTGCTGGTGCTGGCAGGGCTGACGCTCGCCAACGTCGCGCTCGGCGTGCTGCACCTGGTCGGCCTGCTGCTGGTGGTGGCGGTCGGGTCGAACTACGCGCTGTTCTTCGACCAGCTGGCGCGCCGGCGCCCCGGCAACGACGATGGCGACCGCGAGACGCAGGCCGAGACGCTGGCCTCGCTGCTGCTCGCCAACCTGACCATCGTCGCCTCGTTCGCGCTGCTGTGCAGCTCCAGCATGCCGGTGATGGCGGCGATGGGCTGGGTGGTGGCCCCCGGCACCCTGCTCTGCCTGTTGCTGTCGGCCAGCTGGGCGCAGGCACCGCGCGGGACCGGTGTGGGAGAATCCGGCCCCTGACCTGCGCCGCCCGCGACCCGTCGCGTGCCCTTCCCGCGTGACCCACTGGCCTGTTCCTCCCTTCCTGCTGTCCAGCGCCGCCCTGCACCTGCTCGCGGCGCTGGCGGTGCTGCGCGAGCCGGCGGCGTGGCGCTGGGCGCTTGCCGCGGTCGTGCTGAACCACCTGCTCATCGCGCTCGCCGGCCTGTGGCCGCGTTCGCGCTGGCTGGACGACAACCTCAGCGCCCTGCCCGCCGCGGCGGCCGCGCGCGGCGAGGTCGCGCTGACGCTGGACGACGGCCCCGACCCGGTGCTGACGCCGCGGGTGCTGGACCTGCTGGACGCGCACGGCGTGCGCGCCACCTTCTTCGTGATCGCCGAGCGTGCCGTGGCCCAACCCGAGCTGCTGCGCGAGATCGTGCGCCGCGGCCACGGCGTGCAGAACCACACCTGGCGTCACCCGCACGCATTCTCGCTGTTCGGTCCCCGCCGCATCCGGCAGGAAATCGAGCGCGCGCAGGCGGCCCTGCAGTCGCTGACCGGCGTGCGTCCGACGCTGTTCCGCGCGCCGGCCGGCCTGCGCAACGCCTGGCTCGGCCCGGTGCTGCACCGCCAGGGCCTGCGCCTCGCGAGCTGGACGCGGCGCGGCTACGACACCCGCGACGGCGATGCCCGGCAGGTGCTGGCGCGCCTGCTGCACGGCCTGCGCGGCGGTGCCGTGCTGCTGCTGCACGACGGCCACTGCGCCGCCACGCCCGCCGGCACGCCGGTGGTGCTGGAGGTGCTGCCGGCGCTGATCGCCGAGGTGCGGGCCCGCGGCCTGCGCTTCGTCCGGCTGGAAGATGCCGTCGCCCCCGCGCCGTCCGCCACGGCCCTCCGCGCCTCGACCCCGACATGAAGCCGGTCGCGATCAGCCGCATGACGGTCACCAGCGCGCTCGGCGCCGGCAACGCCACGCACGTGCAGGCGTTGCGCGACGGCCGCAGCGGCCTGGGGCCCTGCCGCTTCGAGGACGTGGCGCTCACCTGCCACGTCGGCGAGGTGGCCGGCGTCGACGCGATCGCGCTGCCGGCCGAGCTCGAGGCCTACGATTGCCGCAACCACCGGCTCGCCTGGCTGGGGCTGCAGCAGGACGGCTTCCGCGCCGCGGTGCGCGCGGCCCGCGAGCGCCATGGGGCGCAGCGCGTCGCGGTGCTGCTGGGCAGCAGCACCTCCGGCATCCTGCAGACCGAGCACGCCTACCGCCGGCGCGGGCCGGACGGCGCGCTGCCGCCCGATTTCCACTACGCCGAGACGCACAACACCGCCTCGCTCGCGCGCTTCGTCGCGCAGGCGCTGCAGCTCGAAGGCCCGCAGTGGGTGGTGTCGACCGCCTGCTCGTCGAGCGCCAAGGTCTTCGCCGCGGCGGCGCGCCTGATGGCCCTGGGCTGGATCGACGCGGCGGTGGTGGGCGGCGTCGACAGCCTGTGCCTGACCACGCTGTACGGCTTCAACTCGCTGGAGCTGCTGTCGCCGCAGGCCTGCCGGCCCTGGGACGCCGGCCGCAACGGCCTGTCGCTCGGCGAGGCCGCGGCCTTCGCGCTGATGGAGCGCGACGCGGCGCGGCCGGAGGGCTGGCTGCTCGGTGCGGGCGAGAGCAGCGACGGCTACCACATGAGTTCGCCGCTGCCGGACGGCGGCGGTGCGGTGGCCGCGATGCGGCAGGCGCTGGCCGGTGCCGGGCTGGAGCCGGGCGACATCGACTACATCAACCTGCACGGCACGGCGACGCACAACAACGATGCGTCCGAAGACCGCGCGGTGTCGGCGGTGTTCGGCGCGGCGGTGCCCTGCAGCTCCACCAAGGGCGCGACCGGCCACACGCTCGGCGCGGCCGGCGGCGTCGAGGCGGTGCTGAGCCTGCTGGCGCTGCAGCAGGGGCTGATTCCCGGCGGACTGAACCGGCGGCAGCCCGATCCCGAGCTGCACGCGAACTATGTCGACCGCAGCCGTGCGGCGCCGCTGCGCCGCGTGCTGAGCAATTCCTTCGGCTTCGGCGGATCCAACGCCAGCCTGATCTTCGGAGCCGCCTGATGGCCAGCCTCTACCTGCGCGGCATCGGCCTGTGCGGCCCCGGGCTGCCGGACTGGACGGCCGGCGCGCCGGTGCTCGCCGGCGAACGGGCGTACGTCCGCGCACCGACCCAGGTACCGGTGCCGGCGCGCCTGCCGCCGGCCGAACGGCGGCGCGCCGGGCTCGCCATCAAGATCGCGCTGGCCGTCGCCGACGAGGCCTGCCGGCTGGCCGGCATCGATGCGGCGCAGGCCGCCACCGTCTTCGCGTCGTCCAGCGGCGACGGGGCCAACTGCCATGCGCTGTGCGAGGCGCTCGCCGGCCACGACCGCCTGGTGTCGCCGACGCGCTTCACGAACTCGGTGCACAACGCCGCCGCCGGCTACTGGCACATCGCGATCGCCGGGCGCGCAGCATCGACCAGCCTCTGCGGGTTCGACACCAGCTTCGCCGCGGGGCTGGTGGAGGCCGCGGGCCAATTGCACGAGCTGCACGAGCTGCACGACCTGCACGACCACCCTGCCCCGCCGCTGCTGCTGGTCGCGAGCGACAGCCCGTATCCCGAGCCGCTGCACGCCACCCGGCCGCTGCCCGACAGCCTGGGCGTCGCCCTGGTGCTGCAGGGGTCGCCGGACGGTGCGCTGGCGCGGCTCTCGTTCGCCGCCCGGCCCGCGGGCCCGTCCACCCCCTGCGCCGACGCCGGGCTGGAGGCGCTGCGCGAGCAGATCCCCGCCGCACGCGCCCTGCCGCTGCTGGCGCTGCTCGCGGCCGGGCGCGCCGGCTCGGTGCGGCTGGACTGCCAGCCCGGCCTGTCGCTGGACGTCGGCGTCGAGCCGCTGTGAGCCCGCTGCTGCTCGACCAGGCCGGCATCGCCGCGTTGATCCCGCATGCGGGCCGCATGTGCCTGCTCGACGGCCTCCTGGCCTGGGATGCCGCACGGATCGCCTGCCGTGCCGGCGGCCACCGCGCGCCCGACCATCCGCTGCGCACCGCGTCCGGCCTGCTGGCCAGCGCCGCCATCGAGTACGCCGCGCAGGCCATGGCGCTGCACGGCGCCCTGCTCGCGCAGGCCGGGGGCGGTGCCGCGATGCCGGGATTCCTGGCCAGCGCGCGCGGCGTGCGCTGGCACCGGCTGCACCTGCACGACCTGCCCGGCCTGCTGCAGGTCGAGGCCGAGCGGGTGGCCGGCGATGCGCATCAACTGCTGTACGCTTTCCGCGTGCGCCACGAGGAGGCCCTGGTGGCCGAAGGGCGCGCGGCGGTCGTGCTGAACCCCGGAGGAGGAATGCCATGAGCGACGAGACCCCTGCCCTGCGGCGCGCGCTGGTCACCGGCGCGAGCGGCGAACTCGGCGGCGCGATCGCGCGCCGGCTGGCCCAGGCCGGCTTCCATGTGATCGCGCACGCCAACTCGCGGCCGGACGCGGTCGAGCTGCTGGCGCTGCAGCTGCGCGCGGCCGGCGGCTCGGCCGAGGCGGCGTGCTTCGACGTGACCGACCGCGATGCCTGCGAGGCGGCGCTGAATGCGCTGCTCGAGGCCGGGCCGGTGCAGGTGGTGGTCAACAACGCCGGCCTGCACGACGACGCGGTGTTCCCGGCGATGCGCGAGGAACAATGGCAGCGCGTGATCGACGTGTCGCTGAACGGCTTCTTCCACGTCACGCAGCCGCTGGTGATGCCGATGATCCGCACCCGCTGGGGCCGCATCGTCAACATCTCGTCGGTGGCAGGCGTGATGGGCAACCGCGGGCAGACCAACTACGCCGCCGCCAAGGGGGCGCTGAACAGCGCGACGAAAGCGCTGTCACTGGAGCTGGCGAGCCGGGGCATCACGGTGAACGCGGTGGCGCCGGGGATCATCGCGTCGCCGATGACGGCCCAGGCCTTCGACGACAAGGCGATCGCGCAGCTGGTGCCGGCCAAGCGCGCCGGCAAGGCGGACGAGGTGGCGGCGCTGGTGGCGTTCCTGGCGAGCGACGATGCGGGCTACATCACCGGGCAGGTGATCGGCATCAACGGCGGCATGGCGTAGCCCGGAGGCCCCTCCGGGTTACGAGGGGTTCTTCGCCTTGAACTGCGCCAGGTTGTAGGCGGCCTTGGCCTTGACCTTGTCGTGCAGGAAGCTCGACCAGCCGAGTGCCCAGCCCATCGGCCCCAAGGCCTGGCGCGACCAGGCCCAGAAGTCGAACTGGTCGACGTGGCGCACGATCAGCCCGTCGCGGAACTGGAAGCTCGCATCGATGATGTTGAGCACCTTGTGGCCGGTGGCCGAGAAGGTGTAGCTCGCCTCCCAGTGCGCGCTGCCTTGCGTGTCGTCGGCCTGGATGCCGCTGTACTCGAGCCGCAGGTCGCGCCCGTTGGTGCAGAGCATGCGCCACATCATCCCGGCATCGTGGCCGTGCAGGTCGAACACGGGGTCGGTGAAATGCACCTCCGGGTGGTAGCAGGCGCCCATCGCCGCCCAATCGCGGCGGCAGAAGCCTTCGTAGAAGCGTTGGATCAATGCAGCGTGGTCGTGCATGCGGGCACCAGGCGGTATCGGGACGGACACAGTGTGCCAGCACCGGACACCGTTCGGGTATCCGGCGATGCGCCGGCGCCACTGGTTTCGGTAAGCTAGACGCATGAAGTTGCTGCTCGCCGAAGACGATGCCATCCTGGCCGATGCCCTCAGCGCCAACCTGGCGCTGGCCGGGTTCGAGGTCGACGTGGCACCGAACGGCGCGGTCGCCGAGTACCTGCTGCTGCGCCAGCAGTTCGACCTCGGCGTGCTGGACCTGGGCCTGCCCCTGGTCGACGGCCTGACCGTGCTCAAGCGCGTGCGCGCCGCCCGTCCCACCCTCCCCATGCTGGTGCTGACCGCGCTCGACGGCCTGGACCACCGGGTCGCCGGCCTGAACGCCGGCGCCGACGACTACCTCACCAAGCCCTTCGATTTCCCCGAGCTCGAGGCACGCATCCGCGCCCTGCTGCGCCGCACCCGCAGCGCCCAGGCCGCGGCCAGCTCGCAGGAGATGGGTCGCCTGAGCTTCGACCGCGACACCCGCCGCGCCGCCGTCGACAACGAGCCGATGGAGCTGTCGCCGCGCGAGTGGATGCTGATGGACCTGCTGCTCACCCAGCGCGACAAGGTCGTGACCAAGGAGCAGATCGCCGAGGCCTGGGCGGTGGAGCGCGGCGATGCGAACGCCGGCTCGATCGAGGTCTACATCCATCGGCTGCGCCGCAAGCTGGATGGCTCGGGCCTCGCGATCCGCACCGTGCGCGGCCTGGGCTACCTGCTGGAGGCCGAGGCCCCCCCGGCGGGTTGACCGATCCGCATGCTCTCTCCCTTCAAGCTCGCGCTGCGGCGCGTTCCCGGCGTCACCCCCGGCACCCGTTCGCTGCATCGCCACCTGCTGCTGTGGCTGCTGCTGCCGCAGCTGGTGCTGTGGCTGGCCGCCGCCTGGGTGACCTACAACGTCGCCGACCGCTATGCCAACCGCGCCATCGACGCGGCGCTGAAGACCGCCACGCGGGCGCTGGCCCGGCAGGTCAAGCCGATCGGCAACGGGCTGTTCATCGACTTCCCGAAGGCGGCGCAGGACATCATCGAGGCCGACCCGGACGACCGCGTCTACTACATGGTGAGCACGCCGCCGGGCGAGTTCATCCTCGGCAACAACAAGCTCCCGCCGCCCCCGCCCACCGACGCGCGCCTGGGCGAGACCTACTTCTACAACGGCAGCATCAAGGAGCGGACGGGCAAGGAGCGGACAGGCCAGGAGACGACGCACGAGCTGGGCATCCGCGTCGCGGCGATGTACCTCTCCTTCGGCGACGAGAACGCGCCGCAGCGCATGCTGGTGCAGGTGGCGCGCAGCCGTGCCAGCGGCGAGGAGCTGGCGCGCCAGATCCTGGTCGACACCGCGCTGCCGCTGTCCGGGCTCATCGCCCTGATGTCGGTCATCGTCTGGGGCGGCATCCGCACCGGCCTGGCCCCGCTCGCGCGGCTGCGCGGCGAGGTCGAGGACCGGGCGCCGAACGACCTCGCGCCGATCAAGCTCGAGGCGCCCGAGGAGGTGCGCGGCCTGGTGAAGGCGCTGAACAGCCTGCTCGCCCAGGTGCACGAGAACGTCTCGGTGCAGAAGCGCTTCATCAGCGACGCCGCGCACCAGCTGCGCACGCCGCTCGCCGGCCTGAAGAGCCAGACCGAGCTGGCGCTGGGCGAGACCGACAACCCGGCCCTGCAGTCGCGGCTGCGCCGTGTGCACGAGAGCGCGACGCGCAGTGCCCACCTGATCAACCAGTTGCTGACCCTGGCCCGCGCCGAGCCCGAGTCGGTGGCGGCGCAGGGGCGCACGCGGGTCGACCTGCGCCGGCTGGCGAGCGAGGTGACGGCCGAGCTGGTGCCGCGCGGGCGCCATGCCGGCGTCGACCTGGGCCTGGACGAGAGCGTCGACTGGGACAGCGGCCGCCCGGTCGAGATCCTGGGCAATGCGCTGCTGCTGCGCGAATCGCTGATCAACCTGGTCGACAACGCGATCCGCTATGCCGGCCACGGCAGCGTGGTGACGGTGCGCCTGACGGCGCACGAGGGCCAGGCGCTGCTGGAGGTGGAGGACAACGGCCCGGGCATCGCCGAGGCGGACCGCGAACGCGTCTTCGAACGCTTCGCGCGCGCCACCCACGAGGGCAACGGCTGCGGGCTGGGCCTGGCGATCGTCAAGGAGATCGTCGAGCGGCATGCCGGGACGGTCGAGCTGCAGCCGGTGGCGCCGCACGGGCTGCGCGCCGTGGTGCGGCTGCCCCTGGCGGCCGAGCGCAAGCCGGTACCGGCCTGAGCCACGCACCGAGGCCATGACCTGGGGCGTCATGGCCGCGGTGCGGGCGCTGCGCTATCGTGCGCCGCATGCACACCGACGCCCCGACCGACCGCCCTCTTCCGGTGGGCACGCTGCTGCGCGAATGGCGCCAGCGCCGCCGCCTGAGCCAGCTCGACCTGGCCCACGACGCCGCCATCTCGACGCGCCACCTGAGCTGCGTGGAGACCGGCCGCGCCGCGCCCAGCCGTGCGATGGTGCTGCACCTGGCCGAGGCGCTGGAGGTGCCGCTGCGCGAGCGCAACGTCCTGCTCGCCGCCGCCGGCTTCGCACCGCTGTACCGCGAACGGCCGCTGGACGACCCGGCGCTGCAGGCGGCGCGGGCCGCGGTCGATCTGGTGCTGCAGGCGCACGAGCCGCACCCGGCGCTGGCGGTGGACCGGCACTGGAACATGCTGGCGCACAACCGGCCGCTGCGGCTGCTGCTGGACGGCATCGATCCCGCCCTGCTCGCGCCGCCGGTCAACGTGCTGCGCCTGAGCCTGCATCCGCAAGGGGTCGCGCCGAGGATCGTCAACCTGAACGCCTGGCGCACCCACCTCTTCGCCCGGTTGCGGGCGCAGGTCCAGGCGAGCGGCGACGCGGTGCTGGCGGCCCTGCTGGAAGAGCTGCAGGGCTATCCGGGCGACGACGGCCCGGCCGGCGGCGAGGACTACAACGCCGTGGCGGTGCCGCTGCAGATCCGCAGCGCGGCCGGCGTGCTGTCCTTCATCAGCACCACCACGGTGTTCGGCACGCCGATCGACATCACGCTGTCGGAGCTGGCACTGGAGACCTTCTTCCCCGCCGATGCGGCCACGGCGCAGCTGCTGCGTCGCCTGGGTGACGGACAGGACGCGCCGATGCAGCGATAACCGCGGCCAGGAGACCCGACACCATGACGACGACGCGAACCGCCCTGCGCATCTGCCCCCTGTGCGAAGCCTGTTGCGGGCTCGAGCTGCAGGTCCACGGCGACGGGCGGGTCGGCAGCATCCGCGGCGACGCGGCCGACGTCTTCAGTGCCGGCTACCTGTGTCCCAAGGGCGTGGCGCTGAAGGACCTGCACGACGACCCGGACCGGCTGCGCACGCCCCTGATCAAGCGCGACGGACGCTTCGTCGAGGCGAGCTGGGAGGAGGCGTTCGCCGAGGTGGAGCGCCGCCTGCTGCCGCTGCGGGCGGCCCACGGCAAGGACAGCGTCGCGCTCTCGCTCGGCAACCCGTCGGCGCACAAGATGGGGCTGCTGCTGTACATGCCGCGGCTGCTGAAGGCACTGGGGACGCGCAACTTCTTCTCCGCGTCGACGCTGGACCAGATGCCCAAGCAGCTCGCGAACGGGCTGATGTACGGGCACTGGCTGTCGACGGCGGTGCCCGACATCGAGCGCTGCGACCACCTGCTGATCCTGGGCGCCAACCCGATGGCGAGCAACGGCAGCCTGTGGACGGTGCCGGATTTCCGCGGCAAGGCGAAGGCCCTGCAGGCGCGCGGCGGCCGGCTGGTGGTGGTGGACCCGCGGCGCAGCGAGACGGCGGCGCTCGCCGACGCGCACCACTTCATCCGTCCGGGCGGCGACGTGTTCCTGCTGCTGGGGATGGTGCACACGCTGTTCGCCGAGGGGCGGGTGCGGCTCGGCCGGCTTGCGCCGCACCTGGCCGGACTGGAGGCGCTGCAGGCGGCGGTGCAGCCCTTCCCGGCCGACGCGATGGCGCCGCGCTGCGGCATCCCGGCGGAGCGGATCCGCGAGCTTGCGCGCGAGTTGGCCGCGGCGGAGCGGGGCTGCGTCTACGGCCGCATGGGCACCTGCGTGCAGCCCTACGGCACGACGTGCTCGTGGCTGATCGACGTGCTGAACATCCTGACCGGGCACCTGGACGAGGCGGGCGGCGCGATGTTCCCGACCGCGGCCGCCTTCGCGGCGAACACCGCCGGTGCGCCGGGCCGCGGGCGCGGCATCGTGACCGGCCGGCACCGCAGCCGCGTGAGCGGTGCGCCCGAGGTGTACGGCGAGCTGCCGATGACCTGCCTGGCGGAGGAGATCGAGACGCCGGGCGAGGGACAGGTGAAGGCGTTGATCACGATCGCGAGCAACCCGGTGCTGTCGGCGCCGAACGGCCCGCGGCTCGCGGCGGCGCTGGAGGGGCTCGACTTCATGCTGAGCCTGGACATTTACCTGAACGAGACGACGCGCCATGCCGACGTGGTGCTGCCGGGGCTCTCGCCGCTGGAGGAGTCGCACTACGACGTGGCCTTCCCGCAGTTCAGCGTGCGCAACCATGCGCGCTACAGCCCGCCGGTGCTGCCCGTGCCGGCGGGACGGCCGGCGGAGTGGGAGACACTGCTGCGGCTGGCGGCGATCGTGCAGGGGCATGGCGCGGCGGTGGACGTGGCGGCCCTCGACGATGCGCTGGTGGCCGAGGACGTGCGCAAGCTGGCGGGCGACCAGGCGGACGCGATGCTGAAGGCCGTCGCGGGGCGCCGCGGGCCGGAGCGGCTGCTGGACCTGGCGCTGCGCGGCGGACCGTTCGGCGATGGCTTCGGCCGCACGCCGGGCGGCCTGTCGCTCGACAAGGTGATGGCGGCGCCGCACGGCATCGACCTCGGGCCGCTGCAGCCGCGCATCCCCGGGTTGCTGCGCACGCCATCGGGCTGCATCGAGCTGGCCCAGGCGGCGTTGCTGGAGGACCTGCGGCGGGTGGCGGCCGACGTGCCGGCGGCCTCGGTGGCGGCCGAGGGCGAGGCCTTGATCATCGGGCGCCGGCAGGTGCGCTCGAACAACAGCTGGATGCACAACCTGCCGACGCTGGCGAAGGGGCCGTTCCGTTGCACGGCGCTCGTCCACCCGGAGGACGCGCGGCGCTGGGGGCTGGCCGACGGCGGGCGGGCACGCATCGCGCGCTCGGCGCGGCAGGCCATCGAGGTGCAGGTGGAGCTGAGCGACGAGATGATGCCGGGCGTGATCAGCCTGCCGCACGGGTGGGGGCATGGGCAGCCGGGCTCGCGCATGGCGGTCGCGGCGCAACGACCTGGGGCGAACCTGAATGCGGTGCTTGACGATGCGTTGAGGGATCCGTTGTCGGGGAACGCGGTGCTGGGCGGTGTGGCGGTTCGGATCTCTCCAGTCATGGCCGAAATGGCTCGATAAATACTTCTTTCAACAAAATTATGTTGATCTGAGGCATTATTGGGGGTCATTCTTCGGTGATCCGATGCTTCACGCGTACGCCTTCCAGAACTTTGAAAGCTTTGCGGCTCGCACGGAGGTCTCTCTCCGTCTGAGCGAGAAGGCCGCAGGCCGAGGCTGGGATGTCAGCTCGAAAGGCGGCCAGCGTCTTAGTCTCGTGCTCGGCGCGATGGGCGCAAACGGAGCGGGCAAGACTCGTGCACTGAAGCCCCTGATCTTCGCCGCGTGGTTCATGGCGAACTCTTTCCATGCCAAGCCGGATGAGCCCCTTCCCCTTGAACCTCACTTCGCGCACGGCACGGAGCCGACGGAAATCGAGGTGGAGGCGGAGGACACCGAGGGGACGCTCTGGCGCTACGAACTGCGGGCCACAGCGCAGCGAGTGATCCATGAGGCGCTGTACCGCAAGCAGGCTCGATTCAATTATGTGTTCGTGCGTGAACTGGATGCTGGCGGAGACAGCTACAAGGTCAAGCAGCAAGGCTTCGGCATGCCGGCGGCAGAGGCGATGAAGGTCCGGTCGAATGCATCGCTGATCTCCACGGCGCGCCAGTACGGCGTGGAACTGGCCGAACATGTCGCGGGTTTCCACCTCGTGACGAACATCGATGCGCTCGGCCGCAAGGGCTTCGACGCGGCCGACTTGTCCATTGCGGCGCGGGTCTTCGCTTCCGAACAACGCCTGTACCTGCAGATGAGTTCGCTGATCCAGGAATGGGACCTGGGTCTCGCCGATGTGGAGCTGCACCGCTTCGAACGGACCGATCCGGTCGATGGCAGCAAGTCGGAGCAGTGGCTTCCGTTCGGCGTGCATGCAAAGCCGGATGGAGAGCTCCACAAGTTGATCTTCCACCAGGAGTCGAGCGGCACGCAGGCTGCTTTCGTGCTGCTATCGCGCCTGCTACCTCTGCTCCGCACGGGCGGTGTCGCTGTGATCGACGAATTGGATGCCGACCTGCATTCGCACATGCTCGATCCCTTGCTGTCCCTGTTCGCGAGCCCGGCGACCAACCCGCACCAGGCGCAGTTGATCTTCAGCGTTCATGCGCCCCATGTACTGACCTTGCTCAGCAAGGCGCAGATGCTGTTCGTTGAGAAGCGAGGCTGCATGAGCGAGGCGTACCGCGGCGACGCCATCAAGGGCCTCCGCCCGGACGACAACCTGTTCGCCAAATACATGGCCGGGGCACTGGGCGCCGTACCCCAGCTTTGATGGCAAAGCGCAAGTTGCCCCACACAGGAATGCCCCGGGTGCTGCGGCGCACGGTGCTGTTCGTCGGTGAAGGCGATGCCGAGGAGGTGCTGCTGCGGCACCTGCGCAAGCTCTACACGGCGGGCAACGACGGCTTCCGCGCGAGCATCAAGAATGCCCACGGCAAAGGCGCCGGTCACGTGGTCGACTGCGCCATCCGGGCCCACGCAAATGCGGACTTCGACCTCTGCGCCGTCCTGCTCGACACCGATGAAGGCTGGACTGACGCGGTTCGCAAGCGAGCCCGCACGAGGTCGATCAAGGTCATCGAGTCGAATCCGTGCTGCGAAGCCTGGCTGCTCGACGTCGCAGGGCATGGTGGTGAACGCAGGAGCAGCGAGCACAAGCGGGAGTTCCAGTGCCACTTCGGCGCACCGGCCCATCATGCCGGGGTCTACACGAAGCACTTCGCACGAGACGTCCTCGATGCGGCACGCCCGCGCGTGCTGACCCTTGACCAATTGCTTGCCGGCTTCGGCGTGTGAGCATGCCCCGTAGCCCGGATGCAGCGAAGCGGAATCCGGGAGCAGCGGTGACAAGTGAATCACGATCCCCGGATTGGCATCCGGGCTACGAGACTACGAGACTTCGCGGAACTGGCCGGCGTTGTCGCGCAGCCATGCGGCGGCGCGCGGCTCGTCCTGCTGCAGCGGGTGGAAATCAGGGCGGAAATACGCGCGCCATGCGCCCCAGGTGTCACGCACCAGCCCGCCCCGGCCGAACAGGAAGCGCAGCCCGCTGCGCCAGGTGCCCACACGCCACAGCGACCCGTCGTGCCACAGGTTGCGCAGCGTCTGCCGCATCACGTCGCTGACGAAGAACACCGTCACCACCCAGAACCAGCGGACCCGCCAGCGGTGGTTGCCGCCCAGCGCCTGGTAGACGTCGAAGGCCGTGCTGCGGTGCTCGGTCTCTTCGGCGGCGTGCCACATCCACATCGTCTGCAGCCGCGGCTCGGCCCCGGCCAGCAGGCCCGGGTGCTGCAGCATCCACGCCGCCATGATGGCCGTGAAGTGCTCGTACCCGGCCGTCACCGCCAGTGCATGCCGCTTGTCCTGCGTGCGGTTGAAGCGCTCGATGCGCTTCGCCGCGCGCGGCCCCCAGGTGTTGACATGCCCCTGCGCCTCGAGCTGCCCGTTGAACAGGCCGTGGATGCGCCGGTGCGTCGCCTCCTGGCCGACGAAGCCCTGCACCTCGTCCGCGAACGCCGCCTGCCGCTCGGCGGGCAGGGCCCTCGCCGCGTTGCGCACCGAGTCGATGAAGAACTGCTCCCCGACCGGGAAACTCATCGACAACGCGTTGAGGAACGCGGTCAGGAAGGCATCCCCACCTGCCCAGCGGCGTTCGATGGGAGCGGCCAGGTCGATCAGCAGCGAGCGGACGGTGTGGTGGGCCATCGTGGGAGTGCGCTGGGTGGAATCGGGATCTTAGACCCCGGAGAGCGGCGGCGGAAGCCCGGCTGCGCGCACGCGGCTTCATTCCACTCTGCCTCCCCCGGCCGCGCCGAGGCGGCGAGAGTTGGCAGGGTCCCGGAACACCAGCGGATGCTCCACCGCGCCACCGGCCTTTTCGACCGCCGCCTGCACCCCGGCATGGTGCGGGCTCTTGCTGCACACGGGGTCGGCCGCCGCTGCGTCCCCCGCCAGCAGGTACGCCTGGCAGCGACAGCCGCCCAGGTCCGCCTCGCGCTGCTCGCAGCTCGCGCAGGGCTCCTTCATCCAGCCTGTACCGCGGTAGCGGTTGAAGCCTTCCGAGTCGAACCAGATGTCGCGCAGGGCCTGCTCGCGCACGTTCGGGAAGGCCGGGCCGGGCAGCATCCTCGCGGTGTGGCAGGGCAAGGCGGTGCCGTCGGGCGCGACGGTGAGGAACATGCTGCCCCAGCCGTTGACGCACCTCTTCGCCCGGCCCTCGTGGTAGTCGGGCGCGACGAAGAACAGCCTCATGCGGTCCCCCAGCCGGATGCGCCATGCGTCCGTCACGCGCTCGGCGCGGCGCAGCTGCTCGTGCGTCGGCAACAGCTGGTCGCGGTTGACGAAGGCCCAGGAGTAATACTGCGTGTTGGCCAGCTCCAGGTACTCGGCACCGAGTTCCGCGGCCATGCCGATGATGCGGTCGACATGGTCGATGTTCAGGCGGTGGATCACGACGTTCATGACCATCGGCCAGCCGTTCGCCTTGAGGATCTTCGCCACCCGCTGCTTCAGCCCGAAGGTCCGGGTGTGCGACAGGAAGTCGTTCATCTCGCGCGTCGAGTCCTGGAACGACAGCTGCACGTGATCAAGCCCGGCCGCCTTCAGCGCCGCGGCGCGTTCCTCCGTCAGGCCCACGCCCGAAGTCAGCAGGTTGGTGTAGTAGCCCAGGCGATGCGCCTCCGCGACGATCAGCTCCAGGTCGTCGCGCAGCAGCGGCTCGCCGCCCGAGAGGCCGCACTGCACCGCGCCGAGCTCGCGACCCTGGCGCAGCACGCGCAGCCAGTCCTCGGTGCCCAGCTCGCCCGCCTGCTGCGCGAAGTCGACCGGGTTGTAGCAGAACACGCAGTGCAGCGGGCAGCGGTAGGTCAGCTCGGCCAGGAGCCACAGCGGCGGTCCGGGCGTCGGGCTCATCGTTCATCGTCCCAGGCCAGCCAGCGCTGCTTCGCCGCCAGCTCGACGAAGGCCCGCACATCGGGCGCCAGCCCCTGCGCCGAGAACGCCCGCTCCAGCTCCTCGACGATGGCGGCCAGGCTGCGCCGGCCGTCGCAGCGCTTCATGATCTCGCCGGCGCTGCCGTTGAGCCTGACCATGCCCTCCGGGTAGAGCAGCACGTGGCAGTCCTGCACCGGCTCCCACTGCAGCCGGAAGCCCGCGCCGACGCGGGGCCGGGTGGCCATCGACAGCGCGTTCATGCCGCCACCCCGTACCGCGTCGCCATGGCATCGTTCATCGCCCACAGGATGTCGAGCTTGAACTGCAGCACCTCCAGCGCACGCTCCTGCAGCGGCCGCGTCGTGAAGTGGTCGAGCGTGATCGCGAGCCCCTGCTCGACATCGCGGCGCGCCTGGCCGAGCCGGCTGCGGAAGTAGCCCAGGCCCTCGGGCTCGATCCAGCGGTAGTGCTCCGGCCAGGCCGCGAGGCGCTGCCGGTGGATCTCGGGCGCGAACAGCTCGGTCAGCGACGAGCACACCGTCTCCTGCCACGGCGCGCGCCGCGCAAAGTCGACGTAGGCATCGACGGCGAAGCGCAGCGCCGGCACGACGTGGCGCAGGTCCTGCACCTCCTCGCGGCCGAGCCCGACGGCCTGCGCGAGCCGCAGCCAGGCCTCGATGCCGCCCGCGTCCTTCACCCCGCCCAGCTCGAACCCGTCGTGGTCGAGGATGCGCTGCACCCAGCCGCGCCGCACCGCGGCATCGGGGCAGTTCGACAGCAGCGCCGCGTCCTTGAGCGGGATCGCGGCCTGGTAGTAGAAGCGGTTCGCCACCCAGCCACGCACCTGATCGGGTGTCGCCCGGCCGGTGTTCAGCATCACGTTGAACGGGTGGTGGATGTGGTACGACCGGCCGCGCTCGCGCAGCTGCGCCTCGAACTCGGCGCGGTTCCAGGCCGGCGGGCCGGCCTCGGCGGGATGGCGGGGGTCCTTCAGGATGTCGGCACGCATGGTTCAGGCCTCGATCTCCATGCCATCCTCACAGACCTCGACGCCGGCGCGCCGCAGCTGCGCGCGCGGCGCCGAGTCCTCGTCGAGGATGGGGTTGGTGTTGTTGATGTGGATCAGCAGGCGCCGCGTTCTGGCCGGCAGGCGCGCGAGCCACTCCAGCATGCCGCCCGGCCCGGACTGCGGCAGGTGGCCGATGTCGCGCGCCGATGCCATGCCGAGCCCCAGCGACTTCATCTCGTCGTCGGTCCAGAAGGTGCCGTCGACCATCACCACGTCGGCGCCGGCCATCGCGTCGAACACCGCCGGCGTGATCTCGCCCAGCCCCGGCGCATAGAACACCGTCGTGCCGCGCACCGTGTCGACCAGGGTCACGCCGATGTTGTCGCCCGGCACCGGCGCGTCGCGGTGCGGCGAGTACGGCGCGGCCTTGCTGCTCAGCGGCAGCGCCCGGAAGGCCAGGCCGGGCACCCCGGGCACACGGAACGGCACGCCGTCGAGCCCGATGCGCCGTCGCTCCACGCCGCAGAAGTGCGACAGCACGCACAGCACCGGATTGCCCCGGGTCAGGTCCTCGCCGACCGGGTCGGTGCACCACAGCGGCAACGGCGAGCTGCGCTCGCGGAGCATGAAGAGCCCGGTCGCATGGTCGACCTGCCCGTCCATCAGCACGACACCGGCGATGGCCGTGTCGCGAAGCGCGCGCGCCGGCTGCAGCGCCGGATGGCTGCGGACCTGCTCGAGGATGTCGGGCGAGGCGTTGAAGAGCACGCCATCCGTCGCGCCGTCGGGTCGGACGAAGATCGACGACTGCGTGCGCGGCTTCGCCCGCACGCGCCCCGAGCGCACGCCGGCGCAGTTGGCGCAGTTGCAGTTCCACTGCGGAAAGCCGCCGCCGGCGGCCGAGCCGAGGACCGTGATGCGCATGCTCGAAGCGTTCCGCGGCGGCGGGCGGCGGTCAGCGCGCCGCGACGTACATCGTGATTTCGAAGCCGAAGCGGAAGTCAGTCGCGATCGGTGTGTGCCATTCCATGAAGCAATCTCCTTTCGTGGGATTCACAGCGCCGGGCGGCGCTGCGCGGGCCCCGGGAGGTCCCGTCCTGCATGATGGTCTGCGGCGCAGGATCGCTCCAGCCGGGCGATCATGAATCCGGGCTCGCGATTTTCATGAACGGCGGCGGCAGGAGCAAAGGGCGTGCCGCGTGTCCTCAGGCCTGGAGGAGCCCCCAGTGCAGCGCCGCCAGCGTCAGCTCGGACTGGTTGCTCGCGCCCAGCTTCTGCTTCACGTGGTACAGGTGCGTGCCCACCGTGCTGGGCGAGAGGTTCAGGTTGGCCGCGATCTGCGCCACGGTCCGCCCGCGCGCCAGCTGGAGGAAGACCGAGAACTCGCGCTCGCTCAACGTGTCGGCCGGATTGGCGTCGCCTGTCACCTGGGCCAGCGCCAGCACCTGCGCCGTCTGCGGGTCGACGTAGGGACGGTGTCCGGCCACCGCGGTAACGGCGGCGATCAGGGCCTCCGGCGCACCGCGCTTGGCCAGATAGCCCAGCGCGCCGGCCTGCATCACACGCCGCGGGTGGGCCGTGTCCTCGTAGGCCGACAACGCCAGCACGCGGGCCTTCGCGTCCCTTGCCATCAGCCGCCGCACCGCCTCGAGCCCGCCCATGCCGGGCATCGCCAGGTCCATCACCACCACGTCGGGGCGGAGCCTCGGGTAGTCGGCGCAGGCCTGCTCGCCGGTGTCGGCCTCGCCCGCGACCTCGATGCCGGCATCGGCCAGCAGCATGCGGAAGCCCATGCGCACGAGCGCGTGGTCGTCGACGAGCATCACCCGGATCATTCGGCGGCAACCTCGGAGGGGGCGGTGAAGGGAAGGACGGCGGGGGCCGGCAGGTGCACCGCCAGGCGCACGCCGCGCGGCGCCGCAGGCAAGAGCTCGAAGCGGCCGTCCAGGGCCTGCACCCGTTCGGCGAGCCAGCGCAGGCCGTGGTGGCCCGTCCGGCCGGCCCAGTCCTCCGGCAGGCCGATGCCGTCGTCGACCAGCTCGAGCAGGATGCCGTCGGCGGCCGCAAGCAGCCGCACGCCGACCCGCTGGGCCTGCCCATGCCGCAGCGCATTGGTCAGGCCCTCCTGGGCGGCGCGGTACAGCGCGAGGGCCGCCTCGCCGCCGAGCTGCACGCCGTCCACCTCGGCCTGCAGCTCGATGCGCACGCCGGGATGGCTGCGCCGCGTGCGCTCGACCAGGTCGGCCAGCGCCTCGGCCAGGCCGAAGTTGTCCAGCACCAGCGGCGTGAGGCGCGGGATGATGCCGTGCATCGCGTCGTACAGGCGCGACGACTCCTCGGCAATGAGGCGCGCCGCCTGCTCGGCCTGCGGATCCAGCGTGCGCATGCGCTGCGCGACCGACAGCGCCATGCTGCGCATCGCCGTCACCGACTGGCCGAGCTCGTCGTGCAATTCGCGCGCGATCAGGTGCCGCTCCTGCTCGACCTGTTGGTCCACCCAGCGCGCCAGCTCGCGGCTCTCGGACAGCTGCAGCTCGGCACGCACCGCACGGCGCTCGGTCTCGATGTGCCCCCGGAGCATTCGCACCATGCCGTTGAAGGCCTTGCCGAGGGTGCCGGCCTCGGCCCCTGGCAGCGGCGGCAGCGCGACGTCGAAGCGGCCGCCTTCGAGCTGGTTGAGCGCCGCGACGACCTGGCCGAAAGGCCGCAGCGCGCGCCCCACCAGCCAGTGCACCAGCCCGCTGAGCACCAGCAGCATCGCGACGGCGCCGCAGACGAGCTTGACCGCGTCATCCCAGGCGTCGAGCACGGCGCGCGAGGCGTTCGCCTGCACCGTCAGCCGACCATCCGGCAGCTCCAGCGACTGGACGGCCGGCGGCGGCACCACCAGCGCGTCGAACCAGTCCGGCGCATCCCGGCCGGGCTTGTAGGACGACGGTGGCGAGGCATAGAGCACGGTGCCCTGCCGGTCCAGCAGCGTGATGTCGTTCGAGCGCACCCGGCCCATGCCCTGCAGGAAGGCGAGCATCGCCGGCGTGCCCTGCGCCGCATGGCGCCACACCGTGCGGTCGAGGAACTGCGCCGCCACGCGGTTGGCGGCCACCACCTCCTCGTTCACCGAGGCCCGCATGCCGCGCAGCTCCAGGCCCATCATCGCGAACAGGAACAACAGCGTCAGCACACCGACGATCAGGTGGAGCTTGAAACGCAGGCTCACCGGCGCACCCTCACCCCGCGACCATCCGACAACACGCCCGGTTCGTGCACGCGGTGAGGGACAGGATCGTCATGGCGCATGGCCGCGCCATCGTAGCCCGATGCGCGTCCCGGCGGCAGGAGCGTCCTTCGTCGCGACACCCGGCAAGGGCTACCGCATCACCCCGCGCTGCGCCGTGCCTGCCGCAGCGAGTCGATCAGCTTCGGCGGCGCCGCCGTCAGCAGCCACAGCGCCCACAGCTTCGGGCGCCAGAAGCGCGAACGCAGGCTGTCGGCCAGGTGGCGGTGGGCGGCCGCGTAGTCCTGCCGGTACCACATCTCCATGCCCACCCATTCATGCGCACCGGCCACCACCTCGGTCAGCAGGGCGGCCGGCAGGTCGAGCCGCGACTTCTCGCGTTCGATCTCCGGCAGCAGCGTCTTCAGGTAGTTGCCCGCGATCATCCAGCGGTAGGCCGGCTGGGTCAGCTGGTCCTCGGCCCCCTTGCGGTACAGCACCGAGCTCGCGTCCAGCAGCGCGGCCGGCCCGCCCCGGCTCGCCGCCAGGTGGTAGGCATGGTCCTCGCCCGACACCATGCCCTCGTCGAAGCGCCCGGCCTGCAGTGCCCGCTCGCGCGTCAGCATCACCGTCGAGGGCTGGCAGAGGTTGCCGATCAGCATGCGCGAATGCACCTCGCCCCAGGCGATGCGCGTGCCGGACGCCGGGTCCGGGTCCCGTTCGTGCGGCAGCAGCGTGGCGAACGGCAGCTCGTGCGAGAAGACCTCCAGCCCGTGGCGCGCCAGTTGCCCGTAGGCCGCATAGGCATCGCGCAGGTGCCTGCGCTTGACGACCCGGCCTTGCGCGTCCACCACGTCCAGGTTGGTCCACAGCAGGCCCACGCCCTGCGGCGCCAGCGCCCGCAGCGTCGCCACCTGCAGCTGCAGCTTCCAGGGCTGCCACAGGTCGTCCGAATCGAGGAAGGCGATGAACTCGCCGCGCGCCTCGGCCAGGCCGCGGTTGCGCGCCGCGGACACGCCGCCGTTCGCCTGCCGCAGCACGCGCAGCCGCGGCTCGTGGCCATAGCGCTGCGCCAGCAGCTCGGCCGTGCCGTCGGTGGAGCCGTCGTCCACCACCAGCAGCTCGAAATCGCCGAAGCCCTGCGCCAGCACCGCGTCGATGGTGCGCGGCAGCAGCGCCGCGCGGTTGTAGGTCGGCATCACGACCGTGACGCACGGCCCGCCGGGGAGAGGTCTCGCCGCGGCAGCGCTCACGGGGTGGGGCCGTGCTCGACGGCCGCGTCCAGGCCCGCGTTGCGCCGGTTGCTGAAGGTCGCGCGGTCCATCTCGCGCACGTCGCACGAGATCGCCTGCACGGCCGGCAGCAGGCCTGCCAGGCCGCGCACGATGGAGGCCGACAGCTTCTTGCGGTCCGCCTCGTCGCGGCCCGTCAGCACATAGGCGAACACGTGCACGAAGTCGGCCGCGATGCCGCCGACCAGGCTGTGCTCGTGCACCAGCACGCGCACCTTGACATCGCCGACGGTGAACAGGCCGCTTGCCAGCGCCGCGTCGTGCACCGAGCGCAGCAGGCGCTCCACCGGCACCTGGGCCGCGACGGCGGCGGTGCATTCCACGATGCAATGGGGCATCGAATGTCCTCAGACGTCCAGGGTGTAGACACGCGCCGCGGCGCGCTCGGCGGCGCTGTGGCCGCGCAGCGCCTGCGCCCAGGCGGCGTCGCCGGCGGAATGCGCCGGACGCAGGCCGCGCGTCATCACGGCCACCTCTTCCGAGCCGCCGTCGATCTCGTTCAGCTGGTGCAGCTCCTCGTCGAACAGCCGCGCCACCGAGGCGCCGGCTGCGTCGATCAGCACCAGGTAGCGAACGGGTTTACCGTGCATGAGGTCTCCCTTCTGGATCAAGCAGTCGCCGCGGAACCGGCTTTGCCGGGCCGCTGGCGGCGCCCCCTTGAGGGGGAGCGCCGCAGGCGCTCCGGGGGTGGGTCATAACCAGTGCCGGGCGTTGTGGAACATGCGCATCCAGGGGCTGTGCGCCGAGATGTCGCCCGGGGTCCAGCTCATCAGCACGTTGCGGAAGACCCGCTCCGGGTGCGGCATCAGCACCGTGTAGCGCCCATCGGCCGTCGTCACCGCGGTCAGGCCATCGGGGCTGCCGTTCGGGTTCGCGGGATAGGACTCGGTCGGCCGGCCCGCATGGTCGACGAAGCGCATCGCGCGATGCACCCTGGCCGCATCGCCGCGCTGCGAGAAGTCGGCATACCCCTCGCCGTGCGCCACTGCGATCGGCAGCCGGCTGCCGGCCATGCCCTTGAAGAAGATCGACGGGCTTTCCAGCACCTCGACCTGCGCCAGCCGGGCCTCGAACTGCTCGCTGCGGTTGCGCGTGAACTTCGGCCAGTCCTGCGCGCCCGGGATGATGGGCGACAGCGCCGCCATCATCTGGCAGCCGTTGCACACGCCCAGCGCGAAGGTGTCGCTGCGCCCGAAGAAGGCCGCGAACTGGTCGGCCAGCACCGGGTTGAACATCACCGAGCGGGCCCAGCCCTCGCCCGCCCCCAGCGTGTCGCCATAGCTGAAGCCGCCGCAGGCCACGAAGCCCTGGAACTGGTCCAGGCGCGCCCGACCGGCCTGCAGGTCGCTCATGTGCACGTCGTAGGTCTCGAAGCCGGCCTGGGCCATCGAGTAGCTCATCTCGACATGGCTGTTGACGCCCTGCTCGCGCAGGATCGCGAGCTTCGGCTTCGCGACGTTGACGTACGGCGCGACGGCCTCGGCCGGATCGAAGCTGAGCTGCAGGTGCAGCCCGGTGTCGTCCTCGCGGCCCGCCGCGGCATGCTCCGCATCGGCGCAGGCCGGGTTGTCGCGCAGCCGGGCGACGCGCCAGCTCACCTCGTCCCAGGCCTGGTGCAGCTCGCGCAGCGGCGCGCTGAACACCGCCTTGGCATCGCGCCACACCTCCACCACGCCGCGCTCGTTGGTCTTGCCGACGAAATGGCTGTGCTTCGACAGGCCGTGCTCGCGCAGCACCTGCATCACCTCGTTGCGCACCGCGGTCGGCACCTGGATCAGCACGCCCAGTTCCTCGTTGAACAAGGCCTTCAGCGTCAGCTCGGCGCGGCGCGCCCCGACCTGCCCCGCCCAGTTCTTCGAGTCGCCGAACTCGGCCCGGCTGTCGCTGATGCCGTCGCCTTCGGTGACCAGCATGTCGACGTTCAGGCTCAGCCCCAGATGGCCGGCGAAGGCCATCTCGCAAGCCGCCGCCCACAGGCCGCCGTCGCTGCGGTCGTGGTACGCCAGCAGCCGGCCCTGGGCCCGCAGCTGGTTGATCGCCGCCACCAGCGACTTCAGCAGCGCCGGCTCGTCCAGGTCGGGCACTTCGTCACCGAACTGGTCCAGCACCTGCGCCAGCATCGAGCCGGCCATGCGCATGCGGCCCTGCCCCAGGTCGACCAGCACCAGCGTGGTGTCGCCCGCCTGCAGCTGCGGCGTCAGCGTGCCGCGCACGTCGGACAGCGTCGCGAAGGCCGAGACGATCAGCGACACCGGCGCGGTCACCTGCCGCGCCTCGTCGCCGTCGGTCCAGCGCGTGCGCATCGACAGGCTGTCCTTGCCCACCGGCACGCTGATGCCCAGCGCCGGGCACAGCTCCATGCCCACCGCCTTGACGGTGTCGTACAGCGCCGCATCCTCGCCCGGCTCGCCGCAGGCGGCCATCCAGTTGCAGCTGAGCTTGACGCGCTCCAGCTCGAACGGCGCGGCCAGCAGGTTGGTCAGCGCCTCGCCCACCGCCATCCGGCCCGAGGCCGGCGCATCCAGGCTGGCCAGCGGCGTGCGCTCGCCCATGCTCATCGCCTCGCCGCGGAAGCCGCGGTAGTCGGCCAGCGTCACCGCGCAGTCGGCCACCGGCACCTGCCAGGGCCCGACCATCGGGTCGCGGTGGTTCAGGCCGCCGACGGTGCGGTCGCCAATGGTGACCAGGAAGCGCTTGCTGGCCACCGTCGGATGGCGCAGCACGTCGAAGGCGACCTTCTCCAGCGCCACGTCGGTGAGCTGCAGCGCCGGCGAGGTGCGCGCCACGCGCTTCACGTCGCGGTGCACCTTGGGCGGCTTGCCCAGCAGCACCTCCATCGGCATGTCGATCGGGCGCTGCCGCGGGTCGGCCTCGGAGCCCGGCTGGTCGAGCACCAGCTGCTTCTCCTCGGTGGTGACACCGACCACCGCGAAGGGGCAGCGCTCGCGCTCGCACATGGCCTGGAACACCGGCAGCGCCTCGGGCGAGACCGCCATCACGTAGCGCTCCTGGCTCTCGTTGCACCAGATTTCCTTGGGCGCGAGGCCGCTCTCTTCCAGCGGCACGCGGCTCAGGTCGAAGCGCGCGCCCAGGCCGGCGCCGTCCACCAGCTCGGGGAAGGCGTTCGAGATGCCGCCCGCGCCCACGTCGTGGATCGCGAGGATCGGGTTCGATTCGCCGAGCGCCCAGCAGTGGTTGATGACTTCCTGCGCGCGCCGCTCGATCTCGGGGTTGCCGCGCTGCACCGAGTCGAAGTCGAGCTCGGCCGCGTTGGCACCGGCCGCCATCGAACTCGCCGCCCCGCCGCCCATGCCGATGCGCATGCCCGGGCCGCCGAGCTGGATCAGCAGCGTGCCGGCCGGGAACTGCCGCTTGTGCGTCTGGCTGTCGGAGATGGTGCCCAGGCCGCCCGCGATCATGATGGGCTTGTGGTAGCCGCGGCGCTGGCCGGCGACGGTCTGCTCGTAGACGCGGAAGTAGCCGCCCAGGTTGGGCCGGCCGAACTCGTTGTTGAAGGCCGCGCCGCCGAGCGGGCCGTCGACCATGATCTGCAGCGGGCTTGCGATGTGCCCGGGCTTGCCGTAGGGCGACTGTTCCCAGGGCTCGCTCGTGCCGGGCAGGTGCAGGTTGGAGACGCTGAAGCCGGTCAGGCCGGCCTTGGGCCGGGAGCCGCGGCCGGTCGCGCCCTCGTCGCGGATCTCGCCGCCGGCGCCGGTGGAGGCCCCCGGGAAGGGCGAGATCGCCGTCGGGTGGTTGTGCGTCTCCACCTTCATCAGCACGTGCACCGTCTCTTCGCGTGGGCCGTACACCGGCGCGTTGGTGTAGCCCTGCGGCAGCCAGCGCTCGGTCGGGCCGCCCTCCATCACCGAGGCGTTGTCGCTGTAGGCCACCACGGTGTGCTGGGGCGCCAGCTGGTGGGTGTTGCGGATCATCGCGAACATCGAGCGGTCCTGCTCGACGCCGTCGATGGTGAAGCGGGCGTTGAAGATCTTGTGCCGGCAGTGCTCGCTGTTTGCCTGCGCGAACATCATCAGCTCGACGTCGGTCGGGTTGCGCTGGAGGCCCTGGAACGCGGCCACCAGGTAGTCGATCTCGTCCTCGCTGAGCGCCAGGCCGAAGTCCTTGTTGGCGGCCTCCAGCGCCGAGCGGCCCCGGCCGATCACGTCGACGTGCTCCATCGGCTTGCCGGCCTGCTCGTCGAACAGGTGGACGGCGGCCTCGCGCTGCAGCAGCACGCTCTCGGTCATCCGGTCGTGCAGCAGGGCGGCGGCCTGCGCCAGCTCGTCGGCGGCGAGCGGCTTGGCGCCCCCCAGCAGCCCGGATTTCAGCGCCAGGCGGTATTCCGTCACGCGCTCGACGCGCCGCACCGCCAGGCCGCAGTTGTGGGCGATGTCGGTCGCCTTGCTGGCCCAGGGGGAGACGGTGCCCAGGCGGGGGGCCACCAGCACCAGCGCGCCGTCGGCCGGGCCGATGTAGGGGTCGCCATAGGTCAGCAGGGCGGCGAGCTTGTCCTGCGCCTCGCGCGCCAGCGGCTGGTCGCTCCAGGCCCAGTGCACGTGGCGCGCATGGACGCCGGTGATGCGGGGGCTGATCGCCTGGAGCCGGGGCAGCAGGGCCTGGGCACGGAAGGCGGACAAGGCGTTGCCGCCCTCGAAGTGCAGCAGATGCTTGGGTGTGGACGTCACGGGTGGGCCGGCTACGGGTCGGGGAAACCACGGATTTTAAGGGGGCGGCCCGGCCGGAGCCATAATTCCGGGCATGACGATCTCGATCAAGACCGCGGACGACGTGGCGGGCATGCGCATCGCCGGCCGGCTGGCCTCCGAAGTGCTGGACATGCTCACCCCGCATGTGAAGCCGGGCATCAGCACCGAACAGCTCGACAAGCTGGCGCACGACTACATCGTGGACGTGCAGCAGGGCATCCCCGCCCCGCTGAACTACGCCCCGCCGGGCTACACGCCCTACCCCAAGTCGATCTGCACCTCGATCAACCACCAGGTCTGCCACGGCATCCCGAACGACCGCCCGCTGAAGGCCGGCGACATCGTCAACATCGACGTCACCGTCATCAAGGACGGCTGGCACGGCGACACCAGCCGCATGTTCGTGGTCGGCCACGGCTCGATCGCCGCCAACCGCCTGTGCCAGATCACCTACGAGGCGATGTGGAAGGGCATCGTGAAGGTCCGTCCCGGCATCCACCTGGGCGACATCGGCCACTCGATCCAGACCTTCGCCGAGAACGCCGGCTTCTCCATCGTGCGCGAGTTCTGCGGCCACGGCATCGGCCGCAAGTTCCATGAAGAGCCGCAGGTGCTGCACTACGGCCGCCCGGGCACGCTGGAAGAGCTGGTGCCCGGCATGGTCTTCACCATCGAGCCGATGATCAACGCCGGCCGGCGCGACATCCGCGAGGCCGGTGACGGCTGGACCATCGTCACCAAGGACCGCTCGCTGTCGGCCCAGTGGGAGCACACGGTGCTCGTCACCGAGACCGGCTACGAGGTGCTGACGCTGTCGGCCGGCAGCCCGCCGCCGCCGGCCTTCGCGACCGCCGGCAGCGGCGCGCCGGCCGCCGCGCCCGCCGCCACTTCCTCCGCCGCCTGACGGTGGCCGCCATGCCGCCGGGCGCCGCGGCCGGCGCACCGCCGCCCGGCGGCACGCGCAGCCTCGCCGAGCAGCGCCGCCGCTTCCGCGAGGGCAAGGCGGCGCTGATGGCGCATTTCAAGGCCTCGCGCGCCACCGCGCCGGCCGCCGCCCGCCTGGTGCGGGCGCTGGCGCGCCACGTCGACCAGACCCTGCTCGACCTGTGGACGCACGCGATGATGCCGCCCGGCGCCGCGCTGCTGGCCGTCGGCGGCTACGGCCGCGGCGAGCTGTACCCGCATTCCGACATCGACGTGCTGGTGCTGCTGCCGCCGGGCGACGCCCTGGAGGCGGCCCGCCTCGCCGCGCCCGGCGCCGCCAACGACGCGCTGAAGTCCTCGGTCGAGGGCTTCATCACCGCCTGCTGGGACCTGGGCCTGGAGATCGGCTCCAGCGTGCGCACCGTCGACGAGTGCGTGGCCGAGGCGCTGGGCGACGTGACGGTGCAGACCGCGCTGCTCGAGTCGCGCTACCTGTGCGGCTCGAAGCGCGTCTTCAACGCCTTCCGCCGCGCGAACGCGGCGGCGATGGACCCGCGCGCCTTCCTGCGCGCCAAGACGCTGGAGATGCGCCAGCGCCACCAGAAGTACGAGGACACCCCCTACTCGCTGGAGCCGAACTGCAAGGAAAGCCCGGGCGGCCTGCGCGACCTGCAGATGGTGATCTGGATCGCACGCGCCGCGGGGCTGGGCAAGACCTGGACCGAGCTCGCCGCCAAGGGCCTGATCACGGCCTTCGAGGTGAAGCAGCTGCAGCGCAACGAGGGCCTGCTGCGCCTGATCCGCGCGCGGCTGCACATGGTGGCCGGCCGGCGCGAGGACCGGCTGGTGTTCGACCTGCAGACCGCGGTGGCCGAGAGCTTCGGCTACGAGACGACGCACGCGCGGCGCGCGTCCGAGCAGCTGATGCACCGCTACTACTGGGCGGCGAAGGCGGTGACGCAGCTGAACACGATCCTGGTGCTGAACATCGAGGAACGCGTCAACGGCTCGCAGGACGCGCCGATGCGGCCGATCGACGCGCATTTCCTCGACCGCGCCGGCATGCTCGAGGTGGCGAGCGACGACCTCTACGAGCGCGAGCCGCATGCGATCCTGGAGACCTTCCTGGTCTACCAGCAGACGCCCGGCATCAAGGGCCTGTCGGCGCGCACCCTGCGGGCGCTGTACAACGCCCGCGAGGTGATGGACGGCAAGTTCCGGCGCGATCCGGCGAACCGCGCGATGTTCATGCGGATCCTGCGCCAGCCCGAGGGGCAGACGCACGCCTTCCGCCTCATGAACCAGACCAGCGTGCTGGGCCGCTACCTGTGGGTGTTCCGGCGCATCGTCGGGCAGATGCAGCACGACCTGTTCCACGTCTACACGGTGGACCAGCACATCCTGATGGTGCTGCGCAACGTGCGCCGCTTCTTCGTCCCGGAGCATGCGCACGAGTACCCGTTCTGCTCGCAGCTCGCCTCCACCTGGGACCGGCCCTACGTGCTGTACATCGCGGCCCTGTTCCATGACGTGGCCAAGGGCCGCGGCGGCGACCACTCCGACCTCGGGGCGACCGAGGTGCGGCGCTTCTGCCGCGACCACGGCCTGGACAAGGACGACACGGCGCTGGCCGAATTCCTGGTCAAGGGCCACCTGACGATGTCGCGCATCGCGCAGAAGGAAGACCTGAGCGACCCGGAGGTGATCGAGAACTTCGCGCGCCTGGTGGGCACGGAGCGGCGCCTGACGGCCCTCTACCTGCTGACGGTGGCGGACATCCGCGGCACGAGCCCGAAGGTCTGGAACGCCTGGAAGGGCAAGCTGCTCGAGGACCTGTACCGGCTGGCGCTGCGCGCACTGGGCGGGGCGCGGCCGAACCTGGATGCCGAGATCGAGGCGCGCAAGCAGGACGCGCGGCACACGCTGAACCTGTACTCGCTGCTGCCGGGCACCGAGGTGCCGCTGTGGAACACGCTGGAGCTGAGCTACTTCGCGCGCCACGACGCGGGCGACATCGCCTGGCATGCGCGTTCGCTGTTCCGCCACGTCACCAGCGCCGAGCCGATCGTGCGGGCGCGGCTGTCGTCGGTGGGCGAAGGCCTGCAGGTGCTGGTGTATGCGCCGGACCGGGCCGACCTGTTCGCCCGCATCTGCGGGTACTTCGACGGGGCGGGTTTCAACATCCTCGACGCGAAGATCCACACCACGCGCGCCGGGTATGCGCTGGACACGTTCCAGGTGATCGCCCCGCAGATGGAGCCGCATTACCGCGACCTGATCTCGCTGGTGGAGACGCAGGCCGCGCAGGCGCTGAAGGCGCAGGGGCCGCTGCCGGACCCGAGCCGCGGGCGGATCTCGCGCCGGGTGAAGTCGTTCCCGATCACGCCGCGGGTGCTGCTGCGCCCGGACGAGCGCGGCCAGCGCTGGCTGCTGTCGGTGTCGACGAGCGACCGCTCGGGCCTGCTGTACGCGATCTCGCGCGTGCTGGCGCGGCACCACATCAACCTGCAGCTCGCGAAGATCACGACGCTGGGCGAGCGCGTCGAGGACACCTTCCTGATCGACGGCTCGGTGCTGCAGCAGAACCGGGCGCAGCTGGCCATCGAAAGCGAGCTGCTGGACGCGATCACCTGACGCATGGGATGAACGATCCCCGGATTGCGCTGCGCTCCATCCGGGCTACGGAATCCTTGTAGCCCGGATGCCAATCCGGGGATCGTCATTCTGGAAACGAGACGACCTTGCCGGGGTTCATGATGTTCAGCGGGTCCCACGCGCGCTTGAGCTGCCGCATCAGCTGCACCGCGTCGGAATCGAACTCCTCGCTCAGCAGCACCACCTTGTGCGCCCCCATGCCGTGCTCGGCCGTGCAGGTGCCGTCCATGCGCATCGCGCGCCGCATCAGGCGCTGATTCAGGCGCTGCGCCTCGGCCACCTCGTCCGGCTTCTCCGGGTCGGAGATCATCATGCAGTAGAAGTGGCCGTCGCCGATGTGGCCGAACACCGGGCACAGCAGGTGCGAGCGCCGGTTGTCGTCCAGCGTCTCTTCCAGGCACTGCGCCAGCCGCGACAAGGGGACGCAGGCATCGGTGGTCAGCGTCTGCCAGCCCGGTTTCAGGCGGCAGCAGGCCTGGAAGGCCGTGTGCCGCGCCTCCCACAGGCGCGCCCGCTGCTGCGGCTCGTCGGCCCACTGGTAGTCGTCGCCGCGGTGTTCGGCCGCAATGTCGCGCACCGTCTCGGCCTGCTCGGCCACCCCCGCCGCGGTGCCGTGGAACTCCAGGAACAGCGTCGGCCGCTCGGTGAAACCGGTGCCGCAGTGCTGGTTCACCGCCCGCAGCGCCAGGCCGTCCAGGAATTCCGCGCGCGCCACCGGCACCCCGACCTGCAGCGTCTGGATCACCGTGTCGACCACCCCCCGCACGTCGGGGAAGCTGCACACCGCCGTCGCGATCGCATCCGGCCGCGGACACAGGCGCAGCGTCACCTCCGTGATGATGCCGAGCGTCCCCTCGCTGCCCACGAAGACCCGCGTCAGGTCGTAGCCGGCCGATGACTTCTTGGCGCGCCGCGCCGTCCGGATCACCTTGCCCTCGGCCGTCACCACCGTCAGCGCCAGCACGTTCTCGCGCATCGTCCCATAGCGCACCGCGTTCGTCCCCGAAGCGCGCGTCGCCGCCATCCCGCCCAGCGAGGCCTCGGCCCCCGGGTCGACCGGGAAGAACAGCCCCGTGTCCTTCACCTCGGCATTCAGCTGCGAGCGGCTCACGCCCGCCTGCACCGTCGCCGTCAGGTCCTGGACGTTGATCGTCAGCACCTCGTTCATCTCGGACAGGTCGAGCGCGATGCCGCCCTGCTCCGCCAGCGCATGCCGCTCGACCGAGGCCCGCGCCCCGAAGGCACTCACCGGCACCCGGTGCAGGGCGCACAGGCGCACCACCTCGGCCACCTCTTCGGTGGAATGCGCGAACACCATGCCGTCCAGGCGCACCGGCACGCCCGCGGGTCGCCCCGCGCCGAGCCGCTCGTCGAGCGCGGGACCGCCGCAGAAGCGCAGGCCGAAGCGCCGGTGCAGCGCCTCCAGCAGGCCCGGCGGCGCACCGGCGGGCGTCCCGACGTCATGCGCCTCAGCGAGGTCGGTAAGAGGAAGGGTCTCGGCGTCGATCATGGGGTCCTCTCTGGTGGGGTTGGAATGCCGTGCGGATGTCGGTCGGAGGTGGGGCGGCGGGCGTGCGCGCCGGGCCCGCTCAGGCCGGGGTGGCCAGGCTGCGCAGCCCGCGCCAGGCGGCCTGGCGCAGCGTGGCCCGGATCGCCAGCACCGCGGCGTTGAGCGCGCAGTCGGCGGCGCGCGAGTGCGGTGTCGCCGCCGACGCGCACACCGCCGCGACACGGGTGATCGCCGGCCGCGCGATCTCCAGCGCCACCAGTTGCCGTCCCTGCAGCTCGGCCTCCACACCGGACCAGGGCAGCACGGTGGCAGCGAGGTTCGCGGCCACGGCCTGCTTCATCAGCGTCAGCGAGTTCATGTCCGCCATCACCGTCGGCGGCGCCAGGCCCTCCTTCAGCATGGCCCGCTCGACGCATTGCCGCACGCCATGGTCCCGGTCCGGCAGCATCAGCTCGATGCCCTGCAGCTCGCGCAGCGTGACCAGCTTGCGCCGCGCCAGCGCCGAGCGCGGATGGACGACGAGGAACAGCCGTTCTTCCATCACCCGCACGCAGTCCAGGCCCTCGAGGTTGCCCTCGTCGAACACCACGCCCAGCGTCAGGCGCCCGCTCTTCAGCCATTCGAGGATGGTGCCGCTCAGCGCCTCGTAGAGCTGCAGGCGGATCGCCGGATAGCGCACGCGCAGCTCGTTGAAGATCGGCAGTGCGAACGAGGGCGCGAGGCTCAGCGGCAAACCCAGCCCCACCTGCCCGCTCGGCGCACTGGAGCAGCTCAGGACCGCGTCGCGGGCATCGTCCGCCTGCTTCAGGATCGCCTGCGCATGGCGGTACAGGTGCTGGCCGGCCTCGGTGGCCGACACCCCGCGCGAGTTGCGGTTGAGCAGCGTGCTCTTGAGCTCGGTCTCCAGCGCGGCCACCTGGTGGCTCAGCGCCGACTGGGCGACATGCAGCACCCCGGCGGCACGCGACAGGCTGCCCAGGTCGACGATGCGCACGAAATAGCGTAGCTGTCTCAGCTCGATGGTTCTCTCCTGCAATCGGGATGGACATGGCCGTCCTCCGTGTCAGCGCGGGCGCACCAGGCTCAGCGGGGCCGGTGCCGGCGCAGCGTGCCGGTCGCGCAAGGTGTCGGCGAGCGACGGTTCCACCTGCAGCAGGCAGGGCTCGTTGCAGGCCAGGCAGTCGTGCACCGCGCGCTCGAGCCCCGCCGTCGAGGTGAGGCGATGGATGCGCCAGCCGAAGGCGCGCGCGACGGCTGCGATGTCCGGCCGCTGCAGCATCACCGCCGGCGATGCCGCGCAGGCCGCCACACCGCGCCGCAGGTCGACCCCCGGAGACGGGAACACCACCAGCTTCAGCGGCCAGCCATGGTCGGCCACGGACTGCAACTCGTGCAGGGTCGGCAGCAGCGCATTCGCGTCGCTCAGGCACACCACCGCCGGCTGCGGCCGCGCCACCAACGCGCCGATCGCCGCCGGCAGCGCGAAGCCCGGCATGCCGACGCCGCCGGACACCAGCCAGCGGCCCACGGCGGCGTGCTGCAGGTGCCGAGCGCCCGCCGCCTGCGGGGGCCCGTCATCGGCCGTCACGACGGCGCGGACCGCTGCCAGCGGGCCGCGCAGTGCCAGCAGCACCTCGGCCGGCAGCGACAGGCGGTCGCTGGCGGCAGCCGCGTCGTCTTCCATCCGCCACTGGGCAATCTGCGACCACCAGTCGCACAGGTCGCGCGGCACCGTCGCATCGGCCGCCGCAGCCTCCCCGGCGCGCTGCGGACCGGCCAGCCGGGGCAGCAGGTGGCGGCGCAGGCTGTGCAGCACCTCGGCGCAGTCGCCCACCAGCGGCACGGCCGACGGGCAGACCTTGTTGATGGAGGCCGGGTCGATGTCGATGTGGACCAGGCCGCAGGACGGCGGAAGGACGGGATCCAGCGGGCCGCCGCCGCGCGGCCAGGTCCGCTCGTCCAGCCGCGCGCCGACACAGACCACCAGGTCGGCGTGGCGCAGGGCCCGGTTGGCCACCGGGCTGCCGCCCTCCCCCAGCCAGCCCAGGAGATGCGGGTCGCCCGTCGGCAGCGCGCCGAGCGCCGTCATCGTCAGCGCGCAGGGGATGCCGCTTGCGTGCACCAGCTCGGCCAGCGCCGCCGAGGCCAGCGGCCCCGAGCGGGCCAGGCCGCCGCCGACATAGAACAGCGGCCGGCAGGCCGCCTGGATCTGCGCCGCCGCATGGACCACGCGGCGCTCGGGGGCGAACCTCGGCGAGGCCGGCAGGCGGCGCCCGGCTTCGGCGTGGCCGACACGCCGCCAGACCGTGCCGGCGTGCTGCACGTCGATCGGCATCTCGAGCAGCACCGGCCCGCAGCGGCCGTCGCGCGCCACCTGCGCCGCCCGCGCGACGGCACCGGCCGCATCGTGCGGGCTCGCAATGCGCCGCCCCCACTTGGTGACCGGCATCGTGATGCCCAGCGCATCGCATTCGCGGAAGGCATCGGTGCCGATCAGCTCGCTCGCGACCTGGCCGCACAGGCACAGCAGCGGCACGGAATCGGCCCGGGCGCTCATCAGCCCCGGCAGCGCCGCGGCCACGCCGGATGCGCCGGACACGAGGACCGCCGCCATGCGCCCGGTCGCCTTGGCATAGCCCTCGGCCGCATGCACGGCCGCGCGCTCCTGCGAGAGGCGGACCACCCGCGCGCCGCGGTGCGCGGCCAGCGCCTCGCACAGGGGCCCGATCAACGCGCCGCCGCTGCACAGGAAGAAGGTGTCGACGTCGACCTCGACCAGGGCCTGGACGACGGCCTGGCCGCCGGTGTGCCGGCGGTTGGCGGGACGACGCGGCTCGGGGCGCCGCAGCGCCATGAAACGGGGGGGAAGCGGGGGTTGCTCCATGGTGTCTCTGGCTGGAGGGTTCGGCCGCAAGGGCGGCGGGCATCGGGGTCCCAGCCGAAACAACACCGGGAAGGCCCAGCTTGCGTCTGAATTGCGGGGAAAAAATGCAGGCCGCGGTCGGCCCGGCTCATCCCTCGCGGCGGGGTCGTGCCCCGGCGACGCCGTTGGTATGGAAACCGATGCTAGTGAGCTTTGCGGCGGGCGGCGCAAAGCTGGCCATAGCGTTCATCGATAGCGCCATCTTTAAAACAGATGGCCGCGGGTCGGCAGGGCACCACAGCTGCAATGGAGTGCACCGGTCGAGGCGCGCCCCAAAGCAAACAGCCCCGGGCACCAGCTTGCTGGCGCCCGGGGCTGCGGGGGAGAAGTCCGGAAAAGGAAAAGGCGATCAGCCCATGTGCAGGCCGCCGTTGACCGAGAAGTCGGCGCCGGTGGCGAAGCCGGACTCTTCGGAGGCGACCCAGGACACGATGGACGCGATGTCCTGCGGCGTGCCGAGGCGCTTGACCGGGATGCCGGCGACGATCTTGTCGAGCACGTCCTGGCGGATCGACTTGACCATGTCGGTGGCGATGTAGCCGGGCGACACGGTGTTGACGGTCACGCCCTTGTTGGCGACCTCCTGGGCCAGCGCCATCGTGAAGCCGTGCATGCCGGCCTTGGCGGCGGAGTAGTTGGTCTGGCCGAACTGGCCCTTCTCGCCGTTCACCGAGCTGATGTTGATGATGCGGCCGAAGCCCTTCTCGAGCATGTCGTCGATCACCTGCTTGGTGACGTTGAACAGGCTCGTCAGGTTGGTCTCGATGACGGCGTCCCAGTCGGCGCGGCTCATCTTGCGGAACATGCCGTCGCGGGTGATGCCCGCGTTGTTGACCAGCACGTCGATCGGCCCGACCTCGGCCTTGGTCTTCTGGAAGGCGGCGACGGTGGAATCCCAGTCGCCGACGTTGCCCACCGAGGCGTGGAAGCTGAAGCCGAGTGCCTTCTGCTCGTTCAGCCACTTGGTGAAGTCGCGGCTCGGGCCGCAGCCGGCGACGACGGTGAAGCCGTCCTGGTGCAGGCGCTGGCACATCGCGGTCCCGATGCCGCCCATGCCGCCGGTCACGTAGGCGATCTTCTTGCTCATTGTTATCTCTCCAAAAGGGGTAAGGACCACCCGAGCGTCTCCGCCCGGGCGCGCCGCGTCAACCGGGTTCGCCCGTAGCTAACCCCGGCTTAACGCTGGACGGCTCAGCGCTCCACCGTCAGTGCAACCCCCATGCCACCGCCGATGCACAGGCTGGCGATGCCCTTGCGGGCGTTGCGGCGTTGCATTTCATGCAGCAGGGTCACCAGGATGCGACAGCCGGACGCACCGATGGGGTGCCCGATCGCGATCGCGCCGCCGTTGACGTTCACCTTGCTGACGTCCCAGCCCATCTCGTTGTTCACCGCACAGGCCTGGGCCGCGAAGGCCTCGTTGATCTCCAGCAGGTCGAGGTCGGACGGCTTCCAGCCGGCGCGCTGCAGCGCCTTCTGCGAGGCGGGCACCGGGCCGATGCCCATCAGGGCCGGGTCCAGGGCCACGGTCGCGTAGCTCTTGATGCGCGCAAGCGGCGTCAGGCCCAGCTGGTCGGCCTTCTTCGCGCTCATCACCACCACGCCGGCCGCGCCGTCGTTCAGGCCCGAGGCATTGCCCGCCGTCACCCCGCCCGCCTTGTCGAAGGCCGGGCGCAGTCCGGCGAGCGCCTCGGCGTTGGTCTTGCGGTTGATGAACTCGTCGGCGGCGAAGACGACCGGGTCGCCCTTCTTCTGCGCGATGCTGAAGGGCACGATCTCGTCCTTGAAGCGCCCGGCGTCCTGCGCCGCGGCCGCCTTCTGCTGCGAGGCCAGCGCCAGCGCGTCCTGCGCCTCGCGGCTGACGCCGAACTTCTTCGCCACGTTCTCGGCCGTGATGCCCATGTGGTACTGGTTGTAGACGTCCCACAGGCCGTCGACGATCATCGAGTCGACCAGCTTCCAGTCGCCCATGCGCTGGCCGTCGCGCGAGTTGGGCAGCACGTGCGGGGCGAGGCTCATGTTCTCCTGCCCGCCGGCGATGACGATCTCGGAATCGCCGTCGCGGATGGCCTGAGCGGCCAGCATCACGGCCTTCAGGCCCGAGCCGCAGACCGCGTTGATGGTCAGCGCCGGCACCGACTGCGGCAGCCCGCTCTTGATGACCGCCTGGCGCGCCGGGTTCTGGCCGGCGCCGGCCTGCAGCACCTGGCCGAGGATGACCTCGTTGACCTGGTCGCCGCTCAGCCTGGCGCGCTTCAACAGCTCGGCGATGACGGCGGCGCCGAGCTCGGGCGCCGGAACCTTGGCAAGGCTGCCCCCGAACTTGCCGACGGCGGTGCGGGTGGCGGCGACGATGACGATGTCAGACATGGCGAATCTCCAGGCAAGAGGGACTGCGGTTGAAAGAATGTGGTGCGCGGCGGGGGCGCGGTCAAGCGCTTACCGCGATTCCTCAGGACTTCACACGGACATAGCGTCCGGGCGCCGGCTCGATCGGCTTGTACCTGCGGCTGCCGGGGTTTTTCGGCGCGGGCACCTGCCGGCCGGCATGGCCGGCGAGCCAGGCGTCCCAGTCGGTCCACCAGCTGCCGGGGTGCTCCTCGGCCTGGGCCAGCCAGGCTTCGGCGCTGGCGGCACGGGCCGCGGCGGGGGTGCCGATCCAGTGGCTGCGCTTCTTCTTCGCCGGCGGGTTGATGACGCCGGCGATGTGGCCCGAGGCGCCGAGCACGAAGCGCGTCTTCGCGTGCTTCAGGACGCGCGTGTTCAACCAGGCGGCGTCCCAGGGCACGATGTGGTCCTCGCGCGAGCCGTAGACGTAGGTGGGAGCGTCGACGCGGCCCAGGTCGAGCTTCTCGCCGCACACGGTCAGCCGGCCCGGCTGCGCCAGGTTGTTCTCGAGGTAGGTGTTGCGCAGGTACCAGCAGTACATCGGCCCCGGCAGGTTGGTGCTGTCGCTGTTCCAGTACAGCAGGTCGAAGGGCGGCGGGGTCTCGCCCTTGAGGTAGTTGCCGACGACGTAGTTCCACACCAGGTCGTTCGGCCGCAATGCGCTGAAGGTGGAGGCGAGCTCCTGCCCCTTCAGCAGGCTGCCGCCGCCCGGGCTGTCCGGCCCGATCGTCATCTCGCGCAGCTGCACCATCGCCTCGTCGACGAAGAGGTCGAGCACGCCGGTGTTGCGGAAGTCGAGGAAGGTGGTGAGCAGGGTCATGCTTGCCGCCGGCTTCTCGCCGCGCGCCGCCAGCACCGCCAGCGCGGTCGCGAGGAGGGTGCCGCCGACGCAGAAGCCCAGCGTGTTGATCGTCGCGGCGCCGGTGATCTCCTGCACGACGCCGATGGCGCGGATCGCGGCGTCCTCGATGTAGTCGTCCCAGCCGAGCCGGGCCTGGTCGGGGCCGGGGTTGCGCCAGCTCACGACGAAGACCCGGTGCCCCTGCGCCACGGCATGGCGGATCAGCGAATTCTCGGGCTGCAGGTCGAGGATGTAGTACTTGTTGATGCAGGGCGGCACCATCAGCAGCGGCCGCTCGAACACCGTCTTCGTGAGCGGCTTGTACTCGAGCAGCTGGAACAGCTCGTTCTCGAACACCACGCTGCCCTCGGTCGTCGCGACGTTGCGCCCGACCTCGAACACGCTCTCGTCGGTCTGCGAGAGGTGGCCCTGCTGCAGGTCCTTCAGCAGCTGCTGCACGCCGTGCGTGAGGCTCTCGCCCTGGGTCTCGAGCGCGAGCTGCAGGGCCTCGGGGTTGAGCGGCAGGAAGTTGCTGGGCGCGGTCGCCGCCACCCACTGCTGCACCGCGAAGCGGATGCGCTCGCGCGTCTTGGCGTCGCCCTCGACGCTGTCGGCCAGGCCCAGCAGGGTGCGCGCGTTCAGCAGGTAGAGCCGCGCGGTGAACGAGGCCATCGGGTTGTCGGCCCAGGCGGCGCCGCTGAAGCGCCGGTCGGTCAGGGCGGGGGGTGGGGCCGCCGGGTCGGCGCCCCGGCCGACGCTCTGGTTCCACAGCGCGGTGGCCTGCTGAAGGTAGTCGGCCTGCAGGGCGCTCAGCTGCGGCAGCGGCAGGCTCAGCCCGCTCATCGATTTCCAGACCTCGCCGATCGTCGCGCCAAAGGCGTCCGCGGCGTTCTCCGCCGCCATCACTGCTTGCTTCTTCACAGGTCTCCTTGCTGGCCTCGATCGGGCGGGTTCCGGGTCACACTTCGGTCTCGAACTCCGTACTTCTTCCTGCACGCCGCGTCGCGGCCCCAAAAATGTACCTCGTTGCCATCGCCTGGATGTACGTCGTTGTCATGATGGCGGTCGCCGAAGCGACCAGCCCCCAGGGCACGCTGCTCGGCGCCTTCTTCACCTTCGTGCTGTACGGGCTGCTGCCGCTGTCCATCGTGATGTACCTGCTGGGCACGCCGGCCCGCCGCGCGCGGCGGGCCCGGCGCGAGGCCTCAGCGCAACCAGACGGCGCCGGCCATGCGGCCGGTGACGCGGTCGCGGCGGAAGGAGAAGAAGCGGTCCGGGTCGCCGACGGTGCACCAGGTGCCGCCGCCGATGCGCCGCAGGCCCAGGCCGCCGAGGCGGCGCCGCGCCAGGGCGGGCAGGTCGGCGAACCATTTGCCGGGAACGCCCGGCCGGAAGAGCCGCCCGTCCGCTGAGCCGGGGTCCTCGCCGAAGGCCTGCACCACGTCCGCGCCGACCTCGAAGCGGTCCGGGCCGATGCAGGGGCCGAGCCAGGCCATCAGCTCACCCGGCGCGCAGCCGGCGGCCTCGCACACGGCGGCGACGGTCGCGTCCAGCACGCCGCCGGCCAGGCCGCGCCAGCCGGCGTGCGCGGCGCCGACCGCGCGGCCATTGGCGGCTGCGAACAGCACCGGCAGGCAATCCGCCACCTGCACCGTGCAGGCCAGGCCGCGCTCGGTGGTGACGGCGGCATCGGCCTCCTCGAGCGGCGCGCCGTCAGCCGCATGGGCGGGTTCGAGCCGCAGCACCCGCGTGCCGTGCACCTGCTTCAGGAACACCGGCCGGGCCCCGGTGGCGCGGGCGAAGCGGGCCCGGTTCTCGGCCACTGCCGCCGGGTCGTCGTCGACCGCGATGCCGAGGTTCAGGCTGTCCCAGGGCGCCCGGCTCACGCCGCCGCGGCGCGTGCTCATCAGGGCACCGACGCCGGGCAGGGCCCAGTCGGGCTGCAGGGCGTCGGCGAGCGGCCCGCTGGGCGCCGTCGTCATGCGGCGTCCGGGCAGGCCGAGGGCTCCGCCGCGCGGAAGGCCTCGAGCTGCATGCACGCGTCGAAGACCCGCCTCACCGTGGGCACGTGGTCGAGCGGGGTGTCGAAGCGCTGTGCATTGAAGACCTGCGGCACCAGCGTGAGGTCGGCCAGGGTCGGCGTGTCGCCATGGCAGAAGCGGCCGGTGCCGGGATGGCCGGCCAGCTGGCGCTCCACCGCCGCGAGGCCTTCGCCGATCCAGTGGTGGATCCAGCGCATCTTGTCCGCCTCGGACAGCTTCAGCTCGTGCACCAGGAAGCGCAGCACCCGCAGGTTGTTCAGCGGATGGATCTCGCAGGCCACGTCCAGCGCCAGCGCACGCACGCGGGCGCGGCCGGCGGCATCGGCAGGCAGCAGCGGCGGCTGCGGGTGGGTCTCGTCCAGGTACTCGACGATCGCAAGCGACTGCGACAGCGCGTGGCCGTCGTCGGTCTCCAGCAGCGGCACCAGGCGCGAGGACGAGAGCGCGGCGAAGCCGGACGCGGTCTGCTCGTTCTTCAGCAGGTGCACCGGCACGTAATCGAAGGGCAGGCCTTTCAGGGCGAGCGCGATGCGCACCCGGAAGGCGGCGGAGGAGCGGAAGTAGCTGTGCAGCCGCATGGCCCGGGCTCCTTCTTCTTCAGCGTGCGACGAGCTGCACCTGCAGGCTGCCCACGCCGTCGACGCGGGCGCTCAGCGTGTCGCCGGTCACGACGGCGGCGACGCCTTCGGGGGTGCCGGTGTAGATCAGGTCGCCGGGGGCGAGCTCCCAGAGGCCGGAGAGCTGCTCGATGATCTCGGGGATGCTCCAGATCAGCTTGCCGATCACGCTGTGCTGGCGGGTCGTGCCGTTGACCTGCAGCTCGATGCGCGTGGACGGGCCGATGTTGCACTCGGCGGCGGGGCGGATCGGGCCGATGGGAGCGGCCTCGTCGAAGCCCTTGCCGCTGCACCAGGGGCGGCCGAGCTTCTTGGCGGCGCCCTGCAGGTCGCGGCGCGTCATGTCCAGGCCGACGGCGTAGCCGTAGACATGGTCGAGGGCGGTGGCGGCGGGGATGTCGCGGCCGCCCCGGCCGATGGCCACGACGAGCTCGACCTCGTGGTGCAGGTCCTGGGTGGCGCTCGGGTAGTGCATGCGGCCGACGCTGCCTTCGGCGACCGGCAGCACCGCGTCGGCGGGCTTCAGGAAGAAGAACGGCGCCTCGCGGCCGCTGTGGCCCATCTCGATCGCGTGTTCGACGTAGTTGCGGCCGACGCAATAGATGCGGCGCACCGGGAAGGCGGCCCCCGCCTGCGCGCCGGCGACGGGCACGGAAGGAACGGGCGGGACGGGCACGACGTAGCTCATGGGAGGGCACTCCAGGTTGGGATCAGCAATCGTAGCCGGGATGGGGCAAGACGACCGGGGGCTATAAACTCTCTCGATGTTCCAAGCGCGAAGCTACAAGCACTGCAAGACCTGCGGCGCCGAGGTGACCTACCGCATCCCCGCCGACGACAACCGCGAACGGGCCACCTGCGGCGCCTGCCTGGCCATCCACTACGAGAACCCGCTGAACGTGGTCGGCACCCTGCCCACGTGGCACGACCAGGTCCTGCTGTGCCGCCGCAACATCGAGCCCCGCCGCGGCCTGTGGACCCTGCCCGCCGGCTTCATGGAACTCGGCGAGACCACCGCCGAAGGCGCCCTGCGCGAGACCGACGAGGAGGCCGGCGCGCGCATCGAGCTCCAGGGCCTCTTCACCCTGCTCAACGTCGTCAAGGTCGGCCAGGTCCACTTCTTCTACCGCGCCCGCCTGCTCGACACCGACTTCGCCCCCGGCCCCGAGACCATCGAGGCCCGCCTCTTCACCGAAGCCGAGCTGCCCTGGGAAGAACTCGCCTTCCACACCGTGCAGGAGACCCTGCGGCGCTACTTCGACGACCGGCGCCGGGGTCAATTCGGCTTCCATATGGCCGATATCGATTGACGGCCCCCCGGCTGTTCCTCGACCATCCGCCTCGATGACCGATCCCCGACCTGCCGCCGCTGCCTCCGCCGCCCCGGCCGCGCCCGCCGCCCATGTCGCGTCGAGCACCCCCGCACGCCCGCCATCCGACAGGCCGGCGGATGCGCCCCTGCGCCTGCGCGAGGACCTGATCCACCCCGACCCGCTGCTCGACTGCCTGGTCGAGGTGTGCCGGCTGAACGGTCAGGCCGCGTCGCGCGCCTCGCTGTCGGCCGGGCTGCCGCTGGGCCAGAACGGCAAGGGCCGCCTCACGCTCGAGCTGGCCGAGCGCGCCGCGGCGCGCGCCGGCATGGCGACCCGGCTGCAGCGCGTCGCGCTCGCCCGCATCGACACCGCCGCCCTGCCCGCGATCCTGGTCCTGCGGGACAACCAGGCCTGCGTGCTGCTCGGCTGGGACGGCCAGGGCGCCGCACGCCGCGCCCGGGTGCTGCTGCCCGAGACCGGCCAGGGCTCGATCACCCTGCCGGCCGACGAGCTGGGCCGCCGCTACACCGGCGTGGTGCTGTTCGTGCGGCCGCATTTCCGCTTCGACGCCCGCACCCCCGAGCTGCGCGCCGTGCGCCAGCGCCACTGGTTCTGGGGCGCCCTGCTCGAGCAGCGCATCGTCTACCGCGACGTGCTCTGGGCCGCGCTGCTGGTCAACATCTTTGCGCTCGTGTTCCCGATGTTCTCGATGAACGTCTACGACCGGGTGGTGCCGAACAACGCGGTCGAGACGCTGTGGGCGCTGTCCGTCGGCGTGGTGCTGATCATGTGCGGCGACCTGTTCATGCGCCTGCTGCGCAGCCACTTCGTCGACGAGGCCAGCGCCCGCATCGACGTGCAGATCTCCGCCCGGCTGATGGAGAAGGTGCTGGGCATGCGGCTCGAGAACCGGCCCGAATCGGTCGGCTCCTTCGCCTCGAACCTGCGCGGCTTCGAGCAGGTGCGCGACTTCATCGCCTCGGGCACCGTCACCGCCCTCATCGACCTGCCCTTCGCGATCGTGTTCATCGTGGTGCTGGCCTGGATCTCGCCGTGGCTCGCGGTGCCGGTGCTGGCGGCCTTCGGCCTGATCCTCGTCATCGGCTATGTGCTGCAGCACCGCCTGCACGAGCTGTCGCAGACCACCTACCAGGCCTCGGCGCAGCGCAACGCGACGCTGGTCGAGAGCCTGACCGGCATCGAGACCATCAAGTCGCTCGGCGCCGAGAGCGTGGTGCAGGCCAAGTGGGAGCGGGCCAATGCCTTCCTGGCCCAGACCAACGTGCGCATGCGCGCCCTGTCGTCCTCGGCCAACTACGGCACCAACTGGCTGGTGCAGGGCGTCACCGTCGCCATCGTGATCGTCGGCGTCTACCTGATCAGCCAGCGCGAGCTGACCATGGGCGCGCTGGTCGCCTCGTCGATGCTTGCATCGCGGGCGCTGCAGCCGGCCGGGCAGATCGTCGGGCTGCTGATGCAGTACCAGGGCGCGCGCACGGCGATGGAGTCGCTGGACAAGATCATGGAACGGCCGGTCGAGCGCCCGCCGGGCGAGAACTTCGTGCAGCGCCCGCAGCTGCGCGGCGACATCGAGTTCCGCAACGTCAAGTTCGCCTACCCGGGGCGGCAGGACGTGGCGCTGGACGGCATCAGCTTCAAAATCCAGGCCGGCGAGCGGGTGGCGCTGATCGGGCGCGTGGGCTCCGGCAAGTCGACCATCGAGCGGCTGATCATGGGCCTGTACCAGCCGACCGACGGCGCGGTGCTGCTGGACGGCATCGACCTGCGCCAGCTCGACCCGGCGGACGTGCGACGCAACCTGGGCTACGTCTCGCAGGACGTGACGCTGTTCTACGGCAGCCTGCGCGACAACATCACCTTCGGCCTGCCGTACGCGGACGATTCGGCGATCGTCGCGGCGGCGGAACTGGCCGGCATGGCCGGCTTCATCGACCGCCACCCGCGCGGCTTCGACATGATGGTGGGCGAGCGCGGCGAGTCGCTCTCGGGCGGCCAGCGCCAGGGCATCGGCCTCGCGCGCGCGGTGCTGCACAACGCGCCCATCCTGCTGCTGGACGAGCCCACCAGCGCGATGGACTTCTCCACCGAGGCGCAGATCACGCAGAACATCAACCACTTCGCGCAGAACAAGACGGTGGTGCTGGTGACGCACCGCACCTCGCTGCTGTCGATGGTGACGCGGGTGATCGTGATCGACGGCGGAAAGATCGTGGCGGACGGGCCCCGAGACCGGATCATGGAAGCTCTCCAGAGCGGCCGCATCGCGAGAGCCGCATGAGCAGCAAGGCCCCCTCCCGCCCCGAAGGCCGCACGCATGGCGTGCTGATGCGGCTGGGCCTGGCCGTGATGCGTGTGCTGGAAGGCCTGCGCGTGCTGCTGGACCCGGTCACGCGGCGCCTGCTCGGGCCGGTCGTCACGCCCGACAACGCGGGCGAGGCCGGCTTCCGCAGCTTCGAGGCCGAGGCCGACGAGGTCATGTCGCGCAGCCGCACCCACCATGCGCAGGGCATCGTGCGCGCCGCCCTGCTGATCGTCGTGCTGCTCATCGTCTGGGCCGCCCTCGCCCGCGTCGACGAGGTCACCAAGGGCGACGGCAAGGTCATCCCCTCGCGCCAGCTCCAGGTCGTGCAGTCGCTCGACGGCGGCGTGGTGTCCGAGATCCTCGTGCGCGAGGGCGACGTCGTCGAGGCCAACCAGCTGCTGCTCAAGATCGACGAGACCCGCGCCACCTCGGGCGTGCGCGAGAGCGCCGCCACCGGCTTCGCGCTCAAGGCCCGCCAGGCCCGGCTGAAGGCGCTGTCCGACGGCTCCGAGTTCCAGCCGCCGGTGTCCGACGACCCCGACGAGCGCCGCATCCTCGCCGGCGAGCGCGAGCTCTACGAGGCCAAGCGCTCCGAGCTCGCCACCCTGCTGTCCATCAACCAGCAGCAGCTGCAGCAGCGCCAGCAGGAACTCAGCGAGATGCGCGCCCGCAAGGCCGCCGCCGACCGCGGGCTCGAGCTCGGCCAGCAGGAACTCGCCAAGACCCGGCCGCTGCTCGCGAGCGGCGCCGTCTCCGAGGTCGACATCCTGCGCCTGGAACGCGAGGTGGCCCGCGCCCGCGGCGACTCCGAACAGGCCTCGGCCCAGATCGCCCGCGTCCAGGCCGCCATCGGCGAGGCCCAGCGCAAGAGCCAGGAAACCGAGCTCGGCTTCCGCAACGAGGCCCGCAAGGAACTGTCCGAGGTGGCCGGCAAGCTGAATGCGTTGAACGAGGGCGCCGTGGCGCTGACCGACAAGGTCACCAAGTCGCAGGTGAAGTCGCCGGTGCGCGGCCGCATCCAGCGCCTCCTCGCCAACACCGTCGGCGGCGTGGTCCAGCCCGGCAAGGACATCGTCGAGATCGTGCCGCTGGACGACAACCTGGTGCTCGAGGCCCGCATGGCACCGAAGGACATCGCCTTCATCCGCCCCGGCCAGCCCGCCACCGTCAAGTTCACCGCCTACGACTTCTCGATCTACGGCGGCCTCGACGCCGTGGTCGAGAACATCAGCCCCGACACCGTCACCGACGAACGCGGCAACGCCTTCTACCTGGTGCGGGTGCGCACCACCCGCTCCCACTTCAGCGAGAAGATGCCCATCATCCCCGGCATGACCGCCGAGGTGGACGTGCTCACCGGCCAGAAGACCGTGCTCGCCTACATCCTCAAGCCGGTCCTGAAGGTCAAGGCGAACGCACTGCGCGAACGCTGAAACCGGCCGCCGCGCCACCCCGCGGCATCCAAAAGCCGCCCCGGCGCGTAACACAAACAGCGCTCAAGTTCAGGTACCCCGTGGCCGAAAAGCCGCGAGCCGGGGTACCTTTTACTGTGTCCATTTGTTTGCCAGCGGGGCCGTCGGGGCTGCCTTATGTGCGCATGAACCTGGGATTTCGGTGATCGGCGTCACGGATATCCCCTGAAAAACCGCACATAAGTATCGGCGGGCTGGATATCCTCCCCTGTACATATTGGCCAGTTGTACGCCCAAGGAATTCGCATGCCCACCATCGTCCAGACTCAGCACGGCAAGGTTTCCGCCCTCTGGGGTGCCGCCCTGCTCCGGACCCCGGACGGTCACGTCCGTGCGCTGCGCCTGGGCGACGTGATCCACAGGGGCGATGTCATCCTGACGACGCAGGACGGCATCGTCCGACTGGAAGAGGTCGAGGCGTTGCCCGCCAACCCGCTGCTCGCCGCCCTGCCGGATGCCGTGCCGGCCACGCTGCCCGGTGCCGAACCGGGCGACATCGACCGCGTCATCGCCGAGCTGAACAGCCCCGACACCGAGACGGCCCCGGCCGCCGGCGTCACCGGCGGCGGCAGCGGCGGCCTGACCCCGGGCCTGCGCGTGGACCGCATTTCCGAGGGCACGACCCCGGCCGCGCTGGCCACGCCCGGCACCGAGGCGCTGGCGACCGCCGACACCCCGATCACGACCATCACGCCGGCCGGCACTGCCGCAGCCCCGACCGAAACCCCGGCCCCGACTCCCGCACCGGCCCCCGCGCCGGCGCCCACCCCGGCCAACAGCGCCCCGGTGGCGACGGCCGGCAGCGCCACCGGCCCCGAGGACGGCACCCTGCCGCTGCCCCTGCGCGGCAGCGATGCCGACGGCAGCGTCGTCTCGGTGACCGTCGTCGCCATCCCCGCCGGCGCCACCCTGCTGCTGGCCGATGGCGTGACCGTGGTCAGCGCCGGCCAGACCCTGAGCGCGGCCGACGCCGCCGGCCTGCTGTTCAAGCCGGGCCCCGACTTCAACGGCAACACGGCCGTGAGCTTCACCGTCACCGACAACAGCGGCGCCGTCTCGGCCCCGGCCAGCGTCGCGATCTCGGTCACGCCGGTGAACGACCTGCCGGTCGCCACCACCACGCCCGCCGGTTCGGGCGTCGAAGACTCGGCCATCCCGATCCACCTGGGCGGCACCGACGTCGACGGCACGGTCGCCAGCGTCACCGTCACCACCCTGCCCCAGCACGGCACGCTGTACCTGCCGGACGGCACGACGCCGGTCACCGCCGGCACGCCGATCCCGGCATCCGACGCGGCCCAGCTGGTGTTCCGGCCGGACCCGAATTTCCACGGCAGCACCGGCATCGGCTTCACCGTCACCGACAACGAGGGCGGCACCTCCGCCCCGGTGACCGTGCCCGTCACGGTCACGCCCGAGCCGACCGGCATCACGCTGACGCCCTCGGCCGCCACCGTCGCCGAGGGCGGCAGCCTGAGCTACACCGCCACCCTGAACAACCCGGTCGCCGGCAGTCCGCTGGTGATCACGCTGAGCAACGGGGCCACCATCACCATCCCGGTCGGCGCCACCAGCGGCACGAGCGCACCGGTGCCGGTGCGGGCGGACGATGCCTATGCCCAGGGTCCGCAGACCGTCAGCGTCAGCGTCACCCAGGCGAGCGGCGGCGACTTCGCCTCGCTGGACCCGAACGCCAGCGCCAGCAGCACCGTGGTGGACCACGTCGATGCCACGACCCTCACCCTCACCCCGTCGGCCACCACGCTGGCCGAGGGCGGCAGCATCGTCTACACCGCGTCGCTGAACAACCCGGTCGCCGGCACGCCGCTGGTGATCACCCTGGACAACGGCCAGACCATCACCATCCCGGTCGGCCAGAGCAGCGCCAGCAGCGCACCCTTCGCCGTGCGCCCCGACGACGCGCTGGCCCAGGGTTCGCAGACCGTCACGGTCGCGATCAGCGGCACGAGCGGCGGCGGCTACGAGTCGCTGACCCCGGGCGGCAGCGTCTCCACCGCCGTCCATGACGACGCCGATGCCACCACGGTGACGCTGAGCGCGACGCCGACGGTCGCCGAGGGCGGCAGCATCGTCTACACCGCGACCCTCGGCGCGGTGGCCGCCACCGACGTGACGGTCACGCTGTCGAACGGCGCCACCATCACCATCGCCGCCGGCAGCAGCAGTGGCTCGGTCAGCCATGCGGCCCCGGCCGACACGGTGTACGCCGATGCCGGCCAGGTCTCGGCCACCATCAATGGCGCGACCGGCGGCGGCTTCGAGCAGCTGACCGTCAACCCGGCACCGGCGAGCACGGCGGTGACCGACACCGTCGACACCACCACCGTCACGCTGACCGCCTCGCCGGCGGTCGTCGAGGGCGGCAGCATCGTCTACACCGCCAGCCTGGGGGCCCCGGCACTGACGCCGGTGACGGTCACGCTGTCGAACGGCGACGTCATCACCATCGCGGCCGGCCAGAGCAGCGGCTCGGTCGCGCACGCAACCGCGGCGAACGACGTGTACGTGAACGGCAGCACCGTCTCGACCACCATCACCGGCGCGAGCGGCGGCACCTTCGAGCAGCTCGCCGTCAACCCGGCGCCGGCCACGACCACCGTCAGCGACACGGTCGACACCACGACGCTCAGCATCACCGGCAGCAGCTCGGTCAACGAAGGCGCCAGCGCGAGCTACACGCTGTCGCTGACCCACCCGGCGCAGACCGACGTCACGGTCACCCTCACCTACAGCGGCACGGCCGCGAACGGCAGCGACTTCAGCGGCGTGACGACCGTCACCATCCCGGCCGGCAGCAGCAGCGCGAGCTTCAGCGTCGCCGCACTCACCGACGGCGTGGCCGAGGGCCCGGAGCAGTACACCCTCGCCATCGGCGGCACCTCCGGCGGCAACTTCGAGAACCTGGTGATCAGTGGCGGCAACGGCAGCGTGAGCACCGGCATCGTCGACGCCGACACCGCGACCCTGAGCCTGTCGGCCACCGCGGCGCTGACGGAAGCCGGCGGCAGCATCGTCTACACCGCGACGCTGAGCCAGGCGCCCACCAGCGACCTGACGGTCGCGCTGAGCAACGGCGCGGTCGTCACCGTGCAGGCCGGCCAGCTGAGCGGCAGCACCAGCGTGGCCCTGCCGGCGAGCGACGACGTCTACGTCGATCCGACCAGCGTCAGCGCCACCATCCAGTCCACGTCCGGCGGGGGCATCCCGCTCACGATCGATCCGACCGCGGCCGTCACCGCGGTCAACGACACCGTCGACACCACCACCGTCACGCTGGCGGCCACGCCGACCGTCACCGAAGGCGGCAGCATCACCTACACGGCAACGCTCGGCGCCGCAGCCCAGGCGCCGGTCACCGTCAACCTGTCGAACGGCGAAGTCATCACCATCGCCGCCGGGCAGACCACCGGCAGCGTGACCCACGCGGCACCGGCCAACGACATCTACACCGGCAGCAGCACGGTGTCGGTCACCATCACCGGCGCGAGCGGCGGCAACTTCGAGCAGCTGGTCGCCAACCCGGCGCCGGCACAGACCACCGTCATCGACAGCGTCGACACCACCACCGTGTCGCTCAGCGCCTCGCCGACCGCGGTCGAGGGCGGCAACATCACCTACACCGCCCACCTCACCGCAGTCGCGAAGGACGACGTGACGGTGACGCTGTCGAACGGCGCCACCATCACCATCCTCGCCGGAGCGCAGGACGGCACGATCACGCACCCGGCCCCCGCCGACGACGTCTACACCGACGCCGGCACCGTGGCCGTCACCATCACCGGCGCGACGGGCGGCCGGTTCGAGCAGCTGGCCGTCGACCCGACGCCGGCGCAGACCGCGGTCGCCGACAGCGTCGACGCGACCACGCTGACGCTGTCCGCCCCGGTGAGCGTCGCCGAAGGCGGCCAGATCACCTACACCGCCACGCTCGGCGCGGCGGCGCAAACGCCGGTCAGCGTCACGCTGTCGAACGGCGCGACCATCACCATCGCCGCCGGTGCCACCACCGGCACCGTCACCGTCGCGGCCCCGGCCAACGACGTCTACACCGGCCATGCGCCGGTCACGGCCGTGATCACCGGCGCGAGCGGCGGCAACTTCGAGCAGCTGGACGTCGACACGACGCCGCGCTCGACGGCCGTCACCGACACACCCGACACCACCACGCTCAGCCTCTCGGCCACCGGCAGCGTGGTCGAGGGCGGCAGCATCACCTACACCGCGACGCTGACCCAGGCGGCGCAGACGCCGGTCACGGTGAACCTGTCGAACGGCGACGTCATCACCATCGCCGCCGGCCAGACCACCGGCAGCGTGACCCATGCCGCGCCGGCCAACGACGTGTACGTCGGCGGCGGCACCGTCAGCGCGACCATCACGGGCGCCAGCGGGGGCAGCTTCGAGAACCTCAGCGTCAACCCGGCCGCGGCCAGCACCACGGTGACCGACAGCACCGACGCGACCACCGTCACGCTGGCGGCGACGCCGTCGGTGGTCGAGGGCGGCAGCATCGTCTACACGGCCACGCTCGGCGCGGTGGCGCAAGCCCCGGTGACGGTGACGCTGTCGAACGGCGACACCATCACCATCGCCGCCGGCCAGAGCAGCGGCTCGGTCGCGCACGCGACCGCGACGAACGACGTGTACGTGAACGGCAGCACCGTCTCGACCACCATCACCGGAGCGAGCGGCGGCAACTTCGAGCAGCTGGTGCCGAGCGGCCCGGCGGCCACGACGACGATCCAGGACTCGATCGACACGACGACGATCAGTCTCACCGGTGCGGCCAGCGTGGTGGAAGGCGCGAGCGCCGGCTACACGCTGTCGCTGACCAGCCCGGCGCAGGGCGCGGTGACCGTGACGCTGAGCTACAGCGGCACGGCCGCCGACGGCAGCGACTTCAGCGGCGTGACCACCGTCACCATCCCGTCCGGCAGCAGCAGCGCCAGCTTCGGCATCCCGACCCTGGACGACGCCGTCGCCGAGGGCAGCGAGAACTTCGTCGTCAGCATCGCCTCGGCGAGCGGCGGCAACTTCGAGCACCTGGTGGTCAGCGCCGGCAACGGCAGCGTCAGCACCGGCATCGTCGACAACGACGCCGCCACGCTGAGCCTGTCCGCCACCGGCAGCCTGACCGAGGCCGGCGGCACCATCGTCTACACCGCGACGCTGACGCAGGCGCCGGTGAGCGACCTGAGCGTCACGCTCTCGAACGGCAGCGTCATCACGATCCTCGCCGGCCAACTCAGCGGCACCGCCAGCGTCACGCTGGCGCCGAACGACGACGCCTATGTCGACCCGACCAGCGTCAGCGCGACCATCCAGGGCACGAGCGGCGGCGGCATCCTGCTGAACGTCGACCCGACGGCGGCCGTCACCCAGGTCACCGACACGACCGACACCACCACCGTGACCCTGCAGGCCTCGGCCCCGACCGTGGCGGAAGGCGGCAGCATCGTCTACACCGCGAGCGTCGACCACCCGGTCACCGGCTCGCCGCTGGTGCTGGCCCTGTCGAACGGCCAGACCATCACGATCCCCGTGGGCCAGAGCAGCGGCACGAGCGCCCCCTACGCGGTGCGCGGCGACGACGCCTATGCCCAGGGCGACCAGGTGCTGAGCGTCGGCATCGTGTCGCACAGCGGTGCCAACTACGAGCAGCTGGCCACCGGCAGCACCGCCACCACCACCGTCGGCGACAACGCCAGCGTCACCTCGGTGAACGTGAGCGCGTCCACCGCGTCGGTGGCCGAGGGCGGCAGCATCGTCTACACCGTCTCGGTCACCGCGCCGGTGACCGGCACGCCTTTCGTCGTCACGCTGAGCAACGGCCAGACCGTCACCATCCCGGTCGGCCAGAGCACCGCCGACAGCGCGCCCTTCGCGGTGCGCGGCGACGACGCCTATGCGCAGGGCACGCAGACGCTGAGCGTCGGCGTCACCGGCACGACGGGCGGCAACTACGAGTCCGTGGTCCAGGGTCCGCCGGTGAGCACCAGCGTCACCGACGACGGCGACGTGACCACCGTCACGCTGAGCGCCGTCGGCAACGTGACCGAGGGCACGGGCGTCAGCTACACCGCGACGGTGGACCACCCGGTCACCGGCACCCCCTTCGTCGTCACGCTGAGCAACGGCCAGACCATCACGATCCCGGTCGGCGCCTCGAGCGCCAGCAGCGCCCCGGTGGTGCTGCGCGCGGACGATGCGGACGCGCAGGGCGCGCAGACCGTGCAGGTGGGCATCATCGCCACGAACGGCGGCAACTTCGAGGCGGTCGACACCACCAGTGTCGCCAGCACCACCGTCATCGACGATGCCGACGCGACCACGGTGACGCTGAAGGCCTCGACGGGCTCGGTCGCCGAAGGCGGCAGCATCGTCTACACCGCCGAGCTCGACCATGCGGTGAGCGGCCAGGACCTGGTGCTGACGCTGAGCAACGGCCAGACCATCACGATCGCCGTCGGCCAGACCAGCGGCAGCAGCGCCGCCTTCGCGGTGCGCGCCGACGATGCGTACGTCCAGGGCACCCAGGTGCTGAACGTGGGCGTCAGCTCGCACAGCGGCGGCAACTTCGAGGCGCTGGACACCAGCAGCACCGCGAGCACCGACGTCACCGACAACGCCACCCAGACGATCGTCACGCTGACGCCGTCGGCCACCGCGGTGAGCGAAGGCGGCGCCGTCAGCTACACGGTCACGCTGAACCAGGCCGTGACCGGCTCGGACTTCAGCGTCACGTTGAGCAACGGCCAGACCGTGACCATCCCGGTGGGCCAGAGCTCGGCCGTCAGCGCGCCGATCGTGCTGCGCGCGGACGATGCGTACGTGGAGGGCACGCAGACGGTGTCGGTGGGCATCGCCGGCACGAGCGGCGGCAACTTCGAGGCGGTGAACACGTCCGGCACGGCCCACACCGATGTCAGCGACGACGCCGATGCGATGGCGGTCACCCTGACCGGCCCGACCGGGCCGGTGCTCGAAGGCGACACCATCAGCTACACGGCGACGGTCGGCCAGCCGGTGACCGGCTCCGACCTGGTCCTGCACCTGAGCAACGGCCAGGACATCACGATCGCAGTCGGCCAGACGACCGGCAGCAGCAGCCCGGTGGTGGCGCGCGCCGACGACGTCTATGTACAGGGCAGCACGACGACGGTGGTCGGCATCACCGGCCACAGCGGCGGCAACTTCGAGGCGCTGGCAACCGGCGGCACCGTCAGCACGACGGTCAATGACGACAGCGACCTGACGACGGTGAGCCTGTCTGGCGCTTCCAGCGTGACGGAGGGCGGCGCGGCAGGCTACACGCTGACGCTCAGCAGTCCGGCGCTCACCGCCGTGACGGTCACGCTGAACTATGGCGGCACGGCCGCGAACGGCAGCGACTACACCGGCGTGACCACGGTCACCATCCCGGCCGGCAGCAGCAGCGCCAGCTTCACGCTGCCGACCGCCGTCGACGGGCGCGACGAGGCCAACGAGACCATCGTCGTGTCGATCGGGACGGTCAGCGGCGGCGGGTTCGAGGCGATCGCGCCGCACGCCACCGACAACAGCGTGACCACGACGCTGGTCGACAACGACCCGACGCCGTCGCTGTCGATCGGTGACGTGATCGTCAACGAAGCGGCGGGCACGGCGACCTTCACCGTGACGCTGTCCGCGGCCTCGGACCAGACGGTCACCGTCGGCTACGGCAGCGCCAACGGTACGGCCACTGCCGGGTCCGACTACACGGCCGTCAGCGGCAACCTGACCTTTGCTCCCGGGGTCACCACGCAGACGATCACGGTGGCGATCAACAACGACAACGTCTATGAAGGCAACGAGACCTTCAATGTCGTCCTCGGCTCGCCCACCAACGCCACCATCGGCGCAGGTACCGGCATTGGCACGATCGTCGACAACGACACCCCGACGTTGAGCGTGTCCAGCCCGACGGTCGTCGAGGACGCGGGCTTCGCGGTGTTCACCGTGAGCCTGTCCAACCCGTCGACGCTCGCGACCACGGTCAATCTGGGCCTGGCCGACGGCACCGCCACCGGTGGTGGCGTCGACTATGGCTCGGGCGCCTCGAACAACCTCCAGGTTTCCATCGACGGGGGCGCCACCTGGACGGACGCCAGCTCGGCCACCATCGCCGCCGGCAGCACCAGCGTGCTCGTGCGCACGCCGGTCACCAACGACGCGCTGAATGAGTTCAACGAGACCTTCTCGCTGACCGCGACAACCTCCGCCGGCACGACCAGCAATGCCTCGGCCTCGGGCACCGCGACCATCACCGACAACAGCCAGGTGCCGTCGCTGTCGATCGGCGGCGTCACGATCAACGAGGCGGCAGGCACGGCGACCTTCACCGTCACGCTGTCCGCCGCCTCCGGCAAGACCGTCACCGTCAGCTACAACACCGCCGACGGCACCGCCACGGCCGGCTCCGACTACACCGCCGTCTCCGGTGGCTCGCTCACCTTTGCTCCGGGCGTCACCACACAGACAATCACGGTTCCGATCACGAACGACAACCTCTATGAAGGCAACGAGACCTTCAACGTCGTCCTCGGCTCGCCCGCCAATGCCACCATCGGCACAGGCACCGGCGTCGGCACCATCGTCGACAACGACACCCCGACGCTGAGTGTGTCCAGCCCGACGGTCGTGGAGGACGCGGGCTTCGCAGTGTTCACTGTGTCGCTGTCCAACCCGTCGACGCTCGCGACCACGGTCAATCTGGGCCTGGCCAACGGCACCGCCACCGGCGGAGGAATCGACTACGGCTCGGGCACCGCGACCAACCTCCAGGTCTCCACCGACGGTGGCACCACCTGGACCAACGCCACGACCGCCACCATCGCCGCTGGCAGCACCAGCGTGCTGGTACGCACCCCGGTCACCAACGATGCGCTCAACGAAGTCAACGAGACCTTCTCGTTGACCGCGACCACATCGGCCGGCACGACCTCGAACGCCTCGGCCTCGGGCACCGCCACGATCACCGACAACGACCCGACACCGTCGCTGTCCATCGGCAACGTCACCGTCAACGAGGCAGCCGGGACGGCGACCTTCACCGTCACGCTGTCCGCCGCTTCCGGACAGACTGTCACGGTCGGCTACGGCAGCAACAACGGCACCGCCACCGCCGGCTCCGACTACACGGCCGTCAGCGGCACCCTCACTTTCGCCCCGGGTGTCACCACGCAGACGATCACGGTTCCGATCACGAACGACAACCTCTATGAAGGCAACGAGACCTTCAACGTCGTCCTCGGCTCGCCCACCAATGCCACCATCGGCACGGGTACCGGTGTCGGCACGATCGTCGACAACGACACGCCGACGCTGAGCGTGTCCAGCCCGACGGTCGTCGAGGACGCCGGCTTCGCGGTGTTCACTGTGTCGCTGTCCAACCCGTCGACGCTCGCCACCACGGTCAACCTCGGCCTGGCCAACGGCACCGCCACCGGCGGCGGCATCGACTATGGCTCGGGCGCCTCGAACAACCTGCAGGTCTCCACCGACGGTGGCGCGACCTGGACGGATGCCAGCTCGGCCACCATCGCCGCCGGCAGCACCAGCGTGCTCGTGCGCACCCCGGTCACCAACGATGCGCTGAACGAGGTCAACGAGACCTTCTCACTGACGGCGACGACATCCGCCGGAACGACGAGCAACGCCTCGGCCTCGGGCACCGCCACCATCACCGACAACGATCCGACGCCCTCGCTGTCCATCGGCAACGTCACCGTCAATGAAGGCGCTGGCACAGCCACCTTCACCGTCACGCTGTCGGCCGCCTCCGGCAAGACCGTCACCGTCGGCTACAACACCACCGACGGCACGGCCACGGCCGGCTCCGACTACACCGCCGTCTCCGGTGGCTCGCTCACCTTTGCTCCGGGCGTCACCACACAGACGATCACGGTTCCGATCACGAACGACAACCTCTATGAAGGCAACGAGACCTTCAATGTCGTCCTCGGCTCGCCCACCAATGCCACCATCGGCACAGGCACCGGCGTCGGCACCATCGTCGACAACGACACCCCGACGCTGAGTGTGTCCAGCCCGACGGTTGTCGAGGACGCGGGCTTCGCGGTGTTCACCGTCAGCCTGTCCAACCCGTCGACGCTCGCCACCACGGTCAACCTCGGCCTGACCAATGGCACCGCCACCGGCGGCGGCGTCGACTACGGCTCGGGCACCGCGACCAACCTCCAGGTCTCCACCGACGGTGGCACCACCTGGATCAACGCCACGACCGCCACCATCGCGGCGGGCAGCACCAGCGTGCTCGTGCGCACCCCAGTCACCAACGATGCGCTGAACGAAGTCAACGAGACCTTCTCCCTGACGGCGACGACGTCCGCTGGTACGACGAGCAACGCCTCGGCCTCGGGCACCGCCACGATCACCGACAACGACCCGACCCCGTCGCTGTCCATCGGCAACGTCACCGTCAACGAAGCGGCCGGTACCGCCACTTTCACCGTCACGCTGTCGGCGGCCTCCGGCCAGACGGTCACCGTCGGCTACGGCAGCAACAACGGCACCGCCACCGCCGGCTCCGACTACACGGCCGCCAGCGGTACCCTCACCTTCGCCCCGGGCGTCACCACCCAGACGATCACGGTTCCCATCACGAACGACAACGTCTACGAAGGCAACGAGACCTTCAATGTCGTGCTCGGCTCGCCCACCAATGCCACCATCGGCACGGGTACCGGCGTCGGCACCATCGTCGACAACGACACGCCGACGCTGAGCGTGTCCAGCCCGACGGTCGTCGAGGACGCGGGCTTCGCGGTGTTCACCGTCAGCCTGTCCAACCCGTCGACGCTCGCGACCACGGTCAACCTCGGCTTGGCCAACGGCACCGCCACGGGTGGTGGCGTCGACTATGGCTCGGGCACCTCGAACAACCTGCAGGTTTCCACCGACGGTGGCGCGACCTGGACGGATGCCAGCTCGGCCACCATCGCCGCCGGCAGCACCAGCGTGCTCGTGCGCACCCCGGTCACCAACGATGCGCTCAACGAAGTCAACGAGACCTTCTCGCTGACCGCGACCACATCGGCCGGCACGACCTCGAACGCCTCTGCCTCGGGCACCGCCACCATCACCGACAACGACCCGACCCCGTCGCTGTCCATCGGCAACGTCACCGTCAACGAGGCAGCCGGCACGGCCACCTTCACCGTCACGCTGTCGGCTGCCTCCGGCAAGACTGTCACCGTCGGCTACAACACGGCCGACGGCACGGCCACGGCCGGCTCCGACTACACGGCCGCCAGCGGTACCCTCACCTTCGCCCCGGGCGTCACCACCCAGACGATCACGGTTCCCATCACGAACGACAACGTCTACGAAGGCAACGAGACCTTCAACGTCGTCCTCGGCTCGCCCACCAATGCCACCATCGGCACGGGTACCGGCGTTGGCACCATCGTCGACAACGACACGCCGACGCTGAGCGTGTCCAGCCCGACGGTCGTCGAGGACGCAGGCTTCGCGGTGTTCACCGTCAGCCTGTCCAACCCGTCGACGCTCGCGACCACGGTCAACCTCGGCTTGGCCAACGGCACCGCCACGGGTGGTGGCGTCGACTATGGCTCGGGCACCTCGAACAACCTGCAGGTTTCCACCGACGGTGGCGCGACCTGGACGGATGCCAGCTCGGCCACCATCGCCGCCGGCAGCACCAGCGTGCTCGTGCGCACCCCGGTCACCAACGATGCGCTCAACGAAGTCAACGAGACCTTCTCGCTGACGGCGACGACGTCCGCCGGTACGACCAGCAACGCCTCTGCCTCGGGCACTGCCACCATCACCGACAACGACCCGACCCCGTCGCTGTCCATCGGCAACGTCACCGTCAACGAGGCAGCCGGCACGGCCACCTTTACCGTCACACTGTCGGCTGCCTCCGGCAAGACTGTCACCGTCGGCTACAACACGGCCGACGGCACGGCCACGGCCGGGTCCGACTACACCGCCGTCTCCGGTGGCTCGCTCACCTTCGCCCCGGGTGTTACGACCCAGACGATCACGGTTCCGATCACGAACGACAACGTCTACGAAGGCAACGAGACCTTCAACGTCGTCCTCGGCTCGCCCACCAATGCCACCATCGGCGCAGGTACCGGCGTTGGCACGATCGTCGACAACGACACGCCGACGCTGAACGTGTCCAGCCCGACGGTCGTGGAGGACGCAGGCTTCGCGGTCTTCACCGTCAGCCTGTCCAACCCGTCGACGCTCGCGACCACGGTCAACCTGGGCCTGGCCAACGGCACCGCCACCGGCGGCGGCGTCGACTATGGCTCGGGCACCGCGACCAACCTCCAGGTCTCCACCGACGGTGGCACCACCTGGACCAACGCCACGACCGCCACCATCGCCGCCGGCAGCACCAGCGTGCTCGTGCGCACCCCGGTCACCAACGATGCGCTGAACGAAGTCAACGAGACCTTCTCCCTGACGGCGACGACGTCCGCTGGTACGACGAGCAACGCCTCGGCCTCGGGCACCGCCACGATCACCGACAACGACCCGACCCCGTCGCTGTCCATCGGCAACGTCACCGTCAACGAGGCAGCCGGCACGGCCACCTTCACCGTCACGCTGTCCGCCGCCTCCGGCAAGACTGTCACCGTCGGCTACAACACCGCCGACGGCACGGCCACGGCCGGTTCCGACTACACCGCCATCTCCGGTGGCTCGCTCACCTTCGCCCCGGGTGTCACCACCCAGACGATCACGGTGGCGATCACCAACGACACGCTGGCCGAAGCCTCGGAAACCTTCAACGTCACGCTGACCGGCGCCTCCAACGCGACGATCGCCACCGCCACCGGTGTCGGCACGATCATCGACAACGACCAGCCCCCGTCGATCGACCTCGACCAGAACAACTCGACCGCCACCGGCCTGGGCTACGCGACGACCTACACCGAGAATGGCGCCGGCATCTCCATCGCGGACGCCGACATCAAGATCACCGACGTCGACAGCAGCACGCTCACCGGCGCCACTGTGACGCTGACGAACGCGAAGAGCGGCGACGTGCTCTCGGTCGGCACCTTGCCCGCGGGCATCACCGCCACGGTCTCCGGCGGCGTCGTGACCCTGAGCGGGTCGGCCACGCTGGCGAACTACGAGACGGCGATCCGCGCGATCACTTTCTCCAACACCAGCGACGCGCCCGACACCACCAACCGCGTGATCACCGTCACTGTCAACGACGGCAACAGCAACAGCGCCCCGGCGACCACCACGATCACCGTGGTGGCCGTCAACGACGCCCCGGTGGCCCACAACGACGACGGCCGGATCAATGCCGGCAGCACGCTGGGCGTGAGCACCAATGACGGCGTGATCATCTCGGCGTCCAAGCCGGCCAACGCCGACACCGATCCCGATGGCGACACCTTGAGCGTCGCCCGCGCGATCGCCGGCACCGGCACGCCGACCACCGCCATCACCGCAGGCGGCACGGCGATCACCGGCACCTACGGCACCCTGACGCTGAAGAGCGACGGCAGCTACTCCTACGTTGCCGACAACGCGAACGCGCTCGCCATCGGCAGCTTCGTCAATGACGTGTTTACCTACCAGGTCCGCGACCCGTCCGGCGCCACGGCCAACGCCACGCTGACGGTCCGCGTCGATGGCCAGGCCGAAACGCTCACGGCCACCACGCCGACCACCACCGCGCTGACCAACACCCTCGGCCTGAACGGCGAGTACTACGGCTACAACGATGGCGCGACGTCGGGCGGCACCCGCATCCACAGCGACGACGGCAGCGTCGGCAACCTCGACCGCGTCGCGGACTTCAACACGCTGGTCAATGCCCGCAACGCCACGATGGGCGGCAGCAACAGCATCCTCGGCACCACCACGGCAGCGGTGACCGGCGCGGTGGACGCGCGCTTCCTGTCCCGGACCATCGACTACGGTGGCTCGCCCACCGTCACCAACTCGCTGGGCTCGAACACCAACGTCGCGGCGGGCGGCTCCACCTCGGGCCTGAACAACAACAACAGTTCGCTGTTCAAGTTCCTGAACCGCACCAGCGGCAGCGACGCCGGCACCTTGAGCGTGGAGACCGGCACCGGCGGCGGCAGCGGCCTGGGCGCCACCACCGATGCGGGCATCCGCATGACCGGCGAGGTCTACCTGGATGCCGGCCTGTACGACGTCCGCGTGACGGCCGACGACGGTTTCCGGCTCAAGCTGGATGGCAACACCGTCGCCATCTTCGACGATGTCCAGTCGCCGACGACGCGCGTCTACACCAGCGTGCCGATCACCGGCGGCCTGACGGCGCTGGAGCTGATCTACTGGGAGCAGGGCGGCAACGCGCAGCTGAAGATCGAGTACAAGCTCCACTCGGATGCCGACACGGCGTACAAGCTCTTCAGCAGCACCAACCTGGCGATGTACAGCGACGCGAACGCGCCGACGCTGTCGGACACGCAGGACATCGTCGCCGGCACGACCGCGGGCACGTGGGCGATCCGCACCGGCTCGACGCTGGACGGCGGCGCCGGCAACGACACGCTGGTGGGCGGTGCGGGCCGCGACAAGCTGATCGGCGGCGACGGCAACGACTCGCTCTCGGGCGGCGCCGGGGCCGACACGCTGATCGGCGGCAAGGGCAACGACACGCTGGTCGGTGGTGCGGGCCACGACGTCTTCCAGTGGAAGCTGGGCGACGCGGGCACGACGGCCGCGCCGGCGCGCGACGTCATCACCGACTTCGACAACACGACGAATTCGGGCGACGTGCTGGACCTTCGCGACCTGCTGGTGGGCGAGAGCCACAACGCCAACACGCTGATCATGCCCGCGGTGGGCACGAACAACGCGCTGACCATCGGCGTCGACCACGGCAACCTGAACAACTACCTCCACTTCTCGTCGGTGGGCGGCAACACGGTGATCGAGGTCAGCACGACGGGCGGGTTCACGAACGGCACCTACAACGCCGCGGCGGTGAACCAGGTCATCACCATCAACAACCTGAACCTGACGCAGGGCTTCGCCAACGACAACGCGGTGCTCGACGACCTGCTGAAGCGCGGCAAACTTGTGGTGGATTGAATTGGGTCCCCCAGTCGCTTCGCTCCTGCCCCCAAGGAGCGCCACGCCAGGGGCCCGGCAAAGCCGGTTCCCCGGCGCGTAGCTGGAGGGGCGCAACGCTTCGCTTGCGCTGCATTCGTAGCCCGGATGCCAATCCGGGGACGTCCTTCACTTCAACCGCTGGTCCCGGATTGCGCTTCGCTCCATCCGGGCTACGGGGCTCGCACGAGCGAAGCGACGTGCCCATCAAGCCACGCCCGCGGAACCGGCTTTGCCGGGCCGCTGGGTGGCGCCCCTCGGGGGCAGGAGGAGCGCAGCGACGACTGGAGGGCTAACGGATCCACGGGCCGGTCAGGCCGTCGACGCCGCATTCCCAGAGCTTGCGGGCGTCCGCGTCATTGCTCACGCCCTCGGCATACACCTGCAACGACAGGCCGTGCAGCAGCGTCACCGTGCCGCGCACGAAAGTGGCGCGGTTCGGATCGCTGCCCACCCCATGCACGATCGCGCCGTCCAGCTTCACATAGTCCAGCCCCGCCTCGAACAGCCGCGGGATCTTGCCCAGGCGCTCGCCGGCATGCTCGAGCCCCAGCCGCACGCCCGTCGGCCGCAGCTGGCGACCCAGCTCCTGCAGCAGCCCGAAGTGCTCCACCGCCGCACTCTCGGCCACCTCCAGCCAGATCAGGCGCGCCACCTGCGGCGCCTCCCACAACAGCGCCCGCAGCCGCGCCGCAAAGCCGCTGTCCTGCAGCGAGGCCGGCGACAGGTTCACGCAACGCGCCTTGCCGTCGCGCGCCGCATCCCGCAGCGCCAGCCCCAACGCGCACGCGTCGATGTCCGCCGTCAGCCGCCCGCGCATCGCCAGCGGCAGCCAGCGCGCCGCCGGCTCGAACTCGCCCTCCGGATCCAGTTGCAGCCGCAGCGGGCACTCCAGGTGGATCAGGTCCTGCCGCGCATTCACGACCGGGAAGCTCACCAGGTGCACCCGCTGCTGCACGATCGCATCGCGAATGCGCTGCCGCCAGGCGCCCTCGCCCAGCATCGCCACCCCGGCCACGTTCTCCACGCCGAGCTCCACCGCAAAGGCCCCCCGGCTCTCGGCCCGCGCCAGCGCCGCGTCCGCCTCGCCCATCACCTGGGCCAAGGTCATGTCGCGCCGCAACTCGACCGCCCCCACGCTGACGCCGGCTTCCGGGCTCAGGTTCGGCAACACCAGGCTCAGCGCATCGGCCAGCGCCTGCGCCGTCTCGCGCGCCATCCCGGCCACCGGCAGGCACAGCGCGAAGTCCGAGCCGTTCAGCCGGCCGATGAAACAGCCCTTCACCCGCTCGCCATACGGCCGCAGCGCCTGCGCCACCGTCGTGATCAACCGGTCGGTCGCCGCATGCCCCAGCACCCGGTTCACCTCCGCGAGGTCGAGGATGCGCAGCAGCACCATCCCGCCTTCGGCCGCGCCATCCTCGCGCTGCAAGGCCACCGCCATCTGCGAGAGGAAGTGCGCCCGGTTCGACAGCCCCGTCAGCCGGTCGCAGTTGGCCTGCTGACGCAGCGCCTCCAGCTGTTCCGACTGCGCCTGGAAGGTGATGCGCAGCCGCCCCACCATCGTGTTCATCGCCTGCGTCACCCGGCGCAGCTCCGGCACCCCCGGCTCGGGAACGGTGACGAACTCGCCGCGCACCAGCGCCTGCGCCTGCTCCACCGCCGAATCCAGCGGCCGGCGAATCCGCTGCACCGCCAGCGTCGCGATGCCGCAGGCCACCAGCCCCACGACCGCCAGCGCCAGCGCCGACCACAGGCTGCCCCGCCACAACTCGTCGTGCGCATAGCCGGCATGGCTCACCAGCTCGACCCGGCCCAAGGCCCGCCAGCCATCCGACACCTGCGCCACGCCCGGCTCCGACACGATCGGCGCCAGCTCCACGAACCAGCCCGGCGCCTTCGTCGGACCGGCCGAGCTCTCGCGCTGGAAGCTCACGCTGCCGTCGTTCGCGATGAAGCGGATGCGGCTGTAGAAGCCGGTGTCGAACTGGGCCGACATCATCAGCGCCATCAGCTCCGCATCGCCGTGCTGCTGCGACAAGGCCTGCGCCAGCGCCGTCGCGTTGTCGGCGTTCTTCACGCGCAGCTGGGTCTGCAGGTAGCCGCGCGCCGATTCGACCGCCACGGTCACGCTGCCGACGAAGGCCAGCAGCACGGTGCCCAGCAACAGCAGCCAGATCTGACGGATCAGCGACATGGAATCTCCCTCTCTCGTTCGCTCGTTGGCGGGCTCATTGGAACCCCTCGGCGCGCGCCTTCGCAAGCACATCGCGCCAGCGCGACAGCCGCGACACCGGATCACCGGCGGCCTGCGCCCCGACACCCTGCCACAGCCCGTCGCTGTTGAAACTGAAGACCGGCACCAGGTCCGGGCGGCGCGAGGCCGGCCGCACCTCGCTGATCAGGTTGTCCAGGATCAGCGGCTCGGCCGCCGGCGTCGCATAGTAGGCGAGCACCATGTGCGCCTGCACGACCCCGTTCGGCCCGCCGATCTGCGCCCGCACGTAGACCAGCCTCAACCGCGCCGTCGGCACCCCGACCGCGACCAGGCTGAAGTACTTGGCAATGGCGTAGTCCTCGCAATCGCCCGCCCCCTTCGACAAGGTCTCCAACGGGCTTGCCCAGTAGTCGACCTGGCCCCAGACCTCGGTGTCGTCGCGGAACAGCACCCGCCGGTTGAAGAACTGGTTCACCGCCTGCAGCTTGCCGTCGTCGTCCAGGCCGTTGGCGGCCGCCAGCACCGGCTGCAGGGCCCTCACCCCGTCCACCGCCCGCGGCGACAGGCGCTGCGCCGCCGCGAGCATGCGGTCGGCATCCCAGGCGCGCAAAGGCACGACCACCCCCAGCAGCGCCAGCAAGGCGGCCGCCACCCCGCGGCGCAGCAGCCGCAGGCGCGTCGTCGGGTCGGGTTGTCGTTCAGCGCGTGCCAATGCATCCATCAGGAGAGTCCCGACGTAGACGTTGTCGTCAGGGGCCACGGCGACTTGAGGCGATCACCCGTGCCACGCACCATGGGATCGCACATTGTGATGACATGTTGCAAAAACACTGCCCCTCCCCGGCGTTGCGTGAAATACTGCAATCGTCTCGATGACGGCAGCGTCCGTCCAGGACAGCAGTTGTAGCGTGGCCACTACACTCACCATCGCGCCGACCGATAGGTCTGCCCAGAGAGACAGGATCACGATGCAGTTGAAGAAACAGACCATGCTCGCCGCCGCTGCCGCCGCCGCGCTGCTGTGCGCCGGCGCCACCTTCGCCCAGAGCAACGATGCACTGAAGGCCGCGGCCCAGAAGGCCGTCTCTTCCAACCCCGACGTCACCGCCCGCTTCAATGCCTACCGCGCGGCCGCGGACGCGATCGACGTCTCGCGCGGCGGCTTCTACCCGCGCGTCGACCTGAACGCCAGCGTCGGCCGCGACCGCGACAGCATCGATTCGCGCACGCCCGAGAGCCGCTCGATCAGCCGCAGCGGCGCCTCGCTGACGCTGACCCAGCTGCTGTGGGACGGCCTGGCCACCCGCAAGGACGTGAGCCGCCTCGGCCACGAGCGCCTGGCGCGCTACTTCGAGGTGCTGGACATCACCGAGCAGACCGCGCTCGAGGCCGCCCGCGCCTACTACGACGTGCTGCGCTACCGCCGCCTGGTGGCGCTGGCCGAAGACAACTTCGTGCAGCACCGCAGCGCCTTCAACCAGATCAACTCGCGGGTGCGCGCCGGCGTCGGCCGCGGCGTCGACCTGGAGCAGGCGGGCGCCCGCCTCGCGCTCGCCGAATCCAACCTGTCGACCGAGGTCTCGAACCTGCACGACGTCTCGGCCCGCTACCAGCGCGTCGTCGGCGAGGTGCCGCCGGCCAACCTGCCGCTGCCGACGCCGCTCAACCGCGCCCTGCCGCCCACCGCCAACGACGCCGCCGCCGAGGCCATCCGGCGCAGCCCGGCCATCAGCGCGAGCGTCGAATCGCTGCGCTCGGCGCGCTCGCTCGTGGCGGTCCGTGAAAGCGCTTACCAGCCGAAGGTCGAGGCCCGGTTGCGCGGCGGCGCCGGCCGCAACTTCGACGGCGTGCAGGACCAGCGCCGCGACAGCACGGCCGAGATCGTGCTGAACTGGAACCTCTTCAACGGCGGCTCCGACCAGGCGCGCGTGCGCCAGCAGGTGCAGCTGCTGGGCCAGGCCGAGGACCTGCGCGACAAGGCCTGCCGCGACGTGCGCCAGACGGTGTCCATCGCCTACAACGACACCCGCAAGCTGGTCGACCAGCTGACCTACCTCGACCGCAACACCATCGCGATCGAGAAGGCGCGCGACGCCTACCGCCAGCAGTTCGACATCGGCCAGCGCAGCCTGCTGGACCTGCTGAACGCCGAGAACGAGCTGTACACGGCGCGGCGCTCGTACGCCAACGCCGAGTACGACCTCGGGATCGCCTACGTGCGCACCCAGGCGGCGATGAACCAGCTGGGCGCGCAGCTCGGGCTGGTGCGCGACGCCGCGGCGCCGGAAGCGCCGGACGATGCATCGGGCTGGGCCGCCGACGGGGATGCCCCGGTGCGCTGCCCGGCGGATGCGGTGCAGTCGCCGCCGATCGACTTCGAGGGCCTGTCGAAGCGGGCGGTGAGCGGCAACGCGCCGGCCACCCCGGTCGCGACGGCGGCACAGGCGGCCGCGCCGATCACCACGCTGCCGGCCGGCACGGCCTCGGATGCGCCGCTGCGCCGGCTCAACGAGTGGGCCGCCGCCTGGCAGGCCAAGGACCTGCCGCGCTACCTCGCCTTCTATGCGCCGGGTTTCCAGCCGGCGCAAGGCTCGGCCGCCGCCTGGAAAGAGCGCCGCCAGGCCATGCTGTCCAAGCCCGGGCCGATCACGGTCCGGCTCGAGAACATCGGCCTCGTGCTGGACGGCGACAAGGTGCAGACGCGCTTTCGGCAGACCTACCGCTCGGACGGCTACAGCGACGTCACGAGCAAGGCGCTGACCTGGGAACAGATCGACGGGCAGTGGCTGATCGTGCGCGAGAGCAACCTCTGATCGAGGGCCGCTCCCGGATTCCGCTGCACTTCATCCGGGCTACGGGCTCGTAGCCCGGATGCCCATCCGGGGATCGTCGGTCACTTCTTGATCGGCGGCAGGTCGGTGCACGCGCCCTCGAACGCCTCCGCCGCCAGGCCGATCGTCTCGCCCAGCGTCGGGTGCGGATGGATGGTGCGGCCGATGTCCACCGCATCCGCCCCCATCTCGATCGCCAGCGCGATCTCGCCGATCATGTCGCCGGCATGCGTGCCGACGATGCCGCCGCCCACGATCGCGTGCGTGGCCTCGTCGAACAGCAGCTTCGTGAAACCCTCGTCGCGCGTGTTGGCGATCGCCCGGCCCGAGGCGTTCCACGGGAACAGGCCCTTCTTCACCTTCAGGCCCCGCGCCTTGGCCTCGTCCTCGGTCACGCCGACCCAGGCCACTTCGGGATCGGTGTAGGCGACGCTCGGGATCACCCGGGCGATGAAGGCGGCCTTCGCCAGGTGGTCGTCGCCCAGCAGCTCGCCCGCGGCCACCTCGGCCGCCACGTGCCCTTCGTGCGTCGCCTTGTGCGCGAGCATCGGCTGGCCGACGATGTCGCCGATGGCGAAGATGTGCGGCACGTTGGTGCGCATCTGGACGTCCACCGGGATGAAGCCGCGCTCGCCCACCGCGACGCCGGCCTTCTCGGCCCCGATGCGCTTGCCGTTCGGCACCCGGCCCACCGCCTGCAGCACCAGGTCGTACAGCTGCGGTTCCTTCGGCGCGCCCTCGCCCTCGAAGCGCACCAGGATGCCGTCCTTCGTGGCCTCGGCCCCGACCGTCTTGGTCTTCAGCATGATGTGGTCGAAGCGCGGCGCGTTCATCTTCTGCCACACCTTGACCAGGTCGCGGTCCGCGCCCTGCATCAGGCCGTCCAGCATCTCCACCACGTCCAGCCGCGCGCCCAGCGACGAATACACCGTGCCCATCTCCAGGCCGATGATGCCGCCGCCGATGATCAGCATGCGCTTCGGGTTCTGGCGCAGCTCCAGCGCGCCGGTCGAGGTGACCACCCGCGGGTCGTCCTTCGGCAGGAAGGGCAGCTTCACCGCCTCGGAACCGGCGGCGATGACCGCGCGCTTGAAGCGGATGGTCTGCGTGCCGCCCTGGGCCAGGCTCACCGTGATGTGGTGCGGATCGGCGAACTCGGCCGTGCCCTGCACCACCGTCACCTTGCGCATCTTGGCCATCGCCGACAGGCCGTTGGTCAGCTTGCCGACCACCTTCTGCTTGTGCTTGAGCAGCTTGCCCAGGTCGACCTGGGGGGCGCCGAAGTCGACGCCCAGGTCGTTGAAGTGGCGCGCCTCGTCGATCACCGCCGCCACGTGCAGCAGCGCCTTCGACGGGATGCAGCCGACGTTCAGGCAGACCCCGCCGAGCGTCGCGTGGCGCTCGATCATCACCGTCTTCAGGCCCAGGTCGGCGGCACGGAAGGCGGCCGAGTAGCCGCCGGGGCCGGCGCCCAGCACCAGCATGTCGCATTCGAGGTCGGCGCTGCCGCTGAAGCTCGCGGCCTGCGGCGCCGGCCCCTTCGAACCCTCAGGACGAGCGGCCACGGCAGGCGCGGGGGCCGGTGCCGCCGCAGGCGCCGGAGCGACCGGTGCGGCCGCCGCGTCGGCTTCCAGCGACAGGATGACCGTTCCCTGGTTCACCGTGTCGCCCACCTTGACCTTGAGTTCCTTCACGACCCCGGCCTGCGAGGACGGGATCTCCATCGAGGCCTTGTCGCTCTCGACGGTGATCAGCGACTGCTCGGCCTTCACCGTGTCGCCCGGCTTGACCAGCAGCTCGATGATGGCCACGTCCTTGAAGTCGCCGATGTCGGGGACCTTGATGTCGATCAGTGCCATGCTCAGTCTTTCGCCTTCAGTTTGATGGTGTGGGCGCGGGTCGGCCCGGCCGAGTTCTTGTCGAATTCGCACCCGGCGCGCACGCCGAGCTCGGCGATCTCGCGCGCCGAGAGCTTGCTGCCGTAGGCGCCGTACATCGCGCCGAGCGCGAACGCGCGGCCCGAGCCGATGGCCCAGAAGCGGTCGAACTCGAACACCTCGCGGTACGAGTACACGCCGTAGATGCCGCTCGCGTTGGCGATCAGCGCCGTGAACTGCGAGCTCTCGTAGGGGTCGGCATCCTCTTCCTTGGTGTTCAGGAAGAAGGTGTCCTTCAGCTTGGGGTGCACCTTCAGGAAGGTGTCGAACACCTCGTCGCGCGAATGCAGCTTCAGCTCTTCCGGCGGCAGGCCGGCCAGCACCCGGCGCAGCACCGGGAAATGGGCGGTCGTGCCGGCCATGCCGATCCACGAATCGCCCACCTTGAACAGCTTCTCGTTCTCCTCGTAGCCATGGGCCAGCCGCGTGTCCCCGAAGGTCACGAGGCTGTCCGAGGCGAGCGCCACCTGGGCGCCCTTGCGGACCACCACGACGGTCGTCATCGCGGTGCCCCGGTCAGAGGAGGATCCGGCGGAAGTCGCCCAGCAGCTGCGCCAGGTAGGTGTTGAAGCGCGCCGCGGCCGCGCCGTCGATCACCCGGTGGTCCCAGCTCAGGCTCAGCGGCAGGATCAGGCGCGGCTGGAAGGCCTTGCCGTCCCACACCGGGCGCGTCGCCGACTTGCACACGCCCAGGATGGCCACCTCGGGCGCGTTGATGATCGGCGTGAAGTAGGTGCCGCCGATGCCGCCCAGCGAGCTGATCGAGAAGCAGCCGCCGGTCATCTCGGCCGGGCCCAGCTTGCCGTCGCGCGCCTTGGCCGCCAGCTCGCTCATCTCCTTGCTGATCTGCAGGATGCCCTTCTTGTCGGCATCGCGGATCACCGGGACCATCAGCCCGTTCGGCGTGTCCGCCGCGAAGCCGATGTGGAAGTACTGCTTCAGCACCAGCTGCTCGCCGTCCAGCGAGGCGTTGAACTCGGGGAACTTCTTCAGCGCCGCGACGCAGGCCTTGATCAGGAAGGCGAGCATCGTGACCTTGACGCCCGACTTCTCGTTCTCCTTGTTCAGCTGCACGCGGAAGGCTTCCAGGTCGGTGATGTCCGCGTCATCGTGGTTGGTGACGTGCGGGATCAGCACCCAGTTGCGGTGCAGGTTGGCGCCGCTGATCTTCTTGATGCGCGACAGGTCCTTGCGCTCGACCGGGCCGAACTTGGTGAAGTCGACCTGCGGCCAGGGCAGCAGGCCGGGGAAGCTGCCGCCCGCCGCCGCACCCGCGGCGGCGCCGGCCGGGGCCTTGGCGGCCTGGGCCCGGGTCTGCAGCCCGCCGGCCATCACGCTCTTGACGAAGCCCTGGACGTCGTCCTGGGTGATGCGGCCCTTCGGCCCGCTGCCCTTCACTTCTTCCAGCGGCACGCCGAGTTCGCGCGCGAACTTGCGGATGCTCGGCGAGGCGTGCGGCAGGTCGGTCTTCAGCACCGCCGGCTCGTGGGCCGGCAAAGCCGCGGTGGGGACGCCCTTGTCGGCGGCGGGGGACGGCGCTGCCGAAGCGGCCGCGGGGGCCGGCGCAGAGGCCGACACGGGCGCCGGGGCGGGGGCCGCCGCAGCAGCCGGCGCAGCACCGCTCGCCTGCACCGTCGCGATCAGCGAGCCCTTCTTCACCTTGTCGCCGACCTTCACCTTCAGGTCCTTGACGACCCCGGCGTGCGAAGACGGGATCTCCATCGAGGCCTTGTCGCTCTCGACGGTGATCAGCGACTGCTCGGCCTTGATGCTGTCGCCCGGCTGGATGAAGACCTCGATCACGGCCACCTCGTCGAAGTCGCCGATGTCGGGAACGACCACGTCGACCACCCCGCCCGCGGCAGCCGGCGCAGCTGTCGCGGCCTTCGGCGCCTCCGGCGTGGCAGAGGCCTTTGCGGGGGTCGCGGCAGGCGCCGCAGCGGCCGGGGCCGGCGCGGCGGCCGCGCCGCCTTCGGCCTCCAGCGTCAGCAGCAGCGTGCCTTCGCTGATCTTGTCGCCCAGCTTGACCTTCAGCTCCTTCACCACGCCGGCGTGCGACGACGGGATCTCCATCGAGGCCTTGTCGCTCTCCACCGTCAGCAGCGACTGCTCGGCCTTGACCGTGTCGCCGGGCTTCACCAGCAGCTCGATGATCTCGACGTCCTTGAAATCGCCGATGTCGGGAACCTTCACTTCCACCAATGCCATGTCGGGTCTCCAGCTCTTGTTCTCGGGCGTACCCGGTCAGGCGTACAGCGGGTTGATCTTGTCGGCGTTGATGCCGTACTTCTTGATCGCCTCGGCGACCTTCTCGGCCGGAAGCGTCCCTTCCTCGGCCAGCGCCTTCAGCGCCGCCACCACGATGTAGTGGCGGTTCACCTCGAAGTGCTCGCGCAGCTTGCTGCGGAAGTCGCTGCGGCCGAAGCCGTCGGTGCCCAGCACCTTGTAGCTGCGGCCCCTGGGCAGGAAGGCGCGGATCTGGTCGGCGTAGGCCTTCATGTAGTCGGTCGACGCGATCACCGGCCCGGCGTACTTCTCGAGCTGCTGCGCGACGAAGGACACGCGCGGCGTCTCGGTCGGGTGCAGCAGGTTCCAGCGCTCGCAGTCCTGGCCGTCGCGCGCCAGCTCGTTGAAGCTCGGGCAGCTCCAGACGTTGGCCGACACGCCCCATTCCTTGGCCAGCAGTTCCTTGGCGGCGATCGACTCGCGCAGGATCGTGCCCGAACCCAGCAGGTTGACGCGCGGCGTCTTCTTCGCGCCCTCCTCCAGCAGGTACATGCCCTTGATGATCTGCTCCTCGGTGCCGGCCTTCAGGCCCGGCATCGGGTAGTTCTCGTTCAGCAGGGTCAGGTAGAAGAACACGTTCTCCTGCTTCTCGACCATGCGCTTCAGGCCATGGTGCAGGATCACCCCCACCTCGTGCGCGAAGGTCGGGTCGTAGCTGATGCAGTTCGGGATCGTGCCGGCCAGGATGTGGCTGTGGCCGTCCTCGTGCTGCAGGCCCTCGCCGTTCAGCGTCGTGCGGCCCGAGGTGCCGCCGAGCAGGAAGCCGCGCGCCTGCATGTCGCCCGCCGCCCAGGCCAGGTCGCCGATGCGCTGGAAGCCGAACATCGAGTAGTAGACGTAGAACGGCACCATGATGCGGTTGTTCGTCGAGTACGACGTGGCCGCGGCGATCCAGCTGCTCATGCCGCCGGCCTCGTTGATGCCTTCCTGCAGGATCTGGCCGGCCTTGTCCTCGCGGTAGTACATCACCTGATCCTTGTCGACCGGCGTGTAGTTCTGCCCCGCGGGGTTGTAGATGCCGATCTGGCGGAACAGGCCTTCCATGCCGAAGGTGCGCGCCTCGTCCACGAGGATGGGCACGGCGCGCGGGCCGACGTCCTTGTCGCGCAACAGCTGCGTCAGGAAGCGCACGTAGGCCTGGGTGGTCGAGATCTCGCGGCCTTCGGCGGTCGGCTCGAGCACGGCCTTGAAGGTCTCGAGCTCCGGCACCTTGAGTTGCTCGTCGGCCTTGGTGCGGCGGTGCGGCAGGTAGCCGCCCAGCGCCTTGCGGCGGGCGTGCAGGTACTGCATCTCCGGCGTGTCGTCGGCCGGCTTGTAGAACGGGATGTCGGCCAGCTTGTCGTCCGGGATGGGGATGTTGAAGCGGTCGCGGAAGGCGCGCACGTCCTCGTCCACCAGCTTCTTGGTCTGGTGGGCGGTGTTCTTGCCCTCGCCGATCTTGCCCATGCCGTAGCCCTTGACGGTCTTGATCAGCAGCACCGTGGGCTGGCCCTTGTGCTTGGTCGCCCGGTCATAGGCCGCGTACACCTTGTGCGGATCATGGCCGCCGCGCTGCAGGCGCCAGATGTCCTCGTCGCTCATCTTCGAGACCATCTCGAGCAGCTTGGGATGGCGGCCGAAGAAGTTCTTGCGCACGAAGGCACCGTCGTTCGCCTTGAAGGCCTGGTAGTCGCCGTCGACGGTGTCCATCATCACCTTGCGCAGGATGCCGTCCTTGTCGCGCGCCAGCAGCGGATCCCAGTAGCTGCCCCACAGCAGCTTGATGACGTTCCAGCCCGCGCCCCGGAACTCGCCCTCCAGCTCCTGGATGATCTTGCCGTTGCCGCGCACCGGCCCGTCCAGGCGCTGCAGGTTGCAGTTGACGACGAAGATCAGGTTGTCCAGCTTCTCGCGCGCCGCCAGGCCGATCGCGCCCAGCGATTCCGGCTCGTCCATCTCGCCGTCCCCGCAGAACACCCAGACCTTGCGGTTCTCGGTGTTGGCGATGCCGCGCGCATGCAGGTACTTCAGGAAGCGCGCCTGGTAGATCGCCATCAGCGGCCCGAGGCCCATCGACACCGTCGGGAACTGCCAGAACTCCGGCATCAGCTTCGGGTGCGGGTAGCTGGAGATGCCCTTGCCGTCGACCTCCTGGCGGAAGTTCAGCAGCTGCTCCTCGCTGAGCCGGCCTTCCAGGTAGGCGCGGGCGTAGACGCCCGGCGAGGAGTGGCCCTGGATGTACAGCAGGTCGCCGCCATGGCCTTCGCTCTCGGCATGCCAGAAATGGTTGAAGCCGGTGCCGAACATGGTGGCCAGCGACGCGAAGGACGAGATGTGGCCGCCCAGGTCGCCGCCGTCGGCCGGGTGCAGGCGGTTCGCCTTCACCACCATCGCCATCGCGTTCCAGCGCATGTAGGCGCGCAGGCGCTCCTCGATGTCGACGTTGCCCGGGGAATGCTCCTCCTGGTCGGCGGGGATGGTGTTCACGTAGGCGGTGTTCGCGGAGAACGGCACGTCGATGCCGGCCTGGCGCGCGTGGTCGATCAGCTGCTCGAGCAGGAAGTGCGCGCGTTCCCCGCCTTCGGCCCCGATGACCGCCGACAAGGCGTCCAGCCATTCGCGGGTTTCCTGAGAATCGGCGTCGTTCGCCGCCGCACCGAGAAACGACTCGGGGTTTGCTGCCATGGCTTGTCTCCGTCAGAAATGAACACTTTTTCGAGGCGCGCGGAGTGTCGCACAACTCCGGAACCTTTCCAAATGACGCGATCTCGTTTCGTATTATGAGATTTCAACCATATCCGACGCCGCCGTCCCCGAAGGAGGGTCCGCCCCGCCCTGGGATAATCGCCCGATGCAGTCGATGAACACGCCTCCACCGCGCAGTACCCCTCTCCCCAGCGCGGCGCGGAGGATGTTCGGCCTGTGGTGGCGGCGCCAGTCGCTCGCCCGCCAGGACCGCTTCGCCACGCTGGGCCCGCTGGTGTCGGTGCTGCTCTTCCTGGCGGCGATCATCCTGGCCTTCTGGTACCTGCGCAACGAGGAATTCGAGCGCGAGCAGGAATCGGTCAAGCGCGACACCGAGATCGCGCAGCAGCAGATCCGGCTGCGCCTGATCGAGAACCAGGAACAGCTGGTGCGCATCGCGCGCGAGATCGCCACGCGCACCATCGACCAGGACGAGTTCCTGGGCCAGGCCGCCAGCTTCACGCGCGAGCGGCCGGAGATCACCAACCTGATCTGGGTCGGCGCCAACCGCAAGCGGCGCGCCGGCTACGCCGCCACCGGCTTCCACCCGGAAAGCGGATTCGGCGGCGACGAAAGCAGCAACTCGGTGCCGCGCGAGGGCGCCAAGACCGAGCCCGAGGCCGCCTTCACCGCCGCGCGCGACCTGCGCCAGCCGGTGTACTCGCGCCCCTTCACCGACCTGTACGGCAGCGCGGTGTTCCAGGTGCAGGTGCCGCTGCTCGACCGCAGCGCCTTCTCCGGCACGCTGATCGCCGAGTACTCGATCGAGTCGCTGATGCGCTACTTCATCCCGGCCGAGGTCTCGACGCGCCACTCGGTGGCGCTGGTCGACAGCCAGGACAAGGTGCTCGCGAGCACCGTCACCCCCATGCCGGGGCAGCAGAACCGGCGCGCCGCCAGCACCATCGTGCACGACGTGCCGCTCGCGCCGGCCGGCAACGGCCTGATCCTGCGCGGCCAGGGCTACCGCACCTCGATCGGCCTGATCAGCAACACCCTGTTCTGGATGGTGGCGGCGCTGTCGGTGCTGACGGTGTGGATGCTGCTCGGCACCTGGCGCCACATGCGCCGCCGGCTGCAGATCCAGAGCACCCTGGTGTCGGAGACCAACTTCCGGCGGGCGATGGAGAACTCCATGCTCACCGGCATGCGCGCGATGGACATGGAAGGCCGCATCACCTACGTGAACCCGGCCTTCTGCGCGATGACCGGGTTCAGCGAGGCCGAGCTGCTCGGCAAGACGCCCCCCTTCCCGCACTGGCCGCCCGAGCGCATCGAGGAGAACAACCGCCTGCTGCAGCAAGAGCTGCAGGGCCGCAGCCCGGCCGGCGGCATCGAGGTGAAGGTGATGCGCAAGGACGAGACCCAGTTCGACGCGCGCATGTACGTCTCGCCGCTGATCGACCCGAAGGGCGTGCAGACCGGCTGGATGACCTCGATGACCAACATCACCGAGGCCAAGCGCGTGCGCGACCAGCTCTCGGCCTCGCACGAGCGCTTCACCACCGTGCTGGAAGGGCTGGACGCGGCGGTGTCGGTGCTCTCGGTGCAGCAGGGCGAGCTGCTGTTCGCCAACCGGTCCTACCGGCTGTGGTTCGGCGCCGATGCGCGCGGCCATGCCCTGCTGGCCGGCGGCGACCCCGGCCTGCCGGTGATCGGCGCCTTCCCGGCCTTCGGCGACGACGGCGACTCGGTGGACAGCTTCGGCGGCCTGCCGACCCAGGAGCTGACCGAGGTCGGCTCGGACGCGCGCGAGGTCTTCATCGAGCCGCTGCAGAAGTGGTTCGACGTGCGGGCGCGCTACCTGCAGTGGACCGACGGCCGGCTGGCGCAGATGCTGATCGCGACCGACATCACGGTGCGCCGCAACGCCGAGACGCAGGCCGCCCAGCAGGCCGAGAAGGCGCAGGTGACGAGCCGCCTGGTGACCATGGGCGAGATGGCCTCGTCGGTGGCGCACGAGCTGAACCAGCCGCTCACCGCCATCACCAACTACTGCAACGGCATGGTCTCGCGCGTGAAGGGCGACGCGATCCAGAAGGACGACCTGATCGCAGCGCTGGAGAAGACGGCGCGCCAGGCCGAGCGCGCCGGCCAGATCATCCGGCGCATCCGCGCCTTCGTGAAGCGCAGCGAGCCGCAGCGCCAGCCGGCGCTCGCCCAGTCCATCGTCGACGACGCGGTCGAACTCGCCAACATCGAGCTGCGCCGGCGCAACGTGACGATCCACGTCTACGTCGCGCAGCGCCTGCCGACCCTGATGGTCGACCCGATCCTGATCGAGCAGGTGGTGCTGAACCTGCTGAAGAACGCAGCCGAGGCCATCGACTCGGCCGGCCTGCCGCCGGCGCGCCGCAGCATCGAGCTGCGGGTGGTGCCCCGGCACACGCCGGAGGAAGGCGGGGTGATCGAGTTCAGCGTCACCGACAGCGGGCCGGGGCTGAAGGAAGAGGTCATCGGCCGGCTCTACGAGGCCTTCTTCTCGACCAAGGCGGAAGGCCTGGGGATCGGCCTGAGCCTGTGCCGCTCCATCATCGAGAGCCACCGCGGCCGCATCCGGGCGCAGAACTTATACAATGGCGACCTCGCCGTCGGCTGCCGCTTCAGCTTCACGCTGCCGGTGGAAACCGCCAAATCGGCCGGCCTCGAACCGGCATTGCCATGAGACTGCTTCGATGAGCTTGATTCCGAAAAAGGGCACGGTCTATGTGGTCGACGACGACGAGGCCGTGCGCGATTCGCTGCAATGGCTGCTCGAAGGCAAGGACTACCGCGTCAAGTGCTTCGACTCCTCCGAGTCCTTCCTGTCGCGGTTCGACCCCCGCGAGGTGGCCTGCCTGATCGCCGACATCCGCATGGACGGCATGAGCGGCCTGGAGCTCCAGGACCGGCTGCTCGAGCGCAAGTCGCCGCTGCCCGTGGTCTTCATCACCGGCCACGGCGACGTGCCGATGGCGGTCACGACGATGAAGAAGGGCGCGATGGACTTCATCGAGAAGCCCTTCAAGGAAGAAGAACTGCTGAACCTCGTCGAGCGCATGCTGGACCAGGCGCGCAGTGCGTTCTCGCACCACCAGGAAGCCGCCAGCCGCGACGCCCTGCTGTCGCGCCTGACGACGCGCGAGGCCCAGGTGCTCGAGCGCATCGTCGCCGGCCGCCTGAACAAGCAGATCGCCGACGACCTGGGCATCAGCATCAAGACGGTGGAGGCGCACCGCGCCAACATCATGGAAAAGCTGAACGCCAACACGGTCGCCGACCTCCTCAAGATTGCCCTCGGCGCCCAAGCCAAGGCCTGACCCGAACCCATCCCCAAGGCCGCTGTCCCCAGCGGCCTTTTTCGTTTCTGGAGCCTGATGCCATGACCGCACAACTGATCGACGGCAACGCCCTCGCCAAGCAGATCCGCGCCGAGGTGGCGCAGCGCGCCGCCGCCCTCACGGCACGCGGCCGCCGGCCCGGGCTGGCCGTCATCCTGGTCGGCGACGACCCGGCCTCGCAGGTCTACGTCAAGCACAAGGTCAACGATTGCGAGACCAGCGGCGTCCACTCGGTGCTCGAGAAGTACGAGGCCACGCTGTCCGAGGCGCAGCTGCTGGCGCGCATCGCCGCGCTGAACGCCGACCCGGCGATCCACGGCATCCTGGTGCAGATGCCGCTGCCGAAGCACATCGACCCGCAGAAGGTCATCGAGGCGATCTCGCCGCTGAAGGACGTCGACGGCTTCCACGTCCAGAGCGCCGGCGCCCTGGTGGTCGGCCGCCCCGGCTTCCTGCCCTGCACGCCCTACGGCTGCATGAAGCTGATCGCCACCACCGGGCTCGACCTGCGCGGCAAGAACGCGGTGGTGATCGGCCGCAGCAACACCGTGGGCAAGCCGATGGCCCTGCTGCTCTTGCAGGCCAACGCCACCGTCACCATCTGCCACAGCGGGACGCAGGACCTGGCACGCCACACGCGCGACGCCGACGTCGTCGTCGCCGCGGTCGGCCGGCGCAACGTGCTGCGCGGCGACATGGTCAAGCCGGGCGCGGTGGTGATCGACGTCGGCATGAACCGCCGCGACGACGGCAAGCTGGCCGGCGACGTGGATTTCGAGGCCGTGTCGCAGGTCGCGGGCTGGATCACGCCGGTGCCGGGTGGCGTCGGACCCATGACCCGTGCGATGCTGCTGGTGAACACGCTGGAGGCGGCCGAACGTTTTGCGGCGGGCTGAGTCCAGGGTGGGGTGAGGGATGCACGACAACACTGTTGAAAGGGACGGCAACCATGACTGAGATCAACCCCCTGCTCGCCACCGACGGGCTGCTCGACTTCTCCGCGATCCGGGCGGTCCACGTGGCCCCGGCGATGGCGCAGTTGCTGGCCGAGGCCGATGCGGCGCTCGAAAAGGTCACCGGCGACGAGGTGCCTGCCGACTACGACGCGATGTCGGCCGTGCTCGACGTCGCCACCGAGCGCCTGGGCCGCGCCTGGGGCGCGGTGCACCATCTGACGGCGGTGGCCGACAGCCCCGAGCTGCGCGCCGCCTACAACGAGCAGCTGCCGGCCGTCACCGAATTCCACACCCGGCTGGGCGCCGACGAGCGCCTGTACGCCAAGTACAAGGCCATCGCCGCCAGCCCGGCCGCCGCGGCGCTGAGCGCGCCGCGTCGCCAGGCGCTGTCGAACGCGATGCGCGACTTCGTGCTGTCGGGCGCCGAACTGCAGGGCGCCGACCGCGAGCGCTACGCGCAGATCCAGGACCGCCTGGCCGCGCTGTCGCAGGCCTACTCCGAGCACGTGCTGGATGCCACCGACGGCTTCGCGCTCTTCGTCGGCGCCGACGAGCTGGCGGGCGTGCCGGCCGACGTGGTCGCCGCCGCCCGCACCGCCGCCGAGGCCGAGGGGAAGGAGGGCCACAAGATCACCCTGCACTTCCCGAGCTACTTCCCGGTGATGCAGTACGGCAGCCACCGGCCGCTGCGCGAGAAGCTGTACGTCGCCTACGTCACCCGCGCGAGCGAGGCCGGCCCCGCCGAGCGCGACAACAGCGCGGTGATGCGCGAGCTGCTCGACCTGCGGCAGGAAGAGGCGAAGCTGCTCGGCTACGCCAGCTTCGCCGAGGTCTCGCTGGTGCCCAAGATGGCCGACACGCCGGCGCAGGTGATGGGCTTCCTGCGCGACCTGGCGCGGCGCGCCCGCCCCTATGCCGAACGCGACCTGGCCGAGCTGCGCGAGTTCGCGCGCGCCGAGCTGGGCCTGCCCGACCTGCAGGCCTGGGACATCCCGTACGCGAGCGAGAAGCTGAAGGAGCGCCGCTATGCCTTCAGCGACCAGGAGGTCAAGCCCTACTTCACCGAGACCAAGGTGCTGGACGGCCTGTTCCGCATCATCGAGACGCTGTTCGAGGTGAGCATCCGTTCCGACAGCGCGCCGGTCTGGCACCCGAGCGTGCGCTTCTTCCGCATCGAGCGGCAGGGCGAGCTGGTCGGGCAGTTCTACCTCGACCCCTATGCCCGACCCGGCAAGCGCCCGGGCGCCTGGATGGACGACGTGCGCGGCCGCTGGTCGCGCCCGGACGGCAGCACGCAGACGCCGGTGGCGCACCTGGTGTGCAACTTCGCCGCGCCGGTCGAGGTGGACGGCAAGCGCCGCCCGGCGCTGCTGACGCACGACGACGTGACGACGCTGTTCCACGAGTTCGGCCACGGGCTGCACCACATGCTGACGCAGGTGAACGACGTCGGCGTCGCAGGCATCTCGGGCGTCGAGTGGGATGCGGTCGAGCTGCCCAGCCAGTTCATGGAGAACTTCTGCTGGGAATGGGACGTGCTGAAGCGGCTGACGGCGCATGTCGACAGCGGCGAGCCGCTGCCGCGCGCGCTGTACGACAAGATGCTGGCGGCGAAGAACTTCCAGAGCGGGCTGCAGACGCTGCGCCAGATCGAGTTCTCGCTGTTCGACATGCGGCTGCATGCCGAACCGGGGTCGCAGGCGGACATCCAGGGACTGCTGGATGCGGTGCGCGAGGAGGTGGCGGTGCTGGTGCCGCCGCGCTTCAACCGCTTCCAGCACGGCTTCTCACACATCTTTTCCGGCGGTTACGCGGCCGGCTACTACAGCTACAAGTGGGCCGAGGTGCTGAGCGCGGACGCCTGGAGCGCCTTCGAGGAGGCCGGCCCGCTGGACATTCCCACGGGGCGGCGCTACCGGCAGGCCATCCTCGAGGCCGGCGGCAGCCGCCCGGCGATGGAGAGCTTCAAGGCGTTCCGGGGTCGCGAGCCGCGCATCGATGCGTTGTTGCGACATCAAGGCATGGCCTGATGCAGTAAATTCCAGCGCCATCACCTGATCGAATCAATCGCCATCCGTCGTTGGAGCACGCCATGACCGCACGCATTTCCCGCACCCTCCGCCTGGCCGCCGTGCCGGTCCTGCTGGCGGGCCTGTTCGCCAGCCTGCCGGCCCACGCGCTGTACAAGGTGGTCGGGCCGGACGGCAAGGTCACCTACACCGACCGGCCGGCGGTGAGCCCCGAGAACAAGGTGCAGTCGGTGGGCAGCAACGGCAGCGTCGCGAACGACGTCGCCCTGCCCTACGAGCTGCGCCAGGCGGCCCAGCGCTATCCGGTGACGCTGTACACGACGCCGAACTGCGCGCCCTGCGACAACGGCCGGCAGGCGCTGCAGGGGCGGGGCATTCCGTTCGCGGAGAAGTCGGTGAGCACGGCCGAGGACGGCGAAGCGCTGCAGCGCATCACCGGGGGACGCGACCTGCCGGCCTTGACGGTGGGGACGCAGGTGCTGCGCGGCTTCCAGCGCGACGACTGGATGAGCTACCTGGACGCGGCGGCCTACCCGAAGGAATCGAAGCTGCCGGCCAATTTCCCCCGCGGCGGCGCGACGCCGCTGACCGAGCCGAAGCAGGCGGCGCGGCCGGCCCAGCAGCCGGGGGAGCGGCCGGCCGCGGCTGCGCCGACGCCGAACGCCCCGGCTCCCAGCAACAGCAATCCGGCAGGCATCAAGTTCTGACCGGGTGTTCGTAGCCCGGATGGAGCGCAGCGGAATCCGGGAGCAGCGGCCGACGTGAAGGACGATCCCCGGATTGGCATCCGGGCTACGGAATGCGGCGGGCCTGCAGGCTGCCGGCACCGACCGCCAGGCCCATCATCCAGAACAGCGAGGCCGCCCCCAGCGCCGCGCCGAAGGCGCCGAACAGCAGCGGCATCACCGTGCTCGAACCGTTCAGCGCCATCGACCGGAACGCGATCGCCTCGCCATGCCGCTCGTGCGGCGTGATGTGGTGCAGCGTCGACATCACCATCGGCTGCGTCGCCCCGAGCGACAGCCCGAGCAACGAGGCGCACACCGCCATCAGCCAGGCCGAGCTCACGAACGGATAGACGGCGAACACCGCCGCCGTCCACAGCATCGCCCCGGTCAGCACCTGCGATTCGCTCAGCCGGTGCGCCAGCAGCGGGATCAGCACCCGCACCCCCGCCACGGAGCAGGCGAACAGGCCCAGGATCAGCCCGATCGCCGCCGCGCTCAGCCCGCGCTCGTGGCCGAAGATCGGCACGACGAAGGAATGCACGTCCCAGCTCGCGGACAGCAGCCAGTTCACCAGCAACAAGCGCCGCAGCGGCGCCGAGCGCAGCAGGTCCCATGAACTCTGCCGCTGCGCCGAGGCCTGCGCCCGCGGCAGGTCCATCTCGGCCGGCACATGGCGAGCCGACACCAGCGCCGCGAGCGGCAACAGCATCAGGAAGGCGAAGGCGGCCCGGAAGCCCATCAGGTCGATCAGCGCCCCCGCCGCCACCGGGCCCACCACGTTCGACAGTGCCGGCGCCAGGCCCAGCCAGCTGAACACCCGCATCCGCTCGGTCGCGCTCCCAGCCATCCGGCCCGCTGTGCGCTGGATCGTGATCAGGCCGAAATTCGCCCCGGCCCCCGTCAGGATCGCCGCTGCGCACATCGCAGCATAGTGGCTGCTGATCGCCGCCAGCGCCCCGCCCGCCAGCGACAGCCCGATCCCCAGCCGCAGCGGGACGTGGTAGCCGCGCCGGTCGGCCAGCCGCCCGGCGGGCAGCGACAGCAGCACCGGCGCCGCCGCGAACAAGGCCATCAGCAGGCCCACCGCCCACTCGGCCTGCCCCTGCTTCAAGGCCTGCAGCGGCGCCGCCATGCGCACCCCGGCCATGCAGGAATGCAGGCTGATCTGCCCGAGGATCAGCGCCAGCAACGGTCGCGAGAACTGGGCCATGGGAGTCAGGCGTCGCTCTCCGGAAGATCGGGGACGAGGGCGTCGTCGTCACGCGCCGGGGCCAAGGGCAGCAGCGCCTGCGCATGCGTCTCGGTCACCGCCTCCACCGACTTCAGCTTGCGCGCCATCACGTTGGCCCGCGTCTGCGCCTGGTCGATCACGTTGCTCGCCTCGTCCAGCTTCTTCTTGGTCTTGGCCAGCACCTCGCCGAACTTGGCGAACTCGGTCTTCACCGCGCCCAGCACCTCCCAGACCTCCACCGAGCGCTTCTCGAGCGCCAGCGTGCGGAAGCCCATCTGCAGGCTGTTCAGCGTCGCCAGCAGCGTGGTCGGCCCGGCCAGCATCACATGGTGCTCGCGCTGCAGGGATTCCAGCAGCCCCGGCCGGCGCAGCGCCTCGGCATAGAGGCCCTCGGTCGGCACGAAGAGGATGCCGAAATCGGTGGTGTGCGGCGGTGCCACGTACTTGTCGCGGATGGACTTCGCCTCCAGCCGCAGGCGGGTCTCGATCGCCTTGCCCGCCGCCTCGACCGCCGTCGGGTCGGCGCGCTCCTGCGCGTCCAGCAGCCGCTCGTAGTCCTCGCGCGGAAACTTCGCATCGATGGGCAGCCACAGCGCCACGCCGTCGGCACGTTGCCCCGGCAGCTTGATCGCGAACTCGACCCGCGCCCCGCTCGCCGGCACCGTCTCGACGTTGACCGCGTACTGCTCGGGCGTGAAGACCTGCTCGAGCAGGCCCGCCAGCTGGACCTCGCCGAAGATGCCGCGCGTCTTCACGTTGGTCAGCACCCGGTTCAAGGAGCCGACGTCGCGCGCCAGCGTCTGCATCTCGCCCAGGCCCTTGTGCACCTGGTCCAGCCGGTCGGCGACCAGCTTGAAGCTCTCGCCCAGCCGCTGCTCCAGCGTGGCATGCAGCTTCTCGTCGACCGTCGCGCGCATCTGTTCCAGCTTCTTCTCGTTGTCGGCCTGGATCGCCGACAGCTTGTTCTCGACCGCGCCGCGCATCTCGGTCAGGCGCTGGTCGGTCGACAGCGAGACCTGCCGCAGCTGGTCGGCCAGCGTGTCGGCGAAGCGCTTCAGCGCGTTCGCCTGCTGCTCGGCCAGGCGCGCGAGCGTCGCGTCCTGCGCCTGCTGGGTGGCGGCGAGCTGGGTGCGGAAGCTGTCGATCTGCTCGTTCTGGGTGCGCGCCACGTCGCCCTGCTGCGCCAGCAGCGTCTGCTGGAAGCTCGCGAGCGTCTGGCCCAGTTCCTGGCGCGTGCCGGCGGCACTGCGCGCCACCTCGTCGCGCAGGTTGCGCTCCAACCGTTCGCTACCGTCGTCCGCGGGGCGTCGCAGCGCGAGCCAGAGCGTCAGCAGGAGAAGCACGAGGACGAGGGCGAGCGTGATCCAGTCGAGGGGCATCCCGGCATTCTCGCAGCAGCGGCCATGCCGACGGGCGCAGTCGGGCAGTCGCGGTCCGCCGTTCGGCCAGGTCGAAGGCGCACGGCACCACCGGCCGCGCGCCAGGCCCTCATCGCCGCAGCACCTGCGGGTTGATCGGCGTCGGCGGCCGCCCCGCCAGCGGCCCGCAACCCAGCGCCGCAATCAGGTTGTCGGCCGCGAGATCGGCCATCGCGCGCCGCGTCGCCAGCGTGGCGCTCGCGATGTGCGGCGTCAGCACCACGTTGGGGAGGGTCAGCAGCGCCGGGTTGAGCGCCGGCTCGCCCTCGAACACGTCCAGGCCGGCGGCGGCGATGCGGCGCTCGGCCAGGGCGCGGGCCAGCGCCGCGTCGTCGACGATGCCGCCGCGCGCGATGTTGGTCAGCGTCGCCGTCGGCTTCATCTGCGCCAGCTCGGCCTCGCCGATGGCATGGTGCGACTCCTTCGCGTACGGCAGCACCAGCACCAGGTGGTCGGCATCGCGCAGCAGCGCCTCCTTGCTGACATAGCGGGCGCGGCATGCGGCCTCGATGTCGGGCGCCAGGCGCGAGCGGTTGTGGTAGATCACGTCCATGCCGAAGCCGAGCGCGCCGCGCCGCGCGATGCCCTGGCCGATGCGGCCCATGCCGAGGATGCCCAGCGTCGACCCGTGCACGTCGCTGCCGGCGAACATGTCGTAGGCCCACTTCTTCCACTCGCCGCGGCGCAGGAAGTGCTCGGACTCGGCCATGCGGCGCGCCGCGGCCATCATCAGCGCGAAGCCGAAGTCGGCCGTGGTCTCGGTCAGCACCTCGGGCGTGTTGGTACAGACGATGCCGCGCGCGGTGCAGGCATCGACGTCGATGTTGTTGAAGCCGACCGCCATGTTGCACACCGCCTTCAGCTGCGGGTTCGCGTCCAGCACCTCGGCGTCGAAGCGCTCGCTGCCGGTGGCGAACACGCCCTGCTTGCCGGCGAGGCGGCGGATCAGCTCGGCCTTCGGAAAGACCTGGTCCTGCGGGTTGTCCTCGACCTCGAAGTAGGCGCGCAGGCGCTCGACCACCTCGGGAAACACGGCGCGGGACACCAGTACGGCTGGCTTCATGTCACTCCTTCACATCGTCATCAGGAAAACCAGATCACCGACATCAGCCCGAACAGCGGCAGCAGCACCGCCCCGGACCAGGCCATGTAGCCGAAGAAGCCCGGCATGCGGATGCCCCGGCCCTCGGCGACCGCCTTCACCATCAGGTTGGGCGCGTTGCCGATGTAGGTATTGGCGCCCATGAACACCGCGCCGGCGGAGATCGCCGCCAGCGTGTCGGCCTGCCGCGTCATCAGCTGCGACGCCTCGCCGCCCGCAGCGTTGAAGAACACCAGGTAGGTCGGCGCATTGTCCAGGAACGAGGAGAGCGCGCCCGCCGCCCAGAAATACACCCCGGGCCGCGGCTGGCCGTCCGGGCCGTCGACCGCGGCAAGCAGGCCGGCGAACGGGCCGTCCGCGCCGGCCCGCAGCATCGCGAGCACGGGGATCATGGTCAGGAAGATGGCGGCGAAGAGCCGCGCGACCTCGGCCATCGGGCCGAGGCTGAAATGGTTCTGCGCCCGCGCGGCCGGCGGCGTGAGCCACAGCGACAGGCCGGCGATCGCGAGCAGGCCGGCATCGCGCACCAGGCCGGACCACGGCACCGCGACGCCGGCGAGATCGAAGGCCGTGCCGCCCTGCCACAGGCCGCTCGCGAGCGTCAGCCCGGCGATGCCCGCCAGCAGCAGGACATTGACGCCGCCCTCGATCGCGATGCCGCGCGTGGGCGGCGTGGGGTCGGCGGCGCGCGGCGGCTCGCGCCGCAGCAGCCGCGCATCGACGATCCAGAAGATCGCCAGCAGCGACAGCGTCAGGAACAGCGTGTGCGGCAGCAGGTGGGTGAGCGTCCAGAAGAAGGACACGCCCTGCAGGAAGCCGAGGAACAGGGGCGGATCGCCCAGCGGCGTGAGCGCCCCGCCGGCGTTCGAGACGATGAAGATGAAGAACACCATCACGTGCGCCGACGACGGCCGCTGGTCGTTGGCGCGGATCAGCGGCCGCACCATCAGCATCGACGCGCCGGTCGTGCCCATCACGCTCGCGAGCGCGGCGCCGGTGGCCATCAGCGCGACGTTCACCCCCGAGCCGCCGCGCAGGTTGCCGCGCACGAAGATGCCGCCGGCCACCACGTAGAGGGCGGTCAGCAGCAGCATGAACGGCAGGTAGTCGGCGAGCAGCGCGTGCGCCAGCTGGTGGCCGGCGGCGCCCGGCCCCTCGACCCACGCGGCCGGCAGGAGCCAGGCCAGCGCCCAGCCGGCGGTCACCTTGCCGTCGTGGCGGTGCCAGAAGCGCGGCGCGAGCAGCGGCAGGACGGCAACCGAGAGCAGCAGCCCGGCGAACGGCAGGCCCCACAGCGGGGACGCCATCAACCGAGGAAGCGCGCGAAGCGCTCGACCGGCTCGCGCTCGGTGACGAGGGTGTTCTCCACCGCCTCGGGGTCCGCCACGCCGAGCGACATGCCGCACACCAGCATCTCGTCGTCGGATGCGCCGAGGTGCGGCATGATGATCCGGTGGTACTGCGTGAACGCCGCCTGCGGGCAGGTGTCCAGGCCGCGGGCACGCGCCGCCACCATGATGTTCTGCAGGAACATGCCGTAGTCCAGCCAGCTGCCCTGCTGCATCACCCGGTCGATGGTGAACATCAGGCCGACCGGCGCATCGAAGAACGCGTAGTTGCGGCCGTGCTGCGCGTGCATGCGCGGCTTGTCGCCCTTGGCGATGCCGAGCAGCCCGTACAGGTCCCAGCCGACCTTGCGGCGCCGGTCGATGTAGGGCGGGCGCCATTCGGTCGGGTAGTAGGCGTACTCCTCGCGGTGCGAAGCGGCAACCGCCGGGTCGTCGTAGACCGCCATGATGTCGCGCGACAGCGCCTGCAGCGGCTCGCCCGTCAGGACGTAGACCTTCCAGGGCTGGGTGTTGGTGCCCGAGGGCGCGCGCGCCGCGACGCGCAGGATGTCCTCGATCGTCTCGCGCGGGACCGGCGTCGGAAGGAAGGCGCGCAGCGAGCGGCGGCTCGTGATCGCAGCGTCGACGAGGGCGACCTGCTCGGGGGTGGGCACGGGCTCGGAACTCACAGGCGCAATCCTTCCAGGGCTTGAAGCAGGTTCGGCGGCAGGGCCACCGGGCGGCGCGACACGCGGTCGACGTAGACGTGGACGAAATGGCCGCGCGCCGCGCAGAGCGGCTCGCCGGCGGCGAACAGGCCGATCTCGTAGCGCACGCTGGAACTGCCCACCTGCGCCACGCGCAGGCCCGCGTCCACCGCCTGCGGGAAGGCGAGCGGCGCGAAGAAGTTGCAGTGCGTCTCGACCACCAGGCCGATGGTCGCGCCGGCGTGGATGTCCAGAGCGCCGGCCTCGATCAGGTAGCGGTTCACCGCGGTGTCGAACAGGCTGTAGTACACGACGTTGTTGACGTGGCCGTAGGCGTCGTTGTCCATCCAGCGCGTGCCCAGGGTCGCGAAGCGGCGGTAGGCGTCGCGCGCCTCGGGCTGGGGTCGGGAGGCGGGGTTCGCGGTCATCATGGCGCGGCATTGTTCCATTGCGGATGGCGGGCCAGGGCCTCGCGCAGCGTCGCGAGCTGCACCGCCACGGTGTCGGCGATGTCGTGGCCGTAGCCGCCCGCCATGCTGATCGCCACCGGGATGCCGCGCCGGCGCGCCGCGTCCAGCACGCGCCGGTCGCGCTCGGCGAGGCCCGCGGCGCTGAGCTTGAGGCGGCCCAGGCGATCGCCCTCGTGCGGGTCGGCCCCGGCCAGGTAGAAGACGAGGCCGGGCGGCGCCTCGGCATGGCGGCGCCACAGCTCGGCCAGCGCACCGTCCAGCGCCTGCAGGTACTCCGCGTCGCGGCAGCCATCGGGCAGCGCGACGTCGAGGTCGCTGTCCTCCTTGCGGAACGGGAAGTTGCGCTCGCCGTGCAGGGACAGCGTGAAGACCGTCGGGTCGTCGCGGAAGATGGCCGCGGTGCCGTTCCCCTGGTGCACGTCCAGGTCGATGACCGCCACCCGCAGCAGGCGGCGATGGCGGCGGTGCCATTCCGCCTGCATCAGGCGGGCGGCCACCGCCGCATCGTTGAAGACGCAGTAGCCGCCGCCCTTGTCGGCATACGCATGGTGGGTCCCGCCCGCCAGGTTGGCTGCGACGCCTTCGGCCAGCGCGGCGCGGGCCGCGGCGACGGTCGCGCCCACCGAGCGCCGCGCCCGCTCGACCATGCGCGGCGTCCAGGGGAAGCCGATCTCGCGCTGCTGGGCCGGGCTGAGCAGGCCGTCGGCGACTGCCCCGATGTAGGTGGGGGTGTGGGCCAGCGCCAGCTCGCCGTCGCTCGCCGCGGGCGCCTCCTGCAGGCGCAGGCCCGGCAGGCCCTCGGCCGCCTCGCGCAGCAGGCGGTACTTCTGCATCGGGAAGCGGTGCCCGTCCGGCAGGGGCAGCACGAAATGATCCGAGTGGAAGGCTTGCATCGCCGCCGATTGTGCCCAGCCGGCGATCTCTAGGCTGTCGCCTCTACGATTGCTGCGGCGCAGCAAAAACAGCTTGAAATGTCTCGACGCATCCGTATACTCCCCCTCATGGTGCAGTGCAACATCGTCACTGTGTCAGGCGCAGTCCCCTTTTCTATTCCATGGAGATTCCACATGCTGACCGCTGAACAATTGCTCGCCGCCCAGAAGACCCAGATCGAGACCCTGTTCGGGCTGACCGGCAAGGCGTTCGAAGGCGTCGAGAAGCTCGTCGAGCTGAACCTGCAGGTCGCCAAGACCGCGCTGGGCGAGGCCGCCGCCAACACCCAGGCCGCCCTGTCGGTCAAGGACGCGCAGGAACTGCTGACGCTGCAGGCCAGCCTGCTGCAGCCGGCCGCCGAGAAGGTTGCCGCCTATGGCCGCCACCTGTACGACATCGCCGCGTCGACGAATGCCGACATCGGCAAGGTCGCCGAAGCCCAGGCTGCCGAGGCGCAGCAGAAGTTCATGGCCGTGGTCGACACCGCCGTGAAGAACGCCCCGGCCGGCACCGAGAACGTGGTGGCGCTGTTCAAGTCGGCCGTGGCCACGACCAGCAATGCCTACGAAAGCCTGCACAAGGCGGCCGAGCAGGCCGCCAGCGTCGCCGAAGCCAACGTCCAGGCGCTGACCGCCAGCGCCGTGAAGGCCACCCAGGCCGCCGCCCCGAAGGGCAAGCGCACCGCCGCGGCCGCCTGAGGAATTTTTCGAGAAACCTTGAACCAATTGCTCGGCACGCCATCTGAGAGTGACCGCGGGCGCAGCCTGCGGTCTCCCTGAAAGGTTGTCTCCTCGGTACCGAGCGAATCCGGATTCCAGGTACCTTCCGGCCCGATCCAACGATCGGGCCGTTTTGTTTGGGGCCTCGGGATCAGTGCGTCTTGGCGGCGATCTTGGCCTTCAGCTCGTTCAGCATCGCCAGCGCGATCTCCCGCCCCGCCTGGATCGAGCGCTTGCGCGCCGCGAAATCGGCCGCGGAGACCCCCGGCAGCTTCGGCCGCATCACCACGTCGGCCTCGCGCAGCTCGAAGGTGTTGATGCTTCGGCTCATGATCGCGAACGTCTGCAGCAGCATGCGCATCGGGTCGCCCGTCGCCGCCCCGTCCGGCACCGCCGAGATGTCGACGGCGATCACCAGGTCCGCGCCCATCTGACGCGCGAAGCGCACCGGCACCGGTGACACCAGGCCGCCATCCACGTACTCGCGCGTGCCGATCTTCACCGGCTGGAACACCGCCGGCACGGCGCTCGAGGCCCGCACCGCCAGCCCGGGATCGCCGCGCTGGAACAGCACCGGCGCCCCGTTGTCCAGGTCGGTCGCGACGATGCCCAGCGGCAGCCGCAGCTGCTCGATGGTGCGCCCGCCGGTGCTGTCGCGCACGAAGCGCGCGAGCGCCTCGCCACGGATCAGGCCGCGCCCCGGGAAGGCCCAGTCGGTGATCGCCGATTCGTCCATCGAATCCGCCATCGCGGCCAGCGCCAGGCCGTTCTTGCCCGACGCATACAGGGTCGCCACCAGGCTGCCGGCCGAGGTGCCCACCACCAGGTCCGGCTTGATGCCGTTCTCTTCCAGCACCTGGATCACGCCGATGTGGGCAAACCCGCGCGCCGCGCCGCCGCCCAGTGCCAGCCCGATCTTCGGCGGCTTGGGCACCGGCTTGATCACCACCACCGGGGGCGCCGAGGCCGCGGCGTCGGGCGCCACCACGCCCACCACCGGCGGCGTGCCGGCCGGGCCCGAAGGCGGCGTGCCGGCGGGCGGCACCGGAACGGTCTGGCAGGCGGCCAGCAGCACGACAGAGGCCAGAACGGCCCACCGGGCGGGAAAGGAAGAACGCATGGACGTCAGGAAAGCAGGCATCCGACGATTCTAGGAGGGGCCGTTCCTTATCCCCCACTCGAATAAACAATCAACGAAATTGTTCTTCCTACATATATATAGGGCCACTACAGTCCTGCCCTGGTTCCCACGCGCCGCGCAGACATGTACCAGTACACCCCGTTCGACACCCAGTTCGTCAAGCAACGCGCCGCCCAGTTTCGCGACCAGCTGCAGCGCAACCTGGCCGGCACGCTGGGCGACGACGAATTCCGCGCCCTGCGCCTGCAGAACGGCTGGTACATCCAGCGCCATGCCCCGATGGCCCGCATCGCGGTGCCGTATGGCGAGCTGAGCTCCGACCAGCTGCGCATGCTGGCGCACATCGCGCGCGAGTTCGACCGCGGCTACGCCCACTTCACGACGCGCCAGAACTGCCAGTTCAACTGGATCCCGCTGCCGAAGGCGGCCGACGTGATGGACCTGCTGGCCTCGGTCAGCATGCACGGCATCCAGACCAGCGGCAACTGCATCCGCAACATCACCAGCGACTGCTTCGCCGGCGTTGCCGCCGACGAGATCGTCGACCCGCGTCCCTACTGCGAGATCCTGCGGCAGTGGAGCACCTTGATCCCCGAGTTCGCCTTCCTGCCGCGCAAGTTCAAGATCGCCGTCAGCGGTGCGAAGGAAGACCGCGCCGCCATCGCCTGGCACGACATCGGCCTGCAGCTGCTGAAGAACGAGTCCGGCGAGGTCGGCTTCAAGGTGCTGGTGGGCGGCGGCATGGGCCGCACGCCGGTGATCGGCACCGTGATCAACGAGTTCCTGCCCTGGCAGCAGATCCTCGTCTACCTCGAGGCCATCGTGCGCGTCTACAACCGCTACGGCCGGCGCGACAACATGTACAAGGCGCGCATCAAGATCCTGGTGAAGGCCGAGGGCCAGCGCTTCCTCGACGACGTGGCCGAGGAGTTCCGGCGCATCCTCGAGCTGGACGAAGGCGGCCGCGAGCAGATCATCCCGCAGGCCGAGCTCGACCGCGTCGCCGCCCACTTCGTGACCCCGGCCGGGGTGAAGCCGATCGAAGGCAGCCGCCTCGAGGTGCCCGCCGACGCCCCCGCCGCCTTCCAGCGCTGGCTGGAGCGCAACGTGCACGCCCACCAGCTGGCCGGCTACCGCAGCGTCACGCTCTCGCTCAAGCGCACCGGCCAGGCCCCGGGCGATGCCACCTCGACCCAGATGGAGCTGGCGGCCGGCCTCGCCGACCGCTACAGCCAGGGCGAGCTGCGCGTCTCGCACGACCAGAACCTGGTGCTGCCCTGGGTGCGCGAGTCCGACCTGTACGCCCTGTGGCAGGCGGCGCGGGGCGCCAGCTTCGCGACGCCGAACATCGGCCTGCTGACCGACATGATCGCCTGCCCCGGCGGCGACTTCTGCGCCCTCGCGAACGCGCGCTCGATCCCGATCGCCGCCGCCATCACCGAGCGCTTCGACGACATCGACGAGCTCTACGACATCGGCGACATCGACCTGCACATCAGCGGCTGCATCAACTCCTGCGGCCACCACCACAGCGGCCACATCGGCATCCTGGGCGTCGACAAGGACGGCAGCGAGTGGTACCAGGTCACCCTGGGCGGGCTGGACGGCTCGGCGATCAGCGGCCACCAGTCGACGCCCGGCAAGGTGATCGGCCCGTCGTTTGCGGCCGACGAGGTGCCCGACGTGATCGAGGCGGTGCTCGACACCTACCGCACGCAGCGCAGCAGCGCCGCCGAGCGCTTCATCGACACCGTCACCCGCATCGGGCTCGACCCGTTCAAGGCCGCCGCCAACGCGCAGCGCCGCAGCACGGCCAAGGCCTGAGGAGCACCGCCCATGAAGTTCATCGATCCCGCGCGCGACCCCTGGCGCACCATCACCGGCGAAGACGGCCCCATGGTCACGCTGACGCCGGCCCCGCACAGCCTGCTGACGCTGGCGCAGTGGCACAGCGTGCGCAGCACCTGGCCGGCCGGCATGCCGGTGGGCGTGCAGTTCCCCAACGATGCCGACATCGAGGAACTGGCCGAGGACCTGCCGCGCCTCGCGCTGGTGGCCCTGCACTTCCCGAAGTGGGTGGACGGCCGCGCCTACAGCCAGGCCCGCCTGCTGCGCGCCCGCTACCGCTTCCGCGGCGAGGTGCGCGCCACCGGCGAGGTGCTGGTCGACATGATGCCGCTGCTCGAGCGCACCGGCGTCGATGCGGTGGCCTTGCGCGCCGACCAGTCCGTCGAGGCAGCCGAGCGCGCCCTGCACTTCTTCCCCGGCCACTACCAGGCCGACGTGCACGAGAAGCGGCCGCTGTTCAAGCGTCCGCCCGGCCAGGAAACGGCGCCGGTCGAGTTCAACCAGGCAGGCTCGGCGATATGAGCGCGATCTCGCTGTACGCCCGCGCGACCGCGGGCTTCGAGGCGCGCGTGGCGCATGCGGTCGAGGTGCTGGAGCAGGCCGCGGCCGGGCACCCCGGCCGCATCGTCCAGGCGACGAGCCTGGGCGCCGAGGACATGGTGCTGACCGACCTGATCGCGCGGCATGCGATCCCGATCGCCCTCGGCACGCTCGAGACCGGCCAGTTGCACGCGCAAACGCTGGCGCTGATTCCGCGCATCGAGGAGCGCTACAAGCTCCCGGTCGAGGTCTATCGCCCGGAGGCCGATGCGGTGATCCACTTCGTGAAGAACCACGGCGAGCGTGCGATGTACGAGAGCATCGAGCTGCGCAAGGGCTGCTGCGGCATCCGCAAGCTGGAGCCGCTGTCGCGCATGCTGGCGCAGCGCAGCGCCTGGGTCACCGGGCTGCGCCGCGAGCAGTCGAACAACCGCGGCGAGGTGCCCTTCAGCGAGCCCGACGACAAGGGCCGCATCAAGTTCAACCCGCTGGCCGACTGGAGCTGGAACGACGTCTGGCACTACATCGCGAGCCAGGGCGTGCCCTACAACCCGCTGCACGACGAGTTCATGCCGAGCATCGGCTGCGCCCCCTGCACGCGGGCGATTGCCGTCGGCGAGGACTTCCGCGCCGGCCGCTGGTGGTGGGAAGACGAGAAGGCCAAGGAATGCGGCCTGCATGTGCACGGCGCCGAAGACGCGGCCGTGTCGATGATCGGAGACAGGACATGAACGCCCCGCTGACCGTGGAACAACTGCTGCCGCAGCTGGACCACACCCACCTCGACTGGCTGGAGGAAGAGGCCATCTTCATCCTGCGCGAGACCGTGGCCGCCTTCGAGCGCCCCGCCCTGCTGTTCTCCGGCGGCAAGGACTCGTGCGTGGTGCTGCGCCTGGCCGAGAAGGCGTTCAAGACGCGCGGCAAGGACGGCGAGTTCAAGGGCCGCCTGCCCTTCCCGCTGCTGCACGTGGACACCGGCCACAACTTCCCCGAGGTGATCGAGTTCCGCGACCGCCGCGTCGCCGAGATGGGCGAGCGCCTGGTGGTGGGCCACCTCGAGGACTCGATCCAGCGCGGCACGGTGCGCCTGTCGCACCCGCTGGAATCGCGCAACGGCCACCAGACGGTGGCGCTGCTCGAGGCGATCGAGGAGCACCGCTTCGACGTGCTGATGGGCGGGGCGCGCCGCGACGAGGAGAAGGCGCGCGCCAAGGAGCGCATCTTCTCGCACCGCGACAGCTTCGGCCAGTGGCAGCCCAAGGAGCAGCGCCCCGAGCTGTGGACGCTGTTCAACACGCGCATCAAGCCGGGCGAGCACATGCGCGCCTTCCCGATCAGCAACTGGACCGAGCTGGACGTGTGGCTGTACATCGCGCGCGAGAACATCCCGCTGCCGAGCCTCTACTACGCCCACCCGCGCCAGGTGATCCGGCGCAAGGGCCTGCTGGTGCCGCTGACCGAGGTGACGCCGCCGCAGGCGGGCGAGCAGGTGGAGACCGCGGAGGTGCGCTTTCGCACCGTGGGCGACATGACCTGCACCTGCCCGGTGGAGAGCCCTGCCGCCAACGCGACCGAGATCGTCGCCGAGACGCTGAAGGTGACGGTGAGCGAGCGCGGCGCGACCCGCATGGACGACCGCACCTCGGATGCCTCGATGGAGCGCCGCAAGAAGGAAGGCTATTTCTGACATGAGCACGCCGCAGATCCAAGACCACCGCGCCCTGCGCTTCCTCACGGCCGGCAGCGTCGACGACGGCAAGAGCACGCTGATCGGGCGGCTGCTGTTCGACAGCCGCGCGATCCTGGCCGACCAGCTGGACACGCTGGAGAAGCGCGCCGCCGGGGCGCCGATCGACCTGTCGCTGCTGACCGACGGCCTGGAGGCCGAGCGCGAGCAGGGCATCACGATCGACGTCGCCTACCGCTACTTCGCGACCCGGCAGCGCAAGTTCATCATCGCCGACGCCCCCGGCCACGAGCAGTACACCCGCAACATGGTGACGGCCGCCGCCGGCAGCGACGCCGCCGTCGTGCTGGTGGACATCACCAAGCTGGACACCGCGGCGCAGCCGGTGCCGCTGCTGGCGCAGACGCGCCGCCACGCGCTGCTGGCCCACCTGCTGCGCGTGCCGAGCATCGTGTTCGCGGTCAACAAGCTGGATGCGGTGGCCGACCCGGCCCGGGCCTTCGCGGCGACGAAGTCGGCGCTGCTGGCCTTTGCGCAGCAGGCCGGCATCGAGGTCGCCGGCGTGATCCCGGTGTCGGCGCTGCGCGGCGACAACGTGACGCAGCCGCTGGCCGCCGACTGGTACGACGGCCCCTCGCTGCTGCAGCTGCTGGAAGCGCTGCCGGCGCTGCAGGAGCGCAAGGACGGCGACCTGCTGATCCCGGTGCAGTACGTGGCCCGCGAGGGCGAAGGCACCGGCAACCAGCCGCGCACGCTGTACGGGCGCGTGGCGCACGGCCGCGTGAAGGCCGGCGACACGGTGCAGCTCTTCCCGAGCGGCCAGCAGGCCGTGGTCGCCGAGGTGCGGCTGGCCGGCGCGGCGGTCGACGTGGTCGAGGCCGGGCAGTCGGCCGGCGTGGTGCTCGACCGCCAGCTCGACGTCTCGCGCGGCGACTGGATCGCCACGCCCTCGACGATCCGCGAGACGCAGCGCTTCAGCGCCACGCTCGCCTGGCTGGACACCGAGCCGGCCGTCGTCGGCCGCAAGTACTGGGTGCGCCACGGCAACCGCTGGGTGCAGGCGCGCATCGCAGCCATCGAGAGCCGGCTCGACATCCACACGCTCGAGGCCACCGAGGCCCACCAGCTGGCCGTCAACGAGATCGGCCACGTGATCGTCGAGACGCAGCAGGCCCTGCCGGTGGAAGCCTACGAATCCAACCGCGTCGGCGGCTCGCTGATCATCGTCGACCCCGCCAGCAACCGCACCAGCGGCGCCCTGCTGGTCCATGAATGTCTGCCGTCCTGAGAGGCTTGCCCGCGCCATGGCTCCTTCCACGCACCCGCTTGTCCTGCCGCGTCCCTTCCATGCCGACGCCCACCAGGCGCCCGCCGCACGCGGCGCGTCGTGCCTCAATGTGGTCAAGCATCCCAGCCTGGTCTCGGCGGCCGAGCGGCGCGCCTTGCTCCACCAGCAGCCCGCGACGGTCTGGTTGACGGGCCTCAGCGGTGCCGGCAAATCCACCCTGGCCTATGCAGTGGAACGCCGGCTGCATGCCCAAGGGCGGCTGGCGTTCGTGCTGGATGGCGACAACATCCGCCACCATCTCAGCAGCGATCTCGGCTTCTCGCCGTCGGACCGTCGCGAGAACATCCGCCGCGTCGCGGAAGTGGCCGCCTTGATGAACGACGCGGGGCTGATCGTGTTCACGGCGCTCATCTCGCCCCGGCAGGAGGACAGGGAGCAGGCGCGATCCATCATCGGCGACGCGCGGTTCATTGAAGTCCATGTGAGCACGGCGCTGGCCGTCTGCGAGGCGCGCGACCCGAAAGGGCTCTACGAGAAGGCCCGAACGGGCGCCATTCCCGAGTTCACCGGCGTGTCCTCGCCTTACGAGACCCCGCGGTCTCCCGCGCTGCGCATCGACACCGACACCTGCGGCCTCGATTCCTCCGCGGAGAAGTTGATGGACTTCCTGGCCCATCGCTGCGGCCTCGCGTCATGACATCGCTCCCGCCATCCGCGTCGACGGACCGCCCGGGGGCCCTCCCGGCGGTGGACGTGTTCAATGGCGACGCCGACGGCATTTGCAGCCTCCATCAGTTGCGCATGGCCGACCCGCGTGCGGGACGCCTCGTCAGCGGCGTCAAGCGCGACATCGACCTGCTCGGGCCGTTGGCCGATGCGTGCCCCCCCAGCGACATCACCGTGCTGGACGTCTCGTTCGACAGGAACGAGGCCGGCGTGCGCCGCGCACTGCAGGCCGGCGGGCGCGTCCTCTACTTCGACCACCACTCGGCGCGCAGCCTGTTCCGCCACCCGCGGCTCGAAAGCCACATCGACCCTTCCCCGACGGCCTGCACATCCTTGCTGGTGGATCGCCACCTGGGCGGCCGCTTCCGCGGGTGGGCCCTCGTCGGCGCCTTCGGCGACAACCTGCTCGAGCTTGCGCGCGATCTGTCCGCGCAGCACGGCTTCACCCCGGCCCAGACGGCGAGCCTCGAGCAATTGGGGCAGCTCCTCAACTACAACGCCTACGGCGAGGCGGTGGAAGACCTGCACGTGCCGCCGATCGACCTCTATCGGGCGGTGCACGACTTCGAGAGCCCCTTCGACTTCATCGCCGACGCGGGCGAATACCGTCGCCTGGCCGCCGGCCGCGCCGACGACCAGCACCACCTCGAAGCGCTCGCGCCCTGTTGGCGCAGCGTCGACGGCGACGTCTACGTGCTGCCCGGCGCGGCATGGGCCCGGCGGCTTTCCGGAACGCTGGCGAACCGCCTCGCCTGCGAAGAGCCGCACCGGTCGTTCGCGGTGCTCACGCGCCGGTCGGACGGTCACTTCCTGGTCAGCGTCCGCGTTCCTGCCCGGTGCCAATCGGCGCAAGCGTTGTGCCGACTCTATCCGGGCGGCGGCGGACGGCATGCAGCCGCCGGCATCGACCGGCTGCCGGCGAGCGAGCTCGACCAGTTCATCGCCGACTTTTCCAACCACATCACGGGGACACCTTCATGAGCCACCAGACCTCCCTCTCCACGCCCCATCCGGGCCGCCCGCGCCCGCTCCTGATGGTGCCCTTGCGTCGCTGCGGAAGCCATGCCCTCCGGCTCCGGCTGAATTTCAGCGAAGGCTTCTACTCGCCCTACCCGCTGCACATCGTCGATTTCATGCCGCTGGTCCCGCTCTACGGCGACCTGTCCGAGGACCGCAACTACTTCCAGCTCGTCGTGGACGTCGTCGGCCTGCAGGCCGCCAGCATGGTGAAGTGGCCCGGCGTGGCGTTCGATCCGGGCGAGATCTTCGACGCCCTCAAGGACGAGCGGCGCAGCGTGCACCGGGTGGTGTGGGAGCTGCTCCTGCGCAGCGGCGAGCAGCACCACGCCCGCGTCGTGATGGACAAGTCCCTCGACAGCGTCCACTACGCCCCCGAGATGATGGAGCTCTTCCCGGACATGCTGTTCCTGAACGTGGTGAGGGACCCGCGCGCCCAGGTGGCTTCGATGAACCGCGCGATCATCCACGACTTCGACAGCACGCTCAACGCGATGACGTGGGTCGCCGCGCATGACGCGGTCCAGCGTCTCGTCCAGGCCCATCCGGCGCGCGTGCTCACCATCCGCTACGAGGATTTCCTCGCCGACCAGGAGCTGGTCCTGCGCGGCATCTGCGACTTCATCGGCCTGGACTTCCTGCCGCAAATGCTCGACGTGGCGGCCTCGACCGAAGCACGGCAGATGTCGAAGCTGTCGGATCTGTGGTCGTCCAACTGCTTCGGCCCCATCCCGGCCAACCGGGACAAGTTCAAGAGCCAGCTCGGCACCGACGAGATCGAGATCATCGAGACGCTGGCGAAGGCGCACATGCGCGCCTACGGCTATGAATTCATGACCGATGCGAACGCGCCCATCCCGGACGAAGCGGTTCTCGCAGCGCGCACACAGCGGTCCGCCGTGGGGCGGGCGCAGGCCTGGAGCCAGCTCAGCACCGCCAACTACCGCGACTTCGTGCTGCGGCGCGTCCGGGCGGATCACCTGGCCTCCGTGCGCGAACGCCTGACCCGGGCCCAACCGTCGCGGGCCCATGCGGCGACCCCGGCCTGACGGCCCATCGGCAGGCACATTCCGGACTTTCACTAAACACTTGCGGACCCTGCATCGTTGTTGATCCTGCCCAGGGTGCCTATCGTTCAGGCTCCAACTCAACTCCCCTGGAGCCGCAATGAAGACCGTTCTGATCACCGGCTGCTCGTCAGGCTATGGCCTCGAGACCGCTCGCCACTTCCACGCGCAAGGCTGGAACGTCATCGCGACGATGCGCGCACCGCGCAAGGACATCCTGCCGCCATCGTCGCGGATGCGGCTGTTGGCACTGGACGTGACCGACGCCGGCAGCATCGCGGCGGCGATCGAGGCGGCCGGCCCGATCGACGTTCTCGTGAACAACGCCGGCGTCGGCGTGGTCGGTGCATTCGAGGCAACGCCCCTGAGCACCACCCGCGAGGTGTTCGAGACCAACACCTTCGGCGTGATGTCGATGATGCAGGCCGTCATCCCGCAGTTCCGCGCGCGGCGTTCGGGTGTCATCGTCAACGTCACCTCGAGCGTGACGCTCGCCGCCATGCCGCTGGCGGGCGTCTATACGGCCAGCAAGACCGCCGTGGAAGGCCTGAGCGGGTCCGTGGCATTCGAGCTGGCGGCATTCAACGTCCGGGTCAAGCTGGTCGAGCCCGGCTATGCGCCGACGACGCGTTTCGCGGCGAATGGCGGGCAGCGCATGCAGGGCCTCATCCCGGACGCCTACCAGCCGTTTGCCGCGCCGATCTTCGCGGCGTTCGCGAACCCGAAGGCGATCACGACCGAAGCGGATGTGGCCCAGGCGGTCTTCGAAGCGGCCCACGACACCTCCGGGCGCCTGCATTTCGCGGCAGGCGCCGATGCGGTGGCACTTGCCGCCGCCCAATGAGGCCCGGCACCGTCAGGGCGCAATCGACCGGAGGTATCGGCTGGGCGGCACGCCGACGTGCCGGCAGAAGGCGACGCTGAAGGCGCTGGTCGAGCCGTAGCCGACACGCTCGGCGATCTGGGCGACCGCGACATCGCCCTCGCGCAGCAACTGCTTGGCAAGCTCCATGCGCCACCCCAGCAGGTACTCCATCGGGGCCACGCCCACCGTGCGCGTGAACCGGTCGAAGAACGCGGAGCGGGAAAGCGCCGCCGCCTTGGCCAACTGCGCGATGGTCCACGGTCGATGCACATGCGCGTGCATCTGCTTCAGCGCAGGAGCCAGGCGCTCGTCACCGAGCCCGCGCAACAGCCCCGGCGGTGCATCGCCCTGGGTCGACGACCGCATGGCCTCGACGAGCATCAGTTCCGCCAGCCTGGCGATCGTGAACGCTGCGCCGGGCCTCTGCCCGGCGGACTCCTCGCCGACCATGTGCACCAGCTGGGACAGGCGGGCCGAGCCTCGCACATGCACGACCCTGGGAAGAAGCGCCACCAGCAGGCTTGCATCCGCAGACTCGAACATGAATGCGCCGCCCAGCAGGCGCATGTCGGGGGGACCGCGTCGTTCGCCATAGCGAACCTCGCCTCGCCGGCGCGCCGCCTCGTGGGGATCCATGAAGACCGGCATCGCCGGGCCGAAGCTGGAGATGGTGAAGGCGGGTGTCGTCGGAAGCAGGACGAAGTCTCCTGCGCTGATCGTGATCGGCTCGTGCCCGTCGACCGCAAGAAGGCTGCTTCCGTCCAGGACGATGCAGAAGCTGGGTCGGCCGTACTCGGTGTAGCGCACCGCCCAATCGCCCCTGCCACTGATCACATTCGCCATGGCGGCTTGCGGCCGCAGCAGCCGGACGACCTCGGAGAGCGGATCACTCGCGTCTGGACGCTTGCTAAACACGGCCGGACCGCGCATTCTTGTTCATCCGTCGATCTTGGTCGAACTGCCGAGGGAGGTCAACGCCGTTGCTTGGCACGCAATTCGCCACTCGCAACCGCCGCACCCAGCGAGGACAGGGCTGAGACGTGTCGATTTGGCGTCCTGTCGTTCGTCGAGGGAATGCGCAGCGCCTTCTTTCGGGTGCGCTGGCCGATCAACCCAACAGGAGTGAAGACATGTCCTACATCGATGGTTTCGTGATCGCAGTCCCCACCGCCAACAAGCAGAAGTTCATCGAGCACGCACGCCATTTCGACTCGCTCTTCATCGAGCTGGGTGCCCTCCGCGTGATCGAGGCCTGGGGTGACGACGTCCCCGACGGAAAGGTCACCGACTTCCGCCGCGCGGTGCAGGCAACGGCCGATGAGACGGTGGCCTTTTCGTGGGTCGAGTGGCCGGACAAGGCCACGCGCGATGCCGGCATGAAGAAGATGATCGAGGATCCGCGCATGGATCCGTCCACCCCCGGCAACCCGCCCATGCCCTTCGACGGCAAGCGCATGATCTTCGGCGGCTTCGAACCGGTGGTTGAAGTGAAGGCTTGACCCTTCGGACGCAGGGATTGGAGCGGGTGAAGGGAATCGAACCCTCGTATGAAGCTTGGGAAGCTGCCGTTCTACCATTGAACTACACCCGCAGCGGGCCGCATTCTAGCCGGAGTCGGCGCCTTCGCGGTGCTCGGGCACAATCCAGGCCCCCGACTGGAGCCCGCCCCCGCCATGACCGCCCCGACCCACCCGCCCTATCCGCTGCGCGGCATCAAGAGCTTCGTGCTGCGCGCCGGCCGCATGGGCACCGGCCAGATGAAAGCGCTGGAGACGCTCGGGCCGCGCTTCGTCCTCCCCTATGCCGAGCAGGTGCTGGACCCGCAGGCGGTGTTCGGGCGCCAGGCACCGCTGGTGCTGGAGATCGGCTTCGGCATGGGCGACGCCACCGCGGCCATCGCCCAGGCGCTGCCCGGGCTGGACTTCCTCGGCGTCGAAGTGCACACGCCGGGCGTCGGCGCCCTGCTCAAGCACATCGGCGAGAGGCAGATCGGCAACCTGCGCATCGTGCAGCACGATGCGGTCGAGGTGCTCGAGCACATGGTCGCGCCCGGCTCGCTGGCCGGCGTGCACGTGTTCTTCCCGGACCCCTGGCACAAGAAGAAGCACAACAAGCGGCGGCTCATCCAGCCGCCGTTCGTCGCGAAGCTGGTGTCGCGGCTCGCCCCCGGGGGCTACCTGCATTGCGCGACCGACTGGCAGCCGTATGCCGAGCAGATGCTGGAGGTGCTGTCGGCGGAGCCGGGCCTCGCCAACACCGCCGAGGGCTATGCGCCCAAGCCGGCCTACCGCCCGCTCACCAAGTTCGAGAACCGCGGCCTCAAGCTCGGCCACGGAGTGTGGGACCTGGTGTTCCGGCGCCGGGACGCCTGACGGCCCGGCCGGTCCGGTCTCAATCGACCCAGCTGACCCAGCCGGTCTGCCAGGTCAGCAGCACCAGCAGGCCGAAGGCGATGCGGTACCAGGCGAAGGGCACGAAGTTGTGGGTCGAGATGTAGCGCAGCAGCCAGCGCACGCAGAAGAAGGCCGACACGAAGGCCGCCACCATGCCCACCACCCACATGCCCAGGTCGTCCATCGACAGCAGCGCCCGCTCCTTGTACAGCGAGTAGACCGACGCGACGCCCAGGGTCGGGATCGCCAGGTAGAAGGTGAATTCCGTCGCCACCTGGCGCGACAGCCCGAACAGCATCCCCCCGATGATGGTCGCCCCCGAACGGCTTGTCCCGGGAATCAGCGCGAAGGCCTGCGCGATGCCCACCTTCAAGGCGTCCAGCGAACTCATCTGGTCGACCGACTGGATGCGCACGCGGTGCTGCCGGCGCTCGGCCCACAGGATCACGAGCCCGCCCAGGATGAAGGTCGTCGCCACCGTGGGCGCGTTGAAGAGGTTGGCCTTCAGCATCTTGCCGAACAGCAGCCCCAGCACCGCCAGCGGCAGGAAGGCGATGCCGATGTTCACCAGCAGGCGCCGCGCCTTCGGGTCGTGCCCGAGCCCCGACAGCACGCCCCCGATGCGCGCCCGGAACTCCCACACCACCGCCATGATCGCGCCCGACTGGATCACGATCTCGAACAGCTTGCCCCGCGCATCGTTGAAATGCATCAGGGCCCCCGCCAGGATCAGGTGCCCCGTGCTCGAGATCGGCAGGAACTCCGTCAGCCCCTCGACGATGCCCATCACCGCCGCCTTCAACAGCAGAACCAAGTCCAGATTCACGCGCGCTCCCGGCAAAAAAGTCGGCCGATGATAGCGGCCGCACCCCGCCGCCCGGGCCTCCGAACAAGGGGTTACCCGGAGCCCGGCTTGACCCCCGGCCGTCCTACCGCTTACATTACTGACCAGTCAGTCAGTACTGATCCATGAGCACCCCGTCCGCCCTTCCCGCCCGCCAACGCCGCAAAGAGGCCCGTCCCCAGGAGCTGCTGGACGCGGCCCTGTCGCTGTTTTCCGAGAAGGGCTTCGCCGGGACGCGGTCGGAAGAGGTGGCGGCGGCGGCCGGCGTCTCCAAGGGCACGCTGTACCTGTACTACCCGAGCAAGGAAGAGCTGCTGAAGGCGGTCATCCGCGACCGGGTGTCGGCCGAGATCCAGAGCGGCGTCGACGAGGTGCGCGCCTTCGGCGGCAGCAATGCGCAGGTGCTGCGCGAGGTGCTGCCGCGCTGGTGGCTGCGCATCTTCGACAGCCCCGCCTCCGCGGTGTTCAAGCTCATCGTCACCGAGGTGCGCAATTTCCCCGACATCGCCGAGTACTACCGCGAGCAGGTCGTCGAGCCCGGCTCCAACCTGATCGCCGGCGTGGTCCAGCGCGGCATCGCCGCGGGCGAGTTCCGTCCGGTCAACATCGAATTCACGGTGCATTCGCTGATCCTGCCGATGGTGATGCTGTGCATGCACAAGCACTCGCTGGGCGCCTGCGCCCCGGTGCCCTCGCTGATGGCGCCGCACGACTTCGTCTATGCGCACATGGACCTGATCACGCGCAGCCTCGAGGTGCCCGCCGAGGCGCTGGCCGCATGAAGCGCTGGATGCGCTGGGCCATCCCCGTGCTGGCGGTGGCACTCGTCGGCGGCTTCGTCGCCCGCGCCCTGAGCGCGCGCAAGCACGAGCAGGCCGCCCTCGCCGCCGCCGCCGCCAAGCCCCCGCCGGCCCTGGAGCTGTCCGCCGGCGACCTGCTGGTGCTGCACCCGCAGCCGTTCACGCGCACGCTGGCCGTCTCGGGCGGGCTGAAGGCGGTGAACAGCGCCGTCGTCAAGGCCAAGGTCGCGGCCGAGGTCAAGTCGCTCGCCGTCCGCGAAGGCGACAGCGTCCGGGCCGGCCAGGTGATCGGCCAGCTCGACACCACCGAGGTGGAATGGCGCCTGCGCCAGGCCGAGCAGAACGCCGCCGCGGCGCGCGGCCAGCTCGACATCGCGCGCCGCACCCTGGAGAACAACAAGGCCCTGGTCGCCCAGGGCTTCATCTCCGCGACGGGCCTGGAGACCTCGGTCGCCAACGAGGCCAGCGCCCAGGCGAACCACGGCGCGGCGATGGCCGCGGTCGAGCTCGCCCGCAAGTCGCGCGCCGATGCCCAGCTCGTCGCGCCGATCAGCGGCATCGTCTCGCAGCGCGCTGCCCAGCCGGGCGAGCGCGTCGCCGTCGACAGCCGGCTGGTGGAGGTGGTCGACCTCTCGCGCATCGAGATGGAGGCCGCGGTGGCGCCGGAAGATGTCGGCTCGGTGCAGGTCGGCCAGGCCGCCAGCCTGCAGGTCGACGGGCTCGCGACGCCGGCCGCGGCCCGCGTCGTGCGCATCAACCCCAGCACCCAGTCGGGCACCCGCGCCGTCATGGTCTACCTCGAGCTGCAGCCGCAGGCCGGGCTGCGCCAGGGCCTGTTCGCGCGCGGGGCGATCGAGCTGGATCGCAGGACGGCGCTCGCCGTTCCCGCCAACGCGGTGCACGTCGACCAGGCCCGTCCCTATGTGCTGCGGGTGGCCGAAGGCCGGGTCGAGCAGCGGCCGGTGACGCTGGGCGGCCGCAGCAGCAGCGCCGCCGAGCCCGACGGCCTGGTCGAGTTGACCGCGGGCGTGGCCGACGGCGACACGGTGCTGCGCGGGACCGTCGGCGCGGTGCGCGCCGGCACCGCGGTGCGCGTCACCGGCGCCACGGGCGCGATGTCCGCAGCGGCCGTCCCCGCCCCGTCCGCCGTCGGACGCTGACGCGCGCCCTGCCGCCCCCCGCGCCATGTGGTTCACCCGCGTCTCCATCGGCAACCCGGTGATGGCCACCATGGTCATGCTGGCCTTCGTGGTGCTCGGGCTCTTCAGCTACCAGCGGCTCGCGGTCGACCAGTTCCCCAACATCGACTTCCCGACGGTGGTCGTGCAGATGGACTACCCCGGCGCGTCGCCGGAGATCGTCGAGAGCGAGGTCACGAAGAAGGTCGAGGAGGCGGTCAACACCGTCGCCGGCATCAATTCGCTGTACTCGCGCTCCTACGAAGGCAGCTCGGTGGTCGTCGTCGAGTTCAACCTCGACGTCGACGGGCGCAAGGCGGCCGACGACGTGCGCGAGAAGGTCGCCCTGGTGCGCCCGCTGCTGCGCGACGAGGTGAAGGAACCGCGCATCTCGCGCTTCGACCCGGCCAGCCAGCCGATCTTCAACGTCGCCGTGCTGTCCACCGACGGCAGGCGCACGCCGCAGGAGCTGACCACCTGGGCCACGCAGGTGCTGCAGAAGCGGCTCGAGAACGTGCGCGGCGTCGGCGCGGTCAGCGTGATCGGCGGCGTCGAGCGCGAGATCAACCTCTACATCCGCCCCGCCGCGCTGGACGCCCTGGGCCTGAGCGCGGACCAGATGGTCGCCGCGGTGAAGAGCGAGAACCAGGAACTGCCCATGGGCGCGCTCAAGTCGCGCGAGCAGGAACGGGTGGTGCAGATCAACGCCCGGCTGAAGCGGCCGGAGGACTTCCGGGACATCATCGTGGCCCGCCGCGGCGGCCAGGCGGTCCGCCTCTGGCAGGTCGCCGACGTGGTCGACGGGCCGCAGGAGGTCGAGACCCTCGCCCTCTACAACGGCCAGCGCACCGTGCTGCTGTCGGTCCAGAAGTCGCAGGGCGAGAACACCATCGCGGTGGTCGACGGGCTGAACAAGGCGCTCGCCGACAGCGCCGGCCTGCTGCCGCCCGGCGTGAAGGTCGAGGTCAACCGCGACAACTCGCGCTCGATCCGCGTCTCGGTCGCCAACGTCAAGCGCACGCTGTTCGAGGGCGCGGCGCTGACGGTGCTGATCGTCTTCCTGTTCCTCAATTCCTGGCGCTCCACCGTCATCACCGGGCTCACGCTGCCGATCGCGCTGATCGGCACCTTCCTGTTCATGTACGCCTTCGGCTTCACGATCAACACCATCACGATGATGGCCCTGAGCCTGTGCGTGGGGCTGCTGATCGACGACGCCATCGTGGTGCGCGAGAACATCGTGCGCCACGTGCAGATGGGCAAGGACGCGCACCAGGCGGCCCTGGACGGCACCAACGAGATCGGCCTCGCGGTGCTCGCCACCACGCTGTCCATCGTCGCGGTCTTCCTGCCGATCGGCTTCATGGGCGGCATCGTCGGCAAGTTCTTCCACGAGTTCGGCATCACCATCGTCGCCGCGGTGCTGATCTCGATGTTCGTCAGCTTCACGCTCGATCCGATGCTGTCGAGCGTGTGGCACGACCCGGCCGCGCAGCGGGCGGGTCCTCCTGATTCGCCGCAGGCCCATGGCGTACGTCACGCGCCCCCGGTCACGCTCTACGACCGGAGCATCGGCCGCGTCACCGGCTGGTTCGACCGCGCCACCGGCTGGCTTTCCGACGCCTACCAGCACATCCTCGCCTGGTCGCTGAAGCACAAGCCGGCGACCCTGGGCGTCGCGCTCGCCAGCTTCGTCGGCAGCTTCTTCCTGGTCCCGGTGCTGGGCGCCGAGTTCGTGCCGAAGGCCGACTTCTCGGAGACGCAGGTCAACTTCTACACGCCGGTCGGCTCCTCGCTCGAGGTCACCGAGATGCGGGCACGCCAGATCGACGCCGTGCTGCGCGAGATGCCGGAGGTGAAGTACACCGTCACCACCATCAACAGCGGCTACGCGCTGGGCAAGATCTACGGCTCGACCTACGTGCGCCTGCTCGACCGCCACCTGCGCACGCGCAGCGTCAACGAGCTCAGCGTGCCGCTGCGCGAGCGCCTGGCGCGCATCCCCGGCATCACCGTCACCAACATCGGCCAGACCGACCTGGGCGGCGGCAAGAGCCTGCAGTTCTCGATCCAGGGGCCCGACCTGGGCGAGCTGGCGCGGCTGTCGGGCGCGATCCAGGAGCGCCTGCGCGCCATCCCCGGCCTGGTCGACCTGGACAGCACGCTCAAGCCCGACAAGCCGACCGTGGCGATCGACGTGAAGCGCGACGCGGCCTCCGACGCCGGCCTGAACGTCAACGCGCTGGCGAACAGCCTGCGCACCCTGGTCGCCGGCACGACGGTGGGCAACTGGCGCGCGCCGGACGGCGAGAACTACGACGTCAACGTGCGGCTGCGCCCGGACAGCCGCCACACGCTGGACGACCTGCAGCGCCTGCCGATCAACGTGGCCGCGGCGGCCGACGGCTCGGCCCGCTCGGTGCGCCTGTCGCAGGTGGCCGAGGTGACGCCGTCGACCGGCCCGAACCAGATCAACCGGCGCGACCTGAACCGCGAGATCAACATCGACGCCAACGCCTTCGGGCGCAGCTCGGGCGACGTGTCGGCCGACATCCGGCGCGTGCTCGACGCCACGGCCTGGCCGCCCGGCTACCGCTACGTGTTCGGCGGCTCGACCAAGAACATGAACGAGTCCTTCGCCTACGCCGTCGGCGCGCTGGCCCTGGCCGTCGTCTTCATCTACATGATCCTCGCCAGCCAGTTCCGCAGCTTCCTGCAGCCGCTGGCGCTGATGAGCTCGCTGCCGCTGACGCTGATCGGCGTGGTGCTGGCGCTGCTCGTCTTCCGCTCGACGCTCAACATGTTCAGCATCATCGGCATCGTGATGCTGATGGGGCTGGTGACGAAGAACGCGATCCTGCTCGTCGACTTCGCGATCCGGTCGCGCGCCGGCGAGCACCGCGGCGAGCACGGGCTGGACCACGACGAGCCCCCGATGGACCGGGAGCAGGCGCTGCTGCATGCCGCCCGGGTGCGGCTGCGGCCGATCCTGATGACGACGCTGGCGATGATCTTCGGCATGGTGCCGCTCGCCTTCGCGCTGTCCGAGGGCTCGGAGCAGCGCGCCCCGATGGGCCAGGCGGTGATCGGCGGCGTCATCACCTCCTCGCTGCTGACCCTGGTGGTGGTGCCGGTGATCTACTGCTACCTCGACGACCTGGCGGCCTGGGCGAAACGGCGCCTCGGGCGGGCGGCGCCCCATAAAATGCCGGGTTTGCCCCAACCTTCGCCGCGAGGAACGCCGCCATGAACGTCGAACAAGCCCGCTTCAACATGATCGAACAGCAGATCCGCCCCTGGGATGTGCTGGACCCGGGGGTGCTGAGCCTGCTGGGCGTGGTCAAGCGCGAGGATTTCGTGCCTGCCGCGTACCGCGCGATGGCCTTCTTCGACACCGAGGTGCCGCTTCCGGGCGGCCAGCAGATGCTGCCCCCGCGCGTCGAAGCGCGCGTGCTGCAGGAACTGGCGGTGCGCAAGCACGAGCGCGTGCTGGAGATCGGCGCCGGCTCGGGCTACATGGCGGCGCTGCTGGCGCACAAGGCGCGCGAGGTGGTGACGCTGGAGATCGTGCCCGAGCTCGCGAAGCTGGCCGCCGACAACCTGCGCCGCGCCGCGGTGGCGAACGCCCAGGTGATCGAGGCCGACGGCTCGAAGCGACTGCCGGTGGCCGGGCCCTTCGACGTGATCGTGCTGTCGGGCTCGGTGGCGGCCCTGCCGGCGGCGCTGCTGGCGGACCTGAAGGTCGGCGGCCGCCTGGTCGCGGTGGTCGGCCAGGAGCCGGTGATGCGCGCCACCCTGGTGACCCGCGTCGGCGAGCAGGAGCAGCGCAGCGTCGAGCTGTTCGACACCGTGGCGCCGCGCCTGCGGGGCTTCGACGAACCCACGCGCTTCCATTTTTGACGCGCGCCATCACGGATCGAGGACAGGACACGCCATGCAACAGGTTCGCGTCACGGATGTGGCGGCATTGATCGAGAGCTTCGGGCCCGACAGCCGGCCGGTGATCCTGGACGTGCGCGAGCCCTGGGAGGTGCAGGCCGCGTCGCTGGCGGTGCCGGGCGCGACCACGGTCTGCATTCCGATGCGCGAGATCCCGCAGCGCCTGGCCGAGCTGGATGCGACGCAGCCCATCCTGGGTTTGTGTCATCACGGCATGCGAAGTCTGCAGGTCGTCGCATTCCTCGAGCGCGAGGGCCTGGCCCGCGTGTACAACATCGCCGGCGGCATCGACGCCTGGGCGCGCGAGGTCGATCCCGCCGTGCCCGTCTACTGAATCCCTGATCCCTCCATCCCAAGGAACGCTCCATGTCCGCTGTGTCCCCGAACCGCCTGCCGACGCTCAGCCGCCTGGTGCTGGCCTGTGCCGCCACCCTGGGCGTCGTGCCCTTCGCGCAGGCGCAAAGCCTGGCCGAGCTGTACGACACGGCGCGCGGCTACGACGCGAGCTACCTGGCCGCCAAGGCGCTGGCCGAGTCGGCGCAGTACAAGGCCGAGCAGTCGCATGCGCTGCGCCGCCCGCAGGTCGGCGCCCAGCTGGAGGCCAGCCGCGCCGGCAACGACATCCCGAGCGGCGACACGACGACCAAGACGACCTCGGCCGGGATCAGCGCGACGCAGACGCTGTTCAACCGCGCCAACGACAAGACGATCAGCCAGGCCGACCTGTCGGTCGAGATCTCGCGCGCCGACCTGGAGACGGCCGAGCAGGACCTGATCGTGCGCGTCGCCCAGGCCTACTTCGACGTGCTGGCGGCCCAGGACGCGCTGGCGACGGCGCAGGCCAACAAGAGCGCGATCTCGGAGCAGCTGGCCTCGGCCAAGCGCAACTTCGAGGTAGGCACCGCCACCATCACCGACACGCGCGAGGCGCAGGCGCGCTTCGACCTCGCGACGGCGCAGGAGATCGCCGCCGACAACGACCTGCGCACCAAGCGCATCGCGCTGGACCAGCTGGTGGGCCGCGACAGCGTGGCGCCGAAGCCGCTGGCCGCCCCGGTGGCGCTGCCGGCGATCGTGCCGGGCAGCGTCGAGGCCTGGGTCTCGCAGACCGACACCGCGCCGACCGTGCGCAAGGCGCAGCTGGGCTATGACATCGCGAAGCTGGAGACCGAGAAGGCCCGCGCCGGGCACCTGCCGACGCTGGACCTGAGCGGCACCTACGGCCGCGGCCACACCTCGACCACCGGCTCGCAGAACACCCAGCTCGGTCCGGTCGACGTGGACAGCTCGGGGCGGGCAATCACCTCCAACGTGGCACTGACGCTGAAGGTGCCGCTGTTCGCCGGTTTCGCGATCCAGAACCGCGTGAAGGAAACGCTGCAGCTCGAGGAGCAGTCGCGCAACCAGCTGGACGCCGCGCGCCGCGGCACGGCGCAGGCGACGCGGCAGGTGTTCTTCGGCGTGCAGTCGGGACAGGCACAGGTGACGGCGCTCGAGGCGGCGGAGTCGTCGAGCCAGCTCGCGCTGGAGGCGACGCAGCTCGGCTACAAGGTGGGCGTGCGGGTGAACCTGGACGTGCTGAACGCCCAGACCCAGCTGTTCAACGCCCGGCGCGACCTGGCGAAGGCGCGCTACGACGTGCTTGTCAACAGCCTGAAGCTGCGGCAGGCAGCGGGGCAGTTGAAGCCGGACGACCTGCGCGCCATCAACGCATTGATCGCGAAGTAGTCAGGCGAACGATTCCCGGATGGAGCGCAGCGGAATCCGGGAGCGGTCGAGGTTCACTCGCGAGGCGTGGTGTACACGACGCGCTGCGGGAATGGGATCTCGACGCCCTGCGCCTTCAGCACGTCCAGCACCGCCAGGTGCACGTTCGACTTCACCTCCCCCTGCCCGTTCTCCGGGTCGCGGATCCAGAAGTTGATCGTCAAATCCATCCCGTCCGCGGCGAAGTTCGACAGCTGCACCCCCGGCCCCGGGTCGCCGATCACGCGCGGCACCTGCAGGATCGCCGCGACCAGCTGGGGCTGCAGCGCCCGCACGTCGGTGCCGTAGGCCACCTGCACCCCCGTCTGGATCAGCACCCGCGGGTCCTCCAGCGACAGGTTCTCGACCCGCTGCGTGATCAGCAGCTCGTTCGGCACCACCGCCTCGCGTCCGCCCAGCGAGCGGATCACGGTGTAGCGCGTGCGGATGTCGGTCACCCGCCCCTCGAAGTTGTCGACCTTCACCATGTCGCCGATGCGCAGCGAGCGCTCGGCCAGGATCACGAAGCCGCTGATGTAGTTGGCCGCGATCTTCTGCAGGCCGAAGCCCAGGCCCACGCCCACCGCGCCGCCCAGCACGCTGAGCGCCGTCAGGTTGATCCCCACCGCCGACATCGCGAACAGCAGGCCGAGGAACAGCAGCACCGCGCGCACGATGTTCGACACCATCTTGCGCATCGACAGGTCGTTGCCGGTGCCGTGGATGATCTTGCGCTCGATCGCCGAGGACATCCACAGCGCCAGCACCATCACCACGGCGGCCGTCAACGCGCCCTCGATCATGGTGCGCAGCGACACCATGTTGCCGGCGATCTGCCAGCGCACGCTGTCGAGTTCCTCCATCACCGCCGGCATCACGCCGGTGACCCACAGCACCACCGCGATCCAGGCAATCCACGAGATCGTTCGCTCGATGGTGCGCATCCAGGCCGAATCCGGGAACGCCGCCGACAGCACCCGCACCGCGAAGCGGATCAGCGCCAGCGACAGCAGGATCGGGATCGCGACGCGGAACACCGCCACCTTCACCACCCCCGACAGGACGTGCCGCGCCACCACCGCCAGCACCAGCGCGACCAGCGGGAACAGCACGCCGTCGATGACGTTGCGGCCGAACACCACCGCGCCATTGATCTTGAGCACCCGCCGCAGCAGCATGCACACGAGCCACGACAGCCCCAGGCAGCCCAGCAGCACGGCGGCCTCGGTCAGCGCACTGGGGGTGGCCAGGTCGCGCAGCAGTTGGTCGAAGTCTTGAACGCCCAGGGAGGCTTCCATCGGTCGATCGCTTTCTCGTTCTCGAAGAAATGGGGGGGAGGGAATGCAACGCGGCCCGCCGGCCGCGGGGAATCAGAGGTCGGCCAGCACCCGCAGGTGGGCCGCGACGCTGCGCGCCAGCGCGCCCAGCGCATAGCCGCCCTCCAGGCAGGACACGATGCGCCCGCCCGCGTGCCGGTCGGCCAGCGCCTTGATGCGGCGCGTGATCCATTCGTAGTCGGCCTCGACCAGGCCGAGCTGGCCGAGTTCGTCCTCGCGGTGCGCGTCGAAGCCGGCGGAGATGAAGACCATCTGCGGCCTGAATTCCTCGAGCCGCGGCATCCACATCGCGTCGACCAGGTCGCGCACCTCGCCGCCGCGCGTGTACGGCGGCAGCGGCAGGTTGAGCATGTTCTCGCCCTTGGGCACCTCGCCGCTGTACGGATAGAGCGGATGCTGGAAGAAGCTCACCATCAGGATGCGCTCGTCGCCGGCCACGATGTCCTCGGTGCCGTTGCCGTGGTGCACGTCGAAGTCGACGATCGCCACCCGCTCCAGCCCGCGCACGTCCAGCGCATGGCGCGCCGCGATCGCGACGTTGTTGAGGAAGCAGAAGCCCATGGTCTCGCTGCGCGTCGCATGGTGGCCGGGCGGGCGCACCGCGCAGAAGGCGTTCTCGACCTGGCCGTCCAGCACCGCGTCGGTGGCGGCCACCGCCGCGCCGGCCGCGCGCCGGGCAGCGCGCCAGGTGGCGGCGCAGGCGATGGTGTCGGGGTCCATCGCGCGGCGCTCGCCGGAGGCGGCCACGTCCTCGAGCACCGACTTCAGCTCGGTGACGTACAGGCTTTCGTGCGCCAGCACCACGTCGGCCAGGTCGACGAGCGGCGCCTCGCGGCGCTCGAGCGCCATGTCCAGGCCGGTGGCGAGCAGGTGGTCGTTGATGGCGTCCAGGCGCTGCGGGCACTCGGGGTGCCCGCGGCCCATGTCGTGCTCGCGGCAGTCGGGATGGCTGAAGAACGCTGTGGACATCGTGCCTCGGGTCGGAAAGCGGTGCGGTTTCGGGTATGGTGCCCGGATGAACGACCGAGCCCCGGACCTGCTGCAAGCGCTGCCGCAACTGAACCGCCTGATCGACCAGATTAGCACGATCATCGTCGGCAAACGTCCCCAGATCCGAGACTGCGTGGCCTGCCTGCTGGCCGGCGGCCACCTGCTGATCGAGGACGTGCCGGGGGTCGGCAAGACGACGCTGGCGCATGCGCTGGCGGTGTCGCTGGGCCTGAAGTTCTCGCGCAGCCAGTTCACCGCCGACCTGCTGCCCTCCGACCTGATCGGCGTCAGCATCTACGAGCGCAGCAAGGAGGCCTTCGTCTTCCATCCCGGCCCGGTGTTCGCCCAGGTGCTGCTGGCCGACGAGATCAACCGCGCCGGCCCGAAGACCCAGAGCGCGCTGCTCGAGGCGATGGAAGAGCACCAGGTCAGCATCGAGGGCGAGACACGCGCCCTGCCCGCCCCCTTCTTCGTCATCGCGACCCAGAACCCGACCGACCAGCTGGGCACCTACCCGCTGCCCGAATCGCAGCTGGACCGCTTCCTGATGTGCATCACGCTCGGCTACCCCGACCATGCCAGCGAGCGCGCGCTGCTCGCCGGCATCGACCGGCGCGAGGCGATCGGCGGGCTCGGCGCCGTGATGACGCCCGAGCAGCTGATCGCCGCGCAGCAGGACGTGCTGCGCGTGCACGCCTCCGACGCCCTGCTCGACTACCTGCAGGCGCTGATCGCCGCGACGCGCAGCGGCGCCTGGTTCGTCGACGGGCTGAGCCCGCGCGCCGGCATCGCGGTGCTGCGAGCGGCGAAGGCGCACGCGCTGCTGGACGCGCGCGACTACGTGGCGCCGGACGACGTGCAGGCGATCCTCGCGCAGTCGATCTCGCACCGCCTGGTGCCGGTGGCCGGCGCCGGCCGCGGCGCGCGCGAGCAGGTGCGCGCGATGATCGAAGCCACCGCGCTGCCCTGACCCGGCGCCGTCGCCCACCACCATGTCTGCCGCCGACCTCCTCGGGCTGCCGCTGCGTCCCTTCGGCCTGGCGGCGGCCGCGGTGCGCCAGCGCTTCCGCCGCTGGTGGCAGGCGCGCCTGCCGCGCACCGACAGCCTGCTGCTGACGCAGCGCAACGTCTACATCCTGCCGACGCGCGCCGGGCTGATGTTCGCGGCGACGCTGATGGTGCTGCTGGTGGCCTCGATCAACTACCAGCTCAACCTGGGCTATGTGCTGACCTTCCTGTTGGCCGGCAGCGGCATCGTCTCGATGCAGCTGACGCACAACACGCTGCGCGGCCTGACGCTGCACCTGCGCCCGCCCGAGGCGGTGTTCGCCGGCGAGCCGGCACCGCTGGCCGTCACGCTGACGAGCCCGAGCTCGGCGCGCTACGGCATCGGCCTGCGCCTGGAGGACGCGCCCGACGCGACCCTGGTGTGGGCGGACGTGCCGTCCGGCGGCCAGGCCGCGGCGCACGTGAGCTTCGTGCCGCCGGCGCGCGGCCTGCACGAGGTGCCGCCGATCCACGCCGAGACGCGCTTTCCGCTCGGCCTGTTCCGCGCCTGGGCGGTCTGGCGCCCCGCCGCCCAGGTGCTGGTCTACCCGCGGCTGGAGCGCCCGCCCGCCGCCCTGCCGCCGGCCCACCCGACACCGGGCGGCCCGGCGCACGGCCGGCGCGCCGACGGCAGCGAGCTCGAAGGCGTGCGCGGCTACCGGCGCGGCGACCCGCTGAAGCTCGTCGTCTGGAAGAAGGCCGCGCGCAGCCTCGAGACCGGCGGCGAACTCGTCAGCCGCGACACCAGCGCCACCGTGCAGCAGCAGCTGTGGCTCGACTGGCAGCGCTGCGCCGGCCTCGCGCCGGAAGACCGGCTGTCGCGGCTCGCGGCCTGGGTGCTCGCGGCCGAGCGGGCGGGCGCCGACTACGGCCTGCGCCTGCCCGGCACCGAGCTGCCGCCGGCCCAGGGCGAGGCGCAGCGGCGGCGCTGCCTGGAGACCCTCGCGCTGTGGCACGCATGACCCCCTCGCCCGCCCCATCGCGTCCGCGCCTGCCCCTGCTGCCGCGCTGGCCCGGCTGGCGCCACCTGCCGCGCGAGGCGCGCGATACGCTGTTCCTGCTCGCCGTGATCGGCTGGACGGTGCTGCCCCACCTGCTGCACCTGCCGCCCTGGTGCCTGCTGCTCACCGGCGGCGTGCTGCTGTGGCGCGCCCGGCTGGCGCTCACCGGCAGCGCGCTGCCGGGACGCTGGGCGCGCGTGGGCCTGCTGGCGCTGGCGGTGGGGCTGACGCTGTTCTCCTTCCGCACCCTGCTCGGCAAGGACGCCGGCATCACGCTCGCGGTCGTGCTGATGGCGATGAAGACGCTGGAGCTGCGCGCGCGCCGCGACGCCTTCGTCGTGTTCTTCCTCGGCTTCTTCCTGGTGCTGACCCATTTCCTCTACTCGCAGTCGCTTCCGGTGGCGGCGGCGATGCTGCTGTCGGTGTGGGGGCTGCTGACGGCCCTGGTACTGGCCCACATGCCGGTCGGCCAGCCGCAGCTGCGCCACGCGGCCCGGCTCGCGCTGCGCAGCGCCGCGCTCGGCGCGCCGGTGATGGTGCTGCTGTTCGTCATGTTCCCCCGGCTCGGGCCGCTGTGGGGGGTGCCGCAGGATGCGTCGGCGACCACGGGGCTGTCGAACAGCATGCGCATGGGGTCGGTGGCCGAGATCGCGACCGACGACCGCATCGCGATGCGCCTGCGCTTCACCGGGCCCGTGCCGCCGCCGGAGGCGATGTACTTCCGCGGGCCGGTGCTCGCGCGCTATGACGGGCGCGAGTGGCTGCCGCTGCCGCGCTCGGAGTTCATGCCGGCGGCGCGCGCCGCGCTGCGCACCGAGGGGCCGGTGGTCCGCTACGAGGTGACGCTGGAGCCGCTGCGCCTGCCGCTCGTGCCGCTGCTGGAGGCGACGACCGCGGTCGAGCCGGTCGAGAACCTGCCGTTGTCGCGCCGCGAGGACCTGACCTGGACCGCGCCGCGCGTCGTGACGGAGCGGCTGCGCCTCGAGGCGAGCGCGCAGCTGCGCTTCCGCCACGGCCCGGAGCGCCGGGGCGCAGAGCTGCAGGAGTACCTGCGCCTGCCGCCCGGCGACAGCCCGCGCACGCGCGCCTGGGCCGCCGCGCTGAAGCAGCGGCCGGACTTGGCCGGCGCCGATGCGACGGCGCTCGCGAACGCGGTGCAGGCCCACATCGCGCGCGGCGGCTACGGCTACACGCTGACACCGGGCCTGTACGGCGAGGCCGACCCGCGCAGCGCGGTCGACGAGTTCTGGCTCGACCGCAAGCTGGGCTTCTGCGAGCACTATGCCGCCGCCTTCGTCGTGGTGATGCGGGCCCTCGACATCCCGGCGCGCGTGGTGACCGGCTTCCAGGGCACCGACCCGGAGCCGCAGGACGGCTACTACATCGTGCGGCAGAGCTCGGCGCACGCGTGGGCCGAGTACTGGCAGGAGGGCGTCGGCTGGGTGCGCGCCGATCCCACCGCGTCCGTCGCGCCGGACCGCATCGCGCGCAGCACCCGGCTCGCGCCGCGGCCGGGGCTGGTGGCGGGTGCGCTGACCTCGGTCAGCCCGGCCCTGGTGGCGCAGCTGCGTGCCGCCTGGGAATCGATCGACAACCGCTGGAACCAGTGGGTGCTCAACTACTCGCGCGGGCAGCAGCTCGACCTGCTGAAGAACCTCGGCTTCTCGTCGCCCAGCTGGGAGGACCTGGCCCTGCTGCTGATCGGTGCGTTGAGCACGCTGGCCGGCCTGGGCGCCGGCTGGGCCTGGTGGGACCGGCACCGGCAGGATCCCTGGCAGCGGCAGGCGCGCCAGGTGCGCGAGGCGCTGCAGCGGCTCGGGCTGCCGGCGCAGCCGCACGACACGCCGCGCGCGCTGGCGGCGCAGGTGCAGGGCCGCTTCGGCGTGCGCGGCCAGGCGCTCGCGACGCTGTTGCTGGCGCTGGATGCGCAGCGCTACGGCCGGGGCGCGATCGCACGGCCGTCGGCGCCGTGGCTGCGCGCCCTGCGCGCCGAATCGCGGGCGCTGGCGAGGCCGTGACGCGGGCGCGGTCCGCCGATAATCCGCACATGTCCCTGTCCCGTCGTTCCCTGCTCGCGCTGGCCCTGCTGCCGGGCGTCGGCATCCTGCCCTGCCAGGCGCGGTCGAAGGCGAAGAAGCACAGGCCGGCGGCACCGGTGCGCGACGACAACCTGCCCGAAGCTTTCACCTACGGCAGTCGCGAGGACGTGATGCGCTTCGGCGCCGAGCTCGCCGAGCGCCAGGGCCTGGACCCGGCCTGGGTGCAGTCGCAGCTGGCCGAGTCGCGCTACATCCCGAACGTCGCCAGGTACATCATGCCGCCGCCCGCCGGCACCGCGAAGAACTGGGCCGCCTACCGGGGCCGCTTCGTCGAGCCGAAGCGTGTGCGGGCCGGGGTGGCGTTCTGGCGCGACAACGAGGCGGCGCTGGCGCGGGCGGAAGAACTCTATGGCGTGCCGGCCGAGATCGTCGTCGGCATCGTCGGCGTGGAGACGATCTACGGCCAGCAGATGGGCGGCTTCCGGGTCATCGATGCGCTCGCCACCCTGAGCTTCGACTTCCCGGCCGGGCGGCGCGACCGCAGCGCGTTCTTCCGCGACGAGCTGGAGCAGTTCTTCGTGATGTGCCACAGCGACGGGCTCGATCCGCTGGCGGTGAAGGGCAGCTACGCCGGCGCGATGGGCATGGGACAGTTCATGCCGAGCAGCTGGAACCGGTATGCGGTCGACTTCGACGCCGACGGCCGCGTCGACCTGCATGGGAGCGGCACCGACGTTGTCGGCAGCATCGCCCATTTCCTGGCCGAGCACGGCTGGCAGCGCGGCATGCCGACGCATTTCGACGTCGCGGCGCCGGTCGATGTGGCCGACCGCGCGGCGCTGCTGGTGCCGGACATCCTGCCGAGCTTCACGCCGCAGGAGCTCCTGGCCCACGGCGCCGGGCTGCCGGCGGCGGCGCGCGAGTTCGGCGACAAGCTGGCGCTGATCGAGCTGCAGAACGGCGACGCGGCGCCGAGCTACGTGGCCGGGACGCCGAATTTCTATGCGTTGACGCGCTACAACTGGTCGAGCTACTACGCGATGGCGGTGATCGAGCTGGGCCGGACCGTGGCGGCGTTGAAGTAGCCCGGATGCAGCGCAGCGGAATCCGGGAGCGGCCGTCGGAACGCCCCCGGATTGGCATCCGGGCTACGGAATCCAGCGGACGCCGTGGAACCGGCTCCGCCGGGCCACTGGCGGCGCCCCCTTGAGGGGGAGGCGCGAAGCGCCTTCGGGGGTGGGAGTCCGCCCGGCATCCGGGCTACGAGAACAGCCTTCGTGCGGCCGGCGAGCCTGCGGCCAGATCGTGCGTCTCCAGGGCCTGGTACAGCTGCCCCAGTTCCCCGCCGATCGCCGCGAAGCCCTCGGGCCGCAGCGGCTGGCCGTTGTCGTCGACGATGGCCGCGTCCATCCCGAGCGACAGCGCCTGCGCGCTCGCCTGCCAGGCGATGAAGGGCTCGGCCTTCGCATCCGTCTGCGGCACGTCGAAGCTCAGCGTCACGTCGCGCACCACCGACTTGTTCGGGTCGTCGGCAAACGCCGCCTGCGAGTCGAAGCTCAGCGTCAGCACCGGCGGCGCCCCCTCCTCGCTCGACGGCAGCACCAGCCGCCCCGGCACCACGCCCGGCACGAAGCCGTGGCGCGCCGCATGCTGCTGGATGTAGCCCACGCTCCAGGCGGCCGAGCGCGCCTGCAGGTGCACCGCCAGCTGCGCATCGTGCTCGCCGGCAAAGGTGTCGAGTTCCCGCGCCCGCGCCACCACGTCCAGCATGTCGGGGAAATCCGCCATCGCGCCGATCGACTCGGCGAACGCCTGCAGCTTCTGCACGAACTCGGAGTACTCGATCTCGTTCAGAGCCCCCATGCGGTTGGCCAGCTGGAGTCCGGCCTGGAACTCGCCGTAGCGGCGGCCCGCGGCCGGCGGCTCCCATTCGCCGGTCTCGGCATTCAGGCCCTCGATCAGGAACGGCTTGCTGCCGGCCCGCCGCGTCGGCGGCAGGTGCGGCAGCACCGATTCGCCGCTCACCGGTGCCTCCAGGCCCAGCGTCGCGATCGCGTCGATCAGCGCATCGATGCGGGCACTCGTGCGGCGCACCGGCGGCGCCTGCAACGCGCTGCCCAGGTCGGGCGGCTCGGCCGCGTCAGGGGCTGCGGGGGCGTCGGCGGCGGGCTCGCCGAACACCGGCTCGCGGGCATCGCGCGGCTCGCGCGGATCGCGCACCGTCGACGGTCCGGCCGGCGGCGCGGCCTCCATCGGCCGCCGCGGCCCGGCCTTGCGGGCCTGCCAGGCGCCGTGCGCCACGACCCCGGCCAGCACGACGCCGCCCAGGGCGGCCAGTGCGACGGTCAGCGTGCTCAATGGAGCCCCTCGTCGAATGGGTGCATTCGCCGATCCCCCGAGGGGATGCCGGCCGTCGAGGTCCACGAAGGGGGCCTCTTCGTGGCCCGTGGAGCGGCCCGGCGCTCGGCCGGCTGCGGCGGCAAACCTTCCATCACGCGGCTTCGGCCATGCTGACCGCGGCCTCCATGTCGACCGCCACGATGCGCGACACGCCCTGCTCCTGCATGGTCACGCCGATCAGCTGCTCGGCCATCTCCATCGCGATCTTGTTGTGGCTGATGAAGAGGAACTGCGTGCCTTCCGACATCTGCTTCACCAGCTTGGCATAGCGCTCGGTGTTGGCGTCGTCCAGCGGCGCGTCCACCTCGTCGAGCAGGCAGAACGGCGCCGGGTTGAGCTGGAAGATCGCGAACACCAGCGCGATCGCCGTCAGCGCCTTCTCGCCGCCGGACAGCAGGTGGATGGTGCTGTTCTTCTTGCCCGGCGGCTGGGCCATGACCTGCACGCCGGCGTCCAGGATCTCGTCGCCGGTCATCATCAGCTTCGCCTGGCCGCCGCCGAACAGGCTCGGGAACATGCGGCCGAAGTGGTCGTTGACCTGGTTGAAGGTGCTGCCCAGCAGGTCGCGCGTCTCCAGGTCGATCTTGTGGATCGCGCCCTCCAGCGTCGCGATGGCCTCGTTCAGGTCGGCGTTCTGCGAGTCGAGGAAGGTCTTGCGCTCGCGCGATGCGGTCAGCTCGTCCAGCGCCGCCAGGTTCACCGCGCCGAGCGCGTTGATCTCGCGGTTGATGCGGTCGATCTCGCCCTGCAGGCCGTAGAGCTTGACGTTGTTGTCCGCGATGTTCTTCGCCAGCGCCTCGAGGTCGACCTCGGCCGCCGTCAGCTGCTCCATGAACTGCGCGCCGCCCAGCTGCGCCGCCTGCTCCTCGAGCTGCAGCTTGGTGATGCGGTCGCGCAGCGGCTGCAGGCTCTGCTCGTGCGCGAGCCGCTGCTCGTCGGCGCGGCGCAGGCGCAGCGTCAGGTCGTCGTACTCGCTGCGCTTGGCGCCGAGCGCGGCCTCGCGGTCCAGCTTGACGGCCAGCGCATCCTCGAGCCCGACGTGGGCCGAGGCGTCGGTCAGCCGCGCCAGCTCTTCCTGCAGCTGCCCGGCCGAGGCCTCGTTGGCCGCCACCTGCTGCAGTGCCGTCTCGATGCTGCGCTGCAGCTCGCCGCGCCGCGCCGCCAGTGCGCGCGACGAGAACTGCGCCTCCTGGGCCTGGCGCTCCAGCGAGCGCAGCTGCTCGCGGGCATCGGCCAGCCGGCGCTCGGCGGCGATCACGCCCTCTTCCAGTTCGGCGTGGCGCTCCTGGGTGTTGGCCAGCTGGATGTCCAGCTCCTCGAAGCGGGCCTCGCCGGTCGCGCGGCGTTCGTCGAGCTCTTCCAGCTGCGCGTCGATCTCGGCCAGCTCGCCGTCGAGCTGCTCGCGCCGCACGCTGGTCTGCTCGGCCTGCTGCGACAGGCGCAGCAGCTCGACCTGCAGCTGGTGCGCGCGGGTCTGCGTCTCGGCCGCCTCGCGGCGCGCGCCGACCAGGCGCTGCGAGGCGTCGGTGTAGGCCGCCTCGGCGCGCACCAGGGCGCTGCGCGACTCCTCGGCGATCAGGGTCTGCGCCTTCAGCTGGCGCTCCAGGTTCTCGATCTCCTGGGCGCGCGCCAGCATGCCGGCCTGCTCGGAATCCGGCGCATAGAAGGCGACGGCGAACTGGCTCACCGCATGCCCCTCGGGGGTCATGATGACCTCGCCGTGGGTCAGCTTCGAGCGCGCGGCCAGGGCCTCGTCGATGCCGGAGGCGGTGTAGACCCCTTCGAGCCAGTCGTTCAGCAGGGCCTTCAGGCCGGCCTGGTCATGGCTGCCCAGGCGCAGCAGGTCGCTCAGCCGGGGCAGGGTCTGGTGGGTGTTGGCGATCGCGCCGGCGGGCGGCGTGTAGAAGGCGAGCTTGGCGGGCGGTGCGTCGGTCGCGAAGGCGCGCACCGTCTCGATGCGGCCGACCTCCAGCGCGTTGATGCGCTCGCGAAGCGCCGACTCCAGCGCGGTCTCCCAGCCCGGCTCGATGTGGATCTTCGTCCACAGGCCCTGCAGGCCCTCGAGGCCGTGCTTGGCGAGCCAGGGCTTGAGCTTGCCCTCGGTCTGCACCTTCTCCTGCAGCGCGCGCAGGGCCTCGAGCCGGGCGCTGAGGTCGGCCTGCCGGCCGCCCTGGGCGTTCACCTGGTCCTGGGCCTCGCGCCGCGCCTCGTCGAGCGCCGGCACCTGCTCCTGCAGCTCGTGCAGGCGCGCGTCGGCCACGCCCTGCAGCTCGTCGGCGGCGGCCGACTGCTGCTTCAGCTCGGCCAGGCGCGCCATGTCGGGCGTCGCAAGCTGGCGCCGTTCGGCGTCGAGCCGCTCGCGCCGGGTGTTGAACTGCCGCCGCTGGTCGTCGAGGTTGCGGCTCTCGGCGGCCAGCACCTGGATCTGCTGCTGCACGCCCGCGACGGCGGTGCGCTGCTCGTTGCTGCGGTTCTGCGCGGCGCGCACCGCGTCCTCGACCTGCGGCAGGTTGCCCGACTGTTCCTCGGCCTGCGCCGCGAGCACCTCGGCCTGCTCGTCGGCAGCGGCGATCTGCCCGGCGATCTGCTCCAGCTCGTCCTGGGCCTGCTGCGAGCGGTCGGCCCACTGCTCGCTCTGCAGCTTCAGCTCGGCGAGCCGCTGCTCGACGCGCTGGCGGCCTTCGACGACGTAGCGGATGCGCTCTTCCAGGCGGCTGACCTCGAGCGAGGCCTCGGCGAGCGCGCCCTGGGCGGCGTGCAGCTCGTCGCTCGCGGCGTAGTGGGCCTGGCGGATGGTCTCGAGCTCGGCCTCGCCGTGGCGCAGCTCGGCCATGCGGGCCTCGAGCGCGTTGGTCGCCTCGAGCACCTCTCTCTTGACGCGCTCCTGCTCGCTGGCGGCGTCGCGGTGCTTCAGGAACCACAGCTGGTGCAGCTTGAGCGTGCCCGACTCCTGCAGGTTGCGGTACTGGGTGGCAACCTCGGCCTGCTTCTCGAGCTTCTCGAGGTTGGCGTTGAGTTCGCGCAGGATGTCCTCGACGCGGGTCAGGTTCTCGCGCGTGTCCTTGAGGCGGTTCTCGGTCTCGCGGCGGCGCTCCTTGTACTTGGAGACGCCGGCGGCCTCCTCGAGGAACAGGCGCAACTCCTCCGGCTTGCTCTCGATGATGCGGCTGATGGTGCCCTGGCCGATGATCGCGTAGGCACGCGGGCCGAGGCCGGTGCCGAGGAACACGTCCTGCACGTCGCGGCGCCGCACCGGCTGGTTGTTGATGTAGTAGCTGCTGGTGCCGTCGCGCGTCAGCACGCGCTTGACGGCGATCTCGGTGAACTGGTTCCACTGGCCGCCGGCGCGCGCATCCTCGTTGCTGAAGACGAGCTCGACGCTGGAACGGCTGGCCGGCTTGCGGTTGCCCGAGCCGTTGAAGATCACGTCCTGCATCGACTCGCCGCGCAGCTCGCTCGCCTTGGATTCGCCCAGCACCCAGCGCACCGCGTCCATGATGTTGGACTTGCCGCAGCCGTTGGGCCCCACCACGCCGACCAGCTGGCCCGGCAGCTGGAAATGGGTGGGCTCGGCAAATGACTTGAAGCCCGAGAGCTTGATGGAGTTCAGACGCATGGGAGAGGCGGTCCCTGCGGCGTCGCGGCATGTCCTGGGACCCCTGCCACGGCCGCCTAAGTCATTGATTTACTTGGGGAATTCCACGCGTGCGCGGACTTCTGGCGAGGCGCGATGATACCATCGCGCCCTGTCTCGGCAGCCTGCCGAAACCCTCTCCAACGTGCCGCCCCCTTATGCCGAAGTCGTCCAAGCCGTCCAGGCTGTCGTCGAAAGTCCCCGTGCCCACCGCGCCGCTGCACATGCGCGAGAAGCCGGCGACGCCGCCATCGATGCCGAGCAAGCAGCTCGACGTGTTCCCGAACCCAAGCCCGAAGCGCGACTACGCGATCCAGTTCCAGGTGCCCGAGTTCACCTGCTTCTGCCCGCTGACGGGCCAGCCGGATTTCGCGCACTTCACGATCGACATGATCGCCGACCAGCTCTGCGTCGAGCTGAAGAGCCTGAAGATGTACATGTGGAGCTACCGCAACGAGGGTGCGTTCCACGAGAAGGTCACGAACGACATCCTGGACGACATCGTGAAGGCGACCGACCCGCGCTTCATCCGCATCACGGCCAAGTGGTACGTGCGCGGCGGGATCTACACCAACGTGGTGGTGGAACACCGCAAGAAGGGGTGGAAGCCGCAGCCGGTGGTGCAGATGCCGGCGCATGCGGCGCAGACGGGGATGGCCTGATCGCGGACCCCGCATGACATGTAGCCCGGATGGAGCGCAGCGCAATCCGGGAGAGGCCGTCGAAGTGAAGGACGATTCCCCGGATTGGCATCCGGGCTACGAGAGCCGTCTTGCAGCGGCCGCCAGGCCGTCGAGGATGGCGCCTGCCACCCGGGTCGAGAAGCCGGTGGGCAGGCGGGCCTGCACCGCGTCGATCACCTGGGGCGTCTTCGCGACCAGCGGCCGGCGGCCTCGGCACGCTGCAGGCCGTAGTGCTCGATGTAGTTGATGGTCTCGAGCAGGAACACCGCATAGGCCGACTGCACCAGCCAGAAGATCAGCGCCTGCCCACCGAACGCCTGGGCGAGCGCCAGCAGCCACAGCGCCTGCGCCGCCGTCGCCCAGGCGAGCGGGCTGCGCAGCCAGCCGCGGTGCCGCTGGCCGAGCTGCTGCGCCTCGAGCCGCCAGGCGTCGGACCAGCTGCCGGACAGCGTGCGCGGCAGGAAGCGCCACAGCGACTCGCCGCGCCGTGCGCTGGCCGGGTCGTCGAAGGTCGCCGCCCTCGCGTGGTGCCCGCGGCAGTGCTCCACCATGAAGTGGCTGTCGTTGACGCTGGCCATCAGGCACCAGCCAAGCAGCCGGTCCAGCCGCGAACGGGAATGCCCGAGCTCGTGGGCGAAGGTGATGCCCTGCGAGCCGGTGACGCCGCCCACCGCGATGCCCAGGGCCACCACGGCCGGCCAACCCGCCTGCTGCCGCGCGACCCCCACGCCCAGGGCCAGCAGCCCCGCCTGCGTCAGCGGCCCGCCCGGCGTCAACCGGCGCCTCCCCGATAATCGCGGGATGAACCCGCTGCTCGGCAAGCTCCACCCCTACCCCTTCGAACGGCTGCGCGCCCTCACCCGCGACATCGCGCCGAACGCGGCGTACACGCCCATCAGCCTGGGCATCGGCGAGCCCCGGCATGCGACACCGCCGCTGATCCTGGAGGCGCTGTCGGGCAGCTTCGCCGGCCTCGCCAGCTACCCCGCCACTGCGGGCGACATCGCGCTGCGCCAGGCCTGCGCCGACTGGGTGCAACGCCGTTATGGTGTCGCGCTGGACGCCGCCACCCAGGTCCTGCCAGTCAACGGCTCGCGCGAGGCCCTGTTCGCCTTGGCCCAGACGGTGATCGACCCGACCCGCGCCGGCGCCACCGTGGTCTGCCCGAATCCGTTCTACCAGATCTACGAGGGCGCCGCCCTGCTTGCCGGCGCGCAGACCTTCTTCGCCAACAGCGACCCGGCGCGCAACTTCGCGGCCGACTGGTCGCAGGTGCCGGACGAGGTCTGGGCCCGCACCCAGCTGCTCTACGTCTGCTCGCCCGGCAACCCCACCGGCGCGGTGATGCCGCTGGCCGAATGGCAGCGCCTGTTCGAGCTCAGCGACCGCTTCAGCTTCGTGATCGCCTCGGACGAGTGCTACTCCGAGATCTACTTCCGCGACGAGGCGCCGCTCGGCGGGCTGGAGGCCGCCCGCCGGCTCGGCCGCGGCGACCTGCGCAACCTGGTGATGTTCACGAGCCTGTCCAAGCGCTCCAACGTGCCGGGCATGCGCTCCGGCTTCGTGGCCGGCGACGCGGCGATCCTGAAGCAGTTCCTGCTGTACCGCACCTACCACGGCAGCGCGATGAGCCCGACGGTGCAGCAGGCCAGCATCGCCGCCTGGCGCGACGAGGCCCACGTGGTCGACAACCGCGAGCTGTACCGCCGCAAGTTCGCCCAGGTCACCCCGGTGCTGGCCGAGGTGCTGGACGTGCGGCTGCCCGACGCCGGCTTCTACCTCTGGGCCGGCGTGCCGGGCGGCGACGACGTCGCCTTCGCCCGCGCCCTGCTCGCTCAATACAATGTCACCGTCCTGCCGGGCAGCCTGCTGGCGCGCGAGGCGCACGGCGCCAACCCGGGCGCCGGCCGTGTCCGGCTGGCGCTGGTGGCCGACACCGCCGAATGCCTCGAGGCTGCGCAGCGCATCGCGGCCCACGTCCGATCCCTCTGATTCCTCTTGCCTGAGACACCCATGAGCCAACAGCAACTGCAAAGCGTCATCGACCTCGCCTGGGAGGGCCGGGCCCAGATCAACGCCGTCAACTCGCCCGAGGTGCGCGAGGCGGTCGAGACGGTGGTGGCCGACCTGAACAAGGGCCGCCTGCGCGTGGCCGAGCGCGAGGGCGTCGGCCAGTGGAAGGTCAACCAGTGGGTCAAGAAGGCGGTGCTGCTGTCCTTCCGCCTGAACGACAACCAGCTGATGCATGCCGGCGAACTGACCTTCTTCGACAAGGTCAAGACCAAGTTCTCCCACATCAGCGACGACGAGGTGCGCGCCGCCGGCGTGCGCGTGGTGCCGCCGGCCGTCGCCCGCCACGGCAGCTACCTGGCGAAGAACGTGATCCTGATGCCCTCGTACGTGAACATCGGCGCCTACGTCGACGAAGGCACGATGGTCGACACCTGGGCCACGGTCGGCTCGTGCGCCCAGATCGGCAAGAACGTGCACCTGTCGGGCGGCGTGGGCATCGGCGGCGTGCTGGAGCCGCTGCAGGCCAACCCGACCATCATCGAGGACAACTGCTTCATCGGCGCCCGCTCCGAGGTGGTCGAGGGCGTGATCGTCGAGGAGAACTCGGTGATCTCGATGGGCGTGTACATCGGCCAGAGCACCAAGATCTACGACCGCGCCACCGGCGAGGTGAGCTACGGCCGCATCCCCGCCGGCTCGGTGGTGGTCAGCGGGAACCTGCCCAGCGCGGACGGCAAGTACAGCCTGTACTGCGCCGTGATCGTCAAGCGGGTGGATGCGCAAACGCGCGCCAAGACCAGCATCAACGAACTGTTGCGCAGCTGAGGCTTCGGCACGCCCACCGGCGTGCCATGATGCTTCCTCCCGTTCAACCAGGTCCCGAAAGGACTCCGCGATGACAGCCACCCAAGGCGGCAACATGGAGCGCGTGCTGCGGCTGATGGCCGACAAGGGCGCTTCCGACGTGTATCTGTCGGCCAACACGCCGATCCTGATCAAGATCAACGGCCAGATCCTGCAGCTCAGCGACCAGCCGCTCACCGCCACCCAGCCGCGCCAGCTGCTGGCCGAGCTGCTCTCGCCGACCCAGCTGGAAGACCTGGAGGACACCGGCGAGCTGAACGTGGGCATCGGCATCTCCGGCGTGGGCAGCTTCCGGCTCAGCGCCTTCCGCCAGCGCGGGTCGATCGCGGCCGTCTTCCGCTGCATCCCGCACGACATCCCGGCCCTCGGCAGCCTGAACCTGCCGCAGGTGCTCAACACCCTGGTGCTCGAGAAGCGCGGCCTGATCCTGATGGTGGGCGCCACCGGCACCGGCAAGAGCACCACGCTCGCCGCCATGCTGGAGCAGCGCAACCAGCAGATGGCCGGCCACATCCTCACCATCGAGGACCCGATCGAGTTCATCTTCAGCAACAAGCGCTCGGTGGTGAACCAGCGCGAGGTGGGCCGCGACACCCAGTCGCTGCAGGTCGCGCTGAAGAACGCGCTGCGCCAGGCGCCCGACTGCATCTACATCGGCGAGATCCGCGACCGCGAGACCATGACGATGGCCATCTCGTACGCGCTGTCGGGCCACCTCGTGGTGTCGACCCTGCACGCCAACAACAGCTACCACGCGCTCGGCCGGATCCTGTCGTTCTACTCGCCCGAATCGCGCCCCGCGCTGCTGGCCGACCTGGCCGCGGGCCTGCGCGCCATCGTCTCGCAGCGCCTGCTGCGCGCGTCGGCCGGCGGCCGCCGCCCGGCGGTCGAGGTGCTGCTGAACACCAAGCTGGTGTCCGAGCTGATCGAGCAGGGCGACTTCAACGGCGTCAAGGAGGCGATGGAGAAGTCCATGGCCGAAGGCTCGCAGAGCTTCGAGGCCGACCTCGCCCGCCTGATCACCGAAGGCATCATCACTCGCGACGAGGGCCTCGCCTTCTCCGACTCGCCGACCAACCTGATGTGGCGCCTCGCGAACGACAACGAGCCGGTGTCGCGCCAGCAGGCCGCCAAGAAGGAAGAGACCGACGACCAGCCGACCTTCACCGAGATCACGCTGGACGTGCACGACGACTCCCGCAACACCGGTTTCTCGACCCGGTTCTAGGGCTTCCACCTCCACCATGTCACGCACGCTCGAACTCGCCGAGGCCCTGATCAGCCGCCGCTCCGTCACCCCCGACGACGGCGGTTGCCAGGCGCTGCTCGCCGAACGCCTGGCCCCGCTGGGCTTCGACTGCGAGACGCTGGCGTTCGGCCCGGACACCTTCCGCGTGACGAACCTCTGGGCGCTGCGCCGCGGCGTGCCGGGCGGCAAGCGGCTGGTGTTCGCCGGCCACACCGACGTGGTGCCGACGGGCCCGCTCGCCCAGTGGCAGAGCGACCCGTTCGTGCCGACCCACCGCGGCGGCAAGTTGTACGGCCGGGGTGCGGCCGACATGAAGACCGGCATCGCGGCGATGGTGGTGGCAATCGAGGAGTTCGTGGCCCGGCACGGCACGCAGTGCGGCGACATCGGCCTGCTGATCACGAGCGACGAGGAAGGCCCGTCGGTGGACGGCACCGTCCGGGTGGTCGAGACGCTGAAGCAGCGCGGCGAGCACATCGACTACTGCATCGTCGGCGAGCCGACCTCGGTCGACCGGCTCGGCGACATGGTGAAGAACGGCCGCCGCGGCTCGCTCTCGGGGAAGCTGACGATCCACGGCGTGCAGGGCCACATCGCCTACCCGCACCTGGCCGACAACCCGATCCACAAGGCCATGCCGGCGCTGGCCGCGCTGGCGGCGGTGGAGTGGGACCGCGGCAACCGCTACTTCCCGGCCACCAGCTGGCAGATGTCCAACATCCACGGCGGCACCGGGGCCGGCAACGTGATTCCGGGCGAGGTGGTGGTGGACTTCAACTTCCGCTTCTCCACCGAGTCGACGCCCGACAGCCTGAAGTCGCGCCTGCACGCCGTGCTGGATGCGCACGGCCTGCGCTACGACCTGGCCTGGACGCTCGGCGGCGAGCCCTTCCTGACGCCGGAGGGCGCGCTGAGCCGGGCGATGCTCGCGGCGATCGAGGCCGAGACCGGCGTGCGCGCCGAGCTGTCGACCACCGGCGGCACGTCCGACGGCCGCTTCATCGCGAAGCTCTGCCCGCAGGTGGTCGAGTTCGGGCCCATCAACGCCAGCATCCACAAGATCGACGAGCACGTCGAGGTGGCGAGCCTCGACCCGCTGAAGAACATCTACCGCAGGACCTTGGAGGGCTTGCTGCTATGACACTGATCGATTTGATTACCGCGCAGAGCGCCCGCCTCAAGACGGCGGGCGTTTCGTTTGGGCACGGCACGACGAACGCCTTCGACGAATCGGCCTGGCTCGTGCTCTGGGCCCTGGGCCTGCCGCTGGACGCGCTGGAAGAGCGGGCGCAGCACGAGCTGTCGGCCGACGAGGAAGCCACCGCCGTGGCCCTGGTCGACGAGCGCATCCGCTCGCGCCGGCCGGCCGCCTACCTGACGCGCGAGGCCTGGCTGCAGAACGTGCCCTTCTACGTCGACGAGCGGGCGATCGTGCCGCGCTCGTTCATCGCCGAGCTGCTGGCCGACGGCGAAGGCGAAGGCACGCTGGACGCCTGGCTGTCCGACCGCACGCACAAGGTGCTGGACCTGTGCACCGGCAACGGCAGCCTGGCGGTGATCGCCGCGATGGCCTACCCGGAGATCGTGGTCGACGCCGCCGACATCTCGGAGGATGCGCTGGCGGTAGCGCGCATCAACGTCGACAAGCACAAGCTGGGCAAGCGCATCTCGCTGCTCCGCTCCGACCTGCTGGACGGCGTCGGCGGCCCCTACGACCTGATCCTGTGCAACCCGCCCTATGTCAACAGCGGCAGCATGGCCGCGCTGCCCGAGGAATACCGCCACGAGCCCGCCCTGGCGCTGGCGGGCGGGGACGACGGCATGGACCTGGTGCGGCGCATCCTGCACGACGCGCCGGCGAAGATGAGCGCCGATGCGGTGCTGGTGCTGGAGATCGGCAACGAGCGCCCGCACTTCGAGCATGCCTTCCGCAAGCTGGAGGTGGCCTGGCTGGACACCAGTGCGGGGGACGACCAGGTGCTGATCGTCACCCGCGACGCCCTCGCCCGCTGGAAGCGCTGACCGCCTCAGCGTCCCGCCGTCGCCGACATCGCCTGCGCGAAGTCGGCCAGCAGATCCTCATGCTCTTCGATCCCCACCGACACGCGGATCAGCGATTCCGCGATGCCCATCGCCTGCCGGCGCGCCAGCCCCATCTCCCAGAAGATGGTGTGCGCGACGGGGATGGCGAGCGTGCGGTTGTCGCCCAGGTGGCTGGACTTGATGACCAGCTGCAGGGCGTCGAGGAAGGCCAGGGCATCGCGAGACTCATCAAGTTCGAAGCTCAGCAGCGCGCCGGCCGCCTTGAACCAGCGCCGGGCGTTGGCGTGCTGGGGATGCGTCTCCAGCCCCGGGTGGTTGACGCGCTTGACGCCCGGCTGCGCGGCCAGCCAGCGCGCCAGGCGCAGCGCGTTGTCGCAGGCGCGGTCCATGCGCAGCGCAAGCGTTTCGGCGCCGGTGGCGATGCGGTGGGCGGCATCGGCGCCGAGCGTCGCGCCGACGTCGCGCAGCCCCCGCTTGCGCACCTGCAGCAGGCCCCAGCCGCGCGGGTCGCCCTTCCGGTACGGCTCGGCGATGTTCGCGAAGCCCGACCAGTCGAAGACGCCGGTGTCGGTGACCGCCCCGCCGAGTGCATTGCCGTGCCCGCCGATGGACTTGGTCAGCGAGTTCACCACCAGCCCCGCGCCGACCGAGGCCGGACGGAAGAGATACGGCGTGGTCATGGTGTTGTCGACCACGTACAGCAGCCCGCGCTCGCGGCACAGCGCGCCGATGCCTTCGAGGTCGGCCACCTGGGTGCCCGGGTTGGCGATGGTCTCCACGAAGACGAGCCGGGTGCGCGGCGTCACGGCCGCGGCGACCTGCGCCGCGTCGGTGGCGTCGACCAGCGTGAGCCCGCAGCCCAGGCCCTCCAGCGTGTTCAGCAGGCTGGCGGTGTTGCCGAACAGGAAGCGGCTGGCCACGATGTGGTCGTCGCGCCGCAGCAGCGCCAGCAGCACCGAGGCGATCGCCGCCATGCCGGTGGCGAAGGTGACGCTGCCGGTGCCGCCTTCCAGCAGCGTCACCTTGGCCTCCAGCGCCGCGTTGGTCGGGTTGCCCTGGCGCGCATAGACATGGCCGCTGCGCGCGCCCTGGAAGACCGCCACCAGCTCGTTCGCCGTCTCGTAGCCAAAGGCCGACGCGGTGTGCAGCGGCTTGTGCGTGGCACCATGCTCGACGCCGCCGCGCCGGTCGGCGTGCAGCAGTTGCGTCGTCAGTCCTTGCTTCATTGTTGTTCCCGTGGGTTGAATTGAGCTGATCATGATTGTCATCAAGAACGTCACGCTGCGCCGCGGCACGAAGATCGTCCTGCAGGACGCGAGCGTCACGCTGCAGCCGGGCGAAAAGGTCGGCCTGGTCGGCCGCAACGGCGCAGGCAAGTCCTCGCTCTTCTCGCTGCTCACGCACCGCCTGCAGTCGGATGCCGGCGACGTGTCCATCCCGCCGCGCTGGCTGGTCGGCGAGGTCGCGCAGTCCATGCCCGAGACCGACGACTCGGCCACCGATTTCGTGCTGGAAGGCGACACCCGCCTGAATGCCGCGAACGCCGCCCTCGCCGCGGCCGAGGCGGCCGACGACGGCCATGCGATGGCCGAGGCGCACCAGCTGATCGCCGAGGCCGGCGGCTTCGAGGCGCGGCCGCGTGCGCAGGCGCTGCTGATGGGGCTCGGCTTCCGCATCGACCAGCTGGACGACCCGGTGAACAGCTTCTCGGGCGGCTGGCGCATGCGGCTGCAGCTGGCGCGGGCGCTGATGTGCCCGGCCGACCTGATGCTGCTCGACGAACCGACCAACCACCTGGACCTCGACGCCCTGGTCTGGCTGGAAGCCTGGCTGCAGCGCTACGAGGGCACGATGATCGTGATCAGCCACGACCGCGAGTTCCTGGACGCGATCACCAAGGTGACGCTGCACCTGGACGAGACCCGGCTCACCCGCTACACCGGCAACTACACCGCGTTCGAGGAGATGCGTGCCGAACGCCTGCTGCAGGCGCAGGCCAACTTCGCGAAGCAGCAGGAGCGGATGGCGCACCTGCAGAAGTTCATCGACCGCTTCAAGGCGAAGGCGAGCAAGGCCAAGCAGGCACAGAGCCGGGTGAAGGCCCTGGCGCGCATGGAGAAGCTCGGGCCGGTGCTCACGAGCAGCGACTTCCAGTTCGAGTTCCGCGAGCCGGTCTCGCTGCCGAACCCGATGCTCGCCTTCTCGCTCATGTCCTGCGGCTACGCCGGCGTGCCCATCGTCAGCAACGTGAACCGCTCGGTGCTGGCCGGCCAGCGCATCGGCATCCTGGGCGCGAACGGCCAGGGCAAGTCGACGCTGGTGAAGACGATCGCCAAGGAGATCCCGCTCGTCGCCGGCGAGGTGACCGAGGGCAAGGGCCTGTCGATCGGCTACTTCGCGCAGCAGGAGCTGGATGTGCTGTCGCTGGACGACGGCCCGTTGATGCACATGATCCGGCTCGCCCGCGACGTCGGTCCGCAGGCGCGCGAGCAGGAGCTGCGCGATTTCCTGGGCTCGTTCCGCTTCGTCGGCGACATGGTCTCGCAGGCGGTGGGCTCGCTCAGCGGCGGCGAGAAGGCACGTCTGGTGCTGGCGATGCTGGTGTGGCAACGGCCCAACCTGCTGCTGCTGGACGAGCCGACCAACCACCTGGACCTGACGACGCGCGAGGCGCTGTCGATGGCGCTGAACGAGTTCGAGGGCACGGTGATGCTGGTGAGCCACGACCGGGCGCTGCTGCGCGAGGTGTGCGACGAGTTCTGGCTCGTCAGCGACGGGGCGGTGAAGCCCTTCGACGGCGACCTGGACGACTACCAGAAGTGGCTGCTCGACACCTCGCGCGAGATGGCGAAGCAGGCCCGCGAGGCCGGGACGGCGAAGGTCAAGGCGCGCAAGGCCGAGGAGGCGGCGGCTGCGGCGGCGTCCGCGGCTGCCGCGAAGGGCGGCAAGGACGATCGCAAGGCCGGCGCGCAATCGCGGCAGAAGCTGGCCGAGCAGACGAAGCCGCTGCGCAACGAGCTCGCGGCGCTGGAGAAGCGCATGGCCGCGCTGACGCAGGAGAAGGCCAACATCGAGGAGGCCTCGGCACGCCCCGACCTGAGCCCGGCGCAGCGCGTCGAGCAGGGCAAGCGGCTGAAGCAGCTCGGCGACGAGCTGGAGGCCGCCGAGGGCCGCTGGCTCGAGCTCACCACCGAGATCGACGCGTTGAGCGCCGGCTGACGGGGGCGCGCTGCCGAGCCCGGCAATCTCCCTGCCGCGCCCGGGGTCAATATATTGCACACAATTCAATTGCCAAATCGAGAATACAGTCTCGTCCATGCCAGCCACGAACCGTCCCCGCCGCGACCGCGTCACCCGCCCCGGGCTGCCCGCCGGCATCGACTGGCTGCAGCTCGACAACCAGGTCTGCTTCGCGCTGTATTCCACCTCGCTCGCGATGACCAAGCTGTACAAGCCGCTGCTCGCGCCGCTGGGGCTGACCTATCCCCAGTACCTGGCCTTCCTGGTGCTGTGGGAGCGTGACGGCCTGACGGTCGGCGAGCTGGGCGAGCGGCTGTTCCTCGATTCCGGCACGCTGACGCCGCTGCTCAAGCGCATGGAGGCTGCGGGCTGGGTGCAGCGGCAACGCGCCGCGGACGACGAACGCCGGGTGCTCGTGACGCTGACGGACGCGGGCCGTGCGCTGCGCGAGCCGGCGCGGCAGGTGCCGGCGCAGCTGGCCCAGGCCAGCGGCTGCAGCATTGGCGAGCTGACCGACCTGACCCAACGTCTGCAGCAGCTGCGCCGGCAGCTGTTCGATGACGCGCCGGATGCGGCGCATGCGTGATCGCCGTTGGCGATCGATCGTTCATTCAACCACCACCAAGGAAGACACCATGAAGCTCGAGAAAGTCCTGTACACCGCCCACGCCACCTCCACCGGCGGCCGCGAAGGCACCTCCAAGTCGTCGGACGGCGTGCTGGACCTGCGCCTGACCACGCCGAAGGAACTGGGCGGCAACGGCGCCGTCGGCACGAATCCGGAGCAGCTGTTCGCGGCCGGCTACTCGGCCTGCTTCATCGGGGCGATGAAGGTGGCGGCCGGCAAGCACAAGGTCGCGCTGCCGGCGGACACCTCGATCGCCGCGAGCGTCGGCATCGGCCCGATCCCGCAGGGCTTCGGCATCCAGGTCGCGATGACGATCACGGTGCCGGGCGTCGAGCGCTCGGTGGCGCAGCAGATCGTCGACACGGCGCACCAGATCTGCCCGTATTCGAACGCGACGCGCGGCAATGTGGAAGTGACGCTGACGGTGGCCTGAGCCTCCGCTGCGCGTGCATGAGGAAACGGCCCGCGAGGGCCGTTTCTGTTGGAGCGGGACCGTCGAACGGGACATTCCGCACATCGACACAGCGACCCGTGCGCCATCCAATGGGCGGCATGGACAAGATCACGAAGGAATGGTTCGACAGCTCAACTGTCGAACTGCTGCGCGCACCCGAGCTGGCAGGGTGGCACACGGATGCAGAGTTGATTCGCCTCTCTGGTGCACCGAGGGGCAGCCAAGTCAGCGCCCATGTCAACGCAGATGGCGCAGTCGAGCTGCGGGTGTCGAACCCCGACATCTTGAGGGAAGACATGGTGCGCCTGGTTGTCCAAGAAGCGGACGGATATGCGTTCCATATCGTCACTCAGCCAGTTGGGAAAGGCACCGACGCTACACTGCAGAAAGACGAATCGAGGTAAGCCCATGAGCGCGCTGTCCATTCTCCGCCGCGTGACGAAGCCCATGACCGATGCAGAGTCGGTTGCGATGGTGGAGACCCGCTATGGAGCCGCCGGACGCGAGAACATCACGACAGACGATCCGGTATCTGCCCGTCGGGCGGCCAGGGTGAAGGCGGACGCGAAGCAACGCGGCCATGCCGAGCCCAAACCCAAGAGGATCGGTCCTCGCCGCTAGCCTGACCCGTCGGCCCCATGGGCGGCTCTGTGCCGCCCTTTTTGCTTTCAGCCCGCGAGCAGTTGCAGCAGCAGCTCCACCCGCGCCTTCACCGGCGAGAGCTCGCCGCCCGCCGGCAGCGAATCGCCCGGCTGCGCCAGCACCGGCCCCCGCCCGACGCGGCTGCAGCGCAGCACGCGCACCCCCGCCGCCTGGGCGCGCAGCAGCGCCGCCTCCAGCTCGCGATGGAGCGTGCCGTGCCCCGTGCCGGCCGCCACGATGCCGCGCGCGCCCTGCTGCACCAGCGCATCGACCAGCAGGCCATCCACCCCCGCATGGCTGAGCACGATGCCGACGCGCGGCCAAGCCTCCGGCGCGACCACGCCGGCACCCAAGGCCTGCCCCGCCGGCCACGGCCGGAACACCCGCACGCGCCCTTCCTCGATCCGCGCCACCGGCCCGGCATCGCCCGAGTCGAAGGCATCGATGCGGTAGGTGTGCACCTTGGCCACGTCCGCAGCGCCATGCACCACGCCGCCCAGCACCGCGACCACGCCCTGCGCTCCCGGGTGGCGCGCCACCGTCACCGCGTCGAGCAGGTTCTGCGGCCCGTCGGGCTGCAGCGAGGTCGCCGGTCGCATCGCCGCCGTCAGCACCACCGGCTTGGCCGGCGCCAGCACCCGCTGCAGCAGCCAGGCGGTCTCTTCCAGCGTGTCGGTGCCGTGTGTCACGACCAGGCCCGCCACCTCGGGCCGCGCCAGGTGATGCGCCACCCGCGCCACCAGCGCCCGCCACACTGCGTCGCCCATGTCCTTGCTGTCCACCTGCGCGACCTGCTCGGTCTCCAGTGGCACCCCGGCCAGCGCCGGCACCGCCTTCACCAGCGTCGCCACGCCGAGCTGCGCCGCGGTGTAGCCGATGTTGTCGCCGGCCGACGCCGCCGTGCCCGCGATCGTGCCGCCGGTGCCCAGCACCACGAGGGTCTTGTCAGTTCTTTGCATTTTTCACGAAGCTGGATAAAAATACAGTCACTGGATGGATGTTCAGTCCGGGTGCTCCGCCCATTCCTTGAAGGCCACGCGATGAACGAAACCCCCAAGCTCACCGAGCGCCAGCAGCAGATCCTCGACCTGGTGCGCGGCGCGATCGAGCGCACCGGCGCCCCACCCACCCGCGCCGAGATCGCCGCCGAGCTGGGCTTCAAGTCGGCCAACGCCGCCGAAGAGCACCTGCAGGCCCTCGCCCGCAAGGGCGTCATCGAGCTGGTGGGCGGCACCTCGCGCGGCATCCGCCTGAAGTCTGACACATTGCGTGCGCTCCACCAGAGCCGCGGCAGCCAGTTCAGCTTGCCGCTGCCCGGCCTCTCGCAGCTCACGCTGCCGCTGGTCGGCCGCGTTGCCGCCGGCAGCCCCATCCTCGCGCAGGAGCACATCGACCAGACCTTCGTGATGGAGGCCGGCATGTTCGCGCGCCGGCCCGATTTCCTGCTCAAGGTGCGCGGCATGAGCATGCGCGACGCCGGCATCATGGACGGCGACCTGCTCGCCGTGCAGAAGGCCAAGGAGGCGAAGAACGGCCAGATCGTCGTCGCCCGCCTCGGCGACGAGGTCACCGTCAAGCGCTTCCGCCGCACCCGCACCAGCATCGAACTGCTGCCCGAGAACCCCGACTTCGAGCCCATCGTCGTGCCCTTCGGCGACGTCGACTTCGAACTCGAGGGCCTGGCCGTCGGGCTGATCCGCAACCAGCTGTCCTGACGGAGGCCGCCGTGGTCATCAAGGCCCCCAAGGCGGCGAGTGCCGCCGAGTGCAAGGCGTTGGAACAGCTGCCCAACATCGGCCCCGCGCTGGCCGCCGACCTGCGGCTGATCGGCATCCACGAGCCGCACGAGCTGCGCGGCAAGGACGCCTTCGTGCTGTACCAGCGCCTGTGCGCCATCACCGGGCAGCGCCACGACCCCTGCGTGCTCGACACCTTCATGGCCGCCACCGATTTCATGGGCGGCGCGCCGGCCGCCCCGTGGTGGGCCTACACCGCGCAGCGCAAGGCCTTGTTCGGGGCCGTGTGATGCCGCCCCGCCAGGAACCTGCCCTGCCCCAGGACCAGGCCCTGCTGGTGATCGACCTGCAGGCCGGCGCCTTCGACGGCCAGGTGTGCGAGCCGCTGCACGACGGCGCGCGGGTGCTGCGGAACACCGCCGCGCTGCTCGATGCCGCGCGCACCGCCGGCATGCCGGTGGTCTTCATCCAGCACTGCGAACCCGAGGGCGTCTTCGTGCCCGGAACCGACCGCTGGGACGTGCAGGGCGACATCGCCCCGCTGCCGGGCGAGCCGCGCGTCTCGAAGCGGTCGCCCAGTGCCTTCGACGCCACCGACCTCGATGCCACCCTGCGCCAGGCCGGCGTGCGGCGGCTGGTGCTGTGCGGCCTGCAGAGCGAGTGCTGCGTGACGCACACCGCCCAGGGCGCGCTCGCGCTCGGCTACGAGGTCACCCTGGCCGCCGACGCCCACGGCACCTGGCCCGGCGAAGGCCTGAGCGCCGCCGAGCTGGTGGCGCGGCAGAACAGGGCGCTCGCCGCCCAGGGCGTGCGCCTGGACGACACCCCCTCGCTCGTCAGCGAATGGGCGCGCTGACGCGCTGAGGCGCTGAACCGCCGGCCGCGCGGCGCCGCTCACCCGCCCGGCTGCAGCACCAGCGTGTGTTCCGCCGCCCCGCCCCACACCGGCACATCCTCCACCCGCGCCCACGGCTCGACCCAGCGCCGGTACAGCGGCGAGAACACGACGCCCGACTGCCCGCTCGACTGCATGAAGCGCGAGCGGCTCGCATCGCCCAGGTCGTACAGCGCCCGCAGCGACGGGCCGTGCTCCGCCAGGTAAAGCTCGCCCGTGGCGCCGTCCGGCCTCAGGCCGACGCGCGACACGTTCACGGTGTAGGTGTCGCCGCCCACCGGCGCGCGCAACTCGAACCAACGCGCCAGCGGCCGGACCTTGCTGAACGGCCGGTGCTCGGCGCGCGCCTGGTGGGCCCGGCCCCACCGCCACTGCGCCACCTCCGCACCCCGGGCCTGCTGCAGCTCGTCCAGCGCGCGCGTGAACGCGGCATCCACCTGCTGGCCGCAGGTCTCCACCGCCGGCGTGCCCTTGTCATCGCACCACCAGCCATCCTGGCGCTGCAGCACCGCCTCGAGGCCGTCGCGGAAGCTGCGGCTGCCGATCTGCCGGTCGTACAGCGCCGCGCCGAGTTCGTCGCGGAACACGCCCTGCGTCAGCTGGCGTGTCCAGGCCCAGAGGATCAGCGGCGCGGCGCGGTCGGCCGCCATCGTGCCGTCGAAGCCGGCGAGTTCGCGCTGCGCCGCAGCGGCGAGCGGGTGTGTCGACTTTGCCTGCTTCAGCAGCGGCAGCAGCACGAGCGCCGCCTGCGAATGCTCGTCGCGCTGGATCGCCCGCAGGCTGTCGACCGTGTGCTTCGGCGTCGCCGCCAGCAGCTGCTCGATGCGCTGCTGGCGGTAGGGCGGTGCCCACTCGCTCGTCAGGAAGTGCGGGTAGTCCGGCCCGTGGATGCGCTGGTTCGCGGTGGCGATCCAGCCGCGCGCCGGGTCGGTCTCGCGCGGCGTCTCGCCGGCCGGCACCCAGCCGACCCAGTCGTAGCGCGCCTCCCAGCCCGGCGCCGGCACCAGCCCCTTCAGGTCGTGGTCCGGACGGCGCACCGGCACGCGGCCAGCGGACACCTCGCCGATGTGGCCCTGGACGTCCGCCACCACCATGTTCTGCATCGGTGCGACGTACCCGGCGGACGCCGCGATGAACTCGTCGACCGATCCGGCGGTGTTGAAGGCGATGCCGGCATCGACCGAGGCACCGGCGTCCGCATCGAGCGCCGTCCAGCGCAGGGCCAGCGCATACGCCGGGTGGGCCGTCGGGCCGGTCAGCCCCTCGCTGGCCCCGCCGGCGTCCGAGATCACCGGCCCGTGGCGCGTCGCCCGCACGGTGGTGCGCACGTCCGCATGCCCCTTCACCTGGATGACCTCGTCCCATTGCTGGAACTCGGCCCAGCCGTCGGGCGTCTGGTACTGCGCCGGGTGGTCGGGGCGGATGCGCTCCAGGTAGAGGTCCTGCACGTCGGGCGCGGTGTTGGTGAAACCCCAGGCGATCTTCTCGTTCTGGCCCAGCACGACGATCGGCAGGCCCGGCATCGTCGCCCCGGCCACCTTGAAGCCGGGCGCCTCCATCCGGGCCAGGTACCAGAGCGCCGGCGCGCTGAGCTTGAGGTGCGGATCGTTGGCGAGCAGGGGCCGGCCGGATTCGGTGTGCGAGCCCGCCACCACCCAGTTGTTGGAGCCGATGCCTTCCAGGCCCGACTCCGGCGCGGCGGCCAGGGCCTGGCGGCCGAGCGAACCGTCGACCTTCAGCTCGCGGAACAGGGCCGCATAGTCGGCCGTCGGCAGCGGCTTGTCGCCCGGGTAGGGCGGCAGCAGCTCGTCGATGCGACCGACCGGCATCTTCAGCGCGAGCCGCATGCGCAGCAGCTCGGCCGACCAGTTGCCGCCCAGGTCCCACGCCATCATCGTCGCCCAGGCGAGGCTGTCGACCGGGGTCCAGCGCTGCGGCTGCAGGCCGAGCAGCACGAATTCCGGCGGGCGTGCCTTCAGCGAGGTCGCAAGGAAGGCGTTGATGCCGGCGCTGTAGGCCTCGAGCGCGGCCCGCGTCGCGGGCGTGGCGCGCTCCCACTGCGCGGCCGCGGCGCGGCGCACGCCCAGGGCCCGCAGGAAGCGGTCGGTCTCCAGGGCCGGCTCGCCGAAGGCCTCGGCCAGCCGGCCGGCGCCGATGCGGCGGTGCGTCTCGAGCTGCCACAGCCGGTCCTGGGCGTGGACGTAGCCGAGGCCGAACATCGCATCGTCACGCGACGCCGCGTGGATCGTCGGGATGCCGTGCGCATCGCGCTCGATGCGCAACTCGGCGCGCAGGCCGGCGACCTGCCGGCTGCCGTCCACCTGGGGCAGCGTTCGCCAGGCGTAGACGCCGCCGCCGGCTGCGGCCAGCCCCCCCACGATCCCCAGCAGCCCCACGCCGCGTCGCAACCATCCCATCGCCCGTCTCCTCGTCCTGGACCCGTCGTCCACCCAGCCCGCAGCGTAGCCGCAAGCCGGCCGGTTTTCGTGCGGTCTGCGGCACCGGCGCCACGGCGGTACGGGCGTACCTCTTCAGCCGGCCGGACGGCCGGCCGACAACCCGGCCATGAACTCCGCCCTCGCCGACCTGAGCTTCGACCCCGCAGCCCCGTTGCACCCCTTTGGCGGCCTGCCGCAGGAGCGGCTGGCGCGGGTGGCGGCGCGGCGCGCCTTCGTCGAGATGAAGCAGGGGTTCATGCAGGCTGCCGCCGGCCTGCGCGGCGCGTCGGCCGCGCTGCTGCAGCGCCAGCTGCGCATCGCGGGCGACATCGGCGAGCTGCTGGAGCTGAGCGACACGCTGCTGGCCGTGCTGCCCGCCGGCGGCGAGGCCCATGCCGGCGTGCTGCGCCAGCTGGAGCGGTTCTTCCCGAAAGCCGGCCAGAACACCGACTTCGTGCCGCTCTGAGGTGGTCAGCCCGGGGTCAGCGGCCCCAGGTAGTCGCTCTTGCCCAGCTCGACGCCGTTGTGGCGCAGCAGGGCGTAGATCGTGGTCGCGTGGAAGAAGAAGTTGGGCAGCACGAAGCTGCGCAGGTAGACCTCGCCCTTGAGCGTGAGCGGGCCGTCGCGGCGCGGCACCGTCACGTCGCGCTCGTCGCTGCCGACGATCTTCTCGGCCGGCACCGACTCCAGGAAGGCCACCGTCTTCGCGATGCGCTCGCGCAGCTCGGCCAGCGTCGTCTCCACGTCCTCGAACTTCGGCGCCTCGATGCCGGCCAGGCGGGCGGCGCCGAACTTGGCGGCATCGCTCGTCATCTGCACCTGGCGGGTGAAGGGCAGCATGTCGGGGGCAAGGCGGGTGCCGAGCAGCACCGCCACGTCGAACTTCTTCGCCTGGGCATGGGCCTCGGCCTTGTCGAGCCACTTGCCGATGTTGGCGAGGGTGCGCAGGAAGATCGGCACGCTGGCCGTGTACATGGTGAGGGACATGGGGGGTCTCCGTTGGGGTGTGGGGGCGGATGCTAGCCTTCCTGGCGGCTTTCTGCTGCCGCCGGCCGGGCCGCGGCCCAGCGTGCACAATCGCCCCGTGAACATCATCATCCTCGACGACTACCAAGATGCGGTCCGCAAGCTCCGGTGCGCCCAGCGCCTGGAGCACCTGAATGCCAAGGTGTTCACGAACACCGTCAAGGGCATCGGCCAGCTGGCGGTGCGCCTGCGCGACGCCGAAGTGCTGGTGCTGATCCGCGAACGCACCCAGTTCCCGCGCCAGCTGCTCGAGAAGCTGCCCAAGCTGAAGCTGATCTCGCAGACCGGCCGCGTCGGCGCCCACATCGACCTGGAGACCTGCACCCGCCTGGGCATCGCGGTCGCCGAGGGCGTGGGCTCGCCGGTCGCGCCGGCCGAGCTGACCTGGGCCCTGATCATGGCCGCGACGCGTCGGCTGCCGCAGTACATCGGCAACCTGAAGCACGGGGCCTGGCAGCAGTCGGGCTTGAAGGCGGCCTCGATGCCGCCGAACTTCGGGCTCGGCATGGTGCTCAAGGGCAAGACGCTCGGCCTGTGGGGCTACGGCAAGATCGGCCAGCTGGTGGCCGGCTACGGCCGCGCCTTCGGCATGCACGTCACGGTCTGGGGCAGCGAGGCCTCGCGCGAGAAGGCGCGTGCCGACGGCCACATCCCCGCGCCCACGCGCGAGGCCTTCTTCGAGGCCTGCGACGTGCTGTCGCTGCACCTGCGGCTGGTCGACGAGACGCGCGGCATCGTCACCGCCGACGACCTGGCGCGCATGAAGCCGACCGCGCTGCTGGTGAACACCTCGCGCGCCGAGCTGGTGGAGGAAGGCGCGCTCGTGTCGGCCCTGAACCGCGGCCGGCCGGGCATGGCGGCGGTCGACGTGTTCGAGAGCGAGCCCATCCTGCAGGGCCACCCGCTGCTGCGCCTGGAGAACGCGGTGTGCACGCCGCACATCGGCTACGTCGAGCAGGACAGCTACGAGCTCTATTTCAGCGCCGCCTTCGACAACGTCGTCAATTTCATCAACGGCACGCCGACGCAGCTGGTGAACCCGGAAGCGCTACGGGTCATCCGTTGAGCGAGCTGCCCGCCGCCGCGCGCCGGCCGGGCTCGCTCGGCGAGCTGTACCGCGTCTTCAACCGGCTTGCCCTGCAGGGCTTCGGCGGCGTGCTGGCGGTGGCGCAGCGCGAGCTGGTCGAGCGCGAGCGCTGGCTGGAGCGCGACGAGTTCGTCGAGATCCTGTCGGTGGCCCAGGTGCTGCCGGGCCCGAACATCGTGAACCTGTCGCTGATGATCGGCGACCGCTTCTTCGGCCTGCGCGGCGCCTTCACCGCGCTCGCGGGGATGATGCTGGTGCCGCTGGCGATCGTGCTGGTGCTGGCGGCGCTCTATGCGCAGGCGGCGCAACACCCGGTGGTGAGCGGCGCGCTGCGCGGCATGGGGGCGGCGTCGGCGGGGCTGATCATCGCCACCGGCCTGAAGCTCGCGACGAGCCTGCGGCGCAACGCGATGGGGCTGCCGCTGTGCCTGGCGATCGGCGCCTGCAGCTTCGTGATGGTCGCGCTGCTGCGCTGGCCGCTGGCCTGGGTGATCGCCGGGCTCGGCGCGCTGGGCATCGCGGTCGCCTGGGCGAGGCTGCGGCGGTGATGGAGGCGATGGCGTCCATCCTGGGGCTGCACGGCCTGTCGGCGGCCGACCTGCTGGCCCTGTTCACGCATTTCCTGATGCTGAGCCTGCTGGCGGTGGGCGGCGCGATCACGACCGCGCCCGACATGCACCGTTACGTCGTCGGCCAGCAGCACTGGCTGAGCGACGACCTGTTCACCGCCTCGGTGGCGCTGGCCCAGGCCGCGCCCGGGCCGAACGTGCTGTTCGTCGCGGTGATCGGCTTCAACGCGGCCGGCCTCGCGGGGGCGGCGGCCACGCTGCTGGGCATCATGCTGCCGTCGACGACGCTGGCGCTGTGGGCCACGCGGTGGAGCCATGCGCGCCGCGACACGCTGGGGGTGCGGGCCTTCAAGACCGGGCTGGCGCCGCTGACGCTCGGGCTGCTGCTGGCCACGGGCTGGATCCTCGCCGATCCGGTGCGTGACCAGGCCGGCGCGCTGGTGCTGATCGGCGTGACGATCGTCGCGATGCTGAAGACCCGCTGGAGCCCGCTGTGGCTGGTGGCGCTGGGCGCCGTCGCCGGCGCGTTCGGCTGGGTCTGACCCCGAAACGCGCTAGGACAGCGCCTCTTGTACCAGCGCTGGCAGGTCGGCCAGGTCGTGCAGCAACTCGGGCGACAGCCCGTCCGGCAGCTCGTCGAGCTGGGCGCCGCGCAGCAGCACCTCGGTCCCGCCGTCCGCGTCGCGCTGCACGACCACGCGCAGCAGCAGGTCGGGCGAGGCATCGGAACTCGTCATCAGCACCGGCGTGCCGCCTTGCGAGGACTCGAACACGATGACGAGTCGCTGGCGATCGGTGTCGTCGCCCAGGCTTTGCTGCAGGCGCACCAGCACCGGCATGCCATGGCGTTCGGCACAGGCTTCGATGCGCTGCACGGTCTCGGTCACGCCGAATCGGCTGCCGGTGGCGCGCGTCAGGCGTTCTTCGGCCGCAAACGCGCGCGTGCCGCCGAGCGCCGCGACGATCATCGCGATGCCACCGGTCATCCAAAAACGAAACGGGCTTTTCATGGGGGGCTCTCCCTCGTACACCGACAGACGATAGGGTTCGAACAGCGGTACTTCAAGGGCCTGACTGTCTCGCAAGGTCGCTGCTTGGTTAAGCATGGTGTCGCTCTCGTCACACTCGCACAGCGCAGGTAGGGAGTGTGGCGCGAAGCAGTGACGCTTTGGTGAACGGGCTCTCTGCAGAAAGGGGTATCCGCCGAACGATCCTGCTGCAGCGCAGCAAGGATTGGCGCGGGTTTGCGAGGGGGTGAGGGTTGAAATCGATGCCCGGATGCTGCAATGCAGCAGACCGTCACTTCGTCCCGAAGATCTTGTCGCCGGCGTCGCCGAGGCCGGGGATGATGTAGCCCAGCTCGTTGAGGTGGCTGTCGATCGCGGCGGTCCAGCAGCGCACGTCGGGATGCGCCTTCTCCAGCGCCGCGACGCCTTCGGGTGCGGCCACCAGGACCAGCGCACGGATGTCGGTGCAGCCGCGGCGCTTCAACAGGTCGATCGTGGCGATCATGGAGCCGGCCGTCGCCAGCATCGGGTCGATGATCAACGCCGTCCGCTCGTCCAGGTGCCCGACGAACTTCTCGAAGTAGTGCTCCGGCTGCAGCGTCTCGTGGTTGCGCGACAGCCCGACCACGCTCACCTTGGCGCTCGGGATCATGTCGAGCACGCCATCGAGCATGCCCAGCCCGGCGCGCAGGATCGGCACGATGGTCACCTTGCGGCCGCTGATCTGGTCGATCTCGACCGGCCCGCTCCAGCACTCGATCGTGGTCCGGGTCAAGGGCCAGTCGGCGGTGGCCTCGTAGGCCAGCAGGCGCGCCAGCTCATGGGTCAGCTCGCGGAATTTCTTGGTCGAGATGTCGGCCTCGCGCAGCAGGCCGATCTTGTGCTTGACGAGCGGGTGGTTGACGGCAAAGGTCGGCATGGCGGAACTCCAGGAATGAGGGCTCAGCGCGTGCGCTGCCGCACGGCCTCGTACAGGCAGATGCCGCTCGCGACCGAGACGTTCAGGCTCTCGACCGCGCCGCGCATCGGCAGGCGCACCAGCACGTCGCAGGTCTTGCTCGTCAGCTGGCGCATGCCACTGCCCTCGGCGCCCAGCACCAGCGCAACCGGCCCGGTCAGGTCGATGTCGTAGAGCGATTGCTGCGCATCGTCCGAGGTGCCGACGACCCGGATGTCGCGTTCCTTCAGCTCATTCAAGGTCCGTGCCAGGTTGGTGACCATGAAGTAGGGCACGGTGTCGGCCGCCCCGCTGGCCACCTTGGACACGGTGGCGTTGATGCCGACCGCATGGTCCTTCGGGGCGATCACGGCCTGGGCGCCCGCCCCGTCTGCCACGCGCAGGCAGGCCCCCAGGTTGTGCGGGTCGGTGATGCCGTCCAGCACCAGCAGCAGCGGCGTGTCCTCGACGGCGTCCAGGGTGTCGTCCAGCGAGTGGCTCATCGCGATCGCCTCGACGCGGGCGACCACGCCCTGGTGGCGGTGCGTGCCGCACAGCTTCTGCAGGCGCTCGTCGTCGCTGTCCACCAGCTTGCGGCCCGCCTCCTGGGCGCGCTCGACGAACTGGCGCATGCGCTGGTCGCGGCGCGTCGTGTCGACGTGGATCTCGAGGATGGAGGCTGGCGCGGTCTTCAGCCGCACCGTGACGGCATGAAACCCGAAAAGAATCTTGTTGCTCATAAAGGCATGTTAGCCCGCCCGCGCTGCGCTCGTAGCCCGGATGCCAATCCGGGGATCGTCCATCAGGCCCCGGGTTCATCCCTTCAGCAGCCGCGCCACCATCCCCACCAGCTCGGAATAGTCGAACGGCTTGGCCAGGTAGGCATCGAAGCCCGCCTTCAGGATCCGCTCCTCGTCCCCCTTCATCGCCAGCGCCGTCAGCGCGACGATCTTCAGCCCCGCCGTCTCGGCCCCCTCGCGCAGCAGGCGCGTCGCCTCCAGCCCGTCCATGCCCGGCATCTGCACATCCATCAGCACCAGGTCGAAGCGCCGCTCGCGCGCCAGCCGCACCCCCTCCTCCCCGCCTTCGGCACACACCACCTCGTGGCCGCCCTTCTGCAGCACCAGCTGCGCCAGCTTGCGGTTCTGCGCGTTGTCCTCGACCACCAGGATCCGTGCCATGGTTCGCCACTCCTTTCAGGATGGTTGTTGAGCCCCCGCCGGCAAGGGCGGCAGCGTGAAATAGAAACTCGCCCCGCGGCCCGGCGCCGACTCGGCCCAGATGCGCCCGCCGTGCTTCGTCACCACGCGCTGCGCGATCGCCAGGCCCACGCCATGCCCCGGGAACTGCGAGCCGGCGTGGAAGCGCTGGAACGGGCGGAACAGCCGCTCGCCCACGGCCGCCGCATCGAAGCCCGCGCCGTTGTCGCGCACGTAGAACACCGGCTCGCCGCCACGCGCCTCGGTGCGCCCGAACTCGACCTGCGCGTCAGCCGCGCCCGCGCTGTACTTCCAGGCATTGCCCAGCAGGTTCGACAAGGCCATGCGCAGCAGGCCCGGGTCGCCCTGGGCCGTCAGATGCTCGTCCTGCCGCCACGACACCCGGCGCTGCGGCTCGGCCTCCTTCAGTTCGCCGACGATCTCGCCCGCCAGACGCGACAGGTCCACCGGCTCCGACTGCATCTCGGTGCGCGTCATGCGCGCCAGCACCAGCATGTCGTCGATCAGCCGGTTCATGCGCTGCGCCGCACCCTGGATGTGCGAGAGGAAGCCCTGCCCCTTCGCATCCAGGACATGCCCGTGCCCCTGCTGCAGCAGCTGCGCGAAGCCGGCGATCTGGCCGAGCGGCGTGCGCAGGTCGTGCGAGACCGAGTAGCTGAAGGCCTCCATCTCGGCGTGCGCGCTGCGCAGCTCGCGGTACGCCTTCTCCACCTCGATGGCCTGCGCCTCGGCCTCGTACCGCATGCGGTGCAGGCGCACGAACACCGCCACCTTGGCGCGCAGGATCTCGGGCACCACCGGCGACAGGATGTAGTCGACCGCGCCGATGCGGTAGCCGGCGAAGGTGTCGGCCTCGTGCGTGTACACCGCCGAGACGAAGACGATCGGCACGTCGGCGCCCCTGGGCAGCTCGCGCAGGCGGCGCGCGACGTCGAAGCCGCTCACCCCGCCCAGCTGCACGTCGAGCAGCACCATCGCATAGGCGCGCTCCGCGGCCCGCGCCAGCGCCTCCTCGCCGGTCGCCGCGAGGTGCAACTCGGCCCCCACGTCCTGCAGCGTCGCCCGGTACAGCCGCCGGTTGGCAGCGTTGTCATCCACGACCAGCACCGCCGGCGTGCCGTTCGGTGGACCGGGCGCTCGCAGGGCCTCCACGCTCATCCCCGGCCCGGGCGCCGCCTCGCCAACGCGCGCCTCACCTCGGCCAGCAGGCTGGCCGGCTGGAATTCCGACTTCTCCATCACCTGCTGCACCCGCCCCTGCAGCAGGACGCGGTCCTGCGGCGTCAGCAGCTTGGCGGTCAGCACGATGATGGGCAGGTCGGCCGTCTCGGCCCGCCCGCGCAGCGCCTCGATGACGTCGAAGCCCGACAGCTGCGGCATCATCAGGTCGAGGACGATCAGCGCCGGCCGCTGGTGGTTCACCACCTCCAGCGCCTCGCGCCCGCTGTAGGCCAGCAGCGGCGTGAAACCGGCCGACTGCAGGTGCTTGCCCACCAGGGTCACCGCCTTCGGATCGTCATCGACCACCAGCACCCGCGCGCCCTGCGACTGTTCGTCGAGCCCCACCGCCGCCAGCGCCGCCAGCAGGTCGTCCTTCTCGACCGGCTTGCTCAGCACCTGCGCCGCACCGAGCGCGAAGCCCCGGCGCGCCTCGGCGGTGATCGACACGATGACGACCGGGATGTGGCTGGTCTCGCGCTGCTGCTTCAGCTCCGACAGCAGGTCCCAGCCGTCGCGCCCGGGCAGGATGATGTCCAGCACCACGGCCGCCGGCAGCAGCTCGCCGGCCCGCGCGAGGCCCTCCTCGGCGCTGCGCGCCACCTCGACCCGGTAGCCGTTGCCTTCCAGCTGGGCGCGCATCAGGTTGACGGCCCGCGGGTCGTCCTCCACCACCAGGACCAGCGGCGCATCGGCCGCCGGTTCCCGCGGCGGTCCGGCCGACGGCGCCGGCCCGGCGGCCGCCGGCTCGTCGGCGGCCGCCGGCGCGATCTCGCCCGCCGGGCGCCAAGGCAGCCAGACGGTGAAGGACGAGCCCAGGCCTGGCGTGCTGCGCAGCATCAGCCCGCCGCCATGCAGCTCCACGAGGCGCTTGACCATCATCAGGCCGAGCCCGGTCCCCTCGTACTCGCGCGACAGCGACGAATCGATCTGCACGAAGGGCTGGAACAGGCGGGTCAGGCCCTCGGGTTCGATGCCGACGCCGGTGTCCTCGACGCGGATCTCCAGGAAGGACGGCAGCGTGCGCTCGGAGGGCCGGAAGAGCCGCGTGTCGCGCGCCTCCAGCACCGCCTCGACCTCGGCGCGCGCGACGCGCTTCATCGCGAGCGTCACCGTCCCGCCGTCGGGGGTGAACTTGATCGCGTTGCTGAGCAGGTTGTAGACGACCTGCTTGGACTTGCGCAGGTCGAGCTGCAGGCTGCCGAGTTCGGGCGGGCTCAGCACGTTGAGGCGGATGCGCCGCGTCGACGCCTTCTCGCGCATCAGGGAGACGGCGCTCGCGATGATGGTGGCCGGCTCCACCACGCCCAGCTCCAGCGGCATGTGGCCCGACTCCACCTTGGACAGGTCCAGGATGTCGTTGATCAGGCTCAGCAGGTGCTTGCCGCTGGTGTGGATGTCGCTCGCATACTCCAGTTGCTCGGCGCTCATCTCGCCCGCGAGGCCGTCCTTCATCAGGCCCGAGAAGCCGATCACCGCGTTCAGCGGCGTGCGCAGCTCATGCGACATGTTGGCGAGGAACTCGCTCTTCATCCGGTTCGCCTTCTCCAGCTCGGCGTTCTTCACCTGGATGTCCTCGCCGCGCACGCGCAACTGCTCGGCCAGCAGGCTCAGCTCCTGCACCTGGCCGAGGTTGTGCAGCGCGACCGCGAACTGCGCCCCCAGGCGCTCGACGAAGGCGCGGTCGCGTTCGCTCAGCGGCGCCGCCGCGGCCAGCGCCAGCACGCCGATCAGCCGGCCCTGGTAGTGGACCGGGCAGAGGAGCACGCCGGCCGGGTTCAGCGTCGCGAGGCCGGTCTGGATGTGCAGCCCGGTCGCGGGGTCGAAGCGGTCGAAGTACAGCGGCTTGCCGCTGCGCGCCACCGTGCCGATCGGGCCGTCGTCGATGCGCAGCACCGTCTTCAGGTCCGACGGCGCGGAATGCGAGGCCACGACGCGCAGCACGCCGCCCCATTCCTCGTGCTCGTAGAACACGACCACCGGGAACAGCGGGCTCTCGCCGATCAGCGCCAGCGTCTCGGCCATCACCACCTCGCGCGTGGCCCGGGCGTTGTACAGCGTCAGGGCCCGGGCATGCATGCCGTCGTACTGCCGCTCTTCGGCGGCCGCGCGCTCGGCGCGCTGGCGCGCCTGCCAGTCCAGCCGCAGCCGCCAGGCGATGCCGCTGAGCAGCAGCACCAGGCTGCCGAGGAAGATCGCGAAGGTGCGCACCGTGTCGTCCGAGCGCTGCGCTTCCAGGCTCTCGCGCTGCGTCAGCAGGCGCCGCTCCTCGGCGTCGATGGCGTCGACCAGCGCGCGGATGCGTTCGACCCGGCGCACGCCGCGCGCCAGCCGCTCGTCGAGCATGCGCGGCGTCTCGTTCGGCACCATCACCTCGTTCTCGTGGAACACCTGCACGCGCGCCGCGACCTCGCCGCGCAGTTCGGAGACGCGCGCCTGCTGCTGCGGGTTGTCGGAGGTGAGCCAGGCGAACTGGCGCAGGCCGGTGTCGATCACCGCCAGCGTCGCGTCGCGCTCCTCCAGGTAGACCGGGTTGCGGGTCGCGAGGAAGGCGCGGTGCGCGGCCTCGGCGCGGTAGATGTCCGCCTGGATGTCGGCCGTGACGCCGATGACCTGGTGGGTGTGGCTGACGAAGGCCGAGGCCTCGAGCGTCTGGCGCCCCGAGTTCCAGCCGATCCCGGCCAGGGCGAGGATGGCCACCACCGCCACGACGAAGCCCGCGGTGGCGAGTTGCTGTACCGACAATCGCGTCATCCGATCTCCGACGCGCCGTCCCGGTGGCCTCCCCTACTGCCAGAGGGCGCCGCGCGGCGTCTCATGGACCACTTCGTGTACGAGCCGCCGGCGAGGCCGGCGGAGAGCGAGGCTCCTGTGTAACACAGGTTGCAATCACCTGCGCAGCGCGACCACCAGCATGAGGGATCCGATCAGCACCGGCTGGTGGACCATGTAGAAGGTGAGCGACCAGCGGCCCAGCACCGCGAGCGGGTGCAGCCCGCGCGGCAGCGCGCCGGTGACCCAGGCGCGACGGTGCGCGAGCACCCATTGCCCCGCCGCGAGGCCCCACCACATCACGCCGATCCACGGCAGCAGCGGCACGTAGTCCTCGGTCACCGGCTTGTGGGTGATGAGGCCGATCCAGTTGGTGAGCCGGGTGTCGAAGAACGGGTGCTGCACCAGGCGCGGCAGCGCGATCGCGACCGCGCCCAGCAGCCACAGCCAGCGGCCGAGGCCGGCTGTCAGACGCGTGAGGATGAGCATCAGCGCGATGCCGTGCAGCACGCCGAAGCTGATGTAGCTGCGCGGGAACATCAGGTAGGAGCCGGCCGAGACCAGCACGGCGCAGCCCGCCACCTGCGCCCAGCGGCGCCAGAAGCGCGGCCAGCCCTGCCCCTGTTCCCAGGCCACCGCCTGGCCGAAGCCGGCGCAGAACAGGAACAGGCTCACGATGCAGGTCCGCTGCACCAGCCAGAACGGGTCGCCGTGGAAGTTCTGCCGGATGAAGTGGTAGTAGTTGAGGTCGAAGCAGAAATGGAAGACCGCCATCCAGCTGATCGCCACTGCCCGCAGCGCATCGAGGCGATCGAAGCGATGGGCGACCGCGGCGGGCGTCGATGTCGGATGGGAGGGCGGACCGGAAGGCACGGGCATGGTGGCTGAGGAAAAGCGCGGGTTGATGCGGAGCACGGCGGGCGCGAACGCTGGCGATGATCGCACCGCCGCGGGGCAGTGTTCGACCGCGGGTAAGTCCCAGGTTCATGTTCTATTGTTAGAACATTAATGAAACATTAACATCACGCCCGCTTGCCGATCGGCTTGATTCGTCAGGCTCCATAAATTTGACCCCGTAGGAGACATGCATGTCGATTTCCCAACGTACCGTGCGCGGCCTGAGCCTCGCGATGATGGCCGCCGGCCTGATGACTGCCACCCTGGCGCAAGCCGGCGAGGTGGAAGTTCTGCACTGGTGGACCTCGGGCGGCGAGGCCAAGGCGGCTGCCGAGCTGAAGGCCACGATGCAGTCGAAGGGCCACACCTGGAAGGACTTCGCGGTCGCCGGTGGCGGTGGTGATTCGGCGATGACGGTGCTGAAGTCGCGCGTGGTGTCGGGCAACGCCCCGGCCGCGGCGCAGATCAAGGGCCCGTCGATCCAGGAATGGGCGAAGGAAGGCGTGCTCGCCAACATGGACGACGTCGCCAAGGCCAACAAGTGGGACGACCTGCTGCCCAAGGCCATTGCCGACGGCCTGAAGTACCAGGGCCACTATGTCGCCGCGCCGGTCAACGTGCACCGCGTGAACTGGCTGTGGGCGAACCCGGAGGCCTTCAAGAAGGCCGGCGCCAAGGTGCCGACCACCTGGGACGAGTTCTTCGTCGCCGCCGAAGCACTGAAGAAGGCCGGCATCATCCCGATCGCCCACGGCGGCCAGAACTGGCAGGACTTCACCACCTTCGAAGCCGTGGCGCTGGGCGTCGGCGGCACCGACTTCTACAAGAAGGCCCTGGTGCAGTTGGATCCCGCCTCGCTGAAGAGCGCGACCATGGACAAGGTGCTGACCACCTTCCGCAAGGTCAAGGGCTACACCGACAAGAACGCGCCGGGCCGCGACTGGAACCTGGCCACCGCGATGGTGATCAAGGGCGAGGCCGGCATGCAGATCATGGGTGACTGGGCGAAGGGCGAGTTCCTGGCCGCCGGCAAGGTGCCGGGCAAGGACTTCACCTGCGTCGCGGCCCCCGGCACGAGCAAGGCCTACACCTACAACGTGGACAGCTTCGCGCTGTTCAAGCTGAAGGACGCCGCCAACCAGAAGGCCCAGCAGGACCTGGCCACCGCGATCATGTCGCCGGAATTCCAGGAAGTGTTCAACCTGAACAAGGGCTCGATCCCGGTTCGCCTGAACATGGACCTGAAGAAGTTCGACGACTGCGCCAAGACCTCGGCGGCCGACTTCGTGTCGACCTCGAAGGCCGGCTCGCTGGTCCCGTCCATCGCCCACGGCATGGCGGTTCCGTCGGCCGCGGAAGGCGCGATCAAGGACGTGGTCTCGCAGTTCTGGAACGACGAGAAGATCACCTCGGCCCAGGCTCAGGACCGCCTGGTCTCCGCCGCGAAGACCAAGTGATCGTCGCTTAGACCAGGTCGCTGACCTGTCCCAGACGGCGCCTTCGGGCGCCGTCTTCCTGTTTGACCGGGGAGGGCGCAAGATCGCGTCCCGCCCCCGAGCTTCCGCCCATGAAATCATCCGCCTCCGTCCGCCTCAGCCAGTGGATGCCCAAGCTGGTGGTCGCTCCGACCTTCCTGCTGGCCTTCTTCTTCATCTACGGGCTGATCGCCTGGAACGGCTACCTGTCGCTGTCGGCCTCGCGCCTGCTGCCCAACTACGAGTTCGTCGGCCTCGAGCAGTACGTCAACCTGTTCGACAGCGAACGCTGGTGGGTCGCGCTGAAGAACCTCGGCATCTTCGGCGGCCTGTTCATCTTCTTCGGCATGGCCATCGGCCTGCTGCTGGCGATCCTGCTGGACCAGAAGATCCGCGTCGAGGGCGTGCTGCGCACCGTCTACCTCTACCCGATGGCGCTGAGCTTCATCGTCACCGGCACGGCGTGGAAGTGGATCCTGAACCCGGGCCTCGGCCTGGAGAAGCTGATGCAGGAATGGGGCTTCACCAACTTCCATTTCGACTGGCTGATCAACCCCGACATGGCGATCTACACCGTCGTGATCGCGGGCGTGTGGCAGAGCGCCGGCTTCGTGATGGCGCTCTTCCTGGCCGGCCTGCGCGGCATCGACGACTCGATCCTGAAGGCGGCGCAGATCGACGGCGCGAGCCTGCCGCGCATCTACTGGCGCATCATCATCCCGAGCCTGCGGCCGGTGTTCTTCAGCACGCTGATGGTGCTGAGCCACCTCGCGATCAAGAGCTTCGACCTGGTGATGGCGCTGACCGCCGGCGGCCCCGGCTACGCGACCGACCTGCCGGCCACCTTCATGTACACGATGGCGTTCTCGCGCGGCCAGATCGGCCTGGGCGCGGCGTCGGCCACGATCATGCTGGCCACCGTGGCGGCGCTGGTCGTGCCCTACCTGTATTCCGAGCTGCGCACCAAGCGCTGAGCGAGCCGAGAGACCGAGACGATGGGACAAAAATTCAACTGGCACCGCGCGGCCCTGTGGTCGGTGCTGCTGCTGTTCGCGGTGGTCTTCCTGCTGCCGATGTACGTGATGATCACGACCTCGCTGAAAGACATGAGCGAGGTGCGCGGCGGCAACCTGCTGTCGCTGCCCAGCTCGCCGAACTTCGACTCCTGGCTCAAGGCCTGGTCGAGCGCCTGCACCGGCATCGACTGCGGGGGCCTGAAGCCGTTCTTCTTCAACTCGGTGCTGATGGTGGTGCCGGCGGTGCTGGTGTCGACGGCGCTCGGCGCGGTCAACGGCTACGTGCTCAGCAAATGGCGCTTCCGCGGCAGCGAGTTCATGTTCGCGATGATGCTGTTCGGCATGTTCATGCCGCTGCAGGTAGTGCTGCTGCCGATGTCGCAGGTGCTGGGCTGGTTCGGCATCGCGAGCTCGATCTGGGGCCTGGTGGTGGTGCACATCGTGGCCGGCCTGCCGTCGACCACGCTGTTCTTCCGCAACTACTACGTCGGCCTGCCGGACGAGCTGATCAAGGCGGCGATGCTGGACGGCGCCGGCTTCTGGCGCATCTTCTGGCGCATCGTGCTGCCGCTGTCGACGCCGATCCTGGTGGTGACGCTGATCTGGCAGTTCACCAACATCTGGAACGACTTCCTGTTCGGCGTGGTGTTCTCGGGCGGGGCGTCCAAGCCGATCACCGTCGGCCTGAACAACCTGGCCAACACCTCGAGCGCGGTCAAGGAATACAACGTGGACATGGCCGCCGCGATGATCGCCGCGCTGCCGACGCTGCTGGTCTACATCGTCGCAGGCAAGTACTTCGTGCGAGGCCTGACGGCCGGCGCGGTCAAGGGCTGACAAGCCATAGAAGGTTCAGAAAGAAAACGTCATGGGTGCACTTTCCATTCGCAACGTCCGCAAGAGCTATGGCCCGGTCGAGATCCTCAAGGGCATCGACATCGAGGTCGAGAAGGGCGAGTTCCTGATCCTGGTCGGCCCGTCCGGCTGCGGCAAGAGCACGCTGCTGTCGATGATCGCGGGGCTGGACACGCCGACCTCGGGCAGCATCCACATCGCCGACCGCGACGTGACCTACGCGCTGCCGAAGGACCGCGACATCGCGATGGTGTTCCAGAGCTATGCGCTGTACCCGAACATGAACGTCGGGCAGAACATCGCCTTCGGCCTGGAGATGCGCAACGTGCCGAAGGCGCAGCGCGAGGAGGCGATCCAGCGCGTCGCGAAGATGCTGCAGATCGGCCACCTGCTCGACCGCAAGCCGGGCCAGCTCTCGGGCGGCCAGCGCCAGCGCGTCGCGATGGGCCGGGCGCTCGCGCGCAACCCCACGCTGTTCCTGTTCGACGAGCCGCTGTCGAACCTGGATGCCAAGCTGCGGGTGGAGATGCGCGCCGAGATCAAGCTGCTGCACCAGCGCACCAAGACCACCACCGTGTACGTGACGCACGACCAGGTGGAGGCGATGACGCTGGGCGACCGCATCGCGGTGATGCGCGACGGCCTGGTGCAGCAGTTCGGCACGCCGGACGACATCTACTCGCGGCCGGCGACCCGCTTCGTGGCCGAGTTCATCGGCTCGCCGGCGATGAACATCATCGACAGCCAGCGTACCAGCGGCGGCCTGAGCGCGCAGGGCGTGGAGCTGCTGCTGAACGGCGAGCAGCGCGGTGCGCTCAACGGCAATGCCGGCGCCGGCATCAGCTACGGCCTGCGACCGGAGAGCCTCGTGTTCTCCGAGAAGGGCCTGCCGGGCACGATCAGCATGCTGGAGCCGACCGGCCCGGAGACCTATGCGATGGTCGACACCGCGATCGGCAAGCTGACGGCGCGGGTGGCGGGCAAGGTGCACGAGCATGTCGGCGACAACGTGTTCCTGAGCTGGGCCGCCGAGGACGCGCACCTGTTCGACGCGAAGAGCGAGCGGCGCGTCGTGGCATGAGTTCTTCGCGGCGGCGCTAGCGGGGCCCCCCCGGGGCAACCCCGGGGGGAATTCACAGCGAGTGGCCCGGCCCGGTGATCGACCAGGTGGCGCCGGGGCAGCGCATGTCGGCCTTCAGGCGGCAGGCCACCTGGAGCTCGGCGCCCGCCCGCCGGCCGGCCGCCTCTTCGAAGCGGAGCACGCTCCCTGCATACTCGATGCAGAACAGCACGCCCTTGATGCACCAGACGCTTGCGACGAGCATCTCGCGGACGTCGGCCAGGCCCACCTGCACCTGGCCCAGCAGCAGCACCTCGGTCTGGTTGGGAAAGGCGATGGCGTCGTCGAGGCATGACCGGTCCGGGCTCACGCGGAAGAACTGCACCTCGACGCCCTCCGACAGGCGCTGGATCCGGTTGATGGTCTGCACCTGCCTGTCCCACTGCAGGACGAGGGCGGGATGCAGGTCCTTGCGGATGGCGCCGAGCACGAGCTGCTCGAGTCTGGACAGTCGGGGACGGGTGGGGAACCACCGGGAGATGAAGGTCTTCACAGGGTGCGCTCCATCGGGGTTGGAAGAGGGGATGCGGCTACTGTTTTGCGAGCGTCGACAGCCACCCGTGAGCGCAGGTTGACGGCTCAAGCGCCACGAGTTGCTTCAGCATTCGACCTCCGAGAGGGACCACCACGGCCACTTTGATGGCATCGTCCGCGTTCTTGAAGCATGGCAAGCTGGCGTTCTTGGGGCAGTAGAAGCAAACCTTGGCATCGCCTCCTTGGCGCTGAATCAGCGAGGCTTCATCAAGCTGCGCTTGCAGGATCTGCCGGCACCGCTCGGGCAAGGCGTCTCGCCATGCATTGAGGGCCATGGATTCGTATGGTCGCAAACGCATCCTGCGCTTGAAGGGGTGCCAGAGGCCATCGAGTGGGTCGAACGCCCTTTGACGAGCCATGCGAAGCCGCCACAAGGAGGCCGTATTCATCTGGCGCCACCTGCAACCACGAGGATCCACTCATCGTCATCCACGAGCGACGTGATGGCTGCGTGCGCGCAGAGTTGATGCATCTGCGAGGTCGCCGCAACTGCGTCAAGGGCAAGCCCGTCAAGCGGACGATCCGGCATCGGAATGCCCTCTGGAAAGTAGAAGAGCGCCCATCCTCCATGGTCGATCTCCCCAACGCTGTAAAGGTCGTCGCCTGGGCCGAGGCGCTCCCACCGGGGCTCCCCGTCCGTTGCCAAGTCAGTCAACCAAAGGCTCCGACAAGGGAATGTGCCCGTCAACCTCGCGACAATCTCCTGCCGCTCCTCGCTTGCACCGGCATATCTCCAGCCCAGCCGGGGCAATCTGATCCGCCACGCATTGCCAATGTGCTCCTCATGGATCCGCAAATGGGTCAATGCTGAGAGTTGAAGGACCTGCTTCATGGCTGACACTCACAGTCGTTGACGGCGTGATACGCCGAGGATGAAGCACCAACGAGCGGCTCGATCAGCGCAGCGTGGCGCTTGCTCCACGGCTTGCCCAGCCAATCGGCGTGCCAATGAGGGTAACTCAGCCAATTTGGCCAACGCCCGGAGATAGGATGCGACTCCACACGCAGAACATCCTTGCTCTTGAAGAAGCGGTATGTCGGCCGGCCAACCCCCTTGTATGCCGTAGTGACGTGGGCAAAACGCTGCGCAATGCCGATGCCAACGCCAGAAATCGCCGCCGACACGGCAACCTCCTTCCAGTTGACGCACTTCAGGTTGAATCCATTGAAGTAGAGCTGGATCGCGAGATCTGTCAGTCCGCCGATAGCCGCCGCAATACACCAAGGGCACTCACCGGTCGGGTCTGTCATGGCGAGCGGGTTGCCCTCGGCATATGCATACATGCTGAGGCCGCCTTCCAAGCCGATCGGATCGCTTTGGATGTAGCGCCCATCCCGCGGATCGTCGTAGCGATTCCAGTTGTAGAAGAGCCCGCTCTCCGCATCCGCGTACTGCCCCGACAGGCGCAGCTTGAAATCGAAAACCCCCAGGCCCGCCGGGTCCACCTCGGGCGCCGTGGTGCCGAAGGGCTCGGCCAGCCACTGCCAGCGCGGCCGCCCGCCCCGGTCGAACACTGCCCGCGGCGCGTTCAGGTGGTCGGCATGGATGTAGAAGACCTGCGGTGCCGCGCTCCGGTCCGCGGGGTCGGGCACCACCACGGCCACCGGCACGTCGTCCAGCCACACATACTCGCGGATCGCCCGGCCCTCGTGGTCGTACTCGCCGAGCATCTGCCCGTCCAGGTCGTAGACGAAGATGACGGTCGACTGCGGCCCCGTGCTCGAGACCTTGCGGATGCGCTGCCCCTGCTCGTTGTAGCTGTAGGTCGTGGAGACGCCCTCCCGCGTCAACGTGGCCAATTGCCCCGCGAGGTCGTACGCGGCGCGATAGCCCTGGCTGTCGCTGACCGTGTTCCCGGCGCCGTCGTACTCGAGCCGGCGCGCCGGCCCGCTCGTCCCCTGCAGCCGATTGCTGTCCGGCGCCAGGTCGTACAGGCTCGTGCCGGCGTTCAGCCCCAGGCTGCTGCGGTTCCCGTTCGGGTCATGGGTGAAGGTCCACTGCGCGGTCGCCGTCAGCACGCTCGCCAGCCGGTCGCCTTCGTCGTAGCCGAACCACTGGTCCAGCATCGGCAGTGGCGTGCCGTCGGATTTCGTGTGCGTGAAGCTCAGAATCCGGTCCCTCGCGTCGTAGCGCAGGTCGCGCACCACCCCGCCGATGGGGTAGCGCGTCATCCGCCCGCTCAGGTCGAAGCTGCGCCGATGCGCCACCACGCCGCCTTCGGTGTGCCAGTCCCAGCCATCGATCCACATGCCGAACGGCGCCCACCGCACCCCGCTGAGCAGCGGCACCGGCTCGGCCGCTGCATCGCTCGCCATGCTCAACCCGGTCACCCTGCCGTGATCGCGGTGGATGAGCAGCCGCCATCCCGATGGGTAGCCGATGCTCGCCAGGTCGCCCAGTTCACGCCCGTACGTCACCGCCAATTGCACCGTCGCGGCGTTCGCCCCCGGCGCCGGCGTCATCCACTGGTCGTGCCGCACCACCTCGCCATGCGCCTCGTAGCGGTAGCGGCTGCCGCCCGCGCCATGGCCGGTGCTCGTCAGGCGGCCGATGCCGTAGGAGAACTCCGGGCCGACCTCGCCGTAGCGCCAGGTCAACGGCGCCTCGGCCCGCCCGTCGCGACTGCGCTCGATGCGCGTCAGCCGCATCACCTCATCGTGCGTGAAGCGGCTCAGCACCCCGCGGCTGTCGCGCATCGTCACCGGCAGGCTGGCTTCGTCGTAGGTGAACTCGGTGGTGCCGGTGTCCGGGCTGACCACCCGCGTCACATCACCGAACCCGTTCACCTCGTAGACCGTCTCCAGCCCGCGCGGGTCGACGAGCTTGCGCAGGTAAGGCATGCCGCCCTCGTACTCGAAGCGCGTCGTGCCGCCGCGCTCGTCGGTGACCGAGGTGATGCGCCGCAACCGGTCGTAGGTGAGGGAGACACCGGCGTTGCCATCGCCCCGGACGATCCGCGTGACCTGGCCGATCGCGTCGTACTCGTAGCGCGCAGCGCTTGGTGGCGAGGGGACGGGGGACGCCACCGGTGCCACCTGCGCACCCGAGTGCCCGGCCAAGCCGACACAGGCGAACGCCAACACAGCCCGCAGGCCCCTGCGCAGCAGCCTCATGAAAGACCTCCCTGGTCTTTTCAGTGGTGAAGCGGCGCAGTCTGAAATCCGACCCTGGAGGGGTCAACCCGTCCATTTGTCCCTTTGCGCAGCGAAGCAACCCTCAGCGGGTCAGCGCCCGCCGCGCCGCATACGAGGCCGCATCCACGCAGGCCACGAGCGCGACCATCGCCACCAGCACGGTGCAGGCATCGTGCATCTGGAACAGGCTCAGGTGGAAGTACAGCATCTGGCCCAGCCCGCCCGCGCCGACCACGCCCAGCACCGCGGCGGCACGGATGTTGTTCTCCCAGCGGTAGAGGCTGTACGACAGCAGCTGCGGCAACACCTGCGGCAGCGTGGCCCAGAGGAACACCTTCAGCCCGCCGGTGCCGCGCACGCGCAAGGCGAGCGCCGGGCCCGGGGCGGCGTTCTCGATGCTCTCGGCGAACAGCCGGCCCAGCACGCCGGTGGTGTGCACCGCGAGCGCCAGCGTGCCGGGGAACGGCCCGAGCCCCGCCACGATCAGCAGCAACACCGCCCACACCAGTTCGGGCACCGCGCGCAACGCATTCAGCAACAGGCGCGCGGTGCCGTGCAGCAGCCGTGCGCCGATCCCGCCGCGCGCACTCGCCGGCAGGGCCAGGCACAAGCCCGCGGCCGTCGCGAGCACCGTGCCCAGCAGCGACATCGCCAAGGTCTCCAGCGTCGCCCGCAGCGTGCGCTGGACGAAGCTCGGCTCGAGCGTCGGCGGGAAGAACTCGGCGACGAACGCCCGCATGCGCGCCCACTCGCCCGGCGCCAGCAACGCGGCCAGCTTCAGGTCCAGGGTCGCGAAGCTCGCAATGACGAGCGCCAGCACGCCAATCACGACGAGCAGCGCCCGCCTGCGGGTCGCGCCCGGAGCGTCCGTGTCCACGGCTTGCCTCATGCCATCAACCGCCGCAACAAGGCACTCAGCCGGTCGCTCAGGCCCACCAGCGCCACGAACACCAACAGGATCGCGCTGACCTCGCTGCCCGAGAACATCTTCGCGGCACTGTCGAGCATCTGCCCCAGCCCGCCCGCGCCGACGAAGCCCAGCACCACCGACGAACGGATCGCGCACTCCCAGCGGTACACCGTGTAGCTCACCAGCTCGCTTGCGCACTCCGGCAGGCTGCCGTACAGCAGGGCCTGCAACCGGCCGCTGCCATGGCGCAGCAGGGCCTGCGTCGAGGCGGGGTCGCTGCTTTCCAGGATGTCGGCGTACACCTTGCCGAGCATGCCGCCATAGGTGATCGCGATGGCCAGCACGCCGGCCGTCGGGCCGAGGCTCACCACGCGCACGAAGATCAGCGCCCACACCAGCTCCGGGATCGAGCGCAGCAGCACCAGCAGCCAGCGCACCCCTTGCCGCAGCACCGCCGGCAGCCGGCCCATCGGCGCCGCGACCGCGCTGATCGACAGCCGCGCGCTGCTCGCCAGCGCCAGCGGCACCGCGATCATCCCCGCCAGCGCGAGCCCGGCGGTGGCGATCGCGATCGTGCGCCAGGTCTGCGCCGCGAGCTCCGCGAGGAAGGCCGCGTCGTGCTTCGGCGGCACGAAGTCGGCGACGAAGCGCCAGCTCACCGCCAGGCTGCGCGCGTCCAGCAGCAGTGCAGGATCGAATTCGGTCCAGGCGAGCAGCGGCCACGCCAGCACCGCGGCGGCCAGCAGCCAGGTCGTGCGGCGCAGCCAGGCCGGGTCGCGCAGCGACACGCCGGCGTCGGGAAGGGCCGTCATCGACACATGCTCTCCGGCAAGGCCGCCGGGCGCGGCGCCGCCGCGGGAAGCGCCGCGTCGCCCTCTTCCGCCTCGCCCGCATAGAGCGCGCGCAGCGCCGCATCGTCCAGGCCCTGCGGCGGGCCGTCGTAGGCGCAGGCGCCCGCTCGCAAGGCGACGATGCGCGGGAAGCAGGCCCGCGCCACGTCCACCTGGTGCAGGCTGCAGACCAGCGTGCGGCCGTCGCGCCGGGCCGCCGCCTGCAGGGCGTCGATAACGAGCCGCGCCCGGGCCGGGTCGAGGGCGGACAGCGGCTCGTCCACCAGCCAGAGCTCCGCCTGCGACACCAGCGCGCGCGCCAGGCCCACGCGCTGCCGCTCGCCGCCCGACAAGCGGTCCACGCGCAGCCACAACTTGTCCGCCAGGCCCACGGCGGCGAGCGCGCCCCGGGCCAGCGCCGCCTGCGACGGATGCCACAGCGTGCGCAGGCTCTCCAGCAGGCCCATCGACGGCAGGCGGCCGGCCAGCACCGCCGTCACCACGCGCTGCCGCGGCGGCAGCGGCGCGGCCTGCGGCGCAAGGAAGAGCCGGGCGCGCAGGCGCTTCAGCTGCGCCGACGACACCGCCCACGGGTCGACACCGAACAGCGAGAACGCCCCGCCCTGCGGCTTCACCGCGCACGCGAGCGCCATCAACAGGCTCGTCTTGCCCGCCCCCGAGGCACCGATCACCGCGACATGCTCGCCCGCCTCGATGCGCAGGTCGAGCCCGCGCAGCGCCGTGCCGGGCACGCCGGGGGCGGCCGCGGCGGACAGCCCGCGCAGCTCGACGACAGGCGCGCCTGAGGCGCCCGGCGTGCTCACTTCAGCAGGCCGGCGTTCTCGGCCGCCGCCTTGATGCCGGCGTAGTTCTCGGGCCTGGTCGCGACGAAGCGCGTGGCGCGCTGCAGGTCCAGGATCTCCTTGCCCGCGGGCGTGCCGGCATCGAGCGCGAGGAAGGCCTGCTGCAGCCGGGTGCGCAGCTCGGCCGGCATGTCGGCATGCACCGTCCAGTTGTAGTCGTAGTAGGCCGGGGTGGTGTAGAAGACCTTGACCTGTGCCGGATCGACCTTCCTGTCGGCGACGAACTTCTCCCACACCGAGATGTTGAGCGCGCCCGCATCGACCTTGCCGCCGGCCACCGCGGCGATGGTCGCGTCGTGCGCGCCGGAGAAGCTGATGCGCTTCAGGTCGGTCTCGGGGTTCAGCTTGGCGGCCAGCAGGAAGCTGCGCGGCATCAGGTGGCCCGAGGTGCTGGACGCCGAGCCGAAGCTCAGCGTGCGGCCCTTCAGGTCGTCCAGCTTCGCGATGCCGCTCTTCGCATCCGTGATGAAGACCGAGCGGAAGCGCTCGTCTTCCTCGCGCTGCACCAGCGGGATCATCTTGCCGTTCGAGCGGACGTTGGCCTGCACGAAGGTGAAGCCGCCGAACCAGGCCAGGTCGACCTTGCGGTTGACCATCGCCTCGACGGCCGCGGCGTAGTCGGTCACCGGCGTCCATTCGACCTTCAGGCCGAGCTTGCCTTCGAGGTACTTGCCGAGCGGCGCGAACTTGCGCGCGAGCTCGGTGGGGGATTCGTCGGGGATCGCGGTGACGCGCAGCACGCCGGGCGTGGCGGTCTGCGCGGCGGCCTGGCCGGCGGCCAGCGCCAGCGCGGCCGTGGCCAGCAGGTGGCGGCGGGTGAAGGTCATGGAGGAACTCCTCAGGGGATGGTCAGGGAAGGGATGCGATGCGACCCGCCAGGTCGGCGATGGCCTCGGGTTCGAGCCGGTCGGCCTCGACGCGCTGCGCCTGGCCGAGCCGCTGGAGCTGGCGGCCCTGCGATCGCGCATAGAGCGGATCGTAATGCTCGGCCATCAGCGCTTCGAACAGCGGCGCCAGTTCGCGCCGCAGCGCCCAGCCCTGCCAGCGCGCCAGCGTGTCCCGGGGCACGATCTCGCGCAGGCCGCCCAGCTTGTCGGCCAGGCGCTGCGGGTCGTGGCCCAGCCAGGCGTAGTCGCGCAGCAGGTAGGCCAGGCGCGCCTCGCGCGTCGCGGCGATCTCGACCACCGGGCTGTCGCGCAGGCGCTGCAGCAGCGGCTCGGGCACGGTGAGGCGGCCGATGCGGCGGCTCTCGGCCTCGACCCAGATGCGGCGCGCCGGGTCGAGGCCCGACAGGGCGTGCAGCAGGCGCGTCTCGAAGCCCTTCTGCGACGGCTGCTCCACGCCGGGCATCTCGCCCAGCACCGAGCCGCGGTGCGCGGCCAGCGCCTCCAGGTCGAGCACCTGCTCGCCCAGCCCGGCGAGCGCCTGCAGCACGCGCGTCTTGGCGCTGCCGGTCGGGCCGCAGAGCACGCGCAGCTGCAGCTGCGGTGCGAGCGCGGCGAGGCCGGCGATGACGTGGGCGCGCCAGGCCTTGTAGCCGCCCTTGAGCTGCTGCGCGTCCCAGCCGACCAGGCGCAGCCACTGCACGAAGCTGCCGCTGCGCAGGCCGCCGCGCCAGCAGTAGACCAGCGGGCGCCAGTCGCGCGGCTTGTCGTGGAACAGGGTGTCGAGGTGGCGGGCGATGTTGCGCGCCACCATCGCGCCGCCGATCTTGCGCGCCTCGAAGGCGGAGACCTGGACGTAGGTCGTGCCGACGATGCGGCGCTCTTCGTCGGTCAGCACGGGGCAGTTGATGGCGCCGGGGATGTGGTCGGCGGCGAACTCGGCCGGCGAGCGCGCGTCGATGAGCACGCTGAAGGCCGGCAGGTCCTCGACCGTGGTGGGCTTGTGGCTCATCCGGCGCCCCCCGCCCGGCTTTTGATCGACACTCTCGTCATGAACGAACCCATCCGACTCACGTCCTTCTCGCACGGTGGCGGCTGCGGCTGCAAGATCGCCCCGGGCGTGCTGTCCGAGCTGCTGGCGCATGCGCCGCAGGGCCTGGTGCCGCCCGAGCTGATGGTGGGCACCGAGACCGCCGACGATGCGGCCGTCTACCGGCTGAACGACCACCAGGCCCTGGTGGCGACCACCGACTTCTTCACCCCGATTGTCGACGACCCGCGCGACTTCGGCCGCATCGCGGCGACGAATGCGATTTCCGACATCTACGCGATGGGCGGCACGCCGATCATGGCGCTGGCGCTGGTCGGCATGCCGCTGGACAAGCTGCCGCGGGCGGTGATCGGCGCGATCCTGGAAGGCGGGGCGAGCATCTGCCGCGAGGCCGGCATCCCGATCGCGGGCGGGCATTCGATCGATGTGCTGGAGCCGATCTACGGCCTGGTGGCGCTGGGCCTGGTGCACCCGGATCGCGTGCGGCGCAATGCCGACGCGCGGGATGGCGACGTGCTGGTGCTGGGCAAGCCGCTGGGCGTGGGCGTGCTGTCGGCGGCGCTGAAGAAGGGCCTGCTCGATGCGTCGGGGTATGCGGAGATGGTCCGCCACACGACCCAGCTGAACCGGGTCGGGAGCACGCTGGGGGCCCTGGAGGGCGTGCATGCGATGACCGACGTGACGGGCTTCGGACTGGCCGGGCACCTGCTGGAGGTGTGCCGCGGGTCAGGGCTGGCGGCGGAGGTGGACTGGCCCGCGGTGCCGCTGATCGGGTCGGCCGTGGCCCACGCGCACAACGGCATCGTCACCGGCGCCTCGGGGCGCAACTGGGCGGGGTATGGGGCGGAGGTGACGCTGGGGCCGGGCATCGAGGCGTGGCAGCAGGCCTTGCTCAGCGATCCGCAGACGAGCGGCGGGCTGCTGGTCAGTTGCGCGCCGGCGGCCGTCGACAGCGTGCTGGGCAGCTTCCGCCGCGAGGGCTTCGACCAGGCCGCCGTGATCGGCCGCCTGCGCGCTGGAACGCCGAAGCTCGAGGTGAATGCGTAGCCCGGGTGCAATCCGGGGATCGTCGGTCGACCCTTCGGCGCCTCACTGAATCAGGCTCATGCCCGCGGTCTTGGACGCCGCAACGTCGAACGTCATGGTTCTCGAGCAGCCCGCATGCGAGGCAGCTCGCTCGATCAGGCAGTCGGCGAAATCCGCAGAGCCGGCGGTGAACACGCGCAACGCCCGAACCACCTGGTCGGCTTGATCGACAACCAACTGCTTCGCGCTCAGCAACGCTTCGAGAGCTTGCGCCAATTGATCCCGGCTCAGGTGGTAGCACGAGCCCAGGACCCAGAAGAGTTCGACGATGGAGACAACGCTCACGAAGCCGGGCTCGGAAGTCGTCAAGGACTCGACCAGCTTGTTCGCCTTCACCGACTGCTTCGGATCGTCCTGCATGATGTAGCGGACGAGGACATTGGTGTCCAGGCCGATCATTTCGCAGAGGCGCCGCGCGCCGCAATGGCATGGTTCATCTCTTCGATCGTCACGGTCCGCTTCGGCTTGCCAAACATTCCCTTGAGTTCGGTCACCGACCGGTTGGCGGCCAGGAACAGGTATTCGCCCGGCGACAGTTCCACGAACTCGACCCGATCGCCTGCCTCCACCTGCAGCGCCTGGCGCACGTTGGCAGGAATCGTGATCTGCCCCTTGCTGGTAACGGTTGCCGTGGCCATGTTGCATCCTTCGTTCAGAACTCCTTACTCTAAGGTAAGGACATTCGCCCCGCAAGCGCATGGAGGTTGCAGCAACGCCAGTTTCGGGGCAATTCATCCGTTCAGCGCAGCGAACTTCGCCGCCAGGAAATCCACCAGCGCCCGCACCCGCCCCGGCACGAAGCGGCCGCTGGGCAGCAGCGCGTGCAGCGGGTAGGGCTCGGCCTCCCACTCGGGCAGCAGCCGCACGAGCCGGCCATGCCGCAGGTCCTCGCGGATGTCGATCTCCGACTTGAGCAGCACGCCCGCCCCCGCCACGCCCCACTCGCGTGCGAGCGAGGCATCGTCCACGATGCGGTCGCCGTCGACCCGCACGTCCACCCAGTGCCCGTCGCGCCCGAAGCGCCAGTTGCGGAAACGCCGCCCGCCGCGGTCGAAGGTCAGGCAGTTGTGCTGCGCCAGGTCCTGCGGCTGCCGGGGCGCGGACCGCCGCGCCAGGTAGGCCGGCGCGGCGCACAACACCGGCCGCGCCGCGGCCAGCAGGCGCGCCACCAGCCGCGAATCCGCCAGCGTGCCGTAGCGCAGCGCCACGTCCACGTCGTCGCGCACCACGTCGAGCGGGCGGTCCCCCACCGACAGCACCAGCTGCAGCCCCGGATGCAACGCCATGAACTCGCTGAACCAGGGCAGCAGCGTCGTGCGCGTCAGGTCGGACGGCGCTGCCACCCGCAGCGTGCCCACCAACGTGCCGTGCTCTTCGGTCACCTGCGCCTCGCCCTCGGCCAGCAGCTCGAAGGCGCGCGTCGCGTAGCCCAGCAGCGTCTGGCCCTGCGCCGTCAGGCGCATCGCCCGCGTCGAGCGCTCGAACAGCCGCGTGCCCAGCTGGGCCTCCAGCCGCTTCAGCATCGCGCTCGCGGCGGCCGGCGTGATGCCCAACGCCCCGGCCGCGGCGGTCAGCGAGCCGCCACGGGCGGTCTGCAGCAGGACCTCGAAGTCGGCGATGTTTTCAACTTTCATTTGAAATTGATCCGTCTGCGCCAGGCTTATCAATCATGAGTTGCGATTCTAAAGTGCCGCCACGTCAACCGGAATCACCCATGAACGCTTCCTCCTCCCTCTCCGTCGCCGCCCCGTCGATCAGCCGCGAGGCCGCGCAGCGGCTCGTCGGCGCGGCCCGCACCGCCTGTGCCGACCTCGGCATCGACGTCACGATCGCCGTCACCGATGCCGGCGGCCACCTGAAGGCGCTCGACCGCGCCGACCGCGCGCCCTTCCTGACCGTCGACGTCGCGATCGACAAGGCCTGGACGGCCGCATCCTTCGGCCTGGGCACGCACGTGTGGAACGGCATCGTCGCCACGCCGGCGGCGGCGCAGCTGGCGCACCGGCCGCGCCTGGTGGCGGTGGGCGGCGGCTGCGCGGTGGTGCATGAGGGCCGCGTCGTCGGCGGCATCGGCATCTCGGGCGGCACGGCCCAACAGGACCAGGATGCGGCCGAAGCGGCGCTGCGCGCGCTGGGCTTCGACGTGGCCGCCTGACGGAATCCCCCGATGACCCCGCACCTGACACGGATCGCCACCGCCATGACACTTGCCGCCGCCCTCGCCTCCCCCCATGCGCTCGCCGCCCCCGCCGGGGACGCAGCGCAGGCCACCGCCGACTTCTTCGCGCGCATGAGCGCGAAGGACCTGCCCGGCGTCGGCCGCTACCTGCCGGCCGGCGGGTTCACCGAGTTCCTGCCGGACTCGAAGGACCTGCTGCAGTTGGACGCCAAGGCCTTCGACGGATTGTTCGCCTCGGGCAAGCAGGTCGACCTGCGGGTCGCGGATGTGAAGGTGCAGGCCTTCGGGGACATCTCGGTGGTCACGGGCACGCGGCTCGGCGGAATCGCCGCGCCGGGAACGACGGTGCCCCAGGGGCGGCTGGCCTTCACGATGGTGTGGCAGCGTGAAGGCGGTGCCTGGCTGCTGCGCCACATCCACCTGTCGGCGCAACCGTAGCCCGGATGCCAATCCGGGACATCGTCCTTCGCTTCGACGGCCGCTCCCGGATTGCGCTGCGCTCCATCCGGGCTACAGGTTCGCGCAGGGCAGCTTGAAGTCGACGTGGTAGTGCTCGTCGTGCCGCACCCACGCCCGCCCCTTCATGAACTCGATGTTCTCCCGCAGCCACGCGCCTCGCGGCGTCGCGAGCAAGCGGGGCAGGTAGGGCGGATCGAAGATCACCAGCGCGAGCCCCGCGTCGCGCCGCCGGGCCGCTTCGGCGAGCCGGAACAGGTGCTCGCCGATGGCCGCGAAGTCGATCTGCAGGCCCTCGTACCGCCCCTGCGCGTCGAAGTCGATCGCATAGCCGAGCTTGTTCGCCAGCCCCGTGGGCAGCGGCACCGACACGCCCGCCGCGTCGCGCACCGGCACGAAGAAGTCCACCGACAGGCCGTTCTGGTGAGTGCGGTGCGGTCGCATGCGTCCACCGGAAGCCCAACCCGTCTCTCCATAGACGAACACCGTGCCCGGCAGCGTTGTCGCGAGTTGCGCATAGGCGTCGAGCAGGATGTCACGCACCGTCGAATGCACATGCGTGCGTCCGGCCGCCACACCCATGCGGCTGTAGGCCGAGAAATTCACCCCTGACGCAGGCAAGGCCACGCCCTCTTCCAGCCGGCCCTTCGCCACCGTGCCGAAGCAGCGGCTGCCGGCCTGTGCCGGCATCGCGAGCACGGCCGCCCCGGCCCCCAACACCCCCCGGCGCGTCAGGGGCTTCACTGCAACTGGAATCCCGTCTCGTGCATCTGCGACAGGAAGAACGACCACACGTCCGCCGTCTCGCTCACGCCCTGCGCACGCCCCGACCCCATGCCGTGCCCGCCCTCGAAATCGACCCGCAGCAGCACCGGCTTGCCGCTCGCCGTGGCGGCCTGCAGCCGCGCCGCCATCTTGCCGGGCAGCCAGGCGTCGACACGCGGGTCGTTCGCGCCGGTGGTCACGATCACCGCGGGGTACTTCACGCCATCCTTCACCCGGTGGTACGGGCTCAGCGCGAACATCGCCTTGAACTGGTCCGGCTTCGTGACGGTGCCGAACTCGGCCACGTTCGAGGCACCGTTCGGCGTGAACTCCATGCGCAGCATGTCCGACACGCCCACGGCGCTCTGCGCCGCGGCAAACAACTCCGGCCGCTGCGTGATCGCGCCGCCGATGGTGATGCCGCCCGCGCTCCCGCCGGTGCCCGCCAGCTTCGCCGGCTGGGTGTAGCGCGCCTCGACCAGGTACTCCGCGCAGGCGATGAAGTCCGACACCGTGTTCTGCTTCGTCAGGATCCAGCCCGCCCGGTGCCAGTCCTCGCCGAACTCCCCGCCGCCGCGCACGTGAGCGATCGCGATCACGCCGCCGCGCTCCAGCCAGGCCTGGCGCAGCGGGTTGTAGCGCGGCTCCATCGAGATGCCGTAGGCCCCGTAGCCGCTCAGGATCGTGGGCCGCGCGCCGTCCAGCACCAGCCCCTGGCGGTACACGATGGACAGCGGCACCAGCACGCCGTCATGGCTCTTCACCATCACCCGCTTCGCCTCGATGGCCACCTCGGGCGCCTTCGGCGGCGGCTGCAGCGCCAGCGCGACCGCCGTGCCGTCCGCCTGCACCGACCACCAGCGCGCCGGCTCGCTGAAGCTCTCCATGCGCAGCCACAGCGCATCGTCCGACTCGTCGGTCACCAGCTCGCGCGCCGTGCCCTCGAGCGGCAGCTTCACCGTGCCGACCGCGCCGTCCTTCAGCGCGACGCGCAGCACCTTGGCCACGCCGCCGTCCAGCGCATTCACGTAGACCGCATCGCGCGAGACGGTCGCCTGGCGCAGCACCGCCTCGCCCGCCGGCAGCGCGACGCTCGGCCGCGCCATCGACAGCAGGTCGTAGCGCAGCAGCTCGCGCCGCGAGGCCCGGCGGTGCGACACCGCATACACCTCGTTGTCGCCCAGCACGGCCGTGCCCACGCCGTCGGCCGGCGAGATGATGCGGCGCCACGGCGTGCGCGCGCCGCGCAGCTGCGACTGGCGCACCACGTAGTACGAACGCTCGGCGGCATCGCCGTGCTGCACCTCGGCCAGCACCCAGGGCGAGCCGGCGCGGGTGAAGAGCACCGGCAGGTCCGGCACCTCGAAGCGGCGCTGCGGCGTCACGCCCCAGCCGAGCAACGGCATGTCCTGCGCCACCGGCCTGCCGAGCGCATGCAGGTAGACCGCGCTCTTGTTGTAGCGCTCGCCCCGACCTGGCGCATCCGCGGCCGGCAGGCGGTTGTAGAGGAAGTGCCGGCTGTCGGGCAGCCAGGCGATGTGCTCGTTCAGGCCGGCGCGGTCGATGCGCTCGGGCAGGAAGCTGCCGTCCGCCACGCGCATCAGGCGCAGCTCGCTGTTCTCGGTGCCGCCGCTGGACAGGCCGATCGCCAGCGTCCCGCCATCCGGCGACAACGCATAGAAGTCGATCGCATGCTGGCCCGGCTCGCCCGGCACCTCCATCGGGTCGAGCAGCAGGCGCTCGGGGCCGTCCAGGGTCTCGCGCAGGAACAGCCGGCGCTGGTCGCGGCCCGGCTCGCTCTTCAGGTACAGCAGGCGCGCGCCGCTGCGCTCCACGCCGCCGACCGTCACTTGGCTGTCGCCCAGCGCCGCCAGGCGCTCGCGCAGCGCGTCGCGGCCGGGGATGGCCTTCAGCACCTCGCGCGCATGATCGTCCTGCGCCTTCAGCCAGCCCTTGAACTCGGGCGCGGCCATGTCCTCCATCCAGCGGTAGGGATCGACCACCGCCGTGCCGTGCCAGGTGTCGGTCACTGGGCGCACCGGCGTCGGCGGGGCGCTGGTGTCGGCCGCGAAGCCGGTGTGCGCGGCCACGAGGCCGGCGACCGCCAGCGCCAGCAGGGTGAGCGGGCGCGCGAGAGAAGTCTTCATGAGACAAGTCCGTCCATCGGTCAGGGAGGCCGCCGATGGTACGCGAGGCGATCCCCGGTCCGCCGTGTCAATCCAGCTCGTGTCGGTGCACGGCGCCCTGTGCGTCGATGGCCAGGAAGCCGACGTTCTGCCCGCGCAGGAAATCGAGCGCCTCGCCCTGCAGCAGCATCGCGATCGTCGTCAACGCGCCGGCGGCCAGGCAGGCCGGCGCCACCACGCTGACGGACTGCCAGTGCGACACCGGGCGGCCGCTGCGCGGATCGAGGATGTGGCAGTAGCGCACCCCGTCCAGCTCGAAGAAGCGCTCGTAGTCGCCGCTGGTGGCGAGCGCGCCATCGCCGAGCTCGACGCGCGCGACCAGGGCATCCGCCTGCCGCGGATGCTGCACGCCCAGCACCCAGGGCCGCCCGCCCAGGCGCGGCCCGATGAGCCGGATGTCGCCGCCGAGGTTGACCATGCCGTGGCGCACGCCGCGCTCCCGCAGCAGCGTCGCCGCCCGGTCGGCGGCGTACTCCTTGCCGAAGCCGCCGAAATCCAGCTCCATGCCCGCGCGCGGCAACTCGATGCGGCCCGGCAGGCCGGGGCCGCGCCGCTGCCAGCGCACCTGCGCCCAGCCGACGCGCGGCAGCAGCGCCGCGAGCTGCGCGTCGGTCGGACGCCGCTTCGCCTTGAAATCCCAGGCCTGGCGCAGCATGCCGGAAGTGATGTCGAACAGGCCGCCGCTGCCGGCGTGCAGTTGGGCCGCGAAGTCCAGCAGGTCGGCGGTCTCCACGTCCACGTCCACCGGCAGGCCGCTGCCGGCCCCCGCATTGATGCGCGAGACGACGCTTGCTTCGCGGTAGCGCGAGAACTTGGATTCGATGCGCCGTACCTCGGCGATCGCCGCGCGCGCCAGCGGCTCGGCGCGGTGCCGGTTCATGCCGGCGATGCGGATCTCGCAGGTGCTGGCCATCGCGGCGAAGCCGAAGCCGAGGTCGTCCGCCGAAGGCTCGGCGCGCACCGGCATGGCCGGCGCGGACGTGGGGTCGAATGGGGGTTCGTTCACCATGGCGCGGAACTGTACAGCCCGGGCCCGGTTAGAATGCCGCGTCCCTGTCATTGGGGAGTAGCCGTCCCGCCGCCACGCCGCGGGGGCCTGCGTCAACACACTTGGCCCCCACGGCCATGGCGCCGGCAGCGTCGCGAAGCATTCTTCGCGGCGCCCAGCAAGACCGATGACCGTGCTGCCTCCGGAAGGGCCGGGGTCGCGGCGCGGTCATTGCGTCCACCGGCCCCGGAGTGTTCCCCCCTCATGGAAGCGTTTCTCGTGTCGACCGGCGCCGTCGCGCTCGGCGAGATCGGCGACAAGACCCAGCTGCTTGCGCTGCTGCTGGCCGCGAAGTTCCGCAAGCCGGTGCCGATCGTCCTCGGCATCCTGGTCGCGACGGGGGTGAACCATGCGCTGGCCGGCGCGGTGGGCACGGCCATCGCGGGCTGGCTCGGGCCGCAGGCGCTGCGCTGGATCATCGGGCTGTCCTTCCTCGGCATGGCGGCATGGATGCTCATCCCCGACAAGATCGACGAGGACGACGCGGCGCCGCAGCGCTTCGGCGTGTTCGGCACCACGCTGGTCGCGTTCTTCCTGGCGGAGATGGGCGACAAGACGCAGATCGCGACGGTCGCTCTCGCGGCGCGCTATGCCGACCTGGTTTCGGTGGTCGCCGGCACGACGCTCGGCATGATGCTGGCGAACGTGCCGGCGGTGCTGCTGGGGCACCGCGCGGCGACGAAGCTGCCGGTGAAGCTGGTGCATGGCATCGCGGCAGTGATCTTCGCGGTGCTGGGGGTGGTGACCTTGATGATGTAGTCAGAACGACGATCCCCGGATTGGCATCCGGGCTACGAATCCTGTAGCCCGGATGCAGCGCAGCGGAATCCGGGATCCCCGGTCACTTGGCGATGATCTCGTGGAACGCTTGCGCCGGCTTCGCCTTGCGCTCCCGCGCGAGGTACGAGTACATGACCGGCACCACGATCAAGGTCAGCAGCGTCGAGGTGATCACCCCCCCGATGATCGCCCGCCCCATCCCGGCCTGCAGCTCGCCGCCCTCGCCCAGCGCCATCGCGAGCGGCAGCATGCCGAACACCATCGCCGCCGTCGTCATGATGATCGGCCGCATCCGCACCAGCCCGGCCTGCAGCAGGGCTTCCGCCATGTCCATGCCCGCCTTGCGCGCATGGTTGGCAAAGTCCACCAGCAGGATCGCGTTCTTCGTCACCAGCCCCATCAGCATCACGAGCCCGATCATCGAGAACAGGTTCAGCGTCGAGCCGGTGATCCACAGGGCCAGCATCACGCCGAGCAGCGCGAGCGGCAGCGAGGCCATGATCGCCACCGGCTGCAGGAAGCTGCCGAACTGCGAGGCCAGCACGATGTAGATGAAGATCACCGCCGCGGCCAGCGCCATCACGATGCCCGACAACGCCTCCTCCTGGTCCTTGGTCTGGCCGCCCACGTCGAAGCGGTAGCCCGGCGGCAGCTGCGTCTCGCGCACGATCTTCTGCACGTCGGCGCCCACGTCGCCGCTCGGCCGTCCCTGCGCGCCGGCATAGATCGCATGGCGGCGCTGCAGGTCCTGGCGCTTGATCACCAGCGGGTTCACCACCGGCACGATGTCGGCCACGCGCGACAGCGCGATCGGCGTGCCGTCCTTCGCGTACGCGACCGGCAGGTTGTCCAGCTGCGACACGCTGACGCGCGAGGCCTGCGGCAGCCGCAGTTCCACGTCCACCTGCTGGCCGTCGGGCGAGGTCCACCAGGTCGCCACGTCGCCGTTGACATAGCTGCGCAGGCTCCCCGCCAGCTGGCTGGCCGTCAGCCCCAGCTCCCGCACCGCGTCGGTCTTCAACCGCACCGCATACGCCGGCAGGCCCGGCTTGACCGAGGTCGTCAGGTCGGCGATGCCCGGCACCTTGGCCACCTTGTCGGCCAGGCGCTGCACCTCCGTCTCCAGCACCTTCGGGTCCGGCCCCAGCAGCGCCACGTAGATCGGCTGCTGGCCGACCGTGATCTCCACCCCGGGGATGGGCTTCAGCGCGTCGCGCAGCGCCGCCTCCACCTCGTTCTGCTTGCGCTTGCGCTGGTCGGGCTTGACCAGCTGGATCGCGAGCGTCGCCGAGTTGCGGCTGCCGTTGCCGGTGTCGCCGATGGTGGTCGAGGTCATGCGAACCTCGCTCATGCCGGCCACCACCTGCTCCACCTGCGCCAGTTTCTCGCTCGCGCGCTGCAGGCTCGTGCCCACCGGCAGCGTCACGTTGAGCTGGATGTAGCTGTTGTCGGCATCGGGAATGAACTCGGTGCCCAGGCGCGTGCCGATCGCGAGCGCCAGCACGAAGCTGCCCAGCGCCCCCCACAGCACCACGCCGCGCGGCGTCATGCCCAGCAGCAGCCGGTAGCGGCGGCCCGAGAACACCCAGCGGATCACCCGCTCGTAGACCGCGTGCAGCACGTCCATGGCGCGGTCCGTCCCGCGCATCAGGTGGCCCAGCACCGGCAGCCGCGCGAGGCGGGTCGTCGGCGGATCGCGCCAGATGCTGGAGAGCATCGGGTCGAGCGTGAAGCTCACGAACAGCGACACCAGCACCGCCACCGTCACCGTCACGCCGAAGGGAAAGAAGAACTTGCCGACGATGCCCTTCATGAAGGCCACCGGCACGAACACCGCGCAGATCGCGAAGGTGGTGGCCATCACCGCCAGGCCGATCTCCTCGGTGCCATCGCGCGCCGCCTGGGCATGGGGCTTGCCCATCTGCACGTGGCGCACGATGTTCTCGCGCACCACGATGGCGTCGTCGATCAGCAGGCCGATGCACAGGCTCAGCGCCATCATCGTCATGAAGTTCAGCGTGAAGCCGAAGGCATACACCGCGATGAAGGCCGAGATCACCGCGATCGGCAGCGTGAGCCCGGTGATCACCGTGCTGCGCCAGCTGTGCAGGAACAGGAACACGATCGCGATCGTCAGCATGGCGCCCTCGACCAGGGTGTGCTTGACGCCGCTCAGGCTGCGCTCGACCCAGTCGCTGTCGGCATACACGAGCCGCATCTCGACGCCCGGCGGCAGCGTCTTGCGCAGCTCCTCGGCCGCCTCCTTGACGCCGTTGCCGGTCTCGACGATGTTGGCGTCCTGCTGCTTGAAGACCTGGAACGAGATCGCCGGCACGCCGTCCACGCGCGACAGCGAATCCGGCTCGCGCTCGCGCTCCACCACCTCGCCCAGGTCGGCCAGGCGCACCACCATGTTGTTGCGCGAGGCCACCACCACGTCGGCGAAGGCCTTGGCGTCGCGCACCTTGCCCTCGACGCGCACGATGGCGTCTTCCTTCGCGCTGCTCAGCAGCCCGACCGGCATGTCGGCGTTGGCGCGCTGCAGCGCCGCCGACACGTCGGCCGGCGTGAGCTGGTAGGCGCGCAGGCGCTGCGGGTCGAGGTCGATGCGCACCTGGCGCACCGTCATGCCGCCGACGTCGACGCGCGCCACGCCGCCGACCCGCTCCAGCCGCTTGCGCACCACCTGGTCGGCCAGCAGCGAGAGCTCGCGCGCGCTGCGGTCGGGCGCCAGCAGCGACAGGTAGACGGTGGGCTGCGCGTTGTCGCCGTCGAAGCGCGAGATGAAGGGCGTCTTCGCGTCGCGCGGGAAGGCCGGCTGCACGGCCGCGACCTTGTCGCGCACATCCTGCACCGCGCGCGTCATGTCGGCGCTGAGCTGGAACTCGACCACCGTCTCGCTGCGTCCCTCGAAGCTGTTCGAGCGGATCATCTTGACGCCGGCAATGCCGTTGAGCGCCAGCTCGATGGGCCGCGTCAGCTCGGTCTCGGTGGCGTCGGGCGAGGCGCCCGGGTAGGCCACGCTGACGAAGACGATGGGCGGCGTGATGTCGGGCAGGCGCTCGACGCGCAGCTGGCCGTACGAGAACAGGCCCAGCACGCACAGGGCGGCCATGACCATGGTCGCGAAGACCGGGTTGTTGATGGAGACGCGGGTGAACCACATGGCGGCCGTCCTCCGGGGTTCAGGATGCGGCGACGGCCGAGGCCGCGTTCGCCGCCTTCGGCGCGCTGCGCTGGGTGACGATCTTCGCCGGCTGGCCTTCGCGCAGGTTGTCGAAGCGCGCGCCCAGCACCTGGCTGTCCGGCGCCAGGCCCTTGGCGATCTCGATGCGGTCCTTCAGGGCATCCTTGCGCCCGGTGATGACGATGCGGCGCACCAGCGCGTCCTTCTCCAGCGTCCAGACGAAGTCCTGGCCGGACGCCTGGCCGACCGCGCTCATCGGCAGCGTCAGGCGCTGGGTGTCGTCGGCCAGCACCGCCTGGGCCTGCGCGTACTGCCCGGCTCGGAAGCGCTCGTCGCGGTTGTCCAGCACCACCACCACGCCGATCGCGCGCGTGCCGGCCTCGGCCGAGGGCGCGATGCGGTCGATGCGGCCGGCCACCGGCGCCCCCTGGCCCTCGACCTGCACCTGCACGGCCTGGCCGGGCTTGAGCAGCGAGACCTCGTGGGTGCCGACGGTGCCGGCGAGCTCCAGCGTCGACAGGTCGACCACGGTGAGGAGCTGCTGCTCGGGGCTGACCTTCTCGCCGGGCACGACATGGCGCTTGCCGACGATGCCGGAGATGGGCGCGACCAGGGCCGCCTCCTTGACGCCGACGCGGGCGGTGGCGAGCTGTGCCTGCGCCGACTTGAGCTGGGCGCGCGCGGCGTCGAGCTTGGCCTGCGAGGTCTGCAGCGCGGTCGGTGAGATGAAGTTCTGCGCGGACAGGCCGGTGTTGGCGAGGTGCTGGCGCTCGGCCTCGATGAGGGCGGCCTGGGCCGACTCGACGCTGGCCGAGCGGTCGGCGACGCGGGTCTGCAGGTCGGCCAGGTCGATGTCGCCGAGCAGCTGGCCCGCCTTGACGCGGCTGCCTTCGCCCACCTTCAGGTCGAGCAGGGTGCCGGTGGCCTTGGCCCGCACGACGGCCGTGCGGGGGGCGACCAGCGGGCCGGAGAACTCCACCACGAGCGGCATCGCGGCCAGGCGCGGCTGGACGACCTCGCCGGCGAGGAACTCCAGCGCGACGGCGGCCGGGTCCTTCTTCTCGCCCGACGCCTTCGAGCCGTTGCTCAGCCCCGGCACGAGGGCCAGCACCAGGCCGACCACGGCCACGGCGCCGATCGCGCCGCCGACCCAGAGTTTGCGCCGGGAGGTCCGCGATGATCCTCCGCCCACCGGCTGCCACCCCGAGGGGGTCGCGCCGCGATCTTGGTGTGGTGTGTTCATGGGGCGCGAGTGTAGGGTCGCGCCCCCGCCTGGCAATGCGCCTTGCGACAGACTGCAGATTCGGTGGGGTGAGCCGTCGGAAGCGACGCCCACCCGAGGCGGGATCTACGCGATGCGGGGGGTGTCGACGCGGACGTCGCCGCATTGCGCCCGGTGGCGCAGCGCGTGGTCCATCAGCACCAGCGCCAGCATCGCCTCGGCGATCGGCGTGGCGCGGATGCCGACGCAGGGGTCGTGGCGGCCGTGCGTCTGCACCACCGTCGGGTGGCCCTGCAGGTCGATCGAATCGCGCGGGCTGTGGATCGAGCTCGTCGGCTTGATCGCGATGTCGACCGTGATGTCCTGGCCGGTGCTGATGCCGCCCAGCACGCCGCCCGCGTTGTTGCTGCGAAAGCCCTGCGGCGTCAGTTCGTCGCCATGCTGCGTGCCGCGCTGCGCCACGCTCGCGAAGCCGGCGCCGATCTCCACGCCCTTGACCGCGTTGATGCCCATCATCGCGTAGGCGATGTCGGCATCGAGCTTGTCGAACAGCGGCTCGCCCAGGCCGACCGGCACGCCGCTCGCCTCGACGCGGATGCGCGCGCCCACCGAGTCGCCCGACTTGCGCAGCGCGTCCATGTAGGCCTCGAGCTCCGCGATGCGCGAGGCGTTGGCCGCGAAGAAGGGGTTGTTCGGCACGTGCTCATGGCCTTCGAACGGGATCTCCAGCTCGCCGAGCTGCGTCATGTGGCCGCGAAAGACGATCCCGTGCTGCGCCTTGAGCCATTTGCGGGCGACCGCGCCGGCCCCCACCATCGGCGCCGTCAGCCGCGCCGACGAACGCCCGCCGCCGCGCGGGTCGCGGATGCCGTACTTGTGCCAGTAGGTGTAGTCGGCGTGGCCGGGCCGGAAGGTCTGCAGGATGTTGCCGTAGTCCTTGCTGCGCTGGTCGGTGTTGCGGATCAGCAGGCAGATCGGCGTGCCGGTGGTCCGGCCCTCGTAGACGCCGGACAGGATCTCCACCGCGTCGGGCTCGTTGCGCTGGGTCACGTGGCGCGAGGTGCCGGGGCGGCGACGGTCGAGCTCGGGCTGGATGTCGGCCTCGGAGAGCGGCATCCCCGGCGGGCAGCCGTCGATCACGCAACCAATGGCCGGGCCATGCGATTCGCCGAAGTTGGTGACGCGGAACAAGCTGCCGAAGGTGCTGCCGGACATGGGTGCCTTGGAGGAAACGGAGGTGCCGACACATGGTGAAGCGAAGGCGGACTTGAAGTTTAAGCCTTCGCCCCTTGAGGGTCCCGGCCAAGCGCTTCAAGGGGGACATCGTTGCTGATTCGGCAATGCCGACTTGTCATATCAAGGCTGTTTCGGGATCCGGGTCAACCCTAGGATGCCACCCCAAGACGCAGCACCGGTCGGTGCCTGCCACGCGGTCGGGACCTGTCGCGCGCCTGTGGGACAAGGGGTCTGTCTACTGATCGGAGAAGATTCCAATGAAGTTCGCTTCCTTTGCCGTGACCGCTGTCGCGATGGCCGCGTCGGTCGCAGCCCATGCTCAACAAGCTCAACAATCGAGCACCAACGTGACGCTGTACGGCGTCGCCGACGCCTATGTGCAATTCGCCAACGGCGCGTCCAACCTGAGCCGCGTCCAGTCGGGCGGCCAGTCGGGCTCGCGCTTCGGCATCCGCGTGACGGAAGACCTCGGCGGTGGCCTGCGCGCCCTGGCGGTGCTGGAAAGCGGCATCAACCTGGACGACGGCACGAACGGCCAGAACGCCTTCTGGGGCCGCCAATCGTATGTGGGCCTGAGCTCTCCCTGGGGTGCGCTGACCCTGGGTCGCCAGTACGGCAGCATCTACAACCTGTCGAGCGACTTCAGCGAGTTCTCGAACGTCTCGACCGGCGCCAGCACGGCGGTGATCGGCGGCTTCGGCGGCTATGAGCCGGTGCGCGGCGGCACGACCGGCACGGCCACCGGCAACGGCGGCCCGGCCCGGGTGAACAACTCGGTCAAGTACGAGTCGCCGACCTTCGCGGGCTTCAAGGCGGGTGCGCTGTGGGGCTTCGGCGAGACGACCGGCGCGACCAACGAGCAGCGCATCGCCGACGTCTATGGCCGCTACAGCGGCTACGGCTTCGACGCGATGGTCTCGTTCGTCGACGACAAGCAGGACCTGACGAACCAGGACGTGCGCACGACCTCGGGTGCGATCGGCTACACCTACGGCGACTGGCACGGCACGGCCGGCATCATCTCGGTGAACGACCGCAGCGCGGCGGACGCCGACGGCCAGGGCTTCTGGGTGGGCGGTGACTACCGCTTCGGCCAGCAGCTGGTGCGCGCGCAGTTCGTGCAGAACAAGGCCAAGAACGTGAACGAGGGCAAGACCCGCGCCTTCGGCGTCGGCTACCAGTACGACCTGTCCAAGCGCACCAACCTGTACACCGCGGTGACGCGCTTCAAGAACGAAGGCGACGGCTATGTCGACCGCTGGGCCAGCGCCGTCCCGGCCGGCCTGACGACGGCCGGCGACCGTGACATCACCGAGTTCACGGCCGGCATCCGCCACAGCTTCTGATCCTGGCATCAGCCGGCAAAAAGCCCGCTCGGCGACGAGCGGGCTTTTTCACGTGCGCTTGCCACGGCCGCAGCAACCTAGTAACGTTGCTACATCGATCGGACCCGTTGCGATGAACGTCACGACCACCCTCTCCAGCCGCGAGTTCAACCAGGACACCGCCGGTGCCAAGAAAGCAGCGGCCAACGGCCCGGTGGTCATCACGGACCGCGGGCAGCCATCGCACGTATTGATGACCTACGAGCGCTATCGCGAACTGACAGGCCGGCAGCCCACCCTTGTCGAACTGCTGGCCATGCCCGACGCAGCGGACGTCAACTTCGAGCCCGGACGCCTGGGCTCAGTCTTTCGCGGCGCGGAGTTCGACTGATGTACCTGCTCGACACCAACGTGGTGTCCGAGCTGCGCAAGGCCGGCGCGGGACGCGCCGACCCGCATGTCGTGGCATGGGCAGACTCGGTGGCTGCGGTGGACCTGTCCTTGTCGGCGGTGACGATCCTGGAACTGGAGATCGGCATCTTGCGGCTGGAGCGCCGGGACACCTTGCAGGGCTCGCATCTCCGGCGGTGGCTCGACGAGCACGTGCTGCCCGCGTTTCGCGATCGGATCCTTCCGGTGGACGTGACCATCGCGCAGCGCACAGCATCGTTGCAGGTCCCGAATCCGCGCGCTGACCGTGACTGCATCATTGCCGCGACAGCGCTCGTTCACGGCCTCGTCGTCGTCACCCGCAACGTCGCCGACTTCGAGGGCACCGGGGCCCGACTCCTGAACCCCTGGCTTCCCCGCCCTCCCCTTTGACCTAGGCAGTGGGCTGCTGGTCTTCCACCGGCCAGTCGCGGATGTACGCCTTGAGCATCCGGTTCTCGAAATCCTGGCTGTCGACCACCGCCTTGGCGACGTCGTAGAACGAGATCACGCCCATCAGCGTGCGCTGCGTCATCACCGGCATGTAGCGGGCATGGCGCTCGAGCATCATGCGGCGAACCTCGTCGATCTCAGTCTCGGGCGTGCAGGTCAGCGGGTGGTCGTCCATCACCGTGCGCACGATGGTCGTGCCGACCGAGCCGCCGTTGCCGACCACCGCCAGGATCACCTCGCGGAAGGTGAGCATGCCCACCAGGTCGCCGTGCTCCATCACCACCAGCGACCCGATGTCGCGATCGGCCATCGTCCGCACGGCGTGCGCGAGGGGCTGGTCCGGCGACACCGTGAACAACGTGCCGCCCTTGACACGCAGGATGTCTGCGACTTTCATGGGATCCTCCTTGGGGGTGTCTGGGGTGTCGGCCCAATATAGCCCACAATGGTCTGCAACAACATCCCCGGACCACCCACCCCGGTGCGTCCCGGGACCGACAGGAGACCGCATGCCCGGCCATTCCGATCCCGGCTTCGACACCCTGGCGCTGCACGCCGGCGCCGGCCCCGACCCCGCCACCGGCGCCCGCGCGGTGCCGATCCACCTGAGCACCAGCTTCGTCTTCGAGAGCAGCGACCACGCCGCCGCGCTCTTCAACATGGAGCGCGCCGGCCACGTCTACAGCCGCATCTCCAACCCGACCACCGCCGTGCTCGAGGAGCGCGTCGCCGCCCTGGAAGGCGGCGCCGGCGCCATCGCCACGGCCAGCGGCCAGGCCGCCCTGCACCTCGCGATCTGCACCCTGGCCGGCGCCGGCTCGCACATCGTCGCCAGCAGCGCGCTCTACGGCGGCTCGCACAACCTGCTCCACTACACGCTGGCGCGCTTCGGCATCGCCACCACCTTCGTGCGCCCCGACGACATCGACGGCTGGCGGGCCGCCATCCGCCCCGAGACCCGTCTCCTCTTCGGCGAGACCGTCGGCAATCCCGGCCTGGACGTGCTGGACATCCCCACCGTCGCCGACCTCGCCCACGAGCACGGGCTGCCGCTGCTGGTCGACTCCACCCTGACCTCGCCCTGGCTGATCCGCCCCTTCGACCACGGCGCGGACCTCGTCTACCACTCGGCCACCAAGTTCCTGAGCGGCCACGGGACCGTCGTCGGCGGCGTGCTCGTCGACAGCGGGCGGTTCGACTGGGCCCGCTCCGGCCGCTTCCCCGAGCTGAGCCAGCCCTACGACGGCTTCCACGGCATGGTCTTCACCGAGGAGAGCACCGTCGGCGCCTTCCTGCTGCGCGCGCGCCGCGAGGGCCTGCGCGACTTCGGCGCCTGCATGAGCCCGCACACCGCGTGGCTCATCCTGCAAGGGATCGAGACGCTGTCGCTGCGCATGGAGCGCCACGTCGCAAATGCGCGCAAGGTGGTGCAGTTCCTCGCCGCCCACCCGATGGTGGCGGGCGTCGGCCATCCCGACCTGCCGACCCACCCCGACCATGCGCTGGCGCAGCGCCTGCTGCCGCGCGGCAGCGGCTCGGTGTTCAGCTTCAACCTGAGGGGCGAGCGCGCCCAGGGCCGGGCCTTCATCGAGGCGCTGAAGGTGTTCTCGCACCTGGCGAACGTCGGCGACTGCCGTTCGCTGGTCATCCACCCGGCGAGCACCACCCACTTCCGGATGGACGACGCGGCGCTCGCCCAGGCCGGCATCACGCCGGGCACCATCCGGCTGTCGATCGGCCTGGAAGAAGCCGACGACCTGATCGACGACCTGTCGCGCGCGCTGCGTGCGGCGCAGAAGGCGGGCGGCACATGAAGCTCGCCGTGCAGGGCCGCGAGGCCTTCGTCTACACCGGCGGCAAGCCGCTCGCGCCGGAGAGGCCGGCGGTGGTCTTCCTGCATGGCGCCATGCACGACCACAGCGTCTGGGGGTTGCAGACCCGCTACCTCGCCCACCACGGCTTCAGCGTCCTGGCGCCCGACCTGCCGGGCCACGGCGCCAGCGCCGGGCCGGCGCTGGCGAGCGTCGAGGCCTGCGCCGACTGGCTGCTCGCCCTGCTGGACACCGCCGGCATCGGCCGCGCCGCACTGGTCGGCCACAGCATGGGCTCGCTGGTCGCGCTCGAGGCCGCGGCCCGCCTGGACGAGCGAGCCAGCCACCTGGTGCTGATCGGGCCGGCCTTTCCGATGAAGGTGTCGGATGCCCTGCTGTCGACCGCGCTGGAGGCGCCGCTGAAGGCCATCGACATGGTGAACGCCTTCTCGCACGCGGGCCACGCGGCCAAGCCTTCGGCGCCGGGGCCGGGCTTTTCGCTGCACGGGGCCAATCGGGCCCTCATGCGACGCCTGCAGGCCGCCCACGCGGCGGCGGGCCATGGCAACCTCTTCCACACGGACTTCCTGGTCTGCGATCGCTATGCCGCGGGGCTCGAGGCGGCCGCCCGGGTGCGGTGCAAGAGCCTGCTCATTGTCGGCACGCGCGACCAGATGAACGCCCCGAAGGCGAGCACCGCCCTGGCCCAGGCGTTGCATGGCAACGTTGTCAGCCTGCCGGCCGGGCATTCCCTGATGGGAGAGGCGCCCGACGGCGTGTTGAATGCCATCCGGAGCTTCCTTTCGGAGGAGACCTCATGAACAGCAGTACCGTTCCTCCCGACGTCGCCTCGATCAGGTCGTTCGCCGAGTTCTACCCGTTCTACCTGGGCGAGCACGCCAACCGCACCTGCCGGCGCCTGCATTTCGTCGGATCCAGCCTCGCCCTGCTCTGCCTCGCCACCGGACTGGTGCGCGGCCAGCCGGTGTATGTCCTTTATGCCCTGCTCTGCGGCTACGGCTTCGCCTGGGTCGGTCATTTCGCATTCGAGAAGAATCGTCCCGCGTCCTTCAAGCGCCCGCTGTACAGCTTCATCGGCGACTGGGTCATGTACAAGGACATCCTGCGCGGCAAGATTCCCTTCTGACGACCGACCTGCCCGCTCCGGGTTGCGCCTGCCATGGACGCCAACGACCTGCCGGTCCTCGAGCAGCTCGCCCACATCGAGCGGCTGATCGACGCGATCGACCTCCCGATCGGCCGCTGGGACCTGGAGCACCGGCTGGTCTTCTGCAACCAGCCGTACCTGCAGTGGGCCCAGCGCAGCCGCGAGGAACTGCTCGGCCACACGCTGCAGGAGCTGTACGGCGACGAGGCCTGGTCGCGTGCCGAGCACGCCTTCGCCGAGGCGGCCGAGGGCCGCACCGTCAACTACGAGCGGCGCCTGAACCACGGCTGCCACGCCGGGCGCTGGGCGCGCATCCAGGTGCTGCCGCACCTCGACCCGGCGGGGCGGGTGGACGGCATCTTCACGATCGCGATCGACATCCACCAGGACGTGCTGGAACGCGAGGCCCTGGTCGCGGCGCGCCAGCGGCTGGACCGCTTCACCGAGAACATCCCCTTCCCGCTGACCTACGTCGACCGCGACTTCGTGCTGCGCTTCGTCAACAAGGCGTATGTCGAGGCGACCGGGCAGCAGCCCAAGCAGCTGCTCGGCCGCCCCATCGGCGACGTGCGCGGCGCGAAGCGCTGGGCCGAGCACGAGCCGTATTTCAACCGGGCACTCGGCGGCCACACGGTACAGTACACGCGCATGGTCGACCTGGCGACGCTCGGGCCGCGCTGGATGCGCACCAGCTACGTCCCGGACTTCGACGCCTCGGGCGAGGTGGTGGGCGTCTACACCGTCACGGTGGACGTGCACGAGCTGACGATCACGCAGCAGCAGCTCAAGCGCAGCGTGGAGCGCGATGCGCTGACCGACGTGCTGAGCCGGCGCACGATGATGGACCGCATCGAGGCTGCGCTGCTGGACGCGGCGCAGATGCCGGTGGCGCTGTTCTTCGTCGACCTGGACGGCTTCAAGGCGGTGAACGACCGGCGGGGACACCGGGTGGGCGACGAGCTGCTGGTGTCGGTGGCGCGCGCGCTGCAGGCGTCGGTGCGGGCCGAGGACGCGGTGGGCCGCTTCGGGGGCGACGAGTTCCTGGTGCTCGCGGCGGTGCGCGACGCCGCCGGGGCGCATGCGCTGGCACGGCACATGCTGGCGGCGGTGGCGGCCATCGATCGGCACGGCATCAGCGCGAGCATCGGCTACGCGCTGGCGCCGGCGGATGCGCAGAATGCGCAGCGGCTGCTGCAATTGGCGGACGATGCGATGTATGGGGCGAAGCGGCGGGGCAAGAACCGGGTGGTTCACGCCGGTTGACGGCGCTGGCCCCTACGCCAACTGACTCCTGCACCAGCTGGGAGGCGGCGCAGGAAACGAATAGTCCTCGGAGCCCTCAGGCTGGGCATGCAGAACATAGCCATGAGCCACCTCCACTCTCAGCCTGTCATCAGGAAAGACCAGCTCAACATGAAGACGGACTCGTCCTTTAAGAGTACCCTGGAGACTGACCAGGAAATCCGGCTGCTCGGATACCGTGTCGTGAATGAGATGCGTTGTGTCCGCGACCATCAGGGCAGACACCACGATCTCGGAGTAGGCGGTCCGCCGATCGCCGGCGATCGAAGTCACTGTCACGTCAGTGTCCTCGTCGAGGCTCGGAATCCCCCGAATCGCCGCAGCACTTGACCTCGGCGCCAATGCCTTGATGGGGCCAGGCAACGATGGCGGAGGCAATCGATAGCCATCCGCCTGCTGCAACACCTCTCTACGTAACGACGACTCCGGCTTTTGAAGCTCGACGCATAAGCTCCGCTTCAGCTGATCCATCAGGGCCAGCTCCGCCTGCACCGCTTCATTGGCCCGAAAAACTGGCGTCACGCTGGCCAGTTGCTGCACGCCGAGCAACGCTTCATGCTCATCGCAAAAGTCCAGACACGCCCCATCATTGCTGACGACGACGACTAGGCGTCCGGAGTCGAGCGCGTACCGCAACAGGCTTACGACGGCGTAGGCATCCGGGAACTCGGCCTTCCGCTTCGCCATATTGAAGGGTGCGCTGCGCGAGAAGTACCGGTCCATCACCTCGCCGTGACCGCCCTCCGTCGGAAGCGCTCTGATGCCCCGCATCGACGCAACAAAGTCCGACCATGTCGCGTCGGCCGCCGCGCGGATATCCAACTCCGAAAGAGCGTCAATGCCGCTCTGGAACACCGCCTCTGCTGATCGAAGCAGGTTGAAATTCTTGGCTTGCGCTCTCAACGCGTCGCGCACTGCCTTGGTCTGCTCAAATATGTGGGCTTGCCATTCCCGCATCCACACATCGGGGAAGACGAGTTCGATCCCGCTCTTGACAAACACCTCAAGCCCGGCCAATCCGAAGGACTTCGGATTTTTTCCCGCCGCATCAAGGACGTTGGTGTCCAACGCAAGACTCACCCGGGAACCCGCTGCAAGAGCTCTTTTCAATGTCTCAACGGATGCCCGATCATCGCGAGCGTCTGCCACTTCTGGTTCGGCCTTGTGCATGCTGCGCTCCACGGGGCAAACGACGGCGCACTGCCTACTGCGCAACAACCTCGTAGTCCTCCGAACTCATAGGCTCGAAGTCGGGAGGCACGCTACCACGCAACTCGATCAGGACCCGTCGAGCGAAGGGTGCGCCCATCCGATTGATGCGCCGGACCTGGGCGGTGACCCTCGGGTGCTCAAGCAGGGCCACGCGAAGGTCGGAAACAAGATAGCGCGGGGCCCAACCGATGAGGTGGCCATCTGAAGTCTGCAACTGAACCGCACAAACGGTGGCGGGATTGTTGACTTCAATGGCAACTTGGAGGTTCTCCTCCACCTCCAGGTCTTCGGCTCGCGCTCGTGCAGCAGGGGCCACGTGTCGCAGACCGTGGAGGAAGAATCGGCATCGAACCGTTCCGTCCGGATGCCGGCGAACCTTCGGAAACACCTCCAGACTGTCAGTCTGGCGTTCACCACCGGTCAGCCCGAGGATCTCGATGGGATCGGCGTGGGACGGATCCATGTCCAACCAGTTCAGGTACTCGGCGAAATCCTTTCGATTAGGCTCAAGCACACGGTTCTTGAACAGGGGGAAGAGTTCCTGCGACTCGTAGCGTCGATCGAAAGACGGAAACGCGATCAAGGGCTCGAAGCCGGCTCGCCGCTGAGCATCCAACGCACCTTGCGTGTAACGAAACAGGAAATCTCGCCGGTCATCAGATGCATCCAGACGACCAATCGGAAACCATGCACGGCTGGGATCTGGAGCCTGCCAGGCGACGAACAGCGTTGTCATTTGAGAATCTCGGTCAACGAGGATTGCGCAGAGAGAATCATGGCTTCGGCAAAGCGCTTGGCCGGCTCGGAAGCACGCTCCGGGGGAACAGCCGCCAGGATCTCACGCACGGTTTCAGGCCTTAACTCCGCCACCTGCATCAGGGCTTGCCGGAAGTACGAAGGATACGCTCGAGCCGCCAACTGCACGAACCGAAGTGGATTTTCCCCACGGCGCTCGCCGGGGCTGCGGAAGATCCCGCCCCGGCCCTTCTTGATGTAGTCGCCGACCCGGTCTCCCTCCAGCAACTCAAGACGCCGCTCGTCGCGCAACTCCCGTCCCAATGACGAGGCGTGGTCGAAACTGGGAGCGACGCTCAGCAGGATCCCGGGAGGCTCTTGCCGGAGGTGGCGGAGCAGGCCCCAGTTCTCGTGATGTCTGTCTGTGTTGCCGATCAACGCATCCAAAACCATGTAGCTTGCAAGTTCGGTCAGGATGCCTTCCGCCGCATCCCTGGCAACCAAGCCACGGATCGCAGTGTCGATGTTCTCCAGCGTATGGTCGGACTGACGAAAGGTCTTGGTCTTGTCGTAGCCGGTGGTCCGCAGGGCCAAGATTTCGTTTCCGTGGACCAAGGCCTGACCTGCACTAACGTCGACAAAATTCAAGGAGACGCAGCCTCGGCGCTCTGCATAGGAGGCAAGCTCTACGGTTGCGGCGCGAATACCCACCGCCTGGGCCACATCGGCAGCAACCTTTTCCGCCCAATCCTCGCCCGTATCCGGCCGCGCTTCCTTGAACAGCCACCGCCGATCGTCAAGCAACACCCAGAATTTCGGCTTGCTGCCCAACTGCTCGGTATCCTCGCGAGCATCGAGCGGGATTTCGACGATGTGGAATCCAGGCATACCAGTCGCGCCGGGCACTCAGCGCTCAATCCGCGCCGATCACATCCTTCAGCATCATCCGCCCGAACTGCGCCCGGTGCCAGAACCCGCGCAGCGTCGGCGTCGGGTCCAGCAGCACCTGGGCCAACAGCGGCTGGGCCGACGTGGTCTCCGGGTCGCACAGCAGCACGTAGCGTGCATTGCCCTCTTCGTCCAGCCGCCCCACCCAGTCGATCGCGACCAGCGTGTCGAGCAGGGGCTCGATCTGCAGCGGGTCGGTGCGCAAGGTCTCCGACAGCTGCGCCGCGCTGAGGCCGTGCGTGCTGGCCGCACGCGCCTGCGCCAGCTCGCGCAGCATGCCCACCGCCAGCTGGAACAGGTAGCCCGGCGTCGACGGCCGGCGGATCACCCGCATCTGCAGGCTCGGCGCATAGGCCGCGATCACCGCCCCCAGCAGCACGATCACCCAGCCGAGGTAGATCCACACCAGCAGGATCGGCACCGTCGCGAAGGCGCCGTACAGCGTCGTGTAGGTCGGCACCGAACTCAGGTACCAGCCCAGCCCCTTCTTCGCCAGCTCGAAGCCGGCCGAGACGAACAGCCCGCCCGCCACCGCATGGCGCCAGCGCACCAGCGTGTTCGGCACGTAGTGGAAGAGCCCGGCCATCGCCGCCGCGAGCAGCGCGAACTCCAGCACGTTCAGCAGCAGGCTCACCCCGCCCGGCATCACGCCCACCAGCCCGCGCGAGGCCGAGATCGCGTACGAGGTCAGCGACAGGCTCACGCCCAGCAACAGCGGACCGAGCGTCATCGCCGCCCAGTACACCAGCACGCGCTGCGCGATCGGCCGCGGCTTGGGCACGCGCCAGATGGCGTTCAGCGTGCGGTCGATGGTCAGCATCAGCGCGAGCGCCGTGAACACCAGCACGACGAGGCCGAAGGTGCCGAGCCGGTTCGCCTTGCTCGCGAACTGCGTCAGCGCGCCCAGCACCGGCTTGGCGATGGTGTCGGGCACCAGGCTCTGCAGGAAGTACTTCTGCAGCGCGTCCTGGAAGCTCGAGAACATCGGGAAGGCGGTGAACACCGCCAGCGTCACCGTCACCAGCGGCACCAGCGAGATCAGCGTCGTGAAGGTCAGGCTGCTGGCGGTGAGGCCCAGGCGGTCCTCGCGGAAGCGCTGGCGCAGCGTGCGCAGGGTGTCCAGCCACGGCCAGGTCTGCAGCGTCTGCAGCGCGCGGGACAGCTGCTGCTGCCAGCTCAGCTTGGGCACCTCGGCCTCGGCATGTGTCGGGAGATTCATCGGATGGCATCATAGCCAGCGATGAAAGCGCCCCCGCCCCTCGCCCACCCCCCTGTTGCCATCCCGCCCGTCGTCTGGTGGACCCGCACCCTCGCGGTCGGCAGCCTGCTCGGCCTCGTCGTGCTGGGCGTCGCCTGGGAGCTGTGGCTTGCGCCACTGCGGCCGGGCGGCACCTGGCTCGCGCTGAAGGTGCTGCCGCTCGGCATCGCGCTCGCCGGGCTGCTGCGCCACCGCATGTACACCTACCGCTGGGTCAGCCTGCTGGTGTGGCTGTACTTCGTCGAGGGCGTGGTGCGCGCCGGCAGCGACCTCGGGGCCGGCCGCTGGCTCGGCCTCGTCGAGGTGATGCTGTGCCTGGTGCTGTTCGCCGCCTGCGGCCTGCACGTGCGCTGGCGCCTCGGCCATGCGACGGAGCCTCGATCATGAGGCCGCCGGGCCGCCCCAAGGCCGAATACCGGAGTGCGCAGCACGGAGGGATGCGTCAATGAGGCCGCTGCTGCTCGAATCGCTGCGCGCCATCGTCGGCCCCGCCAACGTGCTGACCGACGGCGACCTGGCCGGCTACGAGGTCGACTGGCGCAAGCGCTACCGCGGCAAGGCGCTGGCGGTGGTGCGCCCCGGCTCCACCGACGAGGTGGCCCAGGTGGTCGCGGCCTGTGCGCGCCATGGCACGAGCATCGTGCCGCAGGGCGGCAACACCGGCCTGGTCGGCGGCGGCGTGCCGGATGACAGCGGCAGCCAGGTCGTGCTGACGCTGTCGCGCATGGACCGCGTGCGCCGCATCGATGCGGCCAACCTGACCATGACGGTCGAGGCCGGCTGCGTGCTGCAGTCCGTGCAGGAGGCGGCCGCGGCGCAGGGCCTGCTGTTCCCGCTCAGCCTCGCGGCCGAAGGCAGTTGCACCATCGGCGGCAACCTCGCCACGAATGCCGGCGGCACCCAGGTGCTGCGCTACGGCAACGCACGCGAGCTGTGCCTGGGGCTGGAGGTCGTCACGGCGCAGGGCGAGGTCTGGCACGGCCTGTCCGGCCTGCGCAAGGACAACACCGGCTACGACCTGCGCGACCTCTACATCGGCAGCGAGGGGACGCTGGGCATCATCACCGCGGCGACGCTGAAGCTGTATCCGCAGCCCGCAGCGGTGCTGACGGCGCTTGCCGCCCTGCCCTCGCTCGAGGCGGCGATCGGCCTGCTGCAGCTGGCCCAGGCCCGGCTGGGCGCGGGGCTCACCGGTTTCGAGGTGATGGGCGAGTTCGCGCTCGGGCTCGTGCGACGGCATTTCCCGCAGCTGCGCCAGCCGTTGCCGCCGGCGCCGTGGACGGTGCTGCTGGAGCAGTCCGACACCGAGGGCGAGGCGCATGCGCGCGGGCTGTTCGAAGGCCTGCTGGAGGCGGCGCTGGAACGGGGGCTGATCGACGACGCGGCCGTGGCCGAGAGCATCGAGCAGTCGAACGGCCTGTGGCACCTGCGCGAGTCGATCCCGCTGGCGCAGTCGGAGGAAGGGCTGAACATCAAGCACGACATCTCGCTGCCGGTGTCGCGCATCGCTGCTTTCGTGGCGCAGACGGATGCGGCGCTGCGCGCGGCGGTGCCGGGCGTGCGGCTGGTCAACTTCGGCCACCTGGGCGACGGCAACCTGCACTACAACGTGCAGGCGCCGGAGGGCGAGGATCCGAAGCTGTTCCTGCAGCGCTTCGAGCCGGCGGTGAACCGCATCGTCTACGATGCGGTGGGCGAGCACGAGGGCTCGATCTCGGCCGAGCACGGCATCGGGGCGCTGAAGCGCGACGAGCTGGCGCACCGCAAGTCGCCGGTGGCGCTGGGCCTGATGCGCGCCATCAAGCAGGGCCTGGACCCCGACAACCGAATGAACCCCGGCCGGATCCTGTGAGATCCCCGGATGGGCATCCGGGCTATTGAAGCCGTTCCTTGGCCGGCAACGGCACGGGCAGCGACATCACCTCGATGCCCTCCTCGCGCAGCGCCTGCGCATCCTCGCGCGTCGCCTGGCCGCGGATCGCCCGCTCCTCGGTCTCGCCGTAGTGGATGCGCCGTGCCTCTTCGGCGAAGCGTTCGCCCACGTCGTCGGTGTTGGCCATGACGTGCTGCACCGCCTTCAGCCACATGGCCTGCATCGTGACCGCTTCCGGCGTCGCCGGGCCCGTGCCGCTCTCGGCCGCCGGCGCGGCGACACGCACCTCGCGCGCGCCCGACACATTCAGCCGCGGCGCGCTGGGCAGCCGGGCCACGCCCTTGTCACCGCACAGCGGGCACTCGACCAGGCCGCCGTCCATCTGCGACTGGAAATCCGCTTCCGAGGCGAACCAGCCTTCGAAGCGATGGTCGTGCGCACAGCGCAGGTTCAGCACTTTCATGCCAGCATTATGGGCACGCCGCGCCTCAGGGTGCCGGCTGCCAGGCGATGTCCCAGCGGCCGGCGCGCCAATTCTGCAACCACATGAGGCCGATCAAGGTCTTCGCGTCGGTCAGTTCGCCTGCATGGGCAAGGCGCTCCAGTTCCTCGGCGCTGGCGGTCTCGACCTCCAGGAATTCGCCGTGATCGAGCTGCCGGGCCCCCGGCACGAGCCCGCGCGCGAACCAGACCTCGATGCCTTCGGTGGAATACGCGATCGCGTTGTGCAGCACGCCGGCCCGCGCCCATTCGCGGGCGCTGTAACCGGTCTCCTCCGCCAGTTCGCGGCGGGCACAGTCCCAGGTCGATTCGCCGGCGTCGAGCTTGCCGGCCGGGAACTCGATCATCTCGCGGCCCATCGGGTAGCGGTACTGGCGCTCGATGACCAGCCGCCCGTCGTCCAGCAGCGGCACCACCATCACCGCACCGGGATGCACCAGGTACTCGCGCCGACCGAGGCTGCCGTCGGGCAGCCGGGCCTGGTCGCAGCGTACGTCGAGGAACTGGCCCGCATAGACCTGCTCCGACTGCGCGCAGTCGTCGCGCAGCCGCGGATCGCCGGCCGACGGTCCGCCACTCATGGCACCGGCCTCAGGTGGAGAGGGCCTTGACGATCGCCTGCGAGCACAGGGCCATCAGGCCGCCCGGCAGGATGCCGAACAGCAGCACCGCCGCGCCGTTCAGCGACAGCACCGTGCGCACGTCGGCGCCGGCCACGATCGGCTGGGTGTCCACCGGGTCGTCGAAGTACATCACCTTGACCAGGCGCAGGTAGTAGAAGGCGCCGATCAGCGACAGCACCACCGCCAGCACCGCGATCACGATGTAGAACGTGACGTTGGTGGTCACCAGCGCCTGCAGCACCGCGAGCTTGGCGTAGAAGCCGACCGTCGGCGGGATGCCGGCGAGCGAGAACATGAAGATCGCCATCACGCCCGCGAACCACGGGTTGCGCTTGCCCAGGCCCTTCAGGTCGTCGATGTTCTCCGACTCGAAGCCCTGGCGCGCCAGCAGCATGATGATGCCGAAGGTGCCCAGCGTCGTGAACACATAGGTCACCATGTAGAACATCGCAGAGCTGTAGCCGTTCGAGGCCGACAGCGTGTTGCCGGTGATCACCGTCGGCGTGAAGCCGAGCAGCATGAAGCCCATCTGCGCGATGGTCGAGTACGCCAGCATGCGCTTCAGGTTGCTCTGCGCGATCGCCGCCAGGTTGCCGATGAACATCGAGGCCACCGCCAGCACCATCAGCATCTGCTGCCAGTCGCCGGCCACGCCCGACAGGCCCTCGACCAGCAGGCGGAAGGTCATCGCGAAGGCCGCCAGCTTCGGGGCTCCGGCGATCAGCACGGTCACCGCCGTCGGCGCGCCGTGGTACACGTCCGGCAGCCACATGTGGAAGGGCACGGCGCCCAGCTTGAAGGCCAGGCCCGAGACGATGAACACCACGCCGAACACCAGCACCGTCGGGTTGATCTGGCCGGTGGCGATGGCGTCGAAGACGCGCGGGATGTCCAGCGAGCCGGTCGCGCCGTACATCATCGACAGGCCGTACAGCAGGAAGCCGCTGGCCAGCGCGCCCAGCACGAAGTACTTCATCGCCGCCTCGGTCGACTGCGCATGGTCGCGGCGCATCGCGGTCAGCGCATACAGCGACAGCGACATCAGCTCCAGGCCGAGGTAGATGACCAGGAAGTTGTTCGCGGCCAGCATCACCGAGATGCCCAGCAGCGAGAACAGCGACAGCGTGAAGAGCTCGCCCTTCAGCATGTCGCGGCTTTCCGAATAAGGACGCGCGTAGACCAGGGTCACCATCACCGACAGCGCGGCGAAGAAGCCCAGCAGGTGGCCGAACGGGTCGGTCACCATCATGCGCTGCATGCCGTAGACGGTGAGGCCCTGGTCGAAGTACACCAGGTGCATCGCGCCGACGACGGCCAGCGTCGCCTGCGTCAGCCAGTAGGTCGGCGTGCGCTTCGGATCGGTGACCCACAGGTCGACCATGGCCACCACGCAGGCCATCACCAGCAGCACCAGCTCGGGGTAGACCGCCACCCAGTTCATGTCTTTGATCATCTTTGCCGCCGGATCAATTCAGTTTGGACACGGCCACGTGCTTCAGCAGCTCGGTGACGCTCACGTGCATCGTGTCGGTGAAGGGCTTCGGGTAGACGCCCATCCACAGCACCGCCACCGCCAGCACCGCGAGCATCGCGAACTCGCGGGCGTTGACGTCCTGCAGGGCGCGCACGTCCTCGTTCGCGACCGGGCCGAAGTACACCCGCTTGACCATCCACAGCGTGTAGCCGGCGCCGAACACCAGCGTCGTCGCGGCCAGCGCGCCGAGCCAGAAGTTGGCCTTCACCGCGCCCAGGATCACCATCCACTCGCCGACGAAGCCGCCGGTGCCCGGCAGGCCGCAGTTGGCCATCGCGAACAGCACCGCGAAGGCAGTGAACTTCGGCATGGTGTTGACGACGCCGCCATAGCTGGAGATCTCGCGCGAGTGCACCCGGTCGTAGAGCACGCCGATGCACAGGAACATCGCGCCCGAGACGAAGCCGTGCGAGATCATCTGCACCAGCGCGCCCGAGACGCCCAGCTCGCTGAAGATGAAGAAGCCGAGCGTCACGAAGCCCATGTGGGCGATCGACGAATAGGCCACCAGCTTCTTCATGTCCTGCTGCACCAGCGCCACGAGGCCGATGTAGACCACCGCGGTGAGCGACAGGCCGATGATGAACCAGTCGTAGGCATGGCTCGCGTCCGGCGCGATCGGCAGCGAGAAGCGCAGGAAGCCGTAGGCGCCGAGCTTCAGCATGATCGCCGCCAGCACCACCGAGCCGCCGGTGGGCGCCTCGACGTGGGCGTCGGGCAGCCAGGTGTGCACCGGCCACATCGGCACCTTCACTGCGAACGCGGCGAAGAAGGCGAAGAACAGCAGCGTCTGCGCCGACAGGCCCAGCGGCAGCTTGTGCCAGGTGAGGATCTCGAAGCTGCCGCCCGACTTGAAGTACAGGAAGATCAGCGCGATCAGCATCAGCAGCGAGCCGGCCAGCGTGTACAGGAAGAACTTGAACGCCGCGTAGACCCGCCGCGGCCCGCCCCAGATGCCGATGATGATGTACATCGGGATCAGCGTGGCCTCGAAGAAGACGTAGAAGAGCAGCCCGTCGAGCGCGCTGAACACGCCGACCATGATGCCCGACAGGATCAGGAAGGCGCCCATGTACTGGTGGACGCGCTCGGTGATGACCTCCCAGGCGGCGATCACCACGATGATGGTGATGAAGGCGGTCAGCAGCACGAACCAGACCGAGATGCCGTCCACGCCCAGGTGGTAATGCACGTTCAGGCGCTCGATCCAGGCCAGGTTCTCCTGGAACTGCATCGCGGCGGTGCCGGCGTCGAAGCCGGTGATCAGCGGCAGCGTGACGACGAAGCTGACGACGGCGGCGACCAGCGCCAGCCAGCGCACCGCATTCGCATGCTCGTCGCGGCCGACCAGCAGCAGGACCGCGCCCGCCAGGATCGGCAGCCAGATGGCAAGGCTCAACAAACCCATGTTCTTGTTCTCCGTGGCGGCTTCGTTATTTGCCCAGCAGGCTGCCCAGGGCAGCCATCAGCGGGCCCCACAGCTGCCAGGTCATCAGGAGGATCACGCCGAGGATCATCACCAGCGCATACCAGTACAGGTAGCCGGTCTGCACGACCCGCACCACCGAGGCGAAGGCGCCGACCGCGCGCGCCGAGCCGTCGATCACGATGCCGTCGATCACGCCGACGTCGCCGCCCTTCCATAGGCCGCGGCCGAGCAGGCGCGCACCGGCGGCCAGCACATGCTCGTTGAACCAGTCGAAGAAGTACTTGTTCTCGAGGATGGTGTAGACGAAGCCGAACTTCGCCTTGAACCAGGCCGGGATGGCCGGCTTGAGCATGTAGAACACATAGGCCGTCACGACACCGGCCAGCGCAAGCCAGAACGGCAGCGAGGTGAGGCCGTGCAGCGCCATCGCGACCGCGCCGTGGAACTCGGCCTTCATCTCCTCCATCGCCGGGTGCTTCTCCGGGTTGATGAAGATCGCGTCCTCGAAGAAGCCGCCGTACAGCATGCCCTGGATGGCCATGAAGCCGATCACGACCGAGGGGATGGCCAGCAGCAGCAGCGGCGCCGTCACGACCCAGGGGGACTCGTGCGGGACGTGCGGCTCGTGGTGGCCATGCCCGTCGTCGTGCTCGTCGTGATGGTCGTGCTCGCCAGGGAACGGCTTGTGGCGGAAGTGTTCCTTGCCATGGAAGACCAGGAAGTACATCCGGAAGGAATAGAAGGCCGTGACGAACACGCCGACGATCACCGCGAAGTAGGCGAAGCCCGCGCCCGGCAGGCGGCTGGCGTGCACCGCCTCGATGATGCTGTCCTTCGAGTAGAAGCCCGAGAACAGCGGCGTGCCGATCAGCGCCAGCGAGCCCAGCAGCGAGGTGATCCAGGTGATGGGCATGTACTTGCGCAGGCCGCCCATGTTGCGGATGTCCTGGTCGTGGTGCATGCCGATGATCACCGACCCGGCGGCCAGGAACAGCAGCGCCTTGAAGAAGGCGTGCGTCATCAGGTGGAACACCGCGACCGAGTAGGCCGAGGCGCCCAGCGCCACCGTCATGTAGCCGAGCTGCGACAGCGTCGAGTACGCGACCACGCGCTTGATGTCGTTCTGGATGATGCCCAGGAAGCCCATGAACAGCGCGGTGATGGCGCCGATCACCAGCACGAAGCTCAGCGCGGCGTCCGACAGCTCGAACAGCGGCGACATGCGCGCCACCATGAAGATGCCGGCCGTCACCATGGTCGCCGCGTGGATCAGCGCCGAGATCGGGGTCGGGCCTTCCATCGAGTCGGGCAGCCAGACGTGCAGCGGGAACTGGGCGCTCTTGCCCATCGCGCCGATGAACAGGCAGATGCAGGCGACGCTCAGCAGCATCCAGTCGGTGCCGGGGAACATGTCCTTCGCGAGCTCGGGCGCCTTGGCGAAGATCTCGGTGTAGTTCAGCGTGCCGCCGAAGGCGAGCAGCAGGCCGATGCCGAGGATGAAGCCGAAGTCGCCGACGCGGTTGACGATGAACGCCTTCATGTTGGCGAAGACCGCCGTCGGCCGCGTGAACCAGAAGCCGATCAGCAGGTACGACACCAGGCCCACCGCCTCCCAGCCGAAGAACAGCTGCAGCATGTTGTTGCTCATCACGAGCATCAGCATCGAGAAGGTGAACAGCGAGATGTACGAGAAGAAGCGCTGGTAGCCCGGGTCTTCCTCCATGTAGCCGATGGTGTAGATGTGCACCATCAGCGAGACGAAGGTGACGACGCACATCATCATCGCCGTGAGGCCGTCGACCAGGAAGCCGATCTCCATCTTGAGCGTGCCGAGCGTCATCCACTCGTAGACGGTCGCGTTGAAGCGCGCGCCGTCGACGGCGACCGACTTCAGCGTCATCGCCGACAGGATGAAGGCGATGAGCACGCCGAGGATGGTGACGGTGTGGGCGCCGCGGCGGCCCGCCTGCTTGCCGAACAGGCCGGCGACGACGGCGCCGGCGAGCGGCGCGAGCGGCACCGCGAGCAGCAGGTTCTGGGAGAGAGTTGCAGCCATTCTGTGCTCAGCCCTTCAGGGAGTCGAGCTCGTCGACGTTGATCGTGGCGCGGTTGCGGAACAGCACGACCAGGATCGCGAGGCCGATCGCGGACTCGGCCGCGGCCACGGTCAGGATGAAGAACACGAACACCTGCCCCGCCATGTCGCCCAGGAAGTGGGAGAACGCGACGAAGTTCAGGTTGACCGCCAGCAGCATCAGCTCGATGGCCATCAGCAGCACGATCAGGTTCTTGCGGTTCAGGAAGATGCCGATCACCGACAGCGCGAACAGGATCGCGCCCAGCGTCAGGTAATGGCCCAGGGACACCGGGCCGAAAGCGAGGTTGCTCATTGCTTGACGTCTCCGGCGGCGGGGGTGGCGGGCGCGGGCGGCGCCGGCGGGGCTTCCACCTCGGCCTTCATCTTCACGATGCGCACGCGGTCGGCCTTCTTCGCCTGGACCTGCAGCGACGGGTCCATCGCCTTCGAGTCCTTGCGGCGGCGCAGCGTCAGCGCGATCGCGGCGACGATGGCCACCAGCAGCAGCACGGCCGCGATCTGCAGCGGGTACAGGTAGTGGCTGTAGATCTGGATGCCCAGCAGCTTGGTGTTGCCCATCTGCAGCGCCACCGGGTCGGTGGGCGGCGCGCTGCGCACGTCGAAGCCGGGGATCAGCACCGCGGCCATCTCGAGCACGATGATCACCCCGACGAGCGCGGCCACCGGGAAGTGGTTCCAGAAGCCCTGGCGCAGCGAGTCGACGTTGATGTCGAGCATCATCACCACGAACAGGAACAGCACCATCACCGCGCCGACGTAGACGAGCACGAGCGAGATCGCGAGGAACTCGGCGCGCAGCAGCATCCACACGCAGGAGGCCGAGAAGAACGCGAGCACCAGGAACAGCGCGGCATGCACCGGGCTGCGCGCGGTGATGACGCGGAAGGAGGCTCCCAGCAGCACGGCCGAGAAGACATAGAAGAGCGCGGTCGAGATGTCCATATTCTTGTGAAGCACCGGGCCGGCGGTCCGAGGGACCGTCAGCGGTAGCGGGCGTCAGCCTCCTTGTTGGCGGCAATTTCCTTCTCGTAGCGATCGCCGACCGCCAGCAGCATGTCCTTGGTGAAGTACAGGTCGCCGCGCTTCTCGCCGTGGTATTCGAAGATGTGCGTCTCGACGATCGAATCGACCGGGCAGCTCTCCTCGCAGAAGCCGCAGAAGATGCACTTGGTCAGGTCGATGTCGTAGCGCGTCGTGCGGCGCGAGCCGTCGTCGCGGATGTCCGATTCGATGGTGATGGCCATCGCCGGGCACACCGCCTCGCACAGCTTGCAGGCGATGCAGCGCTCTTCGCCGTTGTCATAGCGCCGCAGCGCGTGCAGCCCGCGGAAGCGCGGCGAGGCCGGCGTCTTCTCCTCGGGGAACTGCACCGTGATGGTGGGCGACAGGAAATGCCGGCCGGTCAGGGCCAGGCCCTTGAACAGCTCGGTGAGCATGAAGCTCGAGAACAGGTCCTTGATGGAAGCCACTGCAGACATGGTCTTCTCTCCTTACTTCCACAGACTCAGCGGCGACTGCAACCACAGCCCCACCACCACCAGCCACACCAGGGTGACGGGGATGAAGATCTTCCAGCCCAGGCGCATGATCTGGTCGTAGCGGAAGCGCGGGAAGGTCGCACGCACCCACAGGAACATGGTCACGACGACGAAGGTCTTCAGGCCCAGCCAGATCCATCCCGGGATCCAGTTGAAGGGCGCGAAGTCGAACGGGGGCAGCCAGCCGCCGAGGAACATGGTCACGCACAGGATCGAGACCAGGATCATGTTGGCGTATTCGGCGAGGAAGAACATCGCGAACGCCATGCCCGAGTACTCGACCATGTGGCCGGCCACGATCTCGGATTCGCCCTCGACCACGTCGAACGGGTGGCGGTTGGTCTCCGCGAGGCCCGAAATGAAATAGACGACGAAGATCGGCAGCAGCGGCAGCCAGTTCCACGAGAAGAGCGTGAAGCCGTGGCTCGCCGCCATGCCCTTGCCCTGGCCGAGCACGATGTCGGTCATGTTCAGGCTGCCGCTCACCATCAGCACCACCACCAGCGCGAAGCCCATCGCGATCTCGTAGCTCACCATCTGGGCCGAGGCGCGCAGCGCGCCCAGGAAGGCGTACTTCGAATTCGACGCCCAGCCGGCGATGATCACGCCGTAGACCTCGAGCGAGGTGATGGCCATCAGGAACAGCAGGCCGGCGTTGATGTTGGCGAGCGCCACCTCCGGGCCGAAGGGCACGACGGCCCAGGCGGCCAGCGCCGGCATGATGGTCATCACCGGGCCGAGCAGGAACAGCGGCCGGTTCGAGGCCGTCGGCAGGATGATCTCCTTGAAGATCAGCTTGACCGCATCGGCGATCGGCGTCAGCAGGCCCCAGGGACCGACGCGGTTTGGGCCCGGGCGGATCTGCGTCCAGCCGATGGCCTTGCGCTCCCACAGCGTCAGGTAGGCCACGCAGCCCATCAGCGGGGCGACGACGACGATGATCTTGATCAGCGTCCAGACCACCGGCCAGGCGGCGCCGAGGTACTGGGTGCCGTAGGTGTTGAAGGTATCGATCATGGGTGCGTCTCTCAGGCCTTCTCGATCGACAGCGGGCCGAACATCGCGCCCAGCCCGGCCGTCAGCTCATGGCCGGCAGGCACGCGCACGGTGCGCTCGGCCAGGCTCTCGTCCAGGCGCGCCGGCAGCGTGATCGCGGCCGCGCCCTGCGCCACGCGAACGCTGTCGCCGTCGCGCAGGCCCAGGCGCTGCCACTCGGCGGCACCGATCCAGGCGACCGGCGGGCGGGCGTCGGCGGTCAGCTGCAGCGCGGTGGAACGGCGCACCAGCGAATCGGCCGAGTAGATCGGCACGTCGGCGATGCGCTCCAGGCCGGCAGCCGCCGGGGCCGCGAGGGCGACGGGGGCCGATCCGGCGTTGCCCAGGCGCGAGGCGAGCGTGGCCACGTCGCCCAGCGCCTCGGCGCGCACTTCGTCGGTGGTCTCCTGCTCGAAGCCCTTCAGGCCCAGCAGATTGCCCAGCACGCGCAGCACCTTCCAGGCCGGACGGGCCTCGCCCAGCGGCTTGACCACGCCGTGGAAGCTCTGCAGGCGGCCCTCGGCATTGACGAAGCTGCCCGAGGTCTCGGTGAACGGGGCGATGGGCAGCAGCACGTCGGCGACGTCCAGCGCGGCATCCTTGAACGGGGTCAGCGCGACCACCATGTCGGCCGACTGCAGCGCGCTCGCGGCGACCACCGGGTTGGCGGCGTCGAACGCGGGCTCGACGTCGAGCAGCAGGCAGGCGCGCAGCGAGCCGCTGAGCATCTGGCCGGCGTTCAGGCCGCCGGCGCCCGGCAGGGCCTTCACGAGCTGCGCGCCGACGGTGTTGGCGGCCTCGGTCAGGAAGCCGACGGTCGCGCCGGTCTGCGCGCCGATCCAGTTCGCGAGCGACAGCAGCTCGGCCGCCTGCGGATGCTGCGCGGCGGCATTGCCCAGCAGCACGGCCTTGCGCTCGCCGCCCAGCAGCGAGGCGGCGACGGCCTTCGCGGCATCGGTCGCCTCGGCGCCGGCCACCGGGGCGGCCGTGCCCTTGGCGGCGGCCACGGCGGCGGCGATCCCGGCCAGCGCCGAGACCCAGCCGCTCGGCGCCACGGCCGTCTGGCTCGCCATCGGCATCAGCCAGTCGTCGGCCAGCGCGTGCAGGCTGTGCACCTGCGCGCCCTTGCGGGCAGCCTGGCGGATGCGCAGCGCGAACAGCGGATGGTCCTTGCGCAGGAACGAGCCGACGACGAGCACGCGCTGCAGCGTCGACAGCGACGCGATGCTCGTGCCCAGCCACTGCACGCCCTCGGGCGCGCGGAAGTCGGCGTGGCGCGTGCGGTGGTCGATGTTCTCGCTGCCCAGGCCGCGCACCAGCTTGGCCAGCAGGTGCAGTTCCTCGACCGTGGCATGCGCCGAGCCGACGGCGCCGATGCTCTTCGCGCCGTGGTCGGCCTTGATCTGGGTCAGGCCCTTGGCGACGTACTCGAGCGCCGTCGTCCAGTCGACGGTCTTCCATTCGCCGCCCTGCTTGATCATCGGGGCGGTCAGGCGCTGCGCGCTGTTGACGGCCTCGTACGAGAAGCGGTCGCGGTCGGCGAGCCAGCATTCGTTGACGTCGTCGTTCTCCAGCGGAACGACGCGCATCACCTTGTTGCCCTTGACCTGCACGATCAGGTTGGCGCCGGTGCCGTCGTGCGGGCTGACGCTCTTGCGGCGCGACAGTTCCCAGGTGCGGGCGCTGTAGCGGAACGGCTTGCTGGTCAGCGCGCCGACCGGGCACAGGTCGATCATGTTGCCCGACAGCTCGGAGTCCACGGTCTCGCCGGCGACGGTCGTGATCTCGGAGTGCTCGCCGCGGTGGATCATGCCCAGCTCCATCACGCCGGCCACTTCCTGGCCGAAGCGCACGCAGCGGGTGCAGTGGATGCAGCGGCTCATCTCCTCCATCGAGATCAGCGGGCCGACGTCCTTGTGGAAGACGACGCGCTTCTCCTCGGTGTAGCGCGAGGACGAGCCGCCGTAGCCGACCGCCAGGTCCTGCAGCTGGCATTCGCCGCCCTGGTCGCAGATCGGGCAGTCGAGCGGGTGGTTGATGAGCAGGAACTCCATCACGCCCTGCTGCGCCTTCAGCGCCTTGTCGCTCTTGGTGCGCACGATCATGCCCTGCGTCACCGGGGTGGCGCAGGCGGGCATCGGCTTCGGCGCCTTCTCGACGTCGACCAGGCACATGCGGCAGTTGGCCGCGATGGACAGCTTCTTGTGGTAGCAGAAGTGCGGGATGTAGGTGCCGGCCTTGTCGGCCGCATGCATCACCATGCTGCCTTCGGTGACCTCCACCTTCCGGCCGTCGAGTTCGATTTCAATCATGTGGGAGTACCCGGGATCCGTCAGGCCTGCACCTTGACCGCGCAGGTCTTGTGCTCGATGTGATGGATGAACTCATCACGGAAGTGTTTGATCATCGCGCGCACCGGCATCGCCGCCGCGTCGCCCAGGGCGCAGATGGTGCGGCCCTGGATGTTGTCGGCCACCGAGTTCAGCAGGTCGATGTCTTCCATGCGGCCCTGGCCGTGCTCGATGCGCTCGACCATGCGGAACAGCCAGCCCGTGCCTTCGCGGCAGGGCGTGCACTGGCCGCAGCTCTCGTGCATGTAGAAGTACGACAGGCGCAGCAGGCTCTTGACCATGCAGCGCGAGTCGTCCATCACGATGACGGCGCCCGAGCCCAGCATCGAGCCGGCCTTGGCGATGGCGTCGTAGTCCATCGTGGTGTCCATCATGATCGACGCCGGCAGCACCGGGGCCGACGAGCCGCCCGGGATCACCGCCTTCAGCGTGCGCCCCTTGCGCACGCCGCCGGCGAGCTCGAGCAGCTTGGAGAACGGCGTGCCGAGCGGGATCTCGAAGTTGCCCGGGCGCTCGACGTCGCCGACCACCGAGAAGATCTTGGTGCCGCCGTTGTTCGGCTTGCCGATCTCCAGGTAGGGCTGGCCGCCGTTGCGGATGATCCAGGGCACCGCGGCGAAGGTCTCGGTGTTGTTGATCGTGGTCGGCTTGCCGTACAGGCCGTAGCTGGCCGGGAACGGCGGCTTGAAGCGCGGCTGGCCCTTCTTGCCCTCGAGCGACTCGAGCAGCGCGGTCTCCTCGCCGCAGATGTAGGCGCCGAAACCGTGCGCCGCATGCAGCTGGAAGCTGAAGTTCGAGCCGAGGATCCGGTCGCCGAGGAAGCCGGCCGCCCGCGCCTCTTCGAGGGCGGCCTCGAAGCGCTCGTACACCTCGAAGATCTCGCCGTGGATGTAGTTGTAGCCGACGCTGATGCCCATCGCGAACGCCGCGATCGCCATGCCTTCGATGACGATGTGCGGGTTGAACATCAGGATGTCGCGGTCCTTGCAGGTGCCCGGCTCGCCCTCGTCCGAGTTGCAGACCAGGTACTTCTGCCCCGGGAACTGGCGCGGCATGAAGCTCCACTTCAGGCCGGTCGGGAACCCCGCGCCGCCGCGGCCGCGCAGGCCGGAGGTCTTGACCTCGGCGATCACCTGCTCGGGCGTCATCGGCTCGCCCTGGGCGCCGCCGAACTCGCCGGTCAGGATCTTGCGCAGGGCCTGGTAGCCGCCGCGCGCGACGTAGTCCTGCAGCGACCAGTTGCGGCCGTCCAGGCCGGCGTAGATCTGGGCGCCGATGTGGCGGCCGTGGAAGCAGGTCTCGGCGCCGGTGGACTGGAACTTCGAGAGGTCCAACAAGGGTTGCGTCATGAGGCGTCCCGTTCTTCTTACTTCGCCGCGCGCAGCACGTCGACGAGCTCGTCGAGGCGCTGCTCGGTCATGAAGCTGCACATCTGGCGGTCGTTGACCAGCATCACCGGCGCGTCGGCGCAGGCGCCGAGGCACTCGCTCTTCTGCACGGTGAACACGCCGTCGGCGGTCGTGCCGCCCTCCTCGACGCCGAGGCGGCTGCACAGGTGCTCGAGCGCGGTCTGGCCGCTGCGCAGCTGGCACGGCAGGTTGGTGCAGACGTTGAGCTTGAAGGTGCCCAGCGGCCGCTGGTTGTACATGTTGTAGAAGGTCGTCACCTCGTGCACCGCGATCGGCGGCATGCCGAGGTAGTCGGCGATCGCCTTCTCGCTCTCGGCCGAGACGAAGCCCTGCTCCTGCTGCACGATGGCGAGGCAGGCCATCACGGCCGACTGCTTCTGGTCGGCGGGGTACTTGGCCACTTCGCGGTCGAAGCGGGCGCGGGTGCTGTCCGAAATCAGCGAGCTCATCGGTCGATCTCTCCGAAGACGATGTCCATCGTCCCAATCACGGCCACCGCGTCGGCGATCATGTGACCGCGGGCCATCTCGTCCAGGGCCGCCAGGTGCGCGAAGCCCGGGGCGCGGATCTTCAGGCGGTACGGCTTGTTCGCGCCGTCGCTCACCAGGTAGATGCCGAACTCGCCCTTCGGGTGCTCCACCGCCGCGTAGGCCTCGCCCTCGGGCACGTGGAAGCCTTCGGTGAAGAGCTTGAAGTGGTGGATCAGCTCTTCCATGCTGGACTTCATCTCGACCCGGGTCGGCGGCGCGACCTTGTGGTTGTCGGTGATGACCGGGCCGGCGCCCTTGGCCGAATCCGCGCGCAGCCAGGCGACGCACTGCTGGACGATGCGGTTGGCCTGGCGCATCTCCTCGACGCGCACCAGGTAGCGGTCGTAGGTGTCGCCGTTCACGCCCACCGGGACGTCGAAGTCCATCTGGTCGTAGACGTCGTAGGGCTGCTTCTTGCGCAGGTCCCAGGCGATGCCCGAGCCGCGCAGCATGGCGCCGCTGAAGCCGAGGTTCAGCGCGCGCTCGGGCGACACCACGCCGATGCCGACGGTGCGCTGCTTCCAGATGCGGTTGTCGGTGAGCAGGGTCTCGTAGTCGTCGACGTTCTTCGGGAAGCGGCGGCTGAAGTCGTCGATGAAGTCGAGCAGCGAGCCCTGGCGATTCTCGTTCAGGCGCGCGACGCCGCGGGCATTGCGCACCTTCGAGGCCTTGTACTGCGGCATGGTGTCGGGCAGGTCGCGGTAGACGCCGCCCGGGCGGAAGTACGCCGCGTGCATGCGCGCGCCCGACACCGCCTCGTACATGTCGAAGATGTCCTCGCGCTCGCGGAAGCAGTAGATGAGGATGTTCATCGCGCCGCAGTCGAGCCCGTGCGCCCCGAGCCACAGCAGGTGGTTCAGGATGCGGGTCAGCTCGGCGAACATCACGCGGATGTACTGCGCGCGCAGCGGCACGTCGACACCCAGCAGGCGCTCGATGGCCAGGCAGTACGCATGCTCGTTGGACATCATCGACACGTAGTCGAGGCGGTCCATGTAGGGCAGCGACTGGATGTAGGTCTTGGTCTCGGCCAGCTTCTCGGTCGCGCGGTGCAGCAGGCCGATGTGGGGGTCGGCGCGCTGGATCACCTCGCCGTCGAGTTCGAGCACGAGGCGCAGCACACCGTGCGCGGCCGGGTGCTGCGGTCCGAAGTTCAGCGTGTAATTCTTGATTTCAGCCATGTCGTCGCCTCGAGGCCGCAGCCTCTAGTGCAATCCACCGTAGTTGTCTTCGCGGATGATGCGCGGGGTGATCTCGCGCGGCTCGATCGTCACCGGCTGGTAGATCACGCGCTTCTGCTCGGGGTCGTAGCGCATCTCGACATGGCCCGAGACCGGGAAGTCCTTGCGGAACGGGTGGCCGATGAAGCCGTAGTCGGTGAGGATGCGGCGCAGGTCGACGTGGCCGTCGAACAGGATGCCGTACAGGTCGAAGGCCTCGCGCTCGAACCAGTTGGCCGAGTTCCAGACCTCGTTGACCGAGGCGACCAGCGGCAGGTCGTCATCGGGCGCGAAGACCTTCAGGCGCAGCCGCCAGTTGTGCGTGACCGACAGCAGGTGCGAGACCACGCAGTAGCGCAGGCCCTCGTGCGGCTGGTCCTTGTACGAGGAATAGTCGAGGCCGCACAGGTCGATGAGCTGCTCGAAGCGCAGCGTCGGGTCGTCGCGCAGGGCCAGCGCGACGGCGGCGTAGTGCTCGGCGGCGACGGTCAGCGTGAGCTCGCCGCGATCGCGCACCAGGCGCTTGATCTTGCCGGCAAAGGCCGCCTCGAGGGCGGCCTGCAGGGTGTCCAGTTTGGTCATGCGCGGCCTTCAGCGGGCGATGGTGTTTTCGCGGCGGATCTTGGACTGCAGCTGCAGCACGCCGTAGAGCAGCGCCTCGGCGGTCGGCGGGCAACCCGGCACGTAGACGTCGACCGGCACGATGCGGTCGCAGCCGCGCACGACGGAGTAGCTGTAGTGGTAGTAGCCGCCGCCGTTGGCGCACGAGCCCATCGACAGAACCCAGCGCGGCTCGGCCATCTGGTCGTAGACCTTGCGCAGCGCCGGCGCCATCTTGTTGCACAGCGTGCCGGCGACGATCATCAGGTCGCTCTGGCGCGGGCTGGGACGGAACAGCATGCCGAAGCGGTCGATGTCGTAGCGGGCCGCGCCCGCATGCATCATCTCCACCGCGCAGCAGGCCAGGCCGAAGGTCATCGGCCACAGCGAGCCGGTCTTCGACCAGTTGACCAGCGCGTCGACGCTGGTGGTGACGAAGCCTTCCTTCAGAACGCCTTCAATGCTCATTGCTTACTCCCAATCGAGGGCGCCCTTTTTCCACTCGTAGGCAAAGCCCACGACGAGGATGCCGAGGAAAATCATCATCGCCCAGAAGCCTGCCGGACCGATCTCCTTGAGCGACACCGCCCAGGGGAAGAGAAACGCGATCTCGAGGTCGAACAGGATGAAGAGGATGGCCACGAGGTAGTAGCGCACATCGAACTTCATGCGCGCGTCTTCAAAGGCCTCGAAGCCGCATTCGTAGGGGGAATTCTTCGCGGTGTCCGGCTTGTGCGGACCGAGCAGGAAACCCAGCACCTGGGGCGCTACACCAACCCCCACGCCGACCAGGATGAACAGGATGACGGGGAGGTAGGGGGCCAGGTTCATGATGGGGTTTGAGCCGTCTTGAAACGAACGAGGCACTGGGTAAGTGCCTCGTTCAAAAGATCTGGTGCCGTCGGCGAGACTCGAACTCGCACAGCTTTCGCCACTACCCCCTCAAGATAGCGTGTCTACCAATTTCACCACGACGGCTTGTACGCTAGGTACTGAACTCAAAGCAGCCCGGTTGGCATGAGGATTGGCTTACCGGGCAGCCGCAAATTCTAACTCGAAACACCTGGGGTTTACGCCCTGTCCGCTGCGTTGCAGCACGACAGTCGGAAACCCCTGCCGGCTCACTGCGTCGGGATCGCGCCGGCACCCGAGGCCGGCTGGGCCGGGGCGACCACGGCCGGGGCGGACGCGGCGACCGCCGGCGCCGAGCCCGATGCCGCGGGCGCGCTCGCGCCACCCGCCGGCAGGCTCTCGAGGATCGAGCCGCTGCCCTGCGGCGCGGCGCGGCCGCGCTCGTGCGAGAAATAGGCGAGCGTCAGCGTGCAGACGAAGAAGACCGCGGCGCAGACCGCCGTGGAACGCGACAGGAAGTTGGCGCTGCCGGTGGCCCCGAACAGGCTGCCCGACGAGCCGCTGCCGAACGAGGCGCCCATGTCGGCCCCCTTGCCGTGCTGCACCAGCACCAGACCGATCATGATCAGGGCCGCCAGCATCTGGATGGCCACGACGAAATTCAACAGCACTTGCATTGTTCTTGCTCCAGAAAAATCATTCCCAACGGCTCAGTGCGCCGCTGCTTGACAGATGGCCGCGAAATCCGCGACCTTGAGGGAGGCCCCGCCGATCAGCCCGCCGTCGATGTCGGGCTGGGCCAACAGGCTCGCGGCGTTGTCGGCCTTCACGCTCCCGCCGTACAACAACAACATCTCGTCCGACTTCTGCGTCGCCGCATGCAGCTGGGCGCGCAGCAGCGCATGCACCGCCTGCGCCTGCTCCGGCGTGGCCGTCTTGCCGGTGCCGATCGCCCACACCGGCTCGTAGGCCACGACGACCTGCGAGATGCAGTGGGCCAGCGTGTGGATCACCGCCGACAGCTGGCGCTTGACCACCGCGTCGGTCTGGCCGGCCTCGCGCTCGGCCAGGGTCTCGCCCACGCAGACGATGGGGGTCAGCTTGTGCGCCAGGGCCGCCTTCGCCTTGTCGGCGACCTGCTGGTCGGTCTCGCCGTGCAGCGCACGCCGCTCCGAGTGGCCGACGATCACGTACTGGCAACCGAACTCGGCCAGCATCGCCGCCGAGACCTCGCCGGTGTAGGCGCCGGCCTCGTGCGCCGAGCAGTCCTGCGCACCCCAGGCGAGGCGCTGGCCCTGCAGCGACAGCGCGACCTCGCCCAGGTACGGGAAGGGCACGCACACCGCGACCGCCGCATCGAACGGCCCGGCCGCCACCAGCCCGGCCAGCAGCTCGGCGTTCGCCGCCCGGCTGCCGTTCATCTTCCAGTTGCCCACCACCAGCTTGCGCCGCATCCTCGACTCTCCTTGCACGGGGTTCACCATGTGAGCACCAGCTTGCCGATGTGCCGGTTGGATTCCATCAGCGCATGGGCGTCCGCCGCCTGCGCCGCCGGGAAGACCTGGTGGATCACCGGCTTCACGCGGCCCGAGGCCAGCCAGGGCCAGGCGTGCTCGCGCAGCGCCTTCGCGATCGCCGACTTGAAGGCGACCGAGCGCGGGCGCAGCGTCGAGCCGGTGATCGTGAGGCGCCGCCGCAAGACCGCGCCGGCATCGATCTGCGCCGCCGTGCCGCCCTGCACCGCGATCAGCGCCAGGCGGCCGTCGTCGGCCAGGCACTGCAGTTCGCGCGCGATGTAGTCGCCGGCCACCATGTCGAGGATCACGTCGACGCCATGGCCGCCGGTCGCGGCCCGGGCGGCGGCGACGAAGTCCTGGGTCCGGTAGTTGATCGCGACGTCGGCGCCGAGCGCCACGCAGGCAGCGCATTTCTCGTCGCTGCCGGCGGTGGCGATGACGCGCGCGCCGAAGGCCTTCGCCAGCTGGATCGCCGTCACGCCGATGCCGCTCGTCCCGCCCTGCACCAGCAGGCTCTCGCCCGGCTGTAGGCGGGCCCGCTCGAACACGTTGGACCAGACGGTGAAGCAGGTCTCGGGCAGGCTCGCCGCCTCGATGTCGCTCCAGCCCGCCGGCACCGGCAGGCACTGCCCGACCGGCGCGACGCAGAGCTCGGCATAGCCGCCGCCAGCCACCAGGGCACAGACGCGGTCGCCAAGCTGGAAGCCCGCCTCGGCCATCGCCGCGGCATCGCCCGCGACGACCTCGCCCGCGACCTCCAGCCCCGGCAGGTCGGACGCACCCGGCGGCACCGGGTACAGACCCTTGCGCTGGAGAACGTCCGGCCGGTTCACGCCCGACGCGGCGACGCGCACCAGCAGCTCGCCGGCCGCGGGCACGGGTGCCGGGCGCTGGGTGAGGCGCAGCACGTCGGGCGCGCCGGCGGCGCTGATCTCGATGGCCTTCATGGTGGGCATCGGGGGCGGGGGTGGGCCGAGGACCCGGCCGCCGCGGGGGCGGCCGGTGCGTTCCGGCTTACTCCTGTTCGGCCGCCGGGGCGGTCTGCGCCGGCACCTGGTCGCGGTCGATCAGGGCCTTCATGGACAGCTTGACGCGGCCCTTCTCGTCGGTCTCGAGCACCTTGACCTTGACGATCTGGCCTTCCTTCAGGAAGTCGGTGACCTTCTCGACGCGCTGGTGCGCGATCTGGCTGATGTGCAGCAGGCCGTCCTTGCCGGGCAGCAGGTTGACCAGCGCACCGAACTCCAGCAGCTTGGTGATCGGGCCTTCGTAGACCTTGCCCACTTCCACTTCGGCCGTGATTTCCTCGATGCGCTTCTTGGCGTACTCCGCCTTGTCGGCGTCCGCCGACGCGATGGTGATGGTGCCGTCCTCGCCGATGTCGATCGTCGTGCCGGTCTCCTCGGTCAGCGCGCGGATGGTGGCGCCGCCCTTGCCGATCACGTCGCGGATCTTCTCGGGGTTGATCTTCATGGTGTACAGGCGCGGCGCGAACTGCGACACCTCGGTCTTCGCCTCGCCCATCGCCTCGGTCATCTTGCCGAGGATGTGCAGGCGCGCTTCCTTGGCCTGCGCCAGCGCGACCTGCATGATTTCCTTGGTGATGCCCTGGATCTTGATGTCCATCTGCAGCGCGGTCACGCCCGAGGTCGTGCCGGCCACCTTGAAGTCCATGTCGCCCAGGTGGTCCTCGTCGCCGAGGATGTCGGTCAGCACCGCGAAGCGGTTGCCGTCCTTAATGAGGCCCATCGCGATGCCCGCGACGTGCGCCTTCAGCGGCACGCCGGCGTCCATCAGCGCGAGGCAGCCGCCGCACACCGAGGCCATCGACGAGGAGCCGTTCGATTCGGTGATCTCCGAGACCACGCGCATCGAGTACGGGAACTCGACGCGGTCCGGCAGCACCGCCACCAGCGCGCGCTTGGCCAGGCGGCCGTGGCCGATCTCGCGGCGCTTCGGCGTGCCCACGCGACCGGTCTCGCCGGTGGCGAACGGGGGCATGTTGTAGTGCAGCATGAAGTGCTCGCTGAACTCGCCCGACAGCGCGTCGATCTTCTGCGAATCGCGCTCGGTGCCCAGCGTCGCGGCGACCAGCGCCTGCGTCTCGCCGCGCGTGAACAGCGCCGAGCCGTGGACGCGCGGCAGTACGCCGTTGCGGATCTCGATCGCGCGCACGGTGCGGGTGTCGCGGCCGTCGATTCGCGGCTCGCCCGACAGGATCTGGCTGCGCACGATGCGCGCCTCGATGTCGAACAGCACGTTGTCGACCTTGACCTTGTCGAACTCCACGCCCTCGGCCGTCAGCGCCGCGACCACCGAGGCGCTCGCCTCGCGCGTGGCCTGGGTGCGGGCCTGCTTCGAGCGGATCTGGTAGGCGGCGCGCAGCTTCTCCTCGGCCAGCGCGGTGACCTTGCCGATGAAGGCCTCGTCCTTGGCGGGCGCGGCCCAGTCCCAGGCCGGCTTGCCGGCGTCGCGCACCAGCTCGTTGATGGCGGCGATGGCGATCTTGCTCTGCTCATGGCCGAACACCACGCCCCCGAGCATCACTTCCTCGCTCAGCTGCTGGGCTTCGGACTCGACCATCAGCACGGCGGCTTCGGTGCCGGCGACCACCAGGTCCATCTGGGAGTCGAGCAGCTGGGTCTTGCCCGGGTTCAGCACGTACTCGCCGTTGACGTAGCCGACGCGCGCGGCGCCGATCGGGCCGTTGAACGGGATGCCGGAGATCGCGAGCGCGGCGCTCGAGCCGATCAGCGCCGGGATGTCGGCCGAGACCTCGGGGTTCAGCGACAGCACATGGACGACGACCTGGACCTCGTTGTAGAAGCCTTCAGGGAACAGCGGGCGCAGCGGCCGGTCGATCAGGCGCGAGGTCAGGGTCTCGAGTTCGCTCGGGCGGCCTTCGCGCTTGAAGAAGCTGCCGGGGATCTTGCCGGCGGCATAGGTCTTCTCGATGTAGTCGACGGTCAGCGGGAAGAAGTCCTGGCCCGGCTTGGCGTTCTTCGCGCCGACCACGGTGGCGAGGATGACGGTGTCTTCGACGTTGACCAGGACGGCACCGCTCGACTGGCGGGCGATCTCGCCGGTTTCCAGCGTGACCGAGTGCTGGCCCCATTGGAAGGTCTTGGTGACTTTGTTGAACATGCTCATTGCTTTTCTCCGGTTTGTTGTGAGCGCCTGGCGTTCAATGCGAGGGCGGCGCCTTGGACCCGGAACTGCAGCAACCTGGCGCGATGCCATTCCAGCGGCGTTCGGTGCCCTGAACGCAGGTGGAATGACACATCGTCATCTGTGGGTGCCCAGCTCCAAAAGCGCAAAGAGCCTGTGCTGGAGGCATCCAGACAGGCTCTCGGCTTTCATGCGCAGATTACTTGCGCAGACCCAGCTTCTGGATCAGCGCGGTGTAGCGGTCGGCGTCCGTCTTGCGCAGGTAGGCCAGCAGGCTCTTGCGCGTGTTGACCATCTTCAGCAGGCCGCGGCGGCCGTGGTGGTCCTTCAGGTGCAGCTTGAAGTGGGGGGTCAGCTCGTTGATGCGAGCGGTCAGCAGGGCCACTTGCACTTCGGGGGAGCCGGTGTCGTTGGCGCTGCGGGCATTGGCCTTGACGATCTCGGCCTTGTTCAGATCTGCGACGGACATGGTGTCAGTTTCCTGGTGGTCCCGCCTGATGATTCGGCGGCGGGGGTTGCTACTTGCGGTCGCGGGTGAAACTGACCCGCGCCGTGCGAAATACCTCACGCATGGAGCGCAAAGCCTGTCGATTATAGCCCAAGGGCGGTTTGGAGCCTCGACACCCCTTCCACCAGCCGATCCGGGTCGCGCGAGGCGAAGCACCAGCGCAGCCAGCCCTCGGCTTCGTCGCCGAAGGCCGCCCCCGGCGCCAGGCCCAGGCCGACGCCGGTCACCAGGCGCTTGGCCAGGGCCAGCGAGTCGTCTTCGCCCTCGATGCGGAAGAAGGCGTACATGCCGCCCTCCGGCAGCGCGAGCGTCACGCCCGGCAAGGCCTGCAGGCGCGGCACCAGGGTATCGCGGCAGGCCCTCAGGCGCTGCACCAGGCCGGGGACGAAGCCGCCCTCCCCGTCCAGCGCCGCGAGCCCGGCGCGCTGCACGAACACCGGCGCGCAGGAGGTGTTGAACTCGATCAGCTTGCCGACCTCGGCCGTCAACGCGGGCGGCAGCACCAGCGAGCCGAGCCGCCAGCCGGTCATCAGGAAGCTCTTCGAGAAGCTGTGCGCCACCACCAGCCGGTCGTCCGGGTCGGCGATGTCGAGGAAGCTGGGCGCGGCGGCAGCACCGTCGCGGAAGTACAGCCGCTCGTAGACCTCGTCCGCGACGATCCAGGTGCCGGTGCGGCGGCAGTGGTCCAGCACCGCCTGCTGCTCGGCGCGCGTCATCGTCCAGCCGGTCGGGTTGTTCGGCGCGTTGACCAGCAGCAGCCGGGTGCGCGGGGTGATCGCGGCGAGCAGGCGATCCAGGTCGAGCTGCCAGGCGCCGTCGCGCACCCGCAGCGACACCCGCTTCACGTCGGCGCCGAGGATTGCCGGCTGGGCCGTGATGTTGGGCCACACCGGCACCACCGCCACCACCTCGTCGCCCGCGCCCACGAGGGCCTGGGTCGCGATCATCAGCGCACTGACGCCGGAGGAGGTGACGGCGATGCGCTCCGCGCCGACCGGGCGGTGCAGGCCCGTCGCGTAGCGCGCCAGCGCCTCGCGCAGCTCGGGCAGGCCGAGGTTGTGCGCATACGCGGTCTCGCCGCGGCGCAGCGAGGCGACTGCCGCCTCGGTGACGACATCCGGCGTTGGCTCGTCGCTCTCGCCGAACCAGAACGGCAGCACATCGGCGCGCCCGATGGCCGCATTGGCGACCTCGCGGATCTTCGAGGCGGGCAGGTTCGCGATCACATCCCTCATGCTCTCTCCCTCATGGCCTTTCCATCGCGCAACGCTGCGGCATCTCGGCCTGCGCTTCGCTCAGCTGCAGCACGGTCTTGAAGCCGTAGCCCGAGCCTTCGTTGTCGTGCTTCACGCCGGGCGTTCCGGCGCGCTGCATCACGCTGACGACGAGCGGCTGCTCGAACTGGTGGTCCGCCGCGCGCATCGTGCCGCGGTGGAAACCACCCAGGTGCTTCGGATCGAGCTTCGCGCCTTCCAGCGCCCGCGCGACCGCCAGCGGGTCAGGGCTGCCGGCCTTCTCGACCGCGGCGGCCAGCATCTCGACCATCGCCTGCATGCGCATGTGCACATAGTCGTCCTGCGGGTTCGGGAAGCGCTCGCGGAAGGCGGCGTAGAACCGGTCGGAGGCGGGCGTGCCGAGGTTGGGGTGCCACTCGGCCACCGCGAGCACGCGGTCGACGCCCGCCTCGCCGATGGCGGCCGGCGCCCCCAGCGCATTGCCGTAGAAGGTGTAGAAGCGCGCATCCAGCCCGGCCTCGCGCGAGGCGCGGATGAGCAGCGTGAGGTCGTTGCCCCAGTTGCCCGTCAACACCGCCTGCGCGCCGCTCGCCTTGATCTTGCCGGCATAGGGCAGGAAATCCTTGATGCGCCCGAGCGGGTGCAGCTCGTCGCCGACGATCTCGACGTCGGGCCGCTTCACCGCGAGCATCGCGCGCGCCTGGCGCAGCACGCTCTGGCCGAAGCTGTAGTCCTGGCCGATCAGGTAGACCCTCTTCACCCGCGCATCGGCGGCGAGCACGTCGGTGAGCGCCTGCAGCCGCATGTCGGCATGCGCGTCGAATCGGAAGTGCCAGAAGCTGCATTTCTCGTTCGTCAGCGCCGGGTCGACCGCCGAGTAGTTGAGGAAGATCGCGCGCCGCGAGGGCTCGCGGGCATTCTGCTTGTTGAGCGCGTCGATCAGCGCCGCCGCGGTGGCCGAGCTGTTGCCCTGCAGCACGAAGCCGATCTTCTGGTCGATGGCCGAGCGCAGCAACGACAGGGCCTCTTCGTTGCTGCCCTTGCTGTCGAAGCGCACCAGCTCGAGCGGATGGCGGCCGTCGGTCAGCGCCACGCCGCCGCGCTGGTTGACGCGCTCCACCGCCCACAGCAGGTTGCGGTAGACCGCCTCGCCGGCGTTCGCGAAGGATCCCGACAGGCCCTCGATCAGCGCCAGCCGCACCGGCTCGGCGGCGGGTGCGGATGCAGCCGCCGCGCAGGCGGAAGTCGCGGCCCCGAAGCCCGCCAGCAGGGCGGTCGCCAGCGCCGTCGCGCGCCCCAGTTCAAGCACGAATCGCATTTTTTCAAGCCACTTGAAAACAAAAATGCCGCTCCAAGTTTCAGCGGCATGGAGCTGCACGGTGCAGCGTTCGACACGGATTGTAGGAGCCCTCATCATGTTCGTCCTGACCCCTTCCCGCGCCACCACGCTGGCCCGCGCCTTCGACCACCTCTTCGCCGATGCGCTGCCGGGCAGCGTGCCGAGCCCGGCCCAGGCCCGCGTGCCGGCCCTCGACGTCGTCGAGAGCGACAGCGCCTACACCCTCACCCTCGACCTGCCGGGCCTGAGCAAGGAGCAGCTCAAGATCACCGCGCAGGGCCGCCGCGTGAGCATCGAGGCCGGCGAAGCCCGGGCCGCCGAGACCCGCGACGGCGAGCGCGTGCTGTACCGCGAACGCGCCGCCGCCCACTATGCGCGCACCGTGTCGCTGCCGGCCGAGGTGGACCAGGCGGCCTCGAGCGCGAAGTTCGAGAACGGCGTGCTGACCCTGGTGCTCGCCAAGCGAGTGCCGACGGGCGCGACGCAGATCGCCGTCAGCTAAGCCGGCATCAGCGAGGAGAGCGGCCAGCGCGGCCGGACATCGAAGCCGTAGTCGCGCCCCGCCTGCTCGCCACGCTGCAGCCGCATCGCCGCGGCGAGCGCGATCATCGCGCCGTTGTCGGTGCACAGCGCCAGTTCGGGGTAATGCACCCTGACCTGGCGCTGTGCACATTCTGCGTCCAGCCTGCGGCGCAGCTGCGCGTTCGCACCGACGCCGCCGGCCACCACGAGACGCTGGAGCCCGGTCTGCTTCAGGGCCGCCATCGACTTCTTCCACAGCACCTCGACGATCGCCGCCTGCGTCGAGGCCGCGAGGTCGGCCCGCTCGGCCTCGGTCGGCGCCGGGCCCAGCTTGCGCAGCTGCGTCATCACCGCCGTCTTCAGGCCCGCGAACGAGAAGTCGAGGTCACCGCTGTGCAGCAGCGGGCGCGGCAACGCGAAGGCATCCGGCCGACCCTGCTCAGCCAGCTTCGCCAGGGCCGGCCCGCCGGGATAGCCCAGGCCGAGCAGCTTGGCCGACTTGTCGAAGGCCTCGCCGGCCGCATCGTCGATGCTCTCGCCGAGCAGTTCGTAGCGGCCGACATCGTCCACGCGCATCAGCTGCGTGTGACCGCCCGAAACCAGCAGCGCGACGAAGGGAAACGCCGGCGGGTCGCTTGCGAGGAAGGGGGACAGCAGGTGCCCCTCGAGGTGGTGCACGCCCAGCACCGGCTTGCCCAGTGCCGCCGCCAGCGCACAGGCCACGCCCGCGCCGACCAGCAGGGCCCCGGCGAGCCCCGGGCCGCGCGTGAAGGCCACCACGTCCACCTCGGCCAGCGACGCACCAGCCTGGCGCAGCACCGCCTCGGTCAGCGGCAGGACGCGCCGGATGTGGTCGCGCGAGGCGAGCTCCGGCACCACGCCGCCATAGGCCTGGTGCATCTCCACCTGGCTGTGCAGCGCGTGGGCCCGCAGCGTCGGCACGCCGCTCGCCCCGGCCTCGACCAGGGCGACCCCGGTCTCATCGCACGAAGATTCCACGCCCAGTACGTTCATGCAGCCAGTGTAGCCAGCGTGACAGCCGTCTGACAGCGCAATCCCAGGGTTTACCCTTAATCTGTATCCGACCCCTTCCCTCCAGACGGATGTAGGACTACCCTGCGCTTCCCGAGCAGTGCCGCAGAAGCAACTGCCAACTACAACGTCGTTAGGGAAACCCCATGAAGGAATACCGCCTCTTGGCATGGACGGAGCTGCCGGCTGCGTTCGATCGGACTGTCTACCGCCGGATGCTCAGCGACCTGTCGCACCGGACCTTGACGCTGGAGCAGTTGGCCGCGGTCTCGGGCCTGAAGCGCCTGGAAGTGCAGGGCTTCCTCGACGCGCTGGAAGCGCAGGGCGTGCTGGAGTCGCACGAGTACGACGAGCCGCAGGGCGATTCGGTGTTCGATTCGCTGCGCCCGCTGGGCGGCTGGCTCCGGCGCGCGCTGCACACGAGTTCGCAGGAACGCTGAAGCGCCCGTCTGCCTGGCATCCGTCGCCCGCGATGGCGCGGATGTTGCTGCATGCTGCGGCATGAAGCCGCCGCGCGCACCGGTCCTGCGCATCGTCATCGTCGCCCCCGACTCGCTGGCGCCCGACGGCAGCGAGGGTGCCCCCGACCCGGTCGAGGCGCAGCGCTCGCGCGCGCTGCGCATCGGCCTGCTGGAGAACGGCTACAACATCGTCGCGGTGCTGCCGGCGGACGTGTTCCTGCCGGACCGGCTGGCGCAGATCCAGCCCGACATGATCATCATCGACGCCGAGAGCCAGGCGCGCGACACGCTGGAGCATGTGGTGATGGCGACGCGGGATGCGCGCCGGCCGATCGTGCTCTTCACGAACGACGACGACACGAGCCACGTGCCGGACGCGATCGCCGCGGGCGTCGCGGCCTATGTCGTCGCCGGGCTGGCGCCGGAGCGGGTGAAGCCGGTGCTGGACGTGGCGATGGCGCGCTTCCGGCACGAGGAAGCCCTGCGGCGCGAGCTGGCGAATGCGCGCACCGAGCTCTCCGACCGCAAGGTGATCGACCGGGCGAAGGGGCTGCTGATGACGCGCCAGGGCCTGAGCGAGGACGCCGCGTACGCACGCCTGCGCAAGGCCGCGATGGACAAGGGCCTGCGTCTCGTCGACGTGGCGCAGCGCATCCTTGACGTGTCCGATTTGCTCGGTTGAGTGAACGACGATCCCGGATTGGCATCCGGGCTACTGGCTGGCATGTCGCTTGCGTAAGCTGGTTTGAAAGGTCAACGGCGACCTTTCACAGGATCCGCACGCACCAAGGTTGGGACGTGGCGGGTCGGACGATGGCGTCCCCACCCGGTCGGGCTTCGAGCCCCGGCAGGTGCGGACGCCTTTTTGTTTTCTGCATTCGGGACCCCTTCATGACCAGCCCTCTCACGCGAAAGACCCTGATGAGCCGCCGAACCCTGATCAAGGCTGCTGCCGCCGGCAGCGCCGCGGGCCTGGTGCCCGGCCTGCAGAGCGCCGTCCATGCGCAAGGCTCGGACAAGCCGGAGAAAGAGGAAGTCCGCATCGGCTTCATCCCGCTGACCGACTGCGCCTCGGTGGTGATGGCCTCGGTGCTCGGCTTCGACAGGAAATACGGCGTCAAGATCATCCCGACCAAGGAAGCCTCCTGGGCCGGCGTGCGCGACAAGCTGGTGAACGGCGAGCTCGACATGGCCCACGTGCTCTACGGCCTCATCTACGGCGTGCACCTGGGCGTGAGCGGCCCGAAGAAGGACATGGCCGTGCTGATGACGCTGAACAACAACGGCCAGGCCATCACGCTGTCGAAGAAGCTGGCCGACAAGGGCGCGGTCGATGCCGCCTCGCTGGCCAAGGTGATGGCCGCCGACAAGCGCGAGTACACCTTCGCCCAGACCTTCCCCACCGGCACGCATGCCATGTGGCTGTACTACTGGCTGGCGAGCGTGGGCATCAACCCCCTGAAGGACGCCAAGGTCATCACCGTGCCGCCGCCGCAGATGGTGGCCAACATGCGCGTGGGCAACATGGACGGCTACTGCGTCGGCGAACCCTGGGGCCACCGCGCCATCATGGACGGCATCGGCATCACCGCCGTCACCACGCAGGACATCTGGAAGGACCACCCGGAGAAGGTGCTCGGCACCACCGGCGACTTCGTCAAGAAGTACCCCAACACCGCCCGCGCCGTGATGATGGCGGTGATCGAGGCCAGCCGGTGGATCGACGCGAGCCTGCAGAACAAGCTGAAGATGGCCGAGACGGTGGCCGACAAGGCCTACGTCAACACGGGCGTCGACGCGATCAACCAGCGCATCCTCGGGCGCTACCAGAACGGCCTGGGCAAGACCTGGGACGACCCCAACCACATGAAGTTCTTCAACGACGGGGCGGTGAACTTCCCGTACCTCAGCGATGGCATGTGGTTCCTGACGCAGCACAAGCGCTGGGGCCTGCTGAAGGAGCACCCGGACTACCTCGCGGTCGCGAAGCAGGTCAACCAGGTCGAGCTCTACCGCCAGGTGGCCTCGGCGATGAAGGTCAGCGTGCCCAAGGACGCGATGCGCAGCAGCAAGCTGATCGACGGCGTGGTGTGGGACGGCAAGGAGCCCGCGAAGTACGCCGACAGTTTCAAGCTCAAGGCCTGACAGGAGGTTCGCCATGGTGAGTGCCGTCTTTCATTCCCCGCCCGGCGCCGGCCAGGAGGGCGCGCCGGCCCCCGCCGCAGCAGCCCCGGCGACCGAGCCTCCCGCGACGCCCGCGCCCGTCGCCGCGGCGCGCGAACGCACCGACTGGAACGCCCTGCTGCTGAAGGTGCTGCCGCCGCTGATCGGCATCGCGCTGCTGGTCGGCCTCTGGGCCCTGCTGACGATGAAGGGCGGCGGCAGCTTCCCGACGCCGGCAGCGACCTTCGACGAGGCGGTGAAGGTGTTCTCCGATCCCTTCTACCGCAAGGGCCCGAACGACCAGGGCATCGGCTGGAACATCCTCTACTCGCTGCAGCGGGTGGCGGTGGGCTTCGGGCTCGCGGCGCTGGTCGGCATCCCGGCCGGCTTCCTGATCGGTCGCTTCGCCTTCCTCGACCGCATGGCCTCGCCGCTCATCAGCCTGCTGCGGCCGGTGTCGCCGCTCGCCTGGCTGCCGATTGGGCTGCTCGTGTTCAAGGCCGCCAACCCGGCCGCGATCTGGACCATCTTCATCTGCTCGATCTGGCCGATGGTGATCAATACCGCGGTCGGCGTGCAGCGCGTCCCGGCCGATTACCTGAACGTCGCGCGCGTGCTCAACCTGTCGGAGTGGAAGGTGATCACGCGCATCCTGTTCCCTGCCGTGCTCCCCTACATGCTGACGGGCGTGCGGCTCAGCGTCGGGACGGCCTGGCTGGTGATCGTGGCGGCCGAGATGCTGACCGGCGGCGTGGGCATCGGCTTCTGGGTCTGGGACGAGTGGAACAACCTCAATGTCACGCACATCCTGATCGCGATCTTCGTGATCGGCACCGTCGGGCTGCTGCTCGAGTGGGCGCTGGTCACCGTCGCGAAGCGATTCACCTACGAGGAGGCCTGAGCATGGGCGCCGACAAGTTCATCGAGGTCCGCGGCGCCGAGATGGTGTTCAGCACGAAGAAGGGCCGCTTTCACGCATTGCGCGACATCCACCTGTCGGTCGCAAGGGGCGAGTTCGTCACCCTGATCGGGCATTCGGGCTGCGGCAAGTCGACGCTGCTGAACCTGATCGCCGGGTTGACGCTGCCGACCGCGGGCGCGCTGATCTGCGACGCGCGCGAGATCGCGGCGCCGGGGCCGGAGCGGGCGGTGGTGTTCCAGAACCACTCGCTGCTGCCCTGGCTGACCTGCCTGGAGAACGTGCACCTGGCGGTCGAGCGGGTGTTCGGCGGGCGCGAGACGGCGGCCCAGCTGAGGGAGCGCTCGCTCGCGGCGCTGGCCTTGGTCAACATGGGCCATGCGGCGGGCAAGCGGCCGCACGAGGTGTCGGGCGGGATGAAGCAGCGCGTCGGCATCGCGCGGGCGCTGGCGATGGAGCCCAAGGTGCTGCTGATGGACGAGCCCTTCGGGGCGCTGGATGCGCTGACGCGGGCGCACCTGCAGGACGAGCTGCTGAAAATCGTCGCCCGCACGCGGAGCACGGTGGTGATGGTGACGCACGACGTCGACGAGGCGGTGCTGCTGTCGGACCGGATCGTGATGATGACCAACGGGCCGGCGGCGACCATCGGCGAGATCCTGCCGATCGACCTGCCCCGGCCGCGCCACCGCATCGAGTTGGCGGAGGACGCGCGCTACGTGCATTGCCGCAAGCAGGTGCTGGATTTCCTCTACACCCGGCATGGGCACGTCGAGTGCGCCGCCTGAACTGCTGGCACGGCTCCTGCTTATACCTGGGCGGCAAGAGCGAAGCGCTTGTCGTCTATCTCCTCAGTAGGGCCCCGCCCTTTACCGACCGCCTGATCCGCGTGGATCAGGCGGTTTTTTTATCCACGCCCCACCTCAGTGCTTTTCCTTGGCGTGGTTGATCGTGTACTTCGGGATCTCGATCGTCACGTCCTGCTGCGCGAGGATCGCCTGGCAGGACAGCCGCGAGGTCGGCTCCAGCCCCCAGGCCCGGTCCAGCAGGTCCTCTTCGCTTTCGTCCATCTCCCCGAGCGACGCGAAGCCCTCGCGCACCACGACGTGGCAGGTCGTGCACGCGCAGCTCAGCTCGCAGGCGTGCTCGATCTCGATGCCGTTCTCGAGCAGGGCCTCGCAGACCGAGGTGCCGGCCGGCGCGGTGATCTGGGTGCCGCTCGGGCAGTACTCGGGATGCGGCAGGATCTTGATGACGGGCATGGTGGTGGTGTGGTGCTCAGACTTCCTCGACACGCCGCCCGGCCAGGGCCTGGCGGATGCCGCGGTTCATGCGCTCGGCGGCAAAGGCCTCGGTGCCCTTGGCCAGCGCCTCGACGGCAGCGTCGATGGCATGGTGATCGTCGGTGTCGCGGCTCGCGTCCAGCGCGGCCAGCAGGCCCCCGATGGCCTCGCGCTCGGCAGCGTCCAGCAGGTCGCCGTCGGCCTCCAGCGCCGAGCGCGTCGCCAGCAGCATGCGCTCGGCCTCGACGCGCGATTCGCGCAGGCTGCGCGCCCGCATGTCGGATTCGGCGCTGCTGAAGCTCTCGGTCAGCATGCGCGCCACCTCCTCGTCCGACAGGCCGTAGCTCGGCTTGACGGTGATGGCGGCCTCGACGCCCGAGACCTCCTCGCGCGCGCTCACGCTCAGCAGCCCGTCGGCGTCGACCTGGAAGCTGACGCGGATGCGCGCCGCGCCGGCCACCATCGGCGGCATGCCGCGCAGCTCGAAGCGTGCCAGCGAGCGGCAGTCGCTGACCAGCTCGCGCTCGCCCTGCACCACGTGCAGCGCCATCGCGGTCTGGCCGTCCTTGAAGGTGGTGAACTCCTGGGCCCGCGCCGTCGGGATGGTGCTGTTGCGCGGGATGATGCGCTCCACCAGGCCGCCCATGGTCTCCAGCCCCAGCGAGAGCGGGATGACATCGAGCAGCAGCAGTTCTTCGGCGCCCGCGTTGCCGGCCAGCGCGTTCGCCTGGAGGGCCGCGCCCAGCGCCACCACCTCGTCCGGGTTCAGGTTGGTCAGCGGTGCCTTGCCGAAGTAAGCGCCGACGGCCGCCTGCACCATCGGCATGCGCGTCGAGCCCCCGACCATCACGATGCCCTTGACCTCGTCCTTCGCCGCCTGGGCGTCGCGCAAGGTCCGGCGCACCGCCGACAGCGTGCGCGCGACCAGCGGCTCGGCGAGCGACTCGAACTGCGCCCGGCTCACCCGCACCGACAGCTCGCCGCCCGACAGCGGGCAGGCCAGCGTCACATGGTCGACGGCGGACAGCTTTTCCTTCGCCGCGCGTGCCGCGACCAGCAGGGCGCGCTTGTCCTGCGGCGTCTCGGCCGAGAGGCCCGACTCGGCCAGCGCCCAGTCGGCGAGCACGCGGTCGAAGTCGTCGCCGCCCAGGGCCGAATCGCCGCCGGTGGCGACCACCTCGAACACGCCCTTGGCGAGCTTCAGCAGCGAGATGTCGAAGGTGCCGCCACCCAGGTCGTACACCGCATACAGGCCTTCGGAGCCGTTCTCCAGCCCGTAGGCGATGGCGGCCGCGGTCGGCTCGTTGATCAGGCGCAGCACGTTCAGGCCGGCGAGCTGGGCCGCGTCCTTGGTGGCCTGGCGCTGGGCATCGTCGAAGTAGGCCGGCACCGTGATCACCGCGCCGAACAGGTCGTCGGCGAACGTGTCCTCGGCGCGGTAGCGCAGCGTCGCGAGGATCTCGGCCGAGACCTCGACCGGCGACTTGACGCCGTCCACGGTGCGCAGCTGCACCATGCCGGGCGCATCGACGAAGTCGTAGGGCAGCTTGTCGACGTGCGCGACGTCGCGCAGGCCGCGTCCCATGAAGCGCTTCACCGAGACCACGGTGTTGGCGGGGTCGACGGCGGCCTGGGCCAGCGCGGCGGCGCCGATCTCGCGCCGCCCTTCGGGCAGGTAGCGCACCGCCGACGGCAGGATGACGTGGCCGGCCTCGTCGGGCAGGCACTCGGCGACGCCGTTGCGCACGGCGGCGACCAGGGAATGGGTGGTACCGAGGTCGATGCCCACCGCGATGCGTCGCTGGTGCGGATCGGGGGCGCCCCCGGGTTCGGAGATTTGCAGCAAGGCCATCGCGCTATTGTCCCAGCGCTTCCAGCCGCTGATCGACGTCGGCCGCAAAGCGCTCGATGAACATGAGGGCTCTGACCTGTTGCGCGGCGGCGGTGGGGTCTTTCCGGTCGTCGAGCGTGGACTGCAGCTCGGCGAGCGCACGGCGCTGGCTGGCGGCCACGTCGTCGGCCAGGGCCTCGACCGCGGCCAGCGTGCGCGCATCGTCGAGCGCCTCGCGCCATTCCATCTGCTGCATCAGGAAGCCAGCGGGCATCGCGGTGTTGTTCTCGGCCTGGATCGGCACCCCCTGCAGCTCGCACAGGTAGGCGGCGCGCTTCAGCGGCGACTTCAGGCGCTGGTAAGCCTCGTTCACGCGCACCGCCCATTGCATCGCGACGCGCTGGGCGGCGGCGCCCTGGGCCGCATGGCGGTCGGGGTGGACCTCGGCCTGAAGCGCGCGCCAGCGCTCGTCCAGGCCGTCGCGGTCGAGCGCGAAGCGGCGCGGCAGGCCGAACAGTTCGAAATCGTCGCTGTCGAGCTTCATGCAGCAGGCAACAAAAAAGCGCGGACTCAGCCGCGCGCGGGTCGGAGGAATGTCCGGAAAGGAAAGTTCACGATCGCGGCCGCTCCCGGATTGGCATCCGGGCTACGAATCGCTTGTAGCCCGGATGCCAATCCGGGAATCGTCCTTCAAACTCGACTCAAACGCGGAACGACTCGCCGCACCCGCAGCGATCCTTCTCGCGCGGATTGCGGAACTTGAAGCCCTCGTTCAGGCCCTCGCGCACGAAGTCGAGCTGCGTGCCGTCGATGTAGGGCAGGCTCTTCGGATCGACCAGCACCTTGACGCCGTGGTCCTCGAAGACCGCGTCCTCGGGCGCCACGTCGTCCGCGTACTCGAGCTTGTAGGCCAGGCCCGAGCAGCCCGTCGTCTTGACGCCCAGCCGGACGCCCACGCCCTTGCCGCGCTTGGTGATGTAGCGCGACACGTGGCGTGCCGCGGCTTCGGTCAGCGTGACGGCCATGGTCTTCAGTGCGCCGCCGCCGCGACGGGCTGGCCGGCCTTGGCCTTGTAGTCGTTCACCGCCGCCTTGATCGCATCCTCGGCCAGGATCGAGCAGTGGATCTTCACCGGCGGCAGCGCGAGCTCCTCGGCGATCTGGGTGTTCTTGATCGTGAGCGCCTCGTCCAGCGACTTGCCCTTGACCCACTCCGTCACCAGCGAGCTCGACGCGATCGCCGAGCCGCAGCCGTAGGTCTTGAACTTGGCGTCCTCGATCAGGCCCGTCACCGGGTTCACCTTGATCTGCAGCTTCATCACGTCGCCGCAGGCCGGTGCGCCGACCATGCCCGTCCCCACCGTCTCGTCGCCCTTCTCGAAGGAGCCGACGTTGCGCGGGTTCTCGTAGTGCTCAACCACTTTTTCACTGTAAGCCATCTCAGTTCTCCGTACTACGCTTCAGTGGGCCGACCATTGAATGGTGTTGAGGTCGATCCCGTCCTTGTACATTTCCCACAGCGGCGACAACTCGCGCAGCTTGGCGACGCGGTCCTTCAGCGTCGTCACCACGTAGTCGATCTCCTCGGTGGTGGTGAAGCGGCCGATCGTCATGCGCAGGCTGGAATGCGCCAGCTCGTCGCTGCGGCCCAGCGCGCGCAGCACGTAGCTCGGCTCCAGGCTGGCCGAGGTGCAGGCCGAGCCCGAGGACACCGCGATGCCCTTGATGCCCATGATCAGCGACTCGCCCTCGACGAAGTTGAAGGACATGTTCACGTTGTGCGGCACGCGCTTCTCGGCGTGGCCGTTCAGGAAGGTCTGCTCGATGTCCTTCAGGCCGTTGATGAGGCGCTGCTGCAGCATGCGCACGCGCTCGTTCTCGACGCCCATCTCCTCGCGCGCGATGCGGAAGGCCTCGCCCATGCCGACGATCTGGTGCGTCGGGAGGGTGCCCGATCGCATGCCGCGCTCGTGGCCGCCGCCGTGCATCTGGGCCTCGATGCGCACGCGCGGCTTGCGGCGCACGTACAGCGCGCCGATGCCCTTCGGGCCGTAGGTCTTGTGCGAGGCGAGGCTCATCAGGTCGACCGGCAGCGTCGCCAGGTCGATCGCCACCTTGCCGGTGGCCTGCGCCGCGTCGACGTGGAAGATGATGCCGCGCTCGCGGCACATCGCGCCGATGGCGGGGATGTCCTGGATCACGCCGATCTCGTTGTTGACGAACATCACCGACACCAGGATCGTGTCCGCGCGCATCGCCGCCTTCAGCTTGTCCAGGTCGAGCATGCCGTCTTCCTGGACGTCGAGGTAGGTGACCTCGAAGCCCTGGCGCTCCAGCTCGCGCATGGTGTCGAGCACCGCCTTGTGCTCGGTCTTGACGGTGATCAGGTGCTTGCCGCGCGTCTTGTAGAACTGCGCCGCGCCCTTCAGCGCCAGGTTGTTGGACTCGGTCGCGCCCGAGGTCCAGACGATCTCGCGCGGGTCGGCGCCGATCAGCGCCGCCACCTGCTCGCGCGCCTTCTCGACCGCGGCCTCGGCCTCCCATCCCCACGCATGGCTGCGCGACGCCGGGTTGCCGAAGTGCTCGCGCAACCACGGGATCATCGCGTCGACGACGCGCTGGTCCACCGGGTTGGTGGCACCGTAGTCCATGTAGATCGGGAAGTGGGGGGTCATGTCCATGGCTGATGCAAACGCGCTTGACTTCGCTGAGACTGCGGAAACGGCTGAAACGGAAGACTGATTACTTCGAGAACGTGGCCCCGCCGAGCGCGAACACCGAGTTCGGCGCCGTGATCTTGATCGGCTTGACGACCGGCTGGGTCGAGATCGCCCGCTTGACCGGCTGCTCTTCGATCGAGATGCCCTTGGCGAGCTGCTCGTCGACCAGCTTGCGCAGCGAGATCGAATCGAGGTACTCGATCATCTTGGAGTTGAGGCTCGCCCAGAGGTCGTGCGTCATGCAGCGGCCGGAGTCCTCGCCCATGCAGTTCTCCTTGCCGGCGCAGCCGGTGGCGTCGATGGGCTCGTCGACCGCGACGATGATGTCGGCAACAGTCACTTCTTCGGACTTGCGACCCAGCGAGTAGCCGCCCCCGGGGCCGCGGGTGCTCTCGACCAGCCCGTGGCGGCGCAGTTTGCCGAACAGCTGCTCGAGGTAGGACAGCGAGATCTGCTGGCGCGCACTGATCGCGGCCAGGGCGACCGGCCCCGAATGCTCACGCAGGGCGAGGTCGATCATCGCGGTCACTGCAAAACGGCCTTTGGTGGTCAGACGCATGAAATTCTCCTGAAGCCGATGGCGGCCAACGTGTCAACAAAGCAGATGAGGGCGATTTCACGCTTGTCGAGTGCCCGGGTCCCTGCCCCGGGCTAACCCTCGGTTGATCCCGAGAGGTTTACTCAAGTATAAATGAAACCGACCGATTTGGTCGGCATTGCGTCTGAAAGTTCCGTGGGGTTATTCGTCGACCCTGCGGGAGAGGTGCGCGACCAGGCCTTCACAGGCGTCCTCGACGAGGTCGAGCACGTGGTCGAAGCCCTCCGGGCCGCCCTGGTAGGGGTCGGGGACGACGGGGCTCGCGAACTGCCGCGCGTGCTGCGTCAGCCTCCCCAGCTTGGGGCGATGCGGCTCGGGGCAACGGTCCTCGAGTTCTGCCAGGTTGTCCCAATCCATCGCGAGGATGAGATCGAAGCGCTCGAAGTCGGCCGCAGTGACGACGCGCGCGCGCAGGTTCTGCAGGTCGTAGCCGCGCCGCGCCGCGTGGCGGATGGCACGCGGATCGGGCGGTTGGCCGCCGTGCCACGAATGGGTGCCGGCCGAGTCGACCAGCACCTGATCCGCCAGGCCGGCCTCGCGCAGCTTGTGGCGAAGCACGGCCTCGGCGGTGGGCGAACGGCAGATGTTGCCCATGCACACAAAGAGAACGCGGACAGTCTTGCTTGGTTTCAAGGGCTCAGCTCACGTCGGGACCCAGGGCGCAAACGTCCTGGCCGCCTTTCGAATCGCGCGCTGCAGAAGGGTTCCCCGCTCGTCCCCGAGGTGCCTGGGCCGGCGCACCTCCATGAGATCGGGCGTCGAGAGGTCATTGAACAGGCCGCCGCGCGGTTCGTAGAACTGGAACTGCATGCCATAGCGCTGGTCGGGAACGCTGTCATCAATGCTGCGAACGGCGTGGAACGAATGCCGGGTCTTGAAGAACAGGAGGAAGTTGTTGGGCTGGTAGGGCGCCAGCTTCTTCAGGCTGAACCCGTCGGGCTTGTAGTGGTCCGAGCCCCAGCAGCGGTCCAGCCGGCTGGGAGGTGCCAGCAACTCGGTTCCGAACTGCTCGAAGCCCCGCTCGCGCGCGAAGGCGAAGATGCAGGTGAACACACGCGTCGGAATGTCGGTGTGCGGGCCGATGTAGTACCCCGGCTCATGCCGTTGCAGGAACAGCTCGCGCCGGAACAGCCCCGCAAAGTCCGCGTCATCGACGAGATCACCAAAGCGCAAACGGAAATAGGCCGGATATTTCCGGGCGACGAGCTGCGGAAACCAGTCATCACCCAGGAAGCAGGACTTGATCGTCGACCAGAACGCCTGTTGCTCCGCCGGCGCGTCGAAGCCCTGGTCGTTGTGGAAATTGATCTGCTTGCGGGCGTGGTACGGCGTGGCCGAGGTCACGTGCTTCGACTTCGACTTGTCGAGCCACTCTTCGCCGCGGTTGGCGTGAAAGGGATTCCAAGCCACCAACTTTTCGTACACCTCGGTCGGGAAAAAATCCTCGATGAGGAGGTGGGGAAACGGGCTCTCCTCCAGCTGGGCAGCCTCGAACTTGGCCTCAATGTGCGCGCGAACGGCTTCTAGCATGACGATCTCCGAAGATGGCAGGAGTTGTCAGCCGATCGCGCTGCCGAACTCCCTGGAATGACGATGCATGGGGGTGCCGGAACTTCGTGGCGAAGAACGACTTAAGCAAGAGGCGCGCCGACACCGCCACACCCCATCCAGGGCGAACGACTACCCCTTCCCTCCTGCCACCAACGGGACCACGTTGTCGCTGCCGGCCGCCCCGAAGGCCTGCTCGCGCAGGTGCGCCAGCTGGTCGCGTACCCGGGCCGCCTTCTCGAACTCGAGGTTGCGCGCGTGCTCCAGCATCTGCTTCTCCAGCTGCTTGATGCGCTTGCCCAGGTCCTTCTCGCTCATCGCCTCGACCTGCGCCGCCTCGGCCGCCGCCTTCAGGTCGTCCTTCGCGCCCTTCTCGCTGTAGACCCCGTCGATCAGCTCGCGGATCTGCTTCTTCACGCTGCGCGGCGTGATGCCCTGCGCCGCGTTGTGCTCGATCTGCTTCGCGCGCCGCCGCTCGGTCTCGTCCAGCGCGCGCCGCATCGAGTCGGTCATCTTGTCGGCGTACAGGATGGCCTTGCCGTTGACGTTGCGCGCCGCCCGCCCGATGGTCTGGATCAGCGAGCGCTCGGCGCGCAGGAAGCCCTCCTTGTCGGCGTCCAGGATCGCCACCAGCGAGACCTCCGGGATGTCCAGCCCCTCGCGCAGCAGGTTGATGCCCACCAGCACGTCGAAGGTGCCCAGCCGCAGGTCGCGCAGGATCTCCACCCGCTCGACGGTGTCGATGTCGCTGTGCAGGTAGCGCACCTTCACGCCGTTGTCGCTCAGGTAGTCGGTGAGCTGCTCGGCCATGCGCTTGGTCAGCGTCGTGATCAGCACCCGCTCGTTCAGGTCGACGCGCTCGCGGATCTCCTGCAGCACGTCGTCGACCTGGTGCGTGGCAGGCCGCACCTCGACCACCGGGTCGACCAGGCCGGTCGGCCGCACCACCTGCTCGACCACCTGGCCGGCGGTGCGCTTCTCGAAGTCTGCCGGCGTCGCCGAGACGAACACCACCTGGCGCATCTTCTTCTCGAACTCCTCGAACTTGAGCGGCCGGTTGTCCAGCGCCGAGGGCAGCCGGAAGCCGTACTCCACCAGCGTGGTCTTGCGCGCCCGGTCGCCGTTGTACATGCCGCCGAGCTGGCCGATCAGCACGTGCGACTCGTCCAGGAACATCATCGCGTCCCCGGGCAGGTAGTCCACCAGCGTCGACGGCGGCTCGCCCGGCGCCGAGCCCGACAGGTGCCGCGTGTAGTTCTCGATGCCCTTGCAGTGGCCGATCTCCTGCAGCATCTCCAGGTCGAAGCGCGTGCGCTGCTCCAGGCGCTGCGCCTCGACCAGCTTGCCCTCCTTCACCAGCTCGTCGAGCCGCCAGCGCAGCTCCTCCTTGATGGTCTCGATGGCGGCGACCACGCGGTCGCGCGGTGTCACGTAGTGGCTGGAGGGGTAGACGGTGAAGCGCGGGATCTTCTGGCGGATGCGCCCGGTCAGCGGGTCGAACAGCTGCAGCGCCTCGACCTCGTCGTCGAAGAGCTCGATGCGCACCGCGAGCTCGGAGTGCTCGGCCGGGAACACGTCGATGGTGTCGCCGCGCACGCGGAAGGTGCCGCGGCTGAAGTCCATCTCGTTGCGCGTGTACTGCATGCGGATCAGCTGCGCGATCACGTCGCGCTGGCCCATCTTGTCGCCGGCGCGCAGCGTCATCACCATGCGGTGGTAGTCGCTCGGGTTGCCGATGCCGTAGATCGCGCTGACGGTGGCGACGATCACGACGTCGCGCCGCTCCAGCAGGCTCTTGGTCGCGGAAAGCCGCATCTGCTCGATGTGCTCGTTGATCGAGCTGTCCTTCTCGATGAACAGGTCGCGCTGCGGGACGTAGGCCTCGGGCTGGTAGTAGTCGTAGTAGCTGACGAAGTACTCGACCGCGTTCTTCGGGAAGAACTCGCGGAACTCGCTGTACAGCTGCGCGGCCAGCGTCTTGTTCGGCGCGAACACGATCGCCGGCCGGCCCAGGCGCGCGATCACGTTCGCCATCGTGAAGGTCTTGCCCGAGCCGGTCACCCCCAGCAGGGTCTGGTAGCTCAGGCCGTCCAGCACGCCTTCGACGAGGCCGGCGATGGCGGCCGGCTGGTCGCCCGCCGGCGGGTAGGGCTGGAAGAGCTGGAAAGGCGAGTCGGGGAAGCTGACGAATTCGCCGGTGGCCGGCTCGGCGGCCGCCGGGTCGTCGGCGAGCGCGACGTCGGGGCCCCGCTGCGGTGCCTTCGGCGCCACCTTGGTGCCGGCATCACGGGGAACTTTGCGGGGCTGGTCCGCCATGGCGATTAAAATCCTCGGGTTTTCCCCTGCCGGGAAAGCATGGGCCAATCGCAAAGCCTAGCCCAAATCCAGATTCAGCTCTACTGACAAGGACTGTCCATGACCTCGCTGTTCGCCGCTGTCGAAATGGCCCCCCGCGACCCCATCCTCGGCCTGAACGAGCAATTCAACGCCGATCCGAATCCCGCCAAGGTGAACCTGGGCGTCGGGGTCTACTACGACGACAACGGCAAACTCCCGCTGCTGAAGTGCGTGGCCGAGGCCGAGCGCCAGATGCAGGAGGCCCCGAAGCCGCGCGGCTACCTGCCGATCGACGGCATCGCCGCCTACGACAAGGCGGTGCAGGGCCTGGTCTTCGGCGCCGACAGCGCCGTGCTGGCCGAGGGCCGCGTCGCCACCGTCCAGGGCCTGGGCGGCACCGGCGGGCTGAAGATCGGCGCCGACTTCCTGAAGAAGGTGAACCCGTCGGCCAAGGTGCTGATCAGCGACCCGAGCTGGGAAAACCACCGCGCGCTGTTCACCAACGCCGGCTTCACCGTCGAGACCTACCCCTACTACGACGCGGCGAAGCGCGGCGTCGACTTCGACGGCATGCTGGGCGCGTTGAACGCCGCCCCGGCCGGCACCGTCGTCGTTCTGCACGCCTGCTGCCACAACCCGACCGGCTACGACATCACGCCGCAGCAATGGACGCAGGTGATCGCGGCCGTCAAGGCGCGCAACCTGGTCGCCTTCCTCGACATGGCCTACCAGGGCTTCGGCGAAGGCATCGCGGAAGACGGCGCGGTGATCGCCCAGTTCGTCGCCGCCGGCATCGACTTCTTCGTCTCGACCTCGTTCTCGAAGAGCTTCTCGCTCTACGGCGAGCGCGTCGGCGCGCTGAGCGTGCTGTGCAGCAGCAAGGACGAGGCGGCGCGCGTGCTCAGCCAGCTGAAGATCGTGATCCGCACCAACTACTCCAACCCGCCGACGCACGGCGCCCAGGTGGTGGCGACGGTGCTGAACACGCCCGCCCTGCGCGCGATGTGGGAGGACGAGCTCGCCGGCATGCGCGTGCGCATCAAGGAGATGCGCACCGCCCTGCTCCAGAAGCTGCAGGCGGCCGGCATCCGACAGGACATGAGCTTCATCACCCAGCAAAAGGGCATGTTCAGCTATTCGGGCCTCAACAAGGACCAGATGCAGCGCTTGCGCAGCGAATTCGGCATCTACGGCGTCGATTCGGGCCGCATCTGCGTGGCAGCGCTCAACAGCAAGAACATCGATGCGGTGGTGGCTGCCATTGCAAAGGTGATCTGACGGCATTCCGGAATCGGTATCGCTGGACAGCGGCCGCACCATTCTGGGCGGCCTTTCCGTCCTTTTTTCGGGTTTGCACCGAAGCCATCCAGCGGCACGATCATTGCCGGCTGCCTAGAATGCTGCATCGCACAACTCTCGTGTGACAGCGGTTGCAAGGCGGTCGTCAAAGGAATCCGAATGCTGTACCAGTGGTATGAAACCCAGCGTGCGCTGCTGAGCCCGTTCTCGGAGTTCGCCAGCGCCTCGTCCAAGCTCTACAGCCACCCGCTGTCGCCATTCACGCACACGCCGATGGCGCAGCGGGTCTCGGCCGGGCTGGACCTGCTGCACCGGTTGTCCAAGGAATACGAGAAGCCGGCCTTCAACATCACGACCGTCAAGGTCGGCGGCACCGACGTCGCGGTGCAGGAGCAGGTGGCGCTCGAGAAGCCCTTCTGCCGGCTGCTGCGCTTCAAGCGCTTCACCGACGACCCGCCGGTGCTGACGGCCATGAAGGACCAGCCGACGGTGCTGGTGGTGGCCCCGCTGTCGGGCCACCATGCGACGCTGCTGCGCGACACCGTGCGGGCCTTGCTGCAGGACCACAAGGTCTTCATCACCGACTGGACCGACGCGCGCATGGTCGACAGCGACGTGGGGCCGTTCCACCTCGACGACTACATCGCCTACGTGCAGGAGTTCATCCGCCACATCGGGCCCGAGGTGAACGTGATCTCGGTGTGCCAGCCGACGGTGCCGGTGCTGGCCGCGATCTCGCTGATGGCGAGCAACGGCGAGCCGACCCCGCTCACGATGACGATGATGGGCGGCCCGATCGACGCCCGCAAGAGCCCGACCGCGGTCAACAACCTGGCGATGAACAAGAGCTACGCCTGGTTCGAGAACAACGTGATCCACCGCGTGCCGACCAACTACCCGGGTGCCGGGCGCCGCGTGTACCCCGGCTTCCTGCAGCACAGCGGCTTCATCGCGATGAACCCGGACCGGCACCTGAAGTCGCACTACGACTACTTCATGGACCTGATGCGCGGCGACGACGACAGCGCCGAGTTCCACCGCGGCTTCTACGACGAGTACAACGCCGTGCTGGACATGCCGGCCGAGTACTACCTGGACACCATCAAGACGGTGTTCCAGGACTTCGCCCTCGTCAACGGCACCTGGGAGGTCGACGGCCAGCTGGTGCGCCCGCAGGACATCACCACCAGCGCGCTGCTGACGGTGGAAGGCGAGCTGGACGACATCTCCGGCGCCGGCCAGACCAAGGCGGCGCACGAGCTGTGCACCGGCATCCCGAAGGACCGCCAGTTCCACTACGACGTGCAGGGCGCCGGGCACTACGGCATCTTCTCGGGCCGGCGCTGGCGCGAGAAGGTCTACCCGCAGGTGCGCGACTTCATCGCCTCGCACCAGGAGGCGGTGAAGCTCGCCGCGCCGAAGACCGCCCGCAAGGTGGCGGCGCGCAAGGCCGCCTGACGGGACACCGTGGACCGGGACACCCTCGAGACCCTCACCCGAGCGATCGACGCCGCCCTGCCCCAGACGCAGTGCACGCGCTGCGGGTACCCGGACTGCCGCAGCTATGCGCAGGCCATCGCCGACGGCGAGGCCGGCATCAACCAGTGCCCGCCGGGCGGTGCCGAAGGCGTCGCCCGCCTTGCGCGCCTGACCGGCCTGCCCGCCCTGCCCCTGAGTGCCGAGCACGGCGAGGAAGGCCCGCGCCGCCTCGCCGTGGTCGACGAGGCCTGGTGCATCGGCTGCACCCTGTGCCTGCAGGCCTGCCCGGTCGACAGCATCGTCGGCGGGCCCAAGGGCATGCACACCGTGATCGCGCCGCTGTGCACCGGCTGCGAGCTGTGCATCCCGGTCTGCCCGGTGGATTGCATCTCGCTCGTCGACGCGAGCGACGGACGCACCGGCTGGGACGCCTGGAGCCCTGCCCAGGCCGACGAAGCGCGGGAGCGCTTCGCCTTCCACCGCGAACGCCTGGCGCGCGATGCGGCGGAGCAGCAGGCCCGCATGGCGCAGCGCAGCGCGCCGGATGCGGCCGCGGTGCAGGCGGCCCTGGCCCGCGCACGCGCCCGCAAACCGGGCTAGAGGGCCTGTCAACCCTGTCAGGCGATTCCTACGCGGGAATCGGCGCCGTCCTATCTGCGCCGCACGCGCGGGCCGACGGAAGCCGGCGAAGCGGCCCCCTACGCTTCATTCCACACACAGCGCGAGGCGCGCAAGGAGTTGCAATGAACCGTGATCGCATCCAGGGCCAGTGGAAACAGGTCAAGGGCCAGGCCCGCGAGCAATGGGGCCGCTGGACCGGCAACGAAAGCGACATCGAACGCGGCCAGCGCGAGCACCGCGCCGGCAAGATGCAGCGCACCTACGGCGTGCGCCAGGACGAGGCCCGCGAGCAGATCCGCGAGCTGCAGTCGCGCTACTGAGTCTCGGAGACACCCGCCATGTACCGCCCGTTGCGGGCCGTGCTCGCGGCCCAGTTGCTGGCCGCGGTGGTGCTGACCGGCTGCGACAAGCTCGGCTCCGGCACGCCGCCCAAGCCCAGCACCGACGCGCCGCGCGCCGCCAGTTCGCCGCCTTGACCGCGTCGCGCTGAGGGACAATGGCCGGCGATGCACGCCGACCAGATCGAACCCTTCTTCGCGACGCTCCAGGCCGCCAACCCGCAGCCCAACACCGAGCTGGAGTACACCAGCGTCTTCGAGCTGCTGGCCGCGGTGCTGCTGTCGGCCCAGGCCACCGACGTCGGCGTCAACAAGGCGACGCGCCGGCTCTTCGCCATCGCGCCGACGCCGCAGAAGATGCTCGCGCTGGGACTCGAGGGCATCACGGCGCACATCAAGACCATCGGGCTCTACCGCAACAAGGCGAAGAACCTGCTGGAGACCTGCCGCCTCCTGATCGAGCGGCACGGCGGCGAGGTGCCGCGCAGCCGCGAAGCGCTCGAGGCCCTGCCCGGCGTCGGCCGCAAGACCGCCAACGTGGTGCTCAACGTGGCCTTCGGCGAGCCGACCATGGCCGTCGACACCCACATCTTCCGCGTCAGCAACCGCACCGGCCTCGCGCCCGGCAAGAACCCGTTCGAGGTGGAGATGGGCCTGCTCGAGCGCGTGCCCGAGGCCTACCTCGTCGACGCCCACCACTGGCTGATCCTGCACGGCCGCTACGTCTGCCAGGCACGCAAGCCGCTGTGCTTCGAGTGCGGCGTGATGGCGTACTGCGATTCGCGGCCGGGCGGCCCGCACCCGATCTACAGCGAGACGCGGGCGCCGTAGGGCACGGCCGCCGGCCAGTCGGCCGCCGCAAGCGGCGGCGCGCCGTCGCGCACGCAGCGGGCCGCGTTCAGCCAGCCGGCGTGGGCGACGATGCAGGCGTCCGGCGGCAGACCCTCCAGCACCGCGGCGCAGCGCCGCAGCAGCGACGCCACCGACTCGCCGCCGCCGGGCCGGTGGTGCAGGAAGTCGGCGCACCAGGCGTCGACGGGGGCGGCACCGATCTCGCGCCAGGCGCGCCCGTCCCAGTCGCCGAAGTCGAGCTCGCACAGGCGTTCGTCGACGACGTGCGTCCAGCCCCATCGCGCCAGCCAGCGCCCGACCGAGGCGCAGCGCTGCAGGGGGGAGGTCCAGACCCGGGGCGGCCACCCCTCGCGCCGCGCCGCGCAGCGGATGCGGTGCGCGAGACGCTTGGCGCGCCGCGCATCGACCGGCACGTCGCAGCGCCCGATGCAGCGGCCCGCCACATCGTCCGGTCGCGGATGGCGCCAGGCGGTGATCGCCATGTCACGCCCAGCGCAGCGCCAGCACCCAGCCGAGCAGGCACAGCAGCTCGGTGAGCTGCTGCGTCGCGCCCAGCGTGTCGCCGGTGATGCCGCCCAGCCGGCGCCGGAACCAGTGGCCGCAGGCCAGGGTGCCGACGGCGACCATCGCCAGGCCGATCGCGACACCGGGCCACAGGCCGAACCGCAGCGCAACCAGCCCGAGCGCGAGCAGGCCGACCCACAGCAGCGCCACCGCCAGGCCCGTGCCCGACACCCGCTGCGCCAGCGGCTTCGCCTTCGCCTGCGACACATCCCCCGCATACGGCAGCCAGCGGATCAGCGAGACCGCCGCCGCGCGCGACGCGGTGTGGGCGAGCAGCAGGGCCGGCACCCCCAGCGCCACCGGCAGGCTCGCGAGCGCCGCCGCCTTCAGGCCCAGCACCAGCAGCAGCGCGACCGCGCCGTAGCTGCCGATGCGCGAGTCCTTCATGATCTCCAGCGCCCGCTCGCGGCTCACCGCACCGCCCAGCGCATCGGCGGTGTCGGCCAGGCCGTCCTCGTGGAAGGCACCGGTCAGCCAGGCGGTCGCCGCCATCGACAGGCCGACGCCGACCCCGGTGCCGAATCCCCAGCTGCCCACGGCCAGCACCCCCGCCCCGGCCGCGCCGACGACGAAGCCGATGAGCGGGAAGTGGCGTGCGCTCTGGTTCAGCCAGTCCGGCTCGAACCCGACCGCGCGCGGCACCGGCAGGCGCGTGAAGAACTGCAGCGCGATCGCCGCCAGCCGCAGCTCGTGCAGCAAGGCCTTGCCGATCATGTCGCGCTGCGCTCCCGGGCCTCGGACACGCCGGCCGACTCGAAGCTCGCCATCTCGGCCAGCACGCGGACCGCGCTCTCCAGCAGCGGCCAGGCGATGGCCGCGCCCGAGCCCTCGCCCAGCCGCAGGCCCAGGTCGAGCAGCGGCACCACGCCCAGCTCGCGCAGCAGCCGCGCATGCCCCGGTTCGGCCGAGCGGTGCGCGAGCACGCAGTAGCCGGCCAGCGCGGGCACGAGCCGCGCCGCCACCAGCACGGCGGCGCTGGCGATGAAGCCGTCGACGACGACCACCCGCCGCTCGGCCGCCGCCTGCAGCGCCGCGCCGGCCAGCATGGCGATCTCGAAGCCGCCCAGGGCCGCCAGCGCCTCCAGCGGCGCCACCGCCTCGCGGTGGCGCACCAGCACCTGGGCCAGCACCGCATGCTTGCGCGCGAGGCCCGCGTCGTCCAGGCCGGTGCCCCGTCCCACGCATTCGCCGATCGGCGCACCGCTCAGCCGCGCCAGCAGCAGGGACGCGCTGGAGCTGTTGCCGATGCCCATCTCGCCGAGCAGCACCGCATTGCCGGGCAAGCCCTGCACCACCGCCATGCCGGCCTGCAGCGCCTGCGCGCACTGGGCCGCGCTCATCGCCGGGCCCTCCAGCGCATCCGCCGTGCCGCGTGCGATCTTGCGGTCCAGCAGGCCGGGGCGCGGCGCGAAGTCGTGCGCCACGCCGGCGTCGACCACCGTCAGCGCGAGGCCGTGCTGGCGCGCCAGCACGCTGACGGCGGCACCGCCGGCGAGGAAGTTCTCGACCATCTGCCAGGTCACGTCGCTCGGGTAGGCCGAGACGCCCCGCGCCGCAAGGCCATGGTCGCCCGCGAACACCAGCATCTGCGGCGCGATCAGCCGCGGCGCCTCGCTGCGCTGGATCAGGCCGAGCTGCAGCGCGAGCGACTCCAGGCGGCCGAGCGAGCCGAGCGGCTTGGTCTTCCGATCGAGCCGCTGCTGCAGCCGCGCCGCGAGGTCCGCGTCGTCGAGGGGGGCGATGGAAGGGAGTTCGATGGCCATGGTCAGTCCGTGCGGGGTTGAAGGAGTTGCATCAGGGCGCCGGGCGCGAAATGCGCGTCGGCGAAGTCGGCCAGGCCGTCGAAGACCGCGTCGAGCGGCCGGGCCGGTGCGCCGAAGAGGGCCTGCAGCACCTCGGCGCACTCGAAGACGCCGTGGGCATAGAGGCCGAGGATCGGGCCGCGCTGCCAGCCGATGGGCTCGCCGCCGGCGTTGCGCAGCGCGACGGCGAGGGGCCCGCGTGCCTCGGTGCGGCCATGGCGGATCTCGTAGCCGCGCAGCGGCTGCCGCGACAGCGCCGCCCACGGCCCGTCCAGCGGCTCGAAGCGGGCCTCGACCTCGCGCAGCAGCTTGTCGCGCTCGAAGCGCGTGACGAGCGGCAGCAGGCCCAGGCCCTGCGCCTCGCCGTCGATGCCGTGCGGGTCGTGCAGCGCTTCGCCGAGCATCTGCAGCCCGCCGCACAGGCCCAGCACCGGGCGACCCGCGGCGGCATGGCGGGCGATCGCGGCATCCAGGCCCTGCGCGCGCAGCCAGGCGAGGTCGCTGCTGGTGTGCTTGGAGCCCGGCAGCACGATCCAGTCGGCGTCGCCTAGCGCGGCCGGCGTGCGCGCCCAGCGCAGGCGCACGCCGGGCTGCTGCCGCAGCGGCTGGAACTCGTCGAGGTTGCTGAGCCGCGGGTAGGCGACGATGGCGATGCGCAGGCCGTCGGCATCGCCGCTCGGCGCGTCGTCGAACACGCCGTCCTCCTCCGGCAGGCCGTGGCCGCGCCACATCGGCAGCACGGCCAGCGTCGGCACGCCGGTCAGGGCCTGCAGCTGCGCCGGACCGGGCGCGAGCAGGTCGGCATCGCCGCGGAAGCGGTTCAGCACGAAGCCGCGGACGAGCGCCCGGTCCGGCGGCGCGAGCAGCTGGTGGGTGCCGTAGAGGTGGGCGAAGGCGCCGCCGCGGTCGATGTCGGTGACGAGCAGGCAGGCCGCCTCGGCGGCCCGCGCGGTCCGCAGGTTGACGTAGTCGCTGTGGCTCAGGTTGATCTCGGCCGGCGAGCCGGCGCCCTCGATCACCAGCACCTCGTTCTCGGCGCGCAGGGCCTGCAGCGCCGCCTCGGCGGCCGGCCAGACGCGCGCGCTGCGCTCGTGCCACGGCACCGCGGCAAGCTCAGGCCGCACCTGGCCGAGCAGCACCACCTGGCTCGCGGTGTCGCGCTCCGGCTTGAGCAGCACCGGGTTCATGCGCACCTCGGGCCGGGCGTGCGCCGCCAGGGCCTGGAAATACTGCGCGCTGCCGATCTCGCCGAGCCGCCCCTGCGGGCCGGGCACGACGCGCGCGTTGTTGCTCATGTTCTGCGCCTTGAAGGGCGCGACCTTCAACCCTCGGCGCGCATACCAGCGGCACAGCGCGGTCGCGAGCCAGCTCTTGCCGGCGCCGCTGGTGGTGCCGAGCACCATCACCGCGCGGGCGGTCACGGCCGCGTCTCCAGCCAGGCGCGCAGCAGCGCATCCTGCGCCGCGGGCGGCTGCACGCTGATCCGCACCGCCCCGGGCAATCCCATCGAGGCGGTGTCGCGCAGCTGGATGCCGTGCCGGCGCAGGGCCGGCAGGCGCTCGACCAGGCCGGGCGCGCGGACGACGAAGAACGGCGTGTCGCTCGCCTCGCACTGCCAGCCGAGCGACGTGCAGAGATCGAGCTGGCGCGCCTTCCAGCGACGCAGCGTGACGAGCGCGGCCTGCAGCCAGTGCTGCGTGGCCGGCGCCGTCCAGGCCCGCAGCATCGCGACGCCGTGCGCACCCAGCGGCCACGACGGCGCCAGCGCCTCGACGCGTTCGCGCCAGGGGTCTGCCGGCGGCGCCACCGCATACGCGCCGCGCACGCCGGTCAGGCCCAGCGCCTTGTTCGGCGACCACAGCTGCCAGGCGGCGGCGGGCAGTTCGGGCGGCGCCCCGTCGAGCAGCAGCGGCAGGTAGGCGCAGTCGATCACCTGCAAGGCCGGCCCCGGCGGCAGCGCGGGACAGCGGCCGCGCGGGCTGTCGGGCAGGGTCTGCCAGACCAGGGCCGCGGCGTCGGGATGGGCCTCGACCAGCCCGCGCGCCTCGGCCGCGGCGCGGTAGTCGCCATAGCCCGGCAGCGGCGCGGCGACCCCGGCCCCGGGCGCCTGCAGCGCCACCGCCGTGCTGACGCGGCCGATGAATTCGCTCGCGCTCGCGGCCACCACGATGCGCTCCGGCGCCACCCTGTGATACGCCGCGAGGGTCTCGCGCAGGGCCGTCGACGCCGGGTCGGGGTAGCGCGTCGGGTCGACGTCGTCCAGCACGAGCGGGGCCGGGCCGCACGCGTTCGCGTTGGTCGAGAAGTCCCAGCGCGCCGCGCCTGCGGCATCCGGTCCGCCGTGCAGGATCGCCATCTCAGGCGCCCCACGCCAGCGTGGCCAGCACGGCCAGGCCCAGCGCCATGAACGCCGCACGCCCGGCGATGCGCAGGGCGCCTGCCACGTCGCCGGCATCCGGCGGCCGCCCGCCTGCATTCAGGACGTAGACGCCCGGCTTGCCCAGGCGCACGCCCAGGCCCAGCGCCATCGCACCCATCGGCCAGCCGCCGTTCGGCGACGGCGTCAGGCGCGACTGCGCCTGCAGCGCGCGCCAGTGCGCGCCACCGCCCAGCAGGAGCGCCGTGAGCCGCGCCGGCAGCCACGACAGCACGTCATCCGCCCGCGCCGCCCACTTGCCGGCCCATTCCCACTCGCCGCGGTAGCCCCACATCGCATCGGCGGTGTTCGCGAAGCGGTAGACCACCGCGCCCGGCAGCCCCGCCAGCGCGAACCAGAACAGCGGCGCCACCACCGAGTCGTTCAGGTTCTCGGCCAGGGTCTCGATCGCGGTCTCGCGCACCGCGGCCGCGTCGAGCACCGAGGTGTCGCGGCTGACGATGCGCGACAGCCGCTGCTGCGCCGGTGCCAGGCCTTCGCCGAGCGCGCGCTCGATGGCCGCGACCTCGTCGCGCAGCATGCGCCAGGCGAAGCAGGGCTTCAGCAGCAGGGCCAGCGCGGGCACCGCGATCCAGGCCGGCCAGCGCAGCCACTCGCGCTGCAGCCACCACGCCACCCCGCCGAGCAGCACGGCGATGCCACACCAGGCCAGCGCCGCGCCGGCGAAGGCGGCCGCCGGCGACAGGCGCTTCAGCCCCCTTCCGAGCGGTCCCAGCACCTGTCCCAACCAGGCCACGGGATGCAGCGCATTGCGCGGCTCGCCGAAGCCGACGTCCAGCACCCAGGCAAGCATCAGTGCAAGGGCCGGCATGTCAGGCTTCCAGGTTGGGAACAGCGATGAAGCGCGCCCCGACGCGCTCGATGCGCAACGCCCGGTCGAACACCGACTCGATCGCGGCGTGCACCGCCGGGTCGTCGTGCGGCCCCTCGGCGGCAATCCCTCCGCCCTGCATCACGACCAGCCGGTCCGCCTGCAGCGCGAGCGGCAGGTCGTGCAGCACGCTGGCCACCGTCTGGGTGCGGCCGAGGCGCTGGAACAGGCGCACCAGCGCGACCTGGTGCGGCGGGTCGAGGTGGGTGGTCGGCTCGTCCAGCAGCAGCACCGGCGCCTGCACCGCGAGCGCGCGCGCGATCAGCGCGCGCTGGCGCTCGCCGCCCGACAGCACATGCAGCGGGCGGTGCTGCCAGGCGCTGCACTCGGTGGCGGCCATCGCGGCGTCGACGATGGCCTCGTCCTGCGGCCCCGGCGGCGTGAACAGCCCGAGCTGCGGCAGGCGCCCGAGGTGCACGATGTCGCGCACCGTCAGTTCGCCGCGCGCCTCGCCCTGCTGTGCGAGCCAGGCCAGGCGGCGGGCGCGCTCGCGCGGCGCCCAGGCGCCGATGGCACGGCCGTCGAGCCGCACCGTGCCCGCCTGCGGCACCAGCAGGCCGGCCAGCACGCGCAGCAGCGTCGACTTGCCGACGCCGTTCGGCCCGACGATCGCCGTCCAGCCGGGTTGCAGGGACAGCGTGACGCCGCGCAGCACCCGCGTGCCGCCCAGCGCCACATGCACGTCGGCACACGACAGCGCGCTCATGACGACCCCTCGCTCGATGGGTACATCAATCGATCCCCCGAGGGGAACGACGGCCGCGGCTCCAAGCCCGCCTGCGCGGGCTTGGACGGCCGGAGTGCAAGCCGCGTCCCGCGGCTTGCGGGAGCCGGCTTGGGAGCGGCCCGGCGCTCGGCTCGCGTCATTCGATCCCCCGCCGGTGCAGCAGCCACAGCAGGTAGCCCCCGCCCAGCAGCGCGGTCAGCACGCCCACCGGCAGCTCCTGCGGCGCGATCAGCAGCCGCGCCAGCACGTCGGCCGCGAGCAGCAGCGCCCCGCCCATCAGCGCGCTGACGACCAGCAGGTAGCCCTGGCCCGAGGGCGCAAAGCGGCGCACCAGGTGCGGCGAGACCAGGCCGACAAAGGCGATCAGGCCCGACTGCGCGACCGCCAGCCCGGTGGCCAGCGCCAGCACCACCACCAGCACCAGGCGCAGCTGCGGCAGCGCAAGGCCCAGGCTCAGCGCGCTGTCGATGCCGAGGGTCATCGCATCCAGCGCGCGCGCCAGTCGCCAGGCGAGCGGCACGCAGACCATCGCGCCGCCGGCCAGCAGGGCCACGCTCTGCCAACCCAGGAAGGAAGTGCTGCCCAGCATGAACCACTGCTTGCCGCGCAGCGCATCCGGCGCGACGTTGGTGACCAGGTCGCTGGCCGCGCCCAGCACCACGCCGACGACCACGCCGGCCAGCAGCAGCCGCGTCGTGTGCTGCGCGCCGCGCGACAACAGCAGGGTCAGCAGCACGCCGCCGAGCGCCCCGACGAAGGCGCCCAGCACCAGGCCGACGCGCGACAGCAGGTCCGCGGTCGCCAGGCTGATGTAGTGGCCCGCGAGCGACTGCGCCGCGAGGCCGAGCACGACCGCCAGCGTCGCGCCCGAGGCCGCCCCGAGCAGGTAGGGCTCGGCGAGCGGGTTGCGGAACAGGCCCTGGGCCACCGCCCCGGCCAGGCCCAGCAGCGCGCCCACCAGCCACGCCCCCAGGGTACGCGGCGCCCGGATCTGGCCGACGATCAGGGCGGCATCCGGCCCCCACAGCGACGCGAGCGACAGGCCTTCGCTGCCGGCCGCCAAGCCCACCACCGCAAGCACGAACGTGCCCCCGAGAAGGGCCAGCACGAGGCGCCGCCGCAGCGTCCGCGCGCGTCCGTTCATGGCAGCGCCGCCAGGCAACCGGCGAGTTCCAGCGCCGCCTCGCCCATGCGCGGCCCCGGACGGATCAGCACTTCGTAGTGCGCCGGATCGAAGCCGCACACCCGCCTGCGCTGCACCGCGCGCAGGGCGCCCCAGCCGGGGCGGCCCGGCATCTCGGCGATGTTTCGCTCGGCGCCGACCAGGATGTCGGGCTGGGCGCGCAGCACGTACTCCGGGTTCAGCTTCGGGAAGGGGCCGAGCTCCGGCGGCACGATGTTCGCCATCCCCAGGCGTGCGAGCGTCTCGCCGATGAACGAGCCGGGGCCGGCCGCGTACGGCGAGGCGTCGACCTCGAAGTAGACCCGCTGGCCGCGCAGCGCCGCCGGCACGCGCGCCGTCGCCTGCGCCAGCTCGCGCTGGATGCGCTCCCACACCGGCGCGGCGCGCTCCGGCGTGCCGAGCAGGCGGGCGATGGTGCCCAGGCTGCGCTGCACGTCGGCATGCGTCTTCGACTCGACCACCACCACCGTCAGGCCCAGCGACTCCAGCCGCTCGATGATGCGCGCCGAGGTGGCGGCCAGCACCACGTCGGGCTTGAGCGCGACGATGCGCTCGACCTGCGCGTCGTCGATGCCGCCCAGCTTGGGCAGCGCCTGCACCTCGGCCGGCGCGTTGGAATAGCGGTCGGTGCCGACAAGGCGCGCGCAGCCGCCGAGCGCGCACACGCTCTCGGTCAGCGAGGGCAGCAGGCTGATCAGCCGTTGCGGCGGCGCCGCCAGGCTGACGGTGCGGCCGCGGTCGTCGGTCACGCCGATGGCGGCCGCGTGCACGGCGGCGCCGAGCAGCGCGAGCAGCAGGGGCAGGCCGCGAAGCAGCTTCTTCATGCCGGCGCCTTCACGCCGACTTCGAGGCCGGCCACCATCAGCGTCACGCGCGCGCACTGCGCCGCGACCGCCTGGTGCAACCGGCCGAGTTCGTCGACGACGTGCCGCGCCTCGCGCGACAGCGGCGAGAGGCCCAGGCCGATCTCGTTCGACACCAGCACCACCGGGCCCGGCGCGGCCGCCAGCGCCTGCAGCAGGCCCTGCACCGCGGCATCCCATCGGGCCGGGGCGGCGGGTGCGCCGTCCAGCGGCATCAGCCAGTTGGTGGCCCACAGCGTCAGGCAGTCGACCACCAGGAGGCGCTCGCCGCGGCTGTGCGCGGCGATGGCGTGCGCCAGGTCGATCGGCACCTCGTGCGTTACCAGGCCCGGCACGCGCGCCGCGCGGTCCTGCCGGTGGCGCTCGATGCGCGCGCGCATTTCCGCATCGCCCGGCAAGGCCGTCGCGAGCAGCGCGGCCTCGTGCCCGGCCACCTCCAGCCAGGCCCGCGCGCGGACCTCGGCGCAGCGCGACTTGCCGCTGCGCTGCCCGCCGAGGATGAACTCGTGCATCGCCGGCCGCGCCCCCTCGGGGGGTGGGACCGCGGTGACGTGGGGGGCCGTCATGTCAGAACTGCAGCCGCAGCGACGCGGTCCAGGCCCGGCCGTCTTCCGGGTAGATGCCGCCGGTCTGCCCGCCGGCACAGGTGAAGGCCTGGGTGTAGTAGGTCTTGTCGGTCGCGTTCGCCACGCCCAGCGCGAACTCCAGCGATTGCACCTGCCACGCATAGCGCAGGTCCAGCGTGGTGTGGGCCGGGATGCTGCAGGCGTTCTCGAAGTCCGGGTGCTGCGACGAGACATGGTTGACCCCCGCATCGACCCGGTGCCCGGGCGCGAGGGCCCAGTCGCCGCGCAGCGCGAGCGTCGTCTTCGCCGTCAGCGGCACATCCTTGCCATCGTAGGCGCCCGCCGTGAAGCGCGCCTGCCGCGAGGCGGCCACCAGCCGCACATTCGCCGTCGAGCCGACGGCCTGCGACAGCTCTGCCTCCACGCCCTGGCGCCGCGTCGGCTCGAAGTTGACGTTCGCGCCGAACGGGCCGAAGGGCCCGACCCCGTTCGGGTCGTAGCCGATCTCGTCGGTGAGCTTGCTGCGGTAGGCGCGCAGCTCGGCGCGCGTGCCGGCCGAGGCCCAGCGCAGGCCGAGCTCGGTGTCGCGCGAGGTCTGCGCACGCAGCGGCACCCCGGGCGTGGTGAAGCTGTACTCGTCCGCATTGGCGAGCCGGAAGCTGCGCCCGATGCGCGCGTAGGCCGACAGCGCCGCCGCGAGCGGCTGCCAGACGCCCAGCTCCCAGGCGTTCTGCGTGTCGTCGATGCGCACGCCGGCGGCGCCGGTGCTGTCCTTCTCGACGTGCTCGCGGCGGCCGCCGGCGCTGACGCGCGTGCCGCCGGCGAAGCTGAAGTCGTCCTTGAGGTAGAGCGCGCGCGATCGCTGGTTGGCGGTGGAGCCGAAGGCGCCGAACACGTCGCGCGTCCACTCGCCGCGATCCATGCCCAGCACCAGCGCGTTGCCGGCGCCACCGGCCAGCGCGAGCGCATGGCGCGCCTTCAGGCCGTAGCTGTTGGCGTTGATGTCGTAGGCGTAGGTCGAGCTGCCCGCGCTGCCGGAGTTGCGCAGGGCCTTGTCGCGCCAGCCGGCGTCGAGACCGAGCTGCCAGTCGCCGAGCACGGCGTTCGCGAACAGCCCCTGGCGGCGGTTGCGCAGGCTGCCCTTGTCGTCCGGCGTGCTGGCCTGGCGCGGGTTGGCCGCGTACTGCTCGGCGCTCAGCCCGCCCGGCAGGCCGGTGTCGAGCTGGTCCCAGCTGGTCATCGCACCGAGGCGCAGGGCCTCGCTCGCCTGCCACTGCACGCTGGCCGACGCGCCTTCCGCCTCGGAGCGGAAGTTGTCGCGGTGGTTGTCGCTCTCGCGGTGGTTGCCGTTGACGTCCAGCGAGACGGACCCGAGCGCGAGTGTCGCGCCGGCGCGCGTGTCGAGCAGCGCATGGCTGCCCATCGCCGCGTAAGCCTGCCCGCCGCTGCGCCGCGCCACGCCCTGCCCCGCCTTGGTCGTGATGACGATCACGCCGCCGGTGGCGCCCTCGCCGTACAGCACGGCGCCGCTGCCGCGGATCACCTCGATGCGCTCGACGGTGTCGATCGGGATGCCGGCCAGGCGCGTGCCGCCCAGGTCGGCCTCGCTCAGCCGCACGCCGTCCACCACGACGACCTGGTTGTTGTCGGCGGTGCTGCCGAAGTTGCGCAGGTCCAGCACGTAGTCGCCGCCGCCGTTGAGGTCGAGCCGCCCGGGCACGCCCAGCAGCTTCATGACCGCCTCGTTGACCGTGCCGACGCCGGCCTGGCGGATCTCGGCCGCGGTGACGACGCTGACGCCGAAGGGCAGCTTGCCGGCGTCCTCGGCGAAGCGGGTGGCCGAGACGATCACCGGCGCGAGGGTCTGGGTGCCGTCGGCGGCGACGGCGACCGTCTGCGCCAGTGCAGGGAAGGCAGCAAGGCAGGCAGCAGCCGACAGGGCGAGCTGCGGGTAACGAGGATTCATGCGGAACAACCGATCAAGCCGTGCCGGCCAGCTTCCCCGCTGGCCTGCACCCATGACGCCGCGCTGCTGTCGCGCGCGGCGCCGCCCTGTTGGCCGGTATCCGGGCTGGCGGAACGACCCCGGCGACCTTCCCAGCGCCGCGAGGCGCCAGTGGCGATGTGCAGGGGGTGAAGACCAGGTCTTCGTCCGCTTACCGTTGCGGGGGCAGCGCAGGCGGGCGGCACGACCGTGGCGGTCGCGACGCCTCTGCTTCCCGTTTAACTGCGCCGGCGTGAACACCGGCACGGGCACCAACGGCGGCGATTGTAAGCAGGCGCCGGGGACCCCTCTACAATCCCGTCACACTTCTTCCCTTGGTGCGCCATGGCCACGATCCACGAACTAGCGGAACGCGTCGAGAGGCTGCTGTTGCGGCACGACGAACTCAAGCGCACCAATGTCCTGCTCGAGCAACAACTGCAGGCGGTGACGCAGGAGCGCGACAACCTGCGCTCGCGCCTGAATGCGGCGCGCGGCCGCATCGATGCGCTGCTCGAACGCCTGCCGGCCGACCCCGCCAGCGTCGGCGCGGACACCGGAGGGCGCAGCAAGTGAAGCAGATGGAAGTGACGATCATGGGGCAGAGCTACATCCTCGGCTGCCCCGAGGGCGGCGAGCAGTCGCTGCTCGAGGCGGTGGGCAACGTCGACCGCGAGATGAGCGCGATCCGCGACGGCGGCCGCGTGAAGGCGCGCGAGCGCATCGCGGTGCTGGCAGCGCTGAACCTCGCGTATGCACTGGCGGAGCGGCCGCCCGCGCCGACCAGGCCACAGGCCGCCGCGGCGGCCGAGCCGGCGCCCGCCGCGAGCGGCGACGAACCCGACATAGACGCTTTGATCGCACGTGTCGACCATGCCCTTGGCGCGGACGGGCAATTGCTCTGACTGTCAGGCCCGTGTCACCTGCGCGCGTAGAATCCGCCGGGTCCGTTGCGTTCGCGTGAGTTTTATATTTCCTTGAACCGATGCTCTTATGAGCCAGGGCTTGGAACATCGCCCGGTTGGTGTGATCGTCTCGCGTCAGATGAACCCGAAGCCCGGCTGACCTCGCCCACCTGAACTCCCTGGGTTCAGGAATGCGGCTCACGGTTCGTGACGGACACCTTCTTCCTCCCCTCGCGCCTTCGCGCACAGCACCATGGCCGAACAGTTCTGGCTCATGAAGAGCGAGCCCGACGAGTGTTCGATCGATGACCTGGCCGCCGCGCCGGGCAGGCGCGTGCCCTGGGTCGGCGTGCGCAACTACCAGGCCCGCAACTTCATGCGCGACCAGATGCGCATCGGCGACGGCGTGCTGTTCTACCACTCGTCCTGCCCGGAACCGGGCATCGCGGGCCTCGCGCGCGTGGCCGGCGAGCCGTCCCTCGACGCGACGCAGTTCGATGCGGCGAGCCCCTACTTCGACGCCAAGGCCACGGCGGACAAGCCGCGCTGGTGGCATGTCGAGGTCGAGCTCGAGCGCAAGACGCGGCTGCTGTCGCTGCGCGAGATGCGCGAGGCGCCGACGCTCGCCTCGATGCTCGTGCTGAAGCCGGGCAACCGGCTGTCGATCACGCCGGTGACGGCCGGCGAATGGCAGGCCGTGCTGCGCCTGCTGGACCGGGCGGCTCCATGAGCCTGGGCCTCGGCTGGCAACTCATCCTCGAACTCCTGCTCCTGGGCTGCATCAGCGGCTTCCTGGCCGGGCTGCTGGGCGTCGGGGGCGGGATGATGCTCGTGCCCTTCATGACCTTCCTGCTGACGCTGAAGGGCTTCCCGGAGGCGCACATCGTCAAGATGGCGGTGGCGACCTCGCTCGCGACCATCTGCTTCACCTCGGTCTCGTCGGTGCGGGCGCACCACCAGCGCGGTGCGGTGCGCTGGGACATCGTGCGGCTGTTCGCGCCGGGCATCGTGCTGGGCTCGCTGCTCGGCGCGCAGGTCGCGAAGGCGCTGCCCTCGTCAGGGCTCGCGCTGCTGTTCGCGCTGTTCGTCGGGTTCTCGGCGACGCAGATGTTCCTCGACAAGAAGCCGCAGCCGACCCGGCAGCTGCCGCCGGGGGCGGGCATGTTCGCGACGGGGGGCGCGATCGGCCTGCTGTCGGCGCTGGTGGGGGCCGGCGGCGCCTTCGTGTCGGTGCCCTTCATGACCTGGTGCAACGTGCCGATCCGCACCGCGGTGGCGACCTCGGCGGCGCTCGGCTTCCCGATCGCGCTGGCGGGGACGCTGGGCTATGTCTACGCCGGCTGGAACCTGCAGGACATGCCGCCGGGGACGCTGGGCTTCATCTACCTGCCGGCGCTGGCGGTGATCGCGACGGCAAGCGTGACGACGGCACCGCTCGGGGCGCGCACGGCGCACCGGCTGGACACGGTGAAGCTGAAGCGGGTGTTCGCCGTGCTGCTGTACGGGCTGGCGAGCTACATGCTCTACAAAGGCCTGCGCTGATCGACGGCCCCCCGGATTGGCATCCGGGCTACGAAGACAGGCGTGTAGCCCGGATGGAGCGCAGCGGAATCCGGGGACCGTCCGTCAAGAATTCTCGAACCGGATGCTCGCGAGCGTCACATGATTGCCGCCGCGCCGCTTCGCCTCGGCCAGCGCCGAATCCGCCGCCTGCAGCAGCTCTTCCTGCGTGTGCGCCGTGTGCGGGAAGCTCGCCACCCCCATCGACACCGTGAAGCCCAGGTCGCGGCCGTTCAGCATCACGATCTGCGTCGCGCACTGCCGACGCAGGCCTTCCATGCGCGCATGCGCCGTCGCCAGGCCGACGCCCGACAGCAGCACCGCGAACAGGTCTTCCTCGATCCGGCACGAGGCGTCCATCGCCCGCGTGTTGCTGCGCAGCAGCCGCCCGAGCGCCTCGAGCACCCGCTGGCGCGCCTCGGGCCCCAGCGACCTCACCTGCTCGCTGAGCGGGTCCAGCGCCACCGACACGAGCGCGAACTCGCGGTGCTCGCGCGACGACAGGTCGACCTCGCGCCGCAGCTGGTCGTCGAAATGCGCCCGCTGGTACAGCCCGGTCACGCTGTCGCGCAGCCCCTGGTCCTGCATCTCGCGGCGCATCGCCTCGCTCGCCTGCTGCTGCTGCTCGAGCTGGGCCAGCGCCAGCTGCAGCTGCGTCTCGTGCTGGCGCTGCGCGGTCTGGTCGACCCACAGGCAGCAGAGGTGGCGCAGCGCCCCGCCCTCGGCCGACGCCAGCGCCTGGCGCGTGACGCTGTACTCGCGCCGCCCGCCCTGGCGCTCGAGCCGGTGCTCGCTTACCTGCGGCAACGTCTGCACCATGGCCGACTGGTCGGCGGTGCGCAGCGTCGCCGCCTGGGCCGGGTCCAGCCAGTCCTCGTCGGACAGCCCGTCGGGCGCGCGCCCGACGAGGGCCGCAAAGCGGGCATTCGCATAAACGTAACGGCCGGTCGATGCGTCCTTGATGCCCAGCGCGGCCTCGAAACGGTCGGCAAAGGTGAACGCCAGGGCACCCAGCGCCTCGGGGGCCAGCCCGAGCGACGCCATCAGCGCCCGCGCGTTGTCGACGCGCGCGGGCACGGCCAGGGGCTTGGTTTCAGTCATGGATGGGTGGGTTGCTGCTTCGAAGCGGCCGGGCGTCCTCTTCACCCCCTTCAGCCGCTTCACATGTCTCTGATGGTCATCATAGCGGCACCCTGTTACAGCGCCCCCCCGAGATGCGGGGGAAGGATGACGTTCGGTGTCGCCCCCTCCGCCCTTCAACCCATCAGCACCTGCATGCTGCGCTCGACGTGGTCGGTGAGTTGCTCGAACAGGCCGAGCAGCTGCTCGCTGGCCTCGCCCAGCACCCGGCGGCCGGGCAGCGAGGCCGCCTGCGCCTCGGCCTGCGTCAGGCCCAGCCAGGCCCGGCGCGCCGCCTCCATCGCTTCGCGGATCTCGCCCGAGCTGAGCGGGATCCCGTCCAGGTAGCGCATCGCCGCGTCGAACTCGCGGCCCGCCTCGGCCGCCGCCGCGCGCGCCTGCGCCGCGGCCTCGCCCTCCAGCAGCTCGGCCAGCAGCACCTGCTTGGCCCAGCGCTGCGACAGCATGCGCTGGCGGCCGCAGACGTTCAGCACGTGCAGCGTCGCGACCAGTCCGGCCGTCTCCAGGTTGCTCGTCAGCTGGTCGGCCTGCTGCAGCACCCGTTCGGCGAGCGTGTCGACGTCGGCGGCGCGGCGCCGCTCGGGCGCCCCGCCCAGCGCCGCCTTCAGGCGCTGCCACGGCACCTCGACGGCGTCCAGCAGGTCGCCGAAGGTGGCCTTCGACACGCCCTTGCGCAGGGCCTGCAGGTTGGCGTCGATGCGCTCGCGCGAGGCCGCCAGCAGCTGCGCATGTGCCGTCCCGTCCACCCCCAGCGCGCACAGCGCATACAGCTTCACCACCCGCTGCGACAGCATGCGCAGCTGCCCCGCCCGGTTCACCGCCTCGGCGTAGCCGGCCGCCGCGATCACCTGCTGCGAGACCTGGCCGACGCGCTGGTTGCTGTGCATGGACGCGGTGCGCAGCACGCGGAAGGCCTCGTCCTCGGACACCTGGCGCGCGCGCATCAGGATCCCCTTGGCGCGGTCCACCAGCTTGCGCTCCTCGAAGCGGTGCGTCACGTCGTCGAGCGCGGCCTGCAGCCGGCGTTCGCGCTCGAAGCGCGCCTGCGCCAGCTGCAGCAGCGGCCGCAGCCGCGCCGGCGCATAGCCGTTGACGACGTAGGCGTGGACGCCGCTCGCGAGCGCGCGCTCGAGCTTCTGCGCGTCCGGATCCTGCGTGAACAGCAGCACGGGCCGCGGCGCGGCGGCGGCCAGCAGGGCGCAGGCCTCGAACACCGCCGCGTCCGCCGGCGCGTCGTGGCACACCACCAGGTCCGGCCCCAGGCGCACCGCCTCCCGCACCAAGTTGCCGCAGGCCACCGCACCAAGCACGTGAATGCCGCTCGATTGCAGGTCGGCCGGCAGGGTCGGCAGGCCCTGCGACGGGCCAAGGAGGACGAGGACGGAGGTCATGGAGAAACGCCGGGAAGGGGCAGGCTGTCCGAGGAGAAAACACCCTGCGGCAGGCGGCACGGTGCAAGGTCCGCACCATACCAGCGCCGCGCACCCTTGCGTTGGCACGCTGCTTGCAAAGACGCCGTCGGGTGTGACGCTGCACCCGACCTTGCCTCCGCACCGCGGGTGATGTCCACGACGCTGTGGGCATTCATGTGCCCACAGCTTCGGCGCTGCACATGTCCTCCTCGTTCTCGAGCTTCCTGCGCGCGGGCCACGGCCCCACGCTGTTCGCGTCCTTCCTGTACTTCGCGTTCTCCTGCTGCATCTGGGTGCTGAACGGCGCGATGGCGCCCTTCATCAGCGAGACCTACGGCCTGTCGCCGGCGCAGAAGGGCCTGATGCTGTCGGTGCCGATCGTCGCCGGTGCGCTGATGCGCTTCCCGCTCGGCGTGCTGGCGCAGTACATCGGCCGCAAGAACGCGACGCTGGTCGAGATGGCGCTGATCGCGCTGGCCATGCTGTTCGGCTTCTTCTTCGTGGACAGCTTCAACGACCTGCTGGCGATGGGCGTGCTGCTGGGCATCGCCGGCGCGAGCTTCGGCGTCGCGCTGTCGCTCGGCGCCGGCTGGTTCCCGCCGCAGCACAAGGGCCTGGCGATGGGCCTGGTGGGCGCCGGCAACGTCGGCACCGCGGTGTCGGTGCTCGTGGCCCCGCCGCTCGCGCAGTGGCTGGGCTGGCAGGCGGTGTACGGCGTCGCCGCGGCGGCGATCGCGCTGCCGATGCTGGTGATGGTCGTGCTCGCCAAGGAGCCGCCCGACGTCGACCGCCACGCGGGCCTGCGCGAGCACGTGGCCTGCCTGTTCGAGGGCGACGGCTGGGCCTTCAGCCTGATCTATGCGGTGACCTTCGGCGGCTTCATCGGCCTGACGACCTTCCTGCCCTCGTACTACCACGACCAGTTCGGCGTGAGCAAGGTGCAGGCGGGGCAGCTGACCATGCTGGCGGCCTTCATGGGCGCCGCGCTGCGCATCGTCGGCGGCTGGATCTCCGACCGCTGGGGGGGCGTCAACACGCTGGGCGTGGTGCTGCTCGTCGTCGCCGGTTGCCTGCTGCTGGCGGGCCTCGCGACCGGCTCGCTGGTGGTCACGACGCTGCTGCTGATGCTCTGCTTCGCGGCGCTCGGCGCCGGCAACGGGGCGCTGTTCCAGCTCGTGCCGCTGCGCTGGCCGGCGGCCACCGCGGTGGCGGGCTCGATGATCGGCGAGATCGGCGCGCTCGGCGGCGGGCTGGTGCCGAACGCCTTCGGGCTGTCGAAGCAGTACCTCGGCACCTACGCCTGGGGCTTCGTGCTGTTCGCGGCGCTCGCGCTGGTGATGCTGGCGGTGATGCGCGTGCTGCAGATCCGCTGGACGCGCACCTGGGCCGAGAAGGGTGGCCGGGCGCGCCGCATCGCCCCGGCCGATCTGCCCGAGACGGGTTTCCCCACCACGCGGCTGCAGCCCACCCGGGGGCAGCCATGAGATCCCCCCTCGCCCGGATGCCCATCCGGGAATCAACGCGGCAGGAAGAGCAGCCAGACCACCAGCAGCAGGTTGACGAGCAGCGACACCCCGAGCGCCAGCCTCGCCAGCAGCAAGGGATCGCGACGCACGAGCGGCGTGGCCGGCGGCGCGGCGAGCTGGCGCGAGGCGCCGCGCTCGAGCGCGAGCAGCAGTTCCTCGGCGGTCTCGAAGCGCTGGCGCGGGTCGAGCGCGACGGCCTTCAGCACCACGTGGTCGAGCCAGATCGGCACCTCGGGGCGCAGGCGCGAGGGCGGCTTGGGATCGCGCCGGTAGCGCCCGCGCTGGTGCGGCTGGACTTCGCCGTAGGGCAGCCGGCCGGTGAGCCATTGGTACAGCGTGACGCCGAGGGCGAACAGGTCGCTGCCCGCGTTGGCGGCTTCGCCGGCGGCGTTGTCGTCGCTCGCCCACTGCTCGGGGTTCATGTAGCTGGGCGTGCCGGCGTGCAGGCTGCGCAGCACGCGCGGCTCGCGGCCGGAGACGGCGACGCCGAGGTCGAGCAGGCGCCACTGGCCGTCGTCGCCGCGGTGCAGGTTGGCCGGCTTGACGTCGCGGTGCACCACGCCCAGGCGGTGCAGCCGGGCCAGGGCGCGGGTGATCGCGATCGCCCCGTCCAGCGCCTCGCCGACGCTGCCGGGCTGGCCGGCCGCGAGCCGCTGTTCGAGCGTGCGCCCGGCGTGCCAGTCGTAGGCGACGTAGAAGGCGCTCGGTTCGCGCAGTTCGTGCAGGCGCACGAAGCCGTCGGCCCGCGTGGCCGCGACGCGCGATGCGAGCCAGGCCTCGTGCGCCAGCATCGCGCGTTCCTGCGGGTCGTTGGCGCGCGACAGGTGCAGGGTCTTGAGGGCGACCAGCGGGGCGTCGGGTGCGCCGCTGCGCGCCTGGTAGAGGCAGTGCACGCCGTTGTCGGCGATGCGCGCAGTGATGGTGAAGCCGTCCAGCCGGTCGCCGACCTTGAGTCGCGGCGGCACCGGCAGGTCGCGGCCGCGGCGCAGCGCGTCCTGCAGGTCGCCGTCGGCGAGGCCGCGCACGCGCAGCACCATCGCGGTGGCGTTGTCGCGGCCGCCGGCGGCGAGGGCCGCGCGCACCAGCGCCTCGGCGGCCTGCTGGGCCGTGCCCTCGCGCGCCAAGGCGGCGAGGCGCCGTGGCGGCAATTCGCCGTGCACGCCGTCGCTGGTCAGCACGAACAGGTCACCGGCCTGCAGCTCGGCCTGCAGGTAGTCGACGCGCACGCGGTCGTCGAGGCCGATGGCGCGCGTGAGGCGCGCCCGCTGGTCGGGGTGGTCGAAGACGTGGTCCTGGGTGAGCTGCACCAGTTCGTCGCCTCGCAGCAGGTGGGCGCGGGTGTCGCCGACGTGGGCGAGCGTGAAGCCGTGGCCGCGCAGCACCAGGGCGGTGAGCGTGGTCATGCCCATCGCCTCGTGGCGAATGTGGCGGCGGCGCCGGTTGTGGTCGACGAGCCAGCTGTTCTGGGCGCCGATGACGCGGTCGAGCACGGCGGTGGTGTGCCAGGTGTCCGGGGCGCCGAAGTAGTCCTGCACCACGCTCATCGCGGTGGTCTGCGCGGCCTCCAGGCCGAGGCCGCCGGACGAGACGCCGTCGGCGATGGCCGCGACCAGGCCGCGCGCCGCATCGTCGCCGTCGGGGGCGAGGCAGGCGGCGAAGTCCTCGTTGCGCGGGCGGGATCCCGCCAGGCTGAAGTGTCCGATCTCGACATCGAAACTCATGGGCCGCGAGCGTACCCGCAGATGGCGCCTGGTTGGCACCCCCTTTGCTTTTATCGCCGCGACAGCGGCCGGATCTGGAGCTTGCAATGAAGAAGATGAAACTCGTGATGGTGGGCAACGGCATGGCCGGCGTGCGCACGCTGGAGGAGCTGCTGAAGATCGCGCCGGACCTGTATGACATCACCGTCTTCGGTGCGGAGCCGCATCCGAACTACAACCGCATCCTGCTGAGCCCGGTGCTGGCCGGCGAGCAGACGCTGGACGAGATCGTGCTCAACCCGCTCAGCTGGTACGAGGAGAACGGCATCCGCCTGCACCTGGGCAGGAAGGTGGTGGACGTGGACCGCCGGCGCCGTGTCGTGCGCGCGGCCGACGGCACGGAGGAGCCGTACGACCGGCTGCTGATCACCACCGGCTCCAACCCGTTCATCCTGCCGGTGCCGGGCAAGGACCTAGAGGGCGTGATCGCCTACCGCGACATCCAGGACACCAACACGATGATCGAGGCGGCGACGAAGTACAGGCACGCGGTCGTGATCGGCGGCGGCCTGCTGGGGCTGGAGGCGGCAAACGGCCTGATGCTGCGCGGCATGCAGGTGACGGTGGTGCACGTGGCGCCGTGGCTGATGGAGCGCCAGCTCGACGACGCGGCGGGCAAGCTGCTGCAGAAGTCGCTGGAGGCGCGCGGCCTGAAGTTCCTGATCGGCGCGCACACGCAGGCGCTGATCGGTGACAGCGAGGGCGGCAAGGCGGGCCGCGTGATGGCGGTGCAGTTCAAGGACGGCCGCGAGGTGCCGGCCGACCTGGTGGTGATGGCCGCGGGCATCCGCCCCAACACCGAGCTGGCCCTGAAGATCGGCCTGCACTGTGGACCACAAAACCGCGGTGGCATCGTCGTGACCGACACCATGCAGACGGTGACCGACCCGCGCATCTACTCGGTGGGCGAATGCGCGGCGCACCGCGGCATCGCGTACGGGCTGGTGGCGCCGCTGTTCGAGCAGGGCAAGGTGTGCGCGACGCACCTGGCGGAGTTCGGCATCGGCCGGTACACGGGCTCGCAGACCTCGACCAAGCTCAAGGTGACGGGCATCGACCTGTTCTCGGCCGGCAACTTCATGGGGGGCGAGGACTGCGAGGAGATCGTGATGAGCGATCCTTTCGGCGGCGTCTACAAGAAGCTGGTGATCAAGGACGACAAGCTGGTGGGCGCCTGCATGTACGGCGACACGGTGGACGGCAGCTGGTACTTCAAGCTGCTGCGCGAAGGGCGCACCATCGCCGACATCCGAGACAAGCTGATGTTCGGCGAATCGAACATCGGCGACACCGGTCATGAGGGTCATAACAAGGCGGCCGCGATGGCCGACAGCGACGAGGTCTGCGGCTGCAATGGCGTGACCAAGGGCGCGGTGTGCAAGGCGATCAAGGAGAAGGGGCTGTTCACGCTGGAGGAGGTGCGCAAGCACACCAAGGCGAGCGCGTCCTGCGGTTCGTGCACGGGGCTGGTGGAGCAGCTGCTGATGTTCACGGCGGGGGGCGACTACTCGGCGACGCCGAAGAAGAAGGCGATGTGTGCCTGCACCGAGCACAGCCACCAGGAGGTGCGCGACGCGATCCGCAGGGAAAAGCTGCTGAGCATCGACGGGGTGTACAAGACCCTGGGCTGGCGTACGCCGAACGGGTGCTCGAGCTGCCGGCCGGCGGTCAACTACTACCTGATCAGCACCTGGCCGAAGGAGGCGGTGGACGATCCGCAGTCGCGCTACATCAACGAGCGCAGCCACGCCAACATCCAGAAGGACGGCACCTACAGCGTGATCCCGCGCATGTGGGGCGGCGAGACGACGGCGGACGAGCTGCGGCGCATTGCCGACGTGGTGGACAAGTACAAGATCCCGACGGTGAAGGTGACGGGCGGCCAGCGCATCGACCTGCTGGGGGTGAAGAAGGAGGACCTGGTCAATGTCTGGAAGGACATCGGGATGCCGTCGGGCCATGCGTACGCGAAGGCCTTGCGCACGGTGAAGACCTGCGTCGGCTCGGAGTGGTGCCGCTTCGGGACGCAGGACAGCACGCAGATGGGCAAGGACCTGGAGCGGGCGCTGTGGCGGATGTATGCGCCGCACAAGGTGAAGCTGGCGGTGAGCGGCTGCCCGCGCAACTGTGCCGAGTCGGGCATCAAGGACGTGGGCGTGATCGGCGTCGATTCCGGTTGGGAGATCTATGTCGGCGGCAACGGCGGCATCAAGACCGAGGTGGCGCACTTCTTCGTGAAGCTGAAGACGGCGCAGGAGGTGCTGGAGTACAGCGGTGCGTTCCTGCAGCTGTACCGCGAGGAGGGCTGGTACCTGGAGCGCACGGTGCACTGGATCGGGCGCGTCGGCCTGGACTACGTGAAGCAGAAGATCCTGGAGGACCACGAGGGCCGCAAGGCGCTGTGGGAGCGGCTCCAGTTCTCGCTGGATGGCGAGCCCGACCCGTGGTTCGATTTCGACAAGGCGCGGGTGGACACCCGCCAGTTCACGCCGGTGGGAGCAGCGCAATGAGCGAATGGAAGGCCATCTGCCAGGTGTCGGAGATCCCGGTGCTGGGTTCGCGGCGGGTGTCGCGCGAGCGGGGCGTGGATGTGGCGGTGTTCCGCAACGACCGGGACCAGGTGTTCGCGCTGCTGGACCGCTGCCCGCACAAGGGCGGGCCGCTGAGCCAGGGGATCGTGTTCGGGACGAGCGTCGCGTGCCCGCTGCACAACTGGACGATCGGGCTCGACGATGGGTGCGCGCGGGCGCCGGACGAGGGTTGCACGCCGCGGTTTGCGGTTCGGGTCGTCGATGGGGTCGTGCATCTGGATGTTGCTGAGCTGGCGTCGCATGCCGTTGACCTGCCCCGGCCGGTGGCGGGACCTGCGAAGGTCATTCCTGTCGTTGTGGGTTGAATGCCTTCCATGCGGACATCGGCGCGGCAAAGACGGGTGCAGGCAGGGCAGGGCTGGGGGGTGCGCTGGGAGGCTCATGCTGGGGCGGTCCTCGCCAAGGCGAGGACTGCTCTGCGCTGCTCGGACGCACGGCCCTGCGGCATAACTCGCTACGTTCACTTCGTTCACTGCGCTCAAACAGACGCCGCAAGTCAGATGACGAAGCGCGCTGCGCGCGCGGGCCATGCGTCCTGCGCTGCTCGACGCCCCAGAAATCGCCTCCCAGCGCACCCCCCAGCCCTGCCCTGCCTGCACCCGTCTTTGCAAAACTATCCGTTGCCCTCGAAGGTCGCCCTTCAGCCGGAGGAACGATCCCGGATTGCGCTGCGCTCCATCCGGGCTACGGGGAACCCTCCGCGACACGAACGATCACGTAGCCCGGATGCCAATCCGGGGATCGTCCGTCATGCCGACACATCGAACACGCCTGTGCGGAGCGGCGCGGTGGGCGGCAGGGGCTGGGGGGCGATTTCTGGGGCGTCGAGCAGCGCAGGGCTTGGGGCTGGCGCGCGCAGCGCGCTTCGTCATCTGACTTGCGGCGTCTGTCTGAGCGCAGTGAACGAAGTGAACGTAGCGAGTTATGCCGCACAGCCCCGAGACCGAGCAGCGCAGAGCAGTCCTCGCGCCAGCGAGGACCGCCCCAGCATGAGCCCCCCAGCCCCTGCCGCCCACCGCGACGCGGTTCAAGACGCAGCAGCAAATCGCCATGCGTGAAACCAGATCCACCTGCCCCTATTGCGGCGTCGGCTGCGGCGTCATCATCGAATCCGACGGCGACCAGATCACCGGCGTGAGGGGCGACCCGACGCATCCCGCAAATTTCGGCCGCCTGTGCACCAAGGGCAGCACGCTGCACCAGACGACGAGTGCCGCCATCACCATGCAGGCCCGCCTGCTGCACCCGATGCAGCGAACGTCCCGCAACGAGGCCCCAAGACGCATCACCTGGGACCAGGCCCTGGAGACGGCCACCGACAAGTTCGCCGACACCATCCGCCGCCACGGCCCCGACGCCGTCGGCTTCTACATCTCCGGCCAGCTCCTCACCGAGGACTACTACGTCTTCAACAAGCTCACCAAGGGCCTCATCGGCACCAACAACGTCGACACCAACTCGCGCCTGTGCATGAGCAGCGCCGTCGCCGGCTACAAGCTCACCCTCGGCGCCGACGCCCCGCCCGCCTGCTACGACGACATCGCCCTCGCCGACACCCTCTTCATCGCCGGCGCCAACACCGCCTGGGCCCACCCCATCCTGTTCCGACGCATCGAGGACGCGAAGCGCGACAACCCCGCCATGCGCATCATCGTCGCCGACCCGCGCCGCACCGAAACCGCCGAGGCCGCCGACCTCCACCTCCCCCTGCTCCCCGGCACCGACGTCGCCCTCTTCAACGGCATGCTCCACCTGCTGCTCTGGGAAGGCCTGGTCGACCAGCCCTGGATCGACGCCCACACCCAGGGCTTCGCCGCGCTGCGCGACCGCGTGCGCGACTTCAACCCGAAGGAGACCGCCCGCCTCTGCGGCATCGACGAGGCGGCCCTCGTCCAGGCCGCCCGCTGGTTCGGCGAACGCGGCCGCCGCACCCTCTCGCTCTACTGCCAGGGCCTCAACCAGTCGCGTGCCGGCACCCTCAAGAACGCCGCCCTCATCAACCTGCACCTCGCCACCGGCCAGATCGGCAAGCCCGGCGCCGGGCCCTTCTCGCTCACCGGCCAGCCCAACGCCATGGGCGGCCGCGAGGTCGGCGGCCTCGCCAACCTGCTCAGCGCCCACCGCGACCTCGCCGACCCCGCGCACCGCGCCGAGGTCGCCGCCCTCTGGGGCGTGCCCGAGGTCCCCGCCACGCCCGGCAAGACCGCCGTCGAGATGTTCCAGGCAGCCGCCGACGGCGAGATCCGCGCGCTCTGGATCGTCTGCACCAACCCCGCCCAGTCGATGCCCGACCAGGCCACCATCCGCCGCGCCCTCGAACGCGCCGAGTTCGTCGTCGTCCAGGAAGCCTTCGCCACCACCGCCACCTGCGCCTACGCCGACCTGCTGCTGCCCGCTACCAGCTGGGGCGAGAAGGACGGCACCGTCACCAACAGCGAACGCCGCATCAGCCGCGTGCGCCCCGCCATCGCCGCCCCCGGCGAGACCCGCCACGACTGGGCCGCGGCCACCGACTTCGCGCGCCGCCTCGAAACGCGCCTGCGCCCCGGCCTGCCCTCGTTGTTCGACTACCCGACCCCCGAGTCGATCTGGAACGAGCACCGCGACACCACCCGCGGCCGCGACCTCGACATCACCGGCCTGAGCTACGCCCAGCTCGAGCTCGCCCCTGCGCAATGGCCCTTCCCCGCCGGCGCCACCGGCGGCCGCGCCCGCCTCTACGAAGACGGCGTCTTCCCCACCGCCGACGGGCGCGCCCGCTTCGCCGACACACCCTACGAAGGCCTCGCCGAGCCGCGCGACGCCCGCTACCCGTTCTCGCTCACCACCGGCCGCCTGAGGGACCAATGGCACGGCATGAGCCGCACCGGCACCCTCGGCCGCCTCTTCGGCCACGTCCCCGAGCCGACCATCGAGATGAACGCGCAGGACCTCGCCCGCCTCGCGCTGGCCGAAGGCGACCTGGTCCACGTCACCTCGCGCCGCGGCAGCATCGTGCTGCCGGTGCAGGCCAGCGAGCAGGTCGCGCCGGCCCAGGCCTTCGTCGCGATGCACTGGGGCGACGAGGTCCTCGCCGGCAACACCAGCGGCACCCGCATGCACGGCGTCAACGCCCTCACCACTCCGGCCTTCTGCCCACGCTCCAAGCAGCCCGAGCTGAAGCACGCCGCGGTCAAGGTGCTGAAGGCCGAGCTGCCCTGGCGCCTGCTCGGCCTCGCCTGGCTGCCCGAGGCGCGCGCGCTCCAGGTGCGCGAGGAACTCAAGGCGCTGATGGACGGCTTCGCCTTCGCGAGCTGCGTGCCCTTCGGCCGCGAACGCAGCGGCGTGCTGTTCCGCGCGGCCGCCTACGAGCCCGTGCCCGATACCGTGGTCGAGCGCATCGAGGCCCTGCTCGGCCTCGCCGGCCCCGAGGTGCTGCACTACGCCGACAAGCGCCGCGGCCAGCGCCGCGCCATGCACCTGCGCCGCCAGGACGCAGAGGCCCGCCTCGAGGGCTTCCTGCTCGCTGGCGACATCACCGCCGAAGCCTGGATCAAGCCGCTGCTGCAGGACGAACTGCCGGCCCAGGCCTACGGCCGCCTGTTGCTCAGCCCCGGCGCCCGCGCCCCGGTCGCCGTGGTCGCGAGCGGCAAGCAGGTCTGCACCTGCTTCAACGTGAGCGAGCCCGCCATCGCCGCGCAGCTCGAACGCTGCAGCGGCTCCGTCGAGCAACGTCTCTACCAGTTGCAGGCTGCCCTGCACTGCGGCAACAACTGCGGCTCGTGCATCCCGGCCCTGAAGCGCATGGTCCGCGCCACCCTGCCGACCGCCGCCCCTGCCTAGAATCCATCGAACGCCCCCGAACAACGATGGAGACAACGGCATGACGACATGGATGCGGTCCTTCGGGATCGCCGTACTCGCAGGCAGCCTGCTCGCCGCCTGCGCCGGCATCCCGCCGGCCACCGCCCCGCAGCTCGCCGACTTTCCGCCGATGGCGAGCGGCGCCGCCCCCGGCGCGTCGCCCGAGGCCTTCGCCACCGCGCGCGCGCTGGGCCGCGGCATCAACTTCGGCAACATCTACGACGCACCCGACGAAGGCGTCTGGGGCCTGCGCTGGAACGACGAACTGGTCTCCCTCGCCGCAGACGCCGGCTTCGCGCACGCCCGCCTGCCGGTGCGCTGGAGCAACCATGCCGCGCCCACCGCCGACGCCACGATCGACCCGCAGTTCTTCGAGCGCATCGACCACGCCGTCGACACCCTGCTCGGGCGCGGCCTTGTCGTCGTGCTGAACATGCACCACTACCGCCAGCTCGACGGCGACCCGCTCGACGGCGGCGAGCGCAGGGCCGACACCGACCTGCATGCGCTGCGCTTCCTCAACATGTGGAAACAGATTGCCCAGCACTACGCCACGCACGGCCCCAAGCTGGTGTTCGAGCTGTACAACGAACCGCACGGCGCGCAGACCTCGACCTGGAACGACCTGGCCGCGCGCGGCCTCGCGGTCGTGCGCAAGAGCAACCCGACGCGCATCGTCGTCATCGGCCCGACCCAGTGGAACAGCGCCAACGCGCTGCACAGCCTCGTGCTGCCGAACGACCCGAACCTGATCGTCACGATCCACAACTACGAGCCCTTCCACTTCACGCACCAGGGCGCCGAGTGGTCCAGCGGCGCCGCGGCCTGGCTGGGCACCCCCTGCTGCGATGCCACCCAGGTGGCCCAGCTGCGTGCACCGCTCGACACCGCCGCAGCCTGGTCCGCGCGCCACCGCTACCCGATCTACCTCGGCGAGTTCGGCGCCTATGGCAAGGCCGCGATGCCGTCCCGCGTGGCCTACACGCGCCGCATGCGCGACGAGGCCGAGCGGCGCGGCTTCCCATGGGCCTACTGGGAGCTCGCCTCCGGCTTCGGCGCCTACGACCCCGCGGCACGCGAATGGCGCGCGCCCTTGAAGGACGCCTTGCTCGGACCCTGACGCATGTCTCACCGCGCCACCGCCCCGCTGGCCCGTTCCTTGCGAAACACGGGCAGGGAGACATCATGAGCATCACGAGCTACATCAAGGAAATCGGCCGCGGCAAGGAAGGCGCGCGGTCCTTGTCGGAAGCGCAGGCGCTGGACCTGATGGGCCAGGTGCTGGACGGCCAGGTGAGCGACCTCGAGCTCGGTGCGTTCGCGATGGCGATGCGCATCAAGGGCGAGACGGTCGATGAACTCGCCGGCTTCCTGCAGGCCGCCGCCACGCGCTGCCTGCCCATCGCCTGCGAGCGCACCCTGGTGGTGCTGCCCTCGTACAACGGCGCGCGCAAGCTGCCCAACCTCACGCCGCTGCTCGCGCTGATGCTGGCGCAGGAGGATGTGCCGGTGCTGGTGCACGGCATGCCCGAGGACCCGGGGCGCGTGACCACGGCCGACATCTTCCAGGTGCTGGGCCTGCCGATCGCGCGCACGGCCGACGACGTGAGCCAGGCCTGGCGCCGCCGCGAGCCCGTCTTCATGCGCACCGACGCGCTGTGCCCGCCGCTTGCGCGCCTGCTGGATGCGCGCTGGACCATCGGGCTGCGCAACTCCGGCCACACCATCGCCAAGCTGCTCGACCCCTGCGCCGCCGGCCGCGCGATGCGCGTCGTCAACTACACCCACCCCGAGTACGGCACGATGCTGACCGACTTCCTGCAGCACACGGCGGCGAACGCGCTGCTGATGCGCGGCACCGAAGGCGAGCCGGTGGCCGACCCGCGGCGCCTGCCGCGCCTCGATGTGTACATCGACGGCCAGCCGCGCAGCGAACTCTCGCTCGCCGCGCACGACGGCGTGCTGCGCGAACTGCCGGTGCTGCCGCGCAGCTGCGATGCGGCAACGACGGCGCTCTACATCCAGTCGGTGATCAGCGGCGAAAAGCCCGCGCCGGCCCCGATCACCCAGCAGGTGGCCTGCCTGCTGGACAGCCTGGCGGCGCTGGAGCGCGCGCACCCGAAGGAGAAGTCGGCATGAGCACTGCCCTCGCCGGCCCCGGCCGCGTCACCCTCGTCGGCGCCGGCCCCGGCGACCCGGAACTGCTGACGGTGAAGGCGGTGCGCGCGATCCGCGCCGCCACCGTGCTGCTGGTCGACGACCTGGTCGGCGAGGGCGTGCTGCGCTACGCACGCCGCTCGGCGCGCATCGTGCACGTCGGCAAGCGCGGCGGCTGCGCGAGCACGCCGCAGGCCTTCATCGAGAAGCTGATGGCCGCCGAGGCGCTGAAGGGCGAGCAGGTGGTGCGGCTGAAGGGCGGCGACCCCTTCGTCTTCGGGCGCGGCGGCGAGGAACTGCAGCACCTGCGCGCGCAGGGCATCGAGGTCGCGGTGGTGAACGGCATCACCGCCGGCCTGGCCGCGGCCACCTCGCTCGACGTGCCCCTGACGCATCGCGACCATGCGCACGGCGTGATCCTCGTCACCGGGCATGCCAAGGAAGCGGGCCGCGCGCCCGACTGGCCGACGCTGGCCGCCGCCGCGGCGCAGGGCCTGACGCTCGTGATCTACATGGGCGTGTCGCAGGCCGCGTCACTGCAGTGCGGGCTGCTGGGCGCCCTGCCCGCCGGCACGCCGGTGGCGGTGGTGCAGCACGCCAGCCAGCCGCGGCAGCGCCATGCCTCCGGCACGCTGGGCGACCTCACCGGCCTGATCGAGCGTGAAGGACTGGGCAGCCCGGCCGTGATCATCGTCGGCGACGTCTTGCGGGGGCTGGCGGAGACTGCCAGGCTGGCGCCGGCGTCCCTCGAAAGGGGGGGCTCGCGGGCGGCCTGAACGACGGGGTCGCGCCTTATGATCGGCGGCGGAGCAGAGGACCCCATCGATGATCGAACTCGACAAGCTGAACCGCCTGACGGCGTCCCACGGCCCGCTGGAACGCGGCCACGGCATGGTGACCGGGGTGATTGCGCTGGGTCTCGCGATCCTGTGCTTCCTCGGGGTGATCGCCTTCCACTTCCCGCAGTACCTGACGACGCCGCAGCTGCGCCAGTCGTACGACGTGGCGGTGATCCGGCAGGTGATGCTGGTGGCGCTGGTGATCGCCGGCTCGCTGTCCCTGTTCAACATCATCCGCGGGCGGGCGCGCTGGCTGGCCTTTGCGTCCTTCCTGCTGGTGGGCTCGACCCTGATGCTGGGCGGGCACAAGGTGCCGGTGAACGACTTCGCCGACAACACGCCCTACATCGGCCTGGACTGGTTCATCCTCGACCTGCTGGGCTCGACGCTGATCTTCGTGTTCATCGAGAAGCTGTTCGCGCTGCGGCGTGACCAGCCGGTGTTCCGCGCCGAGTGGCAGACCGACTTCCACCACTTCATCGTCAACCACATGGTGGTGGGCTTCATCCTGCTGGCGACGAACCTGCTGGTGCACAAGCTGTTCGGCTGGGCGGCGAACGACGGCGTGCGCGGGTGGGTGGCGAACCTGAACTTCTGGGTGGCGCTGTTCCTGATCGTGCTGGTGGCCGACCTGGTGCAGTACTGGACGCACCGGGCGTACCACGAGGTGCCGCTGCTGTGGCGCCTGCACGCGGTGCACCACAGCGTGAAGAGCATGGACTGGCTGGCCGGCTCGCGGCAGCACATCCTCGAGCTGCTGATCACGCGCACCCTGGTGCTGGCGCCGATCTACGTGCTGGGCTTCAGCAAGGAAGTGATCGACGCCTACATCGTGGTGGTCGGTTTCCAGGCGGTGTTCAACCATGCCAACGTCAGCGTGCGGCTCGGGCCGCTGCGCTACCTGATCGTGACACCCAATTTCCACCACTGGCACCACTCGCAGGACGACGAGGCGATCGACAAGAACTACTCGGCGCACTTCGCCTTCCTGGACTACCTGTTCGGCACGGCGGTGAAGGCCGACCGAAAGTGGCCGGACCAGTACGGGGTGGTGGGGGACTACGTGCCGAACGGGTTCTTCAAGCAGTTGAAGTTTCCGTTTGTCTGGAAAGGTTGATCCCGGATTCCGCTGCGCTCCATCCGGGCTACAAATCCGTAGCCCGGATGCCAATCCGGGGATCCATCTTCATGCTGTTGCGGACGGCCGCAACGCCCGAGGCGCCGCCGCCGCCAGCACGCCGGCGAACAAGGACACCGTCGCCAGCCCCAGCGTCAGCGACGCGTGCTCCGCGATGATGCCGATCAGCGGCGGCCCGGCCATCATCCCCAGGTAGCCCACCGACGCGACCACCGCGATGCCGTGCGCCGGATTGGCGTCCACCTTGGCCGCCGCGCTGAACAGCACCGGCACCACGTTCGCGAACCCCAGCCCCACCAGCGCGAAGCCGACCAGCGCCACCACCGGGTGCGCGATCAACAGCACCGCCGCCATCGCCGCCGCCGCCAGCGCCGCGCTGCCGCTCATCAGCACCGCCGGCGACACCCGCTCGCGCACCCAGTCGCCCCCGAAGCGCGCCGCCGCCATCGCCGCGCTGAAGCTCGCGTAGGCCAGTGCCGCGAAGCTCGCCTCGCTCGACAGCTCCTGCTTCATGTAGAGCACGCTCCAGTCGTACATCGCCCCCTCGGCGATCAGCCCCAGCGCCCCCAGCACCCCCAGCAGCGCCAGGATCCCCCGCGGCAGCTCGAAGCCGCCCTTCTCGTCCGAGCCCGCGATCGTGCGCAGCATCGCCATGCCCCCGCCCACGATCGCCGCGCCGCCCAGCACGGCCATGCCCACCAGGTGCGTCGCCCCCGCCACCTCGTGCGACAACAGGAAGCTGCCCAGCCCCGCCCCCACCATCCCGCCCAGGCTGAACATGCCGTGGAAGCCGCTCATCAGGCTGCGCCCGGCCCGCTGCTCCAGCTCGCTCGCGGCCGCATTGATCGACACGTCGAACAGGCTGGTGCCGACGCCGAACACCACCATCACCGCCAGCAGCAGCGCATAGGCCTGCGACGACAGCAGCAATCCCAGGCACAGCGCCGTTGCCAGCCCCGACAGCAACGCCGCCCGCCGCGCCCCGAGCTTGCCCACCCAGCGCCCGGCCTGCGTCAGCGTCGCCACCGCCCCCACGCCGGCCGCCAGCATCGCGATCGCCAGCGCCTGCTCGCCCAGCCCGTAGTGCTGCTTGATGGTCGGCACATGCACGCCGAAGCTCGCGAACAGCACCCCGGCGACGAAGAACTGCAGGCGCACCGCCCAGGTGGCGCGGCCCAGAAGCGTGGAATCGACAGGCGTCATGAGGGAAAGCTCGCAAACGGTTGCGGTTGAGGGAAGCGGCCGATTCTAGGAAGCGATCGCGTCCCGGCCTGTCACAGATTGCGCTGCCCGGATAATCCGTGCCATGCATTCCCATGACGTGGTGGTGATCGGCGCCGGGGCGGCGGGCCTCTTCTGCGCCGGCATCGCCGGGCAGCGCGGTGCGCGCGTGCTGCTGCTGGACCACGCGCCCAAGGTGGCCGAGAAAATCCGCATCTCCGGCGGCGGACGCTGCAACTTCACCAACCGGGACGCGGCACCGGCCCATTTCCTGTCCGCCAACCCGGATTTCTGCCGCTCGGCCCTGGCCCGCTACACGCCGCAGGACTTCATCGCCCTGGTGCAGCGCCACCGCATCCCCTGGCACGAGAAGCACAAGGGCCAGCTGTTCTGCGACGAGTCGGCGGAAGACATCATCGCGATGCTGCTGCGCGAGTGCGAGCAGGGCGGCGTCACCCGCTGGCAGCCCTGCACCGTGGAGGCGGTGCGCGGCGAGACCGACCGCTTCGAGCTGGACACCGACCGCGGCCCGGTGCGCGCGCGGCGTCTCGTCGTCGCCACCGGCGGCCTGTCGATCCCGAAGATCGGCGCGACCGACTTCGGCTACCGGCTCGCGAAGCAGTTCGGCCACCGGCTCGTGGACACCCGTCCCGCCCTCGTGCCCCTGACCTTCGCCGCCGCCGACTGGGCGCCCTTCGTCGAGCTGGCCGGCCTCTCGCTGCCGGTCGCGATCGCCACCGGCAGCGGCAAGGCGCGGCCGCGCTTCCTCGAGGACCTGCTCTTCACCCACCGCGGCCTGAGCGGGCCCGGCGTGCTGCAGATCTCCAGCTTCTGGAAGCCGGGCACGCCGTTGCAGCTGGACCTGGCACCGGATCGGAACCTGGCCGAAGAATTCGTGCGCGCCAAGGCGAATTCACGCAAGAAACTGGGCAACGAGCTGGCCACCCTGCTGCCCGCCCGCCTCGCCGCGGCCTGGCTGGCGGCCCGGCCCGGGCTGTCGGATCGCCCGGTGGCCGAGCTGAAGGACAAGGAGTTGCAGCAGCTCGCCGCCGGCCTGCACGGCTGGGAACTGACGCCCGACGGTACCGAGGGCTACCGCAAGGCCGAAGTCACGGCCGGCGGCGTCGACACCCGCGAGCTCACCTCCCAGGGCCTGGAAAGCCGCCGCATGCCCGGGCTCCACTTCATCGGCGAGGTGGTCGACGTGACCGGCTGGCTGGGCGGCTACAACTTCCAGTGGGCGTGGGCGAGCGCGGCGGCCTGTGCCCGGGCGATCACCGACAGCCTGCAGCCTGCCGAAAGCGGCCACTGACAACCCGCTTGCGCGCCGGCCAAGTCTGGCTATAATCGCGGTCTTTGCTGGCAAACCCGCGCAGCGATTTCGTCATTGTCCGTCCACGCCTTGGCACGTTCTTTGGGCTGGATTCCGGAACCTCCATCCACGAGAACCGGGCGGACGACGGCGAGGCACCGAGCGCAAAAACTTCTGGATCTATGACTTCGATTCGCGTCAAAGAAAACGAGCCGTTCGACGTGGCCCTGCGCCGCTTCAAGCGCACGATTGAAAAGCTGGGCCTGCTGACCGACCTGCGCGCCCGCGAGTTCTACGAAAAGCCCACCGCCGAGCGCAAGCGCAAGAAGGCCGCCGCGGTGAAGCGTCACTTCAAGCGCATCCGCAGCATGCAGCTGCCCAAGCGCCTGTACTGATCTTCCGGCGCCCCCTCGGCGCCACAAGCACACTGAAGCCCGCGCCCTGCGGGCTTCGTTGTTTCTGATGTCCTCTCCCACGAGCGAGCCCTTGCGATGAGCCTCAAAGACCAGATCACCGAAGACATGAAGACGGCGATGCGTGCCAAGGACGCCGCCCGCCTGCTGACCATCCGCGGCCTGCTCGCGGCGCTGAAGCAGAAGGAAGTCGACGAGCGCGTGGTGCTCGACGACGCCGCGGTGGTGGGCATCATCGACAAGCTCATCAAGCAGCGCAAGGACTCGATCGCCCAGTTCGCCGCCGCCAACCGCACCGACCTCGTCGACAAGGAAAGCGCCGAACTGGCCGTGCTCGAAGGCTACCTGCCGCAGCGCCTGTCGGCCGACGAGATCGCCGCCGAGGTGGGCAGGATCGTCGCCGAACTGGGCGCGGCCGGCCCCGGCGACATGGGCAAGGTGATGGGCGCCGTCAAGACGCGCCTGGCCGGCAAGGCCGACATGGGCCTGGTCTCCGCCGCCGTCAAGCAGGCGCTCAGCCGCTGATCCGCCACTGCAGGGGCCGACCATGACCGATCCTGTCGTCCAGCCGCTCAGCGCCGACGTCTGCGTCGCGCCCCAGCTCGATCCCGCCGCGATGGCCTGGGCCGCGCAGCAGGGGTTCAAGAGCGTGATCAACAACCGCCCCGATTTCGAGGGCGGCCCGGACCAGCCGACCAGCGCCGAGATCGAGGCCGCGGCCCGCGCCGCCGGCCTGCAGTACGCGCACCTGCCGGTGTCGCCTGCGGTGCAGACGCCGGAAGAGATCGCCCGCTTCGGCGAGCTGCTCGCGACGCTGCCGCGACCCATCCTCGCGTTCTGCCGCACCGGCACCCGCTCCGGCAAGCTCTACCGCGCCGCCACCGGCGCCTGAAGCCCGCCACCACGCCACCGGCCGGAGCAGTCATGCGGCTGAAGCTCAAGGTCTTCCTGCTGGCGGTGATCCCGCTGGTCGCCTCGCTGCTGCTGATCGCCGTGGCGGTGCGCCAGAAGGAGAACGACCTCGCCGCCCGCGAGCGCGCGGTCGTCGAGAGCGCCACCCTCGCCTCCAAGCAGAACGAGCTGCGGCACTACGTCGACCTGGCGCAGAGCACCATCGCCCCGCTCTACGCCTCCGGCCGCGACGACGCGGCGACGCGCGAGGAAGCGATCCGCCTGCTCGCCTCGCTGGACTACGGCAGCGACGGCTACTTCTTCCTCTACGACCTGACGGGCAAGAGCCTGATGCACCCGCGCCAGCCCGAGCTGGTCGGGCGCGACATGTGGGACATGCGCGACGTGAGCGGCGCCCCCGTCATCCAGCACCTGATCGAGCGCGCGAAGCAGGGAGGCGGCTTCGTCGAGTACCTCTGGCGCAAGCCCTCCACCGGCCAGATCACGGCCAAGCTGGGCTACGTGGTCGCGCTGCCGCGCTGGAACTGGATGCTCGGCACCGGCCTGTACCTGGACGACGTGCAGGCCACCATGGCCCAGCTCGACCAGCAGGTCACCAGCAACATCGCCGACACGATGTGGTGGATCGCCGGCATCGCGCTGCTGGGCATCGGGCTGATCGGCGGCTGCGGCCTGGTGCTCAACGTCAGCGAGCAGCGCATCGCCGACGCCAAGCTGCGCCTGCTCGCGCGCCAGGTGGTGCGCTCGCAGGAGGACGAGCGCGCCTACCTGTCCCGCGAGCTGCATGACAGCACCAGCCAGACCCTGGTCTCGATCAAGCTGCTGATGGAATCCTCGGTCGCGCAGCTGGGCGAGGCCGCGCCGGCCACGCTGACCAAGGCGCTGGTGCGGCTGAACGGCGCGCTCGGCGAGGTGCGCGAGATCTCGCACCGCCTGCGCCCGGCCGAGCTCGACGTGCTGGGCCTGCCGGCGGCGCTGGCCCACCTGGGCGAGGAATTCGGCGAGCAGCGCCGCCTGCCGCTGCAGGTGCGGGTGCGTGGCGAGCCGCCCGAGGGCCTGCCGAACGAGATCAACACCGTGCTGTTCCGCGTCACGCAAGAGGCGCTGAACAACATCGACAAGCACGCCGCCGCGAGCCGGGTCGCGCTGCGCCTGGCCTTCGGGGCGGGCGGCGTGCGGCTGCGCGTGATCGACGACGGCCGCGGCTTCGACGTCGGCGCGATGCAGCAGCACCCGCGCCGCGGCATCGGCCTGCGCAACATGCGCGAGCGCCTGGCCTCGATCGGCGGGCGGCTGGACGTGCTTTCCCGCCCCGGGCGCACCGAGGTCGTGGCCGACGTGCCGGCGGCCGCGCTGCGCCGCTTTGCCCCGGGCGCCCCATGACCCCACCGACCCGCCTGCTGATCGTCGACGACCATCCCCTGGTGCGCGAGGGGCTCAAGGCCCGCCTGTGCAGCGTGCCGGGCCTGGACGTCGTCGGCGAAGCCGGCGACGCGGTCGAGGCCTCGGCCCGCCTCGCCGCGACCGAGGTCGACCTGGTGCTGATGGACATCGGCATGAAGGACATCAACGGCATCGAGCTGACGCGCCGCCTGCTCGCCGAACGGCCCGCGCTGCGCGTGCTGGTGCTGAGCATGTACGACAACCCCGAGTACGTGAACCGGGCGATGCAGGCCGGCGCACGCGGCTACGTGCTGAAGGATGCGCCGTCGAGCGACATCATCGAGGCCATCGCCGCGGTGCAGGCCGGAGAGACGTTCCTCAGCGCTGCCATCTCCGGCCGGCTGAACCGGGCGCAGACGCCGCGGCCGGTGATGTCGCTGCGCGAGAGCGAGATCCTCGCCTGCCTGGCCAAGGGCCGCTCCAGCAAGCAGATCGCCCAGGACCTGGCCCTGAGCGTGCGCACCGTCGAATCGCACCGCCAGAACATCAAGCGCAAGCTCAACCTGGAAGGCCAGGCGGAGCTGATCAAATACGCGGTGGAGCATTGCCGTGACTTCGGCATCGACCCTGTTGCGTAGAACCACGTAGCGGATAGACCCGTGGCGCCGGACGGCGAAACAGGGTCTGATATCGCTGCCCCCTATTCGAGGAAGACACCCGTGTCCCAACTCCTGACACTGGCGCGCTGGATCGACGCGCTGAACGACCGCTTTGCCTGGGTGGCGAAGTGGGCGGTGTTCCTGGCCTGTTTCATCAGTGCCGGCAATGCCGTCGTCCGCTACGCCTTCAACTACAGCTCGAACGCCTACCTGGAGATCCAGTGGTACCTGTTCGCGGTGTGCGTGATGCTGGGCGCCGCCCAGGTGCTGCGCGTCAACGAGCACGTGCGGGTGGACGTGATCTACGGCCGGTTCTCCAGCAAGGGCCGGGTGTGGATCGACCTGTTCGGGCTGGTCTTCTTCCTGCTGCCGGTGATGTCGGTGATGCTGTACTTCTCGTGGCCGCTGTTCGTGAAGTGGTTCGTCAGCGGCGAGATGTCCAGCAACGCCGGCGGCCTGGTCCGCTGGCCCGCGATGCTGACGCTGCCGCTCGGCTTCGGGCTGGTGGTCCTGCAGGGCGTGTCTGAAATCATCAAGCGCGTGGGCTGGCTCACGCACACCTACGAGATGGACCTGCACTACGAGAGGCCGCTGCAATGACCGTGGAGAACTTCGCCCCGCTGATGTTCGCGGGGCTGATCCTGATCATGCTGATCGGATTCCCCGTCGCGTTCTCGCTGTCGGCCCTGGGCCTGCTGTGCGGCTTCATCGCGATCTCGCAGGGCTGGTTCCAGCCCGAGTTCATGGCGGCGCTGCCGCTGAACGTGTTCGGCATCCTGTCGAACGACCTGCTGCTCGCGATCCCGTTCTTCACGCTGATGGGCGCGATCCTCGAGAAATGCGGCCTCGCCGAGGACATGCTCGACTCGATGGGCCAGCTGTTCGGCCCGGTGCGCGGCGGCCTCGGCTACTCGGTGATCATCGTCGGCTTCATCCTCGGCGCGATCACCGGCACCGTGGCCGGCCAGGTGATCGCGATGGCGATGATCTCGCTGCCGGTGATGATGCGCTACGGCTACAACATGCGCTATGCCACCGGCGTGCTGGCCGCGTCGGGCACGATCACGCAGCTCGTGCCGCCCTCGCTGGTGCTGGTGGTGCTGGCCGACCAGCTGGGCAAGTCGGTGGGCGACATGTACAAGGGCGCCTGGGGCCCGTCGATCCTGCAGGTGCTGCTGTTCGCCGCCTACACCTTCGTGCTGGCCCGCATCAAGCCGGAGCACGTGCCGGGCGTGCCCAAGGGCGCGCGCACGCTGGACGGCTGGGCGCTGTGGAAGAAGTGCCTGCGCGGCATCATCCCATCGGCGATCCTGATCTTCGCGGTGCTGGGCAGCATGGGCGGCCTGCCCGGCATCAACACGGCGGTGTGCACGCCGACCGAGGCGGGCGCGATGGGCGCGGTGGGGGCCTTCATCCTGGCCGCGCTGCACCGGCGCCTGACCTGGCCGCTGGTGCGCGAGGCGATGCTGGGCACGATGCGCATCACCGCGATGGTGGTGTTCATCCTGATCGGCTCGCGCGTGTTCTCGCTGGTGTTCCAGGGCGTGGACGGCGCGAAGTGGATCGAGCACATGCTGAGCAGCCTGCCGGGCGGCCAGATCGGCTTCCTGGTGGTCGTCAACCTGTTCGTCTTCTTCCTGGCCTTCTTCCTCGACTTCTTCGAGATCGCCTTCATCATCCTGCCGATGCTCGCGCCGGTGGCCGACAAGCTCGGCATCGACATGATCTGGTTCGGCGTGCTGCTGTGCGTGAACATGCAGACGAGCTTCATGCACCCGCCCTTCGGCTTCGCGCTGTTCTACCTGCGCAGCATCGCGGACACCTTGTTCAAGCAGGGCTCGCTGCCGCGCAAGGTGATGTCCAGCGACATCTACCTGGGCTCGATCCCCTGGGTGCTGCTGCAGGTGCTGCTGGTGGTCATCGTGATCTTCTTCCCGCAGACGGTGACGGTCTTCCTCGACAAGGAAGTGAAGATCGACCTCGACAAGGTGAAGATCGAGGCACCGGCCGGGGACACCTACCGCTCGAAGGACGAGAACCTGGACGAGCTGTTCAAGAACAGCGTGCCAGACGAGAAGAAGCCGGAAGAGAAGAAGTGAGCGGCGAAGGCGGCATCGCGCCGGTGACGGCGGCGGAGGGCCCGGCCTTCCCGCCATTCGTCAAGCTGCTGCTGACGGCGCTGACGCTGGCGGTGTTCGGGGCCGGAGCGCTGGCGCTGGACCAGGCGACGCTGCGCAATGCGTCGACGGGTGCGAAGCTGCTGGTGGCCGGCGGGCTGATCGTGCTGGTGGTGACGAACTACTGGGTGCTGAAGAGCCGCATCCGCATCGATGCGCGCGAAATCGTGCAGACCTGGATCTGGACCAAGCGGGTGCGCTGGGCCGACGTGGTCCAGGCCAAGCTGATCTACCTGCCTTGGCTCGCCTGGCTGGTCGCGCCGCGCATGGTGGTGCGCGGCGGGGCCGGGGTCGTGACCCTGTTCAACGCAGCCGATCCAAGGGTGCTGGCAGTGTTCACGCGCTATGCGCTGGCGCCGGAGCTGCGGGATCGCTCGTAGCCCGGATGCCAATCCGGGGATCGTCCGTCACGTGTCGACGGCCACGCCCCGGATTGCGCTTCGCTCCATCCGATCGTCGAAGCTTAAATGCGAGCCGCCTTGTGGTTGACGCCGCGGATCTGATCCTGCACTTTCTTGACGCGCGCTTCTCTTGCCTCCAGCTCGGTCTTCATTTGCGCAAGTTCCGCTTGACGAGTGCCGGTGGGCGATGCCAACCCACTGTCGAGCGCCGGCGTGTGCCTCTGCCTCAGTGCCTCAAAGTAGGCGAGAACCTCTGGATCCGGCTGTTCACTCCTACGTGGCGAGTTGTCTTTGGCGTTTTTTCGTGCAACGCCAATGTCCTTGCGGAGAACATCATTGGCAAGCTTCTTGAGAGAGCCGACGCTCCTTTTAGTGATGTCCTTTAAGCCGTGGAATGCGAACATGTGAGCAACCTTGAAAAGATGTCGGGAGCGGGCTGAGTAAGGGTGCGCTGTTCGACAGCGCCGACTTTCAGCCCACCCCTGTGTGGCATCTTCCGTCGCCCGGTTCCGCCCTACAACTTCTGTGTCTGCATGAAGTCGTCGAACGCCGCTTCTGCGAACCGGAACCACAGGTTCTGGTCCGCCCGCACCTTGGCGTAGTCCTCGTACACCTTCTTCCAGTTCGGGTTCTTCGCCGACAGCTCGCCGTACATCTCGAGCGCGGCCTTGAACGCCGCCTCCATCACGTCCTTCGGGAAGCGGAACAGCTTGGTCCCGCCGCCCACCAGCTGCTTCAGCGCGCCCGGGTTGCGGTAGTCGTACTTGGCCTGCATGTCGACGTGGGCCAGCGCCGAGGCCGCCTCGATCACCGCCTTGTAGTCCGGCGTCAGCGCCTCGTAGGCCTTGGTGTTGATGAAGAAGTCGAGCTGCGGCCCGCCCTCCCACCAGCCCGGATAGCAATAGTGCGGCGCGACCTTGTTGAAGCCGAGCTTCTGGTCGTCGTACGGCCCCACCCACTCGGCCGCATCGATCGTGCCCTTCTCCAGCGCCGGGTAGATGTCGCCGCCGGGGATGTTCTGCGGCACCGCGCCGATGCGCTCCAGCACCCGGCCGCCGAAGCCGCCGATGCGCATCTTCAGGCCCTTCATGTCGGCCAGCGACTTGATTTCCTTGCGGAACCAGCCGCCCATCTGTGCACCGGTGTTGCCGCCGGGGAAGTTGATGATGTTGTAGCTGCGGTAGAACTCGCGCATCAGCTTCAGACCGTTGCCCTCGTACATCCACGCCGTCATCTGGCGCGAGTTCAGGCCGAAGGGAATGGCGCAGCCGAGGGCAAAGGTCTCGTCCTTGCCGAAGAAATAGTAAGGCGCCGTGTGCGCCATCTCGACGGTCGCGTTCTGCACCGCGTCGACCACGCCGAAGGCCGGCATGATCTCCCCGGCCGCATGCACCGAGATCTGGAACTTGCCGCCGGACAGCTCGCCGACCTTCTTCGCGAAGACCTCGGCGGCGCCAAAGATGGTGTCCAGGGACTTGGGAAAGCTCGACGCCAGGCGCCAGCGCAAGGCCGTCTGCGCATGGACGATGGCAGGGGCGCTGCCGGCCGCAAGCACGCCCGCCAGGCCGGCCCGGCCTACAAAGGCACGACGTTCCATGAAACTCTCTCCTCGAAAATGCGATGAGAGAATTCTTCCGGAACGTCAGACAGCCGTGGCAAGGATTTTCCCCGCAGGGAAAACCCCGCCGCCGCTCAGTGCCTCAGAGCTTTTGCGCCTGCATGAAGTCGTCGAAGGCGGCTTCGGCGAAGCGGAACCACAGCACCTGGTCGGCGCGGAACTTGGCGTAGTCCTCGTACACCTTCTTCCAGGCCGGGTTCTTGCCCGACAGCTCGCTGTAGTACTCCATCGACACCTTGAAGCACGCATCCATCACGTCCTTCGGGAAGCGGTGCAGCTTGGTGCCGGCGCCGACCAGCTGCTTCAGCGCGGTCGGGTTGCGGGCATCGTACTTGGCCTGCATGTCGACGTGCGCGAAGGCCGAGGCCGACTCGACGATGGCCTTGTATTCCGGCGTCAGCGCGTCGTAGGCCTTGGTGTTGATGTACAGATCGATCTGCGGGCCGCCTTCCCACCAGCCGGGGTAGTAGTAGTGCGGCGCGACCTTGTTGAAGCCGAGCTTCTGGTCGTCGTACGGGCCCACCCATTCGGCGGCGTCGATCGTGCCCTTCTCCAGCGCCGGGTAGATGTCGCCGCCCGGCAGGTTCTGCGGCACCGCGCCCAGGCGCTCGACGATCCGGCCGGCGAAGCCGCCGATGCGGAACTTCAGGCCCTTCATGTCGGCGACGGAGTTGATCTCCTTGCGGAACCAGCCGCCCATCTGCGCGCCGGTGTTGCCGCCGGGGAAGTTGATGATGTTGTAGTTGCGGTAGAACTCGCGCATCAGCTTCAGGCCGTTGCCCTCGAACATCCACGCGCTCATCTGGCGCGAGTTCAGGCCGAAGGGGATCGAGGCGCCGATGGCGAAGGTCTCGTCCTTGCCGAAGAAGTAGTACGGCACGGTGTGCGCCATCTCGACGGTGGCGTTCTGCACCGCGTCGACCACGCCGAAGGCCGGCATGATCTCGCCGGCCGCGTGCACCGAGATCTGGAACTTGCCGCCGCTCATCTCGCCGACCTTCTTGGCGAACACTTCGGCGCCGCCATAGATCGTGTCCAGCGATTTCGGGAAGCTCGAGGCGAGGCGCCAGCGCACCGCGGCTTGCGCGTGCACGACGGCCGGCGCCACGCCGGCGGCCAGCACGCCGGCCAGGCCGGTTTGACGAATGAAGGAACGGCGTTCCATGCGGAGTCTCCTTGGGAAGGGTAATGCGTGACTGAACGAACCGCGGGATTCTAGGAGGCCCGCGAAATCCGACGCGAGGGGTGTTTCCCCGTCCGAGAAACTACGCAGGGCCCGGCGCGAGCCCGGCTCAGAGCCCCGCGATCTTCATCCGATCGATGAGCACCGAGCCGATGGTCTTGGTGCCCATCGTGTAGGCATCCGCGCCGACCGCGACGATGTTGCGCAGCATCTGCTTCAGGTTGCCGGCGATGGTGATCTCGTGCACCGGGTAGGCGATGCGCCCGTCCTCGACCCAGAAGCCCGCTGCCCCGCGCGAATAGTCGCCGGTGACGTAGTTGACGCCCTGCCCCATCAGCTCGATGACGAAGAGACCGCGGCCGAGCTTGCGCAGCATCTCGTCCAGGTTGTCCTGCGGCTGCGTCAGCCGGCTGGTGAAGATCAGGTTCTGCGAGCCGCCCGCATGGCCCGTGGTGCGCATGCCGAGCTTGCGCGCCGAATAGCTCGACAGGAAATAGCCCTGCACGACGCCGGCCGTCACCACATCGCGCACCTTCGTCACCACGCCCTCGTCGTCGAAGGGCGCGCTGCCCTTGCCGCCGCGCAGGTGCGGGTTCTCCTTGATGTCGATGTGCGGCGCCAGCACCTGCTGGCCCAGGCTGTCGATCAGGAAGCTGGAATTGCGGTACAGCGCGCCGCCACTCGTGGCCTGCACGTAGCCGCCCAGCAGGCCGGTGGCGAGCGTCGACTCGAACAACACCGGCACCTCGCAGGTCTTGATCTTGCGCGACTTCAGGCGCGACAGCGCACGCTCGGCGGCATAGCGGCCGATGGCCTCGGGGCTCGCCAGGTCGTCGGGCGAGCGCATCGAGCTGTACCAGGCATCGCGCTGCATGTCGTCGCCGCCGCGACCGGGCAGCGACGCGATCGGCGCCACCGAGATCGAATGGCGCGAGCTCGCATAGCCGCCGCGGAAGCCGCGGCTGTTGCCGGCGAAGAAGTGCGACTGCTGCGCCGACACGCCGGCGCCCTCGGAATTGGTGATGCGGCGGTCGGTCGAGAGCGCCGCCGCCTCGCAGCGGCGGGCCAGCTCGGCGGCCGCGGCGGCGTCGATGTCCCAGGGGTGGAAGAGGTCGAGGTCGCGCGTGGCATCCTCGCCGCGCGCCAGGTCGGCCTCGTCGGGCAGGCCGGCCGCCGGATCGTCGGCGGTGAAGCGGGCGATGTCGTACGCGGCCTTCACCGTCTGCTCGAGCGCGGCGCGCGAGAAGTCGGAGGTGCTGGCGTTGCCACGGCGCTGGCCCAGGTAGACCGTCACGCCGATCGACTTGTCGCGGTTGCGCTCGACGTTCTCGATCTCGCCCTTGCGCACCGACACCGACAGCCCGGCGCCCTCGGAAACCTCGACCCCCATGTCGCTCGCGCCGAGGGTCTTGCCCAGGGCCAGCGCGTCCTCGACCAGTTGCTCGAAGCGTTCGCGCGAGTAGGCGAAGCCATGGGTGGGAGTGGAAGAGGCGGTCATGAAGGCAGTGGGCTGGAAGGCGAGGGCTATCATACCGACGCCCTTGCCTGCCCAGCCCTCGTTTCCCCTCATGGCCCCTCGATCGCCCAAGAATCGCTTCGCCGAAGCGCCCGCCCCCGAAGCCGAGCTCGGCGACGACGGGCCGAGCAAGACCCAGCTCAAGAAGGAAATGCACGAGCTGCAGGCCCTGGGCGAAGCCTTCGCCGCCCTGCCGGAAAGCCGCATCCTCGCCCTGCCGGTGTCCGAGACGCTGATCGGTGCGGTGATGGAGTACCGGCGCACGAAGTCGCACGAAGGCCGGCGCCGCCAGATGCAGTACATCGGCAAGCTGATGCGGCGCGGCGACGATGTCGGCCCGATCCGCGAGGCCGTGCTGGCGATGCAGCTCGGCCGGGCGCAGGATTCGCTGGCCCTGCACGAGGCCGAGCGCTGGCGCGCCGAGCTGATCGCCGATGACGACGCACTGACGCGCTGGATCGCCGTGCACCCGGCCGCCGACCTGCAGCAGCTGCGCAGCCTGATCCGCGCGGCGCGCAAGGACGCGGCGGCCGCGCCCGAGCAGCGCAGCGGCCGGGCCTACCGCGAGCTGTTCCAGTTCATCAAGGCGCAGGAGGCGGGCGATGAGCAGCCCTGAGGCCCCCGCCGCGCCGCTGCAGGCGGTGCGCATCGGCGTGGTGTCGATCAGCGACCGCGCCTCCACCGGCGTCTACGAGGACAAGGGGCTGCCGGCCCTGCGCGCCTGGCTCGCGCGTGCCCTGCGCAACCCGATCGAGTGGGAGTCGCGGCTGATCCCGGACGAGCAGGCGCAGATCAGCGCGACGCTGGTCGAGCTGGTGGACGAGCGGCGCTGCGACCTGGTGCTGACCACCGGCGGCACCGGGCCCTCGCCGCGCGACGTGACGCCGGAAGCGACGCTGGCCGTGGGCGAGCGCGAGATGCCGGGCTTCGGCGAGCAGATGCGGCAGATCAGCCTGCGCTTCGTGCCGACCGCGATCCTGTCGCGGCAGGTGGCAGTGCTGCGCGGCAAGGCGCTGATCATCAACCTGCCGGGGCAGCCGAAGTCGATCGCCGAGACGCTGGAAGGGCTGCCGAACGCGCAGCCGGCGGTGCCCGGGATCTTCGCGGCGGTGCCGTATTGCATCGACCTGATCGGCGGGCCTTACATCGTCACCGACGAGACCGTGTGCCGGGCATTCCGCCCGAAGCGATAGGAAGGCCCCGGATTCCGCTTCGCTTCATCCGGGCTACCAAGACCCGTAGCCCGGATGCCAATCCGGGAATCACCGGTCACTTGACGAGCTGGTTCAGCCGCTCGGCATCGAAATGCTCCGCTTTCTGCGCATCGCTCGGCACGCAATCCTCCTTCACCGGCGAGAGCTTCTCGATTGCCGCCCACAGCAGCGCGATCTGGTGCTCATGCCCCGAGGCGTTCTCGATGAGCCCCTTCATGGCCTGTGACACCGGGTCGTCCCCCTGCGTCACGCCGTAGGCCGAGAAGCCCTTCTGCGGCGCCGATACCGCCGGCGCCGATTCATCCTTCGCGAGGATGATGCGCGCCGGGTTGCCCACCGCGGTCGCCCCCGCCGGCACCGGCTTGGTCACCACGGCATTGGAGCCCACGCGGGCCCCCTCGCCCACCGTGAACCCACCCAGCACGCAGGCATTGGCACCGATGATCACCCCGCGCTCCAGCGTCGGGTGGCGCTTGGCGCCCTTCACCAGCGAAGTACCGCCCAGCGTCACGCCCTGGTAGATCGTGCACTCGTCGCCGATCTCGGCCATCTCGCCGATGACGACGCCCATGCCGTGGTCGATGAAGACGCGGCGGCCGATGGTCGCGCCCGGGTGGATCTCGATGCCGGTGAGGAAGCGCGCCCAGTGCGAGATGAAGCGCCCCATCCAGCGCCAGCCGCCCGTCCAGCAGGCATGCGCCCAGCGGTGCATCAGCAGCGCATGCAGGCCGGGGTAGCAGGTGAGGACCTCCCAGGTGCTGCGCGCGGCGGGGTCGCGCTCGAGGATGCAGGCGATGTCGTCTCGGAGGCGGTCGAACATGGGGCAGGCGGGGTGGCCGGGGCGCGCCAGTTTATCTGGCACTCCGAAGGTCCTTCGCCATCAGGGGGAACGGTGTCGCTGCACGGCGCGGGCCATGCCGCGCAGGATGTGCACCTCCTCCGCCGTCAGCCCGGCCCGGTTGAGCACCTGGTTCAGCCGCGGCATCAGCTTCTTCGGCGCCGCCGGGTCGAGGAAGCCGATCTCGACCAGGGCCTGCCGCCAGTGCTCCAGCAGGCCCTGCACCTGGGCGCCGTCGGCGAGGGCGGCGTCCGGCACGCGCGGCTGCACCGCGAAGCCGCCCAGGGCCTGGCGCCAGTCGTAGGCCAGCAGCTGCACGGCCTGGGCCAGGTTCAGGGAGCCGTAGTCGGGGTGGGTGGGGATGCTGAGGCAGGCGTGGCAGCGGTAGACGTCCTCGTTGGCCATGCCGAAGCGTTCGGAGCCGAAGACGAAGGCGACGCGGTGCGCACCGGCGGCAAGGGTCGGGAACAGCTCGCGCGGCGCATGGGTCGGCGGGCCGAAGTCGCGTGGCGTCATCGCGGTGGCGCAGGCGTAGCTGACGCCGTCCAGCGCCTCGGCCAGCGTGCCGACGATGCGGGCGCGCACCAGCACGTCGGCCGCGCCGCTGGCCATCGCGATGGTGTCCTCGTGCACCAGCGCGTCGGCGAAGCGCGGCGCCACCAGCACCAGGTCGCCGAAGCCCATGGTCTTCATCGCGCGCGCCGTGGCGCCGATGTTGCCGTAGTGGCTGGTGTTGAGAAGGATGAAGCGGGTGCTGCTGTCGGCAGGCATGGGGCGAGCGGCTAAAATCGCGATTATCCGCAGGTCCCCCGGGGCCTGCCCGCTCTTTCTCATCATCGTCCGCCTTTCACTTCCGCAGGTTCCTCCCATGTCGCAAGCGCTCCATCCCATGCTCAACGTGGCCATCAAGGCCGCCCGCGCCGCCGGAGCCCTCATCAACCGGGCCTCGCTCGACCTCGACCTGCTGAAGGTGAACACCAAGTCGCCCAATGACTTCGTGACCGAGGTGGACCAGATGGCCGAGCAGGCCATCATCGAGACCCTGCTGGCCGCCTACCCCGGCCACGGCATCCTGGCCGAGGAATCCGGCCGTACGCACGGCGCGAAGAACAGCGAATACGTCTGGATCATCGACCCGCTGGACGGCACGACCAACTTCATCCACGGCTTCCCGGTGTATGCGGTGTCGATCGCCCTCGCCTTCCGCGACCAGGTGCAGCAGGCGGTGGTCTACGACCCGTCGCGCAACGACCTGTTCTATGCCTCGAAGGGCCGCGGCGCCTACCTGAACGACAAGCGGCTGCGCGTCTCGAAGCGCACGCGGATGCAGGATTCGCTGATCGGCACCGGCTTCCCGTTCCGCAAGGGCGACAACTTCAAGCGCTACGTGAAGATGTTCGAGGAGGTGATGCAGAACTGCGCCGGCCTGCGCCGGCCGGGGGCGGCGGCGCTGGACCTGTGCTACGTCGCGGCCGGCTACTACGACGGCTTCTTCGAGACCGGGCTGAACCCCTGGGACATTGCCGCCGGCTCGCTGATCATCACCGAGGCGGGCGGGCTGATCGGCAACTTCACCGGCGAGGCCGACTTCATGTACCAGCGCGAGGTCGTCGCGGGGAACCCGAAGATCTACGGGCAGATGGTGGGGATCCTGGCCCCGTACACGCGGGTGATCAAGGCGGAGGAGGCGAAGGCCGAAGGTGCCGAGGGCGAGACGGCGCCGGCGGTGACGCCGGAAGCGGCGCTGGCGGCGACGGCCACGAAGCCAGCCGAGCCCGAGAAGCGCAAGGCCGTTCGCATCCGCAAGGCCGACGCCGAGAAGCGATGAACGTGGGCGCGGGTCAGGCCCACGGTGTCCACTTGGCCGCCGACCGGCTCGACTCGACCGTCTTCTCCATGAACTTCACGCCGCGCGCGCCGTCTTCCAGCGTCGGGAAGTCGCCTTCCAGCGGCCCGAGGGCTCGCCCTTCCTCGTGCGCCCGGATCGCCTCCGCCACGCCCAGGTAGAGATTCGCAAACGCCTCGATGAAGGCCTCCGGATGCCCCGTCGGCAACCGGGACGCCTTCTTCGCCGCCTCGCACAGCCACGGCGATCCCCGCGTCAGCAGCCGCTTCGGCCCATCCAGCGGCGCATGCACAAGCAGGTTCGGATCCTCCTGGTGCCACGTCAGCGAACCCTGCGTGCCGAACACCCGCAGCCGCAGGTCGTTCTCGCCGCCGATCTCGATCTGCGAGGCGATCATCACGCCGCGCGCCCCCCCCTTGTAGCGCAGCAGCAGGTTGCCGTCGTCGTCGAGCCGGCGCCCCGGCACGAAGGCGGTCAGGTCGGCACACAGCGCCTCGATCTCCAGCCCGCACACGCTCGCCACCAGGTTCTCGGCATGCGTGCCGATGTCGCCCATCGCGCCGACGATGCCGCTCCTCGCCGGATCGACCCGCCAGTCGGCCTGCTTGTGGTCGGTGCTCTCCAGCTGCGTCGCGAGCCAGCCCTGGTTGTACTCGACGATCACCTTGCGGATCTCGCCCAGTTCGCCGGCCCGCACCATCTCGCGCGCCTGCCGCACCATCGGGTAGCCGGTGTAGTTGTGCGTGACGCCGAACACCGTTCCGCTGCGCGAGCGCGCCGCCAGCAGCGCCTGCGCCTGCTCGCTGGTGTGCACCAGCGGCTTGTCGCACACCACGTGGATGCCGGCCTCGGTGAAGGCCTTCGCCACCTCGAAGTGCACATGGTTGGGCGTGACGATGCTGACGAAGTCGATGCGCTCGCCGCGCGGCCGCTTCAGCTCGTCGTCCAGCAGCGCCTGCCAGCTGCCGTGGTTGCGCGCCTCGGCCAGCCCCAGGTCGCGCCCCGAGTCGCGCGCCTTCGCCGCATCGGCCGAGAGCGCGCCCGCCACCAGCTCGATCTGCCCGTCCAGCGCCATCGCCTTGCGGTGCACGGCGCCGATGAAGGCCCCGCGGCCGCCGCCCACCATCGCATATCGCAGCTTGCGCATCAGCAGCCCCTTCTCATTTCTCGAACGAGGCGTCGAAGGCCCGCGCCGACGGCTTGAAATCGAGCCGCCGCGTGTAGGCCGCGCTTTCGGTCGCGCCGTGCACGCGGTCCATCCGGCTGTCCTCCCACTCCACGCTCAGCGGCCCCTGGTAGCGGATGTCGTTGAGCGCGACGATGATCCCCTCGAAATCGATCATCCCCCGCCCCACGCTGCGGAAGTCCCAGAACCGGCGCGCGTCGCCGAAGCTGGTGTGGCCGCCGAACACGCCCACCGTGCCGTCGCCCTTGCCCCACCACACGTCCTTCATGTGCACGTTGTGGATGCGGTCGCCGAACGTGCGCAGGAACTTGACGTAGTCCACCCCCTGGTAACCGAGGTGGCTCGGGTCGAAGTTGAAGCCGAAGCGCCGGTGCCCCTTCACCGCCTCGATCGCGCGCTGGCTGCTCGCGATGTCGAAGGCGATCTCGGTCGGGTGCACCTCCAGCGCGAAGTTCACGCCGACGTCCTCGAAGACGTCGAGGATCGGCGTCCAGCGCGCCGCGAAGTCCTCGAACCCCTTGTTCCAGAACGCCTGGTTCGTCGGCGGGAAGGCATACAGCGCATGCCAGATCGACGAGCCGGTGAAGCCCGTCACCGTCTTCACGCCGAACTTCGCGGCGGCGCGCGCCGTGTCCTGCATCTCGCGCGCGGCGCGCCGGCGCACGCCCTCCGGATCGCCGTCGCCCCACAGGGCGGCTGGCAGGATGGCCCGGTGGCGCTCGTCGATCAGGTCGCACACCGCCTGGCCGGTCAGGTGGTTGCCGATCGCGAAGCACTGCAGGCCGTGCTGCTCGAGCAGGCGGCGCTTGTCCGCCAGGTAGCGCTCGGACTGCAGCGCCTCCTGCACGTTGAAATGGTCGCCCCAGCAGGCGAGCTCCAGCCCGTCGTAGCCCATCTTCTTGGCGAGCGGCGCCAGTTCGGCGAGCGACAGGTCGGCCCACTGGCCGGTGAACAGGGTGACGGGTCTGGCCATGGTCAGGTCCTCCTTCGGGTCAGAACGGGGAGTCCGGCACGTAGTACTTCGCCGCGTTGTCCTTGGTGATCAGCACCGAGGGGATGATGGTCGTCGGCGGCAGGCTGCCGCCCTTCACGCGCGCCTCGGCCGTCATCTTCATCGCGTCGGCGATCATGCTCGGCGAGTAGGTCACGTCGGCCGACACCACCTTGTCGCCGTCCATCACCTTCTTGATGTAGTCCTTGGAGCCGGCCCCGCCGATCACCAGCTTGACGTCGCTGCGCTTCGCCTGGTCGATGGCCTTCTGCACGCCCACCGCCATGTCGTCGTCCGAGGCCCACACCGCGTCGATCTGCTTGAAGCGCGTCAGGTAGTCCTGCATCACCTTGAAGGCGTCGTCGCGGTTCCAGTTGCCGTGCTTGGCGTCCAGCACCTTGATGTCCGGGTGCGTCTTCATCACCGCGTTGAAGGCATCGACGCGCTGGTTGTCGATCACCGTCGGGATGCCGCGCAGGATCACCACGTTGCCCTTGCCGCCCATGGCCTTGGCCATGTACTCGGCGGCCACCTTGCCGAAGCCGGGGTTGTCGCCGGCGACATAGGCGTTCTGCGCGCTGGTGTCGGTGAGGCCGCGGTCGACCACGGTCACGTAGACGCCCTTGTTCTTCACCTGCGCCACCGGCTGGGTCAGCGGCGCCGACTCGAAGGGCAGGATCACCAGGGTGTTGATCTTGTTGACGGTCTGCAGGTCCTGCACCTGGTTCGCCTGTTCCGAGGCCGAGCCCGCGGTCTTGACGATCACCTGCAGGCCCGGATGGGCCTTCTCCAGCTCGGCCTTGGTGCGGTTCGCCCAATAGACGACGCCGCCGGCCCAGCCGTGCGTCGCGGCCGGGATGGACACGCCCATCACGACCTTGTCCTGGGCGAAGACACCGGCGCCGGCGGCAAGCGCCGCCAGGGCCACGAGGATGCGCGGAATGAACTTCATGGAACTCGTCTCCTGTCTGTTGTCGATCTGCTCGTTGTGGAACACGGCCCTCGCGGGCCCGGGGGAACCTAGCGCCGGCCCCGCTGGAGGAACGCGACGATGATGATCACGACGCCCTGCACGGCGGCGTTGAGGTACACGCTGATGATGCTGGTCAGGTTGAGGATGTTGCTGATCACCGAGAGCAGCACCGCGCCGACCACCGTGCCGGTGATGCGCCCTTCCCCGCCCTTCAGCGCCGTGCCGCCGACGATCACCGCGGCGATCGCCTCCAGCTCCCACAGCAGGCCGGTCGTCGGCGAGGCGGAACCCAGGCGCGGCACGTACAGCACGGTGGCGATGCCCACGCAGACGCCCAGCAGCATGTAGGTCAGCACCTTGATGCGGTCGACGTTGACCGCCGCATAGCGCGCCACCTGCTCGTTGGAGCCGATGGCCTGCACGTAGCGGCCATAGCCGGTGCGGTTGAGGATCAGCGCGCCGACGGCGGCGACGGCCGCGAACACCCAGATCGGGAACGGCACTCCCAGCAGGCTGCCGTAGTAGACCGGGCTGTAGACATCGGACAGCTTGCCGTCGAGCGTGATCGCGCCGCCGTTGGCCAGGTAGGTCAGGTAGGCGCGGAAGATGCCGAGCGTGCCCAGCGTCACGATGAAGGGCTCGATGCGGCCCTTGGTGACGAGCAGTCCGTGCACGAGGCCGAACACGGCGCCCAGCACGAGCGCGAAGACGATGCCGATCGCCACCGTGAGCAGCGGCGAGCCGACCTGGGCCGCGATGCCGTTCATCAGCAGGATCATGCTGCCGGCGAGCAGCGCGGCCATCGAGCCCACCGAGAGGTCGATGCCGCCGCTGATGATGACGAAGCACATGCCCACCGCGATGATGCCGATGAAGGCGGTGCGGGTCAGCACGTTCATCGCGTTGTCCCAGGTCGCGAAGTCGCCGTTCAGCAGGGTGCCGGCGATGCAGAGCAGCACGAGGCCAAGCCAGGGGCCGGCGGCCTGCAGCTTGACCCGCCAGGTGGAAGAAGCGCCCGGCCCGAGCGCGGGCCCGCCCCAAGCCGGCGCGGATCCCCCCGGGGGATCGGCCGGCGTACCCGCCGGCCGAGGGGCTCTAGTGGACTCCGGTGGCATGGGCGATCAACTCCTCTTCGCTCAGTTGCTCGGCCGACAGCGTCGTCTGCAACACGCCCGCGCGCATCACGGCGACGCGGTGGCACAGGCCGATCAGCTCGATCAGCTCGGATGAAATCACCACCACGCCGCGGCCCTGCCCGGCCAGGCGCTGGATCAGGAAATAGATGTCGCGCTTGGCGCCAACGTCGACACCGCGCGTCGGCTCGTCCAGCACCACCACCTGCGGCTGCGGCTGCAGCACCTTGGCGATCGCGAGCTTCTGCTGGTTGCCGCCCGACAGCGCCGCGGCCCGGCTGCCCAGGTCGCGCGTGCGGATCCCGAAATCCGCCACCGCCTGGCGCAGCGCCTCGTCCTCGGACTTCGGGTCAAGCAGCGGGTGCAGGTGGCGGTCCAGGTCCATCAGGGTCAGGTTGTCGCGCAGCGAGAGCCGCACGTGCAGGCCCTTGCCCTTGCGGTCCTCGCTGAGGTAGGTCAGGCCGTGCCGTGCCGCCTCGCGCGGGCTGCGCAGCCTCAGCTCGCGGCCGTTCAGCTCGATGCGGCCGGCGCTGCGCGGGCGCAGGCCGAGCAGGCCCTCGAACATCTCGGTGCGGCCCGCGCCCACCAGGCCGGCAAAGCCGAGGATCTCGCCGGCGCGCACCTCGAAGCCCACGTCGGCGGCCCAGCCGGGCACCGTCAGGCCCTGCACCTTCAGCAGCGGCTTCGCGTCGGGCGCCGGCGGCAGCCGGGGCGGGAACATGTCGGACAGTTCGCGCCCCACCATCAGGTTGGCCATCTGCTGGCGCGAGAGGCCGGCCGTCGGGGCGCGCGTCACGAAGCGGCCGTCGCGCATCACCACCACCTCGTCGGTGATGCGCTCCACCTCGTCCAGCTTGTGCGAGATGTAGACGATGGTCACGCCGTCGGCCTTCAGCTGGCTGATGAGCGCGAACAGGCGCTCGGTCTCGGCGGGGGTGAGGGTGGCGGTCGGCTCGTCCATGATGAGCAGCCGCGCCCGGCGCGACAGCGCCTTCGCGATCTCCACCAGCTGCTTCTCGGCGACGATGAGTTCGCGCACCCGGGTGTCCGGGTCAGCCTGCAGGCCGACCTGGCGCAGGGCCTGGCGCGAGGCCTCGCGCATCGAGGCGTCGTCCAGCAGCCAGCCGCGCCGGCGCTCGTGGCCGAGGAAGATGTTCTGCGCGATGCTGAGGTCTTCGGCGAGGTTGAACTCCTGGTGGATCAGCACGATGCCGTCGCGCTCGGCATCGCGCGAGCTGGCGAAGCGCCGGGCCGTGCCGTCGATGCGCAGCTCGCCCTCGCTCGGCGGTTCATAGCCGGCAAGGATCTTCATCAGCGTCGACTTGCCGGCGCCGTTCTCGCCCAGCAGGCCGTAGACGCGGCCGGGGGCAAGCTCGAAGCTGACGTCGTGCAGCACGCGAACGGCGCCGAAGTCCTTCGTCACCGCGGCGAAGTCGACATGCAGGCTCATCCGGCCGCCCTTTCGCCGGGCCGCTCGCCACGCGCCCGCAGGGTCTCCTGGAGCGCCAGCACGCCCGCGCCGATCACGCCCGTGCGTTCGCCGAGCGGCGCGTACTGGATGTCCAGGTGCCGCGTCGACAGGGCGAGCGAGCGGTGGTAGACGCTCTGCCGGATGGAGGCCAGCAGCAGCGGGCCGATGCCTGTGATGCCGCCGCCGATGAAGACGTGCGAGGGGTTGAAGAAATTCACCACCGAGGCCAGCATCTGCCCGATGCGGGCGCCGGCGCGCTGGACGATGCCGTGGGCCGCAGCGTCGCCGGCACGGCTCGCCTGGCCGACGTCGACGGGCGTGATGCCGCCCTGCTCCTTCAGGACCTGGGCAAGCAGCGCACTCTGGCCCGACTGTGCCGCCTCGACCGCCATGCGCGAGATCGCCGGCCCGGCCGCCATCGCCTCGACGCAGCCCAGGTTGCCGCAGTGGCAGCGCGGGCCGTCGGGGTCGACGCAGATGTGGCCGACGTCGCCGGCCGAGCCGTCGGCGCCGCGGTAGACCTCGCCGTGGCAAATGATGCCGCAGCCGATGCCGGTTCCGACCTTGACGACCAGGAAGTTGGGCAGGCGCCGGTGCAGGCGCCAGAGCTCGCCCAGGGCCATCACGTTCACGTCGTTGTCGACGAAGACCGGGGCCGCGTAGTCCTCGCCCAGCACTTCACGGATGGACAGGCCTTCCCAGCCCGGCATCAGCGGCGGGTTGACGAGCAGGCCGCTGTGGAAGGCGACGGGGCCGGGGACGCCCATGCCGATGCCGATGACCTCCTTGCGCGTTGCGCCGCAGCGCTGCAGCAGCTCGCGCAGCAGCTCGCGGACGCGCGAGAGCAGCACGGCCGGGCTGGCGCGCACGTCCGCCGGCTCGCCGTGGTGGGCGAGCACCGTCATGTCGGGGGACAGGATGGCGACGTCCAGGCTGGTCGCGCCCAGGTCGATGCTGGCCAGCACGCCCACGGCACGGCTCATGCGCAAGGCCTCGGGACGCCGGCCGCCGGACGAGGCCTGCAGGCCGATTTCCTCGAGCACGCCGCGCTCGATCAGCGCCGCCACGGCCGCGTTCGCCTTGCTCTTGGAGAAGGTGGAGGCCGCGGCCAGGCCGCTGCGCGAGCTGCTGGCGGACCAGAACACCGCTTCCAGCACAGCCAGTTCGCCCGGCGACAAATCGTCCCAGCGGATCACCTTGCTTGTCTCCTGGTTGGTCGTCTTCGGGCCGGATCAGGCCGGCCGAGTGCCTTGGTGCGCATCCTAGGAAGGAGACTTCGACGCGGCAAGCGCTATCTTTGATCTTTTTTTAACCAAAGTGGATCGGGGGCGAACGGGAGGGGGCTACAGGATCCGACGGGCCGGCCGATAACGCCCCGACACCCTTTCCGGACAAAATGCAGTCGTCGGCTCTCCCATGAAGAAAGACCGAGCGTGATCAAGAAGATCCCCGTCGGGCAATTGCGCCTGGGCATGCACGTGCACGAGTTCTGTGGCTCGTGGATGGACCATCCGTTCTGGCGCTCCAAGTTCACGCTGAAGACCGAGGCCGATTTCCAGCGCATCGCCTCCGGCGGCGTGAAGGAACTCTGGATCGACACCAGCAAGGGCCTGGACGTCGAGGGGCCCGCCGGCCGGCAGATGGTCGTGACGCAGGAGGAGATCGCCGACGAAGTCGAGCGCGAGCTGGAATTCGTCGCCTCGATGCCGATGGAGTTCGACGACCTGGGCAGCGGGGACGCCGCGATGGCCAAGGCCGCCGCGCTGTACCGCCGCTCGGTGCCGAAGATCGCCTCGATGTTCGGCGAGGCCCGCCTGGGCAAGGCGGTCGATGCCGGCCAGTGCGAGGAGCTGGTCGAGGAGATCTCCGAATCGGTGCTGCGCAACCCCGGGGCGCTGATCAGCGTGGCCCGGCTGAAGCGCGCCGACGAATACACCTACATGCACTCGGTGGCGGTGTGCGCGCTGATGGTCTCGCTCGGGCGCCAGCTCGGGCTGCAGGGCGACCAGCTGAAGAAGGCGGGCCTCGCGGGCATGCTGCACGACCTGGGCAAGGCGGTGATGCCGCTCGAGGTGCTGAACAAGCCCGGCAAGCTCACCGATGCCGAGTTCGACATCATGAAGGGCCACCCCGAGCGCGGCCACGAGATGCTGGTCGAGGGCGGCACGGCCGGCGCGGTGGTGCTCGACGTCTGCCTGCACCACCACGAGAAGGTGGACGGCAGCGGTTACCCGCACCGGCTGGCGGGCGACCAGATCAGCCTGTTCGCCAAGATGGGCGCGGTCTGCGATGTCTACGACGCCATCACCTCGGTGCGCCCCTACAAGTCGGGCTGGGACCCGGGCGAGGCGCTGCGCCGCATGGCCCAGTGGAAAGGGCACTTCGAGCCGCGCGTGTTCCAGGCCTTCGTCAAGACGGTGGGCATCTACCCGGTCGGCTCCTTGCTGCGCCTGCAGTCGGGCAAGCTGGCCGTGGTCACGGCGCAGAACGCGCAGAACCTGCTGGCGCCCAAGGTGAAAGCCTTCTTCAGCACCAAGTCCAACATGCGCATCGAGCCCGTCGAACTCGACCTGGGCAGCGCGTACTGCCAGGACAAGGTGCTGCGCTGCGAATCGCCGGACGAGTGGAAGTTCAAGGACCTCGACGTCCTGGCGGGGGTGCAGCGGAACTGAGACCTTCCCCCCAACAAGGTCGTCCCGGGCGACGCATCGACCAGCAGGTCCAAGTCACTGCCGTCTACGTCCGTCCCTTTCGCGACAGATCCAAATACCCGCGGGTTGGTCAACCCCGAACGCCCCACCGCCTCGCGCACAGCGTCGCGGCGACTTGCCAACGCGGTAGACGGCTTCATGATCGTCGGAGCCTTCTGCAAGGATCGGATGCCTTGCGTTCTATCACATCGAGAAGCAGTTGCCCCTTGCTGCATCGGCCAGTCGCTCAACGGCAACAGCTCCCCGACGCCCACACCGCCTGGCTGCCCAGGTAGATCACCAGGTTCCCGTCGTTCTGCAGGCTCAGGTGCGCCCCCGGCTGGCCCGCCGTGTTGCTGGCCCAGAACGGCTGGTTCGCCGGGTCGTAGATCACCAGGTTGCCGTCGCCCTGCATCGCGATCTTGCCGACCGCGTGCCCGGCCGTGCCGCTGGCCCACAACGGCCGGTTGCCCTGGTACAGCACGAGGTTGCCGTCCGACTGCATCCACAGCTGGAAGCGACCGTCGCACGAGGTCAGCGGGCGGTTGACCGGCAGCAGCGTGTTGGCCGGCAGCACGCCGCAGCCTGAGGCGGGCGGGGGCACAGGCGGCTCGGTCGTCGACCCCGGCCCCGGGTTCGACGGCATCGCCGCCGTGTTCGCCGCCTTGCCGCTGTACACGCGCCCCACCTCGTACGCGAGCCGCAGGTACCAGTCGCTCGGCAGGTCGCGTCCATCCGCGTCCAGCGTCAGCCAGTAACCCTGGTCCGGCGCCTGGCTGCGCTTCGACGCCACCTTGAAGATCGACGTCGACTCGTTGACCTCGTCGAACATCGCGATCTTCACCGCCGTCGCACCCACGTCCCGCGCATTGAAGGCCTGCCGCCACAGGAAGCTGCCGCCCAGGCGCGGGATCTGGTTCTGCGGCGCGGTCTTCATCAGGTTGTGCCACGAGAAGCCGGGGAAGATCACCGGCAGGTACATCTGACGGTTCGCCCGCGTCTGCGCCATGTCGGGCTGCAGCACCTGCGCCTTCCAGTTGTCGGCGCCCGCCGCGTCGCCGAAGGACCCGACCGCCCAGGGCTGCACGATGTCCAGCAGCGCATACACCGCCGCCCAGCCCGGATCGGACGAGCTCGAGCGCCCACCCACCTTCCAGCCCCCGGGCACGCCGCCCATCACGCTCACCTGCGCCTGCGACTTGAAGAACTCGACGATGCGCCGCCCGAGCGCCGGCCGGTTCACGTGCCGGTCGTCGCCAAAGCCGAGGCCCCACACCGACACGATCGGCCGCCCGTCGTGCTTCAGGTAGGACGGGCTGGCCGTCAGCTTCAGCTCGCCGGCCAGGTGCTGCCAGTCTTCCTGCAGCCGCGCGATGACCTGGTCGTCGCTCACGCCGCCGTAGTCCATGCTCAGGTCGTACTCGATCGCGAAGCCGCGCCCATGCTTCTCGGCCGCGGCGCGGATGTTCTGCAGCACCACGTCCTTCTCGCTGCGAAGCCAGGGCACGTCGGTCAGGAAGCGCTGCACCAGCGCCCCATCGATGCCGTAGCTGCGCATCCAGCCGAAATGCGTGTCGGCCGTCTCCTTCGGGTACGAGGAGAACAGGAACGCAGGCTGCCCCTGCACCGTCATGCCCGGCACCGGGCAGCGCGAGGCCGGCGGCAGGCCGCTCACGTCGGGGTAGGCGTCGATCGCCAGCGTCGAGGCCGAGGGCGCGCCGTTCGACCAGTGAGACCAGCCGTTGCCCGGGCTGCCGTCGCCCGGGCAGCGGAACCACGCCTGGTAGCCGACCACCACCTTGCCGGCCAGCGTGGAGGTGTCGACCGCCTGGGCCTGCGCAGGCATCGCCGCCAGCCCCGCCCACAACGCACAGAACCCGGCGACGGCGCGCCAGCGCTTGATGGAGTCCATGATCGATCCTCGTCGTGTTGGTGCCGGGGCCGCAGCGTAGCCCGGATCCGGCACGCGGGACTCCCAAAAAGTGGAATCGTTTCCACTCGATACCATTCTCACCCGGAACATGCTGTTGCAACCCGGAAGCCCCCAAAGCCTGCAGGCACACCGGGCCGGCGCATAGTCGACGCTTCGCAGTCTTGTCACGGGAGCACATGCATGACGAAGCTCATTCCCTGGATCGCCGCCCTGGCCTTGTCCGCCTGCGCATCGCAGCCGGCCAAGGTCGCGGTGCCGGCCGACCTGGTGCCGGCCGGCGAGCACGCGGTCGAACGCCTCGCGGCGCGCGGCGTGCAGATCTACGAGTGCCGGCAGAAGGTCGGCGGCGGCGGCACCGAATGGACGCTGGTGGCGCCCGAGGCGCAGCTGTTCGACGCGCAAGGGGCGCCGGTGGGACGCCACTACGCGGGGCCGCACTGGGAGGCGGCGGATGGCAGCCGCATCCTCGGCACCGTCAAGGCGCGCGCGGATGCACCGCTGGCGGGGGCCATCCCGTGGCTGCTGCTGACGGCCAAGTCGGTGGGCGGACCGGGGCGGTTCGCGGGGATCACGAGCGTCCAGCGCGTCAACACCGCAGGCGGAGGCACGCCGGCCGTCGCGTGCGACAGCGCGACGCTGGGACGCAGCGAGCGGGTGCCGTATACGGCGGACTACATCCTGCTCGCGCCCTGACTCGTGAAGGACGAATCCCGGATTGGCATCCGGGCTACGAATTTCCCGTAGCCCGGATGGAGCGAAGCGCAATCCGGGAGCAGCCGTCTACTTGAACGACAGCTGGAATTCCGCCCCCGGCGAGGCATTGCGAGCCGCCAGGGTCCAGCCATGCGCCTGCGCGATCTCGCGGCAGATCGACAGCCCCAGCCCCGCCCCCTGGTGCGCCCCGCCACGCGCGCGCCAAAAGCGCTTGAAGAGCTGGGGCAGGTCGGCCGCCGCGATGCCCGGGCCGCGGTCGCGCACACTCAGCCCCTGCGCATCCACGGCCAGCGTCACCACCGAGCCCGGCGGCGAGTGCAGGATCGCGTTCTCCGCCAGGTTCTTCACCAGGATGAACAGCGCCCCGGCATCCGCCTGCAGGCGCACGGCGGGGCCGGGCCGCTGCAGCGCCAGCTCCACCTCGTGCCGTCCCGCCAGGCGCTCGAGCTGGGCTGCCGCATCGGCCACCGCGCGCGTCACGTCGGTGGTCTCGAAGATGTAGTTCTGCGCCTCGCTCACCTCGGCCAGGTGCAGCAGCTGGTGCACCTGGCGCGCCATGAAGTCCAGGTCCTTCAGCAGCAGCTCGCGCCGCCCGCCCTCGCGCTCGTCCAGCTCGATCTCGGCGCGGATCAGCGCCAGCGGCGTCTTCAGCTCGTGCGCCGCCGCCGCCAGGAACTCCTGCTGCAGCCGGTACCCCGTCTCCAGCCGCGCCAGCGCCTCATTGAAGCCGTCGATCAGCGGCGACAGCTCGCGCGGCAGCCGGCTGCCGTCCAGGCGCTCGCGCAGGTTGCGCGGGCCGATCCGCGCCGCCGCCGACGACGCCTCGCGCACCGGCTGCAGGAGCCGGCGCAACACCAGCAGCACCACGCCGGTGAAGACGAGCACCGCCAGCACCGCCGCCGCGATCCCGCCCTTGATGAAGATGTTGCCGCCGACGCTGCGGAACGCGGTCTCGAGACGGTCGCTGCGTGCCACCTGGATCACGAAGATGCGGCCCGCGTGCTCGATCGGCCAGTTCAGGATGCGCAGCGTCACCGCCCCAGCCGGCACGCTCCTCACCCGCTCTGCGAGCGAGAAGGGCTGCACGGCCAGCACCTCGGCCGCCGGACCGTCGCCGCCGACCACCAGCGGTTGGCCGCCGACGTCCAGCACCCGGTAGGCGAAATCGCGCGGCAGGCCGTCGACCATCGCCTGGTGCTTGGAACTCAGCTGCACCGTGAGCGGGACGCCGCGCGCATCGAAGCGCAGGCCGCGCTCGATGGTGCGCACGATGTCGTCGAAACTGTCGCGCCCCAGGTCCTGCGAGCTGGCGAGCAGGAACGCCGTCAGCGCCGCGCCTGCCAGCAGCATCACCACCAGCAAGGCGCTCACGGCCGCCAGCAGCAGCTGGCCGGCCAGGCTACGCGGCAGATGGATCGCGAAGCGCATAGCCATGCCCCCTCACGTTGACGATCTGCAGCGCCGTTCCGATCGCCGGCAGCTTCTTGCGCAGCCGGTGCAGGGCGACGTCCAGCGCGTTCGGCGTCACCGCCTCGTCCAGGCCCCAGGCGGCGCGCTCCAGCGCGGTGCGGCGCACGGTCTGGCCGGCGGCACGCACCAGGCACAGCATGATCTGCAATTCGGCCGGCGGCAAGGTGATCGACTCGGCGCCGCAGGCCATGCAGCCGGCGTCCGGGCGCAGCTGCAGGTCGCCGTGCGACGGCGTCAGCGTCTGCAGCTCCGCCGGCCGGCGCATCAGGGCGCGCACCCGGGCCACCAGCTCCTCCATCGCGAAGGGCTTGGCCAGGTAGTCGTCGGCACCCGCCTCCAGGCCGCTGACGCGGTCGTGCAGCGCATCGCGCGCCGTGAGCATCAGGCAGGGCAGGCGCTGGCCGGCCGCGCGCACGCGGCGCACCAGGTCGAGCCCGTCGCCGTCGGGCAGGCCGCGGTCCACGATCAGCGCCGAGTAGGCGGCTTCCGAGAGCGCATGCCAGGCCGGCTCGATGCGCTCGAAACAATCCACCTCGATGCCCGCCCCGGACAAGGCCTTGCCCACCAGGGCGGCCAGGCGGGCATGGTCTTCGACCAGGACGACGCGGTTCATCGACGGTGGCTGCGCGGTTCAGAAGCGGTAAAGGTAACCCAGGCGGACGCCGGGCACGCCGCGGCGCTCGATGAGCGGGCTGTCCTTGATGCCGGTGCCGAAGGCGGTGGCGCTCAGGTCGAGGAAGAGGCCCTGCTGGCGGTCGATCAGGTAGGCGGTGCGCAGGCCGACCTCGGTGTTGGTGGTGGCCACCCCTTCGTAGGCCGGACGGCCGGCGATGGCCTCCTCCGGACGCACGCCGTAGTAGTAGTCGATGTATTTCTTGTCGCGCCAGATCGCAGCGACGCGCGGCGTGAACATGAAGCGGCCGGCACGGTAGTCCTGCTCGATGCCGAACTTCAGCTCGGTGCCCTTGCTGTGCGAGGACGCATCGCCCAGCGCCTCGAACGAGAGCTTGGCGAAGTCGGTGCGCCAGACGGCCGCGCCGCCGAGCCAGACGCTGGCCTTGCGCTCCTCCATCCCGCGGAAGTAGGTCGAGTCGTCCGCCTCGAAGCCGTCGCCCAGCGCGTACTTGGCGCGCACCGCGAACGACACCGGGCCGAGGCTGGGCAGCTTGACGTCGAGGCCCGGGCCCATCACCCGCACCCAGCGGTTCTCGAAATTGACCACCGGCAGGACGCGGGTCTTGTTCTCGACACCCTTGTAAGGCGTGCGCTGCCAGCCGACGCCGAGGCCCAGGCCCCAGCCGGAGGGCGGGCCCTGCTCTTCGGGGGCTTGGGCATGGGTGAGGACGGGGGCGGCGCAGGCGGCCAGCAGGGCGGTGACGCGCAGGGAACGACGAAGCAGCATGGGAATGATCCGATTGACAGGATGACGTGATAGTCGGGCCGGAGAGCTTACCGGCGACTTACCGGGATCGCCGACACAGAAGGAAAGTGCACTGCTAGACTCGCGGCCACCCCGTTGGCGCCTTCGGCGTCCGCAGATCGCCTCCCACAGCCATGAAGCTGACCACACTGCACCTCGACAACTTCTCCGTGGTGCGACACGCAACATTCGGTTTCTCCCCGGGCATCAACGTTTTCGTCGGACGCAATGGTGCGGGCAAGTCCCACGTCATGAAGCTGCTCTATTCGATGCTGCGTTCCGGCTGGCAGGCAGGCCCGAAGGCTTCGCCCGCCGCATTCGGCACCGCCTTGAAGGAGAAGCTTGCCGGCGTCTACCGGCCGGACGAGCGCGCCATCGGACGCCTGGTCAATCGAGGCGTGGGCCGAAAGAAGGCCACCATCGAGCTGCAGTCGAGCGAGAACGGAACAGGCGAACAGCAGGCCTCAGCCAGGTTCACGTTGTCGACCCTGGGGTCGCTCTCCGTCACAAGCTACAACCTGCCGGAGACGAGTTCCAGCGTGTACCTGCCGACGCATGAAGTCCTGGCGATGTACGAGGGCTTCCTGAACGCGTACGAGCAGCGCGAGCTTTCGTTCGACGAGACCTACCGCGACCTCTGCCTGCAGCTGAGCGGCACCCAATTGCGCGGCCCGCGCCTGACCAAGGTTGCCGCGCTGGTCCAACCGTTGGAGACAATCTTCGGTGGGTCCATCCGACTCGAGGGCAATCGGTTCTACCGCGTCGGTCCGGGCGGCAGCCTGGAAGCACCGTTGCTGTCGGAAGGACTCCGGAAGATCGGGGCGCTGATTCATCTGCTTCTCAATGGGTCGCTGATGAAAAACGGCTTCCTGTTCTGGGACGAGCCGGAAACCAACCTGAATCCCAAGCTTGTCACGGCAGTCGCACACATGCTGAGGACCTTGTCCGGCTACGGCGTTCAGGTGTTCGTTGCGACGCATGACTTTCTGCTGCTCAACCAACTCGCGCTCGACGATCAGTTCAGCGGTGCTGGCGCGGGCCAAGGAAAATCGTTGGGCGTCAAATTCTTCGGAATGAATCTGTCGCACGATCAGACCCATGTGACGGTGCAGAGCGCCGACCGCCTCGCCGAGCTGGAGCCGAACGACATCCTCGATGAGTTCGCTGCCTTTTACGACCGTCGCAACGGACTGATGCTGGGTGCCTGATGGCGACTGCGTTGACGGAAGGCCGGCAGAAGTTCGCCTTCGGTACGACGGTCTGGCAGGCGGTCTACCGGCACGATCAGTCGGACATGCATGTGGCCTTGTCCAGGCACGTCCAGCAGTTGCAAGCCGTGGACTTCGTTGCGTTGGGTTGCCAGCCCGGCTCCATCCGCATCGCATTCGTCGAAGCAAAGGACTATCGCGATGCGCATCATCCGCCCCGATTGAAGGAGCTGGCCGAAGAAGTCGCTGCGAAGGTGGCAGGAACACTGGCTGGCATCACCGCAGGCTGCCGATCCGAGCCACCGCGCGAACTGATGCGCACCGCGGCGGGGAGGCTCACCCAAGGGACCGATCCGCTGCACGTCATCATCCACTTCGAAGCCCCAGTGCCGGGCAGCGTCGCAGACGCGAAATCCGAACTCGTGGCACTTGCCCAATTGGTGGAGCAACGCTTGTCCTGGCTTCCCCGGTGCAGGGTCATCACATGCAGTGAAGCCGTGCCGAAGATTCCCGATTGCACCGTGACAAGCGCCTGAATCTCGGGCATCGCTGACATGACCGTCCCGGACCTCAACCTGCTGCTCACCCTCGACGCCCTTCTGTCCGAAGGCAGCGTGGCCCGCGCCGCACGCCGGCTGCAGCTGAGCCCGTCGGCGATGAGCCGGGCGCTGGCGCGGCTGCGCGAGGTGACCGGCGACCCGCTGCTGGTGCGGGCCGGCCGCGGCCTGGTGCCCTCGCCGCGGGCCCTCGAGCTGCGGCCGCGCGTCGGCGCGCTGGTGCAGGAAGCGCAGGCGGCCCTGCGGCCGGCCGCGGGCCTGGACCTGGCGCGGCTGGAGCGCCGCTTCACGCTGCGCACGACGGAAGGCTTCGTGGAGAACGTCGGCGCCGCCCTGCTTTCCCGCATCGCCGGTGAAGCCCCCGGGGTGCGGCTGCGCTTCCTGCCGCGGATCGAGCGGGACAGCACGGCGCTGCGCGACGGCACGGCCGACCTGGAGGCCGGTGTCGTCGGCGAGGCCACCAGCCCCGAGGTGCGCGCCCAGCCCCTGCTGGCCGACCGCTTCATCGGCGTCGTGCGCCCCGGCCACCCGCTGGCCGACGGGCCGCTCGACCCGGCGCGCTATGCCGCCGGCCGGCACGTGCTGGTGTCGCGCCGCGGCCTCGACGCCGGTCCGATGGACGAGGCCCTGCGGCCGTTGGGGCTCAGGCGCGAGATCGCAACCGCCGTCCCCGGCTTCTCCGCCGCACTCGCGCTGGCGCGCGCCGGCGACCTGGTGGCGACCGTGCCGGCCTGGCACACCCGCCACCTGAGGGACGGCCTGCACAGCTTCGAGCTGCCGATGCCGGTCGCGCCGATCGCCGTCTCGCTGTTGTGGCACCCCCGCCAGGACGGCGACGCGGCCCACCGCTGGCTGCGCGGCTGCGTGCGCAGCGTCTGCGCGCCGCCGCCCGCCGGCTGAGCGAACCAGCGGAACGCCGATTGCCCCACGCCGTTCCCATTCCTGGAGCGTGCCATGGCCCCTTTGGATCCCTTCCCGGTCGAACCCTCGCAACCCCTGCCGGGCACGCTGCTCGACTGGGCGGCCTTCCTGCTGCTGCTCATCGGCGGGCTGAACCTCGGCCTGCACGCCGTGCTGGGGGTCGACGCGGTCGGATCGATCCTGGGCGACGGCGGGCTCGCCTCCCGCGTGCTGGACGGCCTGATCGGATGCGCCGCGCTCTACGGCATGGTGCGGGCGGTGCACTCCGGCCAGCCGCTCTGAGCCCCCGCCCGGCCGCTCACGCCGGCAGGCCCGACGACTGCCGGGCCAGCTCGATGAAGGCCCGCAGGTAGTCGATGCCGGTGTCCGCCTCGCGCGCGCCGACGAAGATCTGCTTGGCGATGCCGCGCGGCCCGAGGCGCACCGCGACGATGTCCATGCGCGCCGCGTACTCCTCGGCGAGCCAGCGCGGCAGCGCGGCCACGCCGCGGCCGCTCGCCACCATCTGCAGCATGATGTCGGTGGTCTCGATGGTCTTGTGCGCCTTCGGCGTCACGCCGGCAGGCATCAGGAACTGGTTGTAGATGTCGAGCCGGTCGGTCGGCACCGGGTAGGTGATCAGCACCTCCTGCGTCAGCTGGCGCGGCTTCACGTGAGGCACCTGCGCCAGGGCATGCCCGCGCCCCACCACCAGCACCTGCTCGTAGTCGAACACCGGCTCGTAGTGCAGGCCCGGCTTGTAGAGCGGGTCGGGCGTCACCAGCAGGTCGATCTCGTAGCCGAACAGCGCGCCGATGCCGCCGAACTGGAATTTCTGCTTCACGTCGACGTCCACGTCCGGCCAGGCCGCCAGGTAGGGCGACACCACCTTCAGCAGCCACTGGTAGCAGGGATGGCATTCCATGCCGATGCGCAGCGCGCCGCGCTCGCCCTCGGCGAACTGGCGCAGGCGCGCCTCGGCCTGCGTCAGCTGCGGCAGCACCCGGTTCGCCACCGCCAGCACGTACTCGCCCGCCTGGGTCAGCCGCAGGCTGCGCCCCTCGCGCAGCCAGATGTCGGTGCCCAGCTGCTGCTCGAGCTTGCGCATCGCATGGCTCAGCGCCGACTGCGTCAGGCACAGCACGCTCGCCGCCGCCGTCAACGACCCCTGCCGGTCCACCTCCTGGACGATGGCCAGGTGCATGCGCTCCAGCATGATGTATGAGCCACTTTCATGGATTGTCAAATTAATACCATTTTACTTCATGGATGACGCTGCGTACGCTGGCGGCCGTTCTCGACTTTTCCCCTTGCACCGGCCCTGCCATGACGACCACCCACAACCTCGGCTTTCCCCGCATCGGCGCCCAGCGCGAGCTCAAGTTCGCGCTCGAGGCGTACTGGAAGGGACAGTCCTCGCGCGACGCGCTCCAGCAGCTCGGCGCGCAGCTGCGCGAGCGCCACTGGGCGCAGCAGTCCCATCTCGACCTCGTGCCGGTGGGCGACTTCGCCTTCTACGACCAGATGCTCGACATGAGCTTCACGCTCGGCAACCTGCCCGAGCGGGTGCGCGGCTTCCAGGGCGACCCGCTGGATAACTACTTCCGCGTCGCCCGCGGCCGCTCGGCCGAGACCGCGGAGGCCCATGCCGGCTGCTGCGGCGGCGGGGTGGCCGCCGGCGAGATGACCAAGTGGTTCGACACCAACTACCACTACATCGTCCCCGAGTTCAGCGCCGCCACCGCCTTCAGGCTCGACGCCTCGCGCCTGCTGTCGCAGCTCGCCGAGGCGCGCGCCCTGGGCGTGAAGGCCAAGCCGGTGATCGTCGGCCCGGTCACCTACCTGGCCCTCGGCAAGTCCAAGGACGACGCCAGCCGGCTCGACCTGCTGCCGCGCCTGCTGCCGGTGTACGCCGAGCTGCTCGAGCAGCTCGCCGCCGCCGGCGTCGAATGGGTGCAGGTCGACGAGCCCCTGCTGGCGACCGAGCTGGACGCCGACTGGCAGCACACCTTCAACGTCGCTTACCACCACCTCAAGGCCTGCCGGGCCAGGCTGCTGGTCGCGACCTACTTCGGCCCGCTGGCGGAGAACCAGCACCTGGCCGCCCACCTGCCGGTGGCCGGCCTGCACATCGATGCCGTCAACGGCCGCGAGGACATCGGCCCGCTGCTCAACCTGATGTCGCACCTGAAGGTGTTGTCGCTGGGCGTGATCAACGGCCGCAACATCTGGAAGACCGACCTGAACGGCGTGCTCGACTGGCTGGAGCCGCTGCACGAACGCCTGGGCGAGCGCCTCTGGATCGCGCCCTCGTGCTCGCTGCTGCACGTGCCGGTGGACCTGGCCAGCGAACACGGACTCGATGCCGAGCTGCGTTCGTGGCTCGCCTTCGCGCTGCAGAAGCTGGACGAGCTGGCGGTGCTGGCCGCGGCGCTGAAGCACGGCCGCGGCGCGGTCCGCGAGGCGCTGGACGCGAATGCGCAGGCCATCGCCGCGCGCCGCCATTCGCCGCGCGTCCACAACCTGGCGGTGAAGGCCGCGGTGGCCGGCCTGACCCCGGCGCTCGGCCAGCGCCGGAGCCCGTACCCGCAGCGCGCCGCGGCGCAGGCCGCGCTGCTCAAGCTGCCGCCCTACCCCACCACCACCATCGGCTCCTTCCCGCAGACCGCCGAGATCCGCCATGCGCGCAGCGAGTTCAAGGCCGGCCGGCTGGATGCCGCCGGCTACGAGGCCGCGATGAAGGCCGAGATCGCGCGCAGCGTGCGCGAGCAGGAGGCGCTGGACCTGGACGTGCTGGTGCACGGCGAGGCCGAGCGAAACGACATGGTCGAGTACTTCGGCGAGCAGCTCGACGGCTATGCCTTCAGCCGCTTCGGCTGGGTGCAGTCCTACGGCTCGCGCTGCGTCAAGCCGCCCATCCTCTTCGGCGACATCAGCCGCCCCCAGCCGATGACCGTGGCATGGACGCGCTACGCCCAGTCGCTGACGAAGCGCCCGATGAAGGGCATGCTGACCGGCCCGGTGACGATCCTGAACTGGTCCTTCGTGCGCGACGACCAGCCGCGCTCGGTGACCTGCCGCCAGCTCGCGCTCGCGATCCGCGCCGAGGTGCTGGACCTGGAGCAGGCCGGCGTGCGCGTGATCCAGATCGACGAGGCCGCCTTGCGCGAGGGCCTGCCGCTGCGCCGCTCGCAGTGGAAGGACTACCTCGACTGGGCGGTCGAGTCCTTCCGCATCGCCGCCAACGGCGTGGCCGACGAGACGCAGGTGCACACCCACATGTGCTACTCGGAATTCAACGACATCATCGCGTCCATCGCCGCGATGGACGCCGACGTGATCACCATCGAGACCTCGCGCTCCGACATGGAGCTGCTCGACGCCTTCGACCACTTCAACTACCCGAACGAGATCGGGCCGGGCGTCTACGACATCCATTCGCCCAACATCCCGACGCAGGAGCACATCGTGCAGCTGATGAAGAAGGCGGCCGGCCGCATCCCGCCGAAGCGCCTGTGGGTCAACCCCGACTGCGGCCTGAAGACGCGGCAGTGGTCCGAGGTGATCCCGGCGCTCACCAACATGGTGGCGGCCGCCAAGACACTGCGTCAGTCGGCTTGAGGGGGGACGGCGTAGCGGCGCTCCAGCGCGTCCCAGTGGGGCTTGCCCACCAGGCGCTGCCGCTCGCCGAAGGAAGCGACCAGGGCCGGGTCCTCGTCGACCCGGCCCTGCGCCTGCAGGGTGTGCAGCACGCGCTGCATGCCGGCCACGGCCGCCTGCAGCGCCGCATTCGCGTACAACACGAAGCCGTAGCCGAGCTGCTTCAGCTCGTCGGCGCCGACGATGGGGGTCCGGCCCCCGATCACCATGTTGAGCAGCTGGGGCGTGGCCAGGCGCTGCGGCAGCGCGCGCACCTCCGCCGCGCTCGTCACCGCCTCGACGAAGAGGATGTCGGCGCCCGCCTCGGCAAAGCGCTGGGCGCGCTCGACCGCGGCCTCGAAGCCCTGCGTCGCCGCGGCGTCGGTGCGCGCCATGACCAGCAGGTCGGGGTCGCGGCGCGTGTCGACGGCGGCCTTGATCTTGCTCACCGCCTCGTCGAGGCCGATCACGTCCTTGCCGGCGAAGTGGCCGCAGCGCTTGGGCGCCACCTGGTCCTCGAGCTGGATGCAGTCGGCCCCGGCACGCTCCAGCGTGCGCACGGCGTGGACCACGTTGAGCGCATTGCCGAAGCCGGTGTCGGCGTCGACGATCAGCGGCAGCTCGACCGCGTCGCGGATGCGCGCGGTGTGCTCCGCGATGTCGGGCAGGCCCATGAAGCCCTGGTCGGGCAGGCCGAAGGCCATGTTGGTGACGCCGGCGCCGGTGACGTAGATCGCCTCGAAGCCCTGGTCGGCGATGACGCGGGCAGACAGCGCGTTGAACGCGCCGGGGACGATCACGCCGCGGCGCGCCTGGGCGAGGGCCTTCAGTTGTTGGCGAGGGGTCATGCAGGGGTTTCCAATCAGAAGCTGTCGCCGGGCACGCGCACCCAGCCTTCCATCAGCACGCGCGCGCTGCGGCTCATCAGCGCCTTCGTGACGACCCAGCGGCCGTCGACCTGGTGCGCCTCGGCGCCGACGCGCAGCGTGCCCGAGGGGTGGCCGAAGCGCACCGCGGGCCGCGAGCCGCCGCCGGCCGCGCGGTTGACGAGCGTGCCGGGGATGGCCGCCGCCGTGCCGATGGCAACCGCGGCCGTGCCCATCATCGCGTGGTGCAGCCGGCCCATCGACAGCGCACGCACCAGCAGGTCGATCTCGTCGGCGCGCACCGCCCTGCCGCTGGACGCCACATAGCCGGCGGGCGGCGCGACGAAGGCGATCTTCGGCGTGTGCTGGCGCGTCGCCGCCTCGGCCACGTCGCCGATCAGGCCCATGCGGACCGCGCCCCAGGCACGGATCGCCTCGAAGCGGGCCAGCGCCTGCGCATCGCCGTTGATCGCGTCCTGCAGCTCGGTGCCGGTGCAGCCGATCTCGTGCGCATCGAGGAAGATCGTCGGAATGCCGGCGTTGATGAGGGTCGCCTGGAACCGGCCGATGCCGGGCACGTCGAGCGCTTCCACCACGCGGCCGGTCGGGAACATCTCGCCCTCGGCGTCGGCCGGGTCGAGGAAGGCGAGCGGCAGCTCGGCCGCGGGGAAGGTCACGCCGTCGAGCTCGAAGTCGCCGGTCTCCTGCACCTCGCCCGCCGCCATCGGCACCTGGGCGACGATGGTGCGGCCGATGTTGGCCTGCCAGATGCGCACGGTGCACGGCCCGTCGCGCGGCACGCGGTCGGCGGGCAGCAGGCCCTGGGCGATGGCGAAGGGCCCGACGGCGGCCGACAGGTTGCCGCAATTGCCCGACCAATCGACGAGTCCCCGGTCGATGGCCACCTGGCCGAAGAGGTAGTCGACGTCGTGGTCCGGCCGCGTGGAGCGCGACAGGATGACGGCCTTGGAGGTCGACGAGGTGGCGCCGCCCAGGCCGTCGATCTGCTTGCCGTAGGGGTCGGGGCTGCCGAGCACGCGCAGCAGCAGCCGGTCGCGCGCCGCGCCCGGCACCCGGCACGGCTCGGGCAAGTCCTCGAGCCGGAAGAACACCCCTTTGCTGGTCCCGCCCCGCATGTACGTGGCCGGAATGCGAATCTGTGGAACGTGTGCCATCTGGTAGCCCGGATGCGAATCCGGGATCACTGCCTCGCGGCGAGAAAATCCTGTGCAAACCGCTGCAACACCCCGCCCGCCTCGTAGATCGACACCTCTTCTGCGGTGTCGAGCCGGCAGGTCACCGGCACGTCGAGCGTCTCGCCGCCACGCCGGCGCACCCGCACGACCAGGCTCGCCGACGGCATGCGCCCGCCCACCACATCATAGGTCTCGCTCCCGTCCAGCCCCAGCGTCAGCCGGGTGGTGCCGGGCTCGAACTCCAGCGGCAGCACGCCCATGCCGATCAGGTTGGTGCGGTGGATGCGCTCGAAGCCCTCGGCCAGCACGACCTCGACGCCGGCGAGGCGCACGCCCTTGGCGGCCCAGTCGCGCGAGCTGCCCTGGCCGTAGTCGGCCCCGGCGACGATGATGAGCGGCTGGCGCCGGTGCAGGTAGGCCTCGATCGCCTCCCACATGCGCACCACCCGGCCCTCAGGCTCCAGCCGCGCCAGCGAGCCGGCGCGTACGCTGCCGTCGGCGTCGCGCACCATCTCGTTGCGCAGCGTCGGGTTCGCGAAGGTGGCGCGCATCGCGGTCAGGTGGTCGCCGCGATGGGTGGCGTAGGAGTTGAAGTCCTCCTCCGGCAGGCCCATGCGCGCCAGGTACTCGCCGGCGGCCGAATCCGCGAGGATGGCATTCGACGGCGACAGGTGGTCGGTGGTGACGTTGTCCGGCAGCAGGGCCAGCGGGCGCAGGCCGGCCAGGGTGCGCGGGTGGGCCGCCAGCGCACCGACGCCCTCGCGGTCCCAGTAGGGCGGGCGGCGGATGTAGGTGGAGCGCGGGCGCCAGTCGTACTGCGGGCTGACCGGCGCATCGCCGGCCGGGCGCAGCGCGAACATCGGCTCGTAGACCGCGCGGAACATGGCCGGCTTGACGCACGCCCGCACCAGCGCGTCGATCTCGTCGTCGCTCGGCCACAGGTCCTGCAGGCGGATCTCGCGGCCGTCGACCACCCCGAGCACGTCGCGCTCGATGTCGAAGCGCATGGTGCCGGCGATCGCGTAGGCGACCACCAGCGGCGGCGACGCGAGGAAGGCCTGCTTCGCCCGCGGGTGGATGCGCCCGTCGAAATTGCGGTTGCCCGAGAGCACGGCCGTCGCGTAGAGGTCGCGGTCGACGACCTCGCGCTCGATGCGCGGGTCCAGCGCCCCGCTCATGCCGTTGCACGTGGTGCAGGCATAGCCGACCACGCCGAAGCCGAGCGCGGCCAGGTCGTCCAGCAGGCCGGCTTCCTGCAGGTACAGCGGCACCACCCTGGAGCCGGGCGCCAGCGACGCCTTCACCCAGGGCTTGCGCGCGAGGCCCAGCCGGCGGGCCTTGCGCGCCAGCAGCCCGGCAGCGATCACGTTGCGCGGGTTGCTGGTGTTGGTGCAACTGGTGATGGCGGCGATGATCACCGCGCCGTCGGGCATCAGCCCCTGCGCCTCCTGCTCGCGGGCCTGCGCCAGGCCGGCCGCGATGCCGCGTTCGGCCAGCGCCGAGGTGGGCAGGCGCCGGTGCGGGTTCGACGGGCCGGCCAGGTTGCGCCCCACCGTCGAGAGGTCGAACACGAGCACGCGTTCGTACCGCACGCCGGCCAGCGTGTCGCCCCACAGGCCCGCTGCCTTCGCATAGGCCTCGACCAGCGCCACCTGCGCCTCGTCGCGTCCGGTGAGCCGCAGGTAGTCCAGCGTCTGCGGGTCGATGGGGAACAGGGCCGCGGTGGCGCCGTACTCCGGGCACATGTTGGAGATGGTCGCGCGGTCGCCGATGGTGAGGCCGCGCGCGCCCTCGCCGAAGAATTCGAGGTAGGCGCCGACCACCTTCTGCCGGCGCAGGAACTCGGTCAGGGCGAGCACGATGTCGGTGGCGGTGATGCCCTCGCGGCGCCGGCCCGTGAGCTCGACGCCGACGATGTCGGGCAGGCGCATCCACGAGGCGCGGCCCAGCATCACGTTCTCCGCCTCCAGGCCGCCGACGCCGACCGCGATCACGCCCAGCGCGTCGACGTGCGGGGTGTGGCTGTCGGTGCCGACGCAGGTGTCGGGGAAGGCAAGCCCGCCCTCCACCCAGACCACCGGCGACATCTTCTCCAGGTTGACCTGGTGCATGATGCCGTTGCCCGGCGGGATGACCTCGACGTTGCGGAAGGCCCGCTTCGACCACTCGATGAAGTGGAAGCGGTCCTCGTTGCGGCGGTCCTCGATGGCGCGGTTGCGCTCGAGCGCCTGCGGGTCGTCGCCGCCGCACTCGACGGCGAGCGAGTGGTCCACGATCAGCTGCACCGGCACCACCGGATTCACGGCCGACGGATCGCCGCCCTGCGCCGCGATCGCGTCGCGCAGGCCGGCGAGGTCGACCAGCGCCGTCTGGCCCAGGATGTCGTGGCAGACCACGCGCACCGGGTACCAGGGGAAGTCGCGGTCGCGCCGGCGCTCGACGATCTGCCGCAGGCCGTCGTCGCGCACGGCGGGCTCGCAGCGGCGCACCAGGTTTTCGGCGTGCACGCGGGCGGTGTAGGGCAGTGCATCCCAGGCACCGGGGCGCAGCGCCTCGACGGCGGCACGGGCATCGATGAAGTCCAGCGGATTGCCGGGCAGGCGCTTGCGGAACGGTGAAGGCATCGGACAGAGAAAACGTCTTGCGTCAGGCACGCTGCGCGATCGGCACGAACGCGCGGTTGTCGGGGCCAGTGTAGTGGGCGCTGGGACGGATGATCTTGTTGTCCTGGCGCTGCTCGATCACGTGCGCCGCCCAGCCGCTGGTACGCGCCACCACGAACAGCGGCGTGAACATCGCCGTCGGCACGCCCATCAGGTGGTAGCTGACGGCGCTGTACCAGTCGAGGTTGGGAAACATGCGCTTGGCGTCCCACATCACCTGCTCCAGGCGCTCGGCGATGTCGAACATCTTCGTCGTCTCGGCCGCGAGCGAGAGCTGGCGCGCCACGCGCTTGATGACCGCGTTGCGCGGGTCGCCGGTGGTGTAGACCGGGTGGCCGAAGCCGATCACCACCTCGCGCGCCTCGACGCGGCGGCGGATGTCGGCCTCGGCCTCGTCGGGCGTGTCGTAGCGCTGCTGCACCTCGAAGGCCGCCTCGTTGGCGCCGCCGTGCCGGGGGCCGCGCAGCGCGCCGATGGCGCCGGCCACCGCCGAATGCAGGTCGCTGCCGGTCCCGGCGATGACGCGCGCGGCGAAGGTGGAGGCGTTGAACTCGTGCTCGGCGTAGAGGTTGAGCGAGGTGTGCATCGCCCGCACCCAGGCGGCCGGCGGCGGCGTGCCGTGCAGCAGGTGCAGGAAGTGGCCGCCGATCGAGTCGTCGTCCGTCTCGACCGCGACGCGCCGGCCCTGCGTGGCCCAGTGGAACCAGTAGAGCAGCATCGAGCCCAGCGAGGCGAGCAGCCGGTCGGCGATGTCGCGCGCGCCGGCCGGCGCATGGTCGTCCTTCTCGGGCAGCGCGCAGCCGAGCGCGGAGACGCCGGTGCGCAGCACGTCCATCGGATGCGCCGCGGCGGGCACGGTCTCGAGCGCCGCCTTCACCGTGGCCGGCAGGCCGCGCATCGCCTTCAGCCTGGCCTTGTAGGCGCGCAGCTCGGCGGTCGTGGGCAGCTTGCCGTGCACCAGCAGGTGGGCCACCTCTTCGAACTCGCAGACCTCCGCCAGGTCGAGGATGTCGTAGCCGCGGTAGTGCAGGTCGTTGCCGCTGCGGCCGACGGTGCACAGCGCGGTGGTGCCGGCGGTGACGCCGGACAGGGCGACGGACTTCTTGGGCTTGAAGGCGGGGGCGGCGGTGTCGCTCATGGTTCTTCCCTGGGATGACAGCGATGGATCGCAATCTTCGCCATGCGCTAAGCTGGGCGCAACACTGAAGTTGCGAATGGCTGCGAACCGATTCCGGCCGGTTTGCGATGTTTGCGAAGAAGAGATTCACCGATGCGCAAGACTTTCCTGGGGGTGCGCCTGCGCACGCTGCGCGAGCAACGCGGCCTGACGCAGGCGGCGCTCGCCGAGCTGCTGGGCCTGTCCCCCAGCTACCTGAACCAGCTGGAGAACAACCAGCGGCCGCTGTCGGTGCCGGTGCTGCTGAAGCTGCAGTCGGCGCTGGGCGTGGACCTGCAGTTCTTCTCCGAGGACGAGGAGGCGCGGCTGATGGCGCAGCTGCAGGACGTGATCGCCGATGCCGGGCCGGGCGCGGCGATCCCACAGGCCGAGGTGCAGGCGCTGGCGCAGCAGATGCCGGCGCTGGCGCAGCGCGTGATCCAGTTGCACGCCGTGGCGCGCGAGGCTCGGGGGCGGCTGGAGGCGCTGGCCGCGGGGCTCGGCGACCGTGACACGCTGCCGACGGTCGGCCCGACGCAGTCGCACGAGGAAGTGCGCGACTTCTTCTACGCACGCCACAACCACATCGCCGAGCTGGATGCGCTGGCCGAGGACACGCACCACCGGCTCCAGCCCTCATCCCTGTCGGCGCGCGACCTGGCCGACCGAATCGCGCTGCACCTGCAGGACCGGCATGGCGTGCGGACACAGCTGGCGGCCGAAGGATCGCCGGCGGGGTGGCGCCACTACGACCCGGGGGCGCGCCTGCTGACGCTGCACGCGGACCTGGCGCCGGGCCAGCGTGCCTTCCAGCTCGCGACCCAGCTCGCCTTCCTGGAGGCGGGCGGGTTGCTGGACACGCTGGTGGCCGGCGACGAGTTCCGCGGCGACGAGTCGCGCGCCCTCGCGCGCATCGGGCTCGCGAGCTATTTCGCCGGCGCCCTGGTGCTGCCGTATGCGCCCTTCCTGGCCGCCGCGGAATCGCTGGGCTACGACATCGAGCGGCTGGGGCGCCGCTTCGACGTGGGCTTCGAGACGGTGTGCCACCGGCTGTCGACCCTGCAGCGCCCGCAGGCGCGCGGGGTGCCGTTCTTCTTCGTGCGGGTGGACCGCGCGGGCAACATCTCGAAGCGGCAGTCGGCGACCGACTTCCATTTCTCGCGCACCGGGGGCACCTGCCCGCTGTGGAATGTCTACGAGGCCTTCGCGCAGCCGGGGCGGGTGCTGACGCAACTGGCGTCGATGCCGGACGGCCGCACCTACCTGTGGATCGCGCGCAGCATCCGCCATGCGGGCGGCGGCTACGGCGAGCCGGGGCGGGAGTTCGCGGTGGCGCTGGGCTGCGACCGGCGGCATGCGTCGCGGCTGGTGTATGCGCGCGGGCTGGCGCTGGATGACGCGGACGCGGTGACGCCGATCGGGCCGGGGTGCAAGGTGTGCGAGCGGCAGGATTGCGCGCAGCGCGCGTTCCCGGCGCTGGGCCGGCCGCTGCGCGTGGGCGAGAACCTGCGGCCGGCCCAGCCGTACGCGAGTGCCCCGTAGATCGACAGGCGCCGCGAATGCGATCAGGCCGCCTTCTTGCGCATCCCGCGCAAGCGGCCGGCGTGCTCGCCGTACCACTCGCCCAGGGACCCGAGCAACGGGCCCAGCTTGATCGCCGGCGCCGTCAGGGTGTACTCGACGCGGGGCGGCACTTCGGCATACACCGTGCGCAGCACCAGGCCGTCGCGCTCCAGTTCGCGCAGCTGCTGCGTCAGCATGCGCTGCGTCACCTCGGGGATCGCGCGCTGCAGCTGGCTGAAGCGCAAGGTGCCGCCGCTCAGCCGATAGAGGATCAGCGGCTTCCATTTGCCGCCGATCAGCGCCAGCGCGCCGTCGACCGGGCAGACGGAATCCAGGTTCTTCGCCATGCCATCTCCGGTGGGGTCGATCCATAGGCACAAAAATGTGCGTACCTGCCAAAATTGTACGTTCTTGCGCCAATGGAGGCAGACCCCTACGATGCCTGCATGACCACCGATTCCAAGCTCCTCCTCACCGGCGCCACCGGCCACCTCGGCCGCCGCGTCGTCCACCATCTCCTGAACACGCTGCAGGTCGCGCCCTCGCGGATCATCGCAACGACCCGCAAGCCCGACGCGGCAGCAGACCTCGCCGCGCTCGGCATCGAGGTGCGAGCGGCCGATTTCGATGCCGACGGCAGCGCGCTCGCCGCGGCGTTCCGCGGTGCGTCGCGCCTTCTGCTCATCAGCACCGACCGGCTCGACGTGCCGGGCGCGCGGCTTGCACAGCACCGGCGCGCCGTCGCCGCCGCCGAGGCGGCAGGCGTGCGCCACGTCGTCTACACCTCGATGCCCAAGGCCGACCGCTCGCTCGTGACCTTCGCGCCCGACCACGCCGGCACCGAGGCGGCTCTCGCCGCGAGCCGCCTGCCGGGATGGACCGTGCTGCGCAACCACTGGTATTTCGAGAACTGGTTCCACTCGATCCCCGGCGCGCTGGCGACGGGCCAGTGGTACAGCGCGGCGGGCGAGGGCCGGATGGCGAACATCTCGCGCGACGACCTGGCCCGCGCCGCGGCCACCGTGCTCGCCGGCACCGACGACGGCAAGCGCACCTGGACGCTGAGCGGCGCCGAGGCGTTCACCACGCGCGAGGTCGCCGCGACGATCAGCGCCGAGGTCGGCAAGCCGCTCGCCGTCGTCGACGTGCCGCTGGAGGGCCTCGTCCAGGGAATGGTCGCGCATGGGTTCCCGGAGCCGATCGCCCGCATCTTCGCGTCGTTCGACACCAATACCGCGGCCGACGGCCTGGCCGACGTGACCGGCGACTACCGGGCGATCACCGGCCGCGAGCCGCAGCGCCTGGCCGATTGGTGCGCCGCCCACCGGGCCGCGCTGGCCGGGGCGACGCAGCCCGCCGCGGTTGCGTGACGCGGCGAAGAGGACTACGCTCGAATCGCGCCGGGCTCCAGGTTTCGGCGAGGTGGGCACCCCGCACAGGGCTCGGCACATGCCAAGTCTGGAGGCCCTATGTTCAAGCACATCCTCATCCCGACCGATGGTTCGGCGGCGTCCGAGACGGCCGCCTTCCGTGGCATCGACATGGCACGCGAATCGGGCGCCCGCATCACGGCGCTGCATGTGAGCCCGGAGTTCCACGTCCTGACCTACCGCAGCGGCGTGCTGGGTGACAGCCGCGCCGAATTCGAGCGCGACGCGAACCAGCACGCAGCCGGCTACCTGGACGTCATCGCCAAGGCGGCACGCGAGGGCGGCGTTGCCTGCAGCACGCTGTGTGAGGTCAACGACCGTCCCTACCAGGCGATCGTGGAGGTCGCGCAGCGGCTCGACTGCGACCTGATCCTGATGGGCTCCCACGGGCGCAAGGGCGTCGTCGGCATGTTCATGGGCAGCGAGACGCAGCGGGTGCTCGCCCACAGCACGGTGCCGGTGCTGGTCTGGCGGTGAGGCCTACCGTCCCCGGCCATTCATCGCCGATGCAGTCCGGGCCGGGCTCCTGGGCGGCTTCGGATAGACCATCGCGGCAAAGTCGTAGTCCGACTTGTCGATGTCCACGCCGCCGAGGATGGGCTTGCCGTTCTTGGTGATGCTGCCGGGGATCTGGTAGCACATGATCGACGACTGGTCCGGCAGCGTGCCGATGATCGACCACTTCTCCAGCGGCGTCAGCACCTGCGCCTCGACGTCGGCGGGCGTCCAGCCCTGGGTGGCCCCGAAGAAGCGGATGGCCTTGGCGCGATCGATCAGGCCCACGAGTTCGGCGCGCATGTGCTCGTGCGGAAAACCGAGCGTGTGTCCCGTCTCGTGCCGCACGACGCGGTGGAATTCGCTGGTCGGCGTGCTCGTCGAGAAAGCCTCCAGGTTCATCGTCGGCTCGTTGGCGGGAATGCTGAGGATGTCGGTGCCTTCGTACGACCAGTAGCCCGCGACCTCCGGCGGGTCGCTCGCGAACGCGATGCGCACCAACGGGTGGTCTGCGCTCTCCCGGAACACCACATGGGCCCGCTTCGACCAGGCATTCATGTGCGACAGGATGCGCTTGCGCAGGGCCGCGCCGGCCGGCTCGAGGAAGCCGACCGTGAAGACCAGCCCGCCGGGCGGCATCTTCCAGCGCTTGCCGGTCAGCAGGGCGATGCGTGCCCGGGGCGGGTTGGCACCCAGCGCGTGGGCCACGATCATCGAATGCGGGCGGTTCGCCGGGTTGTGCGCAACGGCACGCTCGGCCGCCTGGATGCGCAGATGCTCCGGAAGCGCTCGCGGCGTGCAGACCAGTTGGATCGCCATCGTCAATCTCCCCTGATGGCCTGCACGATGCGCCCTCCGCCGCGGACCTGCATCCGCAACTTGTGGGACGTCATCCGGATGTGCGCATGAGTGCTCCACGTTGCCTCCCCTTGGGCCATGCACGTTTCCCCCGCCGGACCTTGACTTCGCGCAAACCGCGCCGCCACAGTGCCTCCTAGAGTCGCCCGGTTTCACAGGGAGAACGCCTTGCCGATCGAACTCTTCAACGCCGACGGACACCAGTGCCTGATGTTCACCGACCTCTGCGACGAGGGCGGCGACGCGGTGCAGTCGAACCAGTTCCTCATCGTCGACCATGGCACCGGCGCGATCATCGACCCCGGTGGGACCCTGGCCTACAACGAGCTGTACATGGGCATGACGCACCACTTCGCGCCGCAGCAGCTGTCGGCCATCGTGGCTTCGCACGCCGACCCGGACATCATCGCCTCGCTCGATCGCTGGATGACGGCCACCGGCCGCGCCAAGCTGTACATCTCGCGCATATGGGAGCGCTTCGTGCCGCACTTCTGCCGCGCGGGCAAGGTGACGGGGCGAATCGTCGGCATCCCGGACGCCGGCCAGCGCATCCCGATCGGGCGCAGCGAGCTGGTCGCGCTGCCGGCGCACTTCCTGCACGCCGAGGGCAACTTCCAGTTCTACGACCCGGCAAGCCGCATCCTCTTCTCGGGCGACCTCGGGGCCTCGATGGGCTCGGGCACGCAGGCGCGCGAGCCGGTCACCTCGCTGGCCGACGTGCTGCCGCGCATGGAAGGCTTCCACCGCCGCTACATGGTGTCGAACAAGGTGCTTCGGCTGTGGGCGCAGATGGTGCGGACGCTGCGCATCGACATGATGGTGCCGCAGCACGGCCCGGCCCTGGCCGGCCCGGCGGTCAAGGAATTCATCGCCTGGGCCGAGGGGCTCAGCTGCGGCATCGACCTGATGACCGAACGGGACTACCGGGTGCCGGACTGAGGGCGCTACTCCTCGGACAGCACCCTGTCGTCGATCCGCGCGTGCTGGCGCTTCAGCAGCCAGGCCGCCCAGCCCAGCGAGGCCAGCACCACCAGCGCCCCCAGCTTGTGGACGAGGTTGCCGAGCAGTTGCGCCTTCTTCAGCAGGCCCATCGAGCCGAGCAGGTAGATCCAGTCGTGCGGGCCGTCCTCGCCGGTGTGGCCGCCGAGCAGCGTGAGCTGGGGCACGAGCGCGTCGTACACATAGGGCGCGACGTCGAGCAGCGACACGCCGATCAGCCACGTGCCGATGGCCGCGCCGAACGGGTCGCGGTTCTTCAGCAGCAACGCACCGGCGAGCACGGCCGGCATCAGCAGTTGCCCGAGCGTGCCGCCCGCAACACTCACCCACTCGCCGAACAGCATGAACACGACGTGCCCCGCCTCGTGGAAGACCAGCAGCGGCCGGTGGATGAACGATTCTGCGAAGCTGCCGTCGCGGAAATCCAGCGAGATCAGCCACAGTCCCCAGAGGCCGAAGCCGGCGAGCAGCGCGACGCGACACCACCAGCGCACCCGGTCGACGCGCGGCGGCACATGCGACAGCCGTGCCCACCACGCCGGCGTCGATTCCTCTTCGTCGCCTGCGGCCGATCGGCGCTCGCGGCGCAGCGGCGCGGGGCCTCCCGGCGCAGTAGCGGCGAGCTTGGCGAGGATCACGCCGCACGCCGGGCAAGCCGCGGGCAGCGACTGGTCGGCAGGCAGGGGCGCATGACCGCACTTGGGGCATCGGCTGAACATACGGGCCGCAGTGTAGATCGCGCCTGGAGCGCTTCCCGCCGCGGAAGATCGTCAGGGGCCTGCAGGGCGCGGCAGCGGCCACAGGGCGTCGACGGGCCGCTCCAGCACGCGCGCGGCCACCGGGTGGAACACCGCCGGATCCAGCCGCCCTTCGGCGGCGGCGCGGCCAAGCCACTGCTCGATCGACCCGCCCTGCTCGCCCCAGCGGTCCTGGCGCAGCAGCCCATACAGGCCGGCGGCGATCACGTGCATGCCGTCGTCCGACCGGCGCCAGCGGTCGGCGGGGTTGTGCGCGACCCCCAGTGCCTCGCTGATCAACTGGTCCAGCGCCTGGACCAGGTCCTCGTCGACCATGCCCTTCAGCGTCGTGTAGCCCCAGCGCGGATCGTGGTCGCGCACGATCTTCGCGACCAGCGGATCGCGGCCGAAGGCGGCCAGCGCGGCGGTCGCGGCCGGGCCGTCCATCGGCACCGGCGGGTGGAGCATCTCGTGGGCGGCGATGCGAACCGTGGTGGCCGTGTCGTAGTCGGCCGACTGCAGGAACGCCTGCCCCTGCACCTTGATGCCATGCGGCTTGGAGAACTGGAGCAGGACGATCTGGATCTCGGGGTCGAAGCTGCGGCCGGTCAGCTTCTCCTGCCACGAGATGACATCGAAGCCGGCCAGCGCACGGCCCACCTCGGCGATGCGCCGGTCCAGGTCGCTGCCGATGCGCTCCCGGCGAAATGCCGCGAACCCGGCGCGCTGCATGGCGCTGAAGATCGCGTCGAGCCGGGGCGCGGCGCGGTCGAACCAGGCCCAGTCCTCCTCAAGCCAGTAGCTGCTCGCCTTGTAGCTCGGCAGGATCGAGGTCTGCCGCGACCTCAGCGCCTTCAGCAGCGTGTCGATCGTCGCGTCATGGCCGGGGGCCGAGAACAGCACCTGCAGGTTCGGTCCGAGCAGGCCGAAGCCGTCCTTCGTCGCGTCGTTCCACAGCCGCGCCACGTCGCCGCGCACCGCCTCGGGCAGGCGCGGCGCAAACGCGGCGGCATCCGCGCCGTAGAAGTCGAGGTACAGCGGGGTCCCCGACAGCGGCCCAAGGAAGGCGATCGCGTCAAAGCCTTCGGACGCGCGCACCTTCCAGCGGGTGCGGTTGGGGCGGGGCTGGGCCCTGGCAGGACCGCTGGGGAGCGTGGACGCCAGGCCGGTGATCCAGGGCAGGGAGAGGAAGGTTCGACGGTGCATGCGCCGATGCTATGCCGGCACCGGCGCCATTCGCTTGAACGGACTTAACCCGCCAGGCGCCCCGGGGTCAGCCCGGTCAGGTCGACGAGGGCACGCGTCAGGTGGGCCTGGTCGGCGAAGCCCGTCTCGGCGGCGAGCGCCGCCATCGACCCCTGCCAGCCCGGCAACCGGTGCAGCGCATGCTGGGCGCGCAGCTCCAGGCGATAGCGCTTCGGGCTGGTGCCGAAGGCACGGCGGAAGCCGCGGCTGAGCGATTGCGGTGCGATGCCCATGCGGTCGGCCCATTCGGCGAGGCCGAGGCCGGGGTCCGCCGCCAGTGCAGCGGCCAGCAGGTCCGGCCAATCATTCAGCCGCGCCGACGACGGGCGGAACGTCAGCCGCAGCAGCTCGGCAGCACGGCGCGGATCGCGCTCGGCGAGGCGGGCGATCGCGTCGGCATCGTCGACATGCCCCAGCGCCTCGCCGATGCCGGCCGCGGGCAGCGGCAGGTTGAGCACCCGTGCGCCGGCCGCGAAGAACTCGTTCTGGTGCGACTCGTGCGCGCGGTGGAACACGGCCTGGCCGGCCTCGACGCGCAGCCGACCGCGGTCGCCCGCTTCCACATGGCCCCCGGAGAGGACCAGCGCGACATAGCCCTCGCCGTGGCGGTGCCGGGGCATCCGCCCGAATGCGCGGTGAAGCGAGATCGGTGTCATGGCCGCGACGTGGCAGGCGGCCCGAACCAGGTCGTCAGCGCGTCGACGAGCCCCGCGCCGCTCGCCTCCGCGACCCAGGCCACATGGCCATCCGGCCGGACCAGGACCGCCGTCGGCGCAGGCACCACGCCCAGCACCGGCAGCACCCAGGGGCCGGCGTACGCCGCATCGACCACCCGGACGCGATCCGCCCAGGGCGCGATGTCGAGGTTGCGGGGCTCGCCGAGCGTGAGCAGCACCGGCCGGGCGTCATGCAGCAGGGCGAAGACCCGCAGCGGGCCGGTGGCCGTGACCACTTCGAGGTCGGGCATGCGGCGTCCAAGCAGCGGGTGGCCCGGGCCGAGGTCGTACCGGATGTCCAGCCCGGACATTTCTGCAGCGATGCGCTGGCGCGGCTCCTCCATCTGGAGAAGCTCGCCCACGATCTCTCGCATCGCCCGCGTGCGGTCGTCCTCGCGGTGCAGTGCGACCTGCGCCATCGTGGTCCTGAGCACGCGCGCCCCCACCGGGTGACGCTCGGCGTGGTACGTGTCGAGCAGGCTGTCGGGCGCCGTTCCCTTGACCACCTGCGCCAGCTTCCATCCCAGGTTCACGGCGTCCTGCACGCCGGTGTTGAGCCCCAGCCCGCCGATCGGCGAATGGATATGGGCGGCGTCGCCGGCGAGCAGCACCCGGCCACGGCGGTAGGCCGCGGCCTGCCGCGTCATGTCGGTGAACCGCGAGATCCAGGTCGGGCTGTGGACGCCGTAGTCGGTGCCGCATGCGGCGATGAGCAGGCGCCTGAGATCCGACAGCGTCGGCTCGGTGGTCGCACGCGTGTCCGGCTCGGTGACCATCACGCCGATGGGGCCGACGTCCTTGTAGACGATGGCGCCGTCCTTGATCTCGTACTCCTCGCGGCCGAAGGCATGCGTGCCGGCGGGCGTCCGATGCACGCCGTACGGCGGCGTCTGCGTCATCTCCACCTCCGCGAGGAGGTTGCTCGTGGTCGCGTCCCACCCCGGGAAGTCGATGCCCGCCGTCTTGCGCACGAGGCTGCGTCCGCCGTCGCAGCCGACGAGGTACCGTGCCCTCAGCGACGGCCCCTGGGCGAGCGCGATGTCGACACCGGCGTCGTGCTGCACGAAGCCCACGAGTTCGCGGCTGTAGAGGATCGGCACCCCGAGCTCGACGACCCAGGCGGCGAGGAGCCGCTCGATGTGCTTTTGCCGCAGCGCGAGCCCGTGGTTGTGGCGGGTCGGGAAGTCGCTGATGTCCAGGCGCGTGACGCCGAAGCCCGTGATCTGCGCCCGCTGCCCCGCCGAGAGGAAGCGGTCGACGATGCCGCGCTGGTCGAGGATTTCAAGGGTGCGCGACGAGATGCCGAGGGCGCGCGCGCCGGAGAGTTCCTGGTTGGGCCGGCGCTCGACGACGGCGACATCCACGCCGGCCAGCGCCAGTTCCGCCGCGAGCATCAACCCCGTCGGGCCGCCGCCGGCGATCACCACTTCCCGGTCCATCATCGTTCGGATGCTCCTCCATCAGGCGCAGGGCGCTATTCCAGGTCTCCCTCGATGAAGGGATTGCGGGCCTCGTATTCTGCCCGGCTCTTGCGGCGGTGCTCGCCGGCGAGATGGACAGAGGCCATCGCACGGTCCGCGTAGACCTCCGATCGAAGCGGCCAGGTGCGGGCGGAATCGAAGAGGCCCGGCATGAGTTCGTAGCTCCGCGGGCTGCCGCCGTCGTCGACGTCGTTGAACCACAGGTGGGAACCACAACGCGGGCAGAAGGCGCGCTCGGCGAAAGACGAGGAGCGGTAGCGCGTGACCTCGCCCGTGACGGTGACGGCGGACGCCTCGGCGGTGAAGCACAGGAACAGCCCTCCCGTCCACCGCTGGCACATCCTGCAGTGGCACGCGCCGACACGCGGGTCGTAGCCGCCCGCCACGCTGATCGTGACGGCGCCGCACAGGCAGCGGCCGCTGATGGCGTGAGGGGAAGGGGCGGCGGCGGGGGGCTGGTCGGGTGCGTTCATGCCGGGCCGCGGCAATCCGCGTGCCCGGGCGCGACCGCCCCGTGCCGATCAGATGGACAGGCCGCCCGCGATGTCGAGGGTCGCGCCGGTCATGTAGCCACCGTGGGGCCCGGCGAGGAAGCTCACGAGGGCCGACACCTCTTCCAGCGTCGCGATGCGGCGGATCGGGTGCAGGTCCATGATCGCGTCGGGCAGCTTGTCGCGCACCGCGGCGGCCATGTCGGTGGGCATGATGCCGGGCTGCACCACGTTGACGGTGATGTTGCGCCCGCCGAGGTCGCGGGCGACGCCCTTGGCATAGCCGGCGATCGCGTGCTTGGTGCCCGAGTAGTCGGCCACCCCCGGGAAGGGCACGTGGCCGCCCAGCAGCGAGCCGATGAAGATGATGCGGCCGCCGTCCGGCAGCACCCTTGCCGCCGCGCGCGTGGTGGCCACCACGCCCATGACGTTGGTCTGCCAGGTGAGGTCCAGGCCCGCCGTGTCGAGTTCGGGGTCGTCCACCGTCTTGCCCTGCACGACGATCGCCGCGTTGTTGACGAGGATGTCGAGCTTTCCGAGCCGATCCACCACCGCATCGACGAGGGGCCTGGCCGAACGCGTGTCCGCCTGGTCGGCCTGGAACGCGAAGGCGCGCACGCCCTTCGCCTTGAGCGTCTCGACGACGGCCTGCGCCTTGTCGGCGGAGGCCACGTAGCTGATCGCCACGTCGGCGCCCTGGTCGGCCAGCGTCGCGGCGATGGCGGCACCCAGCCCGCGCGAGCCGCCGGTGACGAGTGCGACCTTGCCGGTCAGTGATTTCTGCATGGGAGAACCTTCTGTGTGTGACAGGACGCCACCGCCCGGGGATCGGGAGATTTCATAACGTCCATTACAATAACGGACGTTACGCAATCGAATCCGCACTGTCAACCGGTTTAATATCGGTCGTTATGAAAGAGACGATGTGATGGGACGGCCTCGCGAGTTCGACGTGGACGAGGCGCTGGACGCAGCGATGGGCGTGTTCTGGTGCAAGGGCTACGAAGGCACGTCGTACACCGACCTGACCGCGGCCACGGGCGTGGAGCGCCCGGCCCTGTATGCCGCGTTCGGCAACAAGGAGGCGCTGTTCCTGAAGGCGCTGGAGCGGTACCACGAGCGGCACCTGGACTTCTTCCCGGCGGCGCTGGAGCTGCCGACCTCGCGGGAGGTGGTGGCGGAGGTCTTCCGCGGCTCGGCGGCCCTGCACACCCGCTTTCCGGAGCACACCGGCTGCCTCGGCATCAATGGCGCGGTGGCCGGCTCGGACGACGCCGAGCCGATCCAGCGCGCCCTCATCGAATCACGGGCGAGCACGGAAGTTCGGCTGCGCAAGCGCTTCGAACGGGCGCAGTCCGAGGGCGACCTGCCGGCGACGGCCGACCCGGCCGTGCTGGCCGCCTACGTCTGCGCCGTGGTCAACGGCATGGCCGTGCAAGGCAAGGCCGGACGCAGCCGGGAGATGCTGGAAGCGATCGGGGAGCAGGCGCTGGCCTCGTGGCCGGGCAAGCGCAAGCGCCGGTCCTGAGGGGACGTGGCCCTTGGGCGCGCGAAGGCTCGAGGCGCCATGCCGGCTCGATCAGGTGGCCTTCGCTCTGGACTGCAGCGAAAGGCCGTACACGATCGTCACAGCGATTCCCACCAGCACGGCAGCAACCCCACCCCAGACCGCCACCGGAATGGGCGCGAACGCGAACAATGCAGCGTAGACGAGCCCGCTGATCACCAGGGACCACCCGGCCACCCGCCTGGCGCGGCGAGCGTTCTCGTTCGGCACGAAGGACTTCGGGATCCGGTTGCCGTTCCACGCCATCACGAGACCGTTCAGGCCGATGACCAGCCGGGTCACCGTCTCGGCGTCGCCATGGCCCAGCCGGTGCGCCAGGCTCGCGGCCAGCGCCACTGCCACGATGCCACCGCCCCAGGCGAGGTTTCCAATGAGGTCCTTGTTCATCGTGCCATCTCCTTCTTGCGTCGCGGCACTGGCGTGCCCAGTCCGAACGATTGGGTGAAGCCCAGCAGCGCTTCTTCAAGCACCGAGAGCTTCAGGTGATAGATGACGGACTTGCCGGCCTTCTCGGCGTGCACCAGGTCGGCCTCCTTCAACACGGCGAAGTGCGCCGACATCGTCGGCTTCGAGACGCTGAACTGGTCGCTCAGTTCACCCGCAGTCATGGGCCTGTCGCGCAACAGCAGCAACACCTGCCTGCGGGTGGGATCGGACAGCGCCTTGAACACCTGGTTCATGGCACGATATTTAGCCAATCATCGAATTGTGTCAAGGAGTTGCCGGCCGGAAAGAGTCCAGGGCGCGTGGCGCCGATGGTTGGTGTTCTGGCGCGTTCTGCTAGTCTCATGTCGCGTTGCCCTGCCTAGACTTCCGTTCACCGTCCGTTCACTACCGCAATGGGCGCCACCACCGAACAGAGGGAACACATGAGCACGATTCTTGTCACCGGCGCGTCGTCGGGCATGGGTAAGGAAACCGCCAAGCGCCTGCTTCGCGATGGGCACACGGTCTACGCCGCCGCACGCCGACTCGACCAGATGCAAGACCTCCAAGCCCTGGGCGCGATCGCCTTGAAGTTGGACATCACGCAGGAGGACGACATCGTGGCGGCGGTCCGGACGATCACCGCTGGCCACGGCGGCGTGGACGTGCTCATCAACAACGCCGGCTTTGCCATGTACGGCTCGGTCGAGGAGACCGGCATGGCCGAGGCGCGCTACCAGTTCGAAGTCAACCTCTTCGGGATGGCACGCCTGACACAACTGCTGCTGCCGGCGATGCGAAGCAAGGGGGCGGGCAAGATCGTCAACCTGTCGTCGATGGGCGGCAAGATCTACACGCCGCTGGGTGCTTGGTATCACGCGACGAAGCATGCCCTCGAGGGCTGGAGCGACTGCCTTCGCATCGAGTTGGCCCCCTTCGGCATCGACGTGGTCATCATCGAGCCCGGCATCATTGCCACCGAGTTCGGCAACGTCCTGCTCGACCCGATGATGAAGCGTTCCGGTCAGGGCCCCTACAAGGCGCTCGCGCAGGGCATGGCCAAGGGCACGCGCGACTCCTACGGCAAGCCCGGCGCGGCCTCGCCGGCTTCGGTGGTGGTGGACGCCATCGTGGAAGCCATCGCCGCCAAGAGGCCGCGGACGCGCTACGCCGTCGGCAAGCTGGCCCGCCCGATGATCCTGCTGCGCAAGTTCTTCGGCGATCGGGTCTTCGACAAGGCCATCTTGAGCCAGGTCGGCTGAGCATCCTCGTCGGAGCCGGACATGACGACGCAAGGCAAGACGTTCCCGGTGGAGGCCGGCTGGCGCACGCTGCTGAAAGACCTGGGCGTGAAGCCGGCCGACGTGATGCGCCGCGCCGGGTTGCCGGAAGACCTGTTGACGCGTCCGCAGGCCGGGCTGAGCACGTCGGAGTACTTCAGCTTCTGGCGCAGCCTTGAAGCGGCCGTGGGCGACCCCCTGTTCCCGCTGCGGCTGGTGGAGGCGATCACGCCGGAGATCTTCTCGCCCCCGATCTTCGCGGCGCTGTGCAGCCCGAACCTGCGCCTGGCCACCCAGCGCCTCTCGCACTACAAGCGGCTGGTGGCGCCCATGGCGCTGGACGTGTCCGTCGACAAGCGCGGGGACTTGGCACTGAGCCCGCGCTGGTTGGACGCCAGGGTGGCGCCACCGCTGGCCGTGGTGACCAGTGAACTGGCCTTCTTCGTGCGGCTGGTGCAGCTGGGGACGCGCGAACCCATCCGGGCGGTCCAGGTGACGATGCCCGTGATCCCCGATCCCTTGCCCTCGTACGAGCGCTACTTCGGCGCTCCCATCCGCAAAGGCAGGACGGCCAGCGTCAGCTTCTCCGCTGCAGACGCCGAGCTTCCCTTCCTGACCGCCAACGATTCGATCTGGCGCGTCTTCGAGCCCGACCTGCGCCGCCGTTTGGCAGAACTCGACGAGACGGCGTCCACGGCCGAACGCGTACGCGCCCTGCTGCTGGAGTCACTGCCCGGCGGGCAGGCCTCCATGGATGCCGTGGCCGGCCGCCTGGCGATGAGCAAGCGAACGCTGCAGCGTCGGCTGGGCGAGGACGGCGTGACGTTTCAGTCGCTGGTCAATCAAACCCGTGAGGCGCTGGCACGCCACTATCTGTTGCAGACCACGCTGTCGAACAACGAGATTTCGTTCCTGCTCGGGTTCGAGGATCCGAACTCGTTCTTCCGGGCCTTCCACGACTGGACCGGCTGTACGCCCGACGGGTTGCGGATCAATGCCCGGCCTGATGCGCTGGGATCTTCCGCTCCACAGCGGCATCCCACATCCCCATCGCATCGACAACGGCCTTCTCGATGACGGCGGCCCGGACACGATCCCGTGCGAGCACCGACAGGCCCTGGAAGAAGCTGTCGAACGCGATGGACAGCGAAGCCGGATCGGCATCTTCGCGCAGTTCCCCGCTTTGGATGCCCCTCTCCACGCACGAGCGAAAACCGGCGCGAGTGCGGCTGCGCACCTCTCGGAGCAACTGCGTGACCGTCTCGCTGCCCGTGGAACTGGCCCCGACGATGCCCAGCGCGACCATGCACCCCTTGGGGTGCCCGCTCTCGATCTGCATCTTGGCCGACCTGTGCAGCGCGAGGAATATGCCCTCGCGCGGGGGGATCGACTTGTCGTGGAGACTCCGGGTCAGGCTGCCGTAGATCTCCATGTACCGATCCAGGGCCTCCTTGTAGAGCGCCTCCTTGGACTCGAACGCAGCATAGAAGCTGGGCGCGGAGATCCCCGCCCCCATGGCCGCCTTCAGCTGCGACAGGGACGTCGATTCAAAGCCGTGCTCCCAGAACAGGTGCATCGCCGAAGTGACCGCCGCATCGCGGTCGAAGGTGCGCGGCCGACCCCGCTGAGCCATGAGACATCCTCGTCAGTTCCACAATAAATACTAGTCGATACAAAATCTGCGCGCAAGTCGCGACGTCGTCCTCGTCCGCATCCCAGCGTGTTGCGCAAGAAGGCCGTTGACACGGTCTTCCATGCCCCGCTATATTTGTACCGATCGATATTTAAATCAAGCACATGACAACCTCCGCCACGCGTCGGTGGTCGGCGTTCGCGGTGTTGCTGGTGGGGGCGTTTCTGCCGCCGCTGGACTTCTTCATCGTGAATGTCGCCCTGCCGTCGATTCAGAGCACCCTCCACGCGAGCGCTGCAGAGCTGCAACTCGTGATCTCCGGGTACGCCGCGGCGTATGCGGTCTTCCTCATCACGGGGGGTCGACTCGGCGATCTCTTTGGCCGGCGCAGGATCTTCCTGGTCGGCATCAGCGGCTTCGGGCTGACCTCGTTGCTGTGCGGCCTCGCCACCTCGCCTGCGATGCTGATCGTCGGGCGGGTGCTTCAAGGCCTCAGCGCCGCCGCCATGGCACCGCAAGGGCTGGCTTCGATCCACGCCCTGTTCCCGGAGCGTGAACGCGCGCGTGCGCTGGGTCTCTATGGCGCGGCGGTCGGACTGGCGGCAGTCGCCGCGCAAGCGCTCGGCGGGGCGTTGATCACCGCGGACATCTTCCACCTCGATTGGCGCGTCATCTTCCTCATCAACCTGCCGGTGGTCGTCGCGGTCCTGGTCTTCGGGTTGCCCCTGCTGCCCGATGCCCGCGGCGACAGCCCGGCTCCCATCGATCGGATCGGGGTGCTGCTTTGCGCACTCACGCTCGGCCTGCTGATCGTGCCTCTGGTCGAAGGGCGCGAGTTGGGCTGGCCGTGGTGGGCCAGCGCGATGCTGATGGCGTGCCCCGTGGCCGCCGTCGGCTTCTGGCGATACGAGAAGGCGTATGGCCGGCGCGGCGGGGTGCCTCTCATCAGCGTGGACCTTGTCCGCCGGCCCGGCCTGGTGAGCGGTCTCACGGGCGTGCTCTTTTTCTACGTCGTCTCCGCCTTCTTCCTGGTGTTCTCCGTCTATCTCCAATCGGCACTCGGCTTGACCCCGTTGGAGACGGGTCTGGTGTTCCTGCCGTTCGGTGTCGGCGCCTTCATCGGGCCGTTGACGACACCGCTCGCCATCCGCCTTTTCGGCCACTGGGTCCCCGCCATCGGCATGATGCTCGAGGTCGCCGGCTGCGGGCTCCTCGCCGGCCTGGTGGCCGCTGCGCCTGGACAGATGCCGGATCAGGTTCCGCTGATCGTGGCGGTCGGACTCCTGGGGTTCGGCCAAGGCTGGGCGCTGCCGACCACCGTACGCTCGGTGATCAATCGCGCACCGGAAACCGGTTCCGGGATGATCGCCGGCATCACGAATTCGGCGCTGCAAATCAGCGCGGCCCTGGGTGTCGCGGTCATCGGCGGCGTCTTCTTCAGCGTCGCAGGCGCCTCACCCGATCCGGCGACCATGGCCAGGGCTCTGGGTGTCGCGATGTTGTGCATCGGGGGCAGCCTGACCGTCTCGGCAGCCCTCTCCATCGTCGCCTGGAGATCGGGCCTCCCAGGGTCCGCATGGCTTCGGGACGGAGTCCTGGGCAGCCGTCGATGGTAAGGTGCGCGCTTGGCTGAAGTGCCTTGGTGGCGCGGGCGTCGACCCGCAAGGCGCTCCCTGCAAGTGTCGGTTTCCTGGAAACCCGGGCTGCAGCCCCGTGCAGGTTTCAACGCCCCAGTCCCCGCAAGTTCTCCTACGCGCCGAAAAGTCCATCGTGAGCATGTCGTCCGACAAAAATACGCAGCAATTCAACGACTTGGCGGAAGAATCGCCCGCCGGCCGGGCACCCGCGCCGGCGCCCTTGTCCGCCCACACCCCCATGATGCAGCAGTACCTGCGCATCAAGGCCGAGCACCCCGACACGCTCGTCTTCTACCGCATGGGCGACTTCTACGAGCTGTTCTACGACGACGCCCGCCGCGCCAACAAGCTGCTCGACATCACCCTCACCACCCGCGGCCAGAGCGGCGGCGAGCCGGTCGTGATGGCCGGCGTGCCGGTGCATTCGGTCGAGAGCTACCTCGCCAAGCTGATCAAGCTCGGCGAGGCGGTCGCCATCGCCGAGCAGGTCGGCGACGTCGCCACCGCCAAGGGCCCGGTCGAGCGCAAGGTGGTGCGCGTCGTCACCCCCGGCACCGTCACCGACACCGAGCTGCTCGCCGACAAGCGCGACGCCCTGCTGCTCGCCCTCTCCCACAAGACCCAGCGCGGCGTCACCACCTACGGCCTCGCCTGGCTGGGCCTGAGCAGCGGCCAGCTCGGCCTCACCGAATGCGCCGAGCGCGAACTGCCGGGCTGGCTCGCCCGCCTCAACGCCGCCGAGCTGCTGGTCGACCGCGAGCACGTCCCCGCCGCCGCGGCCCAGTCGCGCCTCGCCATCACCCACCGCCCCGGCTGGCAGTTCGACACCGCCCTCGGCCTGCGCAAGCTGTGCGAGCAGCTGCGCGTCGCCAGCCTCGCCGGCTTCAACGCGCAAGAGCTGGGCACCGCCCACGCCGCCGCCGCCGCCCTGCTCAGCTACGCCGAACACACGCAGGGCCAGGCCCTCGCCCACGTGCGCGCGCTGCAGGTGGAACGCAGCGGCGACCTGCTCGACCTGCCCCCCACCACCCACCGCAACCTCGAGCTCACCCAGACCCTGCGCGGCGACGAGTCGCCCACCCTGCTCTCGCTGCTCGACACCTGCCGCAGCGGCATGGGCAGCCGCGCCCTGCGCCACTGGCTGACCCACCCGCTGCGCGAGCGCACCGTCGCCAGCCAGCGCCACGACGCGCTCGACGCCCTCCTCGAGCACGGCGTCGAGCCCCTGCGCGAAGCCCTGCGCGGCATCAGCGACGTCGAGCGCATCACCGCCCGCATCGCCCTGCGCCAGGTGCGCCCGCGCGAACTCACCGGCCTGCGCGCCACCCTGCAGGCCCTTCCGGCGCTGCGCGCCCGCGTGCCCCGCTCGGCCCTGCTGCTCGAGATGCTGGCCGAGGCCCTGACCCCGTCGCCTGAGATCGAGGCCCTGCTGCGCCACGCCATCGCCGACGAGCCCTCGGTGCTGCTGCGCGACGGCGGCGTGATCGCGCGCGGCTTCGACGCCGCACTCGACGAGCTGCGCGACATCAGCCAGAACTGCGACGCCTTCCTGATCGACCTGGAGGCCCGCGAACGCACCCGCACCGGCATCGCCAACCTGCGCGTGCAGTACAACAAGGTGCACGGCTTCTACATCGAGGTCACCCAAGGCCAGGCCAGCAAGGTGCCGATGGACTACCAGCGCCGCCAGACGCTGAAGAACGCGGAGCGCTTCATCACCCCCGAGCTGAAGGCCTTCGAGGACAAGGCCCTGTCGGCGCAGGAGCGCGCGCTCGCCCGCGAGAAACTGCTCTACGAACAGCTGGTCGACGGCCTGCAGGGCCACCTCGAGGCGCTGTCCGGCCTGGCCCGCGCCCTCGCCAGCCTGGATGCGCTGGCCGCCCTGGCCGAGCGCGCCGACACGCTGAACTGGACCCGCCCCGTGTTCGTGCGCGAGCCCTGCATCGACATCGCGGCGGGCCGCCATCCGGTGGTCGAGGCCCGCCTCGCCGAGACCGGCGGCGGCAACTTCATGGCCAACGACTGCCGGCTCGACGCCGCGCGCAAGATGCTCGTCATCACCGGCCCCAACATGGGCGGCAAGAGCACCTTCATGCGCCAGGTCGCGCTGATCGTGCTGCTCGCGGCCATCGGCTCCTTCGTGCCCGCCGACAGCTGCCGCCTCGGCCCCATCGACGCCATCCACACCCGCATCGGGGCCGCCGACGACCTGGCCAACGCCCAGTCCACCTTCATGCTGGAGATGACGGAGGCGGCCGCCATCATCCACAGCGCCGGCGAGCACTCGCTGGTGCTGATGGACGAGATCGGCCGCGGCACCTCCACCTTCGACGGCCTCGCCCTGGCCGGCGCCATCGCCAGCCACCTGCACGAGCGCAACAAGAGCTTCACGCTCTTCGCGACCCACTACTTCGAGCTCACCGAGTTCCCGGTCAAGCACGAGCGGGCCCTCAACGTGCACGTCTCGGCCGCAGAGAGCGGCGACGACATCGTCTTCCTGCACGACATCCAGGCCGGCCCCGCCAGCCGCAGCTACGGCGTGCAGGTGGCCCGCCTGGCCGGCATGCCGGGCCTGCTGGTGCGCCAGGCGCGCGCCACGCTCGAGGCACTCGAAGCCCAGCAGCACGCGGGCCATGCGCAGATCGACCTCTTCGCCGCACCCGCGCCGGTGCTCGAACAGCCCCCCTCCCCCCTGGAGCGGGCGCTGGCCGAACTCCAGCCGGACGCGATGTCGCCCAAGGAGGCGCTGGACACGCTGTACCGGCTGAAGGCCCTGTCCGACGCCACCTGACCCAGGACACCCGGCATGACGCTGCGCCGCCCCTCCCTCGCCCTGCTCCTGCTGGCCGCCGCCTCGGCCGCCCAGGCCCTCCCCGCCGGCTGGAGCACGGTCCCGGCCCCAGAGGGCGGCAAGGTCTACAGCACCGTGCAGGGCACGCAGCTGCGCGTGCTCGTCCCCGAGGAGACCACCACGCCGATCGAGGCCTGGTTCGAGCTCCGCCTGGCGCAGGCCATGCCCGGGGTGACGCAAGGCCGCTTCGGAAAGCCGTCCTACCCGAGGCCCGGCATGGCCCTCGCCATGGGCCAGGGCCTCGACGCCCAGGGCCGTGTCGTCATCCTGCTGCGCATGGGCTGCCGCCGGCCGCAGGGCGGGCTGGTCTACGGCGAATCGTCCAGCCCCGGCGACGAGGCCCGCTTCCGCCAGGCGCTGAACGAGATCGGCGAGGTCTTCGCCCAGGCCTGCAGCGAGGGCGCGACCGAGGCCCAGGCGCGGGCCGCGATGCCCGCACCGCCCCCTGCTCCCGCCGCCGCGCCCGCCCCGAAACCCGCCGACGCCCCCTACCCGTACGTCGCCAAGACCCCGGGCACCGGCCTGAAGCCCGGCGAGATCGAGGCCATCGTGCGCGAATGGCGCAACGAGCAGGCCGGCATGACGATGCAGGTCCGGACCTACTACTACCTGCTGCTGAAGGACGGCAGCTGGCGCCGCAGCCTTCCGCCGGTGGCGCTGGAGGACTTCGACGCCGCCGCCGCGCGCCGCGGCGAACCGAAGGACTGGGGCCGCTGGCAGCGCAAGGGCGCCAGCTACGAGCTGGCCGGCGCCGGCAACGACACGCCCCAGTCGCTGCGCGCCGACTCCGTCCGCGAGCCGGCCCGGCGCGGCGAGACGCTCGACGGCACCTGGGAGATCAGCACCGCCTACTCGACCCTCTGGTCGGTCGCGCGCTCGCACCGCAGCGTCAGCTTCGAGCCCAACGGCCGCTTCAGCCGCAGCAGCGGCGGCGGGGTGGTCGGCAGTGTCGGATCGGCCGCGGCCGGCAACGCGGTCGGCGGCTCGGTGGCGCATGACGACGACCGCAGCTCCTCCACCGTGGGCGGCGCCAACTTCGGCGGCGGCGCCTCGCGCCAGCGCCCGAGCACGCTGCCGGACCGGTCGGGCACCTACCGCCTCGACGGCTACACGCTCGAGCTGCGCTACGACAGCGGCCGCGTCGAGCGCCTGCCCTTCTGCGCCACCGCCAGCCGCGACCAGCTCTGGTTCGACGGCGAGGAGCTGTCGCGCGCGAAGCCGGCGTCAGGGACAAGCCGCCGCTGAACCCGCCGCGGCGCCCCGAACGCGCGAGAATGCGGCGCAGTTTCCGTCCAACAAGGGTTGCCCCATGACCTACTGCGTAGGCGTCAAGCTCGACGCCGGCCTCGTCTTCCTGTCCGACTCGCGCACCAACGCGGGCCTGGACCAGATCAGCACCTACCGCAAGATGATGGTCTACGAGAAGCCGGGCGATCGCTTCATGGTGCTGCTGTCGGCCGGCAACCTCTCGATCTCGCAGTCGGTGCGCGAGATCCTGCAGGTCGAGAAGCTGGACAACGGCGACGAGCCGCCCATCACGATCTGGAACGCCACCAGCATGTTCGACGCCGCCCGCGTGCTCGGCAGCGCGGTGCGCCGCGTCTACGACCAGGACGGCCCCTCGCTCAAGCAGGCCGGCGTGGACTTCAACGCCTCGATGATCCTGGGCGGCCAGATCCGCGGCGAGGCGATGCGCCTCTTCCTCGTCTACTCGGCCGGCAACTTCATCGAGGCGACGCGCGAGACCTGCTACTTCCAGGTCGGCGAGTCGAAGTACGGCAAGCCGGTGCTGGACCGCATGATCACGCCGCAGACGCCGCTCGACGAGGCCGCCAAGTGCGCCCTGGTGTCGATGGATTCGACGCTGAAGTCCAACCTCTCGGTCGGCCTGCCGCTGGACCTGCTGGTCTACGAGGCCGACGCGCTGCAGAGCCAGCGCATGATCTGCATCGACGAGCGCAACCCCTACTTCGCGATGATCCGCGGCACCTGGGGCCAGCGCCTGCGCCAGGTCTTCGAGTCGATCGACGACCCGCAGTGGGACGGCCGCGCCGTCGAGCACCCGCTGTGCGTGCCGTCCGACCGCTACGAGCCGATGCGCAAGATCACCCACCCCGGGGAGAAGATCATCTGATGGCCGCCGAGGGCCTGGGCAGCATCGTCTTCTCGCACGCGAACAGCTTCCCCGCGGGCACCTACCGGCAGCTGTTCGAGGCCTGGCGCGCCGCCGGCTACGCGGTCCACGCGATCGAGAAGTTCGGCCACGACGAGCGCTACCTCGTGACCAACAACTGGCCGCACCTGCGCAACCAGCTGCTCGCCTTCATCGAGCGCGAGGTGCGCGGCCCGGCCTGGCTGGTCGGGCATTCGCTCGGCGGCTTCCTCAGCGTGCTCGCCGCCTCCAAGCGGCGCGACCTGGCACGCGGCGTCGTGGTCCTGGATTCCCCGCTCATCGGCGGCCTGCTGGCGCGCGGGCTGCAGGTGGCCAAGGCAACCGGCGTCGGCGGGCGGCTCTCGCCCGGCAACGTCTCCCGGCGCCGCCGCCAGCACTGGCCCAGCCGCGAAGACGCCCTGCGGCATTTCGAGGCCAAGCCGGCCTTCGCGGGCTGGGCGCCGGGCGTGCTGCAGGACTACATCGACGCCGGCCTCGAACCCTCGTCCCACGGCCATTCGCTCAGCTTCCGGCGCGAGGTCGAGACGCAGATCTACGAGACCCTGCCGCACCACATCCCGCGCCTGCTGGCCCGCCACCCGCCGGCCTGCCCGATCGCCTTCGTCGGCGGCACCCGCTCGGTCGAGGTGCGCCGCGTCGGCATGAAGGCGACCGAGCGCTGGACCCAGGGCCGCATCTCCTGGATCGAGGGCTCCCACCTCTTCCCCTTCGAGCAGCCGGCGCTGGCCGCCGCCGAGGTGCTGCACTGGCTGCAGGCCTTCCGGGACATCGACCCCGGCGACAGGCGCCTATAATCGCGCTTTACCACCACGGCATTCGTCGACAAGGCGCGTGCTGAACCTGCAATGACCAAGTTCGTCTTTGTCACCGGCGGTGTGGTGTCCTCGCTGGGCAAGGGCATCGCGGCTGCATCTCTTGCAGCGATTCTCGAATCGCGCGGCCTCAAGGTCACCCTGATCAAGCTGGATCCGTACCTCAACGTCGATCCGGGCACCATGTCCCCCTTCCAGCACGGCGAGGTCTTCGTCACCGACGACGGCGCCGAGACCGACCTCGACCTGGGCCACTACGAGCGCTTCATCACCACCCGGATGAAGAAGGCCAACAACTTCACCACCGGCCAGATCTACAAGAGCGTGCTCGAGAAAGAGCGCCGCGGCGACTACCTCGGCAAGACGGTGCAGGTGATCCCGCACGTCACCAGCGAGATCCAGGAATTCATCAAGCGCGGCGCCGCCTTCGGCACCGAGCAGGCCGTCGACGTGGCGATCGTCGAGGTCGGCGGCACCGTCGGCGACATCGAGTCCCTGCCCTTCCTCGAGGCCGCGCGTCAGATGAGCCTGCGCATGGGCGCAAACAACACCGCCTTCGTGCACCTGACCTACGTGCCCTGGATCGCGGCCGCCGGCGAGCTCAAGACCAAGCCGACCCAGCACACGGTGCAGAAGCTGCGCGAGATCGGCATCCAGGCCGACGCCCTGCTGTGCCGCGCCGACCGCCGCATCCCCGACGAGGAGCGCGAGAAGATCTCCCTCTTCACCAACGTGCCCGAATGGGGCGTGATCTCGGTCTGGGACGCCGACACCATCTACAAGGTGCCGCGCATGCTGCACGAGCAGGGCCTGGACGGCCTGATCTGCGACAAGCTGCGCATCAACACCCCGCCCGCCAACCTGAAGCGCTGGGACGCCCTCGTCGACGAGGTCGAGCACCCGAAGCGCGAGGTGACGATCGCGATGTGCGGCAAGTACACCGACCTGTCCGACTCGTACAAGTCGCTCAACGAGGCGCTGCGCCACGCCGGCATCCACAACCATGCCCGCGTCAACATCGAGTACGTCGATTCCGAGACGCTGACGGCCGACAACGTCGACCAGCTCGCCCGCTACGACGCGGTGCTGGTGCCCGGCGGCTTCGGCAAGCGCGGCGTCGAAGGCAAGATCCTCACCGCCCAGTTCGCGCGCGAGCACCAGCTGCCCTACCTGGGCATCTGCCTGGGCATGCAGGTCGCCACCATCGAGATCGCGCGCCACAAGGCCGGCCTCGCGGGCGCCAACAGCACCGAGTTCGACCCCGCCACGCCGCACCCGGTGATCGCGCTGATCGACGAATGGCAGGATTCCGACGGCTCGATCCAGGTGCGCGACGCCCATTCCGACCTCGGCGGCACGATGCGCCTGGGTGCGCAGAGCTCCGACGTGAAGCCGGGCACGCTGGCGCACGAGATCTACGGCGACGTGGTCAACGAGCGCCACCGCCACCGCTACGAGGCCAACGTCAACTACCTCGACCAGCTGCGCGACGCCGGGCTGGTGATCTCGGCGATGACGCAGCGCGAGAAGCTCACCGAGATCGTCGAGCTGCCGCGCACCGTGCACCCGTGGTTCATGGGCGTGCAGTTCCACCCCGAGTTCAAGTCCACGCCCTGGGACGGCCACCCGCTGTTCCGCTCCTACATCCAGGCGGCGCTCGCGCACCAGGCCGCGCGCGCCGGCGGGGGCCAGGGCCAGGCCCGTTCCGAGAAGGCGGCGGCATGAAGCTCTGCGGATTCGAGATCGGCCTCGACAAGCCCTTCTTCCTCATCGCCGGCCCCTGCGTCGTCGAGACCGAGCAGCTGCAGCTCGACGTCGCCGGCGAGCTCAAGGCCATGACCCAGGCGCTGGGCATCCCGTTCATCTTCAAGTCGAGCTACGACAAGGCGAACCGGTCGTCGGGCGCCTCGTTCCGCGGGCCCGGCATGGACCGCGGGCTCGAGATCCTCGCCAAGGTCAGGAAGGAAATCGGCGTGCCGGTGCTCACCGACGTGCACGCCGAGCCCGAGATCGCCCAGGTGGCCTCGGTGGTCGACGTGCTGCAGACGCCGGCCTTCCTGTGCCGCCAGACCGATTTCATCCGCGCCGTGGCGCAGTCGGGCAAGCCGGTGAACATCAAGAAGGGCCAGTTCCTCGCCCCCGGCGACATGAAGAACGTGATCGACAAGGCGCGCGCCGCCGCGAAGGAGAAGGGGCTGCCGGAAGACAGCTTCCTCGCCTGCGAGCGCGGCGCGAGCTTCGGCTACAACAACCTGGTGAGCGACATGCGCTCGCTGGCCATCATGCGCGACACGAAGGCGCCGGTGGTGTTCGACGCGACCCATTCGGTGCAGCTGCCGGGCGGCCAGGGCACCAGCTCGGGCGGCCAGCGCGAGTTCGTGCCGGTGCTGGCGCGCGCCGCCGTGGCCGTCGGCGTGGCCGGCGTGTTCATGGAGACCCACCCGAACCCCGCCCAGGCGCTGAGCGACGGGCCGAACGCCGTGCCGCTCAAGCGCATGAAGGACCTGCTCTCGACGCTGGTCGAACTCGACCGCATCACCAAGAAGAACGGCTTCATCGAAGCCGATTTCAACTGACCGCCTCCCCGCCGAAAAACTCCAAAGGAAGACTGAATGAGTGCCATTGTTGACATCGTGGGCCGCGAGATTCTCGACAGCCGAGGCAACCCGACCGTCGAATGCGACGTGCTGCTGGAGTCCGGCGTGATGGGCCGTGCCGCCGTGCCCTCGGGCGCGTCCACCGGCTCGCGCGAGGCCATCGAGCTGCGCGACGGCGACAAGGGCCGCTACCTGGGCAAGGGCGTGCTGAAGGCCGTCGAGCACGTCAACACCGAGATCAGCGAGGCCGTGCTGGGCCTGGACGCTTCAGAGCAGGCCTTCCTCGACCGCACCCTGATCGACCTGGACGGCACCGAGAACAAGAGCCGCCTGGGCGCGAACGCGACGCTGGCGGTGTCGATGGCGGTGGCGCGTGCCGCCGCCGAGGAAAGCGGCCTGCCGCTGTACCGCTACTTCGGCGGCTCGGGCGCGATGCAGATGCCGGTGCCGATGATGAACGTCATCAACGGCGGCGCGCACGCCAACAACAGCCTGGACCTGCAGGAGCTGATGATCATCCCGGTGGGCGCCCCGAGCTTCCGCGAGGCGATGCGCTACGGTGCCGAGGTCTTCCACGCGCTGAAGAAGATCATCCACGACAAGGGCATGAGCACCGCGGTCGGCGACGAGGGCGGCTTCGCCCCGAGCGTCGCGAGCCACGAGGCCGCGATCCAGCTCATCCTGCAGGCGATCGACAAGGCCGGGTTCACCGCCGGCGACCAGATTGCGCTGGGCCTGGACTGCGCCGCGAGCGAGTTCTACAAGGACGGCAAGTACGTGCTGGGCGCCGAAGGCCTGACCCTGTCGGCCACCGAGTGGACCGACATCCTCGCGACCTGGGCCGACAAGTACCCCATCATCAGCATCGAGGACGGCATGGCCGAAGGCGACTGGGATGGCTGGAAGCACCTGACCGAGCGCCTGTCGAACAAGATCCAGCTGGTGGGCGACGACCTGTTCGTCACCAACACCAAGATCCTGAAGGAAGGCATCGACAAGCGCATCGCGAACTCGATCCTGATCAAGATCAACCAGATCGGCACGCTGACCGAGACCTTCGCGGCCATCGAGATGGCCAAGCGCGCCAACTACACCGCGGTCATCAGCCACCGCTCGGGCGAGACGGAAGACTCGACCATCGCGGACATCGCGGTCGGCACCAACGCCGGCCAGATCAAGACCGGCTCGCTGAGCCGCTCGGACCGCATGGCCAAGTACAACCAGCTGCTGCGCATCGAGGAAGACCTGGGCGACGTCGCAAGCTACCCGGGCCGCGCCGCGTTCTACAACCTCCGCTGACCGCCCGCCCGACGTGCGTCTCGTCACCCTCGGCCTGATCGCGCTGCTGCTGCTCGTCCATGCCGAACTCTGGTTCGGCAAGGGCGGCATGCCGCGCGTGATGGAGCTGCAGGCCAAGCTGGCCCAGAAGAAGGCCGAGAACGACGTGGCCCGGGCCCGCAACGAGCGCCTGGTCGCCGAGGTGAGCGACCTGAAGGAAGGCCTGGAGATGGTCGAGGAAAAGGCACGCTTCGAGCTCGGCATGGTCAAGCCGGACGAGATCTACGTCCAGGTGTCCAGCGCGCGCCGCTGAGCCTTCGATCCGTTCCGCCCGATGTCCGACCTGCTGCTCGCCCTGCAGCCGCTGTTCGCCGCGGCGTTCACGCTCTGGGGCGCGCCGGTCACCTGGGTGGAGGTGATCGCCTTCGTGCTGGCGATCGCGATGGTGGTCTGCAACATCCGCGTCAACCCGCTCGGCTGGCCGCTGGCCATCGTGAGCTCGCTGCTCTACCTGGCGCTGTTCTGGAACGCCCGGCTGTACGGCGACGGCAGCCTGCAGCTCTTCTTCGCCGTCGTCGCCGGCTGGGGCTGGTGGCAATGGCTGCGCGGCACGCAGGCCGACGGCCAGGCGCTGCGCGTGCGCCGGCTCGGCCCGCGCGCCCGGCTGGCCACCCTGCTGGCCGGGCTCGCGCTGTGGCCGGCCCTCGGCTGGTTCCTGCGGCGCTACACGGACACCGACGTGCCCTGGTGGGATGCCTTCCCGACCGCCTTCAGCCTCGTCGGGCAGTGGCTGCTCGGGCGCAAGTACCTCGAGAACTGGCCCACCTGGGTCGGCGTCAACGTCGCCAGCGTCGGGCTCTTTGCCTACAAGGGGCTGTGGCTGACGGTGCTGTTGTACGCGATCTTCGTGGCGATGTCGCTGGCCGGCTGGCGCGCCTGGGCCCGGCTCGTCCCGCGGGCCGGATGAGCCGCGTCATCGCCCTCGTCGGCGCGGAAAGCACCGGCAAGACCACGCTGGCGGGCCAGCTGCGCGATGCCTTGCGCGACGAGGGGCGCTCGGTGGCGGTCGTCGGCGAGTACCTGCGCGAGTTCTGCGACGCCCAGGGGCGCACGCCGCGCGTCGACGAGCAGGCCGGCATCGCGGCCGAGCAGGCGCGGCGCATCGCCGAGGCGGCGGCCGCGCACGACGTCGTGATCGCCGACACCACGGCGCTGATGATCGCGGTCTACAGCGAGCAGGTGTTCGGCGACACCACGCTGTATGCCGACGCGCTGGCGCTGCAGCGCGGGTATGCGCTCACGCTCGTGACGGCGCTGGACATTCCCTGGATCGCCGACGGCTTGCAGCGCGACGGGCCGCACGTGCGCGCGCCGGTGGATGCGCTGTTGCGCGCGGCGCTGGCGCGGGGGGACGTCGGCTACTCGGTCGTCGCCGGCACGGGGCCGGCGCGGCTGTCGCATGCGCTGCTCGCGGCGCGGCATGCGTTGCTGGAGACCTCGGTGCTGGACGAAGCGCGCGCGAATCCGCGCTGGCAGTGGGTGTGCGAGCGCTGCGGGGACGGGGACTGCGAGCGGCATCTTCTCGCGCGGTAGCGGCGCCGCTCCCGGATTCCGCTGCGCTCCATCCGGGATTTGACGGTCACTTCACGTCATCGTCCCCGCGATCACCACGACCACGATCACGACACCGATCGTCAAATTGACCGCCACCCAATCCCGGATCGCCTTCAACGCCGCGCCCGCCGCGGCCCAGTCGCGCGCCGCGCTGGCGCGCCGCACCCGCAGGAACAGCGCGAACCGCACGTGCCCGAAGATCGCCGCCATCAGCAGCCCGAGCCCGGCCATCACCGTCCACTCGAGCGGCATGTTGAAGGGCCCGCCCGTGGCCCGCGTGGTGGTCGAGACCCGCGCCACCATCCAGCCGCCGCTGGCCAGCGTCAGCAGCACGACCCAGGGCAGCACCGAGAAGAAGCGCCCGAGCACCGCCTCCATCAGCGGCACGCGCTCGGCCGGCGGCAGGTGGGCGGCGCCGGGCCGCAGGCAGAACAGCGCGAAGAACATGCCGCCCAGCCAGACGATCACCGACAGGAAGTGGAGGGCCTTCAGGCTGGCATAGAGCATGTCCGCAGCGTCCTCAGTTCAGCGTCGTGCTGCTCGGCGGCTGGTTGTGCGCGAGCGTGAACAGCTCGCCCACGTCGACCGCGTCGAAGTGGTACTTGATGCCGCAGAAGTCGCAGCCCACCTCGACCCGGCCCTGCTCCTCGACCACGCTGTCGACCTCCTCGCGCCCCAGGCCCTTGAGCATCGCGCCGACGCGCTCGCGCGAGCAGGTGCAGGCGAAGCGCGGGCCCAGCTCGCCGCTCATCGCGGGGAAGCGGCGCACCGTCTCTTCCCAGAACAGGCGGTGCAGCACGGTGTTGGCGTCCAGCGCCAGCAGCTCGTCACGCGTCAGCGTCGCGGCGAGGTGCGCGATGCGGTTGTAGGCCTCGTTCAGGCCGATCTCGTCCTCGTTGCGGCGCCCCGACAGGTTGCCCTCGCCCTCGACCGGCAGGCGCTGGATCAGCAGCCCGGCGGCGACCTCGTCGTTGGCGGCCAGGATGAGCCGGGTGTCGAGCTGCTCGGACTGCAGCATGTAGTGCTCCAGCACCTCGGACAGCTGCTGCAGCGGCTCGCCGCGGTCGCCATGCAGCGCCACCACGCCCTGGTAGGGCTGCTGTCCCGGGCCGCGCGGCTTGGGATCGAGCGTGATCGCGCAGCGGCCCTTGCCTCCGGCGTTGACCATGGCGGCAAGCCGCGCATCGCCGGCGACCTCGCCCACCACCTTGGCCGTGGTGCGGAAGGCCAGGTCGGACTGCACCTCGGCCACCGCCAGCTTGACCGGCCCGTCCCCGAAGATCTGCATCACCAGCGAGCCTTCGAACTTGATGTTCGACTGCATCAGCACCGCCGCCGCGGCCATCTCGCCGAGCAGGCTGCGCACCGGGGCCGGGAAGGCGTCGGACGACTCGGCGCGGCGGCGCAGGATCTCGACCCAGGAGTCGGTCAGGCGCACCAGCATGCCGCGCACCGGCAGGCCTTCGAAGATGAATTTATGAAGCTCGCTCATCAGGTGATTTCTTTCAGGCCCGCCTTGTAGCGGCGGGCGTTCTCGACGTAGTGTTCGGCGCTTTTCTCCAGCCCGCGCATCTGCTCGGGCGTGAGTTGGCGCACGACGCGCGCCGGGGTGCCGAGGATCAGCGAACCGTCGGGGAAGCTCTGGCCTTCGGTGACCAGGGCACCGGCGCCGACCAGGCAATGGCGGCCGATCTTCGCACCGTTCAGCACCACCGCCTGGATGCCGATCAGCGAGTGGTCGCCGACGCTGCAGCCGTGCAGCATGGCCTGGTGGCCGACGGTGACGTTCTCGCCCACCTGCACCGGGAAGCCGGCGTCGGCATGCACCACGCTGTTGTCCTGGATGTTGCTGCCGCGGCCGATCTCGATGCGCTCGGTGTCGCCGCGGATCACGACGCCGAACCAGACGCTCGCGTCCTCGCCCAGCCCGACGTTGCCGAGGACGGTGGCGTTGTCGGCCACCCAGGCGGAGGCGGCAATGCGGGGCGTCAGGTCCCCGAGCTGATGGACGGCCATGGCATGCCCGTGTAGTTCGAAGCCTATGATTCTAGGGATGAACCCCCGACACCGCGCCCTGGAGGTCTTGTGCCTGGCCGACCCGGCCGCCAAGGCAGACGCCGCGCGGGCCCTCTTCGACGGCCTGGATGCGGCCGCCATCGCGCCGGACGAGGCCATCGCGGCGCCCGAAGGCCTGCCGGGCCGGCCCGCGCGGCCGCGGCTGGTGCCGCCGAAGGAGGTGGCGATGCGCTCGCCCTACACGCCCGAGGGCCGGGCTGCGCTGCTGCACGCCATTGCCCACATCGAGTTCAACGCGATCAACCTGGCGCTCGATGCGGTGTTCCGCTTCGCCGGCATGCCGGCCGCGTTCTACGTCGACTGGCTGCGCGTGGCGAGCGAGGAAGCGCTGCATTTCTCGCTGCTGCGCGAGCACCTGCGCAGCGGCGGCCATGACTACGGCGACTTCGACGCGCACGACGGCCTGTGGGCGATGACGCAGCGCACCGCGGGCGACGTGGTGGCGCGCATGGCCCTGGTGCCGCGCACGCTGGAGGCCCGCGGGCTGGACGCGACGCCGCCGCTGCAGGCCAAGTTCCGCAAGGCGGGCGACCTGCGCACGGTGGACATCCTGGACGTGATCCTGCGCGACGAGATCGGGCACGTCGCGGTCGGCAACCACTGGTACCGCTGGCTGTGCCGACGCGACGGGCTGGACCCGATCACCCACTATGCGCAGCTGGTGCGGCAGTACCAGGCACCGAAGCTGCGCCCGCCCTACAACCGCGGGGCGCGGGAGGCGGCGGGGTTCAGTGCGGAAGAAATTGCGTTCCTGGGGGAGGTGTAGCACCCTTCGCCGAAGCACCCATTCCGGAGACATCATGCGGACCACCATGGTCATCGACAAGAAGCTGATGAACGATGAGCAAGACTCGTAGCCCGGATGCCAATCCGGGATCGTTGTTCACGATGACGGCCGCCCCCGGATTCCGCTGTGCTGAATCCACGCTACAAGTTCGTTTCTTGCTCGCAGAGAGCCGCTTGGTTCGACAAAGGCGCGCACCAGCCTCCCTGCACGCGTCCGTGCTCGCGCAGATCGTCGAAGTGAAGGACGATCCCCGGATGGGCATCCGGGCTACGCACTCAAGGCATCACGCGGCTCTCGCCGGCCCGGCGACGAACCACCGCTTCATCCCGAGGAAGTGCTTCTCGAACAGGTGGTACGACAGCATCGCCAGCGCGAGCGTCGCGAGCGTGCCCGCCACGATGTAGCCGGTCGCGAGCGCCGGCCCGGCGTGCTCGTACCAGCCCAGCGACTGCAACAGCGGCTTGCCCAGCAGGTCGTGCAGGGGCTTGTGGAAGATGTACATCGCATAGCTGTAGCGGCCGAGCAGCCGCAGCGGCGGCGCGCGCAGCACGCCCGCCCAGCCGCGCGCGCCCACCGCGTCCGAGGCCGCCGCCGACACCACGCCCAGCGCGAACACCACCGCCAGCACGCTGTAGCCGAGCGTCTGCCCCAGCACCGAGGTGCGTGGGTACCCATGCGTCGCGACGAAGCCCACGCCCGCGAGCACCAGCGCCGCCGTCATCAGCGGCCGGCGCAGCGCCGCCGCGCGCGAGGCCGACCCCGGCAACTGCAGCCACGCCGCCGCAGCCCCGCCGATCGCCAGCGCATCCAGCCGCGTCACGGTGAACGAGTACACCGGGTCCGGCCCGAAGCCGCCCGCGAGCATCCCGATGCGCACCCCCAGCACCGCCACCGCGATCGCCCCGCAGGCCGCCAGCACCTGCCGCACCGACAGCCGGTGCACCAGCAGCGGCCACAGCAGGTAGAACTGCTCCTCCACCGCCAGCGACCAGAAGTGCGGGAACGCATGCGTGGCCGTGCCGTACGGCGCCGTCCAGTTCGACAGGTACAGCCACAGCCACAGCTGCTGCGGCTGGTCGGCCTGCCAGCGCGCCGGCATCGCGCCCAGCGCCGGCAGCAGCAGGAAGGCCACCGCCAGCGTCGCGTAATAGATCGGGAAGATGCGCAGCACGCGCCGCCCGAAGAAGGCCCGGTAGTAGTTCGGCGCGTCCTGCGTCTGCAGCAGGATGCGCGTAATCAGGAAGCCGCTCAGCACGAAGAACAGCTGCACCCCGATCCAGCCGAGGTCGAAGGCCAGCTCGAGCACGCGCCCGAAGCGCCCCGACGGCGCCTCGAGGATCTGGAAGTTGTGGCACAGCACCAGCACGATGGCCAGCCCGCGCACCCCGTCGAGGGCGGGCAGGTGCTGGGGAAGACGCACGGCCGGCGCACCCGGCGCGGCCACGCCGATCGCGGCGGAGGTGGAAGACATCGGCGCCGTTTGTAGCATCGGCGCGACTCCGCGGGCACCCCGCGTCTGCATGGCAGCCTCCGGGCAAGCCCCGAACGGTCCCGGGCCCGGAATCCGGATTCGAGCGGCTTACACTCCACCGGCCCGCGACTTGCTAGCTTGCGGACCCTGTTTCCCGAGATCCTCCTCACATCCACAACAGACCAACCCCAGGGGTATCCATGACCACCTTGAACACCCGTCGATTCCTCCAAACCGCCGGCCTGGCCCTCGCAGGCCTGATGCTGGGCGCCTGCAGCAAGCAGCAGGAACCCACCGCCGCCGCGCCGGCCGCCTCGGCCCCGGCCGTCGTCGCTTCCGCCCCGGCCCCCGCACCCGCCAAGGTCTACGCCGTCGGCACCGACGCCGCCTATGCGCCGTTCGAGTCGCAGAACGAGAAGGGCGAGATCGTCGGCTTCGACATCGACGTCGTCACCGCCATCGCCAAGAAGGCCGGCATCGAGGTGAAGTTCACCAACACGCCGTGGGAAGGCATCTTCAACACGCTGGCCCAGGGCGACCGCGACCTGCTGGTCTCGGCCATCACCATCACCGACGAGCGCAAGCAGACGATGGACTTCGCCGGCCCGTACTTCGACGCCCAGCAGCTGATCGCGGTCAAGAAGACCTCGAAGATCGGCAAGTTCGACGACCTGAAGAAGCTGAAGGTCGGCGTTCAGACCGGCACCACCGGCGACGAGGTCGTGAGCAAGCTGCAGGGCAAGACCAGCGCCAACATCAAGCGCTTCGAGTCCACCCCGCTCGCGCTGAAGGAACTGGAAGCCGGCGGCGTCGACGCCGTCGTGGCCGACAACGGCGTGGTCATCAACTACGTCGCCAACAACAGCGACAACAAGTTCAAGACCGTCGCCGACAAGGCCTTCACGCCCGAGCAATACGGCATCGCGGTCAAGAAGGGCAACACCGAACTGCTGGAGAAGCTGAACAAGGGCCTGGCCGACATCAAGGCCGACGGCACCTACGACCAGATCTACGCCAAGTACTTCGGCGCGCCCGCCGCTGCCGCGGCCCCGGCCTCGGCCGCCTCGAAGTAAGCCCGCGCGGAGGCGGTGATGGATCTGCGCTGGAGCATCCTGGCCGGCTATGGCCCGCTGTTTCTGTCGGGCCTGTGGACCACGATCCTGCTCACCCTCATCGCCATCGGCGCCGGGCTGGTGCTGGGTGTCGCACTCGGGCTGGTCAGCAGCTCGCGCGACGCCCCGCCGCCGAAATCGGCGCCGGCCCGCTGGCTGCTCGCCGGGCTGCGCTCGATCACGCTCGGCTACGTCACCTTCTTCCGCGGCACGCCGCTGTTCGTGCAGATCCTGCTGGTGCACTTCGCGCTGATGCCCGCGCTGATCCACCCGGACACCGGCTGGCTGCTGAGCGGCGAGGCGGCGCGCGAGTTCCGCCAGAACCACGGCGCCTTCTTCTCCGGCGCGCTCGCGCTCACGCTGAACGCCGGCGCCTACATCTCCGAGATCTTCCGCGCCGGCATCCAGAGCATCCACCTCGGCCAGACCCAGGCCGCCTACAGCCTGGGCTTCACGCACCCGCAGGCAATGCGCTTCATCGTGCTGCCGCAGGCCTTCCGCCGCATGATGCCCGCCCTCGTCAACGAGGGCATCACGCTGATCAAGGACTCGTCCCTGGTCTCGGCCATCGGCCTGGCGGAACTGGCCCTCGCCGCGCGCACCGTGGCCGGCACCTACTCCCGCTATTGGGAGCCCTACCTCGCCATCTCGGCGCTGTACCTGGCGCTGACCCTGGCGCTGTCGCTGCTGGCGAAGCGCCTGGAAGCACCCGCTCACTTGCGCGGGCGGTGAGAGTCGGCCGTTCCGCGCCGGAACAGCTGTCGCGCGGGGACAACGTTTTGGGTCGCGTTTTGCGACTTGGCGTGTTGCGACTGGCTGTAACACGGGTTGTCCCGCATAACATTTGCGTCTTGCACCATCAAGACAAAAACACCGGGTGCAGAAGTACATGCCATCCCAACCCCAAGGAAAGCTTTTCATGAAACGCTCCCTCATCGTTGCCGCCCTGGCCACCGTCGCCGCCGGCACCTCGTTCGCGCAAAGCAGCGTCACGATCTATGGCCGCCTGAATGACTCCATCGAGCGCCAGAAGACCGGCGACGACAGCAAAACCGTCCTGCAGAACAACGCCTCGCGTATCGGCTTCAAGGGCGTCGAAGACCTGGGCGGCGGCCTGAAGGCCGGCTTCCAGATCGAGCACGGCTTCAACGCCGACACCGGCACGCAAAGCCAGACCGCCTTCTGGGCTCGTCAATCGGAAGTCTTCCTGCAGAGCAGCACCCTGGGCACGCTGCGCCTGGGCCGCTTCACCAGCGAGGCCTACTACGCCACGGCTGACTATGTCAGCATGCACAACCACGACACCGGCACCTCGTCGGACGCGTTCTACAACTACGTCAGCCGCGACCAGAACAAGATCGCCTACCGTGCGCCCGAGCTGCTGGCCGGCCTGTCGCTGGAAGGCGCCGTGTCGCTGAGCGAGAACGCGGCCGGCCCGACCGACCTGGAGCGTGCCCACGCCTACGACTTCGCCGCCAACTACACGGCCGGTGCCCTGGCCCTGGGCCTGGGCTTCGCGAAGAACGCCGACGACAAGCAGTTCGCCGTGCGCGCCCTGTACACCCTGGGTGACTTCACCTTCGGCGGCTACTACCAGCGCGCCGACCTGGGCACCACCGCTGCTCCGCTGGAAGGCAAGATCAACGTGATCCGCCTGTCGGGCATGTACGCCCTGGGCGCGTCGGAGTTCCACGTCAACGTGGGCGCCGCCGGCAAGGTCGACAGCATCGACGAGACCGACTCGAAGCAGTTCACGCTGGGCTACAACTACAACCTGAGCAAGCGCACCAAGGTCTACGCCTTCTACACGAAGGTCGACAACAAGGCCAACGCAGCGTACATGTCCGGCGTCGACGGCAAGGACTTCAGCTCGTTCGCCCTGGGCGTTCGCCACAACTTCTGATCCCCGCGGGAGCGCAGCTCCCGCCTGATCAGATGCCGAAACGGCCGGTCGCAAGACCGGCCGTTTTTCGTTTCAGCCGAGGAAGTAGCGCTTGAGGCCGGCGAGCACCATCTCGACCGCGATCGCGGTGAGCACCAGGCCCATCAGCTTCTCGATCGCCGAGACCACCGAGTCGCCGAGCAGGCGCCGGATGCGGTCGCACAGCACCAGCACCAGGCCGGACACGGCCATCGCCGCGGTCAGCGCCGCGACCCAGTCGAGCAGGCGGTCGGGCTGGCGCGAGGCCAGCAGCAGCACCGTCGCCATCGCCGACGGGCCCGCCAGCAGCGGTACCGCGAGCGGGAAGATCAGCGGCTCCTTGCCCTCGGCCGTGCCGTAGATGCCGCCCTCGTGGCTGAAGATCATGCGGATGGCCACCATCAGCAGGATCACGCCGCCGGCCACTTCCAGCGAGCGCTCCGACAGGTGCATCACGCGCAGGAAGACCTCGCCGAAGAACATGAAGAAGAACAGCACGCCGAAGGCGATGCCGACCTCGCGCATCGCGACCCAGCGCCGCCGGTGCTTCGGCACCTCGCGCATGATCGGGATGAAGATCGGCAGGCTGCCCAGCGGGTCCAGGACCAGCAGCAAGAGAATGAAGGCGGAAAGAAAGCTGTGGTCCATGCGCGTGGCTAGCGCCCCCTCCAGAAGAGGGCGTCCAGCTCTTTCATCGTGATCTGCCGCCAGGTCGGGCGGCCGTGGTTGCACTGGTCGGAGCGCTCGGTGCGCTCCATGTCGCGCAGCAGCGCGTTCATCTCGTCCAGGTTCAGCTGCCGGTTCGCCCGCACCGCGCCATGGCAGGCCATGGTCGACAGCAGCTCGTCCTGGGCGCGCTGGATCACGCTGCTGGCGTCGTACTGCGCGAGTTCGGCCAGCACGCTGCGCGCCAGCTCGACGACGTCGCCCCCGGCCAGCGCCGCCGGCTGCGAGCGGATCGCGAGCGTCCCCGCCGACAGCGGCGAGACATCCAGCCCCAGCGTGCGCAGGTTGTCGGCCTGGGCCTGGGCGGTCGCGATCTCCTGCGCCGTCGCGGCGAAGGTGGCCGGAATCAGCAGCGGCTGACTGTCGATCGCCGCGCGGCCCAGGCTCGCCTTCAGCCGCTCGTAGACGATGCGCTCGTGCGCCGCGTGCATGTCGACCACGACCAGGCCGTGGGCGTTCTCGGCCAGCACGAACACGCCGCCGACCTGGGCGATCGCTCGGCCCAGCGGCCATTCCTCGCGCTCGAAGTCGAGGGCGGGGGACGCGGCGGGAGGTCTCGGCGCCTCCGCGGGCCGGGACGGCAGCTCAGCCGGGACGGCCGCGCCATCCCCGCCCCACAGCGCCGCCACCTGCTGCAGCCCGAGCGCGCCCTGCACCTGCGGGCGCATCGGCGGGCGCGGCGGGAACGCCACGGGGCCGCCGAACGCGGCCGGCCGGGCCGCCGGTACCGCGCCGTACCCCGCCAGGTGGGCGGAGGCCAGCAGGACGCCGCCTGCCTCGTCCGCCGCCGCCACGGCCGCGCGCGGTGCGGCAAGCGCCCCCTCGACGGCCCGCCGCACCGCCTGGTGCACCTCGCGCGAGTCGCGGAAGCGCACCTCGATCTTGGTCGGGTGCACGTTGACGTCGACCCGGTCGGGCGCGATCTCGATGAACAGCACGTACGAGGGCTGGCGGCCGCCGTGCAGCACGTCCTCGTAGGCCGAGCGAACGCCGTGGGCGATCAGCTTGTCGCGCACGTACCGGCCGTTGACGTACACGTACTGCTGGTCGGCGCGGGCCCGGGCGGCGGCGGGCGTGCCGGCGCGTCCGGTGATGCGCATCGGGCCGGCCTCGAGTCGCACCTCGCAGCTCTGCTCGACGAACTCGTCGCCCATCACGTCGCGGATCCGCTGCGCCTGCGCGGCGCGGCGCCACTGCTGCGACAGCTTGCCGTCGTGCCAGACCGCGAAGCCGACGTCGGGCCGGGCGAGCGCATGGCGGCGCACCGCGTCCAGGCAATGCGCGAACTCGGTCGCGTCGGACTTCAGGAACTTGCGGCGCGCCGGCGTGCTGAAGAACAGCTCGCGCACCTCGACGCTGGTGCCGATACCGCGCGCCGCCGGGACCAGCTCGCCGGAGCGGGCGTCGATGCGCTGTGCATGCGGCGCGCCTTCGGTGCGGCTGGCGATGCTCATCTCGGCGACCGAGGCGATGGCGGCGAGCGCCTCGCCGCGGAAGCCCATCGTCACCACGCCTTCCAGCTCGGCCAGGGAGCCGATCTTGCTGGTGGCGTGGCGGCGCAGCGCGAGCGGCAGCTCGTCGGCGGGGATGCCCTGGCCGTCGTCCTCGACCAGGATGCTGCGCACGCCGCCGGCGACCAGCTTGACGGCGATGTCGCGGCCGCCCGCATCGAGCGCGTTGTCGACCAGCTCGCGCACCACCGAGGCCGGCCGCTCGACCACCTCGCCGGCAGCGATCTGGCTGATCAGTTCGTCGGGCAGCTCGCGGATGGGACGGCGGAAGGCCGGCTGCTGAAGGGCATTCATCCCGGAATTGTAGGAGGGTCGTGATAATCGGCCGATGCACGACCTGACCCTGCTCACGACCCTCGCTGGCGGCCTGGCCTTTGCGTTGATCCTCGGGGCGCTGACGCGCCGCATCGGCCTGTCGACCCTGGTCGGCTACATGCTGGCGGGGATCGTCGTCGGGCCGTTCACGCCGGGGTTCGTGGCCGACGCCGGGCTCGCCTCGCAGCTGGCCGAGATCGGCGTGATCCTGCTGATGTTCGGCGTCGGCATGCACTTCCATCCGCAGGAGCTGCTGCGGGTCTGGAAGCTGGCGGTGCCGGGGGCGGTCGGGCAGAGCCTGGTCGCGGGCCTCGCCGGCTGGGGGCTGGCGCGCCACTTCGGCTGGTCGCATGCGGCGGGCGCCATCTTCGGCATGGCGCTGGCAGTCGCGAGCACGGTGGTGCTGATGCGCATGCTGGTCGAGCAGAACCGGCTCGCGGGCCGCGACGGCCATGTCGCCGTCGGCTGGCTGATCATCGAGGACCTGTTCACCGTCGGGGCTCTGGTGGTGCTGCCGCTGCTCGCCCCGTCGGCCGACGGCACGCAGGGGTCGCTGGGCATGGCGCTGCTGATGGCGCTCGGCAAGGTGGTGGTGTTCGCGCTGCTGGTGGGCGTGGTCGGCACGCGGGTGGTGGGGCGGCTGCTGGAGAAGGTGGCGCGCACGCAGTCGTCGGAGCTCTTCACGCTGACGGTCTTCGTCGTGGCACTCGGGGTCGCGGTGCTGGCGGCCGAGGTCTTCCATGTCTCGGTGGCGCTGGGCGCGTTCTTCGCCGGGCTGGTGGTCGGGCAGTCGCGCTTCGGGCCGCAGGCGGCGGCGGACATGGCACCGTTCCGCGACGTGTTCTCTGCCCTGTTTTTCGTCTCGGTGGGCATGCTGTTCAACCCCGGCTTCGTGGTGGAGCATCCCTGGATGGTGGTCGGCGTCCTGGCCATCGTGCTGGGGGTAAAGCCGCTGGTGGCGGTGCTGATCGTGACGGCGCTGCGCGAGGCGCCGCGCACCGGCGCGACGGTGGCGGTGGGGCTGGCGCAGATCGGCGAGTTCTCGTTCATCCTCGCGAGCCTGGGGCTGTCGATCGGCGTGCTGCCGCGCGAGGCGCTGGACGCGCTGGTGGTCGGGGCGATCGTGTCGATCGCGGTGAACCCGCTGCTGTTCCGCTGGATCGGCAAGCGGGTGGCGGAGCCGGGCGGCGGCCCGTCCGAGGCGGCGGCGGCGGTCGCCGAACCGCCCGCCGCGCCATCGACGGCCGCGGTGCTGCTGTGCGGCCATGGCGCGCTCGGCCGGCGCATCGCGGCGCGCTGCATCGAGGGCGGCATCGCGGTCGCGGCGGTGCACCAGGACCCGGACCTGGAGGACGTCCCGGGATTGAACCTGGTCTTCGGCGACCCGACCCGGGCCGAGGTGCTCGAGGCCGCCGGCATCGGCGAGGCCCGCATGCTCGTGGTGGCGGACCTGGGGCTCTCCGACAAGATCCGCGTGTGCACGCTGGCGCGGCGCCTGAACCCCCGCATCATCATCAGCGGCAGCGCCAACACCGATGCCGAGCGGGCCTGGCTCGAGGAGTTCGGCGCGCAGTTCGTGAGCGACGGCCGGGACGAGCAGAGCGCGCAGATGGCCCGCGCGATCAAGGCATTGTTGTAGCCCCCCAGTCGCTTCGCGACTGGGGGGCACAATACCCCACATGGACATCGCGCAATTCCTGCTGGACTTCATCCTGCACGTCGACGTGCACCTCGCCCACTTCGTCGCCACCTACGGCGCCTGGGTGTATGCGCTGCTCTTCCTGATCATCTTCGTCGAGACCGGCGTGGTGGTCATGCCCTTCCTGCCGGGCGACTCGCTGCTGTTCGTCGTGGGGGCCCTGTGCGGCGCGGGACTGATGAGCCTGCCGCTGTCGATCGGCCTGCTCGTGGCCGCCGCCATCCTCGGCAACCAGAGCAACTACACCATCGGCCGCTTCTTCGGGCCGCGCGTCTTTCAGTGGGAGGACTCGCGCTTCTTCAACAAGAAGGCCTTCGAGCAGGCGCACGCGTTCTACGAGAAATACGGCGGCGTCACCATCATCGCCGCCCGCTTCATGCCCTTCCTGCGCACCTTCGCGCCCTTCGTCGCCGGCGTCGCGCAGATGACGCGCCGCAAGTTCACGCTCTATGACGTGAGCGGCGCCGTGCTGTGGGTGGGCGGCGTGACGATGGCCGGCTTCCTGTTCGGCAACATCCCCTGGGTCAAGGAGCACCTCGACAAGATCATCTGGGGGGCGATCCTGCTGCCGGGCCTGCTGGTGCTGCTGGGCGCGTGGAAGGCGCGGCGGACGCAGCCGGCCTGAGCCCCGCGGAAGGCCGCTCCCGGAGGGTCATCCGGACTACAACTGCCGCTGGCGCGCCAGGGGCGGGTTCTTCGCGAAGTAGCGCCGGATGCCGGTCACCAGCGCCTCGACCAGCTGGTCCTGGTAGGCCGGGTCGCGCAGCTTCGACTCTTCCTCCGGGTTCGAGATGAACGCCGTCTCGACCAGGATCGACGGGATGTCCGGCGCCTTCAGCACCGCGAAGCCGGCCTGCTCGACGCTGCCCTTGTGCAGCTTGCCGACCTTGCCGATCTGCCCCAGCACCTCGCCGCCCAGCTTCAGGCTGTCCTTGATCTGCGCCGTCGTGCTCATGTCCAGCATCGCCCGCAGCACCGCCGCATCCTTGGCCTTGAAGTTGACGCCGCCCACCATGTCGGCCGCGTTCTCCTTGTCGGCCATCCAGCGCGCCGCCGAGCTGCTCGCCCCGTGCTGCGACAGCGCGAACACCGAGGCCCCGCGCGCCTTCGGCGTCAGGAAGGCATCCGCATGGATGGACACGAACAGGTCGGCCTGCACCCGCCGCGCCTTGCGCACCCGGTCCTGCAGCGGCACGAAGAAGTCCGCATCCCGCGTCATCATCGCCCGGAAACCCGGCAGCGCATTGATGCGGTCGCGCAGCTTCAGCGCCACCTGCAGCACCACGTCCTTCTCGCGCAGCCCGCTCGGCCCGCTCGCCCCCGGGTCCTCGCCGCCATGCCCCGGATCGAGCGCGACGATGATCAGGCGGTCGATCTTGGCCTGCGACATCGACGGCACCGAGGCCGCGCCCGCCACCGAGGGCACATGCGGTGGCTGCGGCGTCGGCTGCGATGCCGCAGCCACCGGCGGCGGGGCCGGCGCCGGCAGGGGCTTGATGCTGACATCCGGCGGCCGGCCGATCTTGCCGATGAACTCGCCCAGCGCGTCCTGCACCTCCTGCGCCGCCTTCTGCTCCGCCTGCTCCTTGTCCTTGATCAGGGCCAGCAGCGGGTCGCGCTCCTGCGTGGGGTACAGGTCGAACACCAGCCGGTGCTGGTAGGCCGCCACCGGCGCCAGCGTGAAGAGCTGCGGCGCCGTCGCCTGCTTCAGGTCGATCACCAGCCGCACCACCCGCGGCTGGTTCTGCCCCACCCGCACGCCGCCGATGAACGGATCGTCCGAGCGCACCTTGCCCACCAGCTCGCGCAGCGCCGGGCTGAGCTCCAGCCCATCGATGTCGATCACCAGCCGGTTCGGGTTCTCGGCCAGGAAATGCTTGACCGACAGCGCACTGTCCGATTCAAGCGTGACCCGCGTGTAGTCGGCCGCCGGCCAGACCCGGACCGCGACGATGCTCGCCCCGAAGGCCAGCTCGCGCGCCCCCAGCAGCAGCACCAGGCTGCCCGTGCGCTGCAGCAACTGCCGGCGCTTCATCGCAACAGCTCCACGCCGCGCGGGGTCAGCGCCGTCAATTGCACATGGCGCTCGCCCTCGCCCGGCTCGTCCGGGCCGAGCGCGATGTCGATGCGCAGGTCGGCGACCGGCAGCAGCCCCTGCGCCTGCTCGGGCCACTCGGCCAGCTTCAGCCCCGGCGCGCCGAAGACATCGCGGAAGCCGGCGTCCTCGAACTCCTGCGGGTCCTTGAAGCGGTAGAAATCGAAGTGCGCAACCCCCGGGCCGTCCGCCAGCGGGTACTGTTCCATCACCGCATAGGTCGGGCTCTTGATCCGCCCGGTCACCCCCAGGGCCTGCAGCAGGTGGCGCACGAAGGTCGTCTTGCCGGCCCCCAGCGGGCCATGCAGCTCGACGAAGGCGTCGCGCAATGCCGGATGCGCAGCCAGCCGCTGCGCGGCGGCAGCGCAGGAAGCCTCGTCGGGCCAATGCAGCGATCGGGTTTCTAGAATCGTCAAATGAGCGGAACTCAGCAGTTGGACGGAGAACGCCTCGTCGCGCAATTACGCGACTGGGGCCGTGCGCTCGGATTTTCACAGATCGGCGTCGCCGACGTGGATCTCTCGTCCGCCGAGCCCGGCCTGCTGGCATGGTTGCGCGACGGCTTCCATGGCGAGATGGCCTACATGGCGGCCCACGGCCTGAAGCGGGCCCGCCCGGCCGAACTGGTCCCGGGCACGGTGCGCGTGATCACCGCCCGCATGGACTACCTGCCGCGCGACACCCCCGCCGACTGGCAGGCCGTCGAATGGCAGCGCCTGGCGCAGCCCGCGCAGGCCGGCGTCTCCGTCTACGCCCGGGGCCGCGACTACCACAAGGTGCTGCGCAACCGCCTGCAGAAGCTCGCCGACCGGCTGCAGCAGGAGGTCGGCCCGCGCGGCCACCGCGTCTTCACCGACTCGGCCCCGGTGCTGGAGGTCGAGCTCGCCTCGCGCAGCGGCATCGGATGGCGCGGCAAGCACACGCTGACCCTGCACCGCGAGGCCGGCTCGATGTTCTTCCTCGGCGAAATCTATGTCGACCTGCCGCTGCCGCTGTCCACGCCGGTGAGCGGCCATTGCGGCAGCTGCAGCGCCTGCATCGACGTCTGCCCGACGCAGGCCATCGTCGCGCCCTACCGCATCGATGCGCGGCGCTGCATCTCGTACCTGACCATCGAGCACGCCGGCCCGATTCCCGAGGACCTGCGCCCGCTGATCGGCAACCGCATCTACGGCTGCGACGACTGCCAGCTCGCCTGCCCCTGGAACAAGTACGCCCGGCGCAGCCCGCTGCCCGACTTCGACGTGCGCGACGCGCTCGCCGCGCCCACGCTGCGCGCGCTGTGGGCGTGGAGCGAGGCCGATTTCCTGCGCCACACCGAAGGCAGCCCGATCCGCCGCATCGGCCACGCGCGCTGGCGGCGCAACCTGGCGGTGGCGATCGGCAACGCGCTGCGCGACCCGGCCACCCCGCCGGCCGAGCGCGAGGCCCTGGCCCGGGCGCTGCGCGCGGCGCGCGAGGAGGTCGACGAACTGGTGCGGGAGCACATAGACTGGGCGCTTCGCGCGTGATCCGTGGCAGTTGAACGGCACGAACATTGCTCAACCCGCTGTCGTTCCCACCTGCCCATCCCGCATGCTTCTCCGCCGCCTGCTGTCGCTCCTTGCCCTCCTGGTCGCCGTCTCCCCCGTCGCCTCCCCCGCCGTTGCCGCACCCCGCTGCCTGAGCGACTGCACGCCGCGCATCGGCGTCGTCTCGGCCTTCGGCGCCGAGGCCGACATCCTGGTGGCGCAAACCGAGCGCCGCCGCACGATCACCGTCAACGGCAACCGCTTCACCACCGGCGTGCTGCGCGGCAACCCGGTGGTCATCGTGCTCAGCGGCGTCAGCATGGTGAACTCGACCATGGTCACGCAGCTGATGCTGGACCATTTCCGAGTGCAGCGGCTCATCATGAGCGGCATCAGCGGCGGCGTGAACCCGGCCCACCACGTCGGCGACGTGATCGTGCCCGAGCGCTGGGCGATGCCGCTGGAGGTCTACTGGAACCACGACGGCACGCCGCCCGCCCCCTGCGGCGCACCGGGCGACGTGAGCTGCCTCGGCCTGAAGCTGGCCGAGCCCGACGGCAAGCCGGTCCCGCCCTTCGTCGGCGCGGCGCCCATCGGCGCGCTCTTCATGCGCCAGAACTTCGTGATGAGCACGGCACGCGCGCCGCAGGGCGAGTTCCGCTTCGACTACGAGGTCGACCCGGCAATGCTGGCGGTGGCGCGGGCGATCCAGCCGAAGCTCGAGCGCTGCGGCCCCAAGGCCTACAAGCCGGGCCAGGCCGAGCCCGACCCCAAGCTGTGCGTGGCGACCCCGCCGCGCCTGGCGGTCGGCGGGCGCGGCGTCTCGGGCACGGTGTTCCTCGCCAACGCGGCCTACCGCACCTACCTCTTCGAGCACCTGAAGGCCGAGACCTTCGAGATGGAGACCGCGGCGCTCGCCCACGTGGCGCATGCGAACGGCGTGCCCTACATCGCCTTCCGCAGCCTGAGCGACCTGGCCGGCGCGGAAGAATTCAATGCCGACGTCGGCGCGCTCTTCGCAAGCGGCCTGGCCGAGGCGAACGAGGCCGCGGTGACGATGGCCTTCCTCGAGGCCTGGAAGAAGGCCCAGCCCCCCGCCCGGAGACAACACCCATGAGATCCCGCCCGCTGCTGGCCGCCCTCGGCCTCGCGCTCGCCCTGCCCTTCGCGGCGGCCCAGGCGCCCGCCGGCGCGACCGACGCCGCCAGCGCCCCCGCGGCCGCCGCCGCCGCGCCGCGCCCGCTGAAGGTGCTGGTCATCGCGATGTTCGAGCCCGAGGCGACGCCCTGGATCGAGCCCCTGAAGCTCGCCGAACGCATCCCGGTGCCCGGCCTGCTGCCCGAGAGCCCCGACCTGCGCTGCAACGCCGACGACGTCTGCCTGCTGGTGGCCGGCATGGGGCACGCCAACGTCGCCGCGTCGACCCTGGCGGTGACGCTGGACCCGCGCTTCGACCTGCGCCAGACCTATTTCCTGATCGCCGGCATCGCCGGCATCGACCCGACGCGCGGCACCCTGGGCACGGCCGCCTGGGCGCGCTACCTGGTCGACTTCGGCATCGCGCACGAACTCGATGCGCGCGAGATGCCCCGCGGCTGGGCCTCGGGCTACTTCGGCATCATGACCAAGGGCCCGGGCGAGAAGCCCAAGCTCGAGTACCACACCGAGGTGGCGCAGCTCGACGAGGCCCTGCTGCAGAAGGCGCTCGCGCTGACGAAGGGCGCGACGCTCGCCGACAGCGATGCGGCGCGCGCCTACCGCAAGCTCTACCGCCAGGCGCCCGCCAACCAGCCGCCGACCGTCACCCAGTGCGACACCCTGGGCGGCGACACCTGGTGGCACGGCCACAAGCTGGGCGAGCAGGCGCGCGCCTGGACCCGGGTGCTGACCGACGGCAAGGGCGTCTACTGCACGACCCAGCAGGAGGACAACGCCACCTACAACGCGCTCGCCCGCGCCGCCGCGGCCGGGCGCGTCGACCTGAAGCGCCTGGCCGTGCTGCGCACCGCCTCGAACTTCGACCGCCCCCATTCGGGGCAGACCGCCTACGCCTCGCTGATGGCTTCGACCGCCGGCACGCCGGGCGGCTTCGTGCCGGCGACGCAGAACCTCTACAACGTCGGCGGCCTGCTCGTGAAGGACATCGTCGCCCGTTGGCCGCAGTGGCGCACCGGCGTGCCCGCCCCCTGAGTCCGCGCTTCACCGACCCGGCGACGGCCATGCCCCCACAGATGGCATGGCAGTTGCAGACGTCCCTCATCCCCCACCCACACGGATGTATTCCATGCCCCACCAAGAGGCCCACTCTCCCGTTCTCGAGATCGCCGCGCCGGCCCCGTTCGCGTTGACGCGCTGCACCGCCTCGGTCGTCCTGGCGCTGGCCGCGCTGTCCGCGCAGGCCCAGGAGACCGCCGCGCCGCCGGTGGCCGGTGTGCTGGCGCCGGTCACGGTGACGGCCGAGCGCCGCGCCGAGAACGCGAAGGACGTGCCGATGTCGATCTCCACCCTGGGGGGCGAGAAGCTCGACGTCCTGAACTCCTCCGGCGAGGACGTGCGCATGCTGTCCGGCCGGGTGCCCAGCCTGAACATAGAGTCGTCGTTCGGGCGCGCCTTCCCGCGCTTCTACATCCGCGGCTACGGCAACACCGACTTCCACCTGAACGCCTCGCAGCCGGTCTCGCTGATCTATGACGACGTGGTGCAGGAGAACCCGATCCTCAAGGGGTTCCCGATGTTCGACATCGACCGCGTCGAGGTGCTGGCCGGCCCGCAAGGCACGCTGTTCGGGCGCAACACGCCGGCCGGCGTCGTGAAGTTCGACTCGGTGAAGCCGCAGCTGAAGAAGAACGAGGGCTACGCCAACCTGAGCTACGGGACGTTCGGCACGACCAACGTCGAAGGCGCCTGGAACGCCTCCGGGAGCAGCGACTTCGCGGTGCGCGCATCGATCCAGATGCAGCACCGCGACGACTGGGTGGACAACAACTACCGCCCGTCGCAGACCGACAAGCTGGAAGGCTACGACGACAACGCGCTGCGCCTGCAGGCGCTGTACCAGCCGAGCAGCAGCTTCAGCGCGCTGGGCAACGTGCATCTGCGTGACCTGAAGGGCACGGCACGGGTGTTCCGCGCCAACATCATCAAGAAGGGCACGAACGACCTGGTCGACGGCTTCGACGAGAAGTCGGTGACCATCGACGGCAAGAACGAGCAGACGCTGTCGAACTTCGGCACCAGCCTGCGGCTGCGCTGGGCCTTCGACACCGTGGCGCTGAACTCGATCACCGGCTTCGAGCACCTGTACACCTACAGCCGCGGCGACGTGGACGGCGGCTACGGGGCCCCGTACGCGCCGGGCGGCGCCTACGGCCCGGGCTTCATCCCGTTCTCCAGCGAGACCTCGGACGCGCTGAACGGCCACCGGCAGTATTGGCAGGAGTTCCGGCTCGAGTCGCTGGGCGCCGGGCCGCTGAAGTGGCAGGGGGGGGTGTACCTGTTCCGCGAGACCTACCGGATCAACAGCATCAGCTACGACACCATCTTCCACGGCCCGGACACCTCGGTGCAGACGAGCCAGACCAACAACGCCTGGGCGGTGTTCGGCTCGACCACCTACCAGGTGACGCCGCAGGCGAGCGTGCGCGCGGGCCTGCGCTACTCGCACGACGAGAAGCACCTGGCGACGACGAGCGCGGACACGCCGATCGACCGCAGCAAGGGCACGAGCGACGACACGAAGGACTCCAAGGTCAGCTGGGACCTGAGCAGCACCTATGCGCTGACGCCGGACCTGAACGTCTATGCGCGGGTGGCCACCGGCTTCCGTGCGTCCAGCCTGCAGAACGCGTCGGCCTTCGGGCCGCAGTCGAAGGCCGGGCCGGAGACCAACACCTCGTACGAGGCGGGCGTGAAGGCCGACCTGTGGAACAAGCGGGCGCGCACGGCGGTCAGCGTCTTCCACTACGACGTGAAGGACCAGCAGCTGAGCGCGGTGGGGGGCTCGAGCAACGTGACGACGCTGGTGAGCGCAAAGAAGGCGCAGGGCCAGGGCGTGGAGTTCAACTTCGATGCCTACCTGACCGACACGCTGCTGCTGACGCTCAACGGCAGCTACAACATGACCAAGATCAAGGACGGTGACCTGGTCGTGGCGGGCTGCGCGCAGTGCACGGTGAACGATCCGGCGGGCCCGGTGGCGGGCACGTACCACATCGACGGCAACCCGCTGCCGCAGGCCCCGAAGTGGATCGGCAACGTGACGCTGCGCTACGGCATGCCGACGGCGAATGGCGGCGAGTACTTCGTGTACACCGACTGGTCGTACCGCAGCAAGATCAACTTCTTCCTGTACGAGTCGACCGAGTTCACCGGCAAGTCGCTGCTGACGGGCGGGCTGCGGCTGGGCTACCAGTGGGCCAACGGCAAGTACGAGGCGGCGGTGTTCGCGCGCAACATCACCAACAAGGTCCAGGTGGTGGGCGGGATCGACTTCAACAACCTGACGGGGTTCGTGAACGAGCCGCGGACGGTGGGCGCGCAGTTCAAAGCGATGTTCTGAGCGGGCGCCGCCTCATGGGGGCAATGCCCCCAACACCGCCAGCCACACCGGGATGCTCACCATCCCCAGCAAGGTCGAGAGCGTGACGAGGCCGGCCACGTACGGCCCGTCACCGCCCATCCGCGCCGCGAGCACATAGGCGCTCGACGCCGTCGGCACCGCGGCGAAGATCACGACGATGTCGCGCTGCGCGAGCGGCAGGGCCAGCGCCGCCGTGAGCCCGATCGCCACCGCCGGCAGCACCGCATGGCGGATCGCGAGGAAGGCGGCCGCCAACCGCGGCGCCGCACGCAGCCCCGCGACGCGCAGGCCCGCCCCCACCGCCATCAGCCCCACCGGCAAGGCCGCGACGCCGATGCGCTGCAGCGTCGTCGCCACCGCCTCGGGGAACGTCAGCCCCGCGAGGTTGGCCAGCAGCCCTGCCACCGTGCTGAGGATGAGCGGGTTGCGCACGATCTCGCGCAGGTACGAATGCCCGCCGTGCCGCGCCAGCGGCCACACCGCCGCCACGTTGCACAGCGGCACGCACAGGGCGATCAACAGCGCCATCCACGCCACGCCCTGCGGCCCGCCCAGGCGCTCGGCCAAGGCCAGCGCGATGAAGGAGTTGAAGCGGAACGCCGTCTGCGCGCCCGAGGCATGCAGCCGCGCGTCCACCCCCGGCCAGTGCCGCAATCCGTAGGACAGCACGATGCCGACGAGCACCGCCCCGACGCCGGCGGCCGCGAGGCTCAGCGTCTGCGCCGGCTGCAGCGGGCTGCGCACGATGGAGTTGAACAGCAGCACCGGGAACAGCAGGTAGTAGACCAGGCGCTCGGCCGCCTCCCACACCGGGCGATCGAGCGCGGTCCACCGGCAGATGCAGAAACCACAGGCGATGAGCAGGAAATCCGGCAACAGCAGCAAGGCGTTCGACATGCGGCCAGTGTGCCAGCGCGCCGCTGCGTAGTATCCACAGCGCACCCCGCCTTCCCTGGGTTCAGGATGGCCGACAATGCGCGCGTTCGCCGCGGACTCGCTCTCGTTCGTACCCCGTTTGACGTCAAGACAGGAGACAACATGCAACGCAGAACCCTGATCGCCGCTACCCTGGCCGCCGGCCTGTGCGCCCCCTTCGGCGCCGCGTGGGCCCAGGCCTACCCCAGCAAGCCGGTGCGGCTCGTCGTGCCCTTCGCGCCGGGCGGCACCACCGACATCATCGCCCGCGTGGTCTCGGAGAAGATCAACGGCCCGCTCGGGCAGACCATGATCGTCGAGAACAAGGCCGGCGGCGGGGGCTCGGTCGGCGCGAACGAGATCGCGAAAGCGGCGCCCGACGGCTATTCGCTGGGCGTGGCCACGGTCTCGACGACGGCGGCCAACCCGGCCATCAACCCGAAGATCAGCTACAACCCGATCACCGACTTCACGCCCATCATCAACGTCGCGGCGACGCCGAACGTGATCGCGGTGCACCCGAGCTTCCCGGCGAAGGACTTCGCGGGCTTCCTGGCGGAGCTGAAGAAGAATCCGGGCAAGTACTCGTTCAGCAGCTCGGGCACGGGCGGCATCGGCCACCTGCAGATGGAGCTGTTCAAGAGCCTGTCCAACACCTTCGTCACGCACATCCCGTACCGCGGCGCCGGCCCGGCGCTGAACGACACCATCGCCGGCCAGGTGCCAATGATCTTCGACAACCTGCCCTCGGCCCTGCCCTTCATCAAGGACGGGCGGCTGATCCCGATCGTCGTCGCGGCGCCGACGCGGCTGGCGGTGCTGCCCAACGTGCCGACCTTCAAGGAGGTCGGCTTCGAGGGCGTGAACCGCATGGCCTACTACGGCATCTACGGCCCCAAGGGGCTGCCGAAGGAGGTCGTGGACAAGGTGAGCGGCGCGGTGAAGAAGACACTGGAGGATCCGGCGGTGAAGAAGCGCATCGAGGAGACCGGCTCGCTGATCGTGGCCAACACGCCCGAGCAATTCGCGGCGCAGATCGCGGCCGAGTACGAGGTGTACAAGAAGGTCGTGGCGCAGCAGAAGCTGAAGCTGGATTGAGCGTTTCGCCCGAGCTTGCGGCCAGCCACGGCGCGATCGATCGCTTCATCGACGCGCTGTGGATCGAGGACGGCCTGGCGGCCAACTCGCTGGCCGCCTACCGGCGTGACCTGGTGCTGTATGCGCAGTGGCTCGCGGCGACCGTCAAGAAGCCGCTCGACGCGACGACCGAGAGCGACCTGCGCGCCTACGCCGTCACCCAGGTCGCCGGCAAGGCCACCAGCGCGAACCGCCGGCTCACCGTCTTCAAGCGCTACTTCCGCTGGGCGCTGCGCGAGCACCTGGTCAGCGCCGACCCCACCCTCAAGCTGCTCACCGCGCGCCAGCCGCTGCGCGTGCCGAAGACGCTGAGCGAAGCCCAGGTCGAGGCGCTGCTGAAGGCCCCCGACATCGACACCCCGCTCGGCCTGCGCGACCGCACGATGCTGGAGCTGATGTATGCCAGCGGCCTGCGCGTGACCGAGCTGGTCACGCTGAAGGCCGTGCACCTCGGGCTGTCGGACGGCGCGCTGCGCGTCACCGGCAAGGGCTCGAAGGAACGCATCGTGCCCTTCGGCGACGAGGCGCATGCGTGGCTGCGGCGCTACCTGAACGAGGCCCGCGCCGACATCCTGAAGGGCCAGGCGAGCGATGCGCTCTTCGTCACCGGCCGCGGCGGGCCGATGACGCGGCAGATGTTCTGGCAGCTCGTCAAAAAGCACGCGCTGCAGGCCGGCATCCATGCCCCGCTGTCGCCGCACACGCTGCGGCACGCCTTCGCGACCCATCTGCTGAACCATGGGGCGGACCTGCGCGCGGTGCAGATGCTGCTGGGGCATGCGGACATCTCCACGACCACCATCTACACGCACGTGGCGCGGGAGCGGCTGAAGGCGCTGCATGCCGCGCACCATCCGCGCGGATAACGGCTGTCACGAACTTTCGAGGGCTGCCCGTCACTCACGGGCCACGCCTTCAGCTCGAACAGCCCCGTGGACTTCAAGCTCTTCACCTCTTATCGCCCCCCGCTCGCAACAGGCGGTGCCTTTACGGCCGTCGCCGTGCCGGATCTCGACCTGTCCGATGTCCGCGCTCTGAAGGAGGCATTGGACAAGCAGAATCGGACGAGCTTGGAATTCCATGGCCATGCTCAGCTGCAGGCCGCCGAATTCGAGTCCCTGTCCCAGGCACTGAGAGGAACGCCGGTGCGCCGCCTCAGCCTGCGAGGCCATCACGTGGACAGCGCCGCACTGAACCACATCGCAGATGCCCTGTCCGAAAATTCCGACATGTCCCATCTCGACCTTCGAGGGTGCCAACTTGCGAACGACGCGATCGACGGGCTTCTCCGACTGCTGCGTTGCCGAACGCTGCAAACCTTGCTTCTCGACGACAACCAGCTTGGCGAAGACATTGAGTTGCAGCTTTTCAACGCCGCCAGCAGCTTCTCCAAACTCCGCGTCCTGTCCCTGACCGGCAACCCGCTCGGCAGCTTGTTCGCACGGCCCGCATGGGAGACAAGACAGGGGACCTCAACATCCGCTTGGCCGTCAGTGAGGGATGGTGGCCTTGCGATGACATGATGCGCCACGTGGAGCGCACGATCGTCGAGGGGGCCGATCGCCTGCGCAGGGCATGTCCGGGCACAGACGACGACTTGCTGGCAACACTCATCGCCATCACAGCGATCTTCGACCTGCTCGAAGCGATGTCAGCCTCCATTCCTCATCCGCGAGCCGTCCGGCACGCCGTCGCTCGCGCATCGCAGGCGTTCGACGACTGCCTTCACGACCGGCTGGGCGCGCGACTTGCCGAAGACCTCGAGACGTGCCGGAGCTTTCTGAGATGCGACCTCTTCAGCGGCAGCTTTCTCGGCGGCCTACCAGAACAGACACGCCTCGAACTGATCCGCTGCCTCACGATCGACAAGCGCTACGCACAGGTGCTGAATCCGCACTGCAAGCGCGCACTCGACCTGCTGTGGGTGTTCGACGGTTGCCAGCCCGGCTACTTGAGTGGCAGGCTCAGGTCCCTGTCGAGCCTGTACGGGGACCAGCGGCTTTGCTGCAAGATCGACAGTCTCCTCTTGCTGGACATTCACCGAAGCAACACCTGCGACGTACTCAACTCCGTGGGGAGAGGCATCCGGCAGGGCTTCTCCCTCGATAACGTCCGCTTCCGATCGACTCCTGCGGACGTGTCCTCTCTCGAAGCCGCGCTGGCGCAGGATCTTCGGTATGCGGAGGCGTTCAACAAGATCCAGACCGGGTTCATCTACACCGCCTATCTCTCGGACGAGACACAGTGCACGATTGTCTGCGAACGCCTGCCCCATCCTCGAAAGACCAAAGAGGAACTCGATGCAGCACTGACGCTGCTGGTCAACGACGCCTTCGAATGCTTCGGCTGCGACATCTCCGCTGCAGCCGACGACGGCGACAAGTGGATCGCCATCGCGAAGCTCATCCAACGCCTGAACATGATCCATCCCTTTGAGGATGGCAATGGGCGGACGCTGTGGGACATGCTGAACCTGCTCGCCAGGCGGCTGATTCAAAAGGGCTCGACGGTCATGTCCGACCCGAACGACATCGACTGGATGACCGTGGAACGGATCGCCGAACAGCTCGAAGCAGGCTGCATCCTGTAGCCGCCTCGGCGGCGCCGGCCAAACGCTGCATGCAGAGCACAGCCTACTTCACAACCACCAGGTACATGCTGATCCCCGCATTGTTCAGCGGCCCCAGCGTCACCGCCCCCGCATTGAATCGCTTCCTGAACACGCTGAAGGCCCGCACCGTCCCGCCTTCGGACGTCGTCAGGTCGGTGCCGGTGTCGACCCAGCTGCTGTCCACCCACGACGGCAGCGCGCCGCGGTTGTCGAAGGCCAGGTAGACGTCCGCCGCCGCGCTGAGCGAGAAGGTCGCGAGCGGCGTCCCGGTGTACGACTTGGACGAGTTCGCGGTGCGCACCCAGCGCCCGCTCACCAGCGCCGACGGCAGGCTGGCCAGCGTGAACGTGCGGTCGCCATAGACGGTGTTGCCGACCTGCAGGTTGGACTGCACCGACCACGCCCCCGCGTTCGTGCCGTCGGACACCTGCAGGTTGGCGATCATTGCCGCCGGCGGGGCGCCGGCACAGCCGGTGACGCGCGCCCCGCCCCAGTCCGCATGGTCGGAGGCCTTGCCGTCGCCGCCGTCGGTCACCACCAGGCGCAGCGTGTTCTTGCCCGCCACGCTCACCAGCGCCTTCTTGCGGATCTCGCCGCCGCGCGTGAGGCCGCTGTCGTAGGCCAGCGCGCCGTCCAGCCAGACCTGGAACACCACCGAGCCGCGATCGCCCACCTCGCCGTCGACGCCCAGGTCGCTCAGGAAGCTGCCGTTGCACGTGCCGTTCAGCGCGAAGCTGATGTCCGAAGGCGCATGCACGCCCAGGCCCTTCAGGTACGGCACCGAGGCCAGCGTGATCGTCTTCCCGTCGGCCGCGCCCTGCTCGCCGTTGCTGCGGTCGACCTCGTAGGGCCCCCAGCCGTTGGTGGGCGTGCCCACCACCGGCAGCTGGCTGACCGGCGTGTTCGGGAAGATGTCGCGCGTCGCGGTCGCGGTGGCGCCGGACGAGTCGCGCACCGTCAGCGTGATGCGCAGCCACATGTTGGCCTCGGTCGCCTCGAAGTCCGGCACCGTGAAGCTGCCGCCGGTCGACCCGCTCACCGGCGTCACGAACGAGTGGGCGTGCGAGTCGTGCTGGAAGTCCACCTTCCAGGTGAAGGCGCTGGCGGGGAGCGTGCCATCCTCCGGGTCGCTGCCGCTGCCGGCGTACGAGACCACCTCGCCGGTCGCGAAGCCCGCGCCGGCGGTCGGCGTCAGGATCGTCGCGGTGGGCGAGCGGTTGGTCGTCACCGTCAGCGTCGCCTCGTTCGAGGTGACGCTGCCCGAGGCATTGGTCACCACCACGCGGAACGTCGCACCGGTGTCGTTGACGGTCGTCGTCGCGAGCGTGTAGCTGGACGACGTGGCCCCCGCGATGTTGCTGCCGTTGCGCTGCCACTGGTACGACGTCGCGCCGTCCGCGCCCACGCTGAAGGTGGCCGACGTGCCGACGTACACCGTGATGCTTTGCGGCTGCGCGGTGATGGCCGGCGCCTGGCTGCCGGTCCAGCTGATCTTGCCCACCGTGCCCGCGCCCGGCGCCGGCGTGCCGGTGCCCTGGTTGCGCGCCAGGTAGTACAGCGCACCGCTCGGCGACACGCCGATGTTGGTCGGGTTGCCGATGCCGCTCGCGAAGTTGTTGATCACCGTGGGCGATGCCAGGCTCAAGTACTTGATGGTGCCGTTGCAGAAGTCGGCGAAGAACAGCTGCCCGACGTAGCTTGCCGGGAAGCGCGCCGTCGCCGGGTTGTAGAACTGCGTGCCGGTGATCGAGCAGCCTACCGAGTGCGAGTAGGCGTAGATCGGGTTGATGTATGAGGCGTTGCTGCCCGTGCCTTCGACCGCCGGCCAGCCGTAGTTGCCGCCGGCCTGGCCGCGATTGATCTCTTCCCAGCTGCCCTGCCCCACGTCGCCGATGACAATGGCGCCGGTGGTCGGCTGGATGTCCAGCACGAAGGGATTGCGGAAGCCGAGCATGTAGTTGGCCTTGTAGGCGCTCGCGTTGTTGAAGAAGGGGTTGTCCGAGGGGATGGTGCCGTCGGCGTTGATGCGCAGCACCTTCCCGAAGGCACTCGCCAGGTTCTGCGAGTTCGAGGTCGCGACCGGTTGCGGGTTGTCCTCGTGGTTGCCGACGGCGACGTAGAGCTTGCCGTCGGTGCCGAAGCGCATCGCGCCGCCCATGTGCCACTTGGTGGCGCTCGGGATGTCGGGAAGCTCGAAGATCACGCGCTCGCTGCCCGCCACCACCGTGTCGGCGGACTCGGTGACGCGGATCACGCGGTTGCGCGAGACGCTGCCGACGACCGTGGAGCAGTAGAAGTAGACGTAATGGTTGCTGGCGAAGCCCGGGTCGGGGACCACGCCCAGGCAGCCGCGCTCGTTGCTCGAGTCCACGTTCGCAAAAGCGTGGAAGTTCGCCGCCAGCATCGCATCGTTCTTGATGATGCGCACGACGCCGTTCTGCTGGACGACCAGCACGCGGCCGTCGGGCATCACCGCCATCGAGGTGGGGCTGGTGAGGCCGGTGGCGACCTGGGTGTCGACGAAGCCGGTGGGGACGCTGGCGGCGAACGTGGCCCCGGCGAGCATCGAGCCCGCGGCACACAGCAGTTGGCGAAGCAGGTTCATGGGGTCTCCCGGAAGTTCACTTGACGATGACCGAATACATGCTCACGCCGCTGTTGTTCAACGGGCCGAGGCTCACCGTCCCGGCCGGGAAGTTCTTGCGGTACAGCACGAAGGTCCGGGCCGTCGACTCGTTGTTGACCAGCGTCAGCCCCGAGTTCACCCAGCCGCTCATCCACGACGGCGGAGTGCTGCGGTTGTCGATGCCGACGTAGACGTCCGCCGCCTGGCTGATGTCGAAGGTCGCGAGCGGCGTGCCGGTGTAGCCGCGCGACAGGTTGGCGGTGCGGATCCAGGCCGAGCCCGCCAGCGACGCCGGCACGCTGGTGAAGGTGTAGGTCCGGTCGCCGAACTCCAGGTTCCCCGCCTGCAGATTGGTGAGCAGCGCCCAGCCGCCCGCATTCGCCGTGTCCTTCACCGACAGGTTGCCCAGGGCCACCGTGGCGGCGCCGTCCGTCGAATCGTCCAGCTGCAGAAGGTACGACACCAGCTGCTGCCGCTGCGTCGCCGTCAGGCTGCCCGCCGCACCGTGGAGGCCGGCCGCATTGGCGGTGGTCAGCACGTCCATCAGCGTCACCGCCGATCCGTCGTGCAGGTAGGGCGCGCTGTCCCACACGCCGCGCAGCGTCGGCGTGTCGATGCCGGTCAGCGGGCCGCCCAGGCGCTTGCCCGACGAGGGCTTGATCGTGCCCACGTCGTGCAGCACGCCGGTCGCGCTGTCGGTGAAGTCGTTGCCCGAGTGGCAGCTGCTGCACTGCCCGGCGCCGCGGAAGATCGCCTGCCCGGCCAGCCCGTCGGCCGTCAGCGTGCCGTCCGCGTTGCGGTACGGGCTCGGCCCCACCGAGGCCAGCGAGCCGACGTACGCGGCCAGCGCATCCAGCTCGGCGCTGACGCCCGCCTTCGGGTTGCCCAGCGGCTGGTTGCGCGTGCCGGTGTTGAACTGCGCATCGGTCATGAAGCCGGTGCCGCCGAAGGCATTGCGGATGTCGTGCTCGAAGTCCTGGATCTCGTCGAAGTTGGCGCTCCAGTGCACCCGGCCCTGGCCGACGCCGCGCCGGCCGTTCAGCACCGTGGTGTTGCGCAGGCCCTCGCCGCGGTCGGTGAAGTCCATCACCCGGCCGTCGTGCCCGCCGTCCTGGTGGCAGCCGGCGCACGAGATGTACTTGTCGCGGTTCATGCGCCGGTCGTCGGCGTTGTAGAAGATCAGCTTGCCCTGCAGCACCTGCGCCGAGAGCGGCTCCGACGCCACCACGCCGACGTCGACGAGCTTGCTCGCCACGTTGCTGGTCGCGTTGAGGATGCCGTTCACGTCGTAGACGCCGACGTTGCGCGACAGGAAGTTCTGCACGTACAGCCGGCCGTTCGGTGTCAGCAGCAGCCCGCGCGGCGCGCGCCCGACGTTGACGATGCCGGTGCTGATCTGGCGCGTGTAGGCATCGACCACCTCGATCTGGTTCGTGCCCTGCGTGGACACGAAGGCGTAGTCGCCGAGCGGGCTGAAGATCACCGCGTTGGCCATCTCGCGGTCGTTCAGGTCGATGCGGTCGGCCAGCACCTCGGCATTGGTGTCGAGGGCGATCTGCGAGACGATGGTGCGCACCGTGCTCTCGAAGGTGAGCGGCAGGCCGTCGCGGAAGCTGCCGCGCAGCGTGTTGTCCTTCTTCGACGGGATCCAGGCGCGTTGGCCATCGGGCTGGATCGCGATCGAGGTCAGGAAGTTGGGCACGCCGCGGCCGCTGGCCTCGCTGTCCGGGCCCGGGTCGGTGGCGAGCGCGAAGGTGCGCACGACGCTCGCGAGGTTGGCGTCCAGCTCCATCACCTCGCCGCGGTTGACCGGCGAGATGTAGCGCGTCACCAGCACGCGACTGGAATCGGCGCTGATCGCGATGCCGCGTGGCGTCGAGCCGAGCGAGCGGCTGGCCTGGATCGCCCCCGTCGTCGGATGCAGCTTCACCACGCCCTGCGAGCCCGAGAGCGACACGTAGGCCGCGTTGCCGGCCGGGTTGAAGGCGATGCCGAAGGGCCGGGAGCCGAGCCCGAGCGCGATCGACTGCACCAGGCCGCCCGTCGCCGGATCGAGGATGCTGATGTCGCCGGAGCCGAAGTTGGCGACCCAGAGCCGGCCATCCGGCGCAAAGGCCAGCGTCTGCGGGTTCTGGCCCACGCCCACTTCCAGCGCCTTGGTGTTGTTGGCGGCGTTGATCGCGCTGACGCTGTTGCTGTCGGAGTTGACCACCCAGACCCGGTTGCGCCCGGCGTCGTAGGCGATGGTGGCGGTCTGGCGCGGCGCGTTCGCCGTCGGCGCGGTGTGGATGGTCTGGTTGGCCGAGCAGGTGCTGGTCTGGCTGCCGCTGCGCACGCTCAGGATCACCGGGTAGTGGCGCGGCGCGGTGTAGGCGTGGCTGGCCGAGGGCGTGGTGGAGAAGGCGGTGCTGCTGCCGTCGCCGAAGCTCCACGAATACTGCAGGTTGCTGCCGCTGGTCGAGGCTGGCGCGAAGGACTGGCTGCTGTTGACGAGGGCGGCGCTGCGCGGCGCGAGCGTGCAGGCGACGCCCGCGCTGCCGGCGGTGGTGAAGCGGGCGCTGAAGGCGGCGATGGCGTTGCCGTTGTCGTCCTTCATGCCGCCGGCGGGCACGACCACCTCGTAGGTGGTGCCGGGGAAGAGCGGTGCGTCGGGCGCGAAGTTCAGCACGCCCGACTGGCCGCTGTAGCGCCCCGGCAGCGCCGAGCCGCCGAGCGGGCGCACGATGAAGCTGGTGGAAGAGACCGTGCGCAGGTCGATGTGCGCGGTGGTGGTCAGGCCGATGCGGCTGGTGACGGCCACGCCGCCCGCATTGTTCTTCGGCGACACCATGTTGACGGCGGGCGTCTCGGTCCATGGCGCGGCCTGGTGGGGCACGAGGGCGCTGCCCTGCGCGTGGTCGTTGCCGATCAGCACCAGGTTGCCGATGACGGTGCCGAAGTCCTCGTCGCGGCCGGAGATGTTGGAGCTGCCGGTCCCGGCGGTGGCGCCGGTGGCGAGGTTGACCTTGGCGTAGAGGTTGGAGAAGCCGGAATGCGCGAAGCCGCCCTGGATCGACACATAGCCGCCCTTGCCGCCCAGGTCGGCCGAGACCGCGGTCTGGGTGAAGACGGCTGGATTGCTGATGTCGTAGACGCGCAGCCGGTTGTCGGTGCCGGCGGTGATGATGCGCTCGCCGTTGACGATGCCGCTGTACTGCCCGGCGGTGGTGGCGCTGGAGCCGATCAGCTTCGGGTTGAGCGGGTCGCTGATGTCGAGCGTGACGAGGCCGCTGCCGTCGGTGCTGGTCATCGCGAGCAGGTTGCCCACGGCGAAGGTCGGGCCGACGCGGAAGCCGCCCCAGGTGCTGGTGGGAACGGTCTTGACGTAGCTCGGGTTGCGCGGGTCGCTGGCGTCGACGATCAGCAGGCCGTTGCCCGAACCGCCGACGTAGACGTAGGGCGCCTGCCAGAAGGCCCACCAGGCGCCGAGGGCGTAGTCGGACTCCTGGATGCCCGGCAGCACCAGCGAGCTGAGCTGCACCGGCGCAAGCGGGTTGCTGAAATCCCAGAACATGATGCCGTTGATGGTCTGCATCACGGCATAGCGCCCGCCGTTGGCGAAGCCGAAGCCGTGCGGCTCGCGCAGCGCATTGACGTCCGTCTGCGAGACCTTGACGGGCGAGCGCGGGTTGGAGATGTCGTAGAACGCGAAGCCGCCGCCGGCGGCCCCGGAGTCCTTGCCGAAGGGCACGAAGAGGTAGCCCTCGACCATCTGCACCGTGCCCTCGCCGCGGGCGCTGCCGCCGACCGCGCTCTTGATCACCGAGAGCGGCTTGAAGACCTCGGAGGCGCCGTAGCTGAGGTTGGGGAGGCCGGGGCCGGCGGCCTGGGCGGCACAGGGGACGACCAGGATCGCGAGGGCACGCCGCAGGCCTGCCCCCCAACGCGCGCGTTGAAGGAACTCGAACATCGCTTGTCTCCATCAGGGCCGCGCGCCGGTGGTCCGGTGCTGCGGGGCGCCGGTAGAGCGTCTCGCGTCAACTGGAACGACAGTTGAATGAACGTTCTACACAGCGAAACCAAAGAACGTTCATTTTTATACCAGCCATGGGGAGGGGTGTCAACGCTCGGCCGGACGAACGGGACGCAAAGGGAAATTCCCGGAGGATGAAGCCTCGGGCGACGAGCGAGGGATCAGGCGGCGTGTTTGGGTGTGGGCTGGATCAACACCTCGGCCGGGATGCCAAGTTCGGCATGGAGCCGCTGGATCATCGCCAGCGTCAGAGGACGCCGGCCGGCAAAGACTTCATAGGTCGGCGGCGCGATCGGAACGTGCTTGGCCTCATAGGCCTCGATCAACGTCACCAACGCATCGAAATGGGCGCCGGCTTCGCTGCCGGGTTCTGGTTCATCATCGAAATACGGCTCGACCAGCTTGAGTGCTGCCTCGTAGTCAGCCCCCGTGCGGATCGGCCTGAGTGTCAATGCTGCTTTCCTCATGGTTCCGACTCCACTGTCACAACGTGGATCTCATCGTACTGCGTGTGTGTGCCGACAAACTTCACATACACAGCCTGCAGTCGATAAGCCACGGCGACGGCCAATCGATATTCGTTCCCCTTGGGACTCTTCGCAAGTCGGCAGATCAAGATGCCGGCTTGCGATCCCTCGATCGCTTTCCAGACTCGGCCAGATGGTGCCCCGCCCCCACCACCAGCGCCTGCGACAGGCACAGCGGCGCCACCAGCGACCGGAAGGCCTGGTCCGACGCCAGGCCGAGTTCGAAGCACACGGTGGACGAGGGCTTCAGCGGGGACAGCGCGCTGTCGGTGATGGCGATCACGCGCACGCCGCGCGCGTGGGATTCGGCGGCCGCGTCGACCACCTCCTGCGAGTAGCTGTGGAAGCTCGTCGCGACCAGCACGTCGCCGCGGTCCAGGTTGCGCAGCGATTCCTTCAGCATGCCGCCGACGCCGTCCAGCAGGTGCACCCGCAGGTCGAGCTGGTTGAGCGCATAGGCCAGGTAGCAGGCGACCGGGAAGGCACGCCGCTGGGCCAGCACGTGGATGCGCGGCGCGGTGCAGATCAGCTTGATCGCGGCCGTGAGGTCGGCGGCGCGCACGCCTTCTTCCAGCTGCCCCAGTTCGGCCACCGCTTCGCTGACGAACTGGCTCAGCAGCCCCGCGCCGCGCGCCGCGGGCTGGCCCTGGCGGCGCTGCCGGTCGATGCGCTCGCGGTAGGTGCCCGAGCGCTCCACCAGGTGATCGCGGAACACCTGCTGCATCTCGGAGAAGCCCTTGAACTCCAGTGCGTTGGCAAAGCGGATCAGCGACGAGGGCTGCACCTGCGCCGATTCGGCGACCGCGGCCACGGTGCCGAGCGCGAGCTCGTTCGGCTGGTCCAGCGCATAGCGCGCGATGCGCTGCAGTTGAGCCGGCAGGTCGGGATAGGCCCGCTCGATGGCGGACTTCAGGTCGTCATAACGGGTGGCACGGGGCATCGTGGAGCGCGGTCGGCGGGCAACGGAACGTTCTCGGAACTTATCATGAAGAAACGTTCGTTCGACGCCGGGAGCGCCACGTTCATTCCGAATCGGCGGGTGCACGCTGTGCCCACAGGGTCCACAGGAAGGGCAGGCCGAACAGCCCCCCGGCAGCGTCGAGGGACCGCATGGGCCGGATCGAGCGCACCTGCAGGGCGCGGGACCAGATCTCGCGCAGGCGTTCCTCGCTGTACCCCAAGCCGCCGCCGAGCGAACCGCGCTCGTACACCTCGTCGTCCGACCAGCCGCTGCCGCCTTCCGGCCGGAAGCAGACCATGCCGAACCAGCCGCCCGGCCGCAGGGCGCGGGCGACCAGGTCGACGTAGCCGGGGCGCCGATGCGGCGCGATGTGGTGGAAGCAGCCGGAGTCGTAGACCAGGTTGTACGAGGCCGGGGGCAGGTCGAGGTCGAAGACGGATCGCTGCAGCAGGCGGACGTCGGCGCCGTGTTCCGCGACGCGCTGGCGCGCCCACTCGATGGCCGTCGGGGCGTAGTCGATGGCATCCACTGCATAGCCGTTGCGGGCCAGGAAGACCGCGTTGCGGCCGTTGCCACAGCCGAGCTCCAGCGCGCGGCCACCCGGCGAGCGACCGGCCTCCAACCATTCGGCGAGGCTCTCGTCGGGTGCATCGACAAAGAAGGGGATGGGCCGCGCGCGGTCCTCGTAGAACCGGGTCCAGTCCTCCTGGTCCTTGCCCTGCAGCCGGGCATCGAGGCGCTCGAGATCGTCGTGGTTCATGAGGTCGCGTCAGTTTCTCGGACCGCCCCATGCTACTGGGTCGCCGTCAGCCCGCCATCCAGGTACAGCACCTGCCCCGTCACAAACGCCGCCCCCGGCCCGCAGAAGAACACCGCCGTGCTCGCGATGTCCGCCGGCTCGGCCACCCGTCCAAGCGGGATGCGCTGCAGGATGTGGTCCCGCGTCGCCGGGTTCGCCAGCCAGTGCGCCCCCATCTCGCCGCGCACCACCGTCGGCGCAATGCCGTTCACCGTGATGCCGTGCGCCGACAGCTCCACCGCATGCTGCTTGATGAGCATCACCAGCGCCCCCTTGGTCGCGCAGTAGGCCGAGTACCCCCGGTTGCGCATCCCCAGCAGCGCCCGCACCGACAGCACATGCAGCTGCCGCCCCGGCGCCCGCCCTGCCTGCACCGCGGCCACCTGGTGCCGCCCCGCCGCCTGCGCCAGGAACATCGCCGCCTTCAGGTTGACCTGCACCACCTCGTCGAAGGCGGCCTCGCTGACCTCCGCCAGCCGCTCCTCGCGCTGGATGCCGATGCAGTTGACCAGCAGGTCCAGCGCCCCGAAATGCGCTGCCACCGCATCCACCGAGCCCTGCACGCTCGCCACCGAATGCGCGTCCATCGCCAGGCCGAAGGCGTCCGCCCCCTGCCCCCGCAGCGACGCCGCCAGCGCCTGCGCCTTGTCCGCGCTGCGCCCCGACACCGCCACGCGGGCGCCGGCCCCCACCAGCGCCCGCACGATCGCCTCGCCGATGCCGCCGTAGCCGCCCGGCACATAGGCCACCCGCCCCCGCAGCCCGAACAGGTCGCCCAGGTCACATCCCGTGATCGCGTCGCTCATCGTTCAATCCATCAGCAGGCCGCCGTTCTGGTCCAGCACCTCGCCGGTGATGAACCCCGACAACGGCGAGGCCAGGAAGCACACCGCATGCGCGAACTCCTCCGGCTCGCAGAAGCGCCCCACCGGAATCTGCTGCAGCAGCGCCTGGCGCTGCGCCTCGGTCAGCTGCTCGGTCACCATCGGCGTGCGCACATAGGCCGGCGCGATCGCGTTCGCCGTCACGCCGAACGGCGCCAGCTCGCGCGCGAGCGAGAAGGTCAGCGCGCTCATTGCCCCCTTGGACACCGAGTACGCCGTCCCCGCCGTCAGCCCGCCCGTCTTCGCCGCCAGCGAGCTCGTGTTGACGATGCGCCCCCAGCGCCGCGCCTTCATCGCCGGCACCACGCACTGCGACCACAGCATTGCGCCGTCCAGGTTCGCACCCAGCACGCGGTGCCACTCGGCCACGCTGGTCGCCTCGATCTTGTTGTTCGACAGCACGCCGGCGTTGTTCACCAGGATGTCGACCTCGCCGAAGCGCTGCCGAACCTGCTCGTGCGCCGCCCGCACCGACTCCGGCTGCGAGATGTCGCAGGCCAGCGCCAGCACCGCCTCGCCGTGGCGCGCCGACAGCGCCTCCATCGAGGCGACCGCCAGGTCGACCATCGCCACCCGGCAACCCTCCGCGCGCAGGGCGTCCACCACCGCGCGGCCCATCGTGCCGCCCGCCCCGGTGACCAGCGCCACCTTGTCTTCCAGACCGGTCTTCATGTGTCGAGAACGCTCTTCTTTCCAAACAGCCCGCGCGAGCGGAACGTGACGACGGCGATGAACAGCAGGTACATCGCCATCAGCGACCATTCGGAGGCATACGCCCCCGTGAGCCCGGTGACCAGGCCCACCAGCAGCCCGGCGATCACTGCGCCCCAGAGCGAGCCCACCCCGCCCAGCACGATGATCAGGAAGGCTGGCACCACCGCATCCACGCCCACCTGCGGCCGGATGCCCCAGATCGGCGCCATCACCACCCCGGCCAGCGCCGCCAGCGCGACGCCCAGCGCGAACACCGCCGACCGCAGCCGCGACAGGTTGATGCCCAGCGCCCGCACCATCTCGCTGTCGTGCGCCCCCGCCTTGATGATCGCGCCATACGGCGTGCGCTCCAGGAACAGCCACAGCGCCAGGATCGCCAGGATCGCGAAGCCGCTCGCGAACACACGGTAGCGCGAATAGACCAGGTCGCCCATCAGGAAGGCCCCCGAGATCGCCTGCGGCAGCTGCATCTGCTGCTCGTTGCTGCCCCACACCAGGCGGATCAGCTCCTCGATCAGCAGCGCCGCGCCGAAGGTGAGCAGCAGCCCGTACAGCGGATCGCGCCCGTAGGTGCGGCGCAGGCAGGCCTCCAGCACCAGCCCCACGGCGCCGACCACCAGCGGCGCCGCGAACAGCGCGATGCCGTAGCGCGTGCCCAGCGGCAGCGACAGGTACGCGGCCTGCAGCTCGGGGAACCAGCCCAGCTTCGGCGCCGCGAGGTACAGCGCGACGTACATGCCGAGCGCGAACAGCGAGCCGTGCGCCAGGTTGATGGTCTCCATCACGCCGACGATGAGCATGAAGCCCAGCGCGATCAAAGCGAACAGCAGCCCCAGCGTGATGCCGTTGGCCAGGTGGGGAACGAGGGCGAGCAGCGTGTCCATGGCGTCATTGCTGGTACGAGGGGGTGGCGTCGTAGCTTTCCAGCTTGCAGGTCTTCTGGGCGTCGGCGTCGACCACCTCCTTCGGATCCACGTTGGAGAGGATCTTGAAGATGTCGTCCTTCTCGGCCGGCGTGTCGTTGTAGCTCGCCATGTAGATGGTCTGCTGCACCTGGTGCGTCACCGGGTCCACCCAGGCGTCGAAGTGCTGCAGGCGGTCGCGCGCGCTCATCCGGCGGCCTTCCAGCTTCTTGATGACGGCGATGTTGTTCGTCGTGCCGGCCTCCTCCACGCAGCGCAGCAGCTCGCGCGTCGCCATGTAGCTGTTGTGGTAGACGTTGCCCGGCACCTTGATCGCCATGCCCGGGAACTGCTTCTGGTAGGCGGCGACGAACTCCTTCACGCCCGGCAGGTCGAGCCGGTAGTACCAGGTGGTGCCGAACACCCCGAAGATCGACTCCGGCCCGAGGCCGTAGACGTCCGGCCAGTCCTGCTGGTTGTTGATCCAGGCCATGCTCTTCTGCAGGTTGAGCTGGATCACCTGCTGGCGCAGCGCCTTGATGTCGTCGCCGCCGATCGCCGTGGCCACCGCATTCGGCTTCAGCTGCTGCAGCTTGAGCAGGTAGGACGAGAAGTCGCGGGTGTTCTGCGGCACCAGCAGCTCCTCGACGATCCTGCCGCCGTTGGCCTCGACGATGGCGCGCGTCGCCGCCGAGGTGGTGCGGCCCCAGACGTAGTCGTTGGTCAGCAGCACCCAGTTCTTGCCGTTCACCTTGATCGCGTTCTTGACGATGGCATGGGCGAAGTTGGTGCCGTTGCCGTCCCAGACGAACTTGACGCGGTGGCAGTCCTTGCCGGCCTCGGTGGGCGAGCTGGAGTTGGTGTTCAGGAAGATCGTGCCGTACTTCTGCGCCACCTGCGAGATCGCGTTCGCCACGCCCGAATGCAGCGCCCCCACCAGGAAGGCCACCTCGTTGCGCGTGATCATGCGCTCGGCGATGCGCGAGCCCGAGGCCGGCGTGGTCTCGGTGTCCATGTGCAGGGCCTCGATGCGCCGGCCCAGCACGCCGCCCTTGTCGTTGAACTCCTTGATCGCCATCATCGCGCCGAGGCGCTCCTCGCCGCCGCTCGCGCCGTACTGGCCCGAGGCGTCCATGGTCAGGCCGATCACCAGCGGCTTCGGCGTCGCCGCCTGGGCCCACGCGCGGTGGTGGGTCCACGGGCCGAAGAACGCGGCCGGGGCGGCCACGGCCAGCCCGCCGACCTTCAGCAGGCGGCGCTTGCCGGTATCGATCGCGGTGACTTCTTTCGTCGATTCATCCATGCTTGTCTCCATCGGTGGTTGTGGTCTGCGGCGCAATCGGGATCAGCGCGGCACGATGCGCACGCCGTTGAGCTTCTCCTGGGCCTCCAGCAACGAGGCGATGAACCTGTCGCCGAGGCCCAGGTTGGCGGCCTGCACGAAGCTCTGGTGCGCGGCCTCGGCGAGAAAGCTGGTGGTGGGCAGCGACTCGGTGAGGTGGGTGTAGTAGCGCAGGTCCTTCTGCGCATTGCCGATCGCGAACTTGAGGCCGGCCAGGTCGCCCTGCAGCGTGCGACCCAGCATCATCTGGAAGATGCCGGAGTTGACGCCGCCGGCCGACACCACCTCGAACAGCTTCTGCAGCGAGAGCCCGCTCTTGGCCGCGGTGGCCGCCGCCTCGGCGATGGCCGCGGCGGTGGTCATCGCGAGCATGTTGTTGATGAGCTTCAGCACGTGGCCGTGCCCGGGCGGGCCGACGTGGAAGATGTTCTCGCAGAAGGCGGCCAGCACCGGCCGCACGCGCTCGAAGTCGGTCGGCTCGGCGCCGACCATGGTGTTCAGGCGCCCCTCCTCGGCCTCCTTCGGGGTGCGGGCGAGCGGCGCGTCGATGAAGGCGACGCCGCGTGCGGCGAAGTCGGCGCGGATGCGCGCGGTCGAGGCGGGCTCGGCGGTTGAGGTATCGATCACCGTCAGGCCCTTGGCGGCGGCGGTGAGCAGGCCCTCGCTGCCGTAGACGATCTCCTCCACCTGCGGCGAGCCGGTGACGCAGAGGATCACCACGTCGCTCGCCACCGCCACGGCGGCCCGGCTCGCATGCTCGGTCGCGCCGGCGTCCAGCAGGTCCTGCAGGTTGGCGCGGTTGCGGTGCACGACGAAGCCCACCTCGAAGCCCTTGGCGAGCAGGTTCTTCGCCATGCCGTGGCCCATCATGCCCAGGCCGATGAAGCCCACCTTGGTCTTTGCTGCGTTAGCCATTGAATCGCTCCTTGGGTTGTGTTCAGGGGGTGACAAGGGCGCCGGCGGCCGCTTCGGCCCGGGCGTCGTTCCAGAACTGGATCAGGCGCTGGTAGCTCGCGGCGACCTGCGCGACGACGGCCGCATCGTCCAGCCTGCCGGCGAACCAGCCGTGCGCCGCCTCGGCGAACAGCGATCGCCCGATCGCGAAGCCCTTGCACAGCGGTTGCGCGGCGGCGATGCGGAAGCCCTCGCGCAGCACCTGCTCGCTGGCCTCCATGCCCAGCAGCAGCACGCCCCGGCACAGCGGGTCGTGGTCGGCGATCACCGCCTCGATGTGGCGCCAGGCGGCGGCGCTGGCCGGCGGCGGCAGCTTCCACCAGTCGGGCTCGATGCCGGCGGCGTAGAACTGGCGCAGGGCGCGCGCCAGCGTCTCGTCGTCGGCCGGCAGCTGGCGCGGCGGGATCACCTCCAGCAGCAGCTCGTGGCCGGTCTGGTGGCAGGCCTGGGCGAGCGCACCGACGGTGGCGATCTGCTGGGCCGCCAGGCCGGCCTCGTCGTCGGGGTGGTGGTAGACGAGACATTTCACGACGTGCTCCTGCGGCCAGGTGCGCAGCGCGAGACCCACGTTGCCGCCGTCCTCGAAGTCCAGCGGTCGCGAGCCGGGCAGCTCCACCGGGCGCGCCACCCACCAGCCGATGCCGGTGAGCGGCGGCAGCACCTCCTCGCCGAAGCGGCCGTCGACGATCACGCCCGCCGCCGGAAACGGCAGGCCGGGATGGCGCTGCGGGTGCTCGGCGCGCGCCGCCGCATGGCCCTGGGCGGCAGCCTTCGCGACCAGCGCCTTGAAGGCCGGGATGCGGTCGCGCGAGGCCTGGTGGCGGGCGACGATCTCCTCGAACTGGGCGCGGTGGTCGAAGGCCAGCACCGCCAGGCCCGGCCAGTCGCGGTGCCGGGTGGAGGCGCGGTGCAATTGCTCCAGCTTTGCGTCCTCGCGCAGCCGCAGGTGGCGCGAGCCGTGCGCCAGGAAGTGGCTCAGCTCGATCCAGCTCGGCATGGCCGGCGCGCAGCCGTGGCGCGAGACGACGATCGCCCCGCAGGCATTCGCGTAGCGCAGCGCCTGCGGCAGCGGCTCGTCGCGCACCCAGCCGCGCAGCAGGCCGGCCATGAAGGCATCGCCGGCGCCGAGCACGTTGAAGACCTCGACCGGGAAGCCGGGGCCGGCCACGCCGTCGTCCAGGCGCGGCGGAATCGCGCCGTCGTAGGCCACGCAGCCCATCGGCCCGCGCTTCATCACGATGAGGCCGGCCGTCAGCGCGCGGATGCGGCGCAGCGCGGCAAGGCTGTCGGTGCTGCCGCCGGCGATGTGCACCTCTTCCTCGGTGCCGACCACCAGGTCGCAGAAGGGCAGGATCTCCTGCAGCTCGCGGCTCACGCGGTCCGATTCCACGAAGCGCTGCTCGCCCAGGCCGGGCGCCGTCAGGCCCCACAGCACCGGGCGGTAGTCGATGTCGAGCACGACGCGGGTGCCGGCCTGCTTGGCGGCCCGCATCGCCGCCAGGCAGGCGGCGCGCGTGCCGGGGCGCGACAGGTGGGTGCCGGAGATCAGCAGCGCGCGGGCGCCCGCGACCACGGCCGGGTCGACGTCGTCCTCGCACAGCGCCATGTCGGCGCAGTTGTCGCGGTAGAACACGAGCGGGAAGGTCTCGCGGTCGCGCAGGCCGAGGAAGACCAGCGCCGTCAGGCGCGTCGGGTCGGTCTTGAGCTGCGACACGTCGACCCGCTCGGCCGCCAGCGTCTCGCGCACGAAGCGGCCGTTGTGCTCGTCGCCGACGCGGCTCAGCATCGCACAGCGCAGCCCGAGGCGCGAGGCCCCGACGGCGGTGTTGGCGGGCGAGCCGCCGAGGTACTTGGCGAAGCTCTGCACGTCCTCCAGGCGCGCGCCCAGCTGCTCGCCGTACAGGTCGACGGCGGCGCGGCCCACGCAGACCAGGTCCAGCGCCCGGGCCGGCGGGGCGATGTTCTCTCTGACACTCATGCAGCATCTCCATTCAGGTGACGGGGGCGGGGGCCGGTCCGGGCCCGCGGGCGCTTCGGGTGCGCGGCGGCCTCGGCGAGGCGGTGGCCGGTGGTCACCACGATCGCCTGGGCCAGGCACAGCGGCGCGACCAGCGAGCGGAAGGCCTGGTCGGAGGACAGGCCGAGCTCGAAGCACACGGTGGCCGAACGCTTGAGCGGCGACAGCGGGCTGTCGGTGATCGCGATCACCGGGATGCCCTGCTTCTGCGCGCTCTCGGCCGCATCCACCACCTCGCGCGAGTAGCTGTGGAAGCTCGTGACCATCAGCAGCTCGTCGCTCGCGATGTTGCGCAGCGATTCGCGCAGCATGCCGCCCATGCCTTCGAGCAGGTAGGCCTTGAGCTCGAGCTGGCTCAGCGCGTAGGCCAGGTAGCAGGCGACCGGGAAGGCGCGCCGCTGGGCGAACACGTGCACGCGGCGCGCCGCGCACAGCAGCTGCACGGCGGTGTTGACGTCGGCGGCGCGCACGCTGTCCTCGAGGTGGCCCAGCTCGGCGACGGCCTCGGCCACATACTGGTTGAGGAAGCCGCCGGCCGCGCCCTCGCCCTGGCGGCGCTGCCGGCTGATGCGCTCGCGGTAGCTGCCCGAGCGCTCGACCAGGTGGCCGCGGAACACCTGCTGCATCTGCGAGAAGCCGTTGAAGCCGAGCGCGTTGGAAAAGCGGATCAGCGACGAGGGCTGCACCTGGGCCGCCTCGGCAACCACCGCCACCGTGCCCAGCGCCAGCTCGTTCGGCCGCTCGAGCGCGAAGCGCGCGATGCGCTGCAGCTGCGCCGGCAGCGCCGGGTAGGCCCGCGAGATCGCGTCCTTCAATTCCTCGTAGCTGGAGATGGGACTCATGGAAGCGGACTGTCCTAGGGGAAGCACCGAGCCGCAATAGGAACAAACGTTCTTGCGTTCAGAAATCGTAGAACATATATTCCGCCACGTCCAGTCACGGATTCCATTCCATGCTCAGCCCGACCCGACACGCCGCGCTCATCCCGCTTCCTCTCCTGGTCACGGTGGCCGCGCTCGCGAGCACGCCGCTGTGGCTGAGCCAGGTGGGGCTCTACCAGTACCTGGCGCTGGAGATCATGATCTGGATGCTGTTCGCGCTCGGGCACAACCTGCTGCTCGGGTACGGCGGGCTGCCGTCGTTCGGGCATGGGGCGTACTTCGGCATCGGGGCCTACGCCTTCGGGCTGCTGCAGCAGCGCGGCGGCGCGGGGCTGCTGCTGGGGGTGCTGGGCGCGGTGGCGGTGGCGGCGCTGGCCGGGGCGCTGGTCGGGGCCTTCATCTCGCACCGGCGCGGCATCTACTACGCGCTGCTGACGATCGCCTTCGGGCAGCTGGCCTGGTTCGTGGCGGGCAAGTGGCACACGGTGACCGGCGGCGAGGACGGGCTGCTGAACATCCGCCGGCCGGACCTGTCGCTGGGTTTCGTCGACGTTTCGCTGAAGAGCAACGAGGCCTTCTTCTACTTTGCGCTGGTGGTGTTCGCGCTGACGGTCGCGGTGCTGTGGCGGCTGGTTCATTCGCCGTTCGGCCGCATCCTGCGTGCGATCAAGCAGAACGAGATGCGCGCGTCCTTCGTCGGCCACCCGGTGTGGCTCTACAAGTGGCTCGCGTTCGTCATCTCGACGGGCGTGGCGGGGCTGGCGGGGTCGCTCTTCGCGATGGCGCAGCAGTCGGCGTACCCGAACGTGATGAGCCTGCACAACTCCGGCTTCGTCGTGATGATGGTGCTGATCGGCGGCGGGCTGGTGAGCTTCTGGGGGCCGGTGATCGGCGCGCTGATCTTCATCCTGGCGCGCGACCTGCTGGGCGCCTACACCGAGACCTGGCTGCTGTGGTACGGCCTCGTGTTCATCGTGATGGTGCTGTTCCAGCCGGACGGCGTGGCGGGGGCCTGGCAGGCCTGGCGGGCACGCAACGCGGCGCGTGCGCATGACACGCGGGGCAACGGCAATGCCGCCCTCGCCACCAAGGAGACCTGACGTGGCTCTTTTCGAAGCCCATCAACTGCACAAGCGCTTCGGCGACCAGGTGGTGCTGGAGAGCATCACGCTGTCGTTCGAGGAGCGGCAGCTCACCGGCATCATGGGGCCGAACGGCGCCGGCAAGACGACCTGCTTCAACGTGCTGACCGGCCGCTACGCGCCGGACCGCGGCAGCGTGCGCTTCGCCGGCGAGGACATCACCGGGCTGTCGCCGCGGCAGATCGCGCGGCGCGGGCTGTCGCGCTCGTTCCAGATCATGAACCTGTTCGACGACGAGACGACGCTGGACAACGTGCTGATTGCACTGCCCGCGGTGCGCGAGCAGGGGATGTCGATGTGGCGCGACCTGGGTCGCTTCAGCCGCGGGCGGACGTTGGCGCTGGCGGTGCTGGACCGCGTCGGGCTGGCGGCCAAGGCCGGGGTGATGGCCGGCTCGCTGTCGTACGGCGAGCGGCGAGCGCTGGAGATCGGCGTGGCGCTGGCGACTGAACCGCGGCTGCTGTTCCTGGACGAGCCGACGGCGGGGCTGGGCGCGGAGGGCACGGCGCGGGTGGCCGAGCTGGTGGGGCAGCTCAAGCGCGAGCTGACGATCGTGATCATCGAGCACGACATGCGCTTCCTGTTCGGCCTGGCCGACAAGATCAACGTGATCCACTGGGGCCAGGTGATCGCCGAGGGCACGCCGGCACAGCTGCGCGACAACCCGTGGGTGCAGCGGTCGAATCTGGGGATGCTGGCATGAGCGCCGTCATGAAGCCGCAGCCTTCGATCCTGGAGATCCACGGCATCGAGACCTTCTATGCGGAGACGCAGGCGCTGTTCGGCGTGTCGCTGCACATCGCGCCGGGCGAGGTGGTGTCGTTGCTGGGGCCGAACGGGGCCGGCAAGACGACGACGCTGCGTTCCATCCTGGGGCTGACGCCGCCGAAGCGCGGCAGCGTGAGCTTCGACGGCGTGGACATCACGCGCGAGCCGACGCACCGCATCGCGGGCATGGGCATCGGCTGGGTGCCGGACGACCGGCGCATCTTCCCGACGCTGACGGTGGCGCGCAACCTGGCGATCGCGCGCAAGAAGACGCGCTTCCGCGCCTGGCACGAGAAGGAGTGCTTCGAGATCTTCACGGCGCTGGAATACCTGATGGAACGCGAGTGCGAGAACCTGTCGGGTGGCGAGATGCAGATGGTGGCGATCTCGCGGGCGCTGATCGGCTCGCCGGGGCTGGTGCTGTTCGACGAGCCGAGCCAGGGCCTGGCGCCGAAGGTGGTGCAGGACGTGATGGCGACGGTGACGCGCTTGAAGCGCGAGGGGGTGGCGGTGTTGCTGGTGGAGCAGAACGTGGAGAGTGCGCTGGCGGTCTCCGACCGGGCGTACGTGATGCACCAGGGGCGCATCGTGCACGAGGGCAGCGCCGCGGCACTGCGCGGCGATGCGGCGCTTCAACGCAGGCTGCTGGGGGTTTGACGGCGATGACGACGACACCGATTCTGAAGGTGGACGCGCTGCGCAAGCAGTACCACCGGGGCTGGCCGCAGCGGCGCACGACGTTCGCGCTGGAGGCGGATTTCCAGGTGGAAGGGCCGGGCATCATCGGCGTGATGGGGGCGAACGGGGCGGGCAAGACGACGATGTTCGAGCTGATCACCGGCGGTAACGCGCCGAGCGCGGGGCGGGTGCTGGTGGCGGGGCAGGACATCCACCAGGTGCGCTACCGCGAGCGCGACCGGCTGGCGCTGCATTACCACCAGTCGTACCAGGTGCGGTCCTTCAAGCGCGAGCGGCCGAACTTCATGCTGGAGCATGCAGGCACGGATCGGGCGGTGGTGCACCTGTTCGACGAGCCGCAGTTCAACACGCAGGACGGCTACATCGGCTTCATGCTGGACTTCTTCCGCCGGCTGCGCAGCCAGGGCAAGCTCGTCTTCCTGTGCCTGCACCCGAACGAGCCGGTGCACCTGGAGATCCTGAACGACATCTGCGAGCGGTTCATCTTCGTGCAGAAGGATGAGCAACGGGTGAGCCGGTTGATGCACGCGGGGTCGATGAGGGAACTGTGCAGGGCGGAGGGGGTGCGCAGCTACCTCGGCAAGCTGGCGCCGGCATGACGATGGATTCGTGGAATTCGCTGCATCCGTAGCCAGGATGCAGCGAAGCGGAATCCGGTAGCGGCCGTCGAGGTGAACGACGATCCCCGGATTGGCATCCAGGCTACGAGACTGGAAAACACAGCGAGCGGCTTCATGCCGTTTGCGCCCGCTGACGCTAGCGGCATGCCAAGCTTTGCCCCCAACTGATGACGGATCACGATTCCGAAGCGCCTTCAATCATACTTCTGAAAACATCGGACTTCGCACAGTATTCATTGATTGTTTTAGAAAGAGACAAACCACCCCTCTCGATTTGCAAGACTCAATATCCATTCAACCCAAATCCTGCAATCTCCTCCATCCGCATCGGCCTCACAATCAATGTTAATGCGGGGTGCTGGGGTTTTTCAGGACCGACTACGCAGAGTAGCAAGGAGGGCAGCAGCACCAAGTACAGCAAATTCAAATGCAGCACTGTGCAGAAAATTACCAAAGAAATCGTCCTGCTGATTGCCTGGGACAGAAAGGAATGAATAAATTGACCCAACCAAGAAAGCAGCGCCGGTAAAAAAAAATAGCGTCGACGGAAGTTTATGCGTCACGCCGTCCTTCTTCAAAAGACCAAATGAAAAGAAAACGATTAAGCTGAGGGCGACAAGCGCGGACACCATGCACACCGAGGCGGCAGCATAGAGCTGGTCAGATTCAATATACCCTTTTTCACCCCCCAACCCAAAGAGTATGAAAGAAGCGAACCCGAATGACGACAACGTCCAAACGAGGGCAAAAATTGAACATACCCGTATTAAATAAATCATGGTTTTCCGCTTGCTGGCGGGATGCCTTTGAAATAATCAGGTGTCGTTTCTGGTGATTTTGGTCCTGTTGGCCCCTTACCAACCCCGGAAAAACTTTCCAATGTCGCATGAGCTTTACATGTTTGCATACATCTAGCGGCATTATCTTGATAAAGCGAAGTTCTTTCTGGATTTCCGCAGGAAGCGACATTCTCACATAGGACCTTGCACATCCTCACCTTGCGCTCATAATCGTCATACTTCTTGTAGAGCTTATATCCACCAAATATAGCTCCGCCAAAAAATATTGCACCACTAACGCTTAGCCCCCCATCCGGATCAATATTAATAAGCGGGTTGCCAGTCACATATGAATATGTATTAACTCCAGCACCTAAACCTATTGGGTCGCTTTGCGCATATCGCCCTTCAGTAGCTCCGTAGAAACGATGGTAGTTATAGAATAGTCCGCTTTCCGCATCCCAATACTGCCCCGGAAAGCGCAAGTTCTGCGTAAAGACACCAAGCCCTTCCGGATTAGTCTCCGGCGCCGTTGTCCCGAAGGGCTCGCTGATCCAGCGCCAGCGCTTGTGCCCTTGCTGATCCACCACGATGCGCGGCGTGTCCAGGTGATCGGTGTGGATGGAGAACACCTGCGGTGCACCCGTCGGGGCCGCCGGATCCGGCAGGACCATCGCGACGGGCGTGTCACCGAGCCACAAGTATTCGCGCATCGCCTGCCCGCTTTGGTTGTACTCGCCCAGGAGGTGCCCCTCTTGGTCGTACACGAAGATGATCGTGCTGCCCGCTCCCGCACTCGTCACCTTGCGGATGCGCCGCTTGTCCGCGTCGTAGCTGTAGGTACCAGTGATGCCGGTCCGGGTGACGCTCGCCAGTGACCCGCTCAGGCCATAGGTCGCCGTGTAGTTCGGGCTGTCGGTCGTCGTGTTCCCCGCGTTGTCGTAGCCGAAGCTGCGCGCCGGATTGGTGATGCTCGCGAGCCGGTTGCTCGTCGCCTCGGTCGTGTAGACGCTCGGGCTGCCGTTGAGCGTCACGCTGGTTCGGTTGCCGTTGGTGTCGTACGTGATCGCCCAGCTGCTGCTCACCGTGGTGATGCTCGTGATGCGGTCGTTCTCGTCGTAGCCGAAGCTCTGGTCCAGGCTCGGCTGCGGGATCCCGTCGCTCGCGCTCAGGTGCGTGTAGCTCACGATCCGGTCGGCCGCGTCGTAAGTGATGTCGCGAAATACATCGCCTAGCCGCAACCTCACGATGCGCCCGCTCTGGTCGTAGAAGCGTTCGTGCGCTACTGGCCCGCTCGCCATCGCCCAGTTCCAGCCCGATGCCGGCCCGAACGGTTCCCACCGAATGTCGGTGAGCAGCGGTGTGACCGTACCGTTCGCATCAGGGGCCAGGCCCAAGCTGGTCAGTTCCCCGTCGGTGTAGCCCAGCACCAGCTTGCGCCCGGACGGGTAGGTGATGCTGGTCAATCGGCCCAGCGTGTAGCCGTAGCGGGTGGTGCTGACGATGGTCGCGCTGTTGGCACCGGCTGCGGCATACACCGCCTGGATCGCCTCGACGACCCGGCCTTGTTGGTCGTACTTGAAGCGGCTCGCCCCGCTCGGGTGGTCCGTGCGGCTGAGCCGGTTGGCGCTGTAGCTGTAGTCCGCGCCCTTGAGGTCGTAGCTCCAGCTGAAGGTCTGGGGGGACTGCCCGCTCTGGCTGTAGACCAGCGTCGTCAGGCGGCCCAGCCCGTCGTAGGTGTAGGTCTCCAGCACGCCCCGGCTGTCGGTGCGGGTGAGCAGGCGCCCGTCGGTGTCGTAGGTGTGGTTCGCCGTGCCGGTGTCCGGGCTGATCAGCTGGGTGGCGTCGCCGAAGCCGTTGCGCGGGTACTGGGTGACCAGGCTCCTCGGGTCGGTGACCTTGGTGGTTCGGTCGCCTCCGTCGTACTCGAAGCCGGTCTTGCCGTTCTTCGAATCGGTGTGCTCCTTCACGCGCGACAGCGGGTCGTAGCTGAGCCTGGTCTCCAGGTTCAGCGTGCCGGCCCCTCGGATGATCTTGGTGCGGTTGCCTTGGGCGTCGTATTCGTACTGGGTGACCGGGGTCGGCGAGACCGGCGGCGGAGGCAGGCTCTGGGCAGTCGCAGCCTGGGCCAGCAGGGCACAGCCAAGCGCGAGGGCGTGCAAGTTCAGGTTCTTCATGGTTCTCACTCCCGGCCCGAGCCTTGTTGCACTCGGCCCAGCGCGTCCATCACGCGCGCCAGGCTGCGCTTCAAGCTGCCCGTCGGATCCTTTACCGTCTGGCCGATCTGCTTGCCGGCGTTGTCCAGCTGGTACTCGATGCGGTTGCCACGGCTATCCTTCACCGCCGTCTGGCGGTGTGCCTCGTCGTACTCGTAGCCGATCCAGCGGCCATCGGGCTGCGTCACCTGCGTGAGCTGGCCCACCCGGTCATAGGTGTAGGTCGTCGTCTCGGTGTCCATCGTGCTCGTCAGCAGGCGCTGCCGCGCGTCGTAGGTGCGCAGCGTGACCACGCCGTCGGGGTCGGTGCTCTGCAGCAGCTGGCCCAGCTTGTCGTACTTGTCGTAGGTCGTCGTCTTGCCGGCCGCATCCGTCATCGTGGCGAGGTCGCCCACGGTGTGGTTCGCATCGGTCGTCGCGTGGTAGGTGTACGTCGTCGTGTCGCTGCTGCGTGTGCCCTGGGCGGTCAACACCTGGCCTCGCTCGTTGTAGGTCCAGGTGCGCACACGGGTCGGCGGGCCGGCCTGCAGGCTGGCACTGAAGCCCAGGTGCCCATCCCCATCCGTCGTCGCCTGCTCCACCAGCTTGCACAGCACCGCGATCGGCTTGCCGTCGGGTAGCGTGGCCGTGCTAGGCGCGCAGTTCGCGGTGGCGTTCCCCGCGAACGGATCCGGCTGCCCGTTGTAGACGTTGGTCGTGATCTGCCCCGGAGCGGCTTGCTTCGTCTGCAGGCTCCAGTCCGGGTGCCACTGCGTGCTGGTCTTGCGCGCACCGGCCGGCAGGCTCGCGTTGGGCACCATCACCGCACTGCAGGCTAGCGACAGCCCAAGCCCTTCGGTGCGACTCGTCGCAAGATTTCGACTCAAGTCATAGGCAGTGCAACTTCTGGTGCCGTTGAAGTCATCGCGGCTCGCCACGTTGCCATTCGCATCGTAGGTCAGGGCGCTGCTGCTGGCCGCACAACCGGCACCTGCGGGTTGCGACTGTCCGGTGAGATAGGGTTTCCCATTGATCAATGTCGATGTTCTGGCAACACTGCTTCCTTCGGGTGTCTCGACGCGCAGGCCTTCAGGCAAGATCCATTGATGCGACCGAACGACCAATTGCCGGCTCGAATCGAACTGTTCAGTCGCGACAAGGCCCGGACGCGATGTATAGGTCGCCACATATCTCTGCACGCCACCAGCGTGCTCCGTGCTTGTCGCACGTCCTTCGCTGTCGTACCCGAAGGTCGCAAAGCGCGCTGATCGCTCATCAAGGACGCCCGTCAACGCCCAATTGAAGGCACTGATTTCGTACAAGAAGGTCTTTGTCGCCCCATCGGGTCGTGTGATCGAAGACAAGTGGCCTGAAGCATCGTAAGCAAGCTGATGCCCCTGACCCGCGGCGTCGATGATGCGCACCAGCCTCCCTGCTGAGTCATAGCGGAACTCAGCGGTTCGACCTCGTTCGTCCGATGTCTGGAGAAGAAAGCCTGGTGCCGGCGCCAGCAGTGCCGACGTGCTGGCGTCGCTGTAGGCAAATGAGAGCCGCGTCCCAGTCGCAGCATCGATCCGCAACAGCAGGCCCTGCGCGTCATAGGTCTCCACGTTCCGCGCATCCGCGTCGACATAGCGATAGCCTGTCGAGATTGCGACGATTCGGTCCCGCGCATCAACCTGGGACACGTATTGTCCGAGTCCATCGCTCGCAAAGGTCTCCGTGCGCCCGTCACCTCGCAACGCAAGTACGCCTTGCCCCCCAGCTTGAACGAGAAGTCGTCGATGAAAATTGCTGTGCCAGAGTTCGCCGAGGACACCGGCTCGTGCAGAGGCAGGCGGGTTGCCCGAGCCCATCGGAACTTTCAGCGTGCTGTCGTACGTCAAGACCAAGGCTAGGCCACCCAGGCGTATTCCGATTTCCTCCGATTGCGATTTAACGCCGAGCAGCGGGAAGATGGGGTTGCCGTCACCGCAAGACTTGCGTGGAGTGTCAGGAGGCGCCTGATCCACTACCGGACGGCAAGCCCAAATCTCCGGAACCCAGGTCATGTCGGGCGGACACCCTTCTGGCTTGTCCGGTCGGACGCATACGTTGCCATTGAGCCCCCAACCACCGGAAGGCGGGCACCGATACTCCACGGTCCCAAATGGGCCACCAGGCGCATTAGCCGAAAACCAGACACAAGAGCCCGTGCCCGTCATTGGCCTCGATGGAGGGATGATCCACCAGTCCGGGGGAGCCGTTGCATGCTGAATTTCTGCAATCCGTCCATACTCGCCGTCACAGGCACCGTTCGGGCTAGAAAAATAACCGGTCGGAAATCCAACAATTCCGTACCCCGCCGGCATGGTCTCGGCAATTGCAGTTGTGGACAGGCACGCAAGCATGACCCAGATGAACGGGGCTCTGTCCCGAGCAGCGGCGAAAGCGCGCGCCGTCCGCAGCCATGACGCTGCAGTCTGAAAACACTTCACGAAGAATTCCCCCTGAATCCGAAACGCCAGGCACTGGCAGAGCCTGGGCCGACACACCATCGGCGCCGCATCCTTCGTGGGGATCTTGGCTGGCGCCTGGGTGTGGGAGCCGATTAGAGCGGCGAATCAGGAGGAGCGCAAGGGCTCGACAGGATGACATCGATGCCACGCGCTCCCGCGCATGGCATCGAATCGTTCAACGCGTCAATCGCAGCTGAACCGCGAGCTTCCATCCAGCGCCAGCGGCAGCACCAGCGTGCGGATGTTCGCCGCCTTCGACGCCGCGCACAGCTTGTCGCGCGCCCCGTTGGTGTTGTTGACGTAGCTGCTCTTGTACTCGGCGTTGAACACCGGCTTGTTCTTCGAGGTGAAGACGCTGTAGCCGCCGCATTCCGAGTACTCGTTGCACTGCTCGTTCACCGCGAAGTCGAACGACGGCTCCAGCGCCGCCAGCTGGTCCACATCGTTCTTCAGCGCGATCGCCAAACCGCGCGCATGCGCCTGGTCGGCCAGGTAGCGGTTGTAGTCGAGCTGGTTCTGCGCCGTCAGCGGGAAGCCGGTCGAGTTGCTGTAGCCGTCGACGTTGTCCGGCTCGACGCCGTCGCAGCCCTTCGACTTCGCCAGGTCCAGGCGCGCCGCCATCACCTTGCGCACGTTCTCCGAGCGCACGTCCAGCCACTTCTCGCCCGCCCAGCCGTCCAGCGCCTTGCCCTTGTCGGCCGCGTTGAACTTGTCGTAGTCCGGGCGCCAGTCCTCCGAGCTGCCGGCCGAGAAGTAGCACACCACTTTGCGCCCTGCGGCCTTCAGCTGCGAGATCGTCACCGCGCTCGCGTCGACCAGGTCGATGTCATACACCGTCGCGGCGTACGAGGTGTTCAGCGTCCCCGTCAGTTGCCACTGCCACGTCGTGTTCGCAGCGGGCTTCCACCACGTGCCAGGGGCAGGGGCAGGGGCCGGCGCGGGTGCAGGGGCCGGGGCGGGTGCCGGCGCAGGAGACGGTGCCGGTGCCGGTGCGGGAGAAGGTGCCGGAGCAGGGGCCGGTGCGGGTGCAGGGGCCGGAGCGGGCGCCGGTGCCGGCGCATCCGTCAACGGCAGCCGGAACGTCTGCTGAGCCTGCCCGCTCGCGCAGGTCGACAGCGAGAACTCCGTCACCGCGAGCCGGCCCGGCGCCGTCAGGCACAGCGTGCCTGCCTGGTTCTGCACCTGCGCCAGGCTGCCGCCCAGCGAGTTCAGCCGGAATTGCTGGGCCTTGCGCCCGTTGCAGTCGTCGAGGTCGACGAAAGCCCCCGACTTGCTGCCCCGCCCCGTCACGCACAGCCCGGTCGCGGCGTTCTTGATCAGCACCAGGTTGGCCACCGTCGACGACGCGACCGGCAGGAACTGGAAGCTTTGCGACGCGCTGCCGTTGCAGGCGGCCAGCCGCAGGTCCCAGCTCGAGCCCACCGCCTCGGTGCAGGCACCCAGCCGGTCGGCCACCAGCGGCCCGGTCGTCGTCGTGATCTTCGCGCCCGACGCGACCGCCAGCAGCGTGCGCTGCGCGGCCATCTCCGTCACTGCGTCCGCGGCCGCCTCGGAGGCCGTGGCCGACGCCTCGGCCTCGCCGCCGCCCCCGCCGCTGCCGCCGCACGCAGCCAGCAGCGCCACGCTGCCGAAGACCCAGGCGAGCCGCGCACGGCGTCCCGCGACGAGGGATTGTGAAAGCGATTGCAGCTTGGCAGCGCGAACCGGGCGGGGCATGTCGTTCTCCTGGAGGTTTTTGGGCCCGCGCAGTAGACCGTGGCGGCCCGCGGCATGTCCACGCACGGGCTACAACAATGGTGAGCAACGGTCACAGCGCGTCGCCCCGTGACGGCGACGCGTCGGTCCGATGACAGCCCGGTGTCAGCTTCGCCGGGCGATGCGCGCCATCAGCGCCACCAGCTCCGCCGGCGCGGGCATGTCCTCGGTCCGGTACGCGAGCCGCGCCCGGCGGTCGAAGACGAAGGCCTGCGCCGTGTGCCGATCCACCCCCGGCGCCCGGCCGCGCAGGAAGTCGAGCAGCCGGTCCACGTCCTGCAACCGGGGCATGGCCGCCGTCCAGCGCGCCGGCAGTGCGCCGAACTTGCCCAGCCACGCCCGCATCGCCGGCAGGTCGTCGCCCAGCGGGTCGATCGACAAGGACAACAGCCGCAAGCCGGCGCCCTCCTTCGCGAGACGCGCCTGCGTGTCGGCAAACACCGCCCCCTGGATCGGGCAGGTCGCGCTGCAACCCGTGAACATGAGCTGCACCGCCGTGACCTGCCCCGCCAGCAAGGCCGGCAACGTCACCGCCTTGCCGTTCAGGTCCTGCAGCGCGAGGCCGGGCGCGGGCTGCTCCGGCTGCACCGGCCCGAAGGACCCATGCGCCGACGCCCGCCGGGTCGACACCGCCCCTCCCGCGGCCGCAGCCAGCCAGGTCCGTCGCGTCACGCCTGTCCTCACCGCGCCCCCCCGTCTTCGACCAGGTAGGCCCAGAGCGCATGGCACTGCGCGTCGTCGATCTGGTAGCGCGGCATCTGCCGCGGGATCAGCATCACGGCCGGGTCGATGCCGCTGCGCAGCAGGCGGCAGAACAGCGCGGCGTCGTAGCGCGACGGCGGCCCGCCACGCCGCGCGATCGACCCCAGCAACCGATCCCGCGTCAGCAGCGGCGCAAAGGACACCGCCCCCGAGGCGGCCTTCTCCGCGCTGCCCCGCGCATGGCAGTTGCTGCAGCGCGCCGTCAGCGGCGGCAGCGGCTGGGCATGGCCCTGGATGGTGCCGGCCAGCGCCAGCTCGCCCGCATACAGCCGCCGGCCCAGCTCCACCTGCGGATCGGCCGCCCGGGCCGCCCCCGCCGCGGCCATCGCGGCCACCACCAGCCCCACCGCGCCCGCCTTCCACTGCATCGGCCCCCTCCCCTAGCGCACCACCACGCTGTACATGCTGTTCCCCGCCGCGGCCGCCGGCCCCAGGTCCACCGTGCCGGCCGGGAAGCTCTTGGTGAAGACGGTGTAGCTGCGCGCCGTGCCGCCCTCGTCGGTCGTCATCTTCAGGCCGGTGTTCGACCAGCCCGCCATCCACGCCAGCGCGCCGTTGAAGCGGTCGTCCACCGTCAGGTACACGTCCGCCGGCTGGTTGATCGTGAAGCTCACCAGCGGGTTGCCCGTGAAGGTCTTCGAATCGTTGGCCGTGCGCAACCAGGGCGAACCCGCGAGCACCGCCGGCAACCCGGTGACCGTGAACGCCCGGTCGCCGAACTGCGTGCCGCCAAGCAGCAGGCTGGGCTGCAGCGACCAGTCGACCGCGTTCGCCGTGTCCTTCACCGACAGGCCGGAGACCGTCGCCACGGTGATCGCGTCGTTCGTGTCGTCCAGCTGCTGCAGGTACGCCACCAGCTGGTTGCGCTGCGCCGCCGTCAACGTGTGCGCCGCGCCATGCAGGTTGGCAGGGTTCGCGGTCGTCAGCACGTCCAGCAGCGTCGCCGCAGAGCCGTCGTGCAGGTAGGGCCCGGTCGCCCACGCCCCCTTCAGCGACGGCGTGTCCAGCCCCGTCAACGCCTGCCCGAGCCGCTTGCCCGACGACGCCTTGATCGTGCCGACGTTGCGCAGCACGCCGCCCGCGCTGTCGCTCGCGTCGGTGCCGCCGTGGCAGGCCAGGCAGCCGCCCGCGCCGCGGAACAGCGCCTGCCCCGCCAGCGCATCCGCCGTCAGCGTGCCGTTGGCATTGCGGTACGGGCTTGCATCGGTCGCCTTCAGCGAGGCGACATACGCCGCCAGCGCATCCAGGTCCGCGCTCAACCCCGCCTTGCGGTCGCCCAGCGGCTGGGCCCGCGTGCCGGTGTTGAACTGGGTATCGCTCATCAGCCCGGTGCCAAGCGCGAAGTTGCGGATCTGCCCCTCGAAGTCCTGGATCTCGTCGAAGTTGCCGGTCCAGTGCGCGTTGCCCTGCGCCCCCGCCTTGCCGCGCAGCGAGATGGTGTTGCGCAATCCCTCGCCCAGGCCGGTGAAGTCCCAGGTGCGGCCGTCCTGCCCGCCGTCGTTGTGGCAGGACGCGCAGCTCATGTACGCATCGCGCGCCAGCCGCGTGTCGGCCGCGTCGTAGAACAGCTTCTTGCCCAGCAGCACGTTGGCCGCCAGCTTCTCGGTGCCCACCGCGCCGGCGTTCGCCAGCAGCGGCAGGTTCAGCTCGCCGAAGTTGCTCAGCCGCGAGAGGTCATACACCCCCAGCGTGCGGTCCATGAAGTTGTTGACGTACAGCTTCAGCCCATCCGCCGACACCGCCAGCGCCTGCGGCGCGCGGCCCACCGGGAAGCGGTAGATCTCGGCCTTCGCCACCGGGTCCACCACCGCCACCTCGCGGCTCGTCTCCAGCGCGACGAAGAGGTAGGCCCCCGTCGGGTGGTAGGCCGCGCCGCTGCCGACGCCGGAGTTGTCGTGGTCGATGCGCGCCGGGTAGTCCTCGGCGAAGGTCGTGAGGTCGATGCGCGAGCTGATCGCGCGCAGCGTGTTCTGGAAGTCCAGGTTGTTGCCGTCGCGCAGCGTGCCGCGCAGCAGGTTGTCCTGCTTGGACGGTACCCAGGCGCTCTTGCCGTCCGGCGAGATCAGCGCCGGCGCCAGGTAGTTCGGGATGCCGCGCCCCTGCAGCAGGCTGTCGGGCTTGTCGCTGTGCTGCAGCACCACGGTGCGTTCCACCGCCAGCGCCGCCGTCACCACGACCACCTCGCCGCCCTTCTTCACGCCCCCCGGCGCGGTCTGCACGCTCGCCGTGCCTTCGCCCGGCAGCGCCGGCGAGATGAAGCGCGACACCAGCACCCGGTCGCTCGCCGCTGTCACCGAGACATGGCGCGGGTTCGCCCCCACCGCCACGCTGCCCAGCGTGGCACCGGTCGACGGGTTCAGCTTCAGCAGCTGGCCCGTGCCTTCCAGGGCCACATAGGCCGCGCCGCCGTCCGGCGCAAAGGCCAGGCCGAAGGGCTGCGAGGCCCGCGGCAGCGCCACGACCTGCGCCACCGCCAGTGTGCCGGCGTTGACGATGCTGATCGTCGCATCGCCCTTGTTGACGACCCACAGCCGCCCATCCGGCGCCCGCGCCACGCTGCGCGGCCGGCTGCCGACGGCGATCTCCGCCACCCGCACCTGGGTGCTGCCGTTGAACACGCTGACGCTGTCGTTGTCCTGGTTCACCAGCCAGACCCGCGGCGGGCTGCCGGGCTCGATCGCGAGCGTCGACGACGCCGTCGGCGGGCTCGCGGTGGCCGCGGCATACACCGCCTGCTTGAAGGTGCGCGACGTGACCACGTTGTTGGCGTCGATCGCCTCCACCGTCACGTTGTACAGCCCCGGCGCCGCATAGGCGTGGCTGATCGTCGTCGAGGTCGAGTACGCGGTCTGCGCGCTGCCGTCGCCGAAGGTCCAGCGGTAGCGCGTGCCGGTGCCGCCGTTCGAGGCCACGTTGAAGGTCACCGTGCCGCCCGAGGCGATCGGCGCCGCCGGCACCGGGTCGATGACGAAGGCCGCGGCACTGACGTTCCAGCCGAAGTTCACGCTCGCCGTGCCGCCATGGCCGTCGTCCACGCCCACCGTCACCGTGAAGTTGCCGGTGGTCGTGACCGTGCCGCTGATCAGCCCGCTCGCACTGTTGATCGACAGGCCGTTCGGCAGCCCGCTCGCCGAATAGGCCAGCGTGTCCCCGTCCGGGTCGCCGGCGCTGACGCCGAACGACACCGCCTGGCCGACCAGGTTGTTGCGGTTGGCGATCGGCGCGATCGAAGGCGGCCGGTCGACGGTGATGGTCTTCTCGGCGCTGCGGTCCGGGAAGTCGTTGAAGTTGCCGCTCTTCAGCAGCGACCAGTTGACGCCGTCGTTGCCGATGTAGAAGTTCCAGGCCGCGATCGTGCCGTTCAGCCCGGTCGCCGCCGGCCGCGGCAGGTACTTGAACCCGCCGATGCCGCGGGCCGTGCCCAGGTTGACGATGTAGCGGTGCGGCAGCGGCGCGTTCCCGCCGGTGTACTTGGTGTGCCAGAAGGTCGCCGCATCGCCGTCGATCGCGGCGGCGGCGCTGTTCTGGCCGCTCGCGGCCTCCTGGCTGTCGACCTGCACCGTCCAGCCGGTGCGCGAAATCGCCGCCCCGGCGCGGTCGAGCAGGTTGAACTCGGCCATCGAGGTCCAGGCGTTGCCGCCCTGTTCCGAGATCGCCTCCAGCATCACGTACTGCACCGTCGCGCCCAGCGGCGGCGTCACGTTCCAGGCGAGCTGGGTGCTGCTGGTCGCGACATCGTTGCGCGCGCTCACCGTCACCACGTACTGGCCGGCCGTGGTCGGCGTGCCGGTGATGGCGCCGGTGGCCGTGTTGATCGCGAGGCCCGGCGGCAGGCCGATCGCGCCGTAGACCAGGGTGCCGGTCGGCGTCGTCGCCGAGAGCGTGAGGCTCGCCGCCGTGCCGGCGACGCTGCTCTGCGTGCCGGGGTTGACGAGCCGGGGCGCGGCATCGCCGCCGATGCGGACCATCTTCGCGACCGAGGGCGTACCCGCCGCGTTCATCGCGAACAGCATGTAGTAGCCGGGCAGCACGATGCCGGGGTTGCCGGGCAGCGCCAGCGAGTAGGCGTTGCTGCCGGTGGTGGTGAACTGCAGCGGGATGCGCCGCTGGTCGTTGTTGACGGTGTGGGTGGTGGAGCCCAGGCGCACCAGCGCGAAGGCCGTCACCGCGCTGTTCGTCGTGACGGCGATCGAGGTGCCGTGCGTCGCGGTCGCCGGCGCGGTGCTGATCACCGGCCGCGTCGCCGCGCTGCCGTCGTCGTTCAGCAGGTAGTGCGGCGTCAGGATCTGCGCGTTCGCATGGTTCGTCGAGCAGCTGCCGCACAGGCCGCTGCCGGCCGTCAGCACGCGGGCGTCGGGCAGCAGCAGCGCGATGCTGTGGTAGTTGCGAGGCACGGCGATCGGCGGCAGCGGCGCGAAGGTCTCGGTGGCCGGATCCCACAGCTCGGGCACGAGGGCGGAGTTGTCGTCCGACCAGGGTCGGCCGAAGCTGTGCCCGCCGACGACGAGCACCTGCCCGTTGGGCAGCACCACGCCGTTGCTGAAGATGCGCGAGTAGGCCATCGGCGCGACCTTGCGCACCGAGACCCCGGCGTTCACGTCGATCACGTAGGCGCGGTTGTTGGCGTTCTGCCCTTCGTAGGCAGGCGCCCCGCCCACCTTCAGGATCTTGCCGATGTCGTACATCACCGCGTTGCCGCTCTGGCTGTAGGCATCGTCGCCGCGCGTGCCGGCCGGCGTGATGGCCCCGCTCCCGCCGTTGGCCTGCGGGTCGATCCAGTTCATGTTGGCGGCCGGGCCGGCGTGCAGCACCTTGCCGTTCGGCGCCGGGAACAGCCACATGTGGTTGTCGGCCCGGAAGGCGAAGTCGGGGTCGTTGCCCAAGGCCGCGTCGACCGGCACGCCGGTCAGGCGCGCCCAGCCGCCGGCGGCGGTCCAGCGCTCGCCGTGCTTGTTGCCGCGCCCGCCGCTCCACGAGCCGCCGAGCGTGAACACCGAGCCGTCGGCGAGGATCGTGTTGGCGTTGTAGCCGCGCGGGATCACCATCGTCGCGCCGGTGCTCCACGCATTGGCCACCGGGTCGTAGAGGGTGGTCTTGCCGCTGTCCTTGCCGCCGTTGACCAGGATCCGGCCGTCCGGCAGGTTGGTCGTGCCGGTGCAGAACATGTCGTGCCCGGTCTGCGTCACCAGCGTCTCGCTCGCGGTCTGCGTGGCCGGGTCAAACAGGGTGGTGTAGGTCTGGCCGCTGGGCGCACCGTCGGTGAAGCGGTCTGAAGACGACCACAGCATCACCTTGCCGTTGGGCAGCATCGCGGCCGAGGGCGTCACCATCGACAGCGGGATCAGCGGGCCCCACTGGCTCGCGCCGGGCGCCGCCAGCGCGGCGGTTCGCTCGGTGGGGGCCTCGGCCGCGGGCGGCGAGGCGGCCCCGGGGGCGGAGGGATCGGAGCCCCCACCGCCGCAGGCCCCCAGCAACAGGGCACCAGCCAGCACGGCGCCACGCGGCACCGGGACGCGGAAAGAACGGGTCATGCGTGTCTCCTGCCTGGCCCATGCGCCGGACGGCCTCGCCCGGGCTGCGCCATGTCGTTGATCGGACGTTGTTCGAGCGCGAGATCAGTCGGAACGTATGTTCTATTTTCTTTATAGCGAGAACATATGCTCTTTTTACCGGTGCGGCGACAGGCTGTCAACGCCGGGGGAACCCGGCGGATGCGCGGACGCGACGGGGCGGCGTCAGGCCGGCAGCGGCTTGCCCGCCAGGGCCGCCAGCACCTCGATCGCCGTCTTCACCTTGAAGGGCTTGAGCATGATGCGGCGCACCTCCAGCGTCTTGAAGAGCGCGACGGTGCCCGCGTCGCAGTGGTCCGCCATCACGGCGATGGGCAGGCCGGCCGGGCAGCCGGTGCCGCCGTCGCGCACCTGCTGCACCAGGGCCACGCCGGGCAGGCCATCGCCGATGTCGGCGAGCAGTGCGTCGAAGCGCGCTTCCTTCATGCGGCGCAGCGCCGCCTCGTGGGTCGTGACCTCCTCGATCTCGGCCAGGCCGAGCTGCCGCGCGACGGTCGCGACGGTGCGCCGCATCATGAACTGCGGCTCGAGCAACAGCACGGTGGCACTCATGCGGCGACCTCGCCGCCGTCGAGTTCGGCCACCGCCAGGTCGCGCAGCGACTCGAGGATGCTGCGGTCCACCGCGTCGAAGCGGCGCGCGCGCGTGTCGAGGACGCACAGCGTGCCGACCACCGCCCCGGAGCGCAGCCGCAGCGGCGCGCCGGCATAGAAGCGGATGTGCGGATCGCCGGTGACCAGCGGGTTGTCGACGAAGCGCAGGTCGTCGAGCGCGTTCTCGACCAACAGCAGCTCGCCCGCGTGCACCGCATGGGCGCAGAACGAGACGTCGCGGCCGGTCTCGCAGGCCTGCAGCCCCACCCGTGCCTTGAACCACTGGCGCTCGCTGTCGACCAGGCTGACCAGGGCCATCGGGACGTCGAACTCCTCGGCCGCGAACTGCACGATGCGGTCGAAGCGCTCCTCGGGCGGCGTGTCCAGGATCAGCAGCGCACGCAGCGCCTGCAGGCGCTCCGGCTCGTCCGGCGGAATCGGGGCGGAAATCATGCCCGGCAGTATCGGCATTCCGGCGCCGGACTGGAATCCCCGGCTCCCCGTGCATTCCCGGTCAGTCGGCGCCGACGGCCGGCACCGTGAGCGCCGCCCGCCGCCGCTGCAGCAGCCAGGCCAGCCCCAGCGCGCCTGCCCAGGCGAGCGCGTACGACAGCCCGGGACCCAGCCGCGGCAGCGCCGCCACCAGCACGATGAAGAAGGCCGCGAAGCCGGCCAGTCCCTGCACGAAGCCCGCGATCAGCTCGATGGTCGCGTCCGGGCCGTGGCGGGCCTGGGTGAAGCAGGGCAGCACGTTGCCGGTGATCGGCAGGGCCAGCAGCAGGCCGCTGACCGCCGGCGCGAGCACCGGCGCGCCCAGCATGATGGTCGCCGCGAGCGCCAGCGCCGCGGCCACGCGCAGCACCAGCTCGATCGGCGGGATGTGCAGCACCGTGCGCTCGCGCCGGTGCGCCGGCAGCAGGTGCAGGCCGGCCCACGGGCACAGCGCCGCCAGCAGGCAGGCCGGCACGACGGGAAGGTGCAGCCACAGCAGCAGGCCGCCCAGCGCGAAGAACACCGCGTTCGCCGCCAGCAGCGCCCCCCACCACGGCAGGCGCCGCACCGCATGCGCGAAGACCAGCATGTGCGAGACCATCGCCGGGTACGCCACCAGGGTGGCGAGCGAGATCGCGCGCGCCTGCCCCGGCGACGACTGCAGCAGCACGAAGCCCATGATCGACCCGGCGATCAGGGGCATGCCCGACAGCGTGCCGGCCACGCCGTGGCCGAACCGTTTCGCGGCAAAGCTCGCTGCCAGGACGATGGCGCAGACCAGGGCCAGCTTGAGGGCCAGCATCAGCGCGGGGGACCGAGGCGCATCGGCAACGACGGATTCAAGGACATCCCCCGAGCTTACGATGCGCGGCCAACCGGCATCGGTTCGTTCCCGGAACCGGCCCAGGCATTTCTGCAATGCCCCATCCCGGTGGGGCTGAACGTACCTTGGCGGAACCGCCCCCCGGGCCTAGCCTTGACTGGCGTTTCAAGCGCCCATCGGAGGTCCGTCATGCAGATTCCTCGGAACATGTCCCGCTTCCAGCTCGCGGCCCTGGTCGCGGCCCTCGGCAGCCCGCTCGTCTCCTCGGCCCAGGCCATCGTCTGGTGCGACATCGCCGGCCGCGCCCAGTCGAACTTCGCGCGCATGAACATCGCCGAGCAGCTGCGCTTCGAGGCGAGCCGCGGCGACATCCGCTTCCGCCTGATGCAATACGACACCCAGGCGAGCGGCCCCACCACGCCGCCGGCGCTGCCGAATGCCGCCCAGGCCTACCAACGCTGCCTGGACGGCACGGACGGCAGCGGCCAGCCCGCCCTCGATCCGGCGGGAAACCCCTACGGGCCGGCCCAGGTGTTGTTCGAGGCCACCAGCTTCAACCGCCCGGCATGGATCAATGCGGCACTCGCGAACCCGCAGGCCAGCTTCATCGTCTACCGCGGCGCCGCCGCGCCCGACAGGTTCCCGTACAACAATGCCCACTGGTACCTGCCCCAGGAGTACCGCGCCTGGTATGCCAAGGGGGTGGTCGCCGGCCTGGCGACGCAGTCGAACACGATCGGCCTGCTGATGAACTTCGACGGCCCGGCCACCGGCCAGGCGGCGCCGGTTCAGGATGCGACGAACGCCAACGCCTTCCTGCTCGGGGTGCACAGCGTGAAGCCCGAGGCCCGCGTCATCACCGTCGCCAACCAGACCTTCGCGGCGACGAACCAGCCCCCCAACAACCCCTGGCCCGGCTTCGACAGCAGCGCGCCCTGGACCGTCCCCGGCTACCTGAACTGCCGCGACACCGAGCTGACGCCGGCCGGTCCGTTGACCGGCAAGGACATCTTCGACCCGACGAAGAACCCGGACGCGACCCCCGACCCGGTCACCGGCCGGGTGCGCAACGGCGTCCCGCTGGATTGCCTGATGGTCGACCGGTTGATGTCCGCCTACCCGGCCACCGACGTGATCGCCGGCATCCGCGCCAGCTTCCTTCCGCAGGCCTACGTGTTGCGCGGCAGCGGCAACCCGGCGCCGCCGCTGTACATCGAGAGCGCGATGAGCCTGTCGATGCTGCCGGGAGACCTCGCCGGCTTCCTCGACGACCCCCGCGTGCTGACCGCATCGGTGTTCGATTTCCAGGCCTTCCTGCAGCAGGTCGCCGATCGCCAGCTCGCCGGAGCCTTGGCCGGCGACCCGAAGCAGCAGGTGCTGCCCCAGCGCATCCCGGCGTACTCGCAGGGCGTTTCCGGCATCGACATCGCTCGCCTGAGCCCCCTGCTGACGGCGACCCAGCAGGCCCACGCGATCGCGGCCACGAGCAACGTGCTGCAGGGCGCGCAGGACCCGCTGTGCGGCACGCTCGCCTACCAGTACCTCGGTCCGGGCGCCGCCGGCTACAGCTTCGACGGCAGCAATTGCATGGACGAAGGCCAGCGGTACGCCGGCATCGCCGGCGCGGCCAACCCGGCGCCGCTCGCCCCGCAGTTCAGCGCACACCTGCACTGCGTCCCGGCCCCCGATCCTGACCCGGTCCACCACTATCCGTGGCGCTGCGCACCCTGAGCGGCCTCAAGCCTTCCCGTAGCCGCCGCCCCCCGGCGTCTCGATGACGAAGGTGTCGCCCGGCGCCATCTCGACCGAGCCGATGTGGTCCAGCGTCTCCACCGTGCCGTCGGCGCGCTCCACCCGGTTGATGCCCGGCTTGCCGGCCGAGCCGCCGGCCACGCCGAAGGCCCCGGCGTGGCGGCCGTTGGACAGGATGGAGGCCGTCATCTTCTCCAGGAAGCGCACCCGGCGCACCGCGCCGTCGCCGCCGCGGTGCCGCCCGCCGCCGCCCGAGCCGGCGCGGATCGCATAGCTCTCCAGCCGCACCGGGAAGCGGAACTCCAGCACCTCGGGGTCGGTGAGGCGCGAGTTGGTCATGTGCGTCTGCACGACCGAGGTGCCGTCGAAATCCGGCCCCGCGCCCGAGCCGCCCGAGATCGTCTCGTAGTACTGGTAGGTCGCGTTGCCGAAGGTGAAGTTGTTCATCGTGCACTGGCCCGCCGCCATCACGCCCAGCGCGCCGTACAGCGCGTTGGTGATGCAGGTCGAGGTCTCGACGTTGCCCGCCACCACCGAGGCCGGCGGGTTCGGGTTCAGCATCGATCCCTCCGGGATGATCACCTGCAGCGGCTTCAGGCAGCCGGCGTTCAGCGGGATGTCGTCGTTCACCAGGGTGCGGAAGACGTACAGCACCGCCGCCATGCAGACCGCCCGCGGCGCGTTGAAGTTGTTCACGAGCTGCGCCGAGGTGCCGCTGAAGTCGATCACCGCGCTGCGCTGCGCCGCGTCGACGCGGATCGCCACGCTGATCTGCGCGCCGTTGTCCAGCGGCAGCGTGAACTGGCCGTTCTTCAGGCGCGTGATGACGCGGCGCACCGATTCCTCGGCGTTGTCCTGCACGTGGCGCATGTAGGCCTGCACCACCTCCAGGCCGAACTGCTGCACCATCTTGCGCAGCTCCTGCACGCCCTTCTCGTTGGCGGCGATCTGCGCCTTCAGGTCGGCCATGTTCTGCTGCGGGTTGCGCGACGGGTACTCGCCGCTCTTCAGCAGCGCCAGCATCTCCACCTCGCGCAGCATGCCGGCCTCGACCAGCTTGACGTTGTCGATCTGCACGCCCTCCTCCTCGATGCGGGTCGAGAACGGGGGCATCGAGCCCGGCGTGATGCCGCCGATGTCGGCATGGTGGCCGCGCGAGCCGACATAGAACAGCGGCTTCTCGCCCTGCACACCCGAGCCCAGGTAGACCGGCGTCACCACCGTCACGTCGGGCAGGTGGGTGCCGCCGTGGTACGGGTCGTTCAGCGCGTAGACGTCGCCCGGCCGCATGCGCCCGGCGTTGCCGTTGATCACCGTCTTGATCGACTCGCTCATCGAGCCCAGGTGCACCGGCATGTGCGGCGCGTTGGCGATCAGGTTGCCGTCGGCGTCGAACAGCGCGCAGCTGAAGTCCAGCCGCTCCTTGATGTTCACCGAGTAGGCGGTGTTCTGCAGCTGCAGACCCATCTGCTCGGCGATGTTCATGAACAGGTTGTTGAACACCTCCAGCATCACCGGGTCGACGGTGGTGCCGATCGCCTTGCGCGCCTCGCGGGGCTGCACGCGCTCGAGCAGCAGGTGGTCGAAGGCGGTGACCTTCGCGCGCCAGCCCGGCTCGACCACGGTGGTCGCCGTCTTCTCCGCGATGATGGCCGGGCCGTCGATGGCATGGCCCGGCCGGGCGTCCTCGCGCACCACCAGGGCCGCATCCCACCAGCGGCCGCCGCTGAACAGCTTCACCGTCTCGCGCACCGGCGCAGCGCCGCTCGCGGCCAGGGCGTGGCGCACCTCGGCCGGGGCATCGCCCTCGCCCACCGCCTCCACCGACACCGCCTCGATCACCAGCTGGCGCTCGGCCATCAGGAAGGCGAAACGCTGGCGGTAGGCGATCTCGAAGGCCTTCTGGATCTCGTCCCGGCTGCCGAACGGCACGACCAGGGCCGAATCGGTACCCTCGTAGCGCACGTGCACGCGCTTGAGCACGACCACGCCGGCCTGGCTTGCGCCCTGGCGGTGCAGCTCGCCCTCGGTCTCGCGGGTCAGCTTGTCCAGCAGGTCGGTGACCGTCGGCAGCGCGGTGGCCAGCGGCAGCTCGACCGCTCGCTCGCGCAGCACCGCCTGGTCGGCCAGGCCCATGCCGTAGGCCGACAGCACGCCGGCCAGCGGGTGGGCGAACACCCGGTTCATGCCCAGCGCATCGGCGACGCGGCAGGCGTGCTGTCCACCCGCACCGCCGAAGCACTGCAGGGTGTAGCGCGTCACGTCGTAGCCGCGCGCCACCGAGATCTTCTTGATCGCGTTCGCCATCGCGCCGACCGCGATGTCGATGAAGCCCTCGGCCACTTCCTCCGGCGTGCGCTTGACGCCGGTGGCGCGCTCGATGTCGGCCGCCATGGCGCTGAACCTCTCGACCACCACGCCGCGGTCCAGCGACTGGTTCGCCTCCGGCCCGAACACCTTCGGGAAGAAGTCCGGCTGGATCTTGCCCAGCATCACGTTCGCGTCGGTCACGGCGAGCGGGCCGCCGCGGCGGTAGCAGGCCGGGCCGGGGTTGGCGCCGGCGCTCTCCGGGCCGGCCCGGAAGCGGGCGCCGTCGAAGCTCAGGATCGAGCCGCCCCCGGCCGCCACGGTGTGGATGCTCATCATCGGGGCGCGCATGCGCACGCCGGCCACCTGGGTTTCGAAGGCGCGCTCGAACTCGCCCGCGAAGTGGCTGACGTCGGTCGAGGTGCCGCCCATGTCGAAGCCGATCACCTTGACCTCGTCCTCGGGCTTGAACGCCCGCGCGCCGTCGCCCTGCGCCAGCGGGCCCAGGCCGAGCTGCGCGGTGCGCACCATGCCGACGATGCCGCCGGCCGGGCCGGACAGGATCGCGTCCTTGCCCTGGAAGGCATGGGCGTCGGTCAGGCCGCCCGAGGACTGCATGAAGAACAGGCGCACGCCGGGCATCTCGCTCGCCACCTGCTCGACGTAGCGGCGCAGGATGGGCGACAGGTAGGCGTCGACCACCGTCGTATCGCCGCGGCCGACCAGCTTCATCAGCGGGCTCACCTCGTGCGAGACGCTGATCTGCGGGAAGCCGATCTTCTTCGCGATCGCCTTCGCCGCCAGCTCGTGCGGCGTGTAGCGGTAGCCGTGCATGAAGACGATGGCGACGCTGCGCAGCCCGTCGTCGTAGGCGGCCTGCAGCTCCTCGCGCAGGTGGGCCTCGTCGAGCGGCTCGATGACCTCGCTCTTGGCGCCGACGCGCTCGCGCGCCTCGATGACGCGGGTGTACAGCAGCTCGGGCAGCACGATGTGGCAATCGAAGATGCGCGGGCGGTCCTGGTAGGCGATGCGCAGCGCGTCGCGGAAGCCGCGCGTCGTCACCAGCAGCGTCGGCTCGCCCTTGCGCTCGAGCAGCGCGTTGGTGGCCACCGTCGTGCCCATCTTCACGCAGTCGACGCGGTCGGCGGGAAAGGCCTCGCCCGGCTTCAGGCCGAGCAGGTGGCGGATGCCGGCGACGGCCGCGTCGCGGTACTGCTCCGGGTTCTCGCTCAGCAGCTTGTGGGTGACGAGCGAGCCGTCGGGGCGCTTGGCGACGATGTCGGTGAAGGTGCCGCCGCGGTCGATCCAGAACTGCCAGCGGTCGCTGCCTTGGACTTGCGAAGAATTCTTGCTGTCGGCTTGCATGGGAAAAGTCCTTCCTCTGCGGGTGTGTTCGGGGTGGAGTTCTTCAGAGGCCCAGGTAGGCCTTCTTCACGTCGTCGTTCGCGGCCAGGTCGGCGCCGCTGCCCTGCATCACGATGCGGCCGGTCTGGATGACGTAGCCGTGGTGGGCGATGGACAAGGCCTTGTGCAGGTTCTGCTCGACCAGCAGGATGGTCACGCCGCTCTCGTTGACGCGCTGGATCACCTCCAGCACCTTGGCGACGAACTTGGGCGCGATGCCCCATGAGGGCTCGTCGAGCATCAGGAGCTTGGGCCGCGCCATCAGGCCGCGCGCGATGGCCAGCATCTGCTGCTCGCCGCCGCTCATCGTGCCGGCGAGCTGGCCCTCGCGCTCCTTCAGGATCGGGAACAGGCCGAACATCTCGTCGATGCCAGCCGCCACCTCGTCGTCGTCCCTGCGCGTGAAGGCGCCCAGCTCCAGGTTGCGCCGCACCGTGAGGCGCGGGAACAGGCGCCGGCCCTCCGGCACCAGCGACAGCCCGAGCGGCACGCGCTTGTGCGCCGGCAGGCCGTGCACCGCCTGCCCGTTGAAGCGCACGCTGCCGGCGTCCACCGGGTTCAGCCCGGCGATGGCGCGCAGCGTGGTCGACTTGCCGTTGCCGTTGCCGCCCACCAGGGCGACGATCTGGCCCTGCGGCACGCTCAGCGTGACGTCCGACAGCGCGAGCACGCCGCTGTAGCTGACGCGCAGGTTGCTCACTTCCAGCATCGCTTGGCTCATCACTCGTCCCCCAGGTAGGCGTGGATCACTTGCGGGTCGCGGGAGACCTCGGACGGCGTGCCGTCGGCGATCTTCACGCCGCGGTCGAGCACCACGATCTTGTCGGCGATGGGCATGATCCCTTCCAGCACGTGCTCGACGATCAGGCAGGCGATGCCCCGGTCGCGGATCGCGAGCACCACCTTCACCATCTCGCGCACCTCGGACGGGTTCAGGCCGGCCATCACCTCGTCCATCAGCAGCAGCTTCGGCGCGGTGGCCAGGGCGCGGGCCACCGCCAGGCGGCGCTGCTCGCTGATGGTCATGCTGCCGGCCGGCTTGTCGGCGAAGTGGTCCAGGCCGACGAAGGCGAGCCACTGCCGGGCCTCGCTGCGCGCCGCGGCGACGCTGCGGTTGCGCATCAGCGCGCCCGTCATGACGTTCTCGCAGGCCGTCATGCTGACGAAGGTGCGCGCCACCTGGAAGGTGCGGCCGATGCCGGCACGGGCGCAGGCCTCGGGCGGCAGGCCGGAAATCACCTGGCCGTCGAGCAGGATCTTGCCCTCGGTCGGCGCGTAGAAGCCCGCCACGCAGTTGAAGGCCGTCGTCTTGCCGGCGCCGTTCGGGCCGATCAGGCCGGCGATCTGGCCGGCTTCGACGCTGAAGGAGACGTCCTGGTTGGCCATCAGGCCGCCGAAGCGCTTGCTGACGCCGTGCAGTTCCAAGAGGCTCATGCCGCCACCTCCGCCTTCTCGTCGACCTTCTCGTCGACGTTCTTCGCCGGCTTGCCGGTGCCGGCCTGCTGCGCCTGCCGTCGCTGCCGCCACTCGCGGAACCAGCCGATCAGCCCGCTCGGGTAGAACACCGCGATGCCGACGATCAGCGCCGCGTAGACGATGGTGTCGGTGCCGCGCCCGGTGCCGCCGAAGGTGGCGCGCGTCACCTCCTCGATGGTGGTCAGCACGACCGAGCCGACGACCGGGCCGAACAGCGTGCCCACGCCGCCGAGGATGGACACCAGGGCCATCTTGATGGACAGGGCGGTGGTCAGCACCGAGCCCGGGTCGATGTACAGCTCCTTCTGCGCATAGAGGCTGCCGCCCATTGCGGTGAAGAAGGCGCTCAGCGACAACGCGATCTGCTTGTAGCGGCTGATGTTGACGCCGACGCTGCGCGCCGCGTCCGGCTCGTCCTTGATGGCGCGCAGGTAGTAGCCGATGTGGCTGCGCTCGACCGCCCAGGTCGCACCCAGCGTCAGCGCCAGCAGGCCCAGCGCGAGCCAGTAGTACGGCGCCTTGTCGGCGAACACCATCGCGCCCCAGCCGCGCTGGTCCATCGGGATGGTGAGGCCGACCGCGGCGCCGGCGTATTCCCAGTTGGTGAAGACGATCTGCACGATCTCGGCCACCGCGATGGTGGCCATCGCGAAGTAATGGCCCTTGAGCCGGAAGCAGGACCAGCCGAAGCCCAGGCTGAGCAGGGCCGCGAGCAGGCCGCCGGCGAGCATGCCGAGCCAGGGGTTGAGCCCGAAGTTCAGCAGCAGCAGGGTCGAGGTGTAGGAGCCGATGCCGTAGAACGCGACGTGGCCGAGCGAGACCTGGCCGGCGTAGCCGCCGAGCAGGTTCCAGGCCACGCCGAGCTGGGCCGTCATCAGCACCAGGATGGCGAGGTTCAGGTGCGAGGGGCTGTGCGTCACCACCGGCAGCAGCACGGCCGCCAGCGCGACGAGGCCCCCGACGGCGGGCAGGGCCCGGCCTTTCTTGAGCGGATTGGTCATCATGCTTTCCCCATCAGGCCCTGCGGCCGGAACATCAGCACCGCGAGGAACAGCACCAGCACGATGGCCAGCTTGTACTGCGGTCCGAGCAAGAGCCCGCCCATCACCTCGATCACGCCGACCAGGATGCCGGCCCAGAAGGCGCCGGTGACGCTGCCGAAGCCGCCCAGGTTGACGACCACGAAGGCGAGCAGGATGAAGTTGGCGCCGACCTCCGGGAAGATCGGGAAGAAGGTGGCGAGCAGCACGCCGGCGGCACCGGCGCAGGCCGCGCCGATGCCCCAGGCGAGGGCGAACATCCGGTGCGAGTCGATGCCCATCAGCTTCGCGGCCTCCTTGTCGGCGGCGGTCGCCTCCAGCGCCGCGCCGAGCTTGGTGCGCGTCAGGAAGGCGTGCACCAGCATCGTCACCGCGACCGCGCCCAGCCCGGCCACGAGCTGCGGCTGGCCGAGCTGGATGCCCAGCACCTTGACGCTGCCGCTCACCCAGGAGTTCTCGATCGAGCGGAAGTCCGGCTTCCAGAGGAACTGCGCCACGCCGCGCAGCAGGATCATCAGGCCGAAGGTGGTGAAGATCTGGCTCAGCATCGGCGCATCGATGATGCGGCGGATGATGAACTTGTAGAGCAGCACCCCGAACGCGAACAGCATCAGCACCGTCAGCGGCAGCGTGAGCATCGGGTCCAGCGCGAACAGCGCGAAGAGCCAGAAGCTCGCATACATGCCGAGCATCAGGAACTCGCCGTGCGCGAAGTTCACGATGTCCATCACGCCGAAGATCATCGTGAGGCCGATCGCCACCAGGGCGTAGATCAGGCCGATCAGCACGCCGGAGGCGAGCGTCTGCAGGAGGATGTCCGCGGTCATGGTCAGCCTGCCTTGCGCTGGTCCCACTTGGGCATGGGCCAGGTGACGTCCCGCGTCGCGAGGTTGAACGGGTACACGGTGTTGTACTTGCCGTCCACGATCTGCACCAGGATGCCGCGGCCCAGGATGTTCTGGCCGGTGGCATCGAACTTGACGCCCTGCCACGGCATGATCAGGCCCTCGGCCTTCAGGTCGGTCTCGGTCAGCGCCTTGCGGATCGCCTCGGGCTCGACGCTCGCGGCGCGGTTGATCGCGTCGGCCAGCACCATCAGGCCGGTGAAGGTGCGCGAGGAGTTGCCGGTGAAGTTGATCTTGTAGCGCGCCTGGAACAGGTCGTTGACCGACTTGATCAGCGGGTTGCGCGTCGCCAGGTCGAGCGCCCAGACCTCGCGCGTGATGACGTATTCGGCGTCCTTGCCCAGGGTCTTGATGAACTCGGTGTCGGTGAAGCCGGCGTTGTTGGCCAGGATCATGTCCGGCGAGAAGCCCAGCTCCTTGTAGGTCTTCATCGACAGCAGCGCGTCGCCCAGGTACGAGGACTGCATGACCAGCGAGGGGTTGGCGGCCTTCAGGGTCTGCACTTCCGAGGTCAGCTGCGTGCTCTTGGCCGGGTAGGTGACCTGCTTGACGATGTTGTAGCCGCGCTCGGGGGCGAGCTTCGCCTGCAGCTTGGTGGTCTCGTTGCCCCACAGCGTGTTCTCGTTGAAGGTGGCGATGGCGCCGACCTTGAACTTCTTCTTCGCCTCCAGCTCCTTCAGGAAGTCGAAGAAGTTGTGCACGAACAGGTCGTCGTGCGGCGTGGTGCGGAAGAACCACTTGAAGCCGCGCGCCGTCAGCGAGGCCGACGAGGACTCGGCATTCAGGAACGGCACGCCGTAGCGCTCGGCCACCTGGCTGGCGGTGGCGGTGACGTTGCTGTTGTAGGCGCCCAGGATGGCGGCGACCTTCTCCTGCGTGATCAGGCGCTCGGCCTCGGTCGCGCCGGTCTGCGGGTTGCCCTGGTGGTCGGCGAAGACGAGCTTGATCTTCGCGCCCTTCAGCCTGGGCAGGCCGCCGCCGGCGGCGAACGGCAGGTCCTTGATGCCCTTGGCGCCATTGTTGACGATGTCGGCCGCCAGTTCGAGCGCGTTCTTCATCTCGGCGCCGGACGAGGCGGCCGGGCCGGTCAGCGGGTAGATCACCCCGATCTTCACCTCGGCGACCTGCGCGCGCGCGGCCGGGCCGAAGCCCAGGCCGAACAGGGTGGCGCCGAGCGCCTGGAGAACGGATCGACGCTTGTCTTGATGCTGCATGGAAGACTCCTGGAGGTGGAACAACACTCTGGGTGAGCGAACAACGAAAACCGTCCGGCGCACACCGGCGGCCGGGCCCCGTGGCCCGTCCTGGCGGACAACTCAGAAACTCGCGAGCTGCGTGTTGAGCAGGTCGGTGATCAGCATCGCCCCCGGTGCGTGGGTGATGCAGAACTCGGGCTTGGCTTGGGTGATGGCGGCCTGCGGCGTGACGCCGCAGGCCCAGAACACGGGCAGCTCGTCGGGCATCACCTCGACCGCGTCGCCGTAGTCGGGACGCATGATGTCGCGGATGCCGATGAGCGACGGGTCGCCCAGGTGCACCGGGGCGCCGTGCACCGAGGGAAAACGAGAGGTCACCTGGACCGCGCGGATGGCGTCGGCCGCCTTCAGCGGGCGCATCGAGACGACCATCGGGCCGCGGAAGGGGCCTGCGGCCTCGGTGGCGAGGTTGCTGCGGTACATGGCGACGTTGCGCTTCTGCGCGACATGGCGCAGCGGCAGGCCGGCGTCGAGCAGGGCCTGCTCGAACGAGAACGAGCAGCCGATCACGAAGGTGACCAGGTCGTCGCGCCACAGGCTGCCGACGTCGGTGACCTCGTCGACCAGTTCGCCGTGGCGCCAGACGCGGTAGAGCGGCACGTCGCTGCGGATGTCGATGTCGTGGCCCAGCGTGGGCAGCATTGGATCGCCGGGCTCGCCCACGGCCAGCAGCGGGCAGGGCTTGGGGTTGCGCTGGCAGTAGCGCAGGAAGTCGTCGGCCTGGGCCTTGGGCAGGATCACCAGGTTGCCCTGCACATGGTCGTCGGCCAGGCCGCTGGTATGGGTCGCGTGGCGGCCGCTGCGGATCTCGGCGCGGGCCTGTCTCGCCGCCGGGGCGGGACCGTGTGCACGTTCGCTCGACTTCAGCTCAGACTGCATGGCAAGACCCCGAAGACATGAAGGTTTGATGACTTGGGGCCGGATTGTGTGGGGTGCGCCGGACGGTCGCAAACGAGAAAACTTTCGCTCAGGTCATCGATTTTTTCGATGTCCTGTTTTGGGGCCCTGACCGCTTTTGGTGCCCCCCGGGAGAACCCTTGGTCGGGGTGGCGGGCAGTCCGATGAAGTCGAACACGGCGTCGAGCACGCCGGTGGCGACGGAGGACGTGGGATCGTCGCGGTAGCTGGCATGCACCGGGAGGGGGAGCAGCGGCACGTCGCAGTGCAGCGGCTTGAGGGGCAGGCGTTCGCCGAGGCGCAGGACGGCGGCGAGCGGCAGGGTGGCGACGCCGATGCCGCCCTCCACGAGCTGCACCATGGCCGAGATGGAGGAGATGGCGTGGACGCGGCGCGGCTCGAGGCCGGCCTCGCGGAACAGGTCGAGCAGGGCGACGTGGGGCTGGGAGCCGCGCTGGAAGGTCATGAGCTCGAGGCGGGCGAGGTCCTGCAGGGTGTAGCGGCGCTTGCGGTGGTGGTCCTTGTGGCCGACGAAGACCATCTCCATGGGCGGCAGGGCGCGGCTGCGCAGGTTCTCGCCGGCGGTGGGGAGGGCGGCGAAGGCGAGGTCGAGGGCGCCGCGGCGCACCTGGTCGACGAGCACGGGGGTGGTCTCGACGGCGAGCTCGAGGGAGAAGTCGGGGTTGGTGCTGCGCATGTGCTGCACCCATTCGATGAGCCAGGAATGGAGGACGGACTCGATGACGCCGATGCGCAGCGAGACGGTGCGCTGGGCGCCCTCGCCGGCGCCCATCTCGGCCTTGATCTCGCGGTGCAGCGCGAGCAGGCGCTGGGCGTGGGTGAAGAAGCGCAGGCCGCCGACGGTGAGGCGGAACTGCTTGTCGCGGCGGTCGAGCAGCAGCACGCCGAGTTCTTCCTCCAGCGCGGCGATGCGGCTCGACATGGCCGACTGGGTGATGTAGAGCTTCTCGGCCGCGCGCGAGATGCTCTTCAGGGTCACCACCCAATAGAACGCTTCAACGAAACGATGGTTCATGACCGCATTGTGTGGCCACCATGCGAGCGAAGCGAAGCGCTCCCAGCGGACGCCGTGGAACCGGCTCCGCCGGGCCACTGGCGGCGCCCCCTTGAGGGGGAGGCGCGCCAGCGCCTCGGGGGTGGTCCACCACTTGCTAAAGCGTGGAACCCCGTATGGCTTGCGGTCGAGGAGCCGCATACGCTTGCGGCATCCAACCCGAGGAGCTTCCCTGATGAGCGTGCGTTCCCCGCTGCTTCACCCGCTTCTGGCCCTGGCCCTGTCCGCCACGCTGGCCGCCCCCGCGGCGGCCCAGGTCAAGTGGGACCTGCCGTCCGCCTACCCGACCAGCAACTTCCACACCGAGAACCTCGCCCAGTTCGCGGCGGACGTGGAGAAGGCCACCGCCGGCAAGCTCAAGATCACCGTCCACGCCAACGCCTCGCTCTTCAAGGCTCCCGAGATCAAGCGCGCCGTCCAGGGCGGCCAGGCCCAGATCGGCGAGATCCTGCTCGTCAACTACCAGAACGAGTGGCAGATCTTCGGCGCCGACGGCCTGCCCTTCCTCGCGGACAGCTACGAGGCCTCGGCGAAGCTGTACAAGGCCCAGAAGCCGGTGCTCGAGAAGAAGCTCGCCGAGCAGGGCATGATGCTGCTCTACGCCGTCGCGTGGCCGCCCCAGGGCATCTTCGTCAAGAAGCCCATCAACGCCGCCGCCGACCTGAAGGGCATCAAGTGGCGCGCCTACAGCCCCGCCACCTCGCGCATCGCCGAGCTGGTCAACGCCCAGCCCGTCACCGTCCAGGCCGCCGAGCTGTCCCAGGCCATGGCCACCGGCGTGATCGAGTCCTACATGTCCTCCGGCTCCACCGGCTACGACACCAAGACCTACGAGTACATCAAGTACTTCTACGACACCCAGGCCTGGTTGCCCAAGAACGCGGTGCTGGTCAACAAGGCCGCCTACGACGCACTCGACAAGCCCGCCCAGGCCGCCCTGCTGAAGGCCGCCGCCGAGGCCGAGGCCCGCGGCTGGGCCCTGTCGAAGAGCAAGAACACCGAGTACCTGGAGCTGCTGAAGAAAAACGGCATGAACATCCTGCCGCCCCCGCCCCAGCTCAAGGCCGACCTGAAGAAGGTGGGCGACACGATGCTGCAGGAATGGCTGCAGAAGGCCGGCCCCGACGGCCAGGCCATCGTCGACGCCTTCCGCAAGTAGCGCGCCGTGCAGGACGCCCTTCCCCCGGCGCCCGGCCGCCTGCGCCGGGCCCTCGACGCGCTCTACCTCGCCGCCGGGCACCTGGCCGCCGCGGCCGTGCTCGCGATTTTCGTGCTGATGATCGGGGCCTCGCTCGGCCGAAGCCTCGAGTGGCGCGTCGGCTGGGTCAACGACGTCGTGTCGTGGCTGTGCGCCGCCTCCGCCTTCCTGGCCATGGCGCATGCCTTCAAGCACGGCGACTTCGTGCGCGTCACGCTGCTGCTCGACCGGCTCCCGCCGCGCCGGCGCTTCGCCTTCGAGGCCGGCTCGCTCGGCGTCGCCGCCGTCGCCATCGGCTACCTCGCCTGGTGGGCCGTGCGCTTCACCGTCGAGAGCTGGCAGTTCAACGACATCGCCGGCAACATGGTGGCGATCCCGATGTGGATCCCGCAGATGAGCTTCGTCGCCGGCGCGCTGCTGTTCGCCCTCGCCGTGCTCGACGAGCTGGTGATCGTGCTGCGCGGCGGCAAGCCCACCTACGTGCGCCTGGTCGAGGAGCGGCACGCGCGCGGCGACTTCTCCGAGGACATCTGAATGGACCTGCTCACGATCGGCGGCATCCTGCTGCTGATCCTCATGCTGCTGCTCGGCGGCGGCGTCTGGATCGCGATGGCGCTGGCCATCGTCGGCTGGGTCGGCCAGTTCTTCTTCACCACCACCCTGCCCGGCAAGAACCTGTTCAGCGCCTTCTGGGAGAGCAACGCCAGCTGGGAGCTCGCCGCCCTGCCGATGTTCATCTGGATGGGCGAGATCCTGTTCCGCACCCGGCTGTCGGAGCAGATGTTCGAGGGCCTCGCGCCGTGGCTGAACCGCATCCCCGGCCGGCTGATGCACACCACCATCCTCGGCTGCGGCATCTTCGGCTCGGTCTCGGGCTCGTCCGCCGCCACCTGCGCCACCATCTCGAAGGTGGCCCTGCCCGAGCTCAAGCGCCGCGGCTACGACGAGCAGCTCGCGCTGGGCTCGCTTGCCACCGCCGGCACGCTCGGCATCCTGATCCCGCCGTCGATCACGATGGTGGTCTACGCCGTCGCCGCCGACGCGTCGGTGATCCGCATCTTCCTCGCCGGCTTCATCCCGAGCTTCGTGCTGATGGCCCTGTTCAGCGGCTACATCGCCTGGTGGAGCTGGCGCAACCCGCATCGCGTGCCGCCGGCCGAGCCGCCCACCACGCTGCGCGAGAAGCTGCGCCGCTCGGGCAGCCTGATCCCCTGCGGCCTGCTGATCGTCTTCATCGTCTGGGTGCTGGTGGCCGGCTGGGCCACCGCCACCGAATGCGCCGCCTACGGCGTGCTGGGCTCGCTGGCCATTGCCGCCGCCGGCCGCAGCCTGACCTGGCGCAACTTCTGGGACGGGCTGATGGGCGCCACCCGCGTCAGCTGCATGATCATGTTCATCCTCGCCGGCGCCTCCTTCCTCGCCAAGACCATGGCCTTCACCGGCATCCCGCGCGAGCTCGCCGCCTGGGTCGCCGGCATGAACCTGAGCCCCTATGCCCTGATCGCGGTGCTGGTGGGGGTCTACCTGGTGCTCGGCACCGCCCTCGACGGCATCTCGATGATCGTGCTGACCTCGGCCGTGGTGCTGCCGATGATCCACAAGGCCGGCTTCGACCTCGTCTGGTTCGGCATCTTCATCGTGCTGCTGGTCGAGATCGCCGAGGTGACGCCGCCGGTCGGCTTCAACCTCTTCGTGCTGCAGAACATGACCGGCAAGGACAGCAACCTGATCGCGCGCGCCGCCATCCCGTTCTTCGTCTGCCTGGTGCTGTGCATCGCCATCATCACGCTCTTCCCCGCGCTCGTGACCTGGCTGCCCGACTTCGTGATGGGACCCGAGAAAGCCTAGGCTTCCGTCCAAGCGCGGGAGCGCCTAGCATGTCGGGGCACCTCAACGGGAGGGAACGTGTCCGATCTGACATCCGCTCCGAACTGGTCGCTCGACCTGCCGACGATCTCGCCGCCGCCGGTCGAGAAGGCGCGCCACGAAGGCTTCCGCTGGCCGACGCCGCCGTTCGCCGCCTACCCCGACGCGCTGGAGCAGAACCAGCCCCAGGCCTGTCTGATCGTCGGCCTGAACGACCGCGAGATGAACGGCCGGCTGATCTTCTTCGTGCCCGAGGCCACCGTCGCCCACGTGCAGGTGCCGCCGGCGCGCACCACGATGCCCCTGCGCTTCTCGCAGTTCCGCAGCCTGCGCGTGCTCGAGCCGCTGAAGCCGACGAGCGGCGGCAGCCAGGACCCGCATGCCGGCATGCTGGAGCATCGCCCGTCCAGCCGCTACAAGGTGGTGCTGAAGCAGGGCGAGGCGCTCGAGGGCGACACCATCGGCCACGTCGAGACGGGCCACGGCCTCTTCCTCTTTCCGCCGGTGGACGACCAGGGCGGCGTGCAGCGCCTCTTCGTGCCGAAGGAGGCCTACACCGGCTTCGAGATCGGCGAGCGCATCGGCGAGCTGCTGGTGGCGCAGAAGGCCGCCACGCCGCAGCAGGTGGCGCAGGCCGCCGACATGCAGCAGCAGCTGCGCAACCAGAAGCTGGGCGACATCCTGGTGTCGCGCCAGATCGTCACCCCCAACCAATTGCTGAGCGCGATCGAGCAGCAGGCCAAGATGCCGATGGTGCGCATCGGCGAGGCGCTGACCTCGCTCGGCCTGGTCAGCGAGGAGCAGCTGCAGGACGCGCTCGCCCAGCAGAAGAGCGACCGCAGCGTGCCGCTCGGCGAACTGCTGGTGCGCATGGGCACCGTCTCGCGCGAGGACCTGCAGACCGCGCTGGCCCGCAAGATGGGGTACCCGGTGGTGAACGTCAACGCCTTCCCGGTCGAGACCGAGGCGCTGCGCAAGCTGCCTTACGCGGCGGCGGCGCGGCTGCAGGTGCTGCCGCTGCTGATCCGCGAAGGCCGGCTCGTGATCGCGATCGACGACCCGGCGCGCCGGCGCAACGCCGTCGACGAGGTCGAGTTCATGGCCCAGATGAAGGTGGTGCCGGTGCTCGCGCTCGGCCGCGCCGTGGGCGACAGCATCTTCGAGGCCTACGAGCGCATCGGCGCCGCGGTGATGCAGGCGGCATCGACCGAGTCGCCCGACAAGCCGATCGAGTTCGTGCCGGAAGCGACCGACAAGCTGATGGAGACGCTCGAGAAGGAGCACTCCGACCTGCCGAGCTTCGAGGACGAGCGCCAGATCGAGCAGTCCGACAACTCGCTGGTGCGGCTGATCAACAACATGATCATCGAGGCGCACAAGGACGGCGTCTCGGACATCCACGTCGAGAGCTACCCCGGGCGCGACAAGATCAAGATCCGCTTCCGCAAGGACGGCGCGCTGCGCACCCACCTGGAGCTGCCGCCGAACTACCGCAACGCCCTGATCGCGCGCATCAAGATCATGTGCGACCTCGACATCTCCGAGCGCCGCAAGCCGCAGGACGGCAAGATCAACTTCGCCAAGTTCTCGGCCCAGCACAAGATCGAGCTGCGCGTGGCCACCATCCCGACCAACAGCGGGCTGGAAGACGTGGTGATGCGCATCCTGGCCTCGGCCCGGCCGATCCCGCTCGACAACCTGGGGCTGAGCCCCTGGAACCTGAAGCACCTGAAGGAGGCGATGGAGCGGCCCTACGGCCTGGTGCTGTGCGTCGGGCCGACCGGCTCGGGCAAGACCACGACGCTGCACTCGGCGCTCAGCCACATCAACGTGCCCGAGCGCAAGATCTGGACCGCCGAGGACCCGGTGGAGATCACCCAGCCCGGGCTGCGCCAGGTGCAGGTCAACCCGAAGATCGACTGGACCTTCGCCAAGGCCTTGCGGGCCTTCCTGCGCGCCGACCCGGACGTGATCATGGTCGGCGAGATGCGCGACGGCGAGACGGCCCAGATGGGCGTCGAGGCCTCGCTCACCGGCCACCTGGTGCTCTCGACCCTGCACACCAACAGCGCGCCCGAGACCGTGACGCGGCTCATCGACATGGGCCTGGACCCGTTCAACTTCGCCGACTCGCTGCTGGCGGTGCTGGCGCAGCGCCTGGTGCGCCGCCTGTGCGGCAAGTGCCGCAGCGCGCGCCCGGCCACCGACGAAGAGGTCGAGGAGTTGCTCGACGACTACCTGCACGCCTGCCCGCCCGGGCACCCGTCGTTCCAGCGCGAGGCGATCCGAAGCGAATGGCTGGGCCGCTTCGGCCAGGACGGCCGCCTCATGACCTACCACTGCCCGGGCTGCGAGCACTGTGCGAAGACCGGGCTGCGCGGCCGCGCCGGGCTGCACGAGCTGATGATCGTCTCGCGCGACCTGCGGCGCCTGATCCAGACCAGCGCGCGCGCGGAGGAACTGCTGCACCTCGCCCTCGGCGAGGGCATGCGCACGCTGCGCCAGGATGGCATCGAGAAGGTCCTCCAGGGCATCACCAGCCTCGCCGAGGTCCGGGCCACGAGCAACGCCTAGGACAATCCCCGGATGGGCATCCGGGCTACGACATTCCCCGTAGCCCGGATGAAGCGCAGCGCAATCCGAAAGCGGCGGACAGACATATGTACCTGGACCGGCCCGTGTCAGGGTTTGCAATCCGCGGGGAATTCGGTCCCCGTCTGCACGATTCCCTGCATGTTTGTTCCGATGATTCCTCTCGTCGCCAACGAGACCGGATCACCAGGACATGGACCGATCGCCTTCTTCGCCGCCCGCTGCCGAGGCCGTCGCCGGCCCCGTGCGCGGCGCGCGCCGTGAGAAGCTGCGGCTCGGCGAGCTGCTGCTGCAGCAGCGGCTGATCTCCGAAGACGTCCTCCAGCGCACCCTCGCCGACCAGCCGGCCACCGGCAAGCGCCTGGGCCGCCTGCTCATCGAGCGCGGCGCCATCGACGACGAGACCCTGGCCCATGCCCTGGCGCGCCAGCTGCGGGTGCCGGTGGTCAACCTCAACACCTACCCGTTGAAGAGCGAGCTGGTGCGCCTGCTGCCCGAGGTACCGGCCCGGCGCCACCGGGCCCTGGTGCTCGAGGAACGCGGCGACGGCCTGCTCGTCGGCTTCAGCGACCCGCTCGACCTGGTCGCGTGCGACGACGTGGCTCGGCTGTTGCGCTGCAGCATCCAGATCGCCGTCGTGCCGGAAAGCCAGCTCGTCCCGGCCTTCGACCGCCACTACCGCCGCACCGACGAGATCAGCGGCCTCGCCCGCGCCCTGCAGAAGGACCTCGGCGACGCCGTCGACTTCGGCGCGCTGCAGGCCGCCGCCGGCACCGAGGGCGCGCCGGTGGTGCGCCTGCTGCAGACGGTGTTCGAGGACGCGGTGCAGATCGGGGCGTCCGACGTGCACCTCGAGCCGCAGGAAGGCGAGCTGCTGATCCGCAATCGCGTCGACGGCGTGCTGCAGCTGCAGACCCGCGCCGATGCGCGCATCGCCGCCGCGCTGACGCAGCGCCTGAACCTGATGGCCGACCTCGACATCGCCGAGAAGCGCCTGCCGCAGGACGGCCGTTTCTCGGTGCGGCTGCGCGAGCGCACGATCGAGGTCCGGCTGTCCACCCTGCCCTGCCAGTACGGCGAGTCCGCGGTGATGCGCCTGCTCGACGCCGGCAGCGCGATCCGCCGCCTCGACACGCTGGGCCTCCCGCCCGCCATGCTGGCGCGGCTGCGCCAGCTGCTGGCACGCCAGTCCGGCGTGGTGCTGGTCACCGGCCCCACCGGCTCGGGCAAGACCAGCACCCTGTATGCCGCGTTGGCCGAGATCGACGCCCAGCGCCACAAGATCATCACCGTCGAGGACCCGGTGGAATACCGCCTGCCCGGCCTCACCCAGGTGCAGGTGAACGAGCGCATCGAGCTCAGCTTCGCGCGCGTGCTGCGCGCCACGCTGCGCCAGGACCCGGACGTGATCCTGGTCGGCGAGATGCGCGACCCGCAGACGGCCGAGATCGGCCTGCGCGCCGCCATCACCGGCCACCTGGTGCTGTCGACGCTGCACACGCGCGATGCCGCCGGCGCGCCGTTCCGCCTGCTGGACATGGGGATCCCGCCCTTCATGGTGGCGACCGCCCTGCAGGCGGTGATTGCGCAGCGCCTGGTGCGCCTGAACTGCCCGCATTGCGCGCGCCCCGAGGCACCGACTCCGCAGCAGGCCGGCTGGCTCGCGACGATGGGTCGCGGCGACGTGGTGCGACCGATGCGCGGCGCGGGCTGCACCGCCTGCAACAGCAGCGGCTGCGCCGGCCGCATCGGCGTCTACGAGATGCTGGAGATCGACCCCGCCCTCGCCCACCTGGCCGGCCAGGCCGACCCGGCCCGGTTCGCCGCCCTGGCCGGCGAACGCCTGCAGGGTCGCACGCTCGCGCACCGGGCCCTCGACCTGGTGCGCGACGGCCGCGTCCCGCTGGACGAGGCGATGCGCCTGGCCGCCGACGCGGACATCGATGCCGATGTCGAGTCCGTCACCGATTGACCCCCACCCCGAGCCCCCCATGCCGAGCTATACCTGGAAAGGCCGCAACCCCCGCGGCGAAGCCGTCACCGGCCGCCTCGACGCCAAGAGCGAACAGGCCGTCGCCGAGGAGCTGCACGCCGCCGGCGTGACCCCCGTCTCGATCAGCGTCGAAGGAGACGATACGCGCGCGCCGTCGGGCTGGCAGCTCCTGCGTTCGCGGCCGGTCGACCAGCAGGACCTGCTGGTGCTGTCGCGCCAGCTGCACTCGCTGCAGCGGGCCGGCGTACCGCTGCTGCGCGCGCTGTCCGGGCTGCAGTCGGCCGCCCCCACGCCCGCACAGGCCGCCTTGCTGGCCGAGCTGCGCGCCGACCTCGACCAGGGCCGGGACCTGTCGGCCGCGATGGCGCGCCACCCCGCGGTGTTCAGCGCCTTCTACGTCGCGATGCTGCAGGTCGGCGAGCTGACCGGCCGGCTCGCCGAGGTGTTCCTGCGCCTGTCCGAGCACATTGCCTTCGAGCTCGACGTCAAGGCGCGGATCAAGCAGGCGCTGCGCTACCCGGTCATGGTGGTGATCGCCATGGCGCTGGCGATGGTCGCCATCAACCTGTTCGTGCTGCCCACCTTCTCGACGGTGTTCGCGGGCTTCAAGGCCGAGCTGCCGCTGATGACGCGGCTGCTGCTGGGGTTTTCCGCCTTCACCGTCGACTGGTGGCCGGCGTTGCTCGCCGCCTGCGGCGGCACGGTGCTGCTGGTGCGCCTGCAGCTCGCCACGCCGGCCGGCCGCTACGCCTGGGATCGCCTGAAGCTGCGCCTGCCGGTGGCCGGGCCGATCGTCTTCAAGGCCACGCTCGCGCGCTTCGCCCGCGGTTTCGCGCTCGCCTCCAGCAGCGGCGTCCCGATCGGCCAGGCCCTGTCGGTGGTGGCCCGCACGGTCGACAACGCCTACATCGGCGAGCGCATCGGGCAGATGCGCGCCGGCGTCGAGCGTGGCGAGCAGCTGGCGCGCAGCGCGGCGCTGGCCGGGATCTTCCCGCCGGTGGTGCTGCAGATGATCGCCGTCGGCGAGGAGACCGGCGAGCTCGACAACCTGCTGCTGGAGGTGGCGGCGCTGTACGAGCGGGAGACCGACTACGGCATCAAGGGCCTGTCGGCGGCGATCGAGCCGCTGCTGCTGACGGTGATGGCCGGCCTCGTGCTGGTACTGGCCCTCGGCGTCTTCCTGCCGCTGTGGAACCTCGGCCAGGCGGCGATGGGCAAGCCCGGCTGACGGCGGGACCTTTGTCCCCTTTGCATGACGCGCGCCACCTCCGAAATCACCACAGACCCCAGGACGCCCGCGATGAACACCACGCCCTTGCCCGCTCCGCACCGCCAGCTCGGCGTGTCGCTGCTCGAGCTGGTGGTCTTCATGGTGGTGCTGAGCGTCGCGCTGGCCGGCGTGCTGGGCATCTTCATCCAGGCCACCCGCGCGAGCGCCGACCCGCAGCAGCAGCGCCAGTCGCTCGCCATCGCGGAATCGCTGCTCGCCGAGGTCGAGCTGATGCCCTTCACCTGGTGCGACCCGGACGACGCCAACGTCGAGACCGCCGCCAGTGCCGCCGGCTGCGCGACGCAGGCCGAGGCCATGGGCCCGGAGAGCGGCGAGACCCGGCACGCGACGCCGCAGTTCGACAACGTGAACGACTACCACGGCTACTCCATGGCCGGCATCGTGGACATCGCCCAGCAGGCCGTCGCCGGGCTGTCGGGCTACTCGGCGTCGGTGGCAGTCACCGCCGGCACGCTGGGCAACGGCTTCCTGTCCATCACCGCGGCCAGCGCCCACGCACTGCGCATCACCGTGACGGTCACCTCCCCCAACGGCCAGACGCTGTCGCTCGATGGCTACCGCACGCTCCATGCGCCGAACGCCGCCTTCTGAAGCGGGCCACCCCGCATCGAACCGGGGCTTCACCCTGGTCGAGGCGGTGCTCGTGATCGCGATCACCGGCGTGCTGGCGGCCGTCGCCGCACGCTTCATCGTGCTGCCGGTGCAAGGCTACCTGGCCACCGTGGCGCGCGCCGCGCTGGTCGACAACGCCGACGGCGCGTTGCGCCGCATCGGCCGCGACCTGGCCGGGGCGCTGCCCAACAGCACGCGCGTCACCGGCTCCGGCCTGTCGCTGGAGCTGATCCCCAGCACCGGCGCGGCGCGCTACATGACCGAGGGCAGCGGCCGGCTGGAGTTCGGTGTCGCCGACACGGCCTTCGACGTGGTGGGGCCGGCGCTGGTGCTGTCCGCCAACCAGCAGCTGGTGTTCTACAACCTCGGCCCGGGCATCGTCGGTTCGGACGCCTATGCCGCCAACGGCACGGCCACCGAGCAGGCGAGCTCGAACCGCCGCACGTCGACCAATGCCGCCGGCAGCGCCACCAGCATCGGCCTGTCGTCCCTGGCCGGCCTGCCGGTGGGCGGCTTCGCGCCGCCCTACCGCGTCTTCGCCGTCAGCACGCCGGTCACCTACCGCTGCGACCTGGCGGCCGGCACGCTCAGCCGCATCACCGGCTACGGCTTCGTCGCCACGCAACCCGACCCGCCCGTGGGGGGCAGCAGCGCGCTGCTCGCGAGCGGCGTCACCGCATGCCGATTCACCTACGACGCAGCCGTCGTGGCCGCCCGCGCCGGCGTCGTCAGCCTCGCCTTGACGCTTGCCGGCAGCACGCCGTCCGGCACCGAAACCGTGAGCCTCCACCATGCGATCCACGTCAGCAACCTGCCCTGAGCATGCGCCGCCGGGCGAGCGCGGCTTCACGATGGTCTCCGTCGTGTTCATCCTCGTGGTGCTGGTGGCGCTCGGCGCGGCGCTGGCCGCCACCAGCCAGCGCCAGCACCTCGCGGCGGCCGCCGAGCTGCAGGCGGCGCGTGCCTACCAGACCGCGCGCGCCGGGCTCGAGTGGTGGGCATACTGGCAGGCCCAGGTCGGCGGCAGCACCGCGGCCTGCCCGGCCACCCAAAGCCTGGTGCCGGGCGGCAACCTGGCCGGCTTCACCGTCACCCTGACCTGCACGCGCACGCCGTCCGCGGCGCCGGCGACGGCGAGCGACGGCGCGACGCAGATGACCTTCTGGACCATCGTTGCGAACGCCTGCAATGCGCCGAGCAGCGGCAGTTGCCCGACGACCGGCACGCCGGGCGCGACTTACGTGGAGCGCCAGCTCAGCTGGACGATCGTGCGATGAGCGGGCTGCGCCACTTCGTGTGCCTCGTCGCCTGCGCGCTCGCGACCTGGGGCTTCATCAGCGGCGCGTGGGCCGGCGAGATCCGAGGCGTGCGGGCGGAGTACTTCCAATGGAACGCAACGCCGCCGACATTCCCCTCGGCCCTGCCGCTGCTGGACCGCATCGAGGACAACATCAACGTCGACGCGATCACGACCTCGCCGTCGCCTTACGTCCCCGCGGACAAGTACATGGTTCGCTACACCGGCTACGTGCTGATCCCGACCAGCGGCACCTACACCTTCTACGCCACCGCCGACGATGGCGTCAGGTTCTACCTCGATTGCGACCAGAGCGGCGGCTTCGGGACCGGCGAACTGCTGGTCGACGCCTGGATCGACCAGGGCCCGACCACCTACAGCGGCACCTGCGCCGGCATGACGGCCGGGCAACGCTATGCGTTCCGCTACGAGTTCTACGACAACACCAGCGCCGCCACGGCCAAGCTGCTATGGAGCGGCCCGGTCGGCGCCACCCCCGTCATCATCCCGAAGAGCGACGGCACCCAGGGCCTCACGACCGCCGTGATCGACGACTCGGCGCCGCTTCCCGGCACGGCGCTGGTCCGATGCGGGCAGAGCACGGTCATCGAGGTCAGCTTCACGAAGCAGGTGGATCGCACCGCGGCCGAGACGGCGGCCAACTACCTCCTCGCCGATGGCCTGCACGACATCGTCTCGGCCAGCCTGCAGCCCGACGGCCGGACCGTCTGGTTGACGACCTCCGGTTCGATCACGACATCGACCGAGCTGGTGATTCGGAAGAACGTCGGCAGCATCAGTTCGCCGATGGAGACATACGGGACAAACATGTTCACCGACGTGCTCGTCCCTGCCAGCACAGCGGCGGGCCTGGTCGGCACCTACTACGACCAGAACGGTGGCACCGCAGGCGACTTCCTCACCGGCAGCACCTTTGGCCGCACCGACAGCAACATCGACTTCAGCTGGTCGACCGGTTCGCCGGACAGCCGCATCCCGGCAGACAACTTCTCGGTACGCTGGACAGGTCTGCTGACCACGCCCAGCAGTTCGGCCACCTATGGGCTCAACAGCGACGACGGCTCGCAGCTGCTGATCAACAACCAGCTGATCAAGAGCGCCTGGTACGACCATTCCGCGACCACGACGTCGACCGGCACCTTCAGCGGCACCGCAGGCGCGACCTATCCCATCGAGGTCAGGTACTACGAGAAAAGCGGCAGCGCGACGATGCGGCTGCTCTGGAACGGCACGACGCCGATCCCTGCCAGCCAGTTCTCCCACTGTGTCTGGCACGGCTACCGGAGTGACCTGAAGGACTTCAGCATCACCGCCGGTGCAAGTGCGTCGACGTGCATGCCGCTCCAGGTTGCCGTCACTGCACGCGACGCCAATGGAAGCGTGCTCACCAGCTACCAGGGAACCATCCGTCTCTCGACCTCCAGCGGGCGCGGAACCTGGACGAAGACCTCGGCCTCGGCAGGAAGCTTGACCGCCGGCGCCAACGACGGCCTGGCCACCTACCGCTTCGCGGCGGCGGACGCGGGCGTCGCCGCGTTCGAGCTCACCCACACCCTGGCCCAGGACGTGACCGTGACCGTGAGCGACGTGTACATGGGCAACCTCTCCGAAAGCAGCCCCTCGGGCATCCTGTCATTCCGCGACAACGCCTTCGTCTTCAGCGAAGACGCGGCCGGCAGGATCAGCGGCAGCAACGTCGCGGTCGCCGGGCGCCCGCACGACTTCACCGTGTCGCTGCTGAAGAAGGACCCGTCCACCGGCAGCTGCGGCGTCGCCACCGACTTCAGCGGCAGCCGCTCGCTGAAGATGTGGCGCACCGACAGCAACGGCAGCTGGACCGCCCCGACGGTGGTGTCGCCCGCGCTGACCATCCCCTCGTCCGTCCCGGGCTCCGACAACCTGACGCTCGACTTCAGCGCCGGCACCGCGAGCTTCAACCTCGGCACCACCGACATCGGCCGCTACGCGCTCAACCTGCGGGACGACTCGCTGAGCTATGCGGCTGCCACCATCAGCGGCAGCAGCAGCCCATTGACGGTCCGACCCTTCACGCTGATGTTTTGGGGCATCGGGCCCAGCAACCGCCACAACCCCGCCAGCGCGGACGCCAACGGGGGCGTCATCGGCGTCGCCGGCGCGCCGTTGTACGCCTCGGTGTACGCCTACCGCTGGACGGCCGGCGCCGATGCCAACAATGACGGCGTCCCGGATGCGGGCGCGAGCTACGGCACCGTGTCCGTCGGCGGACCGACCGTGTCCTTCAACACACCCGTGACGCTCACGGCGCAACCACTGAGCCAGCTCCCGTCCGAAGGCAGCCTGGGCACGCTCTCGCACAACACCTTCTCGAGCTTCAGCGGCGGCAGCAGCACCCTGACGGGGGTGACCTACAGCGAAGTCGGGTCCTTCAGCGTCCAGACCAGCAGCGTGGTCACCAACTACCTCGGCAGCGGCATTGCACTGGACGCCGTCGTCTTCAGCCCGGAGGACCCCCAGCAGCAGACCCGGGTGGGCCGCTTCCTCCCCGCCTACTTCGTCCTGTCAGACGGCCTCGTGACGCACCGGACCGACACCAGCTGCAATCCAGCGTCGATCTTCACCTACATGGACGAGGTGTTCGACCTCAACTACACCTTGACCGCGGTCAATCTGCAGGGCGTTACCACCCGCAACTACACAGTCGACTACGCCAAGCTCAACCTCACCTCGGTCCCCGGACTCCATGTTGCCGCCAGTGGCTTCCCCAACACTCGCCTCACGTGGCGCGGCGGGGACGGCACCTGGAAGGACGGCGTCACGAGCAACGCCAGGCTCCAGCTCATGGCGGCACGGGCGAGCGCGCCCGACGGCCCCTATGCCGCCACCATCGGCATCGCGCCCCAGGACAGCGACAACGTGAAGATCTCCGCCTACGACATCGACACGGGGAGCGGTTCCTACGACCGGCGCTCGATCGCCACCGTCGACTTGCGCTACGGCCGCCTGCGCCTGTCCAACGCCATCGGCTCGCAGGACCGCACCCTCGGCCTGCCGCTCAAGGCGGAGCAGTGGAACGGCAGCAACTTCGTCACCAACAGCGACGACAGCTGTACCTTGATCACAGCCGCCAACGTCAGCTTCGGCAACCACCGGCGGACGCTCACGGCCGCCGACACCTCACTCGCCACGAGCCCCGTGCGGCTCGCCAACGGCACCGGCACGCTGCTGCTCGCTCGGCCGACCAGCGGACACGCCGGCACGGTCGACGTCGCGCTCAGCCTTGGTGCCGCCTCATCGCCGACCGACCAATCCTGCCTGCAGCCCTGGACCCCCGCCAGCGGCAAGTCCGCGACCGCCGGCGCCGCCCTCGCCCACCTGCGCGGCGCCTGGTGCGGCAGCAGCACCGACAAGGATCCCGCTGCACGCGCGTCCTTCGGCCTCTACCGCGGGGCCGACAAGTTCATCTACCAACGCGAGAACCCCTGACATGCGCTGGCCCAGCAAGAGCACCCCGTCCGACGACATCCTGGCGATCGCCTACGACGGCGAGAGCTTCTGCCACCTGCGGGCCACCCGCCGCGCCGGTGCCGCGCCGCGCCTGGGGGCCTGCGGCATCGAGCAGCGTGGCGACGACCCGCTGCCCGAGTTCGCGCGCCGCCTGCGCGCCCTGGCCCTGCCGTCGCAGGAGGTGATCGCCGTGTTGCCGTTGGCGCACTGCCAGCTGCTCCAGATCCCGACCCCGCCGGTGCCGCCCGAGGAGATGAAGGCGGCCGCGCGCTGGGGCATCAAGGACCTGGTGGACGTCCCGCTGGACGAGCTGACGCTGGACGTGATGCAGGTCGGCGACGGCCGCGCGCGCGCGCAGCGCCACAGCTTTGTCGCCGCGGCCTACAGCCACGCCATCGCCACGCTGGGCCGGCTGTGCCAGCTGAGCGGCCTCTCGCTGCGCATCGTCGACATCTGCGAGTCGGCACAGCGCAACCTGCAGTGCGCGCTGGCCCATGCCCAGGGCCATCCCGAACGCGCCACCGCCCTGCTGGTGCGACACGGCGCGCACTGCGTGCTGACGATCAGTGCGAACGACGAGCTGTTCCACGCCCGGCGCCTGGCGTGGAGCGACGAACTGCTCGAGCATGCCGATGCGCACCTGCTGTCGCGCCCGCTTGCATGGGACGACAGCCAGCGCCCGGCGCCGGCCGACGACAGCCACGGATCCCCGGCCGGCGGGGACGAAACGCCGGCGCTGCTCGTCGAGCTGCAACGGTCCTTCGACGCCTGGGAGCATGCCTGGCCCGAGCTGCCGCTCGAGCGCGTGGTGGTGGACGCCGGCGTCCACTCCCATTCGCTGGCGAGCCTGATCGGGCGCCAGCTCGGGCGCCGCGTCGACACCTTCGAGCTGGCGCCGGTCCTGGGCGCCGCACCGACGCGCCCGCTGCCCGGCCCCTTCCTGCCGCTGGTCGGCGCCCTGCTGCGCGGCGACGTGCGGCTGCCCTGAGGACCGGTCATGGCCCAGCAGATCAACCTCTACCAGCCGGACCTGCCGGTGGCGCGCGTCGTCTTCCCGGCCGTCGCGCTGCTTCGCGCGCTCGCGGTGCTCGCGCTGGCAGGTGCCGCCGGGGTCGGCTGGGCGCTGCTGCACACCGCCCACCTGCGCCGCGAGCTGGTCGAGGCCGAGACACGCCATGCCGGCGAGCGACGCGCCCTGGACGCCGCCATCGCCGGGCGACCGAGCCTCGGCCAGACCCAGGCCGCGCTGGAGCAGGAGCTGCTGGCCCTGCAGCGCGCTGCCGAGCCGCGCCGCCAGTTGCTCGAGGAGCTGACGCGCGGCCGCATCGTCGACGGCCGCAGCGACTCGCAGCGCCTGCACCTGATCGCACGCACCGCGCCGGCCGCCCTGTGGATCGAACGCATCTCGATCGCGCCGCACAAGCTCAGGGTGAACGGCACGACGCTGGACCCGGCGGTGCTCAAGCCCTGGATGGCCACGCTCAATGCCGACCCGTTGCTGGAATCCCAGCAGCTGACGGCGATCCAGGTCGAGCTGGCGGCATCGGCGCAGGTTCCTGCCGGCACCGCGCGCTGGAGGTTCACGCTCGTGAGCAGCGGCGCGACGCCGCTCGCCCCGGCCACCGCGGCGGCCGCCACCAGCCAGGGAGATCCGCGATGAGTCACCCTTCCTGGCATCGGGCGACCGGGCGCATCGACGCGATGAGCCTGAGGGAACGCTGCGTGCTGTTCCTCTGCGCCGCCTTCGTGGTCGCGGCGGCGGTCCAGGTGCTGGTCCTCGGCCCGACACTGGACGAGCAGAAGCAGCTGGCCGCGCGGATGAAGCGTAACAACGACGAGCTCGCCGAGCTGCGGGCCCGCCTCAGCGCGGCGACGCAGCCTGCGGCCCCCGGCTCGCCGCTGGCCCGCCTGCGCGGCGCGGTCGAGCAGGCGCGGGCGGAGCAATCGGCGCTCGAGGCCGCCATCGCGCGGCTCGGCATCCCCGCCC